>Ga0207847_100007_pt1 | contig 537177 bp, 500 predicted proteins | sample TtaePargueraPR_8_FD_187736 | JGI IMG/M metagenome (GOLD analysis project Ga0207847, IMG submission 187736) | Aerobic enrichment media microbial communities from Bioluminiscent Bay, La Parguera, Puerto Rico - Tt and E1 (SPAdes) | ecosystem: Environmental > Aquatic > Marine > Unclassified ... | reverse complement strand
GCTGTGCCTCCCCCCTTGCTTTCGAGCTGAGTCATGGCGAGCATCGCCTGGTGGTCAATTGCGGCGGCTCGGCACTGGCCGGTGGCCAGGTTCCGGTCCGCATCGAACAGGGATTGCGTGCCACCGCTGCGCACTCGACGCTGGTTCTGGGCGATGCCAATTCCACGGCCGTGCTGATCAATGGCAAGCTCGGCACAGGTGTAGGCGAAGTCGAGATGGACCGCCGGGCGATCAAGCTGGAAAATGGCGGGGCCACGCGGATCGAGGCCAGCCATGACGGCTATGCCCAGCGCTTCGGCCTGATCCACCGCCGCATCCTGATCCTGCGCGACGACGGCAGCGAGCTGCGTGGCGAGGACCTGCTGGTTCCCTCGGGCCGCAAGGGCAAGCGCGGCAAGGTGCCTTTCGCCATCCGCTTCCACCTCGGCCCGCAGGTTCGCTTGCACATGGCCGGGAACGGCAAGGGTGCGACGCTTTCCTTGCCGGATGGCAGCTATTGGCAATTCCATTCGGGCGCCGAAGAACTGTCGAGCGAAGAATCTATCTGGGTCGATGGCGAAGGACGCCCGCATCCGGTAGAGCAGCTGGTGATTCAGGGACTCGCCTCGCGCGGTGGCGGGAATTTCAGCTGGCTGCTGAAGAAAATGGGATAAGCAAATAGCATGACTCAGGTGACGATCAGGCGGGCGCTCCTCTCGGTGTCCGACAAGACCGGTATTGTCGAACTCGCATCCAAGCTGGCCAAGGGCGGCGTCGAACTTGTCTCGACCGGCGGCACGGCGCGCGCGCTGCGCGATGCAGGCCTGCCCGTGCTCGACGTGTCGGACCTGACCGGCTTTCCCGAAATGATGGATGGACGGGTCAAGACGCTGCACCCGGTGGTGCATGGAGGCCTGCTGGCGGTGCGCGACAATGAAGAGCATGTCGATGCGATGGATGCCCACGATATCGGTCCGATCGACCTCCTTGTGGTAAATCTCTACCCCTTTGAGGAGACGGTCGCACGCGGTGCCAGCCGCGAAGAGATTGTCGAGAATATCGATATTGGCGGCCCGGCCATGGTGCGCTCGGCGAGCAAGAACCACGGTTTCGTAACCATCGTCACCGATCCCGAGGATTATGAGGAACTGGCGGCGGAACTGGCCGACAATGACGGCGCCACTTCGCTTGCCTTCCGCATCCGCATGGCAGCCAAGGCGTTTGCCAAGACCGCCAGCTACGATGCGGCGATTGCCAACTGGTTCGCTTTCGGCGATGCCTTCGCCAACCCGCTAGGGCCCGAAGCGCTCAAGGCGACGCCCTTTGTCGACAAGATGCCGCTCGCCTTCAGGAAGGGCGAAGTGCTGCGTTATGGCGAGAACCCGCACCAGATCGCCGCGGTCTATTTGCCGCAGGCGGTTGGCGCGCAAGGTGTTCCGCAGGCAGAACAATTGCAGGGCAAGGAGCTCAGCTACAACAATTACAACGATGCCGATGCCGCGCTCGAACTGGTGAGCGAATTTGCCGGTGGCGATCCGGCCGTGGTGATCGTCAAGCATGCCAATCCTTGCGGCGTGGCGCAGGCGGGGACTTTGCTGGAAGCCTGGCAGGCGGCACTTGCTTGCGACAGCGTGTCCGCATTTGGCGGGATCGTTGCCACCAATTTCCCGCTCGACGGGCCGACGGCAGCGGCCATCTGCGAAATCTTTACCGAAGTTGTGATTGCTCCCGGCGCGGATGAAGCCGCCCGCACGGCCTTTGCCGCAAAGAAGAACCTGCGGCTCTTGCTGCTCGACGAATTGCCGCAGGCGAACCGACCCGGTTTCCAGATGAAGACCATTGCCGGCGGGCTGCTGCTGCAATCGCGCGACAATGGCGAAGTGTCGCTGGAAGACCTCAAGGTCGTCACCAAGCGCCAGCCGAGCGAGCAGGAGCTTTCCGATTGCCTGTTTGCCTGGAAGGTGGCCAAGCATGTGAAGTCCAACGCCATCGTCTTTGCCAAAGAGGGCGTGACCGCCGGCATCGGCGCAGGGCAGATGAACCGGCGCGATTCAGGGCGCATTGCCGCTGTCCGCGCGCGCGAGGCCGCCGAGACGGCAGGCTGGAGCGAGCCGCGCACCACGGGCAGCGCCATGGCGTCCGACGCCTTCCTGCCTTTTGCCGACGGAATCGATGTCGCCATCGAGGCCGGCGCCAGCGTGGTGATCCAGCCGGGCGGGGCCATGCGCGACGAAGAAGTGATCAGGGCGGCCGATGAAGCGGGTATCGCCATGGTCTTCACCGGGATGCGCCATTTCCGCCACTGATCGGAAATTCCGCCGCAAATGGCCCGGATTAACCAAGAATACGATGAATCGACGCAGGCTTGCGGCAGGTTTGCCCATGTTCAGCCCGATGCAAGAGATTTGCACCTAGATAGGGGAGCAACAATGTATCGGGTAGAAAGAAAAACAATGGGTCTGTTCACTGCCGATCTTTATCGTGCATTTTTCCTTGGCTTCGGTGTAACTGCCGTCGTCCTTGCCGCGAATATCCTCCCGAGACTTGGAGGTGCCTGAGTGAAACTGAAGACTGCCATTGCCGCCCTTGCGCTTGCCAGCGCGGCTATCGTTGCAACCCCGTCATCGGCCGAAGAGGTGTTCAATGCGCCCGTCGCGACGCGACAGGCGGAGGAGTCCGGCCTGCAGACCGCCGTGTTCGCGGGCGGATGTTTCTGGGGTATCGAGGGCGTCTTCTCACACACACGCGGCGTGCAGAGCGTCGTTTCGGGTTATCACGGCGGCACGCGCCAGCAGGCCAGCTACAATCTCGTGTCCTCGGGCGTGACCGATCATGCCGAAGCGGTGCGGGTGATCTACGACCCGTCCGTGGTCCGCTATGACCAGCTGCTGCAGATCCTGTTCTCGGTTGGCGCAGACCCGACTACGCTCAACTACCAGGGTCCGGATCACGGCACGCAATATCGCAGCGCCATCGTCCCGCAGACCGAAGAGCAGCGCGAAGTGGCGGAGGCCTATCTGCGGCAAATGGGACGCAGTGGCGTGTGGGACAGCCCCATCGTCGTGGCGATCGAGGACGCAAAGCAGTTCTACGATGCGGAAGAGTACCACCAGGACTTCATGCTGAAGAATCCCAATAACGGCTATATCCGCCGCTGGGATGCGCCCAAGGTTGCTGCGCTGCAGGAAATGTTCCCCAGCCTTTACCGCTCGACTTTTCGCACGGGCTAGACACTTCAATAGTTTGCCCCCGCAACATGCCTCTCCTATATCGGGAGCATGACGGGGCACAGCCATCACGAACATTCGGGCGACAAGCTCATTTCCGAAGCCGAGCGCGTGCTCGAGCAGGCGGGTGAGCAGTGGACGGCCATGCGCGCCGATGTGTTCCGTGCGCTTGCCGCGCAGGATCGGCCGTCAAGCGCCTATGATATTGCCGAGCTGGTCGGGAACATCCGCGGCAAGCGCGTGGCCGCCAACAGCGTCTACCGCATTCTCGATCTGTTCGTGCGCACCAATCTTGCCAACCGGATCGAGAGCGCGAATGCCTATATCGCCAATTCGCATCCGGGCTGCCGGCACGACTGCATCTTCCTGATCTGCGACGATTGCGGACAGGCCAGCCATTTCGACGATGACCGGCTGACCGGTGCGCTGAAGGAGGCTGGACAAAAGGCCGGATTTACAAATGTCCGCCCGGTGGTTGAATTGCGCGGCCTTTGCGCGGATTGCTCTTCGTGATATTGGCGATGAAGCGTTCTTTTCTGTCGGTGAACCGTTCATCGACAGGCCAGTATTTGGTGTGTAAGCCCTGCCGATGACGTCGAAACCCGAAACGCCGCTGCTCGACCAGGTCGACACGCCGGAAGACCTGCGCAAGCTCGATGCGGGGCAGCTTCGGCAGCTGTCCGACGAATTGCGCGCAGAGATGATCGACGCGGTCGGTTCGACAGGCGGCCACCTCGGCTCGGGGCTTGGCGTAGTCGAGCTCACCGTGGCGTTGCACTATGTCTTCAATACGCCCGACGACCGGCTGATCTGGGATGTCGGTCACCAGGCCTATCCGCACAAGATCATTACCGGGCGGCGCGACCGCATCCGCACGCTACGACAGGGCGGCGGCCTGTCAGGCTTCACCAAGCGCAGTGAAAGTGAGTACGATCCCTTCGGCGCGGCCCATTCCTCTACCTCTATCTCGGCGGGACTCGGCTTTGCCATTGCCAATAAGCTAACCGGCGCGCCGGGCCGTGCGATCGCAGTAATCGGCGATGGCGCGATGAGCGCGGGCATGGCCTATGAGGCGATGAACAATGCCGAACAGGCGGGCAATCGGCTGATCGTCATCCTCAACGACAACGACATGTCGATCGCCCCGCCGGTGGGCGGCCTCTCCGCCTATCTCGCGCGCATGGTTTCCAGCAGCGAATATCTTGGCTTGCGCTCGCTTGCCTCCAAGGTCGCGCGCAAGTTTTCGCGTCGCGTTCATCACGGCCTCGAAAAGGCAGAGGAATATGCCCGCGGCATGGCCACGGGCGGCACGCTGTTCGAGGAACTGGGCTTCTATTATGTTGGCCCCATCGACGGGCACAATCTCGACCACCTGTTGCCCGTGCTGGAAAATGTCCGCGACAGCGAAGTTGGTCCCGTGCTCATCCATGTGGTGACGCAGAAGGGCAAGGGATACGAGCCGGCGGAGAACAGTGCGGACAAGTATCACGGCGTTGCCAAGTTCGATGTCATTACCGGCAAGCAGCAGAAGTCCGCGGGTGGACCACCTGCCTACCAGAACGTTTTCGGCGAAACGCTGGCAAAGCTGGCGGACAGCGACCCGAAGATCTGCGCGATTACCGCCGCCATGCCGAGCGGCACGGGCGTGGACAAGTTCGCCAAGGCGCATCCCACCCGTAGTTTCGATGTCGGCATTGCCGAGCAGCACGCGGTGACCTTTGCCGCCGGGCTGGCTGCACAGGGCATGCGTCCCTTCTGCGCAATCTACTCGACCTTCCTGCAGCGCGCCTTCGACCAGATCGTCCACGATGTGGCGATCCAGAACCTGCCGGTGCGCTTTGCGATCGACCGTGCCGGCTTGGTCGGCGCCGATGGGGCAACCCATGCGGGAAGCTTCGACATCACCTATCTCGCAACTCTGCCCAACCTCGTGGTGATGGCAGCAAGTGACGAGGCGGAACTGGTCCATATGACCTACACTGCCGCGGAGTATGACGAAGGTCCGATCGCCTTCCGTTACCCACGCGGTGCCGGCACGGGCGTCGCCCTGCCCGAAGTCCCGCAGAAGCTGGAAATCGGCAAGGGCCGTATCGTGCGGGGAGATGAAAAGGGCGGCAAGATCGCCATACTCTCGCTTGGTACAAGGCTGGCCGAAGCGGAGAAGGCTGCCGACCAGCTCGAGGCCAAGGGGCTGGCGACGACGATTGCCGACCTGCGCTTTGCCAAGCCGCTCGATGCCGCACTGATCCGCAAACTGGTCATGACGCATGAGGTTGTGGTGACACTGGAGGAAGGCAGCATTGGCGGGCTCGGCGCTCATGTGCTGACGCTCGCTTCGGATGAAGGCCTGCTCGATAACGGCCTCAAGATTCGTACCATGCGCCTGCCGGATCTGTTCCAGGACCATGACGCGCCGGACAAGCAGTATGAGCAGGCGGGCCTCACCGCTCCGCATATTGTCGAGACGGTACTTTCGGCCTTGCGGCACAATAGCGCTGGCGTGGAAGAGGCGCGGGCCTGAGCGCGGCTGACATGCTGCGCAAGCTGATCTTCGCTCTCATTGCCGTTGCGTCTTTGGGCTACGGCTCTGTCGTGGGCGGGCTATATGCCTATCAGCGTGATCTGATTTATCCGATCCCGGAACCAGACGACGACATGCCTTCAGGGTATGAGCCGATCTCCTACCGCACTTCCGACAACCTCGAGCTCCACGCGGGATTTCGCGCGCGGCAGGATGGGAAGCCGGTGCTGCTATTCTTCCACGGTAACGGTATCGACTGGAAGACCGCGGAGTTTACTGCCGAATTGCTGGGTGACCGCGGATATGGCGTGCTGGCAGCGGAATATCGCGGATATGACGGCAATCCGGGCGGCCCGAGCGAGGAAGGCCTCTATCTTGACGGACGCGCAGCTTTGGCCTGGCTCACCGAGCGCGGCATTTCGTCAGCAGATATCATCCTGGCCGGCAATTCGCTCGGCTCTGGAGTGGCTACCGAACTCGCCCGTACAGGACAGTTCAAGGCGCTGGTTCTTATCTCGCCGATGAAGAGCCTCGTGGCCACCGCTGCCAATGCCTATCCCTATATTCCGACCGACAGCATGATCGAGGACCGGTTCGAGAACATCGCCAAGATCGGCGAGGTTACCTCACCCATTCTGATTGTTCATGGCGTGGATGACCGGTTGATCCCGATTGAACATGCGCGTGAACTTGCGGCGGCCAATCCGGCCGCAGTACTCGTCGAGGTTCCAGGAGCAGGTCACAATCTGTCGCCCAAGGAAGAAGGGCAGCTCCCGCAGCTCGAATTTCTCGAAGGGCTGGGAGCCTAACCCCGCACCTCTGGATGCATGCCGCCAGCCTGCGGCTCGCCGACTTCGCTCCCGCCGACAAGGTCATCACCGACATTGTCGTCCTCGAGCGTGTCGAGATGCATCCAGCGCTTCACGATGGGGCTGAGCAGCAGAACGACAACGCCGACACCAATCGAAATCCAGCCGATTTCGCTGTAAATGCTCAGCGTCAGCTCCTTGGACATCTCGCCCCCTTCGCCGCCAGTGGCTTCGCCGATCTTGCCCGCCACGAAGCTGCCCACCGCAGTCATGTAGAACCATGCGCCCATGATAAGCGAGGCCATGAAGCCGGGCGCCAACCGGTTCATGGCCGAAAGGCCAACCGGGCTGAGGCACAGCTCGCCCGTTGTGTGCAGCAAGTAGATCAGGAACAGGAAGATCACCGGGGTGAGCACGTCCATGCCGACCGAACTGGCACCCCATGCGAACACCAGGAAGCCTGCACCCACCTGGAACAGCGCCAGGGCGAATTTGGCAGGAGCTGACGGTTCGAGTCCGCGCTGACCCAGCCATTGCCACAGCCCGGCAAAGAGCGGCGCGAACAGGATGATGTAGATTGGGTTGATCGACTGGAAGATCGCCGCTGGGACATTGCCGATATCGGTATAGCGATCGGTATAGAGGTTGAGGCTGCCGCCGCCCTGTTCGAACAGGCCCCAGAAGACGGGGTTGAGCGCGATCAGGAAGAGGATCGCGAAGATCCGCTCACGCGGCTGTTTGGGCAGCTTGATCGCCTGCAGGAGCACGTAGCCGAGAAGCACCACGCCCGAGACGATCAGCAGGGTCTGGATAACCTCGCGATATTGCATCAGGCCCCACATTACCGCCACCGCAGCGGCCCCGGCGCCGTAGACGAGCAGTTCCTTGCCCCGCTCGAGCAATTGCGGGGCCTCGCCCGCTCCGCGCAGCGCCGCACGTCCGATGACGAAGACGATAAGACCGGCAACCATGCCGATGCCGGCAAGGCCGAAGCCCCAGGCCCACCCCTTCACCAGGCCGAGATAGCCGACCAGGATCGTACCAGCAGCTGCGCCGACATTGATGCCCATGTAGAAGATCGTATAGGCCGCGTCGCGACGCATATCGGTCTTGCGGTAAAGCTGGCCAACCATCACCGAGATATTGGCCTTGAGGAAGCCCGATCCGACTATGATCAGCGCCAGCGCCAGCCAGAAGATATTTATCGTGGGGTCGTCCTGCCCGCCCACTCCTTCGAACGCCATGAACAGGTGCCCGAGCGCCAATAGAATGCCGCCGAACAGTACCGCCTTGCGCTGGCCGATATAGCGGTCCGCCAGCCAGCCGCCGAGCACCGGCGTGATGTAGACCATCGCCCCGTAGGAGCCGTAGACGACATTTGCCTCGCCATCGCTGAACAGCCAGTGCGCGGTGAGGTAGAAGATCAGCAGCGAGCGCATGCCGTAGAAGCTGAATCGCTCCCACATCTCGGCGAAAAACAGCATGTAGAGGCCCTTGGGATGGCCGAGGGCTTCGGGCTTGCGACTGGCGGCAATCAGCAGGCCTGCAGCCAAAAAGGCGGCGAGGATTACCGTGGCAATGGCCGCAACCCAGTCACCCTCGTTCCACAAGCCCACTTCTTTCATATGCGCGTCCCCGATCCCTTGCCCGCTACCGCATGCGGCACGAAAGCGGGCACCCTAACGGCTCCCACGCGCATGTGAAGTCCGAAACGTTACAACAGAAACCGGGCCTTGGCGGTCGTGGCGCTTGACCCGAATGGCTGTATTATGGCACTGCGACACCAGCATGAGTGAAAACAAGCCAGTTTACCTCCGCCTGCGCGAACGGATTGCCGCCTCGATCATCGAAGGTGAATATGCCGAAGGCGACATGCTTCCCTCGGTACGTGCATTTGCGGCGGAACAGGGCGCCAATCCGCTGACCGTGGCCAAGGCATACCAGCAATTCCAGACGGACGGACTGATCCGCGTCCAGCGCGGCGTTGGCATGTTCGTGCGCGAAGGCGCAGCCAGCAAATTGCGCGAAGCCGAGCGCGAAGCGTTTCTGGCTGAGGAATGGCCCGACATCCAACGCAAGATGGCCCGGCTGGACATTACGCTGGACGAGCTCGTCGACCGCGTCTGAAGCGCCCAAATTTCATTGTGCACACGCAACAATTGCGTGAAAGCATTACATCTGTCATTCTTGTCTGATTACGCGGGTGCAAGCCACGGGTCGGGCAAGCCTGCGACCGATCAGATAATGGCGCGCTTGGATGGTGCGTTGTTGAAAGGGGCGGGAATGATAAGATCTGAACTGCTGCAGTCACTGGCAGCCGACAATCCCGATTTGCGACCTGAGGAAATCGAACAGGTCGTCGATATCTTCTTCGATGAAATAACCGAGCGACTGGCAGAAGGTGGCCGGGTTGAACTTCGCGGATTTGGAACATTCTCCACGCGGGAGCGCGATGCCCGTGTGGGTCGGAATCCGCGCACGGGGGATCCTGTGGACGTACCTGCCAAGCGGGTTCCCTATTTCAAGCCGGGCAAGGAAATGCGCGAACGGCTGAATTCGGACTAGCTCTGCTAGATCCGGACTTGGGAACAATAGAAAGGGCCCGGATCTCGCGATCCGGGCCCTTTTCTCTTGAGCCGTTAGGCCGATCGAGGCCCCCACCCTAGGGCGGGGGCCCATCGCATCAGAAGCGACGTTCGACCGAAATGCTCCAGGTGCGGGGCATGCCGGGCACTGCGGTCTGCAGGCCGAGCGAAGTCGTGACGTCACTGACCGACTCGAAGTAGTACTTGTCGAACAAGTTCTCGACTTCGAAGGAGATCCTCCAGTCTTCGTCATCCGTCCAGGAAACCCGCGCATTGCCGAGGAAGCGACCCGGTACTTCGGACCAGATGCTGTTCTCAGCGGTGGTGAACAGATCATCCTGATACGAACCGTCGAAACGCACCGTGAAGATACCCAGACTGGTTTCGTGGTCGTACTGGATGCCGAACGAGTAGGACAGTTCCGGCGTATACGGGGTGATGCCGTCTGCCGGGATCGCCGAGCCGTCGAGAATGCCCCCCGTCGACGGGCTGGTATATTCGAAGTCGAGTACGCTCAGGCTACCGTCGAGCGACAGGCCGTCGACCGGATAGATCTGCGCTTCGAGTTCGAAGCCCTTCACATCGGCGGAACCGATGTTCGCTGGACGCAGGCAAGGCGACGGAAGTGACGATTCCGGGCACACAAGCTTGCCGAGCGTGATGTCGTCATACTTGTTCAGGAACAACGCACCGTTCAGGCGAACGCGACGATCGAGGAAGTCGGACTTGAAGCCGACTTCATAGGTCGTGAGCGTTTCCGGGTTGAACGACAGGGCCTGGTCGGCAACGAACGGACGCGGGTTCACACCACCGCCCTTAAAGCCGGTCGAAATCGAGCCATAGGCCAGGAACGCGTCCGAGAAGCGGTAGTCAGCGACGACACGCCAGTCCCAACGATCACCTTCGAATACGCCCGGAACGTCGAAGATGCCTGCAAGCAGGCAGTTCGGTTCGGAATAGGGGCCATTCGCCACGAAGCAGTTGAAGCCATCAGGCAGGGTTCCGTCCGGATTGCGGCGGAAATACGTGTAGGTCTTCTTGTCCTTCGTGTAACGCAGGCCGCCGGTCAGGCTAAGGCTGTCCGTCGGGTTGAGCGTGATGGTGGCAAATGCCGCCTTGGTGGTGCTCGGCGTGGTATCGGGACCGTGAAGGAAGTCGATCGTCGGGTCGACATAGTTCAGGTCGACGCGAGCGTTGTAGACACCCTCCTGATCAAGATAGAAGCCGCCAACAGTACCTTCGACCAGGCCGTCGGCCAGTTCGAAGTTCAGTCGCAGTTCCGAGGTGAATGCCCAGTGGTTCAGCTTGTTGTCGAGCTGTGCCACCGGTACCGGGCTGGCGTCCTGATCCTGGCCAAAGCGTGATTCATACTCACGGTAGGACCCGATATAGACGATCTGCGCATTGTCACTGATGTCAAAGGTGATGTCACCCTGGACGCCCCAGCCTTCGAACTCCGTAATCGGGAGCGCGAAATAGGGCTTGAACGGCGCATAGGCCGACGGTGCGCTGGCATCCTGGAAGTTCGAATAGCTGACATAGCGCGGATCGTAACCGAGCAGGTCACCTCCGGTATCGCAGCTATACGGACCGGCCGGGACGAAACGGCAATCGAGCGGAACGGGGTTGCCGTCGGCGCCGACCAGCAGCGGAGTGCCCATGCCGTCACCGCCATCATAGGTAATACCGGTCGAAGTCGGATCGAATTCCGGACTCGTATTCGCGATAGCACCGGCTGCCAGCAGGATCGTCGGGCGAGCCTGCGACTTCTCACGCGTATAGTCGCCCGAGAGGTTCACTTCGACGCGTTCGCCTTCCCAGCGCAGCGCGCCGCGGACTGCGGTAACGTTCTGGCCACCCATTTCCGTGTAGTCGGAGCTGTCGAAACCGCGCGTGTTGTTGCCCACATTCACGTTCGAACCGGGGTGCGTCATGCCGTAATCGAGCATGGCGACATAGCCGTCGCTCGAACGGGTCATGCCCGAGATACGAACTGCCAGGTCATCGGTGATGGCGAAATCGGCCATGCCGCGAGCGGTAATCTCGTTATACGAGCCGTAGCTGACGCGGAACGAACCCGAGCCATCGCCGCGCGGGCGTGCGGTAAACAGCTTGATCGCACCACCGATCGAGTTCTTGCCGGCCAGTGTACCCTGCGGGCCACGCAGGATTTCTACACGGTCAAGGTCGACCAGTTCGAGCAGCGAGCTCGACAGCGTCGGGATATAGACATCGTCGATATAAACACCAACGCCCGGATCGAGCGCGAAGTTGAAGTCGGTCTGGCCAACACCGCGGATAAAGGCGATGAGGCCCGAGCCACCATTCTGCGGCTGCGGGCGCAGCGACACGTTCGGTGCCTGGGCTGCGACTTGCGAGATGTTGGTCTGACCGCGCTGGTCGAGCATTTCCGCATTGACGGCGGTGATGGCGAGCGGGGTGTCTTGCAGGTTGGCTTCGCGGAATTCCGCGGTAACGACGATGGTGTTGGTACGCGAAGAAGTACCTTCTTCGTCACCTTCGTCCTGAGCGTAAGCTGGCGCTGCCATGCTGGCCATAATGGCAAGCGATGACGCGACGCTGAGCGTCTTGAACTTCATCAGGCATCCTCCCGAGGCGGGCCCTTTTTCGTGCTCCGCCAAAGATGTTTTCAAACTGTCCGCCGATTACCCTTTTGTGGGAAACCATCCGGACATGCAGAAAGAGGATGCCTCGAGCACAAATGCTCAGACGACCTCCTCTCCCACGCCCTTCCTTCTACCTTCGGAGGCATCAGGAGCAAGCAAATGTAACATTATGTATCGATCAATTCGGTCCAAATGTCGGCCATTGTCGCAATCATGCAACACAGGAATGCCCGGTTTCGCATGCAATTATTAGCTTAGGCAACTGTATGTTGCACCTGCTCAACACTTGCGCATCGACGCAACTCGGGGAAGAAGGGGACAAGAGGAGAGGATATGGACACCAAAAAGGGCGGGCTGCCTTACGGCGCCTATGAATTGCGCGTGCTGGTCCTGCTGGGGCTTGCCTGGGGCTTTGCTTATTTCGATCGCATGGCGCTGACATTCCTTGCGCCATTCGTGCAGGAGGACCTCGGTCTCAGCAACGAGCAGGTGGGCTGGGCCAACTCCGGCCTCTCTCTGACCTGGGCCATTGGCGCCTATGTGATTGGCCGGTGGTCCGACCTGATCGGCAAGCGCAAGCCCTTCCTGATCGGGGCGTTGATCCTTTTTTCCGCCTGCTCGGTGCTGTCGGGCTTTGCTTGGAGCTTTGAAACATTGCTCGCCAGCCGCGTGATCATGGGCGTGGCCGAAGGGCCGTTCCTGCCGATCTGCCTTGCGATCATGGCCGCCGCGTCCGGGCCCACGCGGCAGGCACTCAATGCCGGGATATTGCAGAACGTGTTCGGCCCCATCGTCGGCACGGCACTCGCTTCCTACACGCTGGTGCGCATCGCCGCCGCCTATGACTGGCATTGGGCCTTCTTCATCGCTGCCATTCCAGGTGTAATCCTCGCCTTCCTGATCTGGCGCTTTGTTGATGAGCCCGAGCGACCTGCGGACGAGGTGCATGAAAAGCCGGCCGGAGGCTTCCTGCCCATCGGCATGCTGGCCCAACGCAACATACTGATTTGTTCACTGGTGAGCATCTGCGCGGTCGGCTCGATCGTGGTCGGATCGATCTTCATGCCGCTCTATCTCGACGGGCCGCGCGGCTATGACGACCTTGTCTGGAGCAATGTCATGACCGTGGTCGGCTTCTGCCCGGCCGTGGGTGCAATCGTGGTCGCCATGATGTCGGACAAGATCGGCCGCAAGACGCCCTTGGTGCTCTTCCTGTTCATGATGATGCTCGCTCCCGCGGCCCTGTTGTGGTTCAACGGCCCGGTCGTTTTGCTGGCCGGCCTGATGTTCGTCAGTTGGATGGGTCTTGGCACCTTCCCGCTCTTCATGGGCGTCATCCCGACCGAAACCGTCGGTCGCTTGCAGGCCGCGACGGCAATGGGGCTGGTGGTGATGGTCGGCGAACTGATCGGCGGTGTGTTTGGCCCGCCGATCGCCGGCCGCCTCGCAGATTCCTATGGCCTCGACGTGGCGCTGTACATCCAGCTTGGCCTTGCCGGGCTGGGCGGGATCATCGCGCTCTTCGTGGTGGAGACGAATCCCGCTATAGTCGCCAAAAGACAGGCTGCCATAGCCTGACATCGGGAGAATGCTTGGATGAGCGACATCGAGACCGTGACATGCGACGTGCGCACCACGATGAACTATGTCGTACGCGGCGAGGAGGCGATCTTTTACGCGGGCGATCGCGACAAGAGCTATTGGCCGCAGGACCCGCACGAGGTGACGATCCACGACGTGCGCCCCTTCATCCATGACCTTGCCTTGGAGAGGAACGGCTTCGTCGTTGTCGATGAGCCGAGTGGCATCGAGGACTACACGCAGGCCGACCAGCTCGAACGCTATTGCCGCGATACGGAGGAACTGGTCCGCCGCATCACCGGGGCGGACAAGGTGGTCAGCTTCGGCCCGGTCATCCGCACCAATGCCACCGGCACGCATGGTCACAACCAGCCGGCTTTCGGCGCGCATGTCGATTACGGCGCGCGTACCGTTGCCGATTACACGCGCGACTTGCTGCCGCCCGAAGAGGCGGAAGAGCGGCTCAAAGGCCGCCACATGCTGATCAATGTCTGGCGCCCGATCACCATGGTTGAAAGCGCGCCCTTTGCGGTCGCCGATGCCAGCACGGTCCATCGCAAGGACTTGTTCCAGAGCGAGGTGCGCGGCGGGCTTGGCGGTGTCTCGCGCTCGCTTTGGGGTTTCAACCTCGCCTGGACGCCCGATCACAAATGGTACTGGGTGCCGCATATGCAGCCTTGGGAAGCGCTGGTCTTCAAGCTGTTCGACAGCAAGGAAGATGCCGTGCAGTTCACAGCTCATTCTGCCTTCGACGATCCCACTGCCCCGCCTGACGCCGAACCGCGCCAGAGCGTAGAGGTCAGGACTATCGCCTATCTGCCGGACTAGCGTTCCGCTGGGCTGGTCGTCTCCAGGCCCTTGGTGAACATCAGCCGTTCCAGCCGCACCTCCGGGTCGCGGGCCATGGCGCGCATGCCTTCCACGGCCGCTTCGAGCTTCTCTCCGCCACCACAGGCATGGAAGACGAAGTCCTTGTAGACGCAGGCTTGCGGACTGGTCTTGTCGAGGAAGATAGCCCGGCGTTCCTCGGCCCAGATATCGAGCAATGCTTCGTCTGCACTATCGCGGATGACCGCAGCGAGCGTCGGCCATAGCGCATAGGCGTCGAAAAGGCCGGTGGTGAGACCGAAGCCACCCGTGGGATTGGTGACATGGGCGGAATCGCCTGCCAGCAGGACCCGCCCCTTGCGGAAGCTCGACGCGCAACGCTGGTGCATCACATAGGGCGAAGCGGCATCGAGCCGGTACTCGCCGCCATTGTGCATGAAATGGCGATAGGCCTCGGGAATGCGCTCGGCATAGCTTTCGATCGGAAGCGCGGCGTCTTCCATATAGGTACAGCGCCAAAGCCCGTCGCGTGCGATCTTGACGATCACCGCGCCCCATTTGGCATCGATGACCATGTTGGACTGCCAGTAATCGTCCTGCGTGAAGTCGTGATAGACATTGGTGGCGACGAAACGCTCGGGCCAGGTGAAGCCGTCGAATGTGAGGCCAAGCTGCTGGCGCACCGTGCTGCCCGCGCCATCCGCCCCCACAACATAACGCGCCTTGAGCTGTTCGCCATTGGCTAGCGTCAGCGTCACGCAGCTTTCGTCCTGCTCCAGTCGCTCCAATCTGGTTCCGAAGCGGATCTCGGCATTGGGCAGCGCCTCCAGCCGCGCGCGGGCAATCGCCGCCAGCTTATCCTGGCCCATATTGATATTGTAGTTGAAGCGCGTGACCCGGCTCAGCACCTTGAGGTCGTATTCGATGCGCTCACCCGTCTCGCGTACCCACCAGAGGTAATCGTCCTTGGGAAAACCTATCCGCTCTGCCTCCTCGCGGATTCCGAGCCTCTCAAGCCCGTCGAGCATGGACCAGTGATAGACGGCGGCGCGCGGCGCATCATTGATTGCGTCCTCCGCCTCGACCAGTAGTACCTCCACCCCGGACTGCGCCAAGCCCAGCGCGGTGACGAATCCGGTCGGCCCGCCACCCACGATAATCACGTCATGCATGCATCTCTCCTGCTGCCAGCATGGCGCATTGCAATTGGAGGCGTAAAGCCACTTTCGCTTGGCTCGCCACTCCCCTAGTCCTAACGCCCGTTAGAGTCGCAAAGACCGGAATGCAGCAGGGAGAGAGCATTTGTCGCAGGCGGAATTCAGCGAAATTGTCGAGGCGCGCGGCGGGAGCTTTCCGCTCAGGGGCCGCTATGACGAACGCTTCCGTCCGATGGTCGATGCCTTCATCACCAACTTCCGTGAAGAGGAAGAGCTGGGCGCCGGCTGCTCGGTCGTTGTCGATGGTGAAACCGTGGTCGATTTGTGGGGCGGCTGGGCCAAGGCGGATCGCTCCGCCGAATGGAACGAGCATTCCACCGTCTGCATGATGAGCGTCGCCAAGGGCGTGACCGGCATTGCCTTCAACATGTGCGTGGATGCGGGGCTGGTGGATATCGACAAGCCGGTGGCGCATTACTGGCCCGAATTCGGCCAGGCCGGGAAAGAGGGCATCCTCGTGCGTTGGTGCCTCGATCACCTCGCCGCGATCCCCGTGCTGACGACCGACACCATGTATCCGGGCGGCTTCTTCGACTTCGACGCTTACATCAAGGCGCTCGAAGTGCAGGAGCCCTTGTGGGAGCCGGGCACGCGCGCAGCCTACCATGTGCACAATCAGGGCTTTTTGCTGGGCGAGATCATGCGCCGCGTGACCGGCATGACGGTCGGTCCGTTCCTCCGTGCAAAGGTGACCGGCCCGCTCCACGCAGAATATGCCATTGGCGGGATGGATGCCGAAGAGCAGAGCCATGTCGCCGAAGTCCTGCCCAATACCGGCGCGCGGCTCTTCGCCGCCAAGGACACGGAAATGCCCGAAAAGCCGACCACGCCTGAAGGCTGGCAGGACGGCGCGGTGCTGCGCAAGTTCGCCTTCCTGCAAAACCCGCAGGAGCCGTGGCACACCACGATGAACTCTCCCATCTGGCGCACCTGCGAGATCGCCAGCGGATCGGGTCATGGCAATGCGCGCGGCGTCGCGCGGATCTACGGCGCAGCGACCGGCGAGGTCGACGGCATTTCGCTGCTCTCCAAACCCGCGCTGGAGAACATGATCACCGAGCAGCACAACCAGTTGGAGCTGTTGCAGGATCGCCCCTACCACCAGGCGCTGGGCGTCCTGCTCAACACGCCCGAGGCGGTCTATATGGGGCCGAACATGCGCAGCTTCGGCCATCACGGCCTCGGCGGGTCGATCGGCTTTGGCGATCCCGATGCCAAGCTCGGATTCTCCTATTGCTGCAACCAGATGCATGCCGTGGGCACCAATGGCCCGCGTGCAAGGCGGCTGATCGATGCCGCCTACTCAGTTTTGTGAGGACAACGATCATGAGTGACAAGAAGAGCGCGCCCGAAATGACCGGAGCGGAAATGTTCGAGCGGGGCATGAAGATTCGCCGCGAAGTGCTGGGCGATGCCTATGTTAACAAGGCGACCTCCAATCCCAACCCGTTCAACGAGCCATTGCAGGAACTGGTCGCGACCTATTGCTGGGGCTGGAACTGGGGGCGCGAGGAAGAGCTGCCGCGCCGAGATCGCAGCCTGATCAACCTTGCCATGATCGCTGTGCTAGGGCGCAGCCACGAGCTCAAGATCCACACGCGCGGCGCGCTCAACAATGGGCTGACGCGTGAGGAAATCCGCGAGGTCCTGCTGCAGGTCGGCATCTATGCCGGCATTCCGGCGGCAGTGGATTCCTTCCGCATCGTCAATGAAGCCTTTGCCGAGATCGATGCCGAGGAAGAAGCGAAATGAGCCCCGAACAACGCCTGCTGATCGAGCATGAATGCGGCAAGCTGCCGCTGCTCTTTGCCAAATATGCCGATGACGGCGATCATGCCGCACTGGCCGATCTGTTCATGGCTAACGGCACCTATGACCGGCCCTTCCAGCCGGGTTTCCCGTTCCACGGACGCGCCGCGATCCAGTCGATCTTCCGCGACCGCCCGCCGATCCTGGTGCGTCACCTCGTCACCAATGTGCTTGTCGCGGTGGTCTCGGAGACGCGGGCGCGCGGCAGCAATTACGTGGTGATGATGTCGAACCACGCACAGGTCGATCCGCCGCAGAGCTCGAACGGCATTTTCGTCGGCGGCTTCGATGACGAATATGTGCTCGATGGCGGAAAATGGCGCTTTGCCAGCCGCAAGGGCCACCTTGCGCTGCACGAAGGCGGCACGATACCCAATTTCCCGACGCCCACCGACGAGGCGCGCGGATTGAAATAACCCCTTCTGGGAGAGGAATGGAAATGACGGTCAAAGCCGCAAATGCAGACGAACAGCTGGTCCTCGATTTCTTCGAGGTCCTGTCCTCGGGCGATCTCGAAGAGCTGCGCAAGTTCTACCACGATGAAAGCGTGTGGGAGCCCAAGGTGAAAGACATTGCCGGTGCCGGAAAGCACATTGGCATGGACATCATCGATAAGTTCCTCGCCCCGGTGCGCGGCATGTTCAATCCGGGCGATCCCAAGGTCCATGTCCACAACATGTTCAGCCGCGACGGGTGGGTTTGCGTGGAATCGAACTCCACCGGCGGGCTGCCCGACGGCAAGGTCTATGACAATGACTATTGCTGGGTGTTCGAGATCTCGAACGGCAAGATCGACAAGATGCGCGAATATATGGACAGCCATTACACCGCCAAGCTGTTCGGGATGGAGTGATGGCCAAGAGCGTGAATGGCAGGTTCGACAAGCAGCCAATCCTGATTTCAGGCGCCGGGCGCGGGCTGGGTGAGGGGATTGCGCGCCACCTTGCCGCCGAAGGTGCGATTGTCGGCATTGCCGATATCAATGGCGATACTGCGCTTGAGGTCGCCAATGGCATCATCGCAGATGGCGGACAGGCCTTCAGCTACGGCGCCGATTGCGGCAGCCGTGCAGAGTTCATGCAGCTGGCAGAGGACTTCGCCGAGGATGCGGGCCCGCTGCGCGCCGTGATCAACAATGCCAGTGTGCTGGTTTACGAACCGATTGAGGCGGTGACCGAGGAAACGCTCGACCGCATGCTTTCGGCCGGTCTCAAGAGCGTGTTCTGGGGGGTGCAGGCCTTCCTCGCCCATCGTGACGAAAATGCGCAGGGCAATATCCTGAATTACTCGTCGCCCGTTGCCTATCGCGGGCGCCCGAACACCGGCGCCTACACCACGATCAAGGCGGGCATAGCCGGGCTGACCAAGGTGCTGGCGGGCGAGCTCGGTCCGCGCAATATCCGTGTCAACGCGATAGCTCCCGGCAGCGTACCTACGCCCGCGACCGAGGGCTTCGTCACACCCGAACAATATGAGCAGCGCGCCAAGAACATACCCCTCAGGCGCAACGGAACGCCGGAGGATGTGGCGCAGGCCGCAGCCTTCTTGCTCAGCGACGAGGCACAATTCATCAACGGTGCGATGCTGGCGGTCGATGGCGGCATCATCGCTGCCGGTTAGGAAAAGGGATCATGGGAGCAGTCTGGCAGCAACGCCTCGACCATCTGAAGAATGTCATCGCCGATGACGTGGCGAAGGACGCCTATTTCGGCGCGGTGCTCAAGATCGGGCGCGGCGGCGTGGTCGTGTTCGAGGAAGCCATCGGTCATGCCTATGCAGGCGGAGACCGTGCGCTGAAGACCGACGATGTCTTCTCGCTCTTCTCGGTCACCAAGGCCTTCACCAATGTCCTTATCATGCGGGCAATCGAGGAAGGGCGTTTCGCGCTCACCACCAAGGTGAAGGACGTGCTGCCCGAATTCACCGGAATGCCGCGCGAGAAGGCGACCTTCTATCACCTGCTGACACACCAGGCGGGCATGCCGGGTGTCTGGTCGCCCAGGCCGGGCATGTATCTCGACCGGCTGCAGGAGCTGTTCGACGAGAGCATCGCCAATGTCCACGGCACGAGCGAGCCGGGCGAAAAGTGCGACTATTCGCCGCTGGTCAATCACGTGTTGATGGGCATGGCGCTGGTGCGCACCGATCCCAAGGGGCGCAACTACCAGACGCTGCTGCATGAGGATTTGTTCGCCCCGCTCAAGATGGACTCAACCAGCATGGGCCTGCGGTCCGATCTCGATGCGCGGCATGTGCGGCCGGACATGCGCGGCACTGTTCCGATCAAGCACCTCTCGCGCAATATCGAGGGCGACCACGCGCTGTTCGAGGACCCGGAGGTAGAGGCGCCGCATGTCGGCTGCGCCTCCACCGCCGGGGACCTCTGGCGCTTTGCCGAAATGCTTCGGCGCGAGGGCGAGCTGGAAGGACACCGCATCCTCTCCCCGCCCATGGTGCGGCTGGCGCGCAAGGTCCATACCGGCGACAAGCCGAACGAGCTCTACAAGGGTGTGGCCTTGCGCTCGGGCTGGGAGGTACCTCCGGGCAATCAGGGCCTTGGCTTCCAGGTGCGCGGGACGGGCGTGTTCCATCACCTGTTCGGCCAGCTCGCCTCCCCCGAGACCTTCGGCAATTACGGTGCGGGTTCGACGCTGTTCTGGATCGACCCCGAAGCCGACATGACCTTCTCTTTCCTCAGTGCGGGCGTGATGACGCAGGCAGCCAATATCGAGCGCTGCCAGAAGCTCTCCGACCTCGCACTTTCATCCTGTTTGTAAGGATTCCAAATGGCAGACGCAGATATCATCATCATCGGATCGGGCCATAATGGCCTTGTCGCCGGTGCCTATCTCGCATGCGCGGGCAAGAGCGTTCTCGTGCTAGAGCGCAATGAATGGCATGGCGGCGGCGTGGTCAGCCGCGAGCTGACCCAGCCCGGCTTCACGCATGACCAACATTCGATGAGCCACATCTTCATCCAGGGCAATCCGCTGCTGCTGAATGATGATCTTGGCCTCAAGTCGAAATACGGCCTGCGCTATGTCTTCCCCGACGTGCCGATGATGAGCGTGTGGGAAGACGGCTCCACCCTGCCCTTGCATCGCGATCCGGCCAAGTCGGCGGAAGCCATCGCCAGGTTCAGCCAGAAGGATGCGGCAACCTTCCTCAAGATGAGCGAGCAGGCCGCGCAATGGCTGCCCATGATCATGGCCGGGCTCTATTCGCCGCCCATGCCGGTTGGCGCGCAGACCGCGATGATGGACCAGTCTTCCGAAGGGCAGGAGATCATGCGCACCATGGGCGTCTCTACCTTCGATTTGATGGAAGAGCTGTTCGAGCACGACAAGGTAAAGGCGCATTTCGGCCGCGTGGCGGGCGAGAACCTCGTCAGCCCGGACGAGAAGGCGACCGGTATCGGTGCCTATGTCTTCCTCGGCTTCCTCGAGAAGTTCGGCTTCGGCGTTCCGGTCGGCGGGTCGGGTTCGCTGACCAATGCGCTGATCGCCTGTATCGAGGATCATGGCGGCACGGTCCGCGCTGGTGCAGAAGTACGCGAGGTCTTCACCGATGGTTCGCGCGCCTCGGGCGTTGTGCTCGACAATGGCGAGCGGCTGACCTGCGCGGACGGCGTGATCGGCGCGCTGCACCCGCATATCCTGCCCGACATCGTACCAAGCGTTCCGGCCGAGGTCGCGCGCAAGGCCAAGCGCACGCATATCACCGATGCCGCCTGCTTTACCGTCCATGCCGCGCTCGACGCGCCGCTCAAGTTCAAGGCTGGCGATCTGTCCGCGGTGATGTACGAGCTGATGCCAGCCAATTACGAGGATATGCGCCGCGCCTTCGACGAGCTGCGTTATGGCAATTTCAGCGAGACGCCGCTGGTAGGCGTCGGCCAACTGACTCAGCACGATCCTTCCCGCGCGCCCGAAGGCAAGGCGATCTTCCATGCCTGGGACTATGTTCCTTACACGCGCAAGGATGGCCGCGACTGGGATGAGGCGAAGACCGAATTTGCCGAGAAGATGATCGCGCGCATGGGCGATTTCATCGAGAACGTGCCCGACATCGTGCTCGGCTATCATTGCGACAGCCCGGTGGACATGGAGCGCACATCGCCAAGCTTCTTCCGCGGCGACCTCCACGGCATTGCCACCACCACCTACCAGTCCGGCTCGCATCGCCCGACGCCTGACCTCGGCGGCTACCGCGTGCCGGGTGTCGAGCGGCTCTACCTTGTCGGGCCGTTCCAGCATCCGGGCGGCGGCGTGTTCGGCGCGGGCCGCGCAACCGCCATGGTCATGGCCGAGGACCTCGGCATCGACTTTGACGGGATCACGGCATGAAGATCCGCGCCGCCGACAAGTCCGACCTGATGGAAATCAGCAAGATCGAGCGCAAGGGCAATGACCTCGTCATGAAGGGCAAGGTCTATGGCGCCATGCCGATGACTGCCGTGCTCACGCCCGAAGAGGCCAAGAAGTTCGGCAAGCTGCTGAGCTTCAAGCTCGTCCTGTTCCTGCTCACCATGCCGTTCCGCAAATCGGAGGATGCCAAATGACGCTTCGCCACGAAGGGAAGTCCATGCTCGTCACCGGTGCTGCCGGGGCAATCGGCTTTGCCACCTGCGAGATCCTTGCCCGCGAAGGCGCGCGGGTGATGATGGTCGATATTGACGAGGGCGGGCTGGCAGAACGCGTCGCAGCGATGAAGGCGGCTGGTTACGATGTTTTAGGCCATGTCGCCGACGTATCCGACGAAGCGCAGACCATCGGCTATGCCGAGGCCGCGCTCGATGCTTTCGGCCAGGTCGATGGCTTCTTCAACAATGCCGGGATCGAGGGCGTGCTGTCGCCCACGCATACCTATCCGGTCGAGGAATTCGACAAGGTGCTGACGGTCAATTTGCGCGGCATGTTCCTTGGCCTGCGCTACGTGCTGCCCGACATGGTGCGGCGCGGAGAGGGCGCAGTGGTCAACACGGCCAGTATCGGGTCCGAGCGCGGCCTTGCCGGGGCATGCGCTTACAACGCTGCCAAGCATGGCGCAGTCGGGCTGACGCGCACAGCGGCGAGTGAAGTGGCCCAGCTGGGCGTGCGCGTGAACTGCGTCATGCCCGGCGTGATCGAGACGCCGCTGCTGGTCGGCATGCTCGAACAGATGTTCGACAGCGTAGAGGCCGGCATGCAGAAACTCGGCGAAGTGGCGACGCTCAACCGCGTTGGCCAGCCGCGCGAAGTGGGCGATGTAGTGAGTTTCCTGCTCAGCGACGAGGCAAGCTACGTCAACGGCGCCAAGTGGGAGATCGATGGCGGCGCGCTGGCGACGATCCGCAACGATATCTAGATCCGGCTGACCAGGAAATTGGCAGCAATTGCACCACGCGTGCCATTGGCGGTGCAGGCGACGGTCGAAAGCTTGTCATTGGCGAAGTAGAGCTCACACAGGCCGCGCACCTCATGCCTGCTGCCATTGGCTAGCGTGACCGTGTCCACACTCATCCTGTCGCCTTCGAACGTGCCGCCGAAGACGGTCTGCGACTGCCAACTGCGCAGGCCGAAGGCGATGCGGTCTCCGGAAATCTCGACCTGGTTGCAGGTAACCAGTTCCCCGGCGGCTGCACGTTCACGCACTGCGTCGGGATAGAGGCAGGTACCGTTGAAGGTTCCTTCAACCGATGGTCCTGCGCCGAACTGGGCGAGGATCAGTGACAGCAAGGGCAGGAACATGGCTTGCGACTCCGGGCGGATCTGGAACCTGCCGCATTATTCACTCGCAATGCTGAACGAAGATAGAAGAACACGGCCAAGCCAGTCCTATCGCTCCGGGTCGAGCCCGGCGGCTTCCTCGACCACCTTGGCGATCGCGGTGAAATCCGCATCGGGCCCTTCGCGATCGAGCGTGCGTTCGAGATAGTCGCGCACGATCTCGCCCAGCGGCAAGGGCACTTCGGCGGCCGCGGCCTCCTCCATCAGCAGGCGCGTATCCTTGAGGCTGAGCGCGGCGGCAAAGCCGAAATCGAAGGTGCGCGGCAGGACAGATCGCGGCCATTTGTCGCGCGTGGCCGAATTGATGCCAGTCGACTGGTTGAGCACCTCGATCATCTTTTCCGGGTCGAGGCCCTGCTTGATGCCGAAGGCCATGCCTTCCGAGGTCACGCCGATGGCGACTGCACCAAGGAGGTTGTTGACCAACTTCATCGTCTGCCCCGCGCCGGGTGTCTCGCCCATGTAGAAGGGCTTGCCGATCGCTTCGAGCAGCGGCTTCAGCACCGCGTCGTATTCGGATTGCGGGCCGCCGACCATGATCGAAATCGTACCCTCGATGGCGCCCTTGATCCCGCCAGATACCGGCGCATCGAAACAGGCAACACCCTGCGGCGTCAGCGCGGCGGAGACTTCCTGCGCCAGCTGCGGCCCCGAAGTGGAGAGGTCGCAGAAGATTTTGGGCTTGCCGCGGATGAAGATCGAATCCGGGCCGAGTGTTGCATCGCGCACGATGGCCGGTGTCGGCAGGCTGGTGAAGACGACGTCGCAATGGCGCCCGAGAGCTGCCGCATGACCAGCCGCAGAGGCTCCCTGCCGCACAAGGTCGGCAACTGCCGCCTCCGACAGGTCGTGCACGTAAAGCTCGTACCCTGCCTTGAGCAGGTTTGCCGCCATGGGCGCGCCCATGCGCCCGAGGCCAAGGAATCCGATCGTCGTCATAATACCTCCGCTATCGGCCTATGCGGTGGCAGGTCGACGCGGGCAATATCGTTTTCGGTCGGGAAACAGGAAAGCACCAGCGGATCGTGGCCGGGGACCACATGGTCGAGCGATCCGCCCGCCAGTTCCATCACCCGCGATTGCGCGCGGATGTAATCCGCCTCGTCGATGAAGATCGGGAAGGGGATGGAGCGCGCGAGGTTGGCGTAGAGATGTGCGGCATCGCTGGCGAGGATCACCGTGCCGCGCTCTGTCTCGCAGGCGACAACCTGCAGGCCCGCCGTATGGCCATGGGCGAGATGCAGCGAAATGCCGGATCCGAAAGACTCGTCGCCATCGTGGAACACGACATGGTCGTGATAGAGCCGCCGCACGACCTGTGCGACGGGTTCGCCATCGAAAGGTGCGCGGACATGGTGGTCGCACATCTGGCGACTGGTGGCGAAGGCCAGCTCGGCATCCTGGATATGAAAGCGGGCATTGGGAAAGTCCTCCAGCCCGCCGGCATGGTCGTAATGCAGATGGGTGAGGATGACATCGGTCACGCCGAGCCGGTCGATCCCCGCCTCGCGCAATCCCTTGCGAACCGGCCGCGTGATCTCCCGACCGCGCGCCGCAGCGGCAATCGCCCCGAAGCCGGTATCGACGATGACCGGCGGCAGGCCCTCGCGGTGGATTGCCCAGACATAGTAGTCGAGCGGCATTGGCAGGTCGTGATCGTCCACCGGAGCGGTGAAATTCGCCCCGGCCTTGCGTTCATGCCGCGCGTAGCGGATCGCCTGGATGCTGGTGACCGGAGCAGTCAATTGGCTGAGCCCAGAATGTTGAGGCAGTTCTGGTGTAGTCTGCCGATATAATCGGACATTCCGCGCCTCTCGGCAACGCGCATCACGGTGTCCAGGATTTCTTCTTCGGCATGGCCTGTAGAGATCATGGCGGGCACGTTGTGAAAGATGTCGGCCAGCGCCTGCGCGCTATCCAGATGCTCGGCAGCGCGAATCTCGACGAGCGCGATACCGAGCATCTTATGCATGACAGCGTGGCTCACTGGGCGAACTTGAGGCGCACGGGTTGCTTGATCGGGCCATGGCCGACCGTGGTCATCCAGGGTTCGTATTCGCCGGCAATCTCGAAGCTTTCCACCTCGCGGATGATCGTGCCGAGAAAGGCCTGTGCCTCTGTCTGCGCCAACATGCGTCCGACGCAGCCATGCACGCCATAGCCCCAGCCGAGCGAATGCTTGGTATCGCGGGTGATATCGTATGTCTCGGGCTCGTCCCAGAAACGCGGATCGCGATTGGCGGCGGCAAACATGAGCCCGACCTTGGTCCCTGCCGGGATGACATAGTCGTCCACTTCGACATCCTTGACCGCCATGCGACCGGCCATGCGGCTGGGCGAATCCCAGCGCAGGCTTTCGTCGAAGGCATTGCGCAGCAGCTTGGGATTGGCCCGCAGCTTGGCGTACTGGTCCGGGAACATGGCCCAGGCGCGGATGGCATTGGCCATGGTGAGATAAGTCGTATCGGCCCCGGCGCTGAGGATCGTCTGCAGCAGCAGCTTGGCCTCATCCATGGTCACCTGGCCATTGTCGGCGGCGGCAAAGATCGTCTGGCCGATCCCGTCGGGAGCCAGCGCCTCTCGGTCACACGCCGTGCTGAGCCATTCGATCACACCCGAGAAATCGGCCTTCATTGCCTCATCGAACAATTCGCCCGGCGGGCCCATCGTCGCCCAGACCATCTGCGAGAAGTCGTGCATGAAGTGGCGCCCTTCCTTGGGCAGACCGAGCACTTCGGGCAGCACCTGGAAGATATAGGCCTGGGTGATGTCGCCCACCGCATCGACCGCCTCGCCTTCGCGGCTGCGCAGTTCGGCAAGGAATTCGTCCGCCGCCTGCTGGAACTTGGCCTTGGCGCCCTCCAGCGCGCGCGGCGAAAGCGCATCCTGCACCACCTTGCGCACCTGCGTGTGGCGGGGCGGATCGTCGGTAAGCAGGATTTCCGGCCGCGGCGAATTGGGATCGTGCCAAGGGCGGCTGGTCGAGGAGAAGCTCTTCCAGTCGAGCAGGCCGGCAGTCACATGCTCGTGCCGCGCGATCATCACCACGCCGTCATGCAGGCGCACGGCGGGGGCGAATTCGCGCACCTCGTCATCCACCGCGCGGGCATTCCTCACCGCCTCGGGGGTGAAGATGTCATAGGGAAAGAGAGGAATTTCCTTCGTCATCGCCTAGAGCCCCAATCCGTGGAACCAGGTTTCGCCGTCCGCGTCGGTCTCGATATGGCCGGCAGTCGGATCGAAGAAATGCGCGCCGATCACCACGACGCCGCTATCCTTGTACTTCTCGACAAAGCCCATGCGCGTGGCCTTGCCGCTTTCCTTGTCCATGTCGAAAGTCGCATGGCGGTGCGGCATGGCGCATTGCATCGGGTGGTGCATCAGGTCGCCGGTAATCACCGCGCGCTCGCCCTTGCTCTCGATACAGACATGGACATGGCCCGGCGTGTGGCCGTGGCTCGGCTCGGTCGTAATTCCCGGCGCGATCTCGTGATTGGCGTCGATGAATGTCGCGAGGCCCAGTTCGACAATCGGATCGACGCATTCGACAAGATGGTTGTCCGTATGGTGCCCGTCATGGCGGATCACTTCCTGCCAGGCTTTGTATTCCTTCTCTCCGAAGAGGTATTTCGCATTGGGGAAGGTCGGCTTGTATTCGCCCGTTTCCGGATCCTTGAAGGTGTTCCAGCCGACATGGTCGAAGTGGAGGTGGGTGCACATCACCGTGTCGACATCCTCGCGTGTGATGCCGAGGCTCTCGAGGTCCTCGAGGAAACCTTCGGGCAAGTCGCAGAACACATCGAAATCGCGCTCGCGCCCTGCACCGATGCAGCTATCGACCACGATCACGCGGCCCCCTCCCGGTGCATTGGGCGCCTGCACCACGAAGCCCTGGAAGTTCATCCGCTGCAAGCCATCGGGCGTGGCATAATGCGGGTGCAGCCACTCCATCGCGATGACCTCTTCCGCCGTCGCATCGGGCATGGTCATGTTGATGTTGTCGGTGAAGTTGTAGATCTCGACAATGCGGGTGATGGTCACATCGCCCACCTGCCAGCTCATCATGGTGTCTTTCGACATGCTCTCTCCTGTCAGGCGGCTTGGGCCGCTCGCTTTGGCTTGTAGCGCGCCACGCTTTCTTCGGGCAGCTCGGCGACCGGAAGTTGCGGTTTGCCGAGGATGAAATCGGCCGCACGTTCCCCGATCATCACGCAGGGTGCATTGGTATTGCCACCGATCACCGTCGGCATGACGCTGGCATCGGCGACGCGCAGGCCCCTTATGCCCTTCACGCGCAGTTCGGGATCGACGACGCTGGTTGCATCGTCTGCCGCGCCCATCTTGCAGGTGCCGACGGGGTGGTGGACGGTATAACCAGTCTCGCGAATATAGGCGTCCCACTGCTCGTCACTCTGGCAATCGGGGCCAGGAGCGACTTCGACGCCATTGTATTTCTCGAATGACTTGGAGGCGAAGGCGCGCCGCGCGATCTTGAGCGCGCGGATCAGCGGCAGGATATCCTCCGGCTCCTTGAGCAGGTTCGGGTCGATCAGCGGAGCGGCGGTCGGGTCGCCCGAAGCAAGGCGCACCGTGCCGCGGCTCTTCGGGTAAAGCGCCACCGGGCTGATCGCATAGCCATGGCCGACCGGGAAGGGCACGTTCTTGACCGTCAGGCGCTTGGCCGGCTGGAACACGAACTGGCAATCGGCCTTCTCGAGGCTCGGATCGGTTTTGAGGAAGGCGACGCTTTCGAAGACATTGCCCGCCAGCGGTCCCTTGCGCGTGGCCAGGTAATAGGCGCCGTAGAAGAGGTCGCGCGGCAGCGCCTTCCAGCTGATCCCGTAGGAGGTGGAATCACTGGTCTCCATGTGGATCGGGCTGGCGACATGGTCCTGGTAGTTGGAGCCGACGCCGGGCAGGTCATGCACGACATCGACGCCCATTTCCTTGAGATGCGCGGCAGGGCCGATCCCCGACAGCATGAGGATTTGCGGGCTTTGCACCGTGCCTGCGGAGAGCACCACTTCGTGCCGCGCATGGACTACGCGGCCATCGGTCAGCTCGACACCGGTTGCACGAAGTTCCCCGTCTTTGGCCTCGACGAGAATCCGCGCGACCTGCGCATTGGTCTGCACATGGACATTGCCGCGTTCCATCGCCGGACGCAGCATGTTCTTGGAGGTGCTTTCGCGCCGTCCTTCGCGGATCAGGCCCTGGCGGCGGCCATAGCCTTCCGGGTCGGGGCCGTTGAAGTCGGGACAGGCGGGGAATTGCAGCGATGCCAGCGCATCCATGAAATCGTAATTTAGCTGGTTCGGGTTCTCGACCAGCTTGGCGTTGATCGGCCCGTCCTTCCCGTGAAAGACGCTTTCGGGATAGTCCTCATTATGCTCGGTGCGGGTGAAATAGGGCAGCACTTCGGCATAGGACCAGCCCTTGCAGCCCGCATCCGACCAGTCGTCGTAATCGGTCGGGTGGCCGCGGAAATAGACCATGCCGTTGATCGAGCCCGATCCGCCCAGCACGCGCCCACGCGGCACGCCGATCTTGCGCCCCGCCATGCCCGGCTGCGGCACTGTCTCGAAGCCCCAATTGGTCTCCTTGCGCCCGATTGCAGCGGCGACGAAGCTCGGCACCTGGATGAAGGGATGGCCGTCATGCCCTCCCGCTTCGAGCACGCAGGTGGTCTTGGTCTCGTCTTCACCCAAGCGCGCAGCCACGCAGGCCCCCGATGAGCCCGCGCCTATGACAATGTAATCGAATTCGCCTGCGTTCATGCATCTCTCTCCCGCTATCACTGTGCGGGGCGATGATGGCCTTGGCAAGAGCCTGTGCGACTTGGTCGCGCCTAGGAGGAATAGGCCTCTTCGAAAGGTCCCATGAAGTCGCGATAGGGTTCGGCCGAACCGATGCCCTTGCTGTTGATTGGTTGGCGAACCTGCAGCGCGCTCGACGTGGTCACGGCGCGGCTGTTTTCATGGGGTGCATAGGGGCCCGCTTCTTCCTCAAGGTCGCAATGGGCAAGGATCTGCGCGATCCATTCCTGTGGTTGGGCGACAAGCGAGGCATAGGGGACCACCAGCAGTCTTGCGCCAAGCACTTCCTTCCACTGCGCGCGCAGGGCATCTTCGAGGCGGAAATGTTCGGCGATTTGGGCCAGGTCGTTGCTCCATTTCTGGCTGGTGCCGAAATAGGTGCGAAAGCATGACCAGGCGCAATCCAGGGGGTCGCGGCTGACCCAGATGATCGGCGCTTCGGGCAAGAGCGAAGCGGCAAGGCCAAGCATGCGGCTGCTATTGGTGGTCTTGTCGATCACGCGGCCGGGGGCGGTGAAACGCTCCTCCATCCAGCGGTTCCACAATTGCGCCGCGCCTTCCGCGCCATGCGCTTCGACATAGCGGTTGAGCGCTTCATGCGAGACGCCGTCCACCTCGTTGACCAACAGGCCGAGCCGGTTGATCTCGCCGCCATCGGAAACCTTGCTGTGACTGGTGAGGATCTGCTCGACGAGCGTCGTGCCCGAGCGCGGCAGTCCGGTAACGAAGATCGTGCGGCTGGTATCCTCGCCCTGCCTTTCGGCAATCGCGCGGATCGCATCCTCGTCATAGCCAAGCGTTGCCTCATAGGCGATCCGGGCATCGAGGGCCTTGTCATGCGGCAGTTGCGCCTTGAGCAGGGCGGCAGCCCTTGAGAATGCCTCGAACGCATCCGCATGTTCGCCACGATCGGCATGCGCCTTGCCCAGGGCATGGAAGAATTGCGCGCGGTCATGCGGTGCCATGCGGTCAGCATGGCGCACAGTGTCGAAAAGTCGCCCCGCCAGTTCCTCATCGAGGGAAAAATCGACCAGCATGGACAGGGACTGCCAGGCAGCGCCCCAATGCGGCCGTTGTTCGAGGACGAAGGCGAGCCGTTCCCGGGCTTCCTGGCTGGCGCCGGTATAGAGGGCGGCAACGCCCCGGCTATAGGCATGGGTTGCCTGGTCGGGCACATCTGCCGGCAGGCAGTCCAGTTGTTTGACGACTTCCTGCCACAGGCCCATATGGGCGAGCAGGCCGGCCTTTTGGTATTTGGCGAGGGGAGAATCCTCCGCCTGTTCCACGAACAGGTCCATGGCCCGACGGGCCAATGTCACCTCTCCCTTGTCGGCAGCGATATAGGCAATCTGCTGCCATTGTTCGCCCAGCGGGGCGCCCAACGCGACGAGCTGGCGCAATATATCGACGATCGCAACCCTGTCCGCTTGCCGAAGCGCAGGTTGCAGCTGCGCAAGTAGCTGCGCCGCTGCAATCGGGTCGCGCTCGGCGCCCGTGGACTCTTGAGGGGGCTGGGACAAATTCGGGGACCGGAAGGTTACTGACGTAATTGCAAGCAGGTCGCAGCAGGACAGGACAACGGCAATCTGCAAAATGTCGCGATTTGTCGCCAAATGTCGCATTTTTCTGCCGAGATTTGCAATTTTGCGACAAATTTAGCTTGCGAAGCGCGATTCTCCGCGTCAACTTGTCCTTCTAGAGAGGTTGCTGTCCGCGTCGGAAAATCGCCGGGGCAGCAGAACTGGGGGCTGAACGGTCTGACGTGACCAATTCTTCCAACTTTGGAAGGGGCAGCGGTGCTGTCCGTATAGAGGCTGCGAGCCTGCGCGACCGGGAATTGCCCGAAGTCCCGGGCTTTCCACCTGTCAGCGGAAAGCCCGTATGCCAGGCGCGCGAACGTGGACCGGATAGCGCGCCCAATTGGGTCGAAGCGGATGTCCGCCGCGCCATCGCCATTGCCCGCGAGGCCGGGCTGGAAAGCTACCGTATCGAAATCGGCCCCGATGGCACGATTGCCGTTGTCGTCGGCGACAATTCCGATCCGCAGCAAGGCTGGGCCGGCTGGAGCGACGTGCTCAAGCCTTGAGTCCCGCGCTCGTTAACGCGGGTTTGTCACCTCTCCATCATTATCGAACCTGAAGCGGCCACTTCCGTAGGCAGAGCCTGGGCTAAGGGTGGTCACTTCGTATGTCAGGCCGGGAACCAAGGGATAGGAGCCACTGCTCGTCATGGATGGGTCATCATTTGCATGACCGCCATAAAAAATCGGGAAAGCGAGATCGCAGGAACCGTTTGAGCTCCCCCTAGTCCAGGCAATCCGACCATGGCCTTCGAGAGGTCCGTCAATGGCAATCACCTCGATCCACTTGGCGCAATCCGGATCCCCCCAAATGTCGGTTTCCAGCGGTTCAAAGGCAATGTGACCGTCGATCAGGACTGCCCGGATGTCATAGACGGATGAACAACCGCCAAGCATAATGTCCGGGCGAGACTACTCCCCGTCATACTCGATAGCTTTGGCTGCAGCGCCTGACATGACAAAGCCGATAGGCCGCTCGGCCTCTTCGGTGAGGTGACCGATCAATCCGCCGGTGCGGCAGAGCAGGCCGATGCCCTTCAGAGCCGCGACAGGCCAGCCTAGGTCGAGCATGATCGCCGGGATCGGGCCGTTGACATTAACGGGCAGGCTTCGCCCGATCATTTCGGGAAGCGCTGCCTGAAGCGCGCGCATCATCGCGACATGCTCTCCAGACACTCCGCGTTCGTCTGCCAGCTTGAGCAACAGGTTGGCGCGCGGATCACCCTCGGAATGCTGCGGGTGGCCGAAGCCGGGCACGGCCTTTGTATGCCGGCGCCATTCGGCGATCTTGCGCTTGACCACTTCTTCCACCGCATCGCCGCTCTCGCGCTGATCGGCGACGCAATCGGCGTAGAACTTGCCGGCGATCTCGGCGCTTCCCAGCACCACGCTTCCGCACCCCAATAGCCCCGCGGCAACTGCGCCTTGTACCGCCTCCGGCGCGGCGGCGAGCGTCATGCGCGCGGCGACCACGCTCGGCACCAGGCCATGTTCGGCCAGCGCGCAAAGCACCGCATTGAGGAAGAAGCTCTGCTCCTCATTCGGCTCCTCGCCAGTGACGAGGAACCAGAAATAGGAGCTGAAATCCATCTTGCCGATGATCTCGCCGCACAGGTCCTTGCCCCTGACCGTGATGCTTTCCGCATCCGATGTGCAGATCGCACTGAAAGGCTGGTCCTGTTTGCCGATGCGCATGTCTTGTCTCCCTTGCGGTGTATTGAAGCGTTCTATAGCGAACGCAGCGGCCAAGAACAGGAGAGGTAAATGGCAAGACCGCTGGCAGGCGTGCGCGTACTCGACATGGGAACCTTCATTACCGGCCCGGCCTGCGGCATGCTGCTGGCCGATCTCGGTGCCGAGGTAATCAAGGTTGAGATGCCGGAGACCGGCGATCCCTTCCGCGCCTTCAAGGGCGATCTCTATTCGCCGCATTACCAGACCTATAATCGCAACAAGAAGTCGATCACCCTCAACACCAAGAAGAACCCGGAGGATCTCGCCGCGCTCGACGAGCTGGTGAAGGGCGCGGATGTCTTCATCCAGAATTTCCGCCCGGGCGTGGCCGAGCGGCTGGGTGTCGATGCCGAGCGGCTTCAGGGCATCAATCCGCGGCTGATCTATGCCGATATCTCCGGCTTCGGAAATGACGGGCCGTGGAAGGACCGACCGGCTTTCGACACGGTGTCGCAGGCGTCCACGGGCTTCCTGCGCCTGCTGGTCAATCCCGCCAATCCGCGCGTCGTCGGCCCAGCCATCGGTGACGCGGTGACCGGTTTCTACACCGCCTACGGTGTGCTTGCGGCGCTCTATGAGCGCGAAAAGACCGGCAAGGGCCGCAAGGTCGAGACTTCGATGTTCGAGGCGATGTGCCACTTCAACCTCGACGACTTCACGCATTATTTGAGCGTGGACGAGATCATGGGGCCGTGGTCGCGCCCGCATGTGAGCCAGTCCTACGTCTTCGAATGCGCCGATGGCGGGTGGATTGCGCTGCACATGTCCTCGCCGCCCAAGTTCTGGGAGAACCTCGCCACAGCGGTCGGCCAGCCGGACATGCTCCAGCGGCCCGAATTCGAAAGCCGACCCGCGCGCATCGCCAATTACGAGAACGTGGTGACCTTCCTGGCACCGATCTTCGCCACGCAGCCGCGCGCCTATTGGGAGGAGAAGCTGACCAGCCTCGAAGTCCCGCATTCGGCAGTCTATTCGTCCAAGGAGGTGCTGGAGGGCGACCTTGCCAAGCACCACCAGATGGAGATTTCCGGAGAAGGTCCGCGCGGCACTTTCCGCACGATCCGAAACCCGATCCGCTTCGATGGCGAAGTAGAGACCGATGTTGTCCCGCCGCCCGAGCTTGGCGCAGACAACGAGGAAATACTCGGCCGGAAAGGTTGAATTGCACGCAGCCGCAGATTTGATAGGCTGCTATTCAAAGGGCCCAGACTCGGCCCGAAGGGAGAAAAAGATGTCGAACAGTTTGCCCAGCCGACTGCATCACACGGCTTACGTCACCAAGGATCTGGAGGCGACGCGCGCCTTTTACGAGGACATTCTCGGCTTTCCGCTTGTCGCCACCTGGTGCGAGCAGGAAGAGCTGTTCGGCAAGGAACGGACCTATTGCCACTGTTTCTTCGGCCTCGGCGATGGCAGTGCGCTGGCCTTCTTCCAGTTTGCCAACGACGACGACCAGGCCGAGTTTGGCCCGGACATTCCGTCCTCGCCCTTCATCCACATCGCACTCAATGTCGATGAGGCAACGCAAGCCGAGCTGGAAAAGCGCATCAATGATGCCGGTCTCGAGCTGCCGCAGACCTATGTGCTCGAGCACGGCTATTGCCGTTCGGTCTATGTCGTCGATCCCAACGGCATGATCCTCGAATTCACCACCGACGCCCCGCATGCAGAGCAGATCAATGCGATCCGCGCCAAGGATGCGCATAGCGAACTCAAGCGCTGGCTGGCTGGCGACCATACTCCCAACAATGATGTGCGCCCCTCGGTGCTCGAAAAAGCAAGCTGATGGCGCTTCCCTTGCTGCCGACCTCGCTGGTCGGCTCTTACGCCCAGCCTGAATGGCTGATCGACCGTGCCAAGCTGGCTGGCCGCTTTCCACCGCGGACCAGGCAGAAGGAGTTGTGGCGCATTCCCGAGGAGTTCCTCGAGGAAGCCTGGGACGATGCCACCATCTATGCGATTCATGAGCAGGAGCGGGCCGGGCTAGATATCGTGACCGATGGCGAGATGCGCCGTGAGAGCTATTCCAACCGCTTCGCCACTGCGCTCAACGGTGTGGACATGGACAATCACGGCACCGCTCTCGACCGTTCGGGCGAACCCGTGCCCGTGCCGCGGGTCACAGGCGAGATCAGCCGCCGCCACGCGGTGCAGGTGCGCGACGTGCAGTTCATGAAGGAGCATACCGACAAGGCGATCAAGATCACCGTGCCGGGTCCCTTCACCATGAGCCAGCAGGCACAGGACGATTTTTACGGCGATCCCGAGGCGCTTGCGCTTGGCTATGCGGGTGCGGTGAACGAGGAGATCAAGGATCTCTTTGCCGCGGGTGCCGACGTGGTCCAGCTCGACGAGCCCTATATGCAGGCCCGCCCTGACAAGGCGCGGGAATTCGGCCTCAAGGCGCTCGAGCGGGCACTCGAGGGTGTAACCGGTACGACTGCGCTGCACATTTGCTTCGGCTATGCGCATCTGATCCATGAACGGCCGGAAGGCTATTCCTTCCTGCCCGAACTGGCATCGAGCGAGGTGAAGCAGATCAGCATCGAGACGGCGCAGTCCGATCTCGACACCAAGGTGCTCGAGACGCTGCCCGGCAAGACCATCATCCTTGGCGTGCTCGACCTATCGACGCATGAGGTGGAAACGCCCGAAGTGGTGGCTGCACGCATTCGCCGCGGGCTTGAACATGCGCCCAAGGAAAAGATCATCGTCGCCCCTGATTGCGGGCTGAAATACCTTCCGCGCGAAGTGGCCTTTGGCAAGATGCGGGCCATGGCCGTAGGCGCGGCGATCGTACGGACGGAGTTGGCGTGAGCGGTTTCAAGACGACGCATACGGGCAGCCTTCCGAGGCCCGAATATTTGCTTGAGCTGATGTTTGCCCGTGAGGGTGGTGAGAATATCGACCAGGCTGCGCTGGACGAGGCGATTGACCGCGCGACCGCAGAGGTTATCGGCCACCAGCAGGAGGCGGGCATCACGGTGGTCGGCGATGGCGAGATGTCGAAGCCGAGCTACGCCACCTACATCAAGCACCGCCTGTCGGGCTTTGGCGGCGAGGCCGGTCAATACGAGTTCCAGGACCTTGAGGATTTTCCCGGCGCCAAGGCGCAGGTCTTCGGGAACAAGGGCCGCGCCAAGCGCTCGGCCCCGGCCTGTACCGCCCCGATCGAGGTGATCGACATGGAGGCGCCGCGGATCGACGCAGAACGGCTGGTGCGCCTGGCGGGCGATAGCGAAACCTTCATGTCGGCTGCCTCGCCCGGCGTGACCGCTTTGTTCTTCCCGAACCAGTATTATCCAAGCGACGAGGACTATGTTTTCGCACTGGCCGAGGGGCTGCGCCACGAATACGAAACCATCGCCCATGCCGGGATCACCCTGCAGGTCGATTGTCCGGACCTTGCAATGGGCCGGCACGTGCAGTTCACGAACCTTTCGCTGGAGGAATTCCGCAAACGTATCGGCATGAATGTCGCTGCGCTCAACCATGCCCTGCAGAACATTCCCGCCGAGCAGTGCCGGATGCACCTCTGCTGGGGCAATTATCCGGGGCCGCATCATTGCGACGTGCCGCTGGATGACATTGCAGACATCGTCTGGAGCGCGAAGCCGCAGACGGTCCTGCTCGAAGGCGCCAATCCGCGTCATGCGCATGAATTTGCCTTTTTCGAGGAGCACGAGCTGCCCGAAGGCAAGATCCTGTGCCCGGGCATGATCGAGCCGCAGAGCACCTATATCGAGCATCCCGAACTGATCGCACAGCGCATCGGTCGCTATGCCGATCTGCTCGGCCGCGACAGGGTGATGGCGGGCGTCGATTGCGGCTTCTCGGTCCATGCCGGGAGCAACAATCTCGATGCCGAAGTGGTCTGGGCCAAGCTTGCGGCGCTGGCGCAGGGCGCCGAATTAGCCAGCAAGCGCTACTGGTAAGCACAATCCCGGCGCGCTAGTCCGTGCCGGGAGCGCGGGCGTGGCGGAATTGGTAGACGCCGGGGACTTAAAATCCCCTGATCCACGGATCGTGCGGGTTCGAGTCCCGCCGCCCGCACCAGCGATTTGGCCAAAATTTCCTCGATCGCAAGCGTGGAGGAAGCGCGCCTATTTCAGGACCGTTTTGCGCTGAAACTTCCTCATTGGGGTGCGAGAGATCGGGCGAGCCTTGGCTTCTCGCGCTGTGTGACCCGTTCTTCCTGGTCCTCAGGGTAAACGGCTAGGTAATCATGACTCTTCGGCGTTAGCAGTTCGTAAACTCCCTCCCGCCTATTTTTCAGTTGTTTGCAGCCGCGGTTGGGCTTTTTGGGGACGCCTGTCCGCCAACCAAGTGGGGTCGATATGCGCGAGGTAATTCGCCGCGATGAAGGGACTGTCGCGTCTTCTATCGAGGCGCATGACGGGCGTGAGAAGCGCGTTGCGCCGCGATTCACGCTCCTTATCCGTGCGGCAAAGCTCATCAGCCAAGATGGTGAATTCATGTGCATCATACGCGATGCATCCGAAAGCGGAGTAAATGTCCGCCTATTCCATCCATTGCCCGATTGCGGGACCATGTTGCTGGAATTGCCGAACGGAGATCGTCACGAACTGGAATTGGTCTGGCAGGATGGTGATCGCGCCGGCCTGAAGTTCATCGAGCAAGCCGACATTGCCCGGATCGTTGAAAGCCCCAGTCGCTTTGCCAAGCGACCGATCCGGATCAATCTGGAAGCAGATGCGGTGATCCAAGTGGGCGAGCAGCAGAACAGTGTCGAATTGCTCGATCTTTCCCAGCAGGGTGCAAAACTCACCAGTGACGCGCATTTCGCGATCGACCAGCGGGTCAAGATCTCGGCAAACGGCATGCCGCAGGTCAATGCGAAGATACGTTGGCGGCGCGGCAATTCCTACGGGCTGGTGTTCGAAGATACCTTCCAATTCGGGGACCTGGCCCGCATCGTCGCAAGCATGCAGCTGGAATTGCGGGACTGATTCCACGCGGAAATTCGCTCTTGGCGGAGCATCCTGTTAACCGCCTCATAACCATTTTCCTTCACTCCCGGTCAGGACACGAGACCGGGGGCATTCATGAATATCGAAGCGAGTTCTGCGGGGCGCGAGATCGAAGTCGACGTCGCGATCATCGGAGCGGGTCCGGCCGGCCTGACCGCCGGATACCTGCTGACCAAGCAAGGCAAGAGCGTCGCCATCATCGAAAAGGATGCAACCTATGTCGGCGGCATCAGCCGCACGGTGGAGCATGACAGCTATCGCTTCGATATCGGTGGGCACCGCTTCTTCTCGAAGAGCCAGCAGGTTGTCGACCTGTGGAACGAGATCCTGCCCGACGATTTCATCCAACGCCCGCGGATGAGCCGCATCTATTACGAGGGCAAGTTCTATTCCTATCCGCTGCGCGCCTTCGAGGCGCTGCGCAATCTGGGCCTGTGGCGCTCGACGCTCTGCATGGTGAGCTACCTCCAGTACAAGCTCTTCCCGATCAAGGAGGTAAAGAGCTTCGAGGACTGGACCACCAACCAATTCGGCCAGAAGCTCTATTCGATCTTCTTCAAGACCTATACCGAGAAGGTGTGGGGCATGCCGTGCGACGAGATGAGCGCGGACTGGGCGGCCCAGCGTATCAAGGGCCTCTCGCTCTGGGGTGCGGTGGTTGACGGGCTCAAGCGTTCGCTCGGCCTCAATAAGCTCAACGACGGTAGCGGCAAGCAGGCCAAGACCCTGCTCGAAACCTTCCGTTATCCGCGCCTCGGCCCGGGAATGATGTGGGAAGCTGCGCGCGACAAGATCCGTGCTGCCGGCGGCCAGGTCATCATGGGTCACGGCCTCAAACAGCTCGCCTCTGACGGCAATGGCGGCTGGCGCATGACAGCAAGCGGACCCGATGGCGATCTGGTGATCAAGGCGAAGGACGCGATCAGCTCTGCCCCGATGCGCGAGCTGGCTGCCCGCCTGCATCCGCTGCCCGAGACGACGCTCAACGCCAAGCAGCTCAAATATCGCGACTTCCTCACCGTGGCGCTGATGATCCGTTCGGAGGATTTGTTCCCCGACAACTGGATCTATATCCATGACAGCAAGGTGCAGGTCGGCCGCGTGCAGAACTTCCGTTCATGGTCGCCCGAAATGGTGCCGGACCAGGATATCGCCTGTGTCGGACTCGAATATTTCTGCTTCGAGGGTGACGGCTTGTGGTCATCGAGCGACGAAGACCTTGTCGAACAGGCCAAGCGCGAGATGGACATCCTTGGCTTGTGCAAGCCCGAGGATGTGGTCGGCGGCGCGGTGGTTCGTCAGGAAAAGGCCTATCCGGTCTATGACGAGGACTATGCCGCCAATGTCGATGCCCTGCGCGAAGAGCTGGAGGAGAAATTCCCCACCCTGCATCTCGTCGGCCGCAATGGCATGCACCGCTACAACAACCAGGACCATGCGATGATGACCGCCATGCTTACGGTCGAGAACATCCTCGCTGGCGAACGCATCTACGACACGTGGTGCGTCAATGAGGATGCCGAATATCACGAGGCTGGCGACGAGGGCGACGAAAAGGCCCTGCCCAATCGCGGCAATGTCAGCGCCGACCAGGCCGCTGCCCTGAATTCGGTTCGCGACGTCCCGACCAAGGTCGATAAAGATGACCGCAAGGCTGCCTGAGGCGAAGCTCGAGAGCATGTCCGCCTTGCTCCTCCGACTGCGCGACATTCGCTTCATACGCTACGTGCTGGCGAGCGTCGGCGCACTGGCGGTCGATATGGGCTGCTTTCTTGCCCTGCTTTCCGCGGGCATGTGGGCGGCCGGTGCCAGTGCCATTGGTTATACGGCAGGCATTGTCGCGCATTGGCTGATGTCCAGCCGCGCGGTCTTTACCGGCAATGTGGCCGAACGCGGGCTTGCCCGCACGCGGCAGAAGGCGTTGTTCGTGATCTCCGCATTAGCCGGGCTTGGCCTGACCACGGCGATCGTTTGGACCGGCGATGTGTCGGGCATGGATCCGCGCGTGGCGAAACTCATTGCGATCGTTGTCAGCTTCGCCGCAACCTGGCTGCTGCGCAGCAAGGTCGTTTTCCGCTAAGGCGACAAATATGAGCGCGCTCACGGAGAATTGGCGCCAGTTCGTGGCGAAGCCAGCCGCCGTGTTCGCGGTCTGGGCGCTTTTTGCGCTGATTGGGGTCGCTTCGGTTGCAGTAAAGGGTAGCGATCCGGTCGGCCCTGACGACTATATGCGCCTGTTCGAAGTGCGCGACCTGCTCGCCGGACAAAGCTGGTGGGATGTGACCCAATACCGCGTGGATCCGCCCCACGGCGCGAGCATCCACTGGTCACGCCTTGTCGACCTGCCATTGGCATTCGTTGCGCTCCTCTTCGGCGAGACCGTAGCGATGATCGCGGTCCCGTTGCTCTATTTGGCTGTAGCCCTGTTTGCCCTGCGCGCGATCATGCTGCAGCTCGGGTTTGGCCCTGCGGCCTTGCTCGCTGGCCTGCTGATCCTGCCGCTCTTCCCGCTTCTGCCGGGCAGCTTCGCGCCTATGCGGATCGACCATCACACGCCGCAGGCCGTGCTTGGCCTCGTCGCAGTGGCGCTTCTCCTCAATCCCTCCAATCGGACTGCGGTGCTTGCCGGTGTTCTGGCGGCGGCGTGGTGCGTAATCTCGCTCGAGGGGCTGCCCATGACCGCGGCTTTCTCCGGCCTGCTCGGCCTGCTTTACCTATGGTCCTCGGACCGGAGGCTGGCTTGGTTCCTTGGCGGGCTCGCCGTGGCCGCGCCAGCTTTGTCTCTGGCGACGCGGCCTGCCAGTGCGTTCGGGCTGCCCTTCTGCGACATATTGCTGCCCGGCCACATGGCCGCCTTCGCTGCCGCCGCAGTGATTGCTGCGATCATTCCGAAACTGCCGGGTCAGGACCGCGCCAGTGGCAGGCTCATGGCCCTTGCTGTCATTCCGCTTGTCTGCGGACCGCTCGCCTTTGTCACGCTGGGCGAATGCGTGGCCGATCCCTTCGGCCAGCTTGACCCGCTGCTGCAGCAATATTGGCATGGCTATATCACCGAGGGCCTGCCCATCTGGCAGCAGCCGGTTTCGGTCATGGCGGTGCTGGTTTGGACGCTGGTGCTGGTCGCTGCCGGATGGTGGGTAGCGGGCAAGCAGGGCATGTTCGATCAGGGCCGCGCGCTGGCATGGGCCAGTCTCGCGATCATGGCCGCTGCCGCCTGCCTCTATTCCTTCTGGCTCATGCGCGCCGCGATTGTCGCGCAATTGCTGGCAATTCCCTTCGCGGCCTTCCTGATCGCGCATTACCTGCCGCGCGCTCGCGCGATCGAGGCGCCGGTGCAGCGTATCCTGGCCACGCTCGCCTGCCTCCTGCTGGTTACGCCGACCTTTGCCAGCGCGGCCTTAAAGCGGGTCGATCCGCTCTTCCCCAGTGCGACGATGAGCCCTGAGGTGCTGGCGAAGATTGATCCGCGGACCTGCGACTATTCGCATCTCGGCGCACTGCCTGCCGGTCATGTCCTTGCCCCGCTTGATGCGGGGCCGGAGATCCTCGGCAAGAGTGGCCATTCGGTCGTGATGGCGAGCTATCACCGCAATCGCGAACGGATGCATGACGTGGTCGAGGCGTTCACCGGACCACCGGAAAGGGCGCGGGAAATCGCGCAGGCCAATGGCGTAGATTATGTCATCGCCTGCGGGGGCGAAGCAGATGTCGCGCTGTACCGGACGGCGGCAGAGGGAAATCTTGCCAACGCCGTCTTTGCCGAGACGCCACCCGACTGGCTGGAACCCGTAGAAAGTATGGGGAAAGGTCCGCTGCGCGTCTTCCGCGTGCGTTGAGGATCAGGCGGGACGGAATTCCATCGCCACGCCATTGATGCAGTGGCGCTTGCCCGTCGGGCGCGGACCATCATCGAACACATGGCCAAGGTGCCCGCCGCAATCGGCACAATGCACTTCGCGGCGCGGATAGCCGAGCTTGTAGTCGGTCGAATAGCCGACCGCCGTGGCGTCGATCGCCTGGTAGAAGCTTGGCCAGCCGGTGCCGCTGTCATACTTGGTGGCGGAGGAATAGAGCTCGTTCGCGCAGCCTGCACAGACGAAGGTGCCCTCGCGATGCTCGTCATTGAGCGGCGAGGTGTATGCACGCTCGGTCGCTTCTTCGCGCAGCACGCGGAAAGCGGCTGGCGAGAGGCGGCGTCGCCATTCCTCTTCGCTATAGGAAACACGGTAGGCGTTCTGCGCGCTGGCGGGCGTTCCGCAGGCGGCAATGGCGGGCATGGCCACGCCCGCACCCAGCCAGAGCAGGGCCTTGCGGCGGGAAATCGGGTCTTGCATCATGGTCTTGGTCCTAGGCTATCCTCTCCGAACCCACGCTGAATATCAGCTCAACCCTCCAAGGGGCAATTCGGCACTGGCTTTCGCGCCCCGCCTGAACCACCCCTTCTTCTTGCCACGGCCTGCCTGCGGACCCGATTTCATCACCTTCTTGCGGAACAGCCTTGCACCGAAGCGGATGAACAGGGTCACGCAAAGCACTTGCCAGGCGATGGCGGCGATATGCGGCCAGATGGATTCCTCCATTGCAGCACGGGCCAGCATGGCGAAGGGGGAGCTGAGCGGGAACACGATAGCCACGTATTCGATCCACTCCCCGGTTTTGGTTACAGCCAGATTGGCCAAAAAGAAGATCAACACCTGCGCCATGGTCACCGGCATGGCCATGGTCTGCACATCGCGCACGGTCGGCGCCATCGAACCGATCGTCAGGAATATCGAGCCGAGCAGCAAGTAACCCATCGCGAAATAGATCGCCCCGAACAGGAAGAAGAGCGGCCAGCCCACACCCGGATTGGCGAGTTCGGAGAGCGAGCGCCCGCCCAATGCAAGCAGGGTGGTGCCTGTGGTGCCCCATACCGCGATGCCGATCACCGAGATGCCCAACATGGCGAAGAGCTTGCCCATGAAGACGGCATCCATCGGGATGGCAGCGGCAAGGATCTCGATGATCTTGTTGGCCTTCTCCTCCACCAGGTTGGAGAGCACCATGCTGGCCAGCAGCATGATCAACAGGAAGAGCAGGAGGAGCCCTCCTTGCGCGGTCCCAAGCCGTCCGCGATTCTCGCTCGCCCCGCTGGTGGCGACGGAGATCGTCGTAACTTCGGGATAGGTGGTGGGCTCGCTGCGCAAGGCGGTGGCGGCAACCATGGAAATGATGCCTTGCCAGCCGAGGTTGAGGCGCGGGGCGGTCAATTCCGGCTTCTCGAGAGTGCCCGTGACAATAGCGCCAATACTGCCTTCGCGGTTTTCGAGAACGGCGACTGCATCAAATTTCTCGCCCGGTTCAAGCCGGGCCAGCGGGATCATTGGAGGAATGCCTCCGCCCAGGCGCGCGGCGACTTCATTGCGTGCCTCAAGCATGGCATCGACGTCTTCTGCCTCCATGGCGAGGCCGATCTCGGCGGTGGTGGCCGAGCTCTGGATTTGTGCGCCCACGCTCCCGGCGAGGACGAACACCGCCACCGGGAACAGCGGTCCGAGAAGAAAGAAGATGAAGGCGCGGCTGAATAGCACGGCAGTGAAATCGCGCCGGGCCACGACCATGGCGGCGCGGAAGAAGGACAGGCGGCCTGAGACGGTCTCGTGCATCAGCCTGCCTCGCTTTCGGTTTCGACGGCGAGGTCCGCCGCGGCAGCCTCGCCCGCAATGGCAACGAAGGCATCATGCAACCCGGCGCGCTCGATACTGAGCGAGAGGATGCCGGCATCACCGTCGATCAGTGCGCGCAGCAGCGGTTCGATGCCGCTGTCGGGTAGCGGGAAGTGCCAAAATCTGCCGATGCGGCGCGTTTCTTCGGGCAGGGCGCTACGCCACTGTCCTTCTGCGGAGCTGGTCTCCAGCCGGACCTGCGCGGGAATACGGTCACGCGCCTCGTCCACGCCGCCGGAGAACGGCACCTTGCCGCCGGCAATGATGGCGATGCCTTCGCACAAGCGCTCGGCATGGGCGATGACATGGGTGGAGAAGATCACCGTCGTACCCTTTTCGGCCAATGACCGGATGAGCACTTCGAGCTTGCCCTGATTGATTGCGTCGAGGCCGGAAAAGGGCTCGTCCAGCACCACCAGTTGCGGTTCGTGCACAAGCGTGCCGAGCAGCTGGACGATCTGCGCCATGCCCTTGGAAAGGTGGCGGATCTGCTTGTCTGCGGCATGGCTGAGCCCGTGCTGTTCGAGCAGTTCGCGCCCGCGCTTGCGGCCCTCGGCAAGTGGTAGACCGCGCAGTGCGCCCATGAAGGCGATCGCGTCATAGGCCTTCATCGACTGGTAGAGGCCGCGTTCCTCGGGAAGATAGCCGATCAGGCGCGCCACATCCTTGGGGTTGTCATGGTCGAGCAGGCGTCTCGTCCCGGCGTCCGGATCGATAATGCCGAGGATCATGCGCAGGGTGGTGGTCTTGCCCGCGCCATTGGGGCCGAGGATCCCGTATATCGCACCGCGCCTTACGCTGAGGTCGATTCCATCCACCGCAAGGGTCTGGTCGAAGCGTTTGACAAGGCCCCTTGCCTCGATCGCCAGCTCGCTCTCATCGGTGTGCACAATGTCGGATGTCGCAATGTCCATTGCCTCGGGGTACAGCCCAAGCGTGAACACGAGCAAGATCGTTTATGATTAACACGCAGCTAATCGCTTCGCTTCAGCAAGAGCTGCGCGCAAAGGCGCAGGAACTGGGCTTTGCAGCCGTTGGCTTTGCGCCCGCGCAGGACGATTCCTTGCGTGCGCAACGCCTTCATGAATGGTTGGACGCCGGGTTTCATGGCGACATGGGCTGGATGCAGGATCGCGCGGAAGTACGGCAGGGGCCGCAAAGCATGTGGCCCGAAGCGCAAAGCGTGATCGCGCTGGGCATGTCCTATGCGCCCGATGTCGATCCGATGGCGCTGGAGGGCGATCCGGAGAAGGCGCGCATCTCGGTTTATGCGCAGGGACGGGACTATCACGACGTGGTGAAGAAGGCGCTCAAGGCGCTCGCTCGCTGGCTGGTGGCGGAGGGGGAGAAGCGCGGGCTCGAAGTGGCGCTCAAGGTCTTTGTCGACACGGCCCCGGTGATGGAGAAGCCGCTCGGACAGGCGGCGGGTATCGGCTGGCAGGGCAAGCACACCAATCTGGTCAGCAGGGAGCATGGCAGCTGGCTGTTCCTCGGCGCGATCTACACGACCGTTCCCTTTGTGCCGGACGAGGCGCATGAGGATCGCTGCGGCTCGTGCCGGGATTGTCAGGATGCCTGTCCGACTAACGCCTTTCCTGAACCGTATCGGTTAGATGCTAGGCGTTGCATATCCTATTTGACTATCGAGCATAAGGGCATGATTCCGCTCGAATTTCGTGAAGCAATCGGCAATCGCATCTATGGTTGCGACGATTGTCTCGCGGCCTGTCCGTGGAACAAGTTCGCGCAGGTTGCGGCGCGGCACAAGGCACTGGCCCCGCGCGAGGAACTTGTCGCGCCCGACCTTGCTGAGCTGCTGGAGCTGGACGATGCCGCTTTTCGAGCCAAGTTCTCCGGATCTCCGATCAAGCGCGTGGGACGCGACAGGTTTGTTCGTAACTGTCTGATTGCAGCAGGAAATAGCGGCAACCGCGCTCTCATGCCGCAGGTCGAGAGCCTGTGTTCCGACGGAGATGCAACGGTGGCTGAAAGTGCTCTATGGGCCCTTGAAAGGCTCAGAGAAGCTCTTTGAGCGGCACATCGATGTTCGAGAGCGCTTCCGGATCGACCACCGCCCGCGCTTCCACCAGCTTGCGGCCCTGCACATAGTCTTTCACCCGGTTGACCGCATCGACCGCGATCACCCTGCCATCCTTCAAATAGATGACCGAGAAACTGCGTTCCGCCGGATCGCCGCGCAGCACCGCCACATCATGCCCCATGCTGAGGCCGGCAGTCTGCAGCTTGAGGTCGTACTGGTTGGACCAGAACCACGGGATTGCATTGTAGGGTTCGGGATTGCCGCAGATCGCCCTGGCCGCGGTGGTCGCCATGTCATTGGCGTTCTGCACGCTTTCGAGGCGGATCACTGCGCCTTCGGCCCAGGGATTGGCATGGGCGGCGCAATCGCCGATCGCATAGACGTCATCGAGGCTGGTGTGGCAGTTCTCGTCGACATCGACGCCGTCCGCCGCAGCAGCTCCGGCCGCGATCAGCGGGCCGACGGCAGGCACGATGCCGATTCCGACCACCACGATATCGCAGGGCAATTCCTCGCCACTAGCGAGCTTCACGCCGGTCACGCGGTCGCCATCGCCCGATAGCGATTCGACCATTTCGCCCAGCCTGATGTCGACGCCGTGGCTGCGATGCTCGTCTTCGAAAAATCGCGACAATTCTTCGCCCGCCACGCGCGAGAGCACGCGGTCCTGCGCTTCGACCAAGGTTACCTGGCAATCGAGCTTGGTCAGTACGGCAGCCGCTTCGAGGCCGATATAGCCGCCACCGATCACCACCACCCGCCGTGCCCCGCCCTCGAGATCGGCCATCATGGCATCGACATCGCCCTTGTGACGTACCGCATGGATGCCACTCAGATGGGCCCCGGGACAGGACAACCGCCTCGCATCGCCCCCGGCCGCCCAGACCAGTGCGCCGTAGCGGACCGGGCCGCCCTTGCTCAGCGCGATTTCCTTCGCTGCCGGATCGATCCGCGTCACCGAGGTGCCCAGCAACAGGTCGATGCCCTTGTCCTGCCAGAACTGTTCGGGCCGGATCAGCAGGCGTTCGAAGGGCTTGTCGCCAGCAAGGTATTCCTTGGACAAAGGCGGGCGTTCATAGGGCGGGGCATCGTCGCGCCCGATCATCAGGATCGAGCCTTCGAAACCGCATTGGCGCAAGGCGATCGCGGCCTGCGCACCGCCATGGCCGGTACCGACGATCACCACATCTGCGGTTTTCGGAGCCTCTCCATTCATGAGCATGGGTTTGCCCGTTCTGCGCTTCGCGTCAAGTCAGTCCACCTTAGCGCAGCAACAGGTTGCGGGCCTGGCTGGCGATCTGGGCGAGGACTGCCGGTGAAACCGGGGCAGAGCCCTGCGCCCGTGCAATCACGCTGCGGAAATGCGCGATGGATGCGGCATGCTGGCCGAGCCATGCCTCGATACCTCGCTCGACCCCCTGCTTGCCCTTGCCACCACCGGCCAGCCGTCGAAGGAAGTCGAAGCGCATTTGCTGGAAGTCGCGCGCAAGGCCGGCAACGAGCAGGCGCTCCCACGGATCGGCCGGGCTCATGACTGCTGCCTTGGTCTGCGCCCAGTCGAGGCCGAGCGCTTCGCCCAGACGCACGAAGCCATGCGTCAGCTCGAGCGTGTCGATCGAGGTGTCGCTGGCAAGACGGGCAAGGCCGATCGAACCGTCGAGCGCAAAGATCTGCGCCACCATGCCCGCCAGCTTTTCGGGCGCGCCGGCCTCGACAAGCCGCTGCGAGAGCTCATCGACATGGCTGCGCGCCTGGCTGCCGAGTATCGAATCCGCCGCCTTGACCAGTTCGGCGACTGCGCCGCCGATTTCTTCCTGCAATTGCGTCGGACCCTGCACGCAGCCGCCGGCGCGCAACAGGTCGGCCATATGGCCGCGCAAAGCCAGAGCAGCCTGGTCGAACAGCAGCAGGCGCGCCGTTTCGGGGATCCGGGCTTCGTCGAGCGCTTGCCAGATTTTTCCCATGTCCAGCAGGTTGCATGCGCCGACAAAGGCACAACCGACCTGGTCGAGACCGACACCTTCTTCTTCCGCCAGTTCGAACGGATGGACCATGCCCATCCGGTTGACGATCTGGTTGGCAACAACCGTGCCCACGATTTCATTGCGCAGGCGATGGGCCAGCACTTGCTTGCGGAACCTATCCTGCAATTGCGGCGGGAAGTCGCCCAGCACCAACCCGTCTGCAACCTGGTCGCCGGAGAGCGTGCTGATCTCGATTGCGTCCTGCAGCACCAGTTTGGAGTTGGAAAGCAGGATGGCAAGTTCGGGCCGGGTCAGGCCCTGTCCGTCGCTGGCGCGGCGTGAAAGAGTCTCGTTATCGGCAAGCCCCTCGGTCTTGCGGTCGAGATGGCCAACATGTTCGAGCGTGTCGATAAGGCGCAGCAAGGCGCCAGTCTCGCGTGCGCCGCCAGCCTCTGCAATGGACAGTGCCAGCGCCTGAAGGCGGTTGTCCTCCAGCACCAGTTCGGCGACTTCATCGGTCATCTCGTGGAGCAACTTGTTGCGCCGCTCCTCGGAAAGGCGGCCTGTGCGCCGTGCTGCGGCAAGGCCGATCTTGATATTCACTTCATTGTCGGAACAATCGACACCCGCCGAGTTGTCGATGAAGTCGGTGTTGATGCGCCCGCCCTTCAACGAGAATTCGATGCGTCCGGCCTGCGTGACACCCAGATTGGCGCCCTCCCCGATCACTTTGGCGCGCACCTCCTTGCCATCGACACGCAGCAAATCGTTTGCCGGATCGCCCACCTGTGCATGGGTTTCGGTGCCGGCCTTGATGTAAGTGCCGATGCCGCCGAACCAGATGAGGTCCACCTGGCTGCGCAGGATCGCCGAGATCAGGCTGTCGGGATCGAGCTCCTTTTCCTCCACGCCAAGCATGTCGCGCGCCTGTTTCGAGAGCGGGATGCGCTTCATGCTGCGCGGGAAGATGCCGCCGCCCCTCGACAGCAGGCCTTCGTCGTAATCGGCCCAGCTGCTGCGAGCCTTGCCGAACAGGCGCTTGCGTTCCTTCCAGCTTGCCGCCGGATCGGGATCGGGATCGATGAAGATGTGGCGGTGATCGAAGGCGGCCACGAGCTTGATCGCCTTGCTGAGCAGCATGCCGTTGCCGAAGACATCGCCCGACATGTCGCCGCATCCGGCAACGCGCACATTGTCCTTCTGGACGTCCACGCCCATTTCGAGGAAGTGCCGCTGGACGGAGATCCACGCGCCGCGCGCGGTAATGCCCATGGCCTTGTGATCATAGCCGTTCGAGCCACCGCTGGCGAAGGCATCACCGAGCCAGAACTCGCGCTCGAGCGCGATGGCATTGGCGGTATCGGAAAAGCTTGCCGTGCCTTTGTCGGCGGCGACCACGAAATAGGGGTCTTCCCCGTCATGCACGACTACGCATTCGGGATGCACCACCTTGTCGTCCACGATATTGTCGGTGATCGAAAGCAGGGTGCGGATGAAGACCTTGTAGCTGTCGCGCCCTTCGGTGAACCAGGCATCGCGATCGACCGCGGGATTGGGCAAGCGCTTGGGATAGAAGCCGCCCTTGGCACCGGTCGGCACGATCACGGCATTCTTGACGCGCTGCGCCTTCATCAGGCCGAGAATTTCAGTGCGGAAGTCGTCGCGCCTGTCCGACCAGCGGATGCCGCCGCGCGCCACCGGCCCTGCACGCAGGTGAATGCCTTCGACACGCCGGGAATAGACGAAAATTTCGCGCCATGGCACAGGCTTGGGCAGGCCGGGAACCTGCGAAGAATCGATCTTGTAGGCGAGCGCTTCCTCGACCGCCGGGGCAAAGGCATTGGTCCGCAGGATTGCACCGATTGTCTGCCAATAGAGGCGCAATATGCGGTCGTCATTGATCGCAGAGACCCCGGCAAGCCCGCTGCGAATGGCATCGTTGGCATCGCCTAGCGCTGCCTTGCGGTCGCCCTTGAACTGCGGGTCGTGCTGCGAACGGAACAGGTCGACCAGCGGGCGCGTCACCTGCGGGCCGTCGCGCAGCGCATCGACAACGGAATAGATGGTGAAGGCGATATTGGCCTGGCGCAGGTAGCGGTAGATGGCGCGCAGCCAGTCCGTTTCGCGCGCCGACAGGCTGCAATCGATGACCAGTCGGTTGAAGACATCGTTTTCGGACAGGCCGTTGAGGACTGCACCGATGGCTTCCTCGATGGCGTCCGCCCGTTCGAGCAGCGTTGCGGCGTCGGCCCCGGCATTCCTGCTGAGGATGAATTCGTGGATCGTCGCCTCGATGTCGCCCTCGAGCTGCGTCGGGATCTCGGATTCGACGCGGAAGCCGAAATTTTCGAGTGCCGGTACGGCATCGGACAAAGGCAGCGCGCCACCGACCTGGTAGACCTTGAGCCGCAGCCGGTCCGGTGAATCGCCGTCGAGCCGATAGAGCCGCGCATCGCGTCCAAGCGGGTGCTGGTCGCTCAGCGCGGCAAGGTGGCGCAGGCGCTCGATATCGCGCGCCGCCTCGCGTGCCCCGTAGCTGGCGCGATATTGTGTGGGGAAGCTCATCGCGTAGCGCAGGGCGAGCGCGGTTGCGCGGGACGGCTCGTCGATCTCGGCCAGCGCATTCTCCACCGCATCGGCCCAGCCGCGCAGCATGTCCTGCAGGCGCGCATCGAGCGCATCGGTATCGACCTTGCCGCCCCCTTCGCGCGCATCGAGCACGAAGCGCAACAGGGCGAGGTTGCCACCTTCGACCCGCAGGCTCCAGTCGAGCGTCTGGGTCGACGTGCCTTCTTCGAGCAGTGCCTGGATCTGCAGGCGGACCGTGGTCGAAAGCATGTCTCGCGGCAGCCAGACAAAGGCGAAAACGTGGCGCTGCAGAGGCGCGGCGACCATGGCGACGCGCGGGCGCGGCCGGTCGATCAGTGCCATCAGCGTCGTCGCCACGCGCAAGGTGTCTTCCTCGGCAAAGCTGATGATGAGATCGTGCGGCAAGACGCTCAGCGCATGGATCAGCGCCTTGTGGTCATGGCCTTCGGGATTGAAGTCGAGCCGCTCCATGATTCCCGCAAGCTGGCGGCGCAGCACCGGCACGTTTTGCGGGGGAGTAGTCAGGGCTGCGCTGGTCCAAATGCCGGCATGGACCGAGAGAGCAGCCACGCGCCCGTCCTCGTGTATCGGCACGATGAACAGGTCGATCGGAACACGGCGATGGACCAGGCTCAGCCTGTTGGCCTTGATCACCAACGGCACGCGTCCGGGTGCGCCTTCCTCTCCGTCGAACCAGGCAAAGGCGCGATCGAAGGTCGCATCGGCCAGCAGTGCACCCGCGCTGGCGCGGCAGATGCCGAAGATATCGCTGAGCGAGCCGTCGCGCCCCCGTGTCACATGGCCGAGCTGGGCGATATTGCCTTCGCCCAACCAGCGCAGCAGCGCTGCACCCTCGGCATCCGACAGCCTGTCCGCATCGCCCATGATGGCTTCGCGCATCTTCGGCCAGTCGGCGACGGCTGCACGCACATCGGCAATGGTCCGCTTGAGCTCTTCCTCGAGCGCATGACGCTCCTTCGCATCGACGCGGTCGGCCTCGACATAGATGAAGCTCTCACGCTTCTCGCCGGTCCCGTCACCTTGCGGAAGATCGGTCAGGTCCCAATTGCCGTCGCGGCGAACCGGCAGGATCGGGTGGAGCAGGAGCTCGACGGTCAGGCCAGCCGCAGCAATGGCTCGCGAGATCGAGTCGACCAGGAAAGGCACGTCGCGATTGACGATGGCAATCTGCATGCAGCGCTTGTCACCCCCGGGGGATCGGATCTGGATGGAAGGCTTGCCGTCGTCGCGGTGGAGCGCAGTTTCGAAGAGGAAGTCCGCGGCATTGTCGAGCGTCGCCGCATCGACCTGCAATTCGCCGGGGAGGATCGATTCCTCCAGCGCGTCCCGGACGATTGCGGTGAACTTCTTGCTGGCTTTTGCCTTTGCCATGGATGGCACCTTCCTCTCGCCGAATCCCGCGCGGCCTTATTAACGTCCGGGGAGCGTGGCGGTATCCCTAAACCGGTTATATTCGAAACCAAATCGTCCCAAGCACCTCAAATGTCCAGTGCCGACATTGCCAGACGCAGTGATTCGCGCCTTGCCGCGGGGTCGTAGGTCGCCCCGCCGAAGATCACTTCGTCCGCGCCGGTCCGTTCGACGAAACTGCCGACCCTGGCCCGCACTGTCTCGGGCGAACCGACCGCGCGGGCCACGTCAAGCTTGTCGAGGATGGCGCGCGCGCTTTCGGGTAGGCTTTCTCGATAATCCTTCACCGGTGGCGGTAGCTTGCCCGGATCGCCGGTGCGCAAGCGGACGAAGCTCTGCTCCTGCGAGGAAGAAAGCAGCTTCGCCTCTGCGTCCGTTTCCGCGCAGACGAGGTTCATCGCCACCATGACATGCGGCTTGTCGAGATATTCGGAAGGGCGAAACTGGCTGCGATAGCTTGCCAGAGCTTCGTCCAGATAGGCGGGCGCGAAATGGCTGGCAAAGGCGTATGCCATGCCCAAACGGGCGGCGAGCTGGGCGCCGAACAGGCTCGAGCCGAGCATCCAGAACTCGACATTGGCGCCAAGGCCGGGTGTCGCCCTGATCGGCAGGTCGAGATCGCCGGTCAGCATGGCGCGCAGCTCGACCACGTCCTGCGGGAAATATTCTGCGGCGCGCGACAGGTCCTTGCGCAGGGCCTGGCCGAGGATTGGCCCCGCTCCGGGCGCGCGGCCTAGGCCAAGATCGATCCGGCCCGGGAACAGTGCATCGAGAGTGCCGAATTGCTCGGCGATCACGAAAGGGTTGTGGTTGGGCAGCATGATTCCGCCCGCGCCGATGCGGATGGTCGAGGTGCAATGCCCGGCATGTGCCATGACGACCGAACATGCACCGCCTGCCACACCTTCGGTCGCGTGGTGTTCCGCCACCCAGTAGCGCGCATAGCCTGCATCCTCGGCAGCCTTGGCCAGCTCGCCCGCTTCGCGCAGCGCGTCGCCTATGCCGAAGCCCTCGCGCACGGGCACAAGGTCATGGACGGAATAGAGCGTCATTCTTCGAGTGCCGGCATGGCGTTGAGCTGGGCGAGATAATTGCGCGCGGCCGCCGCCTGCGGCGTTCCGGGCGCCGTGTCCATGACCGATTCCCACGTGGCGCGTGCGGCATCGTCGAAGCCGCCCATGGCGGCGATCAGCCCCGCTTCCACGCCGATGCCCGGATCCTCCGGGGCAAGCAGGGAGGCGGTCTCGATCCAACTCTGGGCGGATTCGAGATCGTCCATGCGCCGCGCCAGGGTTGCCGACAGCAGCCAGACTTCGGCTACCTGCGGCGCCCGCATACGCGCATCTTCCAGCGCCCCCGCTGCGAGGGCAGTTTCGCCCAGGCCGACAAAGGCGCGCGCGCGCTCGGCAGAGATCGTTCCGGCAAGTTCGGTTTGCCCTGCCGCTACGGCGTCGTCGTGCGCGATGGTCAGCAAGAGGCTGGCCTCGCGATAATCCTCCGCGGCCAACGCGGCATTGCCTGCCATGGTGCCGAGCCTTGCCCTGCCCGCCGCATCGTCTTCCAATCGCGCATCGCGTGCCTGGGTAAAACTGTCCTGCGCCGCATCCCAGCGCAGCAGCGCCATATAGGAGAAGCCGAGGCATTGCAGCGGATAGCTCCGCTCGGCGCCGGAGAGTCCTTCGAGCCATAATTGCGCTTCGGTGATCGCCGATGGCGGGTCGCGGCGCGAATCGTCCAGGCAAACGCGCAAGCGATCTTCCGCCAAAGTCGCGGGGGCGGACAATTGAGCGAGAGCAAGGGCAGAGGCAAAAGTGAGGAACATCGTTGCTTGTCCGGATCAGTGCATCGAGGCAGCGGTGCGCAGAAGCAGGGCGATATCGTCCTCGCGCGAGAGGCGGTGGTCGCCTCCCTTGACCAGCGTCACCTGCACATCTTCTGAACGCAGGGAACGGGCAAGCCGGAGCGAGGTTTCGGGCGGAACGTCCGCATCCTCCTGCCCGTGCAGCAGGCGAACAGGGCAATCGAGCGGGATCGAGTCCCCCAGCAGCAATTGTGCCTGTCCGTCCGACCAAAATCCCGGATGTGTCGGCATGGGATCGTAGCCGTAATCGCTTTCCTCGTAGATCGTCTCGCCACTGGCGAGCACGGCTTTCTGGGCCTGCGTGTAGCCCCATTCGGTGAAGTCTGGTGCAGCGGCTACACCGACCAGGCCGGAAACCTTCGGGCCAAGTTCCAACGCCGCCAGCAGCATCAGCCACCCACCCATTGAAGAACCGACCAGCACGACGGACTCATTGTCGACCACCTGGTCGACGAGGCCGCAGACCTCTTCGCGCCAGCGCGACAAGGTTCCTTCTGAAAACGCGCCAAGGCTCTGTCCGCAGCCAGAGTAGTCGAGCAGCAAACATTCCCGTCCGGCAGCCATGGACCAGTCGAACAGGGCGGTCGCCTTTCCGCCCTCCATGTCCGACAGATAGCCGGGCAGGAAGACCAGGGCCGGGCCGCTGCCCGGGTTGTGGCGAAAAGCGATGCGCCTTCCGGCGATCTCGGCAAACTGCGTTGCGGTTGCTCCCATGCTGGCGAACATGGCGGCTCACCTGCCTCTCGCCAAGGGGGTTAGTGACTTTGCAGCACTCCTACCTTATATCGCCCGGCATGACGCATGCGCGCACCACCACGACCACTACTACCACCCCGGTCCTCCGGGGGCGGTCGGTCGCGCGCTAAGCAGACCGCCGCCGCCCGGCTTCGGGCGGTGCGGCGTCAACCACCCGAAGCCTGAGACAAACTGGACGCCGCATCTTTCGGCGCGCGGGCAATTCTGCCATGGCGCCGCAAACGCGAAGTGAGAGTTTGATGAGCGAGTTGTTGAAGATCAGCCTTCCCGATGGTTCGGTGCGCGAGATGCCGCAGGGCTCGACCCCGGCGGATGTAGCGGCTGCAATCGGTCCCGGCCTTGCCAAGGCGGCGCTGGCCGCGCGTGTCGATGGCGAGCTGCGTGACTTGGGCCGCCCCTTCACCGGCGATGCCGAACTGGCGCTGATCACCAGCCGCGACGAGGAGGAAGCGCTCGAACTCGCCCGCCACGATTACGCGCATGTGCTTGCCGAAGCGGTGCAGGCACTGTGGCCCGGCACGCAGATCACTTTCGGCCCTTCGACCGATGACGGCTTCTACTATGACGTCATGGCGCCCGTCTCGCGCGAGCCTTTCGGCATGGATGACCTCCCCGCCATCGAGGAGAAGATGCGCGAGATCATCAAGGCCGACAAGCCGCTCCGCCGAGAGGTGTGGACGCGCGACCGGCTGATCGAGACGTGGAAGGCCCAAGGCGAAAGCTTCAAGGCCGAATGGGCGGCAGAGCTTCCCGATGACGAGGAGCTTTCGGTCTACTGGTCCGGTGAGGACTGGATGGACATGTGCCGCGGTCCGCACCTTGCCAGCACGGGGAAGCTCGATCCCGATGCCTTCAAGCTGATGCGCGTGGCCGGTGCCTATTGGCGCGGCGACCAGAAGAATGCGCAGCTCACGCGCATCTACGGCACGGGCTGGCTCAACAAGAAGCAGCTCAATGCCCATCTCATGCGGCTGGAAGAGGCGGCCAAGCGCGACCATCGCAAGCTCGGCCGCGAAATGGATCTGTTCCACCTTCAGGAAGAGGCGCATGGCTCCGTCTTCTGGCACCCCAATGGCTACAAGATCTGGCGCGAGCTCGAAGCCTATATGCGCCGCAAGATGGACGGCGCGGGCTACCAGGAGATCAAGACGCCGCAATTGATGGACGTGCGGCAGTGGACCCAGTCCGGGCACTGGGGCAAATATGCCGAGAACATGTTCGCCGTGCCCGACATCGTTCCCGAGGTCGAGGAACTGGGCGATTTTGCAGGCGAAACAGGCGCCAATCCGAAAGTGGCATCCGATGCGCACTGGATGGCGATCAAGCCGATGAACTGCCCGGCGCATGTGCTGGTCTTCAAGCAGGGCATCACGTCCTATCGCGAACTGCCAATCCGGCTGGGCGAGATGGGCTGCTGCCACCGCAACGAGCCGCATGGTGCGCTGCACGGGCTGATGCGCGTACGCCAGTTTACGCAGGACGATGCGCATATCTTCTGCACCGAAAGCCAGGTGGTCGAGGAGGTGCGCGCCTTCATCGAGCTGGCCGACAGCGTCTACAAGGATTTTGGCTTCACCTATGCCATCAAGCTGGCGTTGCGCCCGGAGAAGCGTTTCGGGTCGGACGAGGATTGGGACAAGGCCGAGCAGGAAATGCGCGACGCCGTGGCCGAGGCGGGCATGGCGAATGAGCAATATGGCTGGGAGGAACTCCCGGGCGAAGGCGCCTTCTATGCGCCCAAGCTCGAATGGCATTTGACCGATGCCATCGGTCGGACCTGGCAGGTGGGCACGATCCAGGGTGACCGCGTCCTGCCCGAGCGGCTCGATGCGACCTATATCGGCGAGGATGGCGGGCGACATCGCCCCGTCATGCTCCACCGCGCGATCTTCGGTTCCTATGAACGCTTCATCGGCATCTTGATCGAGCACTTTGCGGGCCGCCTGCCCGTCTGGCTGGCGCCGGTTCAGGCTGTGGTGGCGACGATCACGTCTGATGCGGACGGCTTTGCGAAGGAAGCTGTGGCGAAGCTGGAAGCGGCCGGCATCCGTGTCGAAAGCGACCTCCGGAACGAGAAGATCAATTACAAGGTGCGCGAGCACTCGCTGGCCAAGGTTCCGCATTTGCTGGTTGTCGGCAAGCGCGAGGCCGAGGAAGGCACTGTTGCCATGCGCACGCTGGGCGAGAAGGAACAGAAGTTCATCTCGCTCGACGAGGCGATTGCGCTGCTCAAGGACGCGGTGACCGCGCCCGACCTGAAGGCTTGAGGAGATGGGCGGGGCCGTGCGCCCCGCCCGCCCCATCCTATTCGAGCCGCATTCGGATCACTTCCTGCCCGGTCGCCTCGTGCATGTAGCGATCGGTCTCGGTGAAGCCCGAGCGATCGTAGAAGCGCCTGCCCACCGTATTGTTCGTGAAGACCTCGACGGTGAGCGCGCCTTTCAGACCGCGAGCATGGGTGAGCATGGCGCGCCCCTTGCCTGTCCCGTGCAGGTTAGGATCGAGGAACAATCCGCCGATCTCGCTGTCGAGCAGGGCAATGAAGCCCGCCGGTTCGCCTTGATGCTCGAGCACCCAGGTCTCTGCATGGGGCAGGTAGATATTGCGCATGTTCTCGGTCTCCTGCGCGAGGAAGTCCTCGCTCAGGAACGGGTGGGCGACGGCACTGGCCGCACGCCAAATGGATATGATGGCCTCCCTGTCGGCCGGATCGTAGGGTCTTATCATTGCTGGTGATGTCTTTCGCTTGGCCGCGGGCGCTTGGCGCCAATGCGGCATTGATTTCGTTGCGCATGACCCGAGGTTCGCACGCACCAAGCACGCGAATAGAAGCTTCTCGGGCGAAGGGCTGCAAGGCCGCAGCCCGAAATCAGCGGGACATCAAATCTCCATCGTGGAAGGCTTGCGCTATCAGCGCATGCCGTGATCCGCAAGCGAGCGGACCAAGACGCCAGGTTCTGGACGATTGGCTTAGAGCGGCAGGACGGCGCCGGCCGCGATCAGGGCACAACCGCAGGCGCTGACAATCGCAAAGCGAGCGATTTCGACGCTGTCGAAGGCGATCCGGCGGGTGTGGGCAATGGCCTGGCTCATGCCTCCATTCTCCGCTCCATTCCCTAACGAAACGTTAACCTCTCGCTAGGGCAGGCTGGGCACGTGCTGGCTGCAGCAATGGAAGCTGCCGCCGCCGGTCAGCACGGCATCGGCGCGCAGGCCCACTGTCTTGCGCCCGGGAAACAGCGCGTCGATGGCGGCCACGGCGGCATCGTCCTGATCCGAGCCATAGATCGGCACGACGACGACCTCGTTGGCGATGACGAAATTCATGTAGCTGGCGGGCTCGATGTCCTCGCTTTCGCCCATGGCGCCGGGTGAAGGGATGCGCGCCACCTCCAGGCCGAAAGCCGCGGCACGGGCGGCGGCATCTTCATAGGTTGCGGCATTGGGATCGTCGGAAGTCGTGGCTTGCGGGACAGCGAGTTTGCCCGGCGCAACGAAGCGGGCAAGATTGTCGACATGGCCGTCCGTATGGTCGCCGAGCAGGCCATTGCCGAGCCAGAGCACGCGGTTGAATCCGAGGTCGCGTTCTAGCCGCATTTCGATGTCGGCACGGGTCAGCGACGGATTGCGGTTCGCATTGAGCAGGCATTGCTCGGTGGTGACGACAAGGCCGGTCCCGTCGGTATCGACTGCGCCGCCCTCGAGGACCCAGTCCGCCTTGCCGAGGTCGTCGAGCATGCCGGCCTCGACCATGGATGGACCGGTATCCTGGTCGCCATCGAGGAGGTACTTTCCGCCCCAGCCATTGAAGCCGAAGCGACGGGCAGCGCGCCTGCCCTTCCCCAACAGCGTCAGCGGTCCGGTGTCGCGCAGCCAGATGTCTCCATAGGGATGCTGTTCGAAAAGGATCGAATCATGGGCCAACGCGCGCGCCCGCGCCTCGGCCAGCTCGTCGCGTACGACAAGGCGAACCTGCTGGCCCGTTTCGGCAATGGCGTTGGCGAAAGCGGCCACCTGCTCCTGCGCAGGGGCAAGGTCGCTCTCCCACAAATCGGCTGCGGCGGGGAAGCCGATCCAGATCCAGTCCTGTTCGGTCCATTCGGCGGGCATGCGCATGGTCATGCACTCGCCTCTGGCAAAGCCGGGGCTTCACCGCAAGCGGGGCCTTGCCCTTGGGGCTTGGGCAATGCAGTCACTCCAGCCATGCAAGGTCAGTGGGAATCGGCAATCGACAGGGCGCAGAAGCATTCGCCCTTTCTCGCGCTCGCAATGCAGCGCCTGCCGGATATCGCCGGATTGCTCGCCAGAGGCGAGGGCGAAGAGGCGCTACAGGCGGCCAAGGCGCTTGGTTCGGGCGAGGATGATACCGGCGTGGCGCTGCGGCGCGAGCGGCTGGGGCTGGCGCTCTCGCTGGGCATAGGCGATCTTGCCGGGGCCTTCCCCGTTGCCCGGGTAACGGGGGAATTGTCCGATTTTGCCGATCGCGCGCTCGACCGGGCGATCAAGGCGGCAATCCTCAAGCGGATGCCCGATTGCGAGCCGCGAGGTTTCGTCGCCATCGCGCTCGGCAAGCAGGGTGCGGGTGAACTCAACTACAGCTCGGACATCGATCCGATCCTGCTGTTCGATCCTGAAACGCTCCCGCGGCGCGACAGGGACGAGCCGGGCGAGGCGGCGCAGCGCTATGCCCGCACGCTGGTCGAACTGCTCTCGCACCAGACGAGCGAGGGCTATGTTTTTCGCGTCGACTTGCGGCTGCGACCGGCTTCCGAAGTCAGCCCGCTGGCGATCTCCTTCAATGCTGCGCTCAGCCATTACGAAAGCTCTGCCCTCGCTTGGGAAAGGGCGGCCTATATAAGGGCGCGGGCTGCCGGCGGGGACATCGAAGCCGGCGAGCATTTTCTCGAGCAGATCAGGCCATTCGTCTGGCGGCGCAGCCTCGACTTTACCGCCATCGAGGAAATCCGCCGCCTGACCGCTCGTATTCGCGAGGCCTATGCCGGTCCGCTCGAACCCGGGCCGGGTTTTGACCTCAAGCGCGGGCGTGGCGGCATTCGCGAGATCGAATTCTACGCCCAGACGCACCAGCTCATTTATGGCGGGCGTATGCCGGGGCTGCGCTGCAAGGGGACACGCGCGGCGCTCGATGCTTTGGCGCGCGAGGGCATTATCCCGGCGGAAAATGCGCAGGTGCTGGGCAATGCTTATGACCGGCTGCGCGTGGCCGAACACCGCCTGCAGATGGTGGACGACAAGCAGACACACGAATTGCCGCACTCGGCGGATGCGCTCGACAATGTTGCGCGGCTTGACGGATTTGCCGACGGCCAGGCGCTCATCGCCGACCTGCGCGAGGTGTGCAGCCAGGTCGCGGCAATCTACACCGAATTGCTAGGCCAGGACGAGCCGAGCCGCGATGGCACGGTGAAGGACGAGACGGGCGGAATCCCTGCCGATTTCATGCAGCGGGTCGACAATTGGCGCGAGACCATTCGCGCGCTGAGAGGGGTCGAGGCTCGAAAGGCGCTGCATGCCATCTTGCCGGATCTCTACGAGGCACTTGGTAGTGCCGCGGACCCGGACCGGGCAATCGCGCGGTGGGAAACCCTTTTGGCACGTTTGCCAACGGCAATTAACCTATTTCGCTTATTCGAGCAGCGGCCCGGCCTGCTCGAACAGGTGCTGCGCGTTCTCACCCTCGCCCAGCCGCTGGCCGACGAACTGGCGCGGCGCCCCGAACTGCTCGATGCGCTGATCGATACCAGCGCGCTCGACCTGCCTGGGACTGTCGAGGAACTGTCTCGGAAGATGGCGCGCTGCGAGGACGACGACTACGAATCGCAGCTCGACCAGATCCGCCACATTGTCGGCGAAGAGCGTTTTGCCCTCGGCGTGCAGCTGATCGAGGGTGTGCATGATCCGCTCGAGATTGCCGAAGGCCTGTGCCGCGTCGCCGAAGCGGCACTGCAGACCGGGGCCGATGCAGCGACCGCCGAATTCGAGCGCAATCACGGACGCATTGCCGGAAGCGAGTTGTGCGTGCTGGGCCTAGGCCGCTTTGGCGGCGGCGCGCTGACCAATGCTTCCGATCTCGATGTCGTCTACCTTTTCAGCGGCGGGTTTGGCGAGGAATCCGATGGCAGGCGCCCGCTTACATCCTCGCTCTATTACAACCGCCTCGCCACGCGGGTGACGGCCGCGCTCAGCGTGCCGACGGCCGAAGGCGCACTCTACGAGATCGATACGCGCCTGCGACCGCAGGGCAACCAGGGACCGCTGGCCGTCAGCCTGGAGAGTTTCGCCAAGTACCAGCACGAGGAAGCGTGGACTTGGGAGCATATGGCACTGTGTCGGGCGCGGCCGCTCTACGGTTCTGCTTCGGTCCGGGCGAAACTGTCCGATATCATCCACGATGTGCTGGAGAAGGAGCGCGATCCCGCCGCCCTGAAGGCCGATATCCTCAAGATGCGCGGTGAAATGGCCAGGCACAAGCAACCGCGCGGCCCGCTCGATGCCAAGCTGCTGCGCGGCGGGCTCGTGGATTGCGAATTTCTTGTCCATTACCTGCAATTGCGCGAGCGGATTGCCCATGATCCAGCCATCGAGGCTGCTATAGGCGAGCTCTCGGCGGCAGGCTTGCTGCCCGGCGAGCTCGTCGAGCATTTCTCCTTCATGGCGCGTTTGCTGGTCGCGGCGCGACTGCTCGCGCCCGATAGCGTTGAGCCACCGCCCAGTGCCCGTATTGCACTGGCAGCTGCATGTCGGCAGGACGATTACGAAGCGCTGCTCAAACGGCTTGCTGCGGCGCGCAGGGCGGTTGCCGAACAATGGCAGCGCCATTTCGACGAGATATTGGAGATCGAATGATGAGTGATTGGCCCACGATTGGCGATGCCATGCCCGATGTGGCGATGGAAACTCCCGAAGGCGGCAGCGTGAAGCCGTCCGACTTCAAGGGCAGCAAGCTGGTCGTCTTCTTCTATCCCAAGGACAACACGCCCGGCTGTACGATCGAGAACAAGGATTTCTCGGAGCTTTCGGCGGACTTCGAAGCCGCAGGGACCAAGCTTCTCGGCGTAAGCAAGGATTCGGCCAAGAAGCACCAGAACTTCATTGCCAAGCACGACCTCAAGGCCCCGCTCGCGACTGATGCGGAAGAGGGCGGCCTGTCCGATGCGCTGGGTGTCTGGGCAGAGAAGAAGATGTACGGCAAGTCTTTCATGGGAATGGTCCGCAGCACCTACCTCGTCGACGCCGATGGCAAGATCGCCCGCATCTGGCCCAAGGTGAAGGTGAAGGGTCACGCCGCCGAAGTGCTCGAGACGGCAAAGGCGCTTTAGCTCCGGCGATGGAGGACCTGTCGCAGGCCATACGTGCTGCCCTGCTCACGGGCGAGCCGCGCGCCAAGGTCAAGGCGACGCGCAAGCTGGTGCGAGACTGGCGTCGCGGCGCGCTTCGCCCGGGATTTGCAGTCGAAATGCCCGACCGGCCTCAATGGCCGGCACAGCTCGAGCTGCTGCCGCCTTCGCAAATGTCCAAGCGCGGACGCGGCGGCTCGGAGAAAAATCGCATCGCGCTGTGGCATTCACTGGCCCATATCGAATTTGTCGCCATCGATCTTGCACTCGACATGGTCGGGCGTTTCGGCGCCAGGATGGATAAAGCCTTCATAGGAGACTTCCTCCATGTCGCGGCGGATGAGGCGATGCACTTCGCCCTGATCGAAAGAAAACTGCACCGGATGGGGGTGGCCTATGGAGACTTGCCCGCCCATTCCGGACTTTGGGATGCCGCGTATGAGACGCGCGGAGATGTCCTTGCGCGGCTCGCCGTGGTGCCGATGGTGCTCGAAGCGCGCGGCCTCGACGTGACCCCGGCGATGCTCGACCGAGCGCGCGCTCAGGGCGACGAACAAGGTGCCAGAATCCTCGAACGAATCCTTGACGACGAAATCCGCCACGTCCGTGCGGGTTCAACCCATTTCTCGAAGATTTGCGACCGGCGAGGCGAAAACGCCGAAAACTGCTGGAAAATGCTCGTGAAACGGCACTTCCGGGGGATAATTAAGCCACCGTTTAACGACTCGGCGCGTCTTGCAGCCGGTCTACCGCGCGAACTCTACGCCGCACTTGCCTAATTAACTTTTCGCCACGTAACCCTGACAACACGTGATGGCGCCGAAGGTTCCGGTGCAATCGAAAAAGTTTCGGACAGGGGCCCCGCAAGGGGCAGGGGGTCCGGCGAGTTGGACAAGGTGCCGGCAAGGCACTGAAGACAAAGGGGTCGTATGATCATCAAGTCCGCACTCGGCGTTGTTGCCAGCCTTGCTCTTGGCGCAACTCCCGCCCTTGCACAGGAAAATCTCGTTTCGCAGCAGACCAGCGCACAGTTCGCCGGCGTGATCGAAACAAGCACTATCAGCCAGGATGTCGCCCAGATCGGCGACGAGGAATTCAGCGAATTGTTCGCCAGCTGGGAAGCTTTGGACAATGGCGGCCGCGTTACCCGTACCGGCCTCGTCGCTCCTGCTCCGCAGGCCAGCGTGGCCGTGCCCTCGCGCATGCCGCTCGATATCCTGCACCTGACCAGCAGTTACGGCATGCGCGATCACCCGATCCTGCGTCAGCGCCGCCAGCATCACGGTGTCGATCTCGCCGCGCCGCGCGGTACGCCGGTCTACGCCACGGCAGACGGCCGTGTCGGACAGGCCGAACGCTTTGGCAGCTACGGCAATTACGTTCGCATCGAACATGGTGGCGATTTGCACACGCGTTATGCCCACCTGTCCTCCTACACCGTCTCCGAGGGCGATGTTGTCCAGAAGGGCGACCTGATCGGCTATGTCGGATCAACCGGCCGCTCGACCGGCCCGCACCTTCATTACGAAGTGCGGATCGGCGATGAATCGGTCAATCCCTTGCCTTACATGACGGCGGGCTACGCTTCGCTCAACCAGGAAGAAGGCGCGATCGGCGGCCCGGAATAAGGCCGAACGCAATCTGGATACGAAAAGGGCGGCCAGTGGCCGCCCTCTTTGTTTGAGCTGCCGGGGCAGATCAGCTGGCGAGCAGGCGTGTGGCGATCTCGCGCACTTCGGCACCCATATCCTCGCGCTCGAGCGCCAGTGCCAGGGTTGCCTCGACAAAGCCGGTCTTGCTGCCGCAATCGAAGCGACGGCCGTCAAAGGTCACGGCGTGGAAGGGTTGCGATCCGATCATGCGCGCCATGGCATCGGTCAACTGGATCTCCCCGCCGGCGCCCTCGCCCTGGTTTTCGAGCGTGCGCATCACCTCGGGCTGGAGAATGTAGCGGCCGGAAATGATCTTGTTGGAAGGCGCTTGGGCAACGGGCGGCTTCTCGACCAGGCCCTTCACTTCGGTCAGCGCACCACTCGATGCGCCGGGATCGATCACGCCATAGCTGGACACGTCCTCCATCGGCACTTCGAGCACCGAAATCAGGTTTCCGCCCACGTCGTTATAGGCGTCGACCATCTGCTTCATGCAGCCGGCACCCGGCGCACCGACCATCAGTTCGTCGGGCAGCATGATGGCGAAGGGCTCGTCCCCGACAATGGCGCGGGCGCACCAGATGGCGTGGCCAAGGCCCATGGGCACTTGCTGGCGAACGGTAATGATGTCGCCCGGCGTGGCCCGCGTCGGCTCCAGCACGGCAAGCGACTTGCCGCGAGCCGTCATCGTGTTTTCGAGTTCGTAGGCGACATCGAAATGCTCGACGATGGCCGTCTTGCCGCGTCCGGTGACGAAAATCATCTGCTCGATCCCCGCCTCGCGTGCTTCGTCGACCGCGTACTGGATCAGCGGTCTGTCGACGATCGGCAGCAATTCCTTGGGGATCGCCTTGGTCGCGGGGAGGAAGCGCGTGCCCAGCCCGGCAACGGGGAATACGGCTTTGCGGATTGGCTTTTTTTCGCTCATGCTCAATGGAATAGGGAGAAGGCGGGAGCGTGGTCAATGGCCATCTTCCCTGTGCCGCCACATTGCCTCAAGTCATTTCCGCGACCAGCCAGACCCGGATTGCACTGGCGAGGCCCGGTGGGTTTTCCGCGAGGATTCGTTCGGCATCGATGCGCGCGATCAACGCATTGACGGGGATTTCCTCTTCCGCCGCGCGAGCCTGCAGCAATTCCCAGAAGATCGGTTCGAGACTGATCGAGGTCTTGTGTCCGGCAATCTCGACCGAGTGCTTGACCGGAGGATGGTAGAGTGTGGTCATGGAATAGTGTGTGCTGGTTCGCTTGTAGGACATTACGATTTTTTTGGGGTGGATGGCGTGACCCGCTCCACCTAGACCGGCCATACCAACCGATAACGACATGGGCGAGCGAATGTCAGAGGGATGCCAGGCACTCACCGAAAAGGAAAAGCAGACGCTTCGCCTTGTCGTGCGCGGCTATGACGCAAAATCGCTGGCAAGCCATCTCGATATCTCCGTCCACACGGTGAATGAGCGCCTGCGGCAGGCGCGGCGGAAGATGGCCGTATCGAGCAGCCGCGAAGCTGCGCGCCTCCTGCTTGAGCATGAAGGGGAGGCCCCCAGTATTCTTGCAGACAAGGAATTGGGGGATGCGGGCGGTGCCGCCGGCGTGGGACATGAAGGGCCATCGCAGGATGGCCATTGGACGAGGCCGAGATTCGTCCAAATAGTCGGAGGACTAACTGTCATGTCGCTACTTCTGATCACTCTCGCACTGGGAATGTCGCAGACCGCCGCCACCGGTTCAGGCGAAGAGGCGGCCAATGCCGCCCAAACGGCTCCGCAAACCGAATTGTCCCGCGAAGCGCACGACTTCCTGGCGCTGGTCGACGCACAGCGCTGGGACGATGCCTATGAACGTACTGACAGCGAGTTCCGCCGGCTCAACTCTGTCGAGCAATGGTCTTCAGTCTCGCAGGAGGTACGCGATCTTCTGGGGCCTGTGCTCTCGCGCGACCTGATCGGCCAGGCCTGGGTACCTGCGCCGCTTGCGGGCTATGAAATCGTGCGCTTCCGCGCCAGCTACCAGAACCGCCCCGAAGCGATCGAAACGGTTACCTTCGTGCGCGAGGATGGCAGCTGGAAAGTGGCAGGAATCTGGATTTCCTGAGCGCAGGGATCAGGGAAAGGCGGGCCGTGATCGCGACCCGCCTTTCGCCTCAATACATGTGCTGGCCACCATTGATCGACAGAGTCGATCCGGTGATGAATCCGCCATCCTCGGATGCGAGGAAGCTGACGCCGCGGGCTATCTCGTCAGCATGGCCAAGGCGGCCGACGGGAATCTTGGCGACGATCTTCTCAAGCACGTTTTCAGGCACTGCAGCTACCATGTCGGTATCGATATAGCCCGGAGCGATCGCGTTCACGGTGACGGCGAAACGCGCGCCTTCCTGGGCCAGTGCCTTGGTGAAGCCGTGGATGCCGCTTTTCGCTGCAGCGTAATTTACCTGGCCGTACTGTCCGGCCTGGCCGTTGATCGAACCGATATTGACGATTCGGCCCCATTTCTGGTCGCGCATGTGCGGGAAACAGGCCTTGGCCATATTGAAACAGCCGCCAAGATTGATGCGCAGCACGTCGGTCCAGTCGTCATAGCTCATCTTGAGCAAGGTACCGTCGCGGGTGATGCCGGCATTGTTTACCAGTACGTCGATCGGGCCGACATCCTCGGCCACCTTGGCGCAGCCTTCCAGCGTCGCCTCGTGATCGCCGACATTCCACTTGTAGGCCGGGATGCCGGTTTCCTCGGTAAAGGCCCGCGCCTTCTCCTCATTGCCGGCATAATTGGCGACGACGGACATTCCGTCTGCCTTGAGCGCTTCGCAAATGGCGCGACCGATGCCTCTGGTTCCGCCGGTTACGATTGCCACGCGTGCCATTCTATTCCCCTTGTGAAACTGCTTTCGCGACCTCTTATGACCCTTAGGCGGAGTGCGGGGTGGCGGTAAAGAAAAACCCCGCCGAAGCGGGGTTTGCGTGAGCCGGGGCGCTGCCGGTCAGAAACGGAACTGCGTTCCGATATAGACCGCCTGGCTGTCCTGTTGTTCGATATCGGGAAGGTTGGTCAGGCGATCGCGTTCCTGCTGGTAACGAAGGCCGGCCGTGACATCGAGGTTGCGCGTGAGGCGATAGCTGCCGACCACGTCGAGTGACTGGTTGCCGGTCGAATCGAGCGTATGCGGAGCGACGCGTTCCGGAGCAAGGCCATCTTCCAATTCGATTCGCGCGGCGAAACGGCTTGGTTCCTGGCGAATGCCCTGGGAAGGCTCAAACTGCGCGAGGTCGGGAATTTCCGCATCGCTCAGGCTCTGCGAAATTGCAGGAGTCTGGGCGAAACTCTGATAACCACGAGCGATGCCCAGATTGTAACGGGTCGGGGCGATACGCGGTGTTGCCTCCGCAGCGACATTCTCACGCGCGGTCTGGATCGCGTTGCGGACCGAGATGGCCTGTGCCGTCTCATCGTCCACACGCACCGCCACGGTGAGCGAGCGGTTGGTCTTGCTGCCTGCGCCCGCCGGAGTGAAGCGCATGATACCAGCCTTGGCCCCCTGACGGGCTTGAATCAGTTCGGCCATGCGCGGATCGGCGGAAGCGGGAGTAAAGGAAGCGAAGCTTTCGATCGAGGGAAGGCCTTCGCCATCGTCGAGCAGGCTGACGGCGAGGCCAGCACTCGGAATAGCGAGCACGAGCGCGGCACCGGCAAAGCCAGCGGCCAGTCGGCCCTTCATTCCGGGAGTCGCTTTCCTGCTCACGCGATCAACCTCAATTCCCACCAAATCCCCTCCGATAAACACGACGCCAGCTTAACATGGCCTGATCGAGCGAATCGGAGCGATTCTCTTCTCCATCCCGATTACTAAGCCTTCGCCGGCCCATTTTCCAGCGATGCCCCGGCGCGAGATGCTGTTTTTCCAAGGTGTTGCATGCACTCCACAGGGGAGGGGTGCGGATTCATAGCCTATTCACGCGCAAACACGCCTGTAGTGGGTGAAGATGCGCTTCACCTTGCCGCCACCGGCTCACTGTTTATAGAGGCGCTCTGTACCGCATTGCGCGAATGGCTGATTTGACAGGACCAAGAATGGGAATGATCTCGAACCGTACCGAAAGTTCCAAAGCCCGCATGCCGGTTCGCGTGCTGCGCGGGGCCGCGATCGGCGCACTGGCACTCGGCCTTGCCGCATGCGGTGGCGGGAATGACCGTCCGCAGGCGGACATTGCGGCGTCGCAGGTCACCTATATCGGTGTGAACTCCTATCTCTGGCGCGCTTCGCTGGAGACCTTGTCCTTCATGCCGTTGACACAGGCGGACAGCAGTGGCGGCGTGATTGTGACCGACTGGTACGCCAACCCCGACAGCCCGACAGAGCGGGTCAAGGTCTCGGTGTCGATCCTCGACCAGGACTTGCGTGCAGATGCACTGCGCGTTGCGGCCAGCCGGCAGGTGCTGACCGACGGTGTCTGGATCGAGGCACCCGTGCAGGCGGCGACGGTGCAGCGCCTTGAGGACATTATCCTCACCAAGGCGCGTGACCTCCGGCGTTCCGCCATCGGTTAAACCCCGCTAGGCGGACCAGCATGACTGATACCCGATTCGATGTCCGGTTCGATGCCGGGCAGGCAGATACTCGTTGGCAGCAGGCCTGGGCTGAAGCGCGCTGCTTCGAGGCCGACAGCGATAGCGACAAGCCCAAGAGCTATGTGCTCGAGATGTTTCCCTATCCCTCGGGGCGCATCCATATCGGCCATGTCCGCAATTATACGATGGGCGACGTCCTGGCGCGCTACAAGAAGATGCGCGGGCACGAAGTGCTGCATCCGATGGGATGGGACGCCTTCGGCATGCCGGCCGAAAATGCGGCGATGGAAAAGGGCGTCCATCCGGCCGGTTGGACCTACGACAATATCGAGACGATGAAGGGCCAGCTCAAGCAGCTGGGTTTCGCGCTCGACTGGAGCCGTGAGCTGGCAACCTGCGATCCCGACTATTACGGGCACGAACAGGCGCTGTTCATCGATATGTATGAGGCAGGCCTGGTCTATCGCCGCGAAAGCGCGGTGAACTGGGATCCGGTCGACCAGACCGTGCTGGCAAACGAGCAGGTGGTCGACGGGCGCGGCTGGCGCTCGGGGGCGTTAGTGGAGAAGCGCAAGCTCAACCAGTGGTTCCTCAAGATCACCCAATTCGCGCAGGACTTGCTCGACGGACTCGGCACGCTGGAGGACTGGCCGGAGAAGGTCCGGCTGATGCAGGAAAACTGGATCGGCAAAAGCACCGGCCTGCAATTCGCGTTCGACTTGTCGAATGGCGAGAAGCTGGAGGTCTACACCACGCGCCCGGACACGATTTTCGGTGCCAGCTTCGTCGCCGTCGCCGCCGACCATCCCTTGGCGCAGGGCGTGGCTTCGACAAATTGCGATGCGGCCAAGTTCATCGATCTGTGCAAGCAGGGCGGCACGACCGCGGCCGAACTGGAAACTGCCGAGAAACTCGGCTTCGACACCGGTATTGGTGCGAAGCATCCGTTCACCGGAGAGTACCTGCCCGTCTACATCGCCAATTTCGTGCTGATGGATTACGGGACCGGCGCGATCATGGCCGTGCCGGGCCACGACCAGCGCGACTTCGACTTCGCAACCAAATATGGGCTGCCGATCACCCGCGTGATCGCGTCCAGCGCCGATGAGGCCGATGCGCCGCTGGCCGAGGCAGAAGCGGGTGACGGGGTTTGCGTCAATTCCGACTTCCTCGACGGGATGAGCGTCGCCGATGCGAAGACCGAAGTGATTAGCCGCATCGAGGCGGCCGGATCGGGCGAGGGCAAGACAGTCTGGCGTCTGCGCGACTGGGGCGTTTCGCGCCAGCGCTATTGGGGCACGCCGATCCCCTTCATCCATTGCGACGCCTGCGGCGTGGTTCCCGTGCCCAAGACCCAACTGCCCGTCACGCTGCCCGAGGATGTCGACTTTTCGATTCCGGGCAATCCGCTGCAGCGCCATCCGACATGGAAGCATGTCGAATGTCCCAAATGCGGCGCGGCGGCCCAGCGCGAGACCGATACGCTCGACACATTTGTCAATTCCTCTTGGTACTTCCTGCGCTTTGCCAGCCAGCCGGCGGACAAGCCGTTCGATGCCGAAGAAGTCGCAAAGTGGATGCCGGTCGAGCAATATATTGGCGGGATCGAGCACGCGATCCTGCACCTGCTCTATGCACGGTTCTGGACCCGGGCGCTTGCCTATTGCGGCAAGCTGGAGGTGAAGGAGCCCTTCGCCAGCCTGTTCACGCAAGGCATGGTCACGCACGAAGTCTATTCGCGCAAGGATGGCGCGCGGGAAGTCTATTACACTCCCGGTGAAGTCGAGCGTTCGAGCGACGGTGCAGTACTGAAAGCGGATGGCCAGCCAGTCACAATCGGCAAGGTCATCAAGATGTCCAAGTCGAAGAAGAATGTCGTCGATCCAGAGGACATCATTCGCGATTACGGCGCGGATGCGGTGCGCTGGTTCATGCTGTCCGACAGCCCGCCCGAGCGCGACCTCCCCTGGTCCGAGGCCGGGATCGAGGGCTGCGGTCGCTTCGTCCAGCGCCTGTGGCGCCTGTTCGGGCAATATGCCGAGGGCGCGAGCGGCGAGGACAAGGCCCTTGCCCGCAAGACTCACCAGACCATCGCTGCGGTAGCCGAGGATGTGGAAGCGCTCGCTTTCAACAAGGCCGTGGCGCGGATCTACGAACTGGCTTCTGCCATCGACAAGGCCGAAGCCTCGGCCACCCGCAATGAGGCGATCCGCACCATCCTGCTACTGGTCGCGCCGATGATGCCGCACCTGGCCGAGGAAGGCTGGGAAGCCATCGGATCTGGCGGACTGGTTGCCGAAGCCGCCTGGCCCGAGGTCGATCCTGCCCTGTTGGTCGAGGACGAGGTGACCATCGCGGTCCAGCACAAGGGCAAGCTGCGCGACACGCTCACCGTGGCCAAGGGCCTGTCGAAAGAGGAACTCGAGTCGCTTGCGCTGGCCAGCGAGAAGGTCCAGCGTTCGATCGATGGCGCGGAAGTACGCAAGGTGATCGTGGTGCCCGACAGGCTGGTCAATATCGTCACATGAGGGTCTGGGGTCGCCTTGCCCTGGCATTGGCCGTGCTCCCGGCACTGGCCGCCTGCGGCATGCGCCCCATGTATGCCGGCGGTGCACAAGGCGCGGTGGCGCAGGGGCTGGCGGCCGTCGAAGTGCCCGCCATCGAAGGGCGCGAAGGCTGGCTCGTGCGCAATGCGCTGAATGACCGGCTCGGACAGACTGGCGTGGTCGCCACGCCGCGCTACCGGCTCGATGTGCTGCTCGACGACCAGCTCGAAGGCCTGGGCCTGCTGACCGACGACACGATCGGGCGCGAGCGACGCACGTTGCGCGCGCGCTACCAGCTGGTCGATCTCGATAGCGGGGCGATCCTGGTGGACGCGACGGCGGAATCCGATGCCGGTATCGATGTCGTCAGTTCCGAATATGCGACCATTGCCGCCGAAGAAACGGCGCTGGAGAATCTTGCCGGGCAATTGGCCGCCCGGATCGTCAATCGCATCACCCTGGCGATAGACGGACGGTCGTGAAGGCAACACAGCGCGACTTCGCCCAGGTGGCACAGCGCTCCGCCGCCAACTGCGCGATCTTCTTTTTCTGCGGACAGGATGAGGCGGGCGCCTCGGCGGCTGCGGCAAAGCTGGTTGCCATGCTTCCCGATGCGGGAGAGCGAATCGAGCTGTCCGGGGCGGAGCTGAGATCCGATCCGGTGCGGCTGGTGGACGAAGCGCGCTCGACATCCCTGTTCGGCGGCACGCGGCACATCCTTGCCCGGGTCAGCGGCGAAGAGGCGCATGATGCCGTGAAGACCTTCCTCGAAATGGCTGATCTCGGCGAGACCGAGGGTGCATGCCCGGTGCTGATCATTGCCGGTTCGGCGACCGACAAGTCGCGCACGGCAAAGCTGCTCGAGAAGCGCGACGATGCTCTCGTGGCGATGTTCTACCCGCCGGACCTGCGCTCCGTCACCGCCGAGGTGCGCGCCATGGCCGACGCTGCCGGTCTGCGGCTTGGCGGCGATTTGGCCGAACGAATCGCCAGGGGAGCGGGACTCGATGTCCGCCTGGCCCAGTCGGAGGTCGACAAGCTTGCTCTCTATCTCGACGCCTCTCCGCAATCGCCCAAGCTGGCCGATGTCGGAGCGCATGACGCCATCGGCGCCAAGACCGAAGAGGATGGCTTCATGCCCGTGGTCAATGCGGTGCTTTCCGGCGAGGTGCGCAAATTGCCGCAGGAATTGCGCCGGATGGAGGAAATGGGCCTTAACCCGGTGGGGTTGGTCCTCGCGCTTGAACGGCGTGCCGCACAGCTTGCCTCGCTTGCCGCCAAGCTCGAGCCGGGCGGCGACATAAACTCGCTGCTCGATCGGCAGCGTGTCTTCTTCCGCGACAAGCGCGACTTGAGCGTACAATTGCGACGCTGGAATGCGGCCCGCTTGAATCGCCTCATTCCCAGGCTGACCGAACTTCACCAGTCCCTGCTGGCCAGTAGCCAGATGGCCGAACTGATACTGGCCAACTCCTTGACTCAGATAGCAAGATTTGCCGCGCCGCGCCGCTGACACCGCAATAATTGGCGTCATCAATTTGTTGCATCCGGGAAGTTGCCTGCAGATCCGTAACTCGCCCGGCCAATTGCGACGATCTATGTGCTCAGCGGCCCTGCTAGTTCAGCATTCGGCCACCGCAGCCGTCTGATCGAGCCGGCCGCGACAAGGATCGAAATCGCCGTGGGCAGGTGTGTCGGGATTCGCGGTGCACCGACGGGCGAGCGCCAGGTCGCCCGTGACGCAGGGGCTCCTCAACCCTTCAAAAGCGGTCGCCACCAGTCTTCGCGCTCGAGATACCAGCGTAGCGTCGTGGCCAGGCCGTGCTCGAAATCGTGCTGCGGTACGTAGCCAAGTTCATCGCGCGCCTTGGTCTCGTCGATGGCGTAGCGTCGGTCATGGCCCTTGCGGTCCTCGACAAAGGTCTTGAGTTCGAAGGTCGAGCCGCCCTTGGCCGCAGGTGCATCCGGATAGCGCGCGGCGAGCCCGTCGATTTCGGCCATGGCCCGGTCGACCTCGGTACAGATCCGGTCGATCACCGCCATGTTGGGAAGCTCTTCGCCGCCGCCGATATTGTAGGTTTCGCCCGGTCTGCCGGTGGACAGGCAAGCTTCGATGCCGCGGCAATGGTCCTCGACATGGAGCCAGTCGCGCACATTCATGCCATCGCCATAGATCGGCAGGTTACGGCCATGCAGTGCGTTCAGCAGGAATAGCGGGATGAGCTTTTCAGGGTATTGGTAGGGCCCGTAATTGTTCGAGCAATTGCTCGTCGTCACCTCGAGCCCGAACGTGTGGTGATAGGCGCGCACGAGGTGGTCGGACGACGCCTTGGAGGCGGAATAGGGCGAGTTCGGCTGGTAAGGCGTCGTCTCGCTGAAAGCGGGATCCTCCGGGCCGAGCGAACCGTAAACCTCGTCGGTCGAGATATGGTGGAAGCGGTGCGGTGTGCCGCTGCCTTCGTCCAGCCATACGGCGCGCGCCGCCTTGAGCAGGCTGTTGGTGCCGAGGATATTGGTGTCGACAAAGGCGTCCGGGCCGCTGATCGAACGGTCGACATGGCTCTCGGCGGCAAAGTGCACCACAGTTGAAATGTTGTGCTCGCGCAGCAGCTTCTCGACCAGCTGGGTGTCGCGAATATCGCCGACGACCAGCTCTGCCTGATCGATACCGGCAATGGTCGACCGGTTCCCGGCATAGGTCAGGCAGTCGAGCACCACCATGCCGTCATCGGGGTGCTTGTCAGCCCAGTAATGGACGAAATTGCCGCCGATAAAGCCGGCGCCACCGGTGACGAGCAAGTTAGCCAAGTGCCTTTTCCTCTTCGAGCATGCGGCGCAGGTTCACGCGCCAATGCGTGTATCCGTCATCCAGAAACGTTCGCGTCTTGGTGCAATCGAGAAGCGAGTAAGCGGGCCGCGCAGCTGGCGTTGGATAGCTCGACGTCGGAATCGGTTCGATGGGGACCGCCCTCTCCAGCATTCCCAGCGCAAGGGCCTCCTCCTGGATTGCCACGGCAAAGTCGTACCAGCTGGCAACGCCTGCATCGCTGTGGTGGAAGATGCCCTTGGCGCCATGAGCGACGAGGCCCCAGATCGTTGCCGCCAGGCCTGGCGCCCAGGTGGGCGATCCGATCTGGTCGCTGACCACGCGCAAGGCATCCTTCTCGCGCATCAGGCGCAGCATGGTCCGCACGAAATTGGCGCCGCCGGCAGTGTAGACCCATGCTGTTCGCACCAGCAGGTCGCCAGGGCGCAGGGCTTTCTCACCCTCGGCCTTTGTCCTGCCATAAGCGGAAATCGGGTTGCGCTCGTCCTCCGGCTGGTAGGCCCGGGAGGAGGTTCCATCGAAGACGAAATCGGTCGAGACATGGACCAGCTTGCCGCCGGTCTTGTCCAGTGCTTCGACCATGGCAGCAACCGCAGCTGCATTCAGCGCCTGGGCAAGATCTTCCTCGCTCTCGGCCTTGTCTACCGCAGTATAGGCCGCAGCATTGAGCACGAGATCGGGGCTGTCGGCGATTATCTTCGACCTGATGGCATCGGCATCGGTAAGGTCGAGATCGCCAATATCGATGGCTTCGATCTCGGTGCCTTCCGGGGCACTGGCGATCAGGCCGCGCCCCAGCTGGCCACCTGCACCGGTGATCAGCACCTTCATGCAAAGGCCTCCACTGCACCCAGCGGTTTACCTTCGCGGTCCTTGGCAGAAAGTTGCGGCTCAATCCCGTCCAGCGGCCATTCGATGCCGACATCGGGATCGTCCCATGCCAGCGAATGCTCGCTTTGCGGCGCATAGGGAGCATCGCATTTGTAGAGGAAGTCGGTGCCGTCCTCGAGCGTCAGGAAGCCATGCGCAAAGCCCTGTGGCACCCAGAACATGCGCTTGTTGGCGGCAGACAATTCGACGCCAACCCACTTGCCGAATGTCGGCGAGCTCTTGCGCAAATCGACCGCCACATCGAACACCGCTCCGCTGACCACGCGGACCAGCTTGCCCTGCGGTCCCGGATTCTGGAAATGCATGCCGCGCAGCACGCCCTTTTGCGAGCGGCTGTGATTGTCCTGCACGAAGGCGATGTCGAGCCCTGCCTCGGCGAATTTCGCAGCGTTCCAGCTTTCGAGGAAGAAGCCGCGTTCGTCACCAAACACGGCGGGCTCGATGATCAGCGGCCCCTCGATTGCGCAGGGGATAATGTTCATGCCGGGCCCTTGGTGCGCAACATTTGCATGAGATATTCACCGTAGCCAGACTTGATCAGCGGCTGGGCAATGCGCTCCAGCGTCTCGTCATCGATAAAGCCCTGGCGCCAGGCGATTTCTTCCGGACAGCAGATCTTGAGGCCCTGACGCTCCTCGGTGATACGGACATAGCTGGCGGCATCGAGCAGCGATGCGTGGGTGCCGGTGTCGAGCCAGGCATAGCCGCGGCCCATGATCTCGACCGAGAGCTGGCCTTCATCCATGAAGAGGCGGTTGAGATCGGTAATCTCAAGCTCGCCGCGCGGCGACGGCTTAAGATCGCGCGCGCGATCGACCACCGTGTCGTCGTAGAAATAGAGGCCGGTCACCGCATAGTTGGACTTGGGTTCTTCCGGTTTTTCCTCGATCGAGATGGCCCTCCCCTCGGCGTCGAATTCCACCACGCCATAGGCATCGGGATTGTTGACCCGATAGGCGAAGACGCTCGCGCCCGTTTCTTGCGCGCCCGCATTGCCAAGCAGGCCCGGAAGGCCGTGGCCGTAGAAGATGTTGTCGCCCAGCACGAGCGCGCTGGGGCCGCCGGAGACGAAATCGGCCCCGATATGGAAAGCCTGCGCGAGACCGTCCGGACTCGGTTGGACGGCATAGGTCAGTTCGACGCCGAATGCCGAGCCATCGCCCAGAACGCGCTGGAAGGCGGCCTGATCTTCCGGCGTGGTGATGATCATGATTTCGCGGATACCCGCGAGCATCAGCGTGCTCAGCGGGTAATAGATCATCGGCTTGTCGAAAACCGGCATGAGCTGCTTCGAGACGCCCTTGGTCAGCGGATAGAGCCGCGTACCGGAACCCCCGGCAAGAATTATGCCCTTGCGATTTGTCGACATTGAGGTTCCAACTTCCCTTGGTCAGGCCCGACCTTCAACAGTGCGCTTTGCAGTCTTGTCCTTTGTGGTCAACAGGTTGCACCGTTCGGGCAGGCGATCAATCGCCTTCCGGCACGGTGAAGCTGCCCGACACGCGGCCACCGGTGGTGTCATTGCCCGCCGAATTGCCGTCGACGCTGGAAATGCCCGAATTGAGGTCGATGACCATCCTGCCGCCATTGAGCGTGTCATTACCGCGGCGCAGGGCGACACCGCCCGAAAGGATGATCAGCTTGCGGTTGAAGTCGTAGACGCCCGCAGCTCCGCTGGCGCGTTCATTGCCGCGGCTGACGACGACGCCGCCCGTGGCATCGATCCGCTGGATGCGCAGCGTACCGCTGTCGGAAAAGGCTACCGTTGTGCGCTGTGCCGTCAGGCTGAGATCGCCTTGCCTGATCTCGACATTGCCGGACAGGACCACGCGGTCCTGCCGGTCCTGCAATTCGATCCGGTCGGCGGCATAATCGACCGGCAGGTTGGAGTTGAAGCCGGCGATATTCTGCGCGCCCGCCGTCGAGGCGAAGCCGAGTGCGACAACGCTTCCGGCAAGAGCGCCTGCGGCGAGTCCGCGCAGGGCAAGCTTGGCAAGAGTCGGGCGATTGGTGGACATGGGCCCACGCGATAGAGCATCCACGTGTTCAGGCAAGCGCATCATTGGATCCCCTGGGGCATGCGCAGGCGTCCGGGCACCATGCGCATTCGTGCGTTGCCGACCAGGGAGATCGTTCGCTCGCTGAGGTCGGCATAAAGGTTGTCTGCCTCAAAGCTGCCGGCCGGGACTTCGCCTTCGACCCGCCCTGTGCCGCGCAGCGTGCGTGTCGGCAGGTCGATCAGTACGTTGCGCGCGGCCATGTGATAACCATCGGCGGCATTGAATTCGACGATGCCGGGGATCAGCAGCTGTTCCTGCTCTATGTCATATGCACCGTTCGGGGCGTTGAGCACTGCAGGGCCTTCCGAGAGGGCGATGCGCGCCGTCAGATCGTGCATTTCGACAACCGGTTCGGAGCGGCTCACCTGGACCGCCTCGCCTGCCGAGATCGAAAAGGGCCGTCCGCGCGAGTCCTCGCCGCGATACATGGCGTTGTCGACCCGCAGCCGGTCCTCGGCGATGGCCACCTTGTTGCGATCGAGCAGGAAGCTCACCTCTCCGCGCGGGGAAAGAGGGGTGATCAGCATCATTGCCGCGACAACGCCCACTGCGGCAGGCAGGGCCACGGCCAGCACGCGGATCATCTTGTCCAGCTGGCTGCCGGGCGCGGCAAAATGCTGCCGCCGCGATCGGATCCTGTCTGCTCTTTCGGTCATGATCTGTTGCCTTGAGCCCTCTGGCGATTACTCGTGGCTGAAGATGTCCTTGTCCGCCCATCCGGCCATGTCGAGCCGCGCACGGGTGGGCAGGAAATCGAAACAGGCCTGTGCAATCTCCATCCGGCCTTCGCGCTCAAGCCGCCCGACCAGCACCTCGCGCATGCGGTGGAGGTAGCGGACGTCGGATGCTGCATATTCGCGCTGCGCCTCCGACAGTTCCGGAGCGCCCCAATCGCTGGATTGCTGCTGCTTGGAAATCGATTCGCCAAGCAGTTCCTCGACCAAATTCTTGAGGCCGTGGCGGTCCGTATAGGTGCGTACGAGCTTGCTGGCGATCTTGGTGCAGAAGACCGGTGCCGCCAGCACGCCGAGGTAATACTCGATTGCCGCGAGGTCGAAGCGGGCGAAGTGGTAAAGCTTGAGCCGCGCCGGATCGGCCAGAACAGCCTTCAGGTTGGGAGCGTCATAGGCGCTGCCATTGGCGAAGCGCACCAGGTGCTCATCGCCCTTGCCGTCGGATATCTGCACCACGCAAAGCCTGTCACGGTGGGTGACGAGGCCCATGGTTTCCGTGTCGACCGCTACGGGGCCGGGAGCCAGCACATCGGCCGGCAAGTCTTCTTCGTGAAAATGAACTGCCATATGCTGTTTGCCTTAGGCCGATTGGGGAAAGAGGGAAAGGGGATGCTGGCTGCCGGGGAAGGTGCGGAGTAGGAAGCTGCCATGGCGGAGAACGTTCCCGATAGCTGGCGCCCGGCGCTCGAACCCGTGCTGGCGGCACCCGAGGCGCGGCGGCTGGGCGGCTGGCTGCGGGCGGAGGAAGATGCCGGCAAGACCATCTATCCGCCGCGCGGGCTCCGCCTGAAGGCGCTCGACCTCACCCCGCTCGACAAGGTCAAGGTCGTGATCCTTGGCCAGGATCCCTATCACGGGCCGGGCCAGGCGCATGGGCTGAGTTTTTCTGTGCCGCAAGGAATCCAGCAGCCGCCTTCGCTCAGGAACATACTCAAGGAACTGCAGGACGATCTGGGATTGCCCCCCCCTGCGCATGGCAATCTCGAAAATTGGGCGAAGCAGGGTGTGCTGCTGCTCAACAACGCGCTGACCGTGGAGGCAGGGCAGGCCGGATCGCACCAGATGCGCGGCTGGGAAGCGATCACCGATGCGGCGGTTGCGGCCGTGGCCGAGCGCGATGTGCCGAGCGTCTTCATCCTCTGGGGCAGCCACGCGCAGAAGAAGGCGCAGCGCATCGAAGCGCTCAATTCCGGCCGCCACCTGGTCATCCGGTCTCCGCATCCGAGCCCGCTTTCCGCCCATCGCGGCTTCTTTGGCTCGAAGCCCTTCAGCCAGGCCAATGCCTTCCTCGAAGCCAATGGGCGCGGCGCGGTCGACTGGCGGCTGTGAGGTCATGCCATGCCGGAATTGATCGAACCCACGCGCGCGCACCTGCCTTCCTATGTCGGGGCGCTCGAACGCGGCTATTCGCCCAACAATATCGATTCCGAACGCCACCGCCTGCGCGAGCTGGGCGAGATTGCCGATGATCCTGCGCGCTTCCTCGCCGGCATGACCGATCGCGAAGCCAGCGCGGGCGATATCCAACTGCCCGATGGCAGCATGGTAAAGCGCATTCCCGGGATTCGCCGCTGGATCTGGGAAGACGAGTATTGCGGCAGCATCGGCTTTCGCTGGCAGCCCGGCACGGAGGAGCTGCCGCCGCACCTACTCGGCCATATCGGCTATTCGGTGGTGCCATGGCATCAGGGCAGGGGGCTTGCCGCATGGGCGGTGCGCGAAATCCTGCCTGAAGCGCGTGCGCTGGGCATGCGCTGGATCACGATCACCACCGACACGGACAATATTGCGTCCTGGCGCACGATCGAGAATGCCGGCGGCTACCACACGCATAGGGGCGAGAAGCCCGCCGCCTACCAGGATGGCGAGACGATCGAGTGGTTCCGTATCGACCTCTGAGGGTTGCGGGACAGGTGCGAAAGACAACCAACCCCTCACACCTGACACGCTGTCCTGATCGGAAAATCCGACCGGGCGCAGCGCTTGGTTTCCCGACGGAAATTGAAGGGGTTCCGGGACGTTCCATGCCGCGCCTTTGACAGGTGGGAGCGCCTGTAGGAAAGTTACGCCATGACCGAGGAGGATGCCCGCACGGCGCTGGAGGCGCGGCTCGCAGAGCTTGATCGGCTCGACGCGATAAGCGCGGAAGGGCGTGCGCCCGTCACGCTGCAGCAGGATGCTGTCGGTCGCCTTAGCCGCATGGACGCGCTGCAGCAGCAGGCCATGGCGCAGGCGGAAGAGCGCCGCCGTCAGGCCGAGCGTGGCCGTATCCGCGCGGCCTTCGAGCGGCTCGACCAGGGCGAATGGGGCTGGTGCGTGACTTGTGGCGAAGAGATCGCTGCGGGTCGCCTCACAAACGATCCCTCCGTTGCGACCTGCGTCGGATGTGCGGGCAGAAGCTGATGGACATTGGCAACCCGGACTTTGCGTTGGCGGTAGCAGCCTCCTTGCAGCGTCAAGGACTTATGTGACATAGACAGAGCGGAAAGAGGAAAGCCCATGGCACTCTCACCTGTCCGAACGGTTATTTCGATTTTGGTGTTTGCCGCCAGCGCACCGCTTGCCGCGCAAACTCTTGAAGACCTCGACACTTTGTCGGACCAGACCGTTGACGAGGAAACGGGTATTGCCGCCGCGCTTGAGCAGACCTCGCGCGGCGATCTACTCGGGGCACTGGCGACACTCGAACGTGTACTCACCCTGTTTCCCGAATCCGACGAAGCACGATTCAACCATGCAATGCTGCTGTGCTGGATCGACGACGCGCAAGGGGCGCTGGTCGAGTTCGATCGCCTTGACGAGGACGATTACGCTCCCGGAGCGCTTGAGCAGTCGCGCGAAACTTGTCGCTCGGTAACGGCGGGAGGTGGCCAATGAGATCGCCCCGCCGCACAATCACTTCGCTGACTATTGCCAGCCTGCTCGCTTCGAGCGTGCTGGCAACGCCAGCAGCTGCGCAACAGCGCGTAGAAGTGGGCAATGTCGCCAGCGTGGTCGGCGATGTCACGCTCGACAATGACCAGCTCCGTCGGCCGATCGAGGTTGAACGCCAGCAGCGCGTTGCCTGGGGCGACTTGATCGAGACCGAGCGCAATTCGCAATTGCAGATCTTGCTGCTCGACCGCTCCAATTTCGGTATCGGCGCGCGCTCTCGTGTGCGGATTGACCGCTATGTTTACGATCCGAACGAAGGGCGTTCGCTTTTCGCCAGCTTCCTCGAAGGCGCGCTGCGCTTTTTCTCGGGTGCCGACGAAGGCGATAACAGCGCCGAGATCACCACGCCTGCCGGGCGTATCGGCATTCGTGGCACCGCCATCGACATGCTGGTGGGCGACGAGGCCGAGGATATTGCCGAGGACGAGGATTTCGTCGGCAGCGTGCGCAGCGATGATGACGAGGCGACGCTGGTAGTGCTGCGTGGCCCCGGCGCCAATGCGCTTAGCGGCGTGACGCCCGGACTTGCCGAAGTGACGGGTGCTGGCGTCACGATTGTCCTCGATGGGCCGGGCCTCGCCGCATATATTCCGCGCGAAGGTGCAGCCCCGATCGGACCCTTCCGGATTTCCAACGGAGGCCTCGCCCGGGTGCAGGACCAGATCTCGCCCCGCTGGGCGCGCAGTTTCGAGGATGGCGGCATTCCCGACGAGGTGGTTGCAGGCGTTGCCGCCGCGGCGGTTATCGGCATCATCCTCGGCACACGCGGCGGCGGCGATGATGATAGCGGCCCCACTGTCGATGCCGGTAGCATCCTGGGAGGCGGCGACAATGATCGTTGCGAGGACGCCAATGGACGCCCGATCCCCTGTTCGCAGATTGACTGACTACTTCGCAGTAGCCTGATAGACGCCATCCCAACCCTCGCCGGGAGGATCCTCGCGCAGCCCGGCAATGCGCTCGGCAAAGAGCGCGTGCAGGCCGGGAATCTCGAAACTCTCATATAGCGCCTTGCCTCGCTCCAGGGCTGACAGTGCGACGTCCCAGTCCTGTGCGCGATAGGCTTCGAGCATGGCGAGATGCGTGCTGCGCAGGCGCTGGAAATCCTCGCTTGCTTCCATCGCTTCGTCACCGAGCAGGGCGGAAATCGTCACCGGCTCGTCGCGCCCGACCGCGCGCACCCGATCGAGTTCGAGCAGCGCAAATGTGTCGAGCCGCCCGGTCAGGGTCTGGCCCACGGCAATTGGCACGCCATATTGCTTGGTCAGTCCCTCGAGCCGCGAGGCGACGTTTACCGTGTCGCCGATCAGCGTGTAGGAGAGCCGCTTGCGTGAGCCCATATTGCCGACGCAGCACAATCCCGAATTGATGCCGACGCCGATCTTTACCTCGCCCGGCCATACGGCACTGTCCTGCCCGGCCATGGCGGCGTTCAGCTGCTTCGTCTTCGCGATCATTTCCAGCGCGGCGCGCGCGGCATTGGCGGGATGGTCCGGATCGTCGAGCGGGGCGTTCCAGAAGGCCAGGATCGCATCGCCGATATACTTGTCGAGCGTCGCCTTGCGAGCCAGCAATATCTCGCTCATCGGCGTGAGGAAGGCGATCAGGAAGTCGATCACCTGCTTCGGCGTGTAGCGCTCCGAAATGCGGCTGAAGCCGCGAATGTCACACATCAACACGCTCATGTCGCGTTCCTCCCCGCCCAGTTCGAGCTTGTTCGGATCGTCGGCGATCTGGCGCACGAGTTCGGGCGAGAGGTAGCGGTCGAAGGCGGCGTGGATATAGGAGCGCTGGCGTTCCTCGCGATAATAGACCGCCACCGTTTGAACCGCATAGACCATGAGGATTGCGAGAACCGGCCAGATCGGGTCGAGCAGGTATAGGGCGTTGGTGAAGGCGAGCCAGCTCACCCCGATGACTGCGCCTATGCCGAGCAATGCCGCCAGCGCTCCCAGCCCTGCCCCCAGCCTTGGCAGCATCAGCGCCAGCGCCACGCCGAGCAGCAGTGCGAGCACGCCTTCTAACGCGCTCGCCCAGTCCGGACGTTCGAGGAAATGACCGGCGAGCATCTGCTCGACCGCTGCCGCATGGACATTCACCCCGGCAGTCCGTTCGGTCAACGGGGTCGAGACGAGATCCTGCAGGCCGACCGCGCTACCTCCGACCAGCACCAGCCGTCCGGCCACCGCTTCGGCCAGCTCGGTGTCTGAAATGTCGCCGGTGATGATCCGCCATGCGGGCAGCATTTCGCGTGATCCCTCGGGCGGGTAATGGACCCACATTTCGCCCGCCTCGTTGAGCGGGACCTCGATCCCGTCAAGGCGCATGGCAACCGCCGCAGCGCTGTCTGCATATGTCGTCTCCCCGCTGCCTGCGCTGGTCAGCAGATTCGGAGAGCCGGCATTCAGCGCCACGCGCACCTGTTCGAGCGAAAGCGAAGGTACCAAAGTCTCGCCATAGAAGGCGACGAGCGGCACGCGACGGACGATCCCGTCATCGTCGGCGTCGAGGCTGACGAATCCGGTGCCAGCCGCGGCCTGCTCCAGCACGGGCACAGGCGGTAGCGCGCCTCTGTAGCTTGCTACAAAGCCCCGTGGCGGATTGCCGCTAACCGAAATACCCATGCGCGGCTCGATTTCGCGCCCGATCGCCTGCCGCTCCAGGAAATAGGCCAGCACCACCGGTACCTCGTCGAAACTCTCGGCAAACTGCGCATCATGGCCCGGCAAGGCGGCAAGCTCCTCGCCTATCGCCTCGCCTGCATAGCGCTCGGCCAGAGCTTCGGGAGAAGTCCGGTCGGCTTCCGAAAATACGATGTCATAGGCGACCACCTCGGCCCCCGCCTCGCCCAGCCGCCTTGTTAGCCTGGCAAGATCGGTGCGCGGCCAGGGCCACTGGCCGAGCAGCTCGATCGACATCTCGTCGACATCGACCACTATCGCGGGTGCTTCGTTCGCACCCTCCCACGGCGCAGCACGCTGATAGACATCGAAAACCTGCATCTGCAGCCGCTGCACCGGTGCCGGGTCCAGAGCCAGCAACAGCATCACCAGCGCCAGCGCAGCAAAGCCAGCCAGCGCCGGCCCCAGTCTCTCCGCAACTGCCCGCAAGCGGTCCATGGCCTCTCCGCCGGTTCGAGGGCCGCAGCCTAGGGAGATAGCCTGATGGATGCAATTGCAGGCGAAATCGGAGGCCTTATGGTCTGGCTTTCAACTGATTATGCGCTTGTCAGCGATTACCGCCGGTAGAAGATCCTTTCTTCGCATTTGCGCGGCGTCAATTTAATTAGCGCGCTAACCATCTAGGCCGCTTCCTGCACAAGCACAGGGAAGAGGCCCCCATGGCGATCGAAGTCAAACCCATCCTGCCGCGATTCGGCGCCGAGATTTCCGGCGTGGACATCAGCCAGCCGCTCGACGAGGCGACCAGGCAGCAGATTCGCGATTTGCAGGATGAATGGGGCGTCACCGTGTGGCGCGATACCGGCCTCGACGATGCCGGCCATGTCGCCTTCAGCCGCATCTTCGGCCATGTCGAGCTGGCGCCGCGCCATCCGGGCAAGCCCTCGCGCATGCCCGAGCCCGAACTGTTCGACGCTTCCAACCTCGATATCCATGGCAATATCAACCAGGATCCCAGCACGCGGCTCGCCGCTGGTGGCAACCGGCTGTTCCATTCGGACAGCTCCTTCATGGATGTGCGCGCTGCGCAGGCCCTGCTGCTGTGCCACGAAGCGCCGCCGCATGGCGGGCCGACCTGGTTTGCCGATTCGCGCGGTGCTTATGACGATTTGCCGCAGGCGATGAAGGACCGTCTCGAAGGCCTCGAGGCGACACATTCCTATTTCTGGTCGCGCCGCCGAGCGGGCTATCCCTATACCGAGGAGGAAGTGGACGCGAAGCCCTCCGCCACCCACCCCATGGTGCTGACCCATGCCGGATCGGGCCGGAAGTCGCTCTATGTCGGGGCGCATACGCGCGACATTGTCGGCATGGACCGTGACGAAGGGCGCGCGCTGATCGACGAGCTGATCGCCCATGCGACGCAAGACAAATATGTCTTCGCGGTCCATTACCGGCCCGGCGACATGACCATCTGGGACAATCTCTGCTCGCTGCATCGCGGGGGCGAGTACGATGCCGAGCATCGGCGCGACATGCGCCGCACCACGGTACGCGAACAGGCCAACAGTTCGGCCATCGCCGATGATCACTATACGAGCATGTTCGTGACCGCGAAGGACACGCCCTTCAGCCCCGCGGAGGAGACCGTGGACAAGGTGCTCGAAAAGTCGTGACGGTGCTGCTGCGGCCTAGCGCGGCAGTTCGCTGACCCCCATCAGGGCTTCGTCCACGCTGCGGGCACACTGGCGGCCTTCGCGGATAGCCCAGACCACCAGGCTCTGGCCGCGGCGCATGTCGCCGCAGGCCCAGATCTGCTCGTCCGAGGTGCGATAGTCGTCCGTATTGGCGAGGACATTGCCGCGCGCATCGAGCTCGACGCCCGACTGGTCGATCATGCCCTGCTTCTTCGGGCCGACAAAGCCCATGGCCAGCAGGATCAAATCCGCGGGAAGGGTGAACTCGCTGTCGGGAACCTCCTCCAGCTTGCCGTGCGACCAGTCGGCGCGCACGCAGCGCAGGCCCGTGACCTTGTCGCCTTCGCCGACAACTTCCTTGGTCAGCACTGCCCAATCGCGCTCCACGCCTTCTTCGTGGCTCGAGGAGGTGCGCAGCTTCATCGGCCAGTCGGGCCAGGTCAGCAGCTTGTTCTCATGTTCCGGAGGCTGCGGCATGATTTCGATCTGGGTTACCGACTTGGCACCCTGGCGGTTGGACGTGCCGACGCAGTCGCTGCCGGTATCGCCGCCGCCGATCACGATCACGTTCTTGCCCTGGGCGGAGAGCGTGCCGCGCGGTGCAGCGCGTTCCTCGCTATCGCCGGCATTGCGCTTGTTCTGCTGGGTCAGGAATTCCATCGCCAGGCGTACGCCCGACATTTCCGCGCCAGGAATGGTCAGCTGGCGCGCATCTTCCGCGCCGCCCGACATCACGATCGCGTCGAAGTTTTCCTTCAAGTTCTTGATCGAGATGTCGACGCCGACCTCGGTCGATGTCTTGAACACAACGCCTTCGGCCTGCATCTGCACCGCACGGCGGCTGATGAGGTGCTTCTCCATCTTGAAGTCGGGAATGCCGTAGCGCAGCAGCCCGCCGACACGGTCGTTCTTTTCGAACAGGGTCACGGAGTGGCCGGCGCGCGCAAGCTGCTGGGCGCAGGCCATGCCCGCCGGACCCGATCCGACCACGGCGACGTTCTTGCCGGTGCGCTTCTCGGGCACCTGCGGCTTGATCCAGTCTTCCTTCCAGCCGCGATCGACGATGGCGCATTCGATGCTCTTGATCGTCACCGGCTGGTCGATGAGGTTGAGCGTGCAGCTCGCCTCGCACGGGGCCGGGCAGATGCGGCCCGTGAATTCGGGGAAGTTGTTGGTCGAATGCAGAACTTCCAGCGCATTCTGCCAGTTACCCTCATAGACCAAATGGTTCCAGTCCGGGATGATGTTGTTCACCGGACAGCCGTTATGGCAGTAGGGGATGCCGCAATTCATGCAGCGGCTCGCCTGGCCCTTGAGCTGTTCCTCGCTCGGCTGGATTACGAATTCCTTGTAATCCTTCAGCCGCTTCTTGGGATCTTCGTAGCTGCGATCCTGGCGATCGAGTTCGAGGAAGCCTGTTTCCTTGCCCATCTTCTAAACCCTTATTCTGCAGCCACGGCTTCGCTCTCGAGGCGTTCGGCCTCGAGCTGCTTGAGCGCGCGCGCATAATCCACCGGCATGACCTTGACGAACTTGCCCATGGCATTTTCCCAGTCATCGAGCAGTTCGGTCGCCCGTTTCGATCCGGTATGCAGCTTGTGCCGCTCGACCAGGATCTTCAGACGCTCGGCGTCATGATAGAGCGGGTCGCCCATGCCGTAATCGGTGACGCTGGAGGGCCGTTGCTGCGGCTCGCCCCATGAATTCTCGGCAGGCGAACCGGCCGGGGCAATTTCCTGCAACTCGACCTGGGCCATGTTGCAATTGTCCCTGAAGTTGCCGTCCGGATCGTAGACATAGGCGATACCGCCGCTCATGCCCGCGGCAAAGTTGCGGCCGGTCTTGCCGAGCACGCAGACGACACCGCCGGTCATGTATTCGCAGCAATGGTCGCCAGCGCCTTCGACCACGGCGATGGCGCCCGAGTTGCGGACTGCAAAACGCTCACCGCCAACGCCGTTGAAATAGGCTTCGCCGGCGATCGCGCCGAACAAGACCGTGTTGCCGACAATGATGTTGCCGGCTGCTTCTCGTGCACTGTCTTCCGGCGGGCGCACAATCACGCGGCCGCCCGACAGGCCCTTGCCGACATAGTCGTTCGCATCGCCGACCAGGTCGAGCGTTACGCCGTGCGCCAGCCAGGCGGCAAAGCTCTGCCCGGCGACTCCGGTCAGATTGATGCGCAGCTGTTCCGCCTTCAGCCCGGCATGACCGAACTTGCGGGCGATTTCGCCCGAAAGCATGGTGCCGACGGTGCGGTTGACGTTGCGGATCGGGAAATCGAGCACCAGCGTTTCGCCATGGTCGATGGCGGGACGCGCGGCCTGGATCAGGTCATTGTCGAGTGCGGCTTCGAGGCCGTGGTCCTGACCTTCGGTGTTGTAGAGTTCCTTGCCCTCGGGCACCTCGATCTTCGTCAGCAGGCGCGAAAGGTCGATGCCTGCGGCCTTCCAGTGGCGATCCACACGGCGCATGTCGATCCGGTCCACCCGGCCGATCATCTCGTCCATCGTGCGGAAGCCCATTTCCGCCATGATGGCGCGCAGTTCTTCGGCCACGAAGAAGAAGTAGTTGATCACGTGCTCGGGCGTGCCGACGAAGCGCTTGCGCAGTTCGGGGTTTTGCGTGGCGACACCCACCGGGCAGGTGTTGAGGTGGCACTTGCGCATCATGATGCAGCCCGCCGCGATCAGCGGGGCAGTGGCAAAGCCGAACTCGTCCGCGCCCAGCAGTGCGCCCACGGCGACATCGCGGCCGGTACGCAAACCGCCATCGACCTGTACCGCGATGCGGCTGCGCAGGTCGTTGAGCAGCAGGGTTTGCTGGGTTTCGGCAAGGCCGATTTCCCACGGCGAACCGGCATGGGTCAGGCTGGTCAGGGGCGAAGCGCCCGTTCCGCCTTCATAGCCAGAGATCGTGACATGGTCCGCCCGCGCCTTGGATACGCCTGCGGCAACCGTGCCTACGCCCACTTCGGACACCAGCTTGACCGAGATACGCGCGGCCGGATTGGTGTTCTTGAGGTCGTGGATCAGCTGCGCCAGATCCTCGATCGAGTAAATGTCATGGTGCGGCGGCGGAGAAATCAGGCCCACGCCCGGCGTCGAGTGACGGGTCGCGCCGATGACCTTGTCGACCTTGTGGCCGGGCAGCTGGCCGCCTTCGCCGGGCTTGGCACCCTGCGCCATCTTGATCTGGATATCGTCGGCATTGACGAGATATTCGGTGGTCACGCCAAAGCGGCCCGATGCGACCTGCTTGATCGCTGAGCGCAGATTGCTGCCGTCTTCCATCGGTTTGAAGCGACGCGGATCCTCGCCGCCTTCACCGGTGTTGGACTTGCCGCCGATCTTGTTCATCGCGGCGGCCAGCGTGGTGTGCGCTTCCCAGCTGATCGAGCCATAGCTCATTGCGCCGGTGGCGAAGCGCTTGACGATTTCCTCGGCCGGTTCGACTTCGGCAATGTCGAGCGGCTTGTCCGCCGGCTTCAGTTCCATCAGCCCGCGAATGGTCAGCATCCGTTCGGACTGGTCGTTGATCGATTTGGCGAAGGCCTCGTAATTCTCGAAGCTGTTGCCGCGCACCGCGTGTTGCAGGCTGGCGACATTGGCCGGGGTCCAGGCATGGTCCTCGCCGCGCAGGCGGTACTGGTAGATACCGCCGACATCGAGCATGTTCTTGTAGATCGGGTTGTCCGAATAGGTCAGCGAGTGGCGGCGTACCGCCTCGTTCGCGACCTCGATCAGGCCGATGCCCTCGATCGTCGTGGCTGTGCCGGTGAAATAGGCCTCGATGAAATCCGAGGACAGGCCGACCGCGTCGAAGATCTGCGCACCGCAATAGGACTGGTAGGTCGAGATGCCCATCTTGGACATGACCTTCTGGATGCCCTTGCCGACCGCCTTGATGTAGTTCTTGCGAACCTGCACGGGATCGAGTTCAGGGTGTTTCTCGGCGCGGATGTGCTCCAGCGTCTCAAAGGCGAGATAGGGGTTGATCGCTTCCGCGCCATAGCCCGCCAGCACGCAGAAATGGTGCACTTCGCGCGCTTCGCCGGTTTCGACCACCAGGCCGGTCTGCATGCGCAGACCCTGGCGAACGAGGTGATGGTGCACCGCTGCCGTGGCCAGCAGGGCCGGCATGGGGATGCGGTCCTTGCTGGCCGCGCGGTCGGACAGGATCAGGATGTTCTTGTCCTGCAACACGGCCTCGGTTGCGGCCCAGCACATTTCCTTGAGCGCCATTTCCAAGCCTTCGGCGCCGGTTTCGGCATCCCAGGTCATGTCGATCGTTTCGGTGCGGAAGGCACCGTCGAGGTTTTCCTCGACCGAACGAATCTTCTCGACATCCTTGTTGGTCAGGATCGGCTGGTCGACTTCCAGGCGCTTGTGCGTGCCCGCATCGCGGCCCAGCAGGTTGGGGCGCGGGCCGATCATCGACAGCAAGCTCATCACCAGTTCCTCGCGGATCGGGTCGATCGGCGGGTTGGTCACCTGGGCGAAGTTCTGCTTGAAATAGTCGTAGAGCAAGCGCGCCTTGTTGGAGAGCACGGCGATCGGCGTATCGGTACCCATCGATCCGATGGGATCGTCGCCATTGACGGCCATGGGCTCGAGGAACTTGGAGATATCCTCCTGCGTGTAGCCGAAGTTCTGCTGGCGCTTGAGCAGGCTGTCTTCCGCTTCGCGCACGGCGTCCTGGTCGGTCTCGATCGCCTCGAGATCCTTGAGCTTGTACTGCGCCTGCTTGAGCCACTTTTCGTAAGGCTCGGCATTGGCGAGATTGGCCTTGAGCTCCTCATCCTCGACAATGCGGCCTTCCTCGAGGTCGATCAGCAGCATCTTGCCCGGCTGCAGGCGCCACTTGCGAGTGATGTCCTCTTCCTTGAACGGGAGTACGCCGCTTTCCGAAGCGAGACAGACGATATCGTCCTTGGTTACGCAGAAGCGCGCCGGACGCAGGCCGTTACGGTCGAGCGTGGCGGCGATCTGGCGGCCATCGGTGAAGGCCACGGCGGCAGGGCCGTCCCATGGTTCCATCAGTGCAGCGTGGTATTCGTAGAATGCGCGGCGGGCCGGATCCATCAGCGGGTTGCGGGCCCAGGCTTCGGGAATCAGCATCATCATCGCATGGGCGAGGCTGTATCCGCCGAGCAGCAGCAGTTCGAGCGCATTGTCGAGGCAGGCCGTGTCCGACTGGCCATGCGGCACGATCGGCCAAAGCTTGTCGAGGTCGGAGCCGAGCAGGTCGCTTTCCATGGTGCGGCGGCGCGCATTCATCCAGTTCACATTGCCGCGAACCGTGTTGATCTCGCCATTATGCGCGATCAGGCGGAAAGGCTGCGCCAGGCGCCAGCTGGGGAAGGTGTTGGTGGAGAAACGCTGGTGCACGAGGCCGAGGGCGCTTTCGCAATCGGGATCGCGCAAGTCGTCGTAGAAGCTGCCGACCTGGTTCGCCAGCAGCAGGCCCTTATAGACCACGGTGCGGCTGGAGAAGCTCGGCATGTAGAGCTTGAGAAGGCCCGGCATGTCATGCTTGACCGCCAGTTCCTTGAGCGGGTTCTGGGTCTGCTTGCGGATGACGATCAGCTTGCGTTCGAACGCGTCCTGGTCTTCGCAATTCTCGCCGCGCGCAATGAAGCACTGGCGGATAACCGGCATGCTCTCGAGCACGGCCTTGCCCAGCCCGTCGAGCGTGGTCGGCACGTCGCGCCAGCCGATCAGCTGCTGGCCTTCCTTCTTGATGAACTTTTCGAACTGGCCGGTGATGAAATCGCGTGCCGCATCGTCCTGCGGCATGAAGCACATCGCCACGGCGTAATCGCCTGCCGGGGGCAGGGTCAGGCCTTCGGACTTCGCCCACTTGCGATAGAACTTGTCGGGAATCTGCATGAGGATACCCGCGCCATCGCCCAACAAGGGGTCTGCGCCCACCGCGCCGCGATGGTCGATATTTTCCAGAATCTGCAGCGCCTGCGTGACGATTTCGTGCGATTTCTCGCCCTTGATGTGGGCGACAAAGCCCACGCCGCAATTGTCGTGTTCGTTACGCGGATCGTATAGGCCCTGCGGGGCTGGCAACTCGGTCAACTCTTCTATCCTGTCTCAGGCCGTTACGGTGGGGCGCTCCGACGCCCAAAAGCGGGCAGCGAAACGCGACTCACCCGGCATGGGTGCTTCTCGAAAATGTCGCGAAACTTCCCCATGGCGACAGGAAGATGTTTTGGCAAGGTTTGCTGCAACGCACAATGCCTGTTTGGCAGGCAAGCGCAGCTTTATCGGGCCTGCGGACGGGCCGTAAAGGCCTGATCAGGCTGCGCCGCTCATCCGCTGGAGGTTGAGAAGGGCCTCGCGCAGGGCACGCTCATTCTCTTCCGGATCGAGCTTTGCAGCCTGCCGTTCGGAAGCGAACTGCGTCGGCTTCGCGCTCTGACCGGGCGTGGCGGCTTCTCCTCCTGCATTGGGGAAGACCACGGCGGGTTCGAAATCGCCCGAAACGTCCTGCGGTTCGTCCTCGATACGAACGAATTTCTCGGCTTTCTGCTTGAACGGGTTGTCCATCGCCTGCGTAGCTTCGAAGTCCTCGCCATCGTCCTGCGGAACAGCATCCGCAACTTCCGGCTCGGCTGCGACGGGATCGGCGGCGGGCTGCTGGGTGGCTTCCTGTGCAGCCTCGGCGCGCATGCGCTGGATCGGCAGCGAGAAGCTGGCGGCGAGATCGTCTACCTCGTCCTCTTCGGCCGCAATGTCGGCGAAGCCCGCGAAGGGCTTGTAGGTCGGCTTGTCTTCGGCCGGGGCGCTGGGCTGGAATACCTGACGCTCATCGTCCTCGACACCAGCTTCCATTTCCCCGTCTTCCACGACTTCCGCAGATTCAACCACTTCCTCGGCTTCGGCAGGGCGGCTCAAGTCGACAGGTGCAGGAGTTTCCTCTTCCTCGACCTCGGCAACCTCTTCATCGACTTCCGTCTCTTCGCCGCGCGATAGGCCGGCCATGCGCTCGAAAAGCGTGCTGCGAGCGGGCGTGGATGATGGCTGGACGGGTTCGGCCGTCTGTTCGGCAACTTCTTCCGAGTCCATTTCCGATTCGAGGTCATCATCTTCCGACATCTCGGCGCTGAAGCCGGAGAAGGGAGATGCCTCATCTTCGGCTTTCTCCGATTCGCCCGAAGGTGCATCGAAGGTTCGGGCAAAGGTGACGTCGATCTCCTCCCCCTCTTCCTTTGCGCTCACCTCTTCGGTTTCGAGCACGTCGTCCGCCACTTCATCGACGGGTGCTTCGTCATGCGAGGCATTGCCGCCGAAGAAATTTGCCATCGCGGCCGCAGCTTCGTCGGCTTCCGCGACTTCGAAATCTTCGGCCAGCGGCTTGGCAACCGGCTTGGCTGCGCTGGCCAGCGCGGCGGCGCGGGCCGAGCGGAATGCACGGTGCTTCTCGATCGAGGCGCCAAGGCGCTGGGCGAGCTGTACGAGGCCGATCTCGTCCAGTTCGGAATCCTTCCGATCTACGCTCAGGCCAGCTTCAAACTCCTCGCCAGCTGCTTCGCTGGCGGGTTCGTCATCCACTTCAGGGAGAAAGCTCTGCGGCGCATCATCGCCGGCCGCTTCCATCACCTCGTCCTCTTCCTGTTCAAGCCAGGCAGATGCGAATTCTGTATTGTCGGCGACAGGCTCCAAAGCGACTTCGTCCTGCATTTCGCGATCTGCAATGAAGTCCTGCCTGTCACTCATTGTCTGTTCCTCAAATCGGTCTTCGTCTTCGCTAGGGGCGAATTCCTGCTGGCCGGTAAATTCCGGTTCATCGTCAGTTTCGGGCTCGAATTCTGCGGCCTCTTCCTCTTCGTCTTCGCCGAATTCGGCAAGATCGAGTTCGGCCAGGCCGAGCGGCACCGTTGGCTCTTCGTCCGATTCGGTGGTGCCTTCGATGGTGACTTCGACTTCTTCTTCCGCCTCGTCGGCCAAAACCGCTTCCTCTTCATGCCGGGAAACGCCTGGCAAGGGGGCGAGGTCGAAGAATTCACTGGGTCCGCCGTCATCGGTAATGGCAAGGGCGCGGCGGCCCCTGGGAGCGGTGCCGAGGCCTTCGCCGCCCAGTTCGGCATGGGCGTCGATCGGCTTGCGGCCGAGTGAGCGCTCGCGCTTGAGATTCTTGTCGGCACCATGCGCCTTGGCAACCTGGCGGGCGATTAGCAGGCCGGCAACGGCGCCCAGGACGGTAAAGGCCAGGGCGATCATTGCACGCGCGGTGAAACCGAGCGGCGGCGCGGCGGCGGGAATGATGGAAGAAAGGCCGGTGGAGGTGGCGATCTGCTCGATCACCGATACGGGAACCACGAGGCTGCCAATGCCCAGCAGGGCGGCGAACCAGATGGCTACCACGAAGGGGAAGGCTGCATGGGTGCTGATCGGGGCCTTGGCCGCCTTTCCGCTCTCTGCCTTGTCCTGCGCTATGCTTGCCACTTGCTCATTCCAATATCTGCACCGTCTGCGCCTTGGTCCGCTTGTCAGGCGGCGGCACGAACTCGGCCAATCGGACTGGTTGGTAACAGCGTTTGGTAAACGAGCTGATAACGTTGAATATTGCGCGCCCAGTCGTGGTTCTCTGCCACGTGGCGCCTTGCCGCCTCGCGCATGGCGTCCCAATCGTCGCGCCTGTCAAGTAAATCGGCCAGGGCCTTTGCGCATGCGGCCGGATCGTCGGCGTTAAACAATGTGCCGGTCTCGCCATCACTCACCAGCTCGCGGTGCCCGCCGACATTGCTCGCGGCGACGAGCTTGCCCTGCGCCATGGCCTCGAGCGGCTTAAGGGGCGTGACGAGGTCGGTCAGGCGGCTGGCCTTGCGCGGATAGGCCAGGATGTCTGTCAACGCGTAATAGTTCTCGACTTCGGAATGCGGCACGCGGCCGGCGAAGCAGATCGCATGGGCGGCAGGAGAGGCCTTGGCCTGTGCGGCCAGCCCATCTGCCATCGGTCCCCCGCCAACGAGCAGCAGCCGCGCATCGGCATGGCGCTCGATAAGCATGGGCATGCAGGCGATCAAATCGTCGAGCCCTTCGTAGTCGTAGAAGCTGCCGATGAAGCCGATCACCGGACCATCGCCGAGACCGAGCCTCTCTGCGAGCGCGGGATCGCGCGGAACGGGATTGCCGAACATCTCCAGGTCGACGCCATTTGGCATGATCGAGATCTTTTGTGGGTCGAAACCGCGCGCGACGAGGTCCTTCCGCAGTCCTTCGCAAATCGTCACCACGTGAGATGCCTCACGCACCACGTGGTTTTCCAGCTCGCGCGTCAGGCGATACTTGATCGAATTCTCGCGGCCCGTGCCGTTGCCCACGGCGGCATCTTCCCAGAAGGCGCGGATCTCGTAGACCACGGGAATGCCGAGGCGGCGCCCGGCGCGGATTGCAGCCATGCCGTCGAGGGCGGGCGAGTGAGCGTGGAGGATATCGGGGCGCCATTCCTGCGCCAGCTTGCCAATCGCATCGGCCAGCGCGCCGATCTCGCGCCATTCGCGCAAGCCCGCTGGGCCCGAGGCTTCCCCCGGCGTGCGGTGGAAGGTGAGGCCGTCAACGATCTCGGTATCCGGACCTTCGGCACTGTGACGCTGGCCGGTAATGCCGCGCACCTCCCATCCCAGGGCTTGCTGGGCGCGCAGGATGGCACGCGTGCGAAACGTGTATCCGCTGTGTAGCGGCAGAGAGTGATCGAGGACGTGCAGTACCCGTGTCATGCGCGGAATCCCTGCCACGACAACCTTAACGGCGCGTCAATTTCTCTGCGCTAGGGCCATTTCAAACTGGCGGAAATGCACCTGTGATCGACTATTTCACCATTGCCCTGACGCACGGCCTGATTGCGCTGGCGGCATTTCGCCTGCTCTGGCGCGACAATCTCGATCGCGAGGATTTGCCTGTTCCAGGCGAGGCAGAACAGAGCCCAAAGGGTCCAGAAGGGCGCTGAGCCATGCTTGACCTCGCCCTGATCGGCTTTTTCGGCCTGCTCCTGCTGATGGGCCTCAAGCGACCCTTCATCTGGGTGCTGCTCTACATCTATGTCGACATCGTCGCCCCGCAGAAAGTCGGCTGGGGGATCATCCAGTCGCTTCCGCTTTCGCTTATGGCATTCGCCGCGGCTTTTTGCGGCTGGCTGCTGCTCGACAGCAAGCAAGGTTCGCGCTTCACCTTCCGCCAGGGGCTGATTCTGCTGCTGCTGGCCTATTGCGCGATGACCACGCTGATGGCGCAGTTCCCCGAGGCCGCGCAGGTCAAATGGGACTGGGTGTGGAAAGCGATGATCTTTGCCGCCTTCCTGCCGCTGACGCTGCGTACCAAGCTGCGGCTCGAAGCTGCCGCCCTCGTCATGGCGCTGGCTGTGGGTGCCATCGTCATCAATGGCGCGATGAAGACCGTTCTGGGCGGTGGCGGCTACGGCACGCTCTCGCTGCTGGTGGACGAGAATGCAGGGCTCTACGAAGGCTCAATCATCTCCACCGCAGCCATCGCGACCATCCCGCTGATCCTGTGGCTGGCGCGGCACGGTACGATCTTCAAACCGGAGTGGAAGGTCTGGACCTTTGCCGGTGCCTTCGTGTTTGCCTGCCTGCTGATCCCGATCGGCACCTCGGCGCGCACGGGCTTGGTATGCATCGCCTTCCTTGGCGCCTTCATGCTGCGTTCGGTGAAATACAAATTCGTCTATGCCGGTTTTGCCGGGCTCGCGCTGATCGCGGCGATCCCCTTCCTGCCGCAGAGCTATCTCGACCGGATGGGGACGATCACCAATCACCAGAGCGACCAGTCCGCCTCCACCCGCCTCGCCGTGTGGAGCTGGACGCTGGACTATGCCGCGCGCAACCCGCTGGGCGGCGGCTTCGATGCCTATCGCGCCAACAGCTTCACCTATCACACGATCGAGACCACCGAAGTCGGCGGCAATGTCATGCGCGACTATACCGAGGTGACCGAAGAGGCGCGCGCCTATCACTCATCCTATTTCGAGATGCTTGGCGAGCAGGGCTGGCCGGGCCTGATCATCTTCCTGTGGCTGCACGCACTCGGCGCCTGGCAGATGGAGCGCATTCGCTGGCGCTTCGCCAAGCGCGAGAACGGGCGCAAGAGCTGGCAATACGGCATGGCGACGGCGTTGCAGCAGGCGCAGCTTACCTATCTCGTCGGTGCGGCCTTCGTGGGCATTGCCTACCAGCCCTTCATCTTCATGCTGGTGGGCCTGCAATGCGGGCTGTGGAGCTATATCCAGCGGGTCGAAGCGAAGCCTGCAAAGGCGCGTTTCACAAGGCCCGGCAGCGAAGTACCCAAGCCTGCAGAGGCCTGAGCGCCAGGCCCTTTGCCTAGCGCGAATTGGCCCGCAACCAGTCCTCCACGACCGGGGCGATCCGCCCGCGCCATTTCGAACCATTGAAGATGCCGTAATGGCCGACTTCCTCGGCCAGCAGGTATTTCTTCTTTGCATCGGGCAGGTGTTCGGCAAGGTCGAGCGCGGCCTTGGTCTGGCCTATGCCCGAAATATCGTCCCGCTCGCCTTCGATCGCCAACAGCGCGGTATCGCGGATCGCATCGGGATCGATCGCCTTGCCGCGATGGACGAACTCGCCCTTGGGCAGCGAATGCTCCTGGAAGACGTGGTGGATCGTCTGCAGGTAGAATTCCGCCGTCATGTCGCAGACCGAGAGATATTCGTCGTAAAACTTCTTGGTCGCATCGGCGCTTTCATGATCGCCCACGGTGAGATGCTTGAACATCTCGTAATGGCTCATCATGTGGCTTTCGAGGTTCATCGAGATGAAGCCCGCCAGCTGCAGGAAGCCGGGATAGACCTTGCGGCCCGCGCCGGGATAGTTGAGCGGCACGGTGGCGATGACATTATTCTCGAACCAGCTGAGCGGCTTTTCCATCGCCACATCGTTGACGCTGGTCGGGCTGGCGCGCGTATCGATCGGGCCGCCCATCATGGTCAGCGAGGACGGGCGGCAGGGATCCTTGTCCGCGCCCATCACGGCTGATGCAGCGAAGGCCGGGACCGAAGGCTGGCACACGGCCAGCATATGCGTGTCCTCACCGATGAAGCGGAGGAACTCGATCAGGTAATCGATGTAGTCGTCGAGATCGAACTCGCCGACCGAGAGCGGGACATGCTTGGCGTCGGCCCAGTCGGTGATCCACACCTCCTGGTTCTCGACCATGCGTGCCACCGTGCCGCGCAGGAGCGTGGCATAGTGCCCGCTCATGGGAGCGACGATCAGCAGCTTGGGTGCATCATCGGGCAGGCCTTCGCGGCGGAAGTGACGCAGCGCGCCGAAGGGCTTTTCCAGCACCACGTCTTCGGCAACGGGGTACGTCTTTCCGTCCACTTCGACATCGTCGATATTGAAGAGCGGCTTGCCGCGCTCCTCGTAGATATGGGCAAAGACCTTGAACGCGCTGGCGATCGCCGGGCCCATGCCGAAATAGCCGATGGGAAGGGAGGGGTTGCTCCACAACTGCGCCTGCACGGCCGCCCAATTGCTGGCGCTGGTCATGAACGAGCGCTGCATTTCATAGGCGGAATAGAGCATTTGCGTCCCTTCTGAGCGGACCCTTCCGGCCCCTTCAGCGGGCTACCTAGAGGGCCATCCAGGTGGTTTCAATCCTGGTGCGCCGACTCCTAATAGGCGATGTTGCAGTGCAACAAAAGGAATTTTCTGGGGCAATTGTTGCCTTGGACAATGGCGATTGCGCAAAGCGTGCTTCAAATGCGCCGACCTTTGGGCTAGCCCGCCAAGCAACATGGCTGCCCCCCAGGAAACTTTGAGCACATCGAGCGAGCCGCAGAAGGCCAAGAACCTTCGTCCGCTGGCGATGATCTATCGCGAGGCGAGAAAATATCCGCTGCAGATCGCGCTGGCGGCCATTGCCCTGCTGGTCACCGCTTCGGTGATGTCATTGGCCATCCCTTACGGCCTCAAGCTGGTGGTCGATCGCGGCTTCGGCGGAGACGGGGATATCGATCGCTGGTTCCGCTACCTGCTCCTGCTGGTGGGTGTGCTGGGCTTCGGCACGGCCGTGCGGTTCTATTTCGTCAGCTGGCTGGGCGAGCGGGTCGTCGCCGATATCCGCGACAAGGTTTATGCCAATTTGCTGCGGCTCTCCCCGTCCTTTTTCGAGGAGAACAGCCCCAAGGAAATCTCCAGCCGGATGACATCGGACACGGCGATTATCGAAACAGTCGTGGGCACCACGGTTTCGGTCGCGCTGCGCAATGCAATCATGGCGGTGCTGGGAACCGGCTACCTCTTCTGGCTCGCCCCGCAGCTTACCGTGTGGTTGCTGGCCGGTATTCCGGTTGTGATCATCCCGATCGCCGTATTCGGCCGGCGGTTGCGCAATGTCAGCCGGACCAGCCAGGATCGCGTTGCCGATGTCGGCGGGATCACCACGGAAATCCTGTCCGCGATGAAGATCGTGCAAGGCTTCAACCAGGAAAAGCGCGAGGCTGGCCGGTTCCACGAAGCTGTGGAGCAGACTTTTACCGTCGCCAAGAGGCGGATCCTGATTCGCGCGGTCATGACCGCAGTGGTCATGACGCTGATCTTCGGCGCGATCACCCTGCTGCTGTGGCGCGGCGCCATCATGGTCAGCACAGGGACGATAACCGGCGGCACGATTACCTCCTTCGTGGCCGGCGGGATGATCACGGCGGGCGGTTTCGGCGCCCTGACCGAGGTCTATGGTGACTTGCTGCGCGGTGCAGGCGCCGCCAGCCGCTTGCACGAATTGCTCGAAGTGGAACCGGAGATCGCGCCGCCCGCGCGTCCGCAGGCGCTGCCTGAACCGCCGCGCGGCAGCCTTGCTTTCCAGGGTGTCACCTTTTCCTATCCCACGCGGCCCAACGAGATGGCGATTGCCGATTTCAACCTGACAGTGGAGCCTGGCGAGACGGTGGCCATTGTCGGCCCGTCGGGAGCTGGCAAATCGACCATATTCCAGCTGGCCGAGCGCTTCTACGATCCTGCCAGCGGCACCATCAAGCTGGATGGTGTCCCGCTGACCCAGGCCGATCCCGCAGATATCCGTCGTCGCATGGCGCTGGTGCCGCAGGAGGGCATATTGTTTGCCGCCAGCGCGCGCGACAACCTCCGCTACGGCGCCTGGGGAGCGAGCGAGGAGGCGATCTGGGAAGCGGCCCGCGCCGCCAATGCCGAACAGTTCCTGCGCGACCTGCCCGAAGGCCTCGATACTTTCCTTGGCGAGGGCGGGGCACGCCTGTCCGGCGGCCAGCGTCAGCGCGTGGCGATTGCCCGTGCGCTGCTGCGCGATGCGCCGATCCTGCTGCTCGACGAGGCGACCAGTGCGCTCGATGCCGAGAGCGAGCGGCTGGTACAGCAGGCGCTCGACCATTTGATGGAAAATCGCACGACGCTGGTCATCGCCCACCGTCTGGCCACGGTACGTGCGGCGGACCGCATCGTGGTGATGGAAGACGGCCGGATCGTCGAGCAGGGCGATCATGCCAGCCTGACCGGAAAGGGCGGCCTTTACGCCCGTCTGGCAGCGCTGCAATTCGACGACCAGCCCGCCGCCTGAATACCGCTCAGCAGGCGTAAACGGGCGGCTTGCGTCACCCATAAGGCCTCGTTAATCGACGAAGTAACATGTGAAACCGACAAACGTCTTCGCCCTTGCGGGCGGGGCGCTAGACCGGTTGCTCCAACCACTTGAACCTCGTGTGCCGCGCGCCGGCACAGGGACTGTCGAACGAGGCCTTGAACAAATGATCCGCAAACTGCTTGTCACTTCCGTTTCCGTCATGGCGCTTGCCCTGTCGTCACCCGTCATCGCGCAGGAGGAGAATAGCGCGCCGACCATGTCGTTCGGCAGCTGGGGTGTGAACACCGAAATGCTCGACCCCGCGATCGACCCGGGTGCGGATTTCGACGCCTATGTGAACGGCAAATGGGTCTCCGAGAACGAAATGCCGGCAGACCGGTCGCGTTATGGCGCCTTCGACATGCTGGCCGAGAAATCGACCCACGATGTCGAAGTGCTGGTGCGGGACCTTGTTGCCAGCGATCCGGCCCCCGGCACCACCGCGCGGCGTATCGTCGATGCCTATAACGCCTTCTTTGATGTTGATGCGATCGACGAAGCGGGCATGGCCCCGATCTATCCCTATCTCGCCGAGATCTATGCTGCGCCCGACCTTGAAACGCTGGTCCACATGTTCGAGCGGCCCGGCTTTCCCGCGCTGGTTTCCGCAGGTGTGACGGTCGATCGCCGCGATCCCAACGCCTATGTCGTCTCGGTCGGTTTCAGCGGCATGGGCCTGCCCAATCGCGACTATTACCTGGTCGACAACGAGGAAAACCTGGAAATCCGGGCGGCCTATATGGAGTTCCTCACCTTCATGCTGGACAAGGCCGGCTATGCCGATCCGGCAGAGGCTGCGCGCCATGTCTATGCCTTCGAACATCGCGTGGCCGAGCTTGAATGGGACGGCCAAATGTTCCGCATCCCGGAGCTGACCTACAACCGGCTCACGCGCGAGGAACTGCTCGCCCTCGTTCCCGATTTCCCCATGCAGACCCTGCTCGAAAGCGGCGGCTTCGCCGATCAGGACGCCTTTATCGCCGGGCAGATCCTGCCGACCGAGGAGGAGATCGAGGAGCTTGGCCTGACCCCGGAACAGATGGCGCTGATGGGCGGCGGCCTGCCGGCGATGATGGAATTGCTCAACGAAACCCCGCTCGCCAATCTCAAGGCCTACATGGCAGTGCGCATGCTTTCGAGCTTTGCGCCGGTCCTGCCGAGCGAGATCGACGATGCCAATTTCGCCTTTTTCGGCCAGACCATTAGCGGTCGTGACGAACAGCAGCCGCGCTGGAAACGTTCGATTTCCGAGGTAGAGAGCCTGCTCGGCGAGCAGCTCGGTTCGCTCTATGTCGATCGCTATTATCCGCCGCAGGCGAAGGAGCAGATGGATGCGCTGGTCGCCAACCTCCAGCGCGCCATGGGCAGTTTCCTCGACGAAAACGACTGGATGACGCCGGAGACGGTGGCGGAGGCGCGCGCCAAGCTCGCCAGCTTCATGCCGATGATCGGCCACCCGGTGGAATTCGAGACCTATGACGGGCTCGAGGTTGCTGCCGATACGCCGCTTGCCAATCGCATCAGCGCGATCGCCTGGAACCAGCGGGATTCGCTGTCCCGTCTTGGCCAGCCGGTCGACAAGACCGAATGGGGCATGCTGCCGCAGACGGTGAATGCCTATTATTCGCCGGTCTTCAACCAGGTGGTGTTCCCTGCAGCGATCCTGCAGCCGCCCTTCTTCAATTTCGAGGCCGAGAGCGCGGTCAATTACGGCGGTATCGGCGCGGTAATCGGCCACGAAATGGGCCATGGCTATGACGATAGCGGGTCGCGCTACGATTCCACGGGCACGCTGCGCAACTGGTGGACCGACACCGATCGCGAAGGCTTCCGCGCGGAAACCGCCAAGCTGGCTCCCCTTCTCGAGTCCTATTGCACCGACGATGGCGATGTTTGTCTCCGCGCCGGACAGTCCATGGGCGAGACGCTGGGCGACGTGGTCGGCCTGCAAATGGCCTATCGCGCCTACCGCATGTCGCTGAATGGCGAGGAGGCCCCGGTGATCGACGGGCTGACCGGCGACCAGCGCTTCTTCCTGGGATTCGCGCAAATCTGGCGGGCAATGCAACGTCCCGAAGCAAAGCGGGCGCAGATGGTGTCCGCCAGCCATCCTCCGGAGCAATTCCGCCTCAACAATGCCGTGCGCCATGTCGATGCCTGGTATGAGGCATTCGATGTCGGCCCCGAGGATCCGCTTTACCTGCCGCCCGAAGAGCGCGTCTCGATCTGGTAATTGCCGCAATGCGGCGCGGCAGGCTTGACTTGCCGCCTGTGTAAGTGGAGGCGGTGACCGTCCGGCCTCGCCCGTTGGGAGGGCCAATGGTCACCGCTTTCGTGCCTACGGGGATCCGCACCGCATGACATTCCTCCAGCTGCTGCTGATTGCCGTCGTCCAGGGGATTACGGAGTTCCTGCCGATTTCTTCGTCGGGCCATCTGATCCTCATTCCCTACCTGACCGACTTCCCCGACCAGGGCCCGATGATCGACGTTGCGGTCCATGTCGGTTCGCTGGTGGCGATCATTATCTATTTCTGGCGCGACGTGCTCGGCCTTGCGCGCGGCGGACTCTCCACGGTCGGGATCGGCCAGGCGCCGGAGCACAAATGGCTGTTCCTGTGGGTGCTTGTCGGGACCATCCCGGCGGTCGCATTCGGCCTGTTCCTCAAGCTCGGCGGCTATCTCGAAAGCTTCCGCTTCACCGATCTCGTGGCGGTCAACCTGATTGCCTATGGCCTGTTGCTGGCCGTGGCGGATCGCTGGGGACGGCAGGAAAAGAGCTTCGAGGACGTGACCCTGCGCGATGCGATCCTCGTCGGCCTGGCCCAGGCGCTGGCACTGATACCGGGGACCAGCCGATCGGGTGTGACGATGACGGCTGCGCGTTTCCTTGGCTACAAGCGGGTGGAGGCGGCTCGCTTCTCCTTCCTGCTGGCAATTCCGGCCGTGGCGGGCGCCGGACTGCTGGCGGTGCTCGACCTTGCAGAGGCAACAGCCGCAATGCAGCTCGACGCGCTGATCGCTGGCGTGCTCACCTTCATTGCCGCTTTTGCCACCATGGCCTTCCTGATGAACTTTCTGAAGAAGGCATCGATGCTGGTCTTCGTGATCTATCGCGTGGCCATGGGCGTGGCGTTGCTCGCCCTGTTCTGACGTCTGCAATCCGCTCCGTTCTTGCGACGAAACGAGCAGGTTCGATAACGTCTTCGCGGAACCTGAAAGCACTTCGCCGGTTTTCCCAGTGTTATGAGACACAAGGCGAAGCCATGGGACTGATATTCCTGTTCGTGCTGGGGGCCGCTCTCGGCTGGCTTGCCACCGTAGTGGGCGACAGCCGCAGAAGCCGGAACCTGATGCGCAACCTTGGCGTCGGCATTCTCGGTGCGCTGGCAGGTGGCCTGCTGTTCGATCCGCTGATTGGTGGAGGCGGCCTGCTGGCCGGGTCCTACCGCATAGAATCGCTGCTGCTGGCGCTTATCGTTTCCGCACTTGCACTGTTTTCAGTAAATCTGTTGCACCGCAGCGAAATACGCTAAAGGGAAATGGAAGGGTCGACAGACCATTCATTCGGCGCTGGCTGTGCCTGCGCCCAATATCGAAGGGGAAATACGTAATGAAGAAGATTGTTGCTTTCGCTTCCGCAGCCGTTCTGGGCCTTGGCGTCGTCGCATGTGCCGAAGAAGCCGCTGAAGAACCCGCAATGGAAGAAGAAGTCATGGAAGAGCCGGCCATGGAAGAAGCCATGGAAGAAGGCGAAGCCATGATGGAAGAAGGCGCCGAGATGATGGAAGAAGGCGCCGAGATGGTCGAAGAAACTGTCGAAGAGGCAGCCGAGTAAGCTTCGAACCGTTTCGCACGGATTTGAGGGCCGGTTCCGCATTTGCGGGGCCGGCCCTTTCCTTTGCGTCGGTCTAATCGCCGTCTTCCGGAGTTTCGGCGGTGCTTTCCTCTCCAGGATCACCCAGAGCATCGGCAGGCAAGCGCTGCTGGTCCAGCATTTCTGCCGCCTGGTCGAGCGCCCGCGCTTCACCCACGCTGACGCCGCCCGGACCGGGATCGGTGTCGCTTTCGCCGCAAGCGCACAGCAATGCGCAGGCAGCAAAGGCGATCATGTAGCGTTGGTTCAAGCCACTATTCCATCTCGGCTTCGGCATCGCCTATGGCCGCTTCGACGTCCTCATTGACCATGGCTTCGGCCGTTTCGGCCGCTTCCATCGCATCCATCTCGACTTCCTCGGCATCGAGCGATGCGGCATCGTCCATTACGGGCGCAGGTGTGTCGGTCATGGCATCGTCTGCGGGCATTTCGACATTGTCCGCCATGGCATCTTCGGAGGCGTCGGTAGCCGATCCGCATGCGGCAAGCGCCAGCGTTGCAGTGGCGGTGATCGTGGCAAGGGCAAGTTTCTTCAAGGCTGTTCCCCATGATCCGGTTCGTTGTCCGGGCCCGATGGCCCGCGATGCGAACCTAGCCCAAGGTGCAATTTGAACAAACTGCAAATTCTCGGGCCGACCTCCCCTTGAAACACTTCATCGCGCTCCCTAAATATGATATCATAATTATATCACTGGAGGATGAAAATGGCGGATGAGGTTTCAACAATGACCCGTAGCAGGGAAAGCGCTGCTCAAACGAAGAGCGGCTACAGCGTGCTCTTGGTGCTGCTCGCGATCATCGTGCTGGGAATTGGCTCGCTGATCGTCGGCGTGCAAACCCAAAGGCCGATTTTCGCGGTGATCCTGATCCTGTCGCTACCAACCTTCATTTTCACGCTGCTCGGCTTCTACATGATCCAGCCCAACCAGCGGGCGGTCATCACCCTGTTCGGCGAGTATCGCGGTACAGATGCCAAGGAAGGCCTGCGCTGGCGCTGGCCGTGGATGGGCCGCAAGAAGGTCTCCGTCCGCGCACACAACATCCATTCGGAGCGGGTGAAGATCAACGATCTGCGCGGCAATCCGGTCGATATCGCCTGCAACGTCGTGTGGCGGGTGCGCGATACGGCGCAGGCCGTGTTCGACGTCGACGATTATCGCGAATTTGTGAACATCCAGATCGAGGCGGGTCTGCGTACTGTTGGCGCGCGCCATCCCTATGACGATATGAGCGAGGACGACCAGACGACTCTGCGCGGCAGTGCCGACGTGATCAATTCCGAACTCCAGGCCGAACTGAACGAGCGGCTGGCCGTGGCCGGGATCGTGGTCGACGAAGCGGGTCTGACCCACCTTGCCTATGCCCAGGAAATCGCCGGGGCGATGTTGCGCCGCCAGCAGGCCGAAGCGATTATTTCCGCACGCACCAAGATTGTCATGGGCGCGGTGAGCATGGTGGAGGATGCGCTGAACAAGCTCAGCAGCGATGGCGTGATCGAACTCGATGACGAGCGACGCGCGGCCATGGTCTCGAACCTGATGGTGGTACTGTGCGGCGACCGCGAGGCGCAGCCGGTCGTCAATGCGGGAACGCTGTACCAGTAGAACCATGCCTGCTTCCAAGCGCAAAGCCTTTGCCTTGCGGCTCGATCCGGCGCTCCACGATGTCGTGGAGCGCCTCGCTGCGGGTGAGCTGCGCTCGGTCAATGCCGAGATCGAGATCCTCTTGCGGGAGGCGCTGGCAAAGCGCGGCATTGAAGTGCCGGTTACCGAGAGGCCCAAGCGCGGCCGCCCGCCGAAAGACGACTAGCCCCATTGATGCCGCACGAATGGCCGCTAGTCTGGCGGCGGAGAGAGGAGCGGCGGTTCCATGAAATTCGGTGTGTTCGACCATGTCGACGATAGCGGCCTGCCGCTCAGCGAACACTTCGCCGCGCGGCTGGACATGGTCGAGGCCTATGAGCGGGCGGGCTTCCATTGCTACCATGTGGCGGAACATCACGGCACGCCGCTCGGCCATGCGCCATCGCCCGGAGTCTATCTCTCCGCCGTGAGCCAACGCACCAGCACCTTGCGCTTCGGCCCGCTGGTCTTCCTCCTGCCTCTATACCACCCGCTGCGCCTGATCGAGGAGATCGGCATGCTCGATGCGCTGTCGGGCGGGCGGCTCGAATTCGGATATGGTCGCGGCATTTCGCCGATCGAAATGGGCTTCTACGGCGTCGACATGGCCGAGCAGCAGGCGCTGGCGGACGAGACCTTCGAGGTGGTCATGAAGGGCCTGACGAGCGATCGGCTCTCGCATGAAGGGCGCTTCTTTCATTTTGACGACGTGCCCATGATGCAGGGTGTTACGCAATGCCCGCATCCGCCGCTCTGGTACGGCACCAATTCGCCCGGCTCGGTCGAGCGTTGTGCGAAGGAGCGGCTCAACATGGTCACGCTTGCCACGGGGGAAGGCATGCGGGCGATGCTGGAGGGCTACAAATCCGCCTATTCCGCATCGGGCGGTGCGCCGGAGGATATGCCACTGGTCGGCGTCGGGCGGCACGTCGTGGTCGCCGGCAGCGACGAGGAAGCCCTGGCGCTCGCCCGCCCGGCCTTTGATCGCTGGCGCGCCAGCTTCGTCCATTTGTGGGATGCGCGCGGCGCGGAAAATCCCTTCGTGGCAAACTTCCCGAAGGACTGGGATGCCTTCGCGGCCACAGGGGCGGGCTGCGCCGGTTCGCCAGTCAAAGTGCGCGACTTCCTGCAGCGCGATGCCGAAATGGGCGGCTACACCTATTTCCTGGGCCAGTTCGCCTTCGGCAACCTGACGGCCGCCCAAGTCACGCGATCGGTCGAGCTCTTCGCCGCGGAGGTCATGCCCGCTTTCGCCTGAAACGCGTGCTTTGCGGGCCATTAACCAGTTTCGGCTAAATGCACGCAGGTATGGACCCGCAGATTCTTCCTGTCCGCAATCGCAAGCCGCTGCGCCTTTTCGCGGCGGTGGCGGCGATTGCCGTGGCGGCCATCCCGCTGACTGCGCTGCTGGCGCAGGAGCGCAGCGCCTCCTTCACCGTGATGGAGACCGGTCAGGGCTTTGAGAGCCTGCAGGACGCTGTCGATGCGATCGGCGATGACCGCGGATCTATTGCCATTGCGCCGGGCATCTATCGCCAATGCGCAGTGCAGGTGTCGGGCGATGTGTCCTATCTCGCCTCCACTCCGGGAGAAGCCGTGTTCGATGGCGTTGCCTGCGAGGGCAAGGCGGCGCTCGTCCTGCGCGGACGCCGGGCCGAGGTTTCGGGCCTCGTATTCGAGAATATCGCCGTGTCCGACTATAACGGCGCTGGTATCCGCCTCGAAGCCGGAGACCTGACCGTGGCGCAAAGCTGGTTCCGTGACAGCCAGCAGGGCATCCTCACCGCCAGCGACCCGTCTTCGACACTGGTGGTGGATCGTTCGACCTTTTCGGGCCTCGGCACGTGCGAGGGATCGGGTGGATGCGCGCATTCGATCTACACCGGCAATTACGGACTGGTACGGATTACCAACAGCCGCTTCGAGCGCGGCATGGGAGGCCACTACGTCAAGATTCGCGCTGGCCGCGCGGACATTGCCAGCTGCAGCTTCGACGATTCGAATGGGCATGAGACCAACTACATGATCGACCTGCCCGAAGGGGCCAGCGGTCAGATCTCCAACAACTGGTTTGTGCAGGGCCGCGACAAGGAAAACTACTCTGCCTTCATCGCGGTTGCCGCCGAAGGCAGTGAGCACAGCTCCGCCGGACTGGTGGTTGTGGCGAACGATGCGCGCTTTGCGCCGGGCGTGGATCGCAATTCCGCTTTCGTGGCAGACTGGTCGGGCGAAGTGACGCAGATTGGCGAGAATCGCCTTGGCCGCGGCTTGGCGCGATACGAAAGCCGCTAGAAGGGCGAATCCTTCTTCACGCGAACGAGCGAGAATGCCGGGGCGAATGTGACCTTGGCTGCCGGGATGTCCGCGCCGAAACTCAGCACCTGCAAATACTTCGCCAGCGGGCCTTCAAGTTCCATCGGCGTATGCTGTTTGAAGCCGAAGCGACCATAGAGCGCCGGATCTCCCAGCAACACGATACCCTTCTTGCCTTGTTCGCGCAGCAGCCGCGCGCTTTCTTCGATCATGGCGCGGCCGATCCCCTCGCCATGCCGGTCCGGAGCGACCGAAATCGGTCCCAATGTCATCCAATCCTCGCTGCCATCCGACAGGAATGCCGCAGAGAAGGCGACATGGCCGACCACTTGCCCATCGTCTTCGGCCCCATCGTCTTCGGCTACAAGCGAAAGCAGCAAGTGGCCATCCTCGCGTAGTTTGTCGACGATATAAGGCTCGGTGCCTTCGCTGTGCGGATGATCGGCAAAGGCGGCCTCGGTCACGGCGAATATTGCCGCCGCGTCGCTTTCGCGCTCGTGCCTGATGGAAATCACTTGAGCAAATGTCCCGCGCGATCGCGCTTGGTCGCGAGATATCGCGCATTATGCGGATTGGCGGGCAGCTCATGCGCAACGCGTTCGGTGACGGTGACGCCTTCAGCCTCCAGCGCCGCAACTTTGTCCGGATTGTTGGTCAGCAGGCGCACGGCGTTCACACCGAGCAGGTCGAGCATCTTTGCAGCGGTGGGGAAGTCGCGTGCTTCCTCGGGCAGGCCGAGCCGCGCATTGGCTTCCAGCGTGTCCATCCCGGCATCCTGCAGGCGATAGGCGCGCAGCTTGTTGATCAGGCCAATGCCGCGCCCTTCCTGCCGCAAATAGAGCAGAACGCCCCATCCGCCTTGCGCGGCTTCTTCGGCCATGGCGGCAAGCGCGCCGTCGAGCTGCGGCCCGCAATCGCATTTGAGGCTGCCGAAAATATCGCCCGTCAGGCATTCCGAATGCAGCCGCACCAGCGGCACGCGGTCGTAGTCGGGCGTGCCGAGCACCAAGGCGACATGTTCGCGCATATCGTCTGGCTTGCGGAAGGCGACGATCTCCGCCTCTTCCTCCGCCGAGATCGGCAGGCGCGCCCTCGTGGCGATTTCCAGCCGATCGCTGTCCGCCCAGGCTCCGAGATCCGCAGCCTCGAGCGTGACCGGATTGTCTACGCCTTCGGGACCGAACAGGAAGGCAGGGAGGATCCCGGCGATCCGCGCCAGCTCCATCGCTGCCTCGGCTTCCTCCGTGCAGGCAATCGGCTCTGCCACGAAGGGCCCCTTGAGGGGCACGACGAGGTCGAGCGCGGGATCGGCAATCGGACGCGCTTCCTCCAGCCCCAGCGGTTCGGCTGAACGGATCAGCACGGGCGAATGCAGGTCTGCCGCTTCTTTCTGGTTGGCCAGCTTGAGCGTTGCCGCGCGGGCAGCGGAAATCAGCAGCCTGTCGGAGCGTGCCGCCTTGCCGAATGCCGTTTCCACCGGCAGCAGGACGGGCGCCTCGCCTATCTTGACCGGCCAGCCATGGCGCAGTGCATCGACCGCCTGCGCCACATTGCGGGAAGGCGAGGCGGGCTGCCGGCTCAGAGAGCGAACTCCGTGATGAGCGGGATATGGTCGGACGGCTTTTCCCAGTCGCGCGCAGCCTCAAGGATGCGGTGGCCGCTGGCCTGTTTCGCCAGTTCGGGGCTGGCCCACATATGGTCGAGACGCCGCCCGCGATCGTTCACCTTCCAGTCCTTCGAGCGGTAGCTCCACCACGAATAATAGCGTTCCGGATCGCGGATGAACTCGCGCCCGATATCGGTCCAGCCATGTGCATCCTTGAAGCGCTGCAAGGTCTCGACCTCGATCGGCGTATGGCTGACGACTTTGAGCAGCTGCTTGTGGCTCCACACATCGCTTTCGAGCGGGGCGATATTGAAATCGCCCACGATCATGGTCGGTCGGTCTATCTTTTCCGCCCAGCGCGTCATGCGCTCTAGGAAGTCGAGTTTCTGGCCGAACTTGGGGTTTACTTCGCGGTCGGGTTCATCACCTCCAGCGGGTACGTAGACATTTTCCAGCACCATGTCGCCGCCTGCGCCAGGCACGATCACGCCAACATGGCGCGCTTCGCCATTATCCTGCCAGTCATGCTTGGAAAAGGGCACGATCGGGATGCGGCTGACCGTGGCGACGCCGTGATACCCCTTCTGCCCGTGGATCGCGAAGTGGTTGTATCCCAGCTCCTCGAACGCCTTGAAGGGAAACTGGTGCTCCTGGCACTTGATTTCCTGCAGGCAGAGGATGTCGGGCGCCTCCTGCTTGAGGAAGTCCGCGACGATGGGCATCCGCAGGCGGACAGAATTGATGTTCCAGCTGGCTATCGAGATCATGGGAAGTCTCTAGGTGCGAAGACCCGCATCAGCAAGGTGATGAGGACGGCCACCCACCACCCAAAAAAGGAACCCCCGTCCCGGGGGCAAATGGGACGAGGGTTCGGTTTTAGCGTTCGTCACGCTTTACAGCTCCGCATCTGGAAGAATGGGCAACAGGGGGGAAACCCGATCCTTCGCGTCGCTGTAGGAGAATTTCTACCCCACCCAGCCTGTCAGGTATATGAATGAGCAGTCGCAATTTGTCGCAGCCGGCGAACGTTCGGCGGCGAAGCGTTCAGCCGGGCCGACGGGATGCAGCCGAGGGTCGGGGATCGCGAAAGGTGAAAGCGCTGTTGGGAATGTTCATCCCGTAGCGGTGATTGCGCAGCCGGACGGTGGTGCGGATGTTCTGCGAATCGAGCGCCACCCAGCTGACCAGTTCCAGCCCGCCCGGAGCAGAGCGGTTTTCCAGGAAGATCAGCGTGATTTCCGGAAACTCGGGCTTGTCCGGGTCGGACACGGCAATGCTCACCACGTTGGCGGCATTGCTTGGTCGGACCTGTCCATATTGCGCGAGGTTCGCTTCGGGATCGAGCAGCGCACCAAGCGGCGTATCGCCGATTGGATAGCGCTCAACTTGCCGCACGTCGTAGTCGACAAAGGTCAGGGCGCTGCCGTTCGATACAACGAGCAGGTCGGCATCCTCGCCATATTCGAAGCGGATTCTACCGGGATTCTTCCAGGTCAGCTTTCCCGACACGACCTGGCCGTTGCGGTCGGTCTGCGTGAAATCCGCTTGCATGGTGGTGATGGCGCGCATCGCGCGGATCGCTCGGTCGAGCGTAGCACGGTCGCCCTGTTGCGCCATGGCAGGCGCGGTAGGCAGGACGAGAGCAAGAGGCGTACAAACGGCAAGGGCGCCGGCAAAAGCGGCGCCCAGCGGCCTGGTCAAAAAACGATTCAGGGCGGTGATGCGATGCAAGAGGTTCATGCTCCCATTCCTAGCGACGGAGCATTGAACTGTCACTGAACCCGGATCGATCCGAGCGTTCAGTTACTTGATCTTGCCTTCCTTGTACTCGACGTGCTTCTTCACGACGGGATCGTACTTGCGGAAGGACATCTTCTCGGTCTGGTTACGCGGGTTCTTCTTGGTCACGTAGAAGTGACCCGACTCGGTCGAGTTCAGACGGATCTTGATGGTTGCGGGCTTCGCCATCTCGTTATTCCCAAAGGTCTTGTGAGGGCAGTTGCTGCCCGAAAAACAACAGGCGACGCGCAGGCGCCGCCCCTAGAGCGGGCGCCAATGGGCGAGAATCACCCGAAAGTCAATATTTGAAGGGCGTCACAAACGAGGGGGTTACCAGTCGATCTTGCCGCGCAGGGCCTTCTTCTGGCCATGCTCCTTCTTGTTGGCGAGCCGCTTGGTCTTGTTGATGCGGTTTACCCGGCTCTTGGCGCGCTTCTTCGGCGGCTTGCAGGCCTTGTCGATCAGCTCGGCCAGCCGCTCGCGCGCCTCGCGCCGATTGGCCTCCTGCGTGCGGTGGTTGCGCGCATCGATGACGATCTCGCCCGCCTGGTTGAGGCGGCTGCCGGCAAGGTCCTTCAGCCGATGGAATATCTGCGGCGGCAGGCCGAGCGCGTAGATATTGACGCGCAGTTGTACCGCAGTCGCCACCTTGTTGACGTTCTGCCCGCCCGGGCCGGAGGCGGCGATGAAGCTCTCCTCGGCGATTTCCTGCGCGCGCTCGAGGATGCGGCCCACGATCAGAACGCCCCGGAGAATCCAAGCGCGGTGAAATCGGCTGGAAACGGCGCTTGCGCCTCGATCGGCGGTTTGTTTTCGCGCGGGAGGGTAATGGCGCTGGCATGCAGCATGGTGCGCGCAGCCCCTGCGCTTGAGCCATAGACTGGATCGCCCAGCAGAGGGATGCCGATGCCGCTGGCGGCGTGGACGCGGATCTGGTGCGTACGACCGGTCTCGGGCTTGAACTCGACCAGCGCCTTGCCGCCATTCTCGGCCACGACCCGCCAGTGCGTGACCGAAGGCTTGCCCTTCTTCGCCGGGATCATGCGCCAGCCCTTTTCGGCACTGCTGATCTTGGACAGCGAAAGCGCGACAATGCCTTCTTTCTCATCGGGAATGCCGGCGAGCACGCCGAGATAGGTCTTTTCGACCAGCTTTTCCTCGAAGGCGCGGTTGAAGCGCTTCAGCGCCTTGGGATTGCGCGCCAGTAACAGGCAGCCCGACGTATCGGTATCGAGCCGGTGCGCGGGTACGGGCGCGCGCTGGAAGCCGAGCTTCAAGTCTTCGATCTGGTCTTCAAGGCTGGGCCCGCCCTTGCGCGGCGTCTCGATCGGCAGGCCGCCCGGCTTGTCGATCACCAGCGCTTCGCCATCCTCGAACAGGATCGGGATCTCGCTCATGGGAAATCCCTCATGACAGGGCGCCGGCAATGCGGGCGATGGCCTTCTCCAGCGTAACCTCGTCGGTGGCGAAGGAGATGCGGAACCCGTCTTTGCCGCCAAAGGCACTGGCGGCGACCACGGCCACGCCATGTTCGAGCAGGTGCAGTGCCAGCGCATTGTCGGTTTTGAAGCGGTCCATCCAGTCGCTGGCGTCAACGAAGACGTAGAACGCGCCATCGGGCGTGGGCGTCGACAGGCCGCCAATCGCGTTGATCCCCTCGACCACGAGATCGCGGCGCTTGCGGAAGATCTCGCGCCATTGCCACAGGAAGTCCTGCGGGCCTTCGAATGCAGCCACGGCAGCGGCCTGGCTGACCGAAGAAGGATTCCCCGAAGAATTGCTCTGCAGCTTGCCCATGGCATCGATCAGCCATTTCGGCCCATGCGCCACGCCGATGCGGAAGCCCGTCATCGCATGGCTCTTGGAAACGCCCGAGACGGTGCAGATGCGGTCGGCAAGGTCGGGACAGAGCGCGGCCAGGCTTTCATGGGGCTCGCCCGTATAGTTGAGCGGCGCGTAGATATCGTCAGACAGCACCATGACCTGCGGATGGCGACGCAGCACCTCGCCAATGCCGAGCAGCATGTCCGAAGGATAGACTGCGCCTGTCGGATTGCCCGGCGAATTGAGCATGACCCAGTTGGTACGCGGCGTAATCAGCGATGCGAGCTCGCCCGGATCGAAGCGGAAATTGCGGCTGGCATGGGTGCGCAGCGGCACCACGCTGCCTCCGGCAAAGCGCACCATTTGCGGATAGGAGACCCACCAGGGCGAAGGGACGATCACCTCGTCGCCCTCGCTGACAGTGGCGACAATGGCTTCGAACAGCGCTTGCTTGCCGCCTGCGGAAATGATGATGTTCGCCGGATCGGCGGCAATGCCGAGATCGCGCTCGAAGTGCAGCGCGGCGGCCTTTTTCAGGTCCAACGTGCCAGTCACCGGCGTGTATTTGGTCTTGCCGGCATCGAGCGCGGCCTTGGCCGCTTCGATCACATGCCGAGGCGTGGCGAAATCCGGCTCGCCCACCGAAAGCGAGATGATGTCCTTGCCCTGTTCGCGCAGTTCGGTTGCACGGTCGGTCATCGCCGTGGTCGGCGAAGCCTCGATCCGCTGCAAAGCCTGGCTCAATTGTCCCGTCATGCGAGTATCGCCTTCATCAGTCCGCGGACCGAGTTTCCGAGCAGGAATCCGTCCGCCAAATCCTCTATCCGCAGCTCCGCCTCTACCGCGCGGCCTTCCTCGATCAAATGGCGGCGCTGTACGCCAGGCAGCAGCCCGAGCGTGGCCGGGGGCGTGAGCAATTTGCCATCCCTTTCCACGAAGATATTGGAGTGGCTCGCTTCGGTTAGCAAACCGTCATCGCGTATGAATAACACTTCGTCTGCGCCTTCGCGCTGCGCGGCCAAGCGGCCGAAATCGTAGAAGCTGCGGTCGGTCGTCTTGTGGCGCAGGCGCCAGTCCCCGGTGACCACGGGCAGCGGCATGACCTTGCAGCGCACCGGATCGGGCAGCGCGCCCGCGCCCAGCGGCACGGCCTGCAGGGTGGTTTCGCCACCGCGCGAAAGAAGGATGCGCAGTTTGGCCGCCTCCTCCAGTTCGAAGCACAATGCCTGGATGCGGTTGCGCGTATCGTGTCGATCGAAGGCAAAGCCCAGTTCCGCCGCGCTCGCCTTCATCCGTTCGAGGTGCAGTTCAAGCAGCTCGATGCCCTTTTCGGGATCGAAAAGCATGCTTTCGATCAAGTCCGCGCCCGATGCCTCGCGGCGCAGGAAACTGCTCTTGACCAGGCATTCGCGCCATTCGCTCATACCCTTGCTGTCGGCGACGATTGCGCCGCCCACGCCGACCACGACCTTGTGGCGCTGGTTCTCGCCCGGAGTCAGCCGAACGGTGCGGATCGCGACGTTGAAGGCAGCATCGAGCTTGCCGTCCTCGTCCGTGCCGATGCGCCCGATAGCGCCGCAATAGGGACCGCGCGCATCGCGCTCGACTTCGTGGATCAGTTCCATCGCGCGAATCTTGGGCGCTCCGGTGATTGAGCCGCAGGGGAAAATCGCGCGGATCACGTCCATTGCGCCCTTGCCCTCCTGCAATTCGGCGCGGATCGTGGAGACCATGGTGTGCACCGTGGGATAGGTTTCGATCGTGAAGGGGTCATCTACCTGCACGCTGCCTGCGTCGGACACGCGCGAGAGATCGTTGCGCAGCAGGTCCACGATCATCAAATTCTCGGCCTTGTCCTTGATCGAAGCGTCCAGTTCGGCGCGCAATTGCGCATCCTCTTCCGGCGAAGTGCCACGCGGACGCGTGCCCTTCATCGGCTTGGCCTTGGCCGAGCGGTCCCTCAGCGTGAAGAACAGTTCCGGGCTGAAAGAGAGCAGCCAGTGCGATCCGTCGAAGATCACCCCGCCATAGCCGGCATTGGCGGCCGGACGAATCTCTCGATAGAGCGCCAGCGGATTACCCGTGGCGGCACCTGCCAGGGGCATGGTCAGGTTCGCCTGGTAGATATCGCCAGCGCGGATCGCTTCCTGCAAGCGGTCGAAAGCAGCGATATAGGCACCGGTCGAAAGCTGGTGTTCAAGCGGGCCGATCGAGGCGCGCTCGCTCCCGCCACGCTCTTCCAGCCAGGCAGGCACCTCGGCAGAGGGGATGTGCTGCACCTCGTCGAACAGGCCGAACCAGACCAGCGGTCCGGCTGCGCCGCTGCGTTCGTCCGCCAGCGGCATGAGCCTCTCTTCGAGCGCCAGACCTGCCTCATAGGCAAGGTAGCCGGCCAGCGTCCCGCCGCTTGCCACCCGCGCTGCCTCTGCAGCTTCGAGCACGGCGGCGACTTCCCCGGGGCGATGCGCCACGAAGATCTCGCGCGGATTTTCGAACAATTGCGCCGCACTTGCACCTTCCGCACGGGCATCGTCGAGCAATATGAAGGGCTGGTGACCGTCCATCCGCCCGCTCTAGCCGGAATTCCCTTCATGTCTATCGCTTGACCGCCGATAGGGGCCTGCGCCACGGTAATCGGCACGGATTTGACAGGGATAGCGACGCGACATGGGTGAAATTTTCCTCGGCAAGGACCTCGACGGCGATGTGCAGGCGCTCAATCTTGGCCGGGCCAATCGCCACGGATTGATCGCGGGTGCTACCGGCACCGGCAAGACGGTGACCTTGCAGGGCATGGCGGAGAGCTTTTCGGCTGAAGGCGTGCCGGTCTTCGTTGCCGATGTGAAGGGCGATCTCTCGGGCATTTCCATGCCGGGCTCGCCCACTTTCAAGCATGCCGACAAGCTGGAAGGCCGGGCGAAGGAACTGGGCATGGATGATTATGCCTATTCGGACAATCCGGTCATCTTCTGGGATCTCTATGGCGAACAGGGCCATCCAGTCCGCACCACCGTTTCCGAAATGGGCCCGTTGCTGCTGGCTCGCCTGCTCGACCTCAACGAGACGCAGGAAGGCGTGCTCAACATCATCTTCCGCCATGCCGACGATGAAGGGCTTCTGCTGCTCGATTTCGAGGATCTACAATCGGTGCTCGCCTGGGCGCAGGACAATGCCAGCGAGCTTTCGGGCAATTACGGCAATGTCTCCAAGGCCAGCGTCGGCGCCATTCAACGGCAATTGCTGAGCTTCGAAAGCCAGGGCGCGAACCTGTTCTTCGGCGAGCCGGCGCTGGAGATCGACGATTTCCTGAAACTGGACGAGCAGGGGCGTGGCTATGTCAACGTGCTCGCCGCCGACAAGCTCATGCGCAGCCCCAAGCTCTACGCCACCTTCCTGCTCTGGCTGCTCGCCGAATTGTTCGAAAGCCTGCCCGAAGTGGGCGATCCGGAAAAGCCCAAGCTGGTCTTCTTCTTCGATGAGGCCCACCTGTTGTTCGACGATGCGCCCAAGGCGCTGGAAGACAAGATCGAGCAGGTCGTTCGCCTGATCCGTTCGAAAGGCGTGGGCGTGTTCTTCGTAACACAAAACCCGATCGACATCCCCGAGGAAGTGGCCGGCCAGTTGGGCAACCGGGTGCAGCATGCGCTGCGCGCCTTCACCCCGCGCGACAAGCGCGCGATCAAGGCTGCGGCGGAAACCTTCCGCATCAATCCCGATCTCGATGTCGAAACCGCCATTACAGAATTGCGCGTGGGCGAGGCGCTGGTCTCCACGCTGATGGAAGATGGCGCGCCGAGCATTGTCGAGCGCACTCTGATCAAGCCGCCGCGCAGCCGCCTTGGTCCGGTAAGCAAGAAGGAGCGTGCGATCATCTCCTCGGTCAGTCCGTTCGACGGCAAGTATGACGAACTGGTCGACCGCCACAGTGCGGAAGAGATCCTGGCGCAGAAGGTCCTGGACGCCGCCGAGACCGCGAAAGAGGTCGAGGAAAAGGGCGAAGAAGAGGTTCGCAAGCGCGAGCGCAAATCGACCAGCCTGTGGGGTATCGATCTCGGCAAGGCAGGCAAGGCAGGCGTCAAGGCCGCGGTCGGTTCGCTTGTCTCGATTGGCGTGGCCAAGGCTCTGGGCCGAAGGTCGAGCGCGGACCCGGTGCGAACGGGCACGAATGCCTTCGTGCGCAATATAATTGGCGGCCTGATGCGTTGATCGCCGTTCTGGCCCGCGTGAGCTTGCTGCAAATCTCTGCCGGCTGCGCTTCCGGTGCTCTCGTGCATCAAGCACGCTGCGCGCGGGTTCTCGTCAGCAACGATTTTCGCTGACGCTCACACACGCCAGTTCCGACGATCGGGGATCCGGCTAGCTAAGCGGCAGCCTTAGTTCCGCGATCAGGCCTTCGACCTTGTTGGATGCATCCTTGCGATTGGACAGGGTCAGCGTTCCGCCATGCTGTTCGGCAATGGCGCGGGCCAGCGTCAGGCCCAGACCTGCACCGCCTGTTTCGCGGTTGCGCGATGCTTCGCCACGGGTGAATGGTTCGAGCATTGCGGTAAGGTCCTGCGTGGGAATGCCGGGCCCGTCATCTTCGATACGGATAACCGCATCACCGTCCTCGCGCGTGACCGAAACCCGCGCTCGCTCACCATAGCGCACGGCATTGCTGACGAGGTTGCGCAATGCCCGGCGCAGCCAGGTGGCGCGCAGCGGCATGGCGACACGGTTTGTGGTGCCGAGCGTCACGTCCTTGCCCATGTCCTCGAATTCCTCGACCACCGAATCGACTAGTGCAGACAGTTCGGTGCGTTCGAGCGGGTCGCTCGGGCGACCGACGCGGGCGAGCGAGAGGATGTCGTCGAGCGAGCTGGTAATGTCCTCGATCGTGGCCGCCATACGATCGCGTTCGGCATCGTCTTCCACCGATTCGATGCGCACGCGCAAGGCAGCGAGCGGCGTCTTGAGATCGTGCCCGATGGCGCCCAGCATCACGTCCTTCTCATCGATCAGCGCGGCAATGCGTGCCTCCATCGCATTATGCGCGGCAATGAGGCGCCGCGTGTCGGACGGGCCTGTCGGTTCGAGCTGGCCGCTGGCCTCGCGCGTCTGGGCAAATCGTTCCATTCGCTCGGTCAGCGCGGCAAGCGGCCTGGTGATACGCCGCAGCAGGAAGGCGAGGCCTCCGACCAGTACGAAGTATAGAACCAGCGTCTGGGTGATGAGGCCGGAATAGCTGCGCGGCTCCGGCCCGCCGAGTGGTACACGCGCGACGAGCCACTGGTCCTCGCTCGCTCGCTTGAGGCCGGCGAGAACGACCCTGCCCTCGGGGTCCCAGCCTTCGCGCGGGCGACGTTGCGCACCTTCATTGATGTAGGGATCGCGTGCGACGGGGCGCACCAGCACGACCAGCTCCTCGATCTCGACGCCCTGTTCGGTGAGCACTTCCTGCAGACGCTCCTCGCGGTCATCGTCGGACACTTCGTCCGACATGAGCGGAGAAGTGAGTGCACGTTCGATCCGCAGGCGGCGGGTGCGGCTAGGCCTCCCGTCCTCGCCATCGCCGGCGCGATAGTCGATCCGCGGATCCGACACGAGCTGGAAGGCAAGGTTGTTGATCAGCCCGGTCTCGCGGCGGCGTTCCTCGGCGCGGAACAGCAGAAGGCCCGACAGGCCCTGCGCCACCAGAAGCGCGAGCGCGACGGACAGCAGCATCTGCCCGAGCAGGCTCTTCGGCAGGAAGCGGCGCATTATTCGGGGTCCTGCGGGATACGCTTGACGTCGGCGGCAAGGCGATAGCCCCCGCCCCAAACGGTCTGGATCAGCTTGGGATCGCGGCTGTCTTCTTCCATCTTGCGGCGCAGCCGGCTGACCTGGTTGTCGACCGCACGATCGAACAGATGCGCCTCGCGGCCCTGCACCATGTCGAGCAGCCGGTCGCGGTCGAGCACCTGGCGCGGATGTTCGAGGAAGGCGCAGAGCAGACGGAATTCGGCCGAGGAAATCGGCACCACCGTCCCGTCGGGATCGACCAGGCGGCGCTTGAGCGGATCGAGCCGCCAGCCTTCAAACTCATATTGCGCATCGAGCTCGCTGGACTCGGGCAGTTTGCGCACCGAGCGGCGCAGGACCGAACGGATCCGGGCGACAAGTTCGCGCGGTTCGAATGGCTTGACGACATAATCGTCCGCCCCGATTTCGAGGCCGACAATACGGTCTGTCGCTTCGCCCTTGGCGGTCAGGAAAATGACCGGAAGCTGCTTGGTTTCGATCAGATGGCGACAGAGCGAGAGCCCGTCCTCGCCCGGCATCATGATGTCGAGCAGGACCAGGTCCGGCGTCTGGTCGATCAGCGCGGAACGCGCCTTTGCTGCGTCCGATGCCTGGCGAACCGTGAAGCCCTGGCGGGACAGATACTCCGCCAGGGGTTCACGCAGGCTGGCCTCGTCATCGACCAGCAGAATCTTGATCGGTGGCTGCTCGCTCATCCGTTAAATGCCCCCAATTTCACAACAGCCTAGCCGCTAAGCCCGCGCCTTGCACGAATGTTTTCGCGTGCGGCGCCGCGACGTTCTTCGACGGTGACGACGCCGTCACTATCGGCATCGGCGGCATCGAAGCGCGACAAGGCGTCGCCGATGAAGTCGGCCTTCGAAACACTGCCGTCCTGTCCGATCATCGCGCGGGCAATACCTCGGCCGGGGCCGCGGCGATCTCCGCGCGCTGCCGGTCCACGCAGGCCTTCGCCGCGAGCGGCCTGGCGCTCTACACGCGTGGCACGGCGGTCTGTGCGTCGGTCCTTGCGAACCTCGCGCAGCGCGGCGAATTCGTCGTAGGAAATTGCGCCATCGCCATCTGCATCGGCGGCATCGAAACGGGTCCGTGCGACCTGCTCGACGCGCGCTTCGCGATCGGCAGCATCGATCGTACCGTCCTTGTTGACATCGAGACGTTCGAACGCGGCATTGGCACGCTGTTCTACCGCATCGCGGGTCATTTCGGCTGGGCGCTCAACACGCTGCGGGCGCTGGGCGTCCTGCGCGAGCGCGGTACCGCCAGCGATCAGCGCGGCGGTGGCGAGGGTGAGGGCAATTGTCTTTCGCATTTCATCCATCTCCTTGTCGGGATGCTAGAGCAACGGGGCGCCTACAAGAAGGGGGAAGGAGGAGGATTGCGGCGCCCCGCCACCCACAATCGGATTTCTATGGGCGCAATGTCGCAGCTTTATGCCGGGTAGGGGGTTTTGTGTCGCAATTTGTCGCCCGTTTCCAAGCCCGTTCATCGGGTGGAAATGGAAATGTCAGCCCGCTGTCAGCGAGCCCTCATTCTGGCACGTTTTCCGGCGGTCACAGCGGCTTGCAGGCCGTCTTGAGCCAAGCAAGTGCTTCTCCTTCGAGCTGCGGTGCCACCACATCAAGCACGCGCGCGTGATAGGCATTCCACCAGGCAATCTCGTCGGCAGAAAGCAGGCTGCATTCTACCAGCGCTGCATCGATCGGGGCGAGGGTGAGCGTCTCGAAGCCGAGCCATTCGCCTTCGCTGCCATCGATTTCGCGGCTCTCCACCAGCACGAGGTTCTCGATGCGGATGCCGTATTCGCCAGTCTTGTAATAGCCGGGTTCGTTGGAAAGGATCATGCCCGGCAGCAGTTCCTGCTCGCCACCGGCCTGCCCGCCACGCGGTTTGGCGATGCGTTGAGGCCCTTCGTGGACCGAGAGAAAGGAGCCGACGCCATGGCCAGTGCCATGGGCGTAGTCGACGCCTGCCCGCCACAGGAATTGCCGTGCCAGGGTGTCGAGTTGCGACCCGATTGAACCCTTGGGGAAGCTTTGCGTTGCGAGCGCGATATGGCCCTTGAGCACGCGCGTATAGCGATCCTTGACCTCGTCCGAAGGGGCGCCGGGCCCGATCCAGACGGTGCGCGTGATATCGGTCGTGCCATCGGGGTACTGCCCTCCGCTATCGACCAGGTAGACGCTGTTAGGCTCAAGCGCGCGATTGGTTTCCTCACTCACCCGGTAATGGACGATGGCGCCATTGGGACCTGCGCCGGAGATCGTGTCGAAACTGAGATCCCGCAGGTCGCCGCATGCCTCGCGGCAGGCCTGTAGCTTGGCGGCGGCGGAAAGCTCGTCCACCGCGCCTTTGGGACCTTCGAGTGAAAGCCAGTGGAGGAAGTTGGAGACTGCCGCACCGTCCCGGGCCTGTGCTGCGCGATGCCCCGCCTGTTCCGCTGGCGTCTTGATCGCCTTGGGCAGCACGGCGGGGTCCTGGTGCTTCAGGGCCTTTGCGCCGCCCGTTTCGAGCGCTTCGAAGATCGCTGCCACCGAACGCTGCGGATCGGTGGAGACGGTCTTGCCGCCAAACTCGTCCAATGCTGCCTCGAATTCGGCGCGGTCGCGAATGCGCACAGCATTGCCCAGCGCCGCTGCGACCTCGGCGGGAACCTTCTCGGGTGCGATAAACCAGTCCGCCGTGCCGTCCGCATGGATGGTGAGATAGGACAGGGCGACGGGCGTGCGATCGACATCGCTGCCGCGGATATTGAGCACCCAGGCCACCGAATCGAGTGCCGAGATAATGACGGCGTCGAGTCCCTCTTCCTTCAGCCATTCGGCGATCTCGCCGCGTTTGTCTGCGCTGGATCTGCCGGCGAGGCTTTCATCCTGCAGGAAGGCCGGCGCGGCGGAAGGTTCGGGCTGGTCCTCCCAAATGGAATCGATCGGGTTGCTGTCAGTGCCGACAAGTTCGCTGCCGGCCTTTTCCAGCCTTTCGGCAACCGTCTGCGCCCAAGCTTGCGTATGCAGCCAGGGATCGAAGCCTATGCGCGAGCCCTTGGGTGCATTCTCTGCCAGCCAGTCCGCCATCGAATCCTCGGGCACTGACTTGTATTCGTAGAGCTTGCCGTCGACCTGGTCGCGCACTTGCAGCGTGTAGCGTCCGTCGACGAAGATTGCCGCTCTATCCTTGAGGATCGCCACGCTTCCGGCAGAGCCGCCAAAACCGGTCAGCCAGGCAAGGCGCTGGGCGTATGCGCCGACATATTCGGAAAGGTGTTCGTCAGAGAGGGGAACCACGAACCCGTCCAGCCCGCGGCGCGACAGCTCTTCGCGCAGGGCGGAAAGGCGGGATTCATGGGTTTGCATCAACATTCACGGGCATCCTGTTATGGTTTCAAGCGATATAATAATGCTTGAGACTATCTCCCTATCCAGAATAGGGGAAGGGGCACGGGCTTTCCAGCTTCACCATCCCCTGCCATGAAACGGGTCGCACCAATGAACCTTACCATCCGACTTGCCGCTGCCATGCTCTTCGCAACCGGTGCACCGGCGATCGCCCAGACAGACGAGATGACCAGCGTGAGCGAAACCACTCCCAGCGCGCCGCCCGTGGCCGAGCAGCGGCCCTATTCCTATACACGGCACGGCATCACGATTTCGGATCCCTGGCACTGGTTGAAGGACCAGTCCTACCCGGTGATCGATGACGAGGATGTGCTCGACTATGTGCGCGAGGAAAATGCCTGGTTCGAAGCGCAGATGGCGCCGCACCAGCCCTTGGTGGACGAGCTGTTCGCCGAGATGCGCGCGCGCATCAAGGAGGACGATTCGACCGTTCCGGTGAAGGATGGCGACTACACCTACTGGTCGGAATTCGAGCCGGGTGCGGAATATCGCAAATATTACCGCAAGCCGGTGGCTGGCGGTGAGGCGCAGCTCTATCTCGACGTGCCTGCCCTCGCCGAGGGGCACGACTATATCAGCATCAGCGATATCTCGGTGAGCGAGAACGGCCGCTACCTCGCCTATGGCGTGGATACCAGCGGGGCCGAACGTTACACCGTGCGCATCGTCGACCTCGAGACCGGCGAATACCTGCCCGACGAAATCATCGAGACCAATTCGAGCCTGATCTGGGCGGCCGATGACAGCATGCTCGTCTATGGCCATGTGAACGAGAACTGGCGCGTCGAGAGCATCCGCGTGCACCGCATTGGCACCGACGCTTCGGACGATGTCGAGCTCTATCACGAGGATCAACTCGGCTTCACTGCCAGCCCGGACCTCTCGGCCAATCGCGAATGGCTGATTATCGGCGCGGGCGACAACGAAACCTCGGAAGTCCGTCTCCTGCCTGCGAGCAATCCGCTGGCCGAGCCGATCCTTGTCCGTCCGCGGCAGACCGGCGTCGAATATGCGGTCGATGTGAAGGACGAGACGATCTTCGTCCTGACGAATGACGAGCATGTCAATTTCCGCCTCGCGACCGCGCCGCTGTCCGATCCGGGCAGCTGGACGACGCTGATTGCAGGATCGGACGATTTCTACCTGACCGATTTCTCGCTCTTCCGGGACTTCTATGTCACCGAGGGGCGCCTGCGCGGCCTCGACCAGATCCAGCTGCGCTCTTACGACGATCCTTCGCGCGTCGAAACGATCGACTTTCCCGAGCCGAGCTATGCGGCGGGGCTCGGCAGCAATCCCGAATGGGCGGTGGACACGCTGCGCATCGGCTATGAATCGCCGATCACGCCGGACACGGTCTATGACTACCACATCGCGCAGCAGCAGCTCGAAACGCTCAAGGTCCTCGAAATCCCCTCGGGTTTCGACCCCTCGCTGTACACGGTCGAGCGCATCGAAGTGGAAGCGCGCGACGGGGCCATGGTCCCCGTCACCCTGCTTTATCGCAAGGACCGCGAAATGGGCGGCCCGCTCCATCTCTATGCTTACGGCGCCTATGGCTTTGCCTATCCGCCAGGCTTCTCCACCATTCGTTTCAGCATGGTCGATCGCGGCATGGCCTATGCCATCGCGCATATCCGCGGCGGCGACGATCTGGGCCGCGAATGGTACCTCCAGGGCAAGCTCCAGCAGCGCACCAATACCTTCAACGATTTCGTCGATGTCGGGCGCGGCCTGGTCGAGCTCGGCCATACCAGCGAAGGGAAGATCAGCGCGGCGGGCCGTTCGGCCGGTGGCGAGTTGATGGGCGCTGTGGTCAACCAGGCGCCCGAGCTGTTCGGCGCCATCGTGGCGGGTGTGCCCTTTGTCGACGTGCTCAACACCATGCTCGACGAGAGCCTGCCGCTGACTCCCGGCGAGTGGCCCGAATGGGGCAATCCCGTGACCAGCAAGGAGGATTTCTCCTTCATCCTCAGCTATTCGCCCTATGATCAGGTAATTGCGCAGGACTACCCGCCCATGCTGGTCACCGCCGGGCTCAACGATCCGCGCGTGACCTATTGGGAGCCTGCCAAGTGGGTCGCCAAGCTGCGGACCTACAAGACCGACGACAATATCCTGCTTCTCAAGACCAATATGGGTGCAGGCCATGGCGGTCGCTCGGGCCGCTTTGCCGGTCTCTACGAAGATGCGGAGGAAGCTGCCTTCATCCTTTGGCAGCTGGGCATCGCGGAGTAGAAGCACGGCCATGGCCAACAGCTTCACCATGCACTTCACGGCGGGAGCCGAGCACATTGACGAGATGGGTCACGTCAACAATGCGGTGTGGGTCGGCTGGATGGAGGAAGTCGCTACGGCGCACTGGATGAAGGATGGCGATCCTGCACATGTGGCGGCCTATGCCTGGGTCGTGACCCGGCATGAAATCGACTATCGCGGCAATGTACGCGAGGGCGACTGCGTGACTGCACATACCGAGATCCGCGAAGGTCCGTCGGGCGCACGGTTCGACCGGCACATCACCTTCAGCAATGAAGCGGGCAAGCCGATCGTGAAGGCAAAGACGACCTGGGCGATGATCGACCGGGCCAGCGGCCGGCTGCTGCGTGTGCCGCCGGAAGTGGCTGCCCCTTTCCTGGCGCCGCAGGAGGCCTAGGCCGCCACCTTCTTGTCGCGTCCTCGCGGCCTGAAAACCTTGAGCTTTTCGCTCATCGTCCGGTTTCTTCCGGCAGCCTTGGCCTCGTAGAGCAGCTGGTCGGCGCGGTTGTAGAGCATATGGAAATCGGCATGCGGCAGCACGTCATGGGGAGCATCGACGATGCCCATGCTGGCGGTCACCGGCCCGTCCATCCCGGCATGGTCGGCAGTTTTCTTGCGGATCGTGTCACGCAGCTTTTCGGCACGTGCGACGGTGTTCCGGCCGCGCAACATGAGGATGAACTCCTCGCCGCCCACGCGGTAGGCCTGCGTGTCATCGTCTCGCGTTTCGAGCGCTTCGGCAACCGTGCGCAACACAGTATCGCCGACCACGTGGCCGTAACAGTCGTTGATCGTCTTGAAGTGATCGAGATCGATGATCGCCAGTGTGCAGTAGCCCTCCGCTCGGAGCGTCTCGAAACGGTCCTCCAGCGCGCGGCGGTTGAGCAGTCCGGTGAGCGGGTCGCGCTCGGTCAGTTGCGCAAAATTGCGCGCGGCGGTGCGGGCGAGGTCGCGCTCTCGACGGATCGCGATAAAGCGGTCGGCAACGGCCAGCGCCACGATGATGACTTCCAGAGCCAGCGCCACGAACAACGCGCGGTCGATCGAGTCGGGCGCGGTGTAAAGGCCCATGCCGCGCAGCATGCGATCGATCGATGCCGTAATCAGAGGCAGCCATGCCAGCGCGAGGAAGCGTGCGCTGCGGCTGCCGCGGAACAGGGCGAGGATAATCGCCCCGGAATAGAGCGGCACGACCGGCAGGAAGGCATAGAAAAATAGCCGGTTGTCGAACGATTGCGAGAAATCGAATTGCAGTCCGGCAAAGCCGGGCACCAGGAACGTCCATAGAGCGCACAAGACGAGCGCCTTGCGCACGCGGCGCGGCAGGGCGTGCGGTTCGAGGAAGCTGGCGAGGAACAGGCCGCCAAAGGCTGAACCGCTCACCCAGGAAAGCGAAGCGGTACGCGCGATCAGGTCGTTCGGCAGGGCGATGAAGGCGGTGATGACCCCTCCTGCGGTGAGAACGTAGGTCAGCATCGAGATCGCCATGGCGGCATGAAGCAGCACGAAGCGTTCGCGCAGGACCATGTAGAACAGGCAATCGAACAGCAACGGCATGACTAGCATCCCGGCAACCATCGCCAGCAGTAGTGCCGGGGTCAGCGCACCCTCGGCATTCTCCGGGTCGAGCGCGAGCTGTGCCTCGCTGGCGACGGTCACCGAATGCGGGCTCTCGATCATCACTACAACTGACCGGCTTTGTTCGGTGAGCTCGGGAAGCGGCAGCGAGAAGAGCGGCCCTGCCTTGAGCAGCGTGACGTCACCGGAATCGAACGTGTCGCCGCGGATCGAACCATCATTGCCCAGGACGAAGATCGCAGCCGTTTCGAACACGGTCGGGCGGCTGACGAAGACCAGCGGCGGCTCTTCCTTGTCCCAATTGTCGAAGCGCAGCCAGGTGACACCCCGGCCGTCTTCCCAGCCGGTATCTTCGCAGTTCCATGCCAGCTCCTGCACGGCCGCTTCGATGGTCATGACAGCGTCCGAATATGCGTGGCAGGTAGAGCCGGACGGCACATGCGCATCGGCGGGCTTCGCCATGAGCAGGCAAAGCATCGAACAAAACAATAATTTCAGTAAGTTATTACGTCCCCAAGTCATGCCTCAACCTTAGGGCAAAAGCACCTTAAAAGCCGTTAACCGAGCTTGTGTTTTTGCGGCTCAGGCGAGCGCTTCGGCAAGCTCGAGCAGGTCGTAGCCCAGCTCGCGGGCCACGGCGGGGTAAGTCACCCGGCCGGCATGGACGTTCAACCCCTGCGCCAGATGCGGGTCGGCCCGCATGGCTTCCTTCCAGCCCAGATCGGCGATCCTCAGTGCGTGTGGCAGGGTCACATTGTTGAGCGCATAGGTGCTGGTGCGCGCCACCGCGCCCGGCATGTTGGCGACACAGTAGTGCACGATCTCGTCGACGATATAGGTCGGGTCGTCATGCGTGGTTGCCTTGCTCGTCTCGAAGCAGCCGCCCTGGTCGATGGCAACATCGACCAGCACCGCGCCGGGCTTCATGTCCTTCAGCATGTCCCGCGTAACCAGCTTGGGCGCCGCCGCGCCCGGGATCAGCACGGCGCCGATCACCAAATCTGCCTGGCACACCGCGTCGTACAGGTTCGCCTCATTCGAGAAGCGCGTACTGGCGCGGGATTCGAAATGCGTGCCGACGCGTTCGAGCACTTCGGGATCGCGGTCCAAGATGGTCGTCTGGCCGCCCATTCCGGCTGAGATCTGCGCCGCATTGAAGCCAACCACACCGCCACCGATGATGACCACGTTTGCCGGCAGGACGCCGGGCACGCCGCCGATCAGCACGCCGCGCCCGCCATGCACCTTTTCCAGCGCATTGGCCCCGGCATGCACGCTCATGCGCCCGGCTACCTGGCTCATCGGCTTGAGCAGTGGCAGCGTGCCACCCGGCCCGGTCACCGTCTCATAGGCGATGGCGGTGACGCCCGACTTCACCAAGTCTGCGGTCTGCTCCGGATCGGGCGCAAGGTGGAGATAGGTGTAGAGGATCTGCCCTTCGCGCAGTTGCGCGCGCTCATCCGCCTGCGGTTCCTTGACCTTCACCACCATTTCGCAGGTCGAGAAGATTGTTTCTGGCCCTTCGACGATCTGCGCGCCCGCCTTGCGGTATTCGGCATCGGTTGCGCCAATGCCAAGGCCCGCCCCGCTTTCGATCCAGACTTCGTGGCCGTGTCGGACGAGCTCCTTGGCGCTCTCCGGCGTCAGGCCGACGCGATATTCGCGGTTCTTGATTTCGCGCGGGCAGCCGATGCGCATGGGATTCTCCTTGCGATGCAGGTGCGGATGGCTGTGGCCGCCGCGTCATCTGCCTGTCAAGCGCCGGGCCTAGGGGTCACGGCGCGAAAACTTCACGAAGGTAGAGACCATGCGCCGTACACACAAACTCATGCTTGCGGCGCTGCCGCTTCTGGCTCTTTCTGCCTGCGGCAGCAGCGAAGCAGAGTCCGCCGATACCACTCTGCACATCGTTGGTTCGTCAACGGTTTATCCCTTCTCCGTGGCGGTGGCCAATGCGGCCATGGAAGCCAACCCGGAGGTGCAGATCCGTGTCCGTTCGACCGGTACGGCAGACGGCATTGCGGCGTTCTGCGCAGGCGCGCCCATTCCTGTCGAGGGAGACGAGGATGCGGCTGCTTCGCCTGTTCCCGATAGCGTCAATGCCTCGCGGCGTATGACGGCAGAGGAATTTGCCACCTGCCAGGCCAATGGCGTGACCGATATCGTCGAACTGCGCGTGGGCACGGATGGTGTGGTCTTTGTTTCGGCAAGTGATGGCGGCCTGTCGATGAACCTTACTCCGCGCGTGGTCTACACGGCGCTGGCGGCAGAGCCTTTTGGCGAGGAGCAGGCCAATCTGAACTGGTCCGATGTCGATTCCTCGCTGCCCAATGAGGCTATCGAGGTCTACGGCCCGCCTTCTAGCTCGGGCACGCGCCAGTCATTGCTCGAACTCGTGCTGGAAGTGGGCTGCGCCGAGAACCGCAGCCTGGCCGGTCTCGAGTTGAGCGAGCCGGAACGCTACGCGGAAGTCTGTTCGTCGCTGCGCACGGATTCGGGCTTTCTCGACCAGGGCGAGAATGACGACCTGATCGTGCGCAAGGTCGCCAATAACGAAAGGGCCCTGGCAGTGGTCGGCTATTCCTGGTTCGAGGAGAATCAGGACATCGTGCAGGCGATGACCTTCAGCGGCGTGGAACCCAATGAGGAGACGATCTCCAGCGGCGCCTATCCCGCTTCGCGTCCGCTGTACATCTATGTGAACAAGGCGCGTGTCGAGGCCGTACCGGGCCTGCAGCCCTATGTCGCCGCATGGGTCGCGAGCTGGGACGGCAGCGGGCCGCTTGCCAATATCGGCTTCATCCCCGCGCATGATGACCAACGTGCGGCCATGGCCGACAGGGCGGCGAACATGACTGTGCTGACCGAAGCTGACCTCAGCGGCGAATAGGGCAGGGGCGGTTCAACGCTAGCCGCGCAATCAATGCTGCGCGGCGAAGCTTTCCAGCCCGGGAACGCTGATGCTGCGGCCACCGCCGAAATCCTCGCGAACGACGATCAGGCCAGTCCTTTCGAGGTGATCGAGCAGGCGGCGTATGCGACCGGGCGACGAGGTGCCATAGACGCGCGCCAGTTCCTCTTCATCCGGTGCGCTCATGCCCTGCGCGGCGGCGGCAGCGATGCACAAATAGGGCGCCAGCACATCGTCCGACACATTCTTTGCAAGCTGTTCGATCGCCTCGCGTTGACTGTCTTCCAGCCTGTCGAGCCGGGCCACGGCGACAGCAAAGAGCCGGTTGAACTGCGTCATGTCGATATGCGCCGAAGGAATGCCGCGTTCGCGCGTGCGGATGGCGAATTCGCGGAACAGGGTTGCGGCGGGCTGGAAAGTGGCGCCGTCTTCGGCGGCCATTTCCTGCAACAATGCGGCGACCCTACCCTGCTTGCGCTCCTGCGGTGCAGGCGCCGAGTCCGCAGCCGTTTCATCCTGCGTATCCTCGGCTTCAGGCTCAGCCGGCTCTGCTTCCACTTCCGCCTGCTGGATTATCGCCTCTTCCAACTCCTGCATGGCCGGAACGGCCGTGACAGGCGGGGTAGGCCGGGCAGGCGCGGGATTGGCGGCTTCCTCCGCGAGGGAATCGTGCAGCAGGGCTTCCATCTCTCCGGCAGGAGCAGAAGGCAGGGGCATCAGTCCGGTCGCGGCGGTTTTGCCGCCGGTTCTGACCGAGCCGATCTTCACTGCCACCGGTTTGCGGCTGATCGCCGGACCGAGGCCGAGAAAATGGCCGCGTTCAAGATCGCGAATTCTCTCGGCTTGCTTGCGTTCCATGCCCAGCAGGTCCGCCGCGCGCTGCATGTCGATATCGAGGAAGGTGCGCCCCATCAGGAAGTTTGATGCCTCGGCAGCAACATTCTTGGCCAGCTTGGCGAGGCGCTGCGTCGCGACGATCCCGGCCAGGCCGCGCTTGCGCCCGCGGCACATGAGGTTGGTCATGGCCGACAGCGTCATGCGGCGCGTGTCTTCGGCAATTTCGCCCGCGACGGAGGGCGCGAACATCTGCGCCTCGTCCACCGCCACCAGCGCCGGGTACCAGTGTTCGCGCGGAGCATCGAAGAGCGCGGTGAGGAATTGCGCTGCGCAGCGGATCTGCTGCTCGACCTCGAGTTCTTCCAGCGCCAGCACGACAGAAGCGCGGTGCTGGCGGATGCGCGCCGCCAACGCGACGATTTCGCGTTCGGTATAGCTGCCGCCATCGATCACGATGTGATCGAAATGATCGGCAAGGCTGACGAAATCGCCTTCGGGGTCGATCACCACCTGCTGGACGAGGCCGGCGCTCTCTTCGAGCAGGCGGCGCAACAGATGCGACTTGCCGCTGCCCGAATTGCCCTGCACCAGAAGGCGCGTGGCGAGCAGTTCCTCCACGTCGATCTGGACGGCATTGCCGCCCGAATCCCGGCCAATTTCGATTTGCGCCCTCACGGGTGCGAAACTAGCAGCCCGGCCATTTGCGGAAAGGCGCGGGCGGCCAGTTATCCAGCGTTTGCGACCGCCGGGAGCTTATTCCGGCTGGAACAGCTCCAGCGGGATGCTCTCGCCCACTGCGCGCAGGCCCGCATCCGAACCGTGCAGGAAATCGCCCATGTGATAGCCATCGCGCATGGTCGAAGGATCGTCCGGTTCGGCAAAGGCCAAATCGATGCGCACGATGCCGTCGAATTCGCCCGAATTGAGCATCCAGTCAGTGATTTCCTGGCGCACTGCCTCGCCTTCCTCGGACCAGTAGCTGGCGCCCTTGTAAGGCCCGATGGGCGAGCCATAGACCTTGATGCCCTTCTCATGCGCGCGGGCAATGAGCTGGCGGTAGCCGGCGATCATCTGCGCCGCGTCGATCTGAGGCTGGTCGATGGTCAGGCCGCCAACGCCGCCCTGCTGCGGACCGAAGGCGTTGCCGATATCGTTGACGCCTTCGAAGATGATCATGTGGGTGACATTGGGCAGGCTCAGCACGTCCTCGTCGAAACGCGAGAGCGCACTCTCGCCCATGCCGGGGCTGAGCACGCGATTGCCGCTGATGCCGGCATTGGCAACGGCATATTCCATGCCGGCCGCTTCCAGCCTCTCGGCCAGCACGTCGGGCCAGCGGCGGTCTTCGCCTGCGGTCGAGCCGACACCATCGGTGATCGAGTCTCCGAAGGCGACGATCGTGCCCATGGCATCGTCGGAGAATACTTCGACAGTATGCAGGAAGGCGCGGTGCTGCGCGGTCTCAACCGGCTCGAATGCCTCGCCCACATGGTTGCCCGGCGGCGACACGGCGAGCGTGTCGAGCCCGGTCAGATGACAGGTGCAGGGACCAGTATCATTGGGCAGGTAGAACTCGATCCTGGCCTTCTGGAAGTCCTCTGTATCGAGTTCGACCACGTCGCTGGCGAAGGGCGCGCCGCGCGGGATCACTGCGCCCGCTTCGCCGCCAAAAGTGAGCGGACGGCTGCTGCCGGGCAGGTCGTTGCCATTGGCATCGAGCAGCACAATGCGCGCTTCGCCAATGGCGAGCGGGGCGGGGCCGTAGCGATTGGTGAAGCGCACGCGCAGCTTGGTGCCGCCTTCGGAAAGGCGCACAATTTGGCTGATCGTGACATTCTCATAGGAAGCGGCAGCGAATGGCCCGTCGGTCGATAGCGGCGCGTGCGGCGATGCCGTCCAGCTGCCGACCCACATGCCCTCTTCGTGATGGTCGGCAAAGGCGGGTGCGGCCATGGCAAGTGCTGCGCCGGCAAACGCCAGTCCGGTGATCCTCATCCGCATAGCCTTTCCCTCCCTCAGGCGTTCGCTGTTTCGCGATTATAGACCCAGTAATTCGCGCCCCAACGTTGCTCAAGGTCGGCGAGGCATTCCTTGTGAATCTCGCGCACGCGCTGCGGCGTCATGTAATCCGCCGGGTCGATCTCCTCGATCTTCAGCGTCGACTTGTCCTCATAGAGGTGCTCGCCCTTCAGAAGGGCATTTTCGTCATAGGGCCAGATGAAGGCCTGCAGTGAATGGACGAGGTAGAGCCCTTCATCCTTTTCCACCTTGTGGCCGAGCTTCTTCAATTCGGCGCCGGTCGACATCTGGTGGAACCACATTTCGTCGGCAATGCCCCAGTCGGCCACAGCGACGAGGTCGCCCGAGTTCCACAGCACGATATCGCCGATCGAGGAGTAGAAATCGAACACGCCCTGGCGGCCCTTGACCTGGAACGGGCTGTCTCCCCAGGTGATGTGATAGACCGGATCGTCGGCCATCATGTCGGGCGCGGTGATCTCCTCGAACATGGCCGCGCCTTCGAGGTGCACGTGGCGGCAGTAGTTCTTCAGGATCGCGCGGTGCAGCGGGTTCTCCGTGCGCTCGAGCAGGTCGAGCGTCGGGTTCATGCAGTCATAGACCTGCTGTTCGTATTTGCTGGCCATGGGGGCTCCTCTCCTTGTCTTTTGGGAAGGAGTGTAACTCCCGGCTCATCACTCCGCTAGGACTGACGCGAATGGCCGAGAGGACATGTGCGTCACCTGCGTTCGTGCCATTTGAGCGCCAGCCCGATTACCGTGCCCACGCCGATCGCCACGGTCAGGTCGACAAGCACGGTCAGTGCGGCGGTGAGGACAAGCAGCGCCAGCTGCATGCGCGGCAGCTCCATGCGCTCGCACCAGCGCTCGGGCTCGGACATGTTCCAGGCGGTGATGACGAGCAGGCCGGCCAGCGCGGGCAGCGCCAGTTCGCCCGCCAGCGGGGCGAGGGCGATCATGGCCAGCAGAACGACCAGCGCGTGGATGATGCCAGCGACGGGAGTACGCCCCCCGGCATCGACATTGGTGGCGGTGCGCGCGATTGCGCCGGTTGCCGGAAGCCCGCCGAACAGGGGCGAGGCAATATTGGCCGCGCCTTGCGCCAGCAATTCCGCACTGGTGCGATGCGCGCCTCCTATCATGCGGTCGGCAACCAGCGCGGACAGCAAGGATTCGATTCCCGCCAGCACGGCAATGGTCAGCGCCGAGGGCAGCAATTCCAAGATAAGGTCGATCGAAATGGGTGGCAGCGAAGGGATGGGCAGGCCATGCGGCAATTCGCCGAAGCGCGAGGCGACCGTTTCGGCGCTCGGGATGAGGAACGCCGCCAGCGCGCTGGTGACGAGCACGATAACGGCGCGGGCGCGGAATTTTGGCGCCAGCTTTCGCAGCAGCACGATCCCGGCGATCGTTCCCAGCCCAAGCAGCAGCGAAGGCCAGTCTAGCGAAGCGCGCGCGGCCCACAGCCCTTCGATCTTGGGCAGGAATTCGGCGGGGAGACTGCCCGTTTGCAGCCCGGCAAGGTCCTTGAGCTGGCTGGTAGCGATCACCACCGCGATGCCCACGGTGAAGCCTTCGATCACCGCTTCGGGGATCAGCCGGATCAGCCTTCCGGCGCGCAGCAAGCAGCCGATTACCAGCAATATGCCGGCCATGATCGTCGCCAGCAGCATGCCCTCGAAACCGTGATTGGCGATCACCGAATAGACCACCACGATGAAGGCGCCGGTCGGCCCGCCGATCTGCACCCGGCTGCCGCCCAGCGCGGAAATGAGGAACCCGCCAACGACGGCAGTCACCAGCCCGGCTGCGGGCGGCGCGCCCGAGGCGATGGCGATGGCAATGCTCAGCGGCAGCGCGACAAGCGCGACCGTGGCCCCGGCAATGGCATCGCCGGAGAATTGCCTGCGATCGTAGGTCGCCAGCGTGGTCAGCAGTTTTGGTTTCATTATGCCCCGGGACTCGGGAGGAAGATGGGTGGCGGTATGCCCAGCCTATAGCGGATTACCATCCCGGTCGCGGTAGATTTCGCGGCGACCGGCCACATTGCCTCCTGCCACGAAATCGCGAATAGTGGTCGCGAGGCTGATTGCATCGAACTTGGGGGCCAAATGAGCGGACAATTCAGGATCTTTGCGTCATTTGCCGTCTGTCTTGGACTCTTGGCAGCACCGGGTCTCGTTTACGCCCAGGCCGAGCGGGAAATCATCGATGTCCATATGCACGGACGATATTCGTTCGAGGACTTTGAGGAGGTTCGCGCCGCCCAGTTGCAGGCGATGGAGGCTGACGGGGTGACAGGGGCTGTGATCGGCGTCTCCACGAAAGAGGATGTCGATGCCTGGCAGGGCGCTTCCATCATCGTGGGCATTGTGCTGGCCGCTTGCCCCCGCAATTCCGTGGAGCCCACATTCATTTGCTTTCCCGAGAGCGAGGGCTGGGCGGATTTCGACTGGCTCGAAGAGAATGTCGCTTCCGGCCGCATCGGCGTGCTTCAGGAGGTCGCCCCGCAATATCTCGGCCTCTCGCCTTCCAACCCGAGGCTGGAACCCTATTTTGCGCTCGCCGAGCGCTATGACATTCCGGTCGGTTTCCACACCCAGCGCGGCCCGAACGAGGGGAACCGCTTCGAGGGCTGCTGCCCCAATTTCGATCCCGCCATGGGCAACCCGGCGCTGCTACGACCGGTGCTGGATCGCCATCCGGGCATGCGCGTGTGGATCCAGCATGTCGGCGCAGGACCGGCGGTTGGCGGTCCGTTCTGGGATGAGACCTTGGCGCTGCTGCGCGACTATCCCGGGGTCTATCTCGACCTGTCCATCACCAATGGCGTGATGCCGTTCGAGCAATATGAGGCGGCCATGCGGCGGTTGTTCGATGCCGGATTTGCCGACCGGATCATGTTCGGCAGTGACAATGTGCCGGTAAGCCAGATTCTGGAACGCATGGAGCGTATCGAATGGCTGACCGAAGAAGACCGCACGGCGATTCTGAGTGGCAACGCCAAGCGCTTCTTTCGAATCCCGGAGGAATAGACTGGAGGCAGGGCGTGCCGCTCCAGTGTGGTCATCTCAGCTACTCTCTTCGATCCATCCGCGAAAAACCTCGATCATGGCGCCAAGCTGGCCCGGACCGCCGAAGCCGGTGAATGCATTGCCATTGGCCTTGCAGGTGAACCACTCGGTTTCGTGATCATAGTCGTGCTTGATCTCATCCATCGTCACGCCTTCCCAGTGCGTGCCGATGGTGTGAATGGTCAATTGCCAGCCCGGATTGTCGATCGTTGTGATGTCGACCCCATGACCATGCTCCCACACGCCGTTGCACTGGGAAGCGTACCACTGCATCAGCCAATCGAGCGAGTTCACAAGGGGTTGCCGTCCCGGTCGCGGTAGATTTCGCGGCGGCCAACATGGTTGGCAGGACCGACCAGCCCGTCCTCCTCCATCCGCTCGATCAGCTTGGCGGCGGTGTTGTATCCCACGCCAAGCTGTCGCTGGAGCCATGAGCCCGAGGCTTTCTGGTTCTCCCACACGATCTGGCAGGCCTGGCGATAGCGCCGCTCCTCCGGATTGTCCGAAGCGGTGAACTCGTCCTCGAAAGAAAAGCCGCCATCCTCGGGCTCCTCTGTGACCGAGTCGATGTAATCGGGCTCGCCCTGGCCGCGCCAATGGACCGCGACTTTCTCCACCTCCTCGTCCGAGACGAAGGGGCCGTGTACGCGCTTCAGCGCGCCGCTGGTAGGCTTGTAGAGCATGTCACCCTTGCCCAGCAGCTGCTCGGCGCCTTGTTCGCCAAGGATGGTGCGGGAATCGATGCGGCTGGTGACGTTGAAGGCGATGCGGGTGGGCAGGTTCGCCTTGATCACGCCGGTGATGACATCGACCGAGGGGCGCTGGGTCGCCATGATCAGGTGGATGCCCGCGGCTCGGCTTTTCTGCGCCAGGCGCTGGATCAGCACCTCGATTTCCTTGCCGACAGTGACCATGAGGTCGGCCAGCTCGTCCACGATCACAACGATCTGCGGCATGACCTCGTAATCGAGCTGCTTTTCCTCGAACAGTTCCTCGCCCGTCTCGGGGTCGAAGCCGGTCTGCACGCGGCGGCCGAGCGGCTTGCCCTTGGCGGCGGCGGCTTTCACCCGGTCGTTGAAGCCGGTGAGGTTGCGCGCGCCGATATCGCTCATCATGCGATAGCGCCGCTCCATCTCCTCGACCGCCCATTTCAAGGCGCGGATCGATTTGTGCGGCTCGGTCACCACCGGCGCGAGGAGGTGCGGGATATCGTCATAGCTCTTGAGCTCGAGCACCTTGGGATCGATCAGGATCATGCGGCATTCGGCCGGGCTGAAGCGGTAGAGCAGCGAGAGCAGGATGCAGTTGAGGCCGACCGACTTGCCCGAGCCGGTCGTGCCCGCGACCAGCAGATGCGGCATGGCGGCGAGGTCTGCGACGATCGGTTCGCCGGCAATATCCTTGCCAAGGATGATCGGGAGATTGCCCTTGGCATCGACGAAGGCTTCCGACGCGGCAAGCTCCTTGAAACTGACCGTCTGGCGGTCGGCATTGGGCAGCTCGATACCCATCACCGTCTTGCCCGGGATCGGCGCGACGCGCGCGGAGATGGCAGACATGTTGCGGGCAATGTCTTCGGCGAGGCCGACCACGCGGCTGGCCTTGATGCCCGGCGCAGGTTCCAGCTCGTACATGGTTACCACCGGCCCGGTTCGTACGGCGGTGATCTCGCCCTTCACGTTGAAATCGTCGAGCACGTTTTCGAGCAAGCGGGCATTCCTCTCCAGTGCCAGCTTGTCGAGCTTGTGCGCGGTGTTTTCCGGCCGGTCCTCGAGCAGGTCGAGGCTTGGCAGGTCGAATTCTGCGAACAGGTCCTTCTGCTTGCCCTTGCTCGGCTTGGCGGGGCGCGGCGGGGCGGAAGGATCGGAGATTTCCGGCGGCTTGCGATCGGATTGGGGGAGCGTGACCGGCTCGGATTTCTTCTTCTCGGTCTTGCGGCGCTCCGCTGTCGGCTTGAAGGGATTGCTCGGCTTACCCGGCAGGCTGGGCGCGCGGCGGGCCCATTCGGGCAGGGTCAGCAAGCCTGCCCAGTCCAGTGCGAAGACCTTGCCTGCGAGGAAGGCGCCGCCAAACAAGCTCAGCAACCCGCCGGCCAGAACGGTCCAGAATTGCGCGGCTTCGGGCAATCGCCCGGCGAGAGCCTGCAATCCGCCTTCGCCGAGCAGACCGGCTAGCCCGCCATAGCCCGCGGGATAGGAGGAATTCGCCGGATCGCTGACCAATGCGAGCACAGTCGAAAGCAGCGCCATGGCCAGCAGCAGGAGCAGCACGGTGTGCCACCACTTGCTGCGGACCTCCTCTTCATCCTCGTCCGAGGAATCGAGCCACAGACGGCGCCCGAAAGCATAGAAGAGCGGCAGCAGGAGGATCGAAACGACGCCGAAGCCGGTCAGTGCGAGGTCCGAGGCGTAGGCTCCGGCAATGCCCATCCAGTTTCGGACAACCTCGCCCGCAGCAGTCGAAAGCGAAGGGTCACTTTGCGCATGGCTGACCAGCGCAAGCGCGAGGAACAGCATGAGTGCGAAAAGGATGATGGCGCCCGAACGCTGCAATATGCGCGCGAGCGAACGGCGAAACGCCGCTTTCCAGTCGACAGTGTTGCCTTTGCTACGGGCGCTCGACGCCATGGCATATGTTCCCTCTTCGTCCCGCGAGGATGCATAATGAGTCCCCGCGGACTCGGCGTCAAGAATCAGGAGCCGGAGAGACCGTCAATTGCGGCCCAGTGTGGCCAATGGATTCCACGCGCCCTTTTCGCGTCCATACCGCCCAGCGCGATGACGGGCATTTTCGCGTGGGTAGCGAGCATGCGGAAACGCTCCGGACCAAGCGATGCCGCGCCCGGGTGGCTGTTTGTTGGGAATACGGGTGACAGCAACACGGCATCGGCGCCCATGCGGTTCGCCTCGCCGATTTCGGTGAGGTTATGCGCGGTGGCCAGCATCAGCAGGTCGCGGCGCGGGTAGAGGCTGCGCGGCGCGCCATATATACCGTCCGCACCCCATTCGAGAGCCGTCAGTGAAGAATCGGCCAGGACAATCACATGGCCCTTCCCCCGGGCGATGCGGCGCAAGGCAAACCAGCGCGCCACACGCTCTTCGGGCGGCAAATGATAATGGCGATAGACGAAGCCCGATCCGCGCGGCAGGCTTCTTAGCGCTGCTTCCAGTTGCGCATCGTTTCGCTCGTCGGAAATGAGCCAGATCTCGGGGAAAGGCTGGATTGCAGGCATGGCACCGCTATAGCGCCTGCATGATTGCAAATGCAGCCCTTCAGGAAGTTCAGGCCGATATTGCCAAGGCCTGCAAGATCGCCCGCCGCGAAGTGGACGAGGTGACGCTGATCGCCATCAGCAAGACGCACCAAGCCGATGCCATTGTTCCGCTGCTCGATGCGGGGCAGCGCGTTTTCGGCGAAAACCGCGTGCAGGAAGCGCAGGGCAAGTGGCCCGCGCTGAAAGAGCGCTATGACGGCATCGAACTGCACCTTGTCGGGCAGTTGCAGTCGAACAAGGCGGATGATGCGGTTGCGTTGTTCGATGCGATCCACTCGCTCGACCGGCCTTCGCTGGTCAAGGGGCTGGCCAAGGCGATGGACAAGGCTGGCCGCCGCATCCCCTGCTTCGTGCAGGTCAATATCGGCGCGGAAGAGCAGAAGGGCGGATGCGCAATTGCCGATGTGCCCGGCCTGCTCGAACAGGCCCGCGGCGCAGATATTCCGCTGGCCGGGCTGATGTGCGTACCGCCCTTCGGAATCGAGCCTGCGCCCTTCTTCGCCCTGCTCGACAAGATGGCCCGCGATAACGGCCTCGATGGCCGCAGCATGGGCATGAGCGGCGATTACGAGACCGCGATCATGCTCGGCGCGACGCATATCCGCGTCGGTACCGCGCTGTTCGGGGAACGCGGTTAGCCATTCGTCGAAGCGGAACTTGCCCGGACAAGCACGAAAGGTCATCGCGGCGGCCATGAACAAGATTTCGAAAGTGCTGCTTCCGGGCCTGGCCGGGATTGCCCTGGTTTCCTGCTCCGCTTCCGCTCCCGAGGACGAAGGCGATCGCCCTTGGCTCCTCGCCGGGGAATTGCAGGAAATCGTCACGGCCGACGGCACGACCATTCCCGAGATTCGCGGTGTTTGGCGCAGTCGCGGTTATGGGCGCCTGTTGCTGGTGCAGGAGGATGGTCTAACCCGCTTCGAGGAAGACGGATCGTGCTACCTGCCGCCGCGCGTCGGCGGAGCGCAGACAGAGATGGATTCGGTCGATTACCGCTTCTTCCGCCTTCTGCCGGGAGGCGATGCGGCGATATTCCAGCTTCTGCGCGGCGATACCAATGTCGTGTTCGACAGGCTGGAGGAGCTGCCGGACAATTGCGTTGCCGGGCCCGATGCCGATCCGGAGGCGGTGGCCGATGCATTTCTCGATATCTTCGAGCGGCATTATGCCTTCTTCGATCGCCGCCCGCCCGGTCATGACGAGCGCGCCGAGCGAGTCAGGGCGGCAATCCGGCCGGATATGAGCGATGCCGAGCTGTGGGATGCGCTGGCATCCTATATGGATGGCCTTTCCGACAGCCACACCAAGCTGATCGGCGAAGTGGACGGAGAGCAGCGCCGCGTACAGGACGGGCAGGGCGAGACACTGCCGCGCATGCGCGCAAGCGAAGGCGGAGAGATGGCATGGCTGATCGGCCTTATCGAGCAGACACTCGGCGAACTTGGCGACACGGCTCATCACGATGGACAGGACCGCATCGTCTGGGGGGTGATCGACGGGCGCGTCGGCTATCTGCAGATATTCCAGATGGGCGGCTTCACCACACGTGAGGACTTCGGCAGCGATGGCTGGGCCGAGACCGAGATGGCCGAGTTCAACCGCATCTTGGACGAGGCCTTTGCCGCTTTCGAAGGGCTCGATGCCGTCGTGCTCGACCTGTCGAACAATCGCGGGGGCTGGGACCGGGTGGCGAAAGCGCTGCCCGGCCGCTTCACCGATGAGGCCTATACCGGTTTCACCACGCAGGCTCGCGGCTCCGGCCTTGCGCCCTTCCCGCATGAGATTGCGCCGGCGGATGGTCCGCGCTTCACCGGCCCGGTCTATCTGATGACCAGCGACGTAACGGTGAGCGGTGGCGAGCTGGCGACATTGGCCCTGCGGCAGAATTCGCGCGTGACCCAGGTGGGGCGGACGACCCGCGGGGCATTTTCCACGCCACTGTCCAAGCGCCTGCCCAATGGCTGGCTTCTTGAACTCTCGAACGAAGTCTTCGCTGCTCCCGATGGAACGGTGTTCGAGGAAACCGGCATCGCCCCCGAGATAGACATGGATATCTATCCCGCGGGCAATCCTGTCGGCGGCCACTGGCGCGCGGTCGAGGAAGTTGTGCGGATTGTGGGCGAGGACCAACCGACCGCCTGATCGACCTGTGGGCTTGCGGGCCCTTCCCGAGCGCGGAGCAGCATCGCTTTCGGGCTGGCGCCGGTCGCTGCCGGCGTCAGGCTACTCAGCCGCTTCGGCTTCGGCCTCGCCCGCAGCAATCGCGTCGAGCAATGCCCGCTCGACCTTGCCCAGCCTGTCCTCGCTGTAGATCTTCTGGCCCAGCAGGTCGGTGACATAGAAGGTATCGACTGCGCGCTCACCATATTGGGTGATGTGTGCCGAATTGATGATCAGGCTCTGTTCGAACATGGCTCTGGTCAGACGGTTGAGCAAAGCCGGCCGGTCGGTGGCGTTGACCTCGATCACGGTGAAACGGTCCGATGCCTCATTGTCGAACAGGATCAGCGGGGCGATGCGGAAATTCTCTGCGCGCGTGCGCGGCAGCGGCCTTGCGGCGAGGCTTTCCACCATGTCGATCTTGCCGAGCAGGCCGTCCTCGATCTTCTGTTTGAGTCGGGCGAGTTGGGTGGCTTCCTGGAATGGCTTGCCGAAAGGGTCCTGTACTAGGAAATTGTCGACCGCCTTGCCCACCTTGCTGGTGTGGATGCGCGCGTCGATGATGTTGGCGCCAGCGAGGTGGATCGAGCCGGCAATGCGGAAGAACAGGCCGGGATGGTCTTCGCCGATGAAGGTAATCAGCGTCGCGCCGCGCGCCGGGTAGTATTCGGCGTGAATCGAGAGCTTGTGTTCCAGCCTCTTGGCGGCTGCATAATGCGGCAGGTTGATGGCGATGATGTCGGCCGGTTCGGCCATCCAGTAATCGCGGTCGAGACGGCTATCCAATTCCTCGACCAGATGCGCACGCTCGGGGCCGAGCAGTTCAGCCACTTCCTTGCGCTTGGCCTGATAGCGCTTCTCGCGCCGTTCCTCGTCATCTTCGCCGAGACGCAAATTCTCTTCCGCCAGCTTGTAGAGATCGCCCAGCAGCTGGCGCTTCCAGCTGTTCCAGATGCCCGGGCCGACTGCCCGGATATCGACGATGGTGAGGACGGTGAGCTGGCCGAGATGCTCGGTGTCCTCGATCTCCTCGACGAAATCCTCGATCGTCTTGGGATCGGACAGGTCGCGCTTGAAGGCGGTCGCGCTCATCAACAGGTGATAGCGCACGAGCCAGCTGACCAGCTCGGTCTCTGCCTTGGTCATGCCGAAGCGCGGGCACAGTTCGAGGGCGACTTCCGCGCCGAGGACCGAATGGTCGCCGCCTCGCCCCTTGGCGATATCGTGCAGCAGCGTGGCAACATAGAGCGCGCGGCGATATTTCAGGCCGGGAATGATATTGGTGGCGAGCGGATGGTCTTCCTCCAGCTCTCCCTTCTCGATCTTGTTGAGCAGGCCGATGGCGCGGATCGTGTGCTCGTCCACCGTATAGTGGTGGTACATGTCGAACTGCATTTGCGCGTTGACCTTGCCGAAATCGGGCACGAAACGGCCGAACACGCCAGCCTCGTTCATCCAGCGCAGCACGGTTTCGGGGTCGTTCTTGCCCGCCAGCAGCTCGAGGAACAGCGCATTGGCGCGCTCGTCCTCGCGGGTTTCGCGGTGGATCAGGCTGGCATCGCGGCGGACCTGGCGCATGGTCTCGGGATGGATTTCCATCCCTTCGCGCTCGGCCACGGTGAACACTTCGATCAGGCGAGCGGGATCCTTGCGGAACCATTCGTCGGTGGGCGCGGAAATCTTGCCGCCCGAGATCGTATATCCGTCCACGGTCTGCTTGCGCTTGCCGCGGAAGGAGCCGAACAGGCTGGCGCGGCGGCGCTTGGCGGCGCTCTGCTCTTCGAGCGAAGCGAGGAAGATTCCGGTCAGATTGCCGACCTGCTGAGCCTGCAGGAAATAGAACTGCATGAAGCGTTCGACCGCGCTCTTGCCCGGCCTGTCGGCGTAATTCATCCGCTTTGCCACTTCGCGTTGCAGGTCGAAGGTCAGCCGGTCCTCGCCGCGCTTGGCGATAGTGTGCAGGTGGCAGCGCACGGCCAGGAGGAACCCTTCGGCGCGGCGGAAGGTGCGGTATTCCTCGGGCGTGAAGAGGCCTTTCTCGACCAGTTCGGCGGCGCTGTGCACGCGGTGCACATATTTGCCGATCCAGTAGAGCGTCTGCAGGTCGCGCAGGCCGCCCTTGCCGTCTTTCACATTGGGTTCGACGACATAGCGCGAATCGCCCATGCGCTTGTGCCGTTCGTCCCGCTCGGCCAGTTTCTGGGTCACGAATTGCTGTTCCGAGCCGGGCACGACATCGCCCCAGAATCGGTCCTGCGCCATTTCGAAGACCTGCTTGTCGCCCCAGAGATAGCGCCCTTCGAGCAGCGCGGTGCGGATGGTCAGGTCGGATTTGGCCATGCTCACCATCTCGTCGAGCGAGCGGCTCGAATGGCCCACCGTGAGGCCGAGGTCCCACAGGAAATAGAGCATGGCCTCGATCACCTGCTCGCACCATGAGGTCGGCTTGTCGGGCGTGATGAAGGCGATATCGACATCCGAATAGGGCGCCATCTCGCCGCGCCCATATCCGCCCACGGCAATCAGGGCGAGGCGCTCGCCGCTCGATCGGTTGGCGACCGGGTAGAGGTCGTTCACCACGTGGTCGTGGACCAGCCGGATCAGCTGGTCGATCAAGAAGGCATAGCCGGTGGTGATCTCGTGACCGGCGGCGGGCTTTTCGCTCAGCCGTCTGGTGAGTTCCTTGCGGCCGGCAGCCAGGGCTTCCTTGAGCAAGGAGACGATTTGCGGGCGCGCGGCTTCGGCACCCTTGTCCTCGACGGCGTCCGCGATGGCTGCTGCAAGCGCACGGCGGTCGACGATCTGGCGCTGATTGGGGATTGCTGGCTGTGACACGCAGAGGCACTTAGGCGGAGCGGGCCGAATGTGCAAAATCTAGCTTGCAGCAAGCCACAATGCGTCTTCGGGGTTCCACCCGGCGCGGGCCTGTGCCATTGCCGCCCGCGACGGGAGGCAGGGTTAGCATGCTCGATATTCTGGCAGCTTCGGCAGAGGCGTTGCACTGGGAAGATTTCGGCCTGAGGAACGGTATCGACCTCGGCTTTTTCAACCTGCGCTACTATTCGCTCGCCTACCTTGCCGGGCTGGTGCTGGGCTATTGGCACCTCTCGCGCATGATCAAGTCACCCGGTGCGCCGATGGCGCAGCGCCATGCCGACGACCTCTTCTTCTACTGCATGATCGGCGTGATCCTGGGCGGCAGGCTCGGCTATGCGACCTTCTATACTGGCGGCGATACCGGCATTCCCAATCTCTGGACCGATTTCTCGGGCGAGGGTTTCATCAGCTGGAAGCTGATCCGGCTGTGGGATGGCGGGATGAGTTTTCATGGCGGGGTGATCGGGGTGACCCTGGCCATTGCGTTCGTGTCCTGGCGCGGGAAGCTCTCCTTCATCCGCGTGTGCGACTACATCTCGGTCAATGTCGGTTTCGGCATGTTGTTCGGGCGGCTGGCCAACTTCATCAATGGAGAATTGTGGGGACGCCCGGTATCGAGCGATGTTCCATGGGCCATGACCTTTCCGGGAGCGGGACCCGAACCGCGCCATCCCAGCCAGCTCTACGAGGCCGGACTGGAAGGCCTGCTGGTGATCCTGATCATGCTGCCGTTGTTCTGGTACACACGCGCCCGCTATCGCCCGGGCCTGCTGGTCGGGGTCTTCACCGCGCTGATCGCCAGCGGGCGTTTCATCGTCGAATTCTACCGCGAGCCCGATGCGCAGCTTGCCGAATTTGCCCAGCAGACGGGCCTGTCCATGGGCCAATGGCTGACCATTCCGCTTATCGTCGCCGCGCTCGCGCTTGTGGTATGGGCGCTTACGAGGGCACCATTGGCTAGCGGCCAGAAGCAGGCGGGAGCATGACGCGCGCATGAGCGAAGGCAGTCTTTCGGATATCTTCAAGAGGCTGATTGCCTCCACGGGTCCGATCAGCCTGATGCATTTCATGGGCGAATCCAACCTCCGCTATTATTCGGACCGTGACCCGCTGGGCGCAGAGGGCGATTTCATCACTGCTCCCGAAATCAGCCAGATGTTCGGGGAACTGATCGGGCTGTGGCTAGCCGATCTGTGGATCCGTGCCGGCAAGACCGAGCCGGTCCATTTCGTCGAACTGGGTCCGGGGCGCGGCTATCTTGCCCGCGATGCCGCCCGTGCCATGAAGCGCTACGGGCTCGAACCGCGGATGCACCTCGTCGAAGGATCGGTCCGGCTGCGCGACGAGCAATTGCGGCAGGTGCCAGGGGCCATCTTCCATAACGACCTGTCCACCGTGCCGATGGAAGGGCCGGTCCTGCTGGTCGCCAATGAATTTCTCGATGCCCTTCCGGTGCGGCAGCTGGTGATGACCGAGGAAGGCTGGCGCGAGATCATGGTCGGCGTCGGGGAGGACGGATTCGCGCTGGTGCCGGGCCAGCAGCGCATGGATTCGGCCGTTCCCGAAACGCGCCGGGAGGCCGAGGTCGGAACGCTGATCGAGACCTGTCCGGGAGCGGCTGCTACCATGTTCGAAGTGGCAGGCAGGCTGACCAACCAGGGCGGTGCGGCACTCTTCATCGATTACGGCCATGTCGCCCCTCGCAACGGATCGACATTGCAGGCCGTGCGGGCGCACAAGAAGCTCGATCCGCTTGCCGCGCCAGGGGAGGCCGACCTCACCGCGCATGTCGATTTCGACCAGATGAAGCAGATTGCCTTGTCGCGCGGCGCCAAGTGGATGGGCACCACCACGCAGGGGCAATGGCTCAAGGCGCTTGGCATCGAGCAGCGCGCCGATGCTTTGGCCGAGTTCGCCCCAGAGCACCGGGAGGCGCTGATGTCGGCGCGCGACCGGCTGGTCGATGCAGACCAGATGGGCGAGTTGTTCAAGGTCATGGGCCTGTGCGCCCCGGAATGGCCCGATGGGGCCGGCTTCAACCCTGAATAGGCTCCAGTTCGGCGGATTCCTCGCTAGGGGCGATAGCCTTCTTCTGCAGAACGAGTTCGACGACCAGGCCTTCCTTCTCGAAATGGCGCTCCCAGCTTCCCTGCAGCTGGCCCGTTACCGCCATTTCGACCATGCGCGAGCCAAAGCCGGTCTCGCCTGATTCCTCCGGTTCGGGCCCGCCCCTTTCGGTCCAGCGGAGAAGGATATCCGTGCCCTTGTCCGTCACCGCCAGGTCGACATGGCCCTCATCGACTGAGAGCGCGCCATATTTCGCCGAGTTGGTCGCCAGTTCGTGGAAGACCAGCGCCAGCGGCGTTGCCGCGCGCGGGGATATGGAGGCATCTGCGCCGTTTACGCGAATGCGCGCATCGTCCGTCCCCGTGCGGTAGGGTGCAAACAGCACGTCGAGCAGGCCGAGCAGGCTTTCCCGCGTCGAGCCACTTGCCGGGCGGACGAAATCGTGAGCACGGCCAAGCGCGTGGAGCGTGCCGATCAACTGGTCGGCAAAGCCCTTGTGCTCGGGCGCCTTGCGCGATTGCAGCGAGACCAGTCCCGTCACTACGGCGAAGATGTTCTTGATCCGGTGCGACAGCTCCTTGGCCAGCATGTCGCGGCTTTCGGAGAGCTTGTGCGCCTCGTCCACATCGGTGATCGTTCCGAACCAGCGCAACCGCCCGCTCGAGTTGATGGTTACCGGCAATGCGCGGACCAGCACCCAGCGCCATGTGCCATCGGAGCGCCGCAGCCGGTTCTCGTTTTCGTAGGGCTTGCCGCTGGCAAGGCACTTGGCCCAATGCTCCATTATCCCGTCATATTCGTCGGGATGGAGAACCTGCTGCGAGGCCTCCTGGTCGAAGATTCCGGTAAGGCCGGTATATTCGTGCCAGCGCTGGTTGAAATAATCGAACTGGCCCTCGTGATTGGCGGAAAAGGCGATGTCGGGCATGGAGTCCGCCAAGGCGCGGAAGCGTGCTTCGCTTCGCTCGATCTCGCGCGTCGCGGCGAGGCCTTCCCTCCGCGATTGCAGCCGCCGCATGACGGCCTGGGCCAGCACCTGCAGCCCTTCTCGCTGCATTTCGCTGAGTCCGTTTTCGCGCGGGGCAAGGTCGACAACGCAGATCGAGCCGAGTGGCGCACCCTCGACCGAGACCAGTGGCTGGCCTGCATAATAGCGCACGAAGGGATCGCCTTGCACCAAGGGGTTGTCGGCAAAGCGTGGATCCTGCGTGGCGTCGACCACTTCGAGCATGTCCGGTTGCAGCATGGTATGCGCACAAAAGGAGACGCTGCGCGGTGTTTCGCGCTCCTCTATTCCCTCGCGGGCAAGGAAGCGTTGCCGTTCCTCTTCCACCAGGGTCACCTGCGCTACAGGGACGTTGCACAGGCGGGCGGCGAATTTCACGATCGCATTGAGTTCGGGATCGTCTTCCAGCGCATCGGGATCATAATCCTCGATCACGCGCAGGCGGCCTGCCTCGTCCGACAGGAAGTCGGGCGAGGGTCGCGGCATGGATGCCTGCAAATCTGAATCCGATCTGTGCAAATTCCCTGATCCCTTGGCGTGGTTATAGCTGCCCCGTCCCGGTGCGAACATACACAAATCCTGTTCGGTACGGTTTCAGACGCAACTTCTTTCGCGGCGCTTGCTCGCCTGCTAATGCCAAGGCTGAGGAGAGCCTGACATGCGCGCAACGCCCGAATTCCATTTCGGCCTTGGTGAAAATGCGGAGATGATCCGCGAGACCGTGGGTCGTTTCGCCGATGAGCGGATCGCTCCGCGTGCCGAGGCAATCGACCGCGAGGATGCCTTTCCGCGCGATCTGTGGCCGGAGATGGGCGAGCTCGGCCTGCATGGCATCACAGTGGCGGAGGAAGATGGCGGGCTCGGCCTGGGCTACCTCGAACACACGATTGCGGTCGAGGAAGTGAGCCGCGCCAGCGCCGCTGTCGGTCTGTCCTATGGTGCCCATTCCAACCTCTGCATCAACCAGATCGCCCGCTGGGGTATGACGGAGCAGAAGACGCTGCACCTTGCCCGGCTGATTTCGGGCGAGCATGTCGGCGCGCTGGCGATGAGCGAGCCGGGCGCAGGATCGGACGTGGTATCGATGAAAATGCGCGCCGAGCGCGTCGATGGCGGGTGGAAACTCAACGGCACCAAGTTCTGGATCACCAATGGCCACGAGGCCGATGTGGTGGTGGTCTATGCCAAGACCGACATGGATGCAGGATCGAAGGGCATCACCGCCCTCATTGTCGAGAAGGGCTTCGAGGGGTTCGCGCCGGGCCAGAAGATTGGCAAAATGGGCATGAAGGGCTCGCCGACGTCCGAACTGGTTTTCAGCGACTGCGTGGTGCCCGACTCTCACGTGCTGGGCGAAGTGGGCGAGGGCGTGAAAGTGCTGATGAGCGGGCTCGATTATGAGCGCACCGTGCTTTCGGGCGTGCAGCTCGGCATCATGCAGGCCTGTCTCGATACGGTCATTCCCTATGTCCGAGAACGTGAGCAGTTTGGCAAACCGATCGGGTCTTTCCAGCTGATCCAGGCCAAGGTGGCGGACATGTATGTCGCGCTGCAATCGGCGCGCTCCTATGCCTATGCGGTGGCGCGCGCCTGCGATGCCGGCCAGACCACGCGCTTCGATGCGGCAGGCGCAATCCTGCTCGCCAGCGAGAATGCCTTCCGCGTCGCGGGTGAGGCGGTGCAGGCGCTGGGCGGGGCGGGCTACACCACCGACTGGCCGGTCGAGCGCTTCCTGCGCGATGCAAAGCTTCTGGACATCGGCGCGGGAACCAACGAGATTCGCCGCATGCTGATAGGCCGCGAACTGATCGGCCGGTAGCAAAGGGGAGAGACATGCTGAAATGCCTGACTGGCGCGCTCGCCGCCGCCATGGCCTTGCTGGCGCTGCCGGCTGCCGCGCAGGAAAACGCGCGGATCAACGAACTGACATTCCATAGCGAGGCGCTCGAAGGAAACTGGGAAGGCAGCCCCGCTGTCCGTACCGCAATGGTGTTCACGCCGCCAGGCTATGACGAGCACCCGGAGCGCCGTTATCCGGTGGTCTATTTCCTGCACGGCTATGGTGCGACCACGCAGATGTACCAGGACCTCGTCCATTTCGAGCAAGCGCTCGACGCTGCTGCGGCCGAAGGCAATGAGTTCATTCTCGTCATGCCCGATGGATATTCGCGCATGCTCGGCAGCTTCTATTCCAATTCGCCGACCACGGGCGATTTCGAGACCTATATCGCGCGCGACCTCGTGGCGCAGGTCGATGCCATGTATCGCACACTGCCGCGACGGGAATCGCGCGGGCTCGCGGGCCATTCCATGGGCGGTTACGGCGCGATGCGGCTGGGGCTGAAATTCCCCGACGTCTTCTCCAGCGTCTATGCGATGAGTGCCTGCTGCTTCAACGTGCGTCCCTATTCTATCGAGGATGCACAGGCCGCAGATGCACTGACCGACGAGCAAGTGGCCGAGGCTTCATTCGGCACGCTCGGTGCGGCGCCCTTCCTCTCGGCATGGTCGCCCGATCCGGATGCGCCGCACAAGTTCGAGACCGGGCTGCTCGATGACGGCACGATCGATCCCGAAGTGATGGCGCGCATCGCTGCCAATTCGATCATACCCATGCTGCCGCAATATCTGCCTTCGCTGCGTGCCATGGATGCGATTGCCCTGGATGTCGGCAATGAAGACGGCCTCAAGACCGACAATGACGCGCTGCATGCCGAGCTTGACCGTTTCGGTATCACGCACACTTACGAGGTCTATGAAGGCGGACATGGCGACAAGATCGCCGGGCGCATACCTACCCATGTCCTGCCATTCTTCGCCGAGCACCTCGACGGAGATTGATAGCTATGAAATAATTGTTGCTCGAAACAATTTTCTGGGTCAGCCCATGACGCAGAAGCGAGTTCCTAACGGAGAGAGATCCCCCATGAAGTCCATTGCCCTTGCCGGCGCCGCCCTGCTGGCGCTCATCGCCACCCCCGCCGCCGCACAGATCACCGCCCCCGCCCCCGAAATCCCGGCCGGGATCACCGTCGAAGCGCCGATGGTCCATGGCGCGACGCTGGAGGGCAATCTGGAAGGCAATGCGGTGGAGCGCGAAGTGATGGTGGTGCTGCCGCCGAGCTATGCGACCGACCCGGAACGTCACTTCCCGGTGGTCTATTACCTGCACGGCTTCTTTATCACCGGGCGCAATTTCTACAATTTCATGGATGTCCCCGCAGCCGTGGCGGCAAATGCCGCAGAAGGCCGCGAATTCATCGTCGTGGTGCCCGATAGCCTGACGAAGATGGGCGGTTCGATGTATTCGAATTCGGTCACCACCGGCAATTTCCGCGATTTCGTGGCAACCGACCTCGTCAATTTCATCGACGCCAATTACCGCACCATCCCGACGCGCGAAGGCCGCGGTCTCGCCGGCCATTCCATGGGCGGCTACGGCACCTGGGTGGTGGCGATGGAGCACCCCGAAGTGTTCGATTCGATCTGGGCGCAGAGCGCCTGCTGCGTCAGCCCGCGCATGGAGACACCCGAAAGCGCTGCTGCCATGGCCTCGGCCACGCAGGAGACGGTGGATAGCGGCAATTTTGGCGTTCTCGCAGGCCTCGCATCGGCGGTGGCCTGGTCGCCCAACCCGAACAAGCCGCCATTCTTCGTCGACTGGCCTCTCGCGGAAGATGGTTCGGTCGACCAGTACGTGATCGCACGCTGGGCCAACAATTCGCCGCTCGCCATGGTTTCCAGTCACATCACCGAACTCGAAAGCTTCGATGCGATCGGTTCGGATGTCGGTACGATGGATGGCCTCATTCGCGACGATACGCTGATCCATGAAGAGCTGGAGAAGTTCGGTATCGAACACATTTTCGAGACCTATGAAGGCACGCATACCGACAAGATCGGCCCGCGTTTCAGCAGCGTCGTTCTGCCCTTCATGGCCGAACATCTCGATATGGGCGAATAGTCCGGAGATGCAGTGACCGCGCCCGTCCTCACTTCTTCGATCGACCTCGATAGCGAGGAGGCGCGGGCGCGCAGCAGCCATAATCGTGCGCTGACGCAGGAGTTACGCGACAGGGTCGCCAAGGCCGCGCTCGGCGGATCGGAGCGATCACGCGAACGGCATGTCGAACGCGGCAAGCTCCTGCCGCGCGAAAGGGTCGAGCGCCTGCTCGATCCGGGCTCGCCCTTTCTCGAGATAGGCCAGCTTGCCGCCAATGGCATGTATGATGACGAAGTGCCGGGGGCCGGACTGATTGCCGGTATCGGCCGCGTTTCAGGCCGCCAATGCATGATTGCCGCCAACGATGCGACGGTGAAGGGTGGCACCTATTACCCGATGACGGTGAAGAAGCACCTGCGCGCGCAGGAGATCGCGCAGGAGAACCGCCTGCCATGCCTTTACCTCGTCGATAGCGGCGGGGCGAACCTGCCGCACCAGGCCGAGGTCTTTCCCGATCGCGATCACTTTGGCCGCATCTTCTTCAACCAGGCGAACATGTCCGCGCTCGGCATTCCGCAGATCGCCTGCGTCATGGGCAGCTGCACGGCGGGCGGGGCCTATGTCCCGGCGATGTCGGACGAAAGCGTGATCGTGCGCGAGCAGGGGACGATCTTCCTTGCCGGACCGCCGCTGGTGAAGGCGGCGACGGGAGAGGAGATTTCCGCCGAAGACCTTGGTGGAGGGGCGCTGCACGCGAAGAAATCGGGCGTGGTCGACCACCTCGCCGAGAATGACGAGCACGCGCTCACCATTTTGCGCGACATAGTTTCGAATCTGGGTTTATCCCCAAAGGGTCAAGTTAACTTGAGGAATCCGGTTTCACCCCAATTCGATGCCGAGGATCTCTATGCGTTGGTGCCCGAAGATGTCCGCGCTCCCTATGACGTGCATGAGGTGATTGCGCGGCTGGTCGACGGCTCCGAGTTCCACGAATTCAAGGCGCATTACGGCTCCACATTGGTCTGCGGCTTCGCGCATATCTGGGGCATGCCCGTCGCAATCCTTGCGAACAATGGCGTGCTGTTTTCCGAAAGCGCGGCGAAGGGGGCGCATTTCATCGAACTTGCCTGCCAGCGCGGCATACCGCTGCTGTTCCTCCAGAATATCTCCGGCTTCATGGTCGGCGGGAAGTACGAGGCGGAAGGGATCGCCAAGCACGGCGCCAAGCTGGTGACCGCAGTGGCGACCGCGCAGGTGCCCAAGCTCACCGTGGTGATCGGCGGATCGTTCGGCGCGGGCAATTACGGCATGGCGGGCAGGGCCTATAGCCCGCGCTTCCTCTTCACCTGGCCCAATGCGCGCATAAGTGTGATGGGCGGGGAACAGGCCGCCAGCGTGCTCGCCACGGTGCACCGCGATGCCGATAGCTGGAGCGAGGAAGAGGCAGAGGCTTTCAAGGCCCCGATCCGCCAGAAATATGAGGATGAGGGCAATCCCTATTATGCCACTGCGCGGCTCTGGGATGACGGGGTGATCGACCCGGTCCAGACGCGTGACGTGCTGGGCCTGTCGCTGGCGGCCTGCCTCGAAGCGCCGATCCCCGATCGCCCGCGCTTCGGTGTGTTCAGGATGTAGCCCGGACCCAAATACAGTCGGGCACGTTACCTATTCGAACCCGATTTTGTGAGATCGACTGGGAAATCCGAACCATGCGCAAATGGGCAATTCGCCTGTCTCTCGTCGTTCTCGCCGCGATGATCCTGGCCACCTTTGTCGGCCTTGTCGCGGTGGATGCATGGTGGATCCGCGTATTCGACTTTCCGCGCCTCCAATTCGTGCTGGTTATCGTCCTTGCCATGGCGCTCTTGCTTGTGCTTCGGACAGGCAAGCCTTGGCTTTGGGGCGGGCTTGGCCTGCTGGCACTCGGCTTCCAGCTTTTCCAGCTTTATCCGTACAGTCCGCTGGTGGCGAAGCAGGCAGTCGCAGCGGCCAGGTGCAGTGAAGCGAACCGACTTGCCCTGCTTTCGGTGAATGTCCTCCAAAGCAATCGCGATTACGGACGCATGCTCGGATATCTGAAAGACGCCGATGCAGACATAATCCTGGCGATGGAAACCGATGCCGAATGGGTGGAGGCCTTGTCGCCGCTCGAAGCGCAATATCCCCATGGCCGCAAGATCCCGCTCTCGAACAGTTACGGCATGGCACTGTGGTCGCGACTACCGCTGACCGAGTTGGAGGACATCGAACTCGCGGGCGACGAGACTCCGCTGATCCGCGCGAGGGTGGAAATGCCTTCAGGGCAAAGGCCCGCGCTCTTTGCAGTCCACCCCCTGCCACCGCGACCGGGTCAGAGCAGCAGTCAACGTGATGCAGAGCTGATCCTGCTCGCGGACCTCGTGCGCGAGAGTGGAAGGCCAACACTGGTTATCGGCGACTTCAACGATGTCCCCTGGTCGCGCGTAGTCGAGACTTTCCAGCGCGTCGGCCAGCTTGTCGATCCTCGTCGCGGTCGCGGCTTCTATGCCAGCTTCGATGCGACCAACCCGTTTATGCGGTGGCCGCTCGATCATGTATTCCATACGGACGATTTCGGTGTCCTTGCTTTCGAGACTGGACCCGATGTCGGCTCGGATCACTTCGCCTTGCACGCGACCTTGTGCCTGGACGAAGCGCGTTTCGAGCCGAGGCAGGAAGCGCCCGAATTGACGGAAGAGGCCCGGGAGAACGCGATCGAGGAACTTGAGGCTGCGTCGGACAATGTCGAGCGCATGCCCTCGGAAGAACTCCGGCTACCGGAGGACTAGGCGCCTCCGGCTTCGGCCTCTTCCTCTGCCCCGCGCTCGCCGCGCTGTGCCGCCAGTTCTTTCCAGGCGGTGATGAAGAGGCCCGCGATAAGCGGACCTACGACGATGCCCGACAGGCCGAACATGGCGATGCCACCAAGCGTGGTCACCAGGATCATCCAGTCGGGAATACCGGTGTCGCGGCCCACCAGGATCGGTCGCAACACATTGTCGGCCATACCGATTACCGCCACGCCCGAAATGATAACGAGCACGCCCTGCCATATCTCGCCTACCGCCAGCAGGTAGATCGCGGCCGGAGCCCAGACGAGCGCGGGGCCGAGTGCAGGCAGCAGTGAGCAGATTGCCATGATCAGGCCGAACAGAATTGCCGAGGGTACGCCCGCGATCCAGAAAGTGACCGCGCCCAGCGCCCCCTGCACCAGTCCGACCACCATAGACCCCTTGATCGTGGCGCGCACGATGGTGAGGAAACGTTCCGCCATGCGGGCGGCAATGTCGTCGGCCATCGGCAGGGCGGATACGATCCTGGGGCCGATCGCCTTGCCGTCCCGAAGCAGGAAGAAGGTGACGTAGAGGCCGATTCCGAAGGCCAGCACCCAGCCGAACACGCCCCCGCCAATGGCCACCGCCTGCCGCGCGATAAGGCCGACGCTTTCCTCGGCAAACTCCTGTGCCCGCTCGCGCAAGGCTGCGAAATTGCCAAAGCCGTTATCGGTGAGCACCGATTGCACGCTTGCAGGCAGCGCTGCGACGACCTGGTTGATCTCGGCTGCAACGTCGATGCGCCCTTGGCGGAACGCGTTGAACACACCGATTGCCTCATCCACCACCATGCTGCCGATGATCAGCGAAGGAATGACGACCGCGATGGTGATGATCAGCAGGGCGAGCAGGGCGGCCTGGTTTTCGCGTCCTTTCCGCCATGCCAACATGCGCTGGTAGAGCGGCTGGAACATGATTGCCGCAAGGGTTGCCCAGAGCAGCGGGGCGGCGAAGGGCCAGACCACTGCCAGCATGGCAAGGGTCACCAGGGCGAGGAACAGCAGGAAACCGCCGCGTTCGATGGTCTTGACCTGCTCCCCTCCGAACATGGCCTAACCCGCGCGTTCGGGGGAGACTTGCATTCGCCCGTGATCAGACATCGAGGTTCGCAACATTGAGAGCATTGTCCTGGATGAATTCGCGGCGCGGTTCGACCACGTCGCCCATCAGGCGGGTGAAGATCTCGTCGGTCACGTCGGCATCCTCGACCTTGACCTGCAGCAGTATCCGCACCTCGGGATCGAGCGTGGTTTCCCAAAGCTGCTCAGCATTCATCTCGCCCAGGCCCTTATAGCGCTGGATCGAGAGACCCTTGCGGCCCGTGGCCAGGATCGCCTCGAGCAGCTGGGTCGGGCGAGTGATGCTGTCATCGGCCGCGATTACCGGCTCGTCGCTCTCGGCATCGTCATCCGCTGGCGCTTCGACTGCTTCGGTACCCGCGCGGACAAGGCGCGAGGGCTGGGCGTAAGTCTCGGCATTGTCACTGGCGAGGCGGTGCAGCTTGCGCGCCTCAGCGCTGTCGAGGAAGGCGGCCTCGATCTCCATCACATCGGTCACGCCGCGCCATTTGCGCAGGAACTGGATCATGCCGTTCTCGCGCACCTGCACGCCCCATTCGGCCTCGGGATCGCCCATGGCGAGGCGCTGCGCGGCATATTCGAGCGCCTGCAGCCGCGTGTCAGCAGTCAGCGCGGGGTCGAGCGCGCCGGCCAGCGCGACCTGTTCGACGATTGCGTCGTCATATTTGCGCGGCACGAAGGCGAGCAGGTTCTTCATCCGCAAGGCATGATCGACAAGGCTGCGCAGATCGTCGCCGCTGCGTGAGCCGCCTTGTGTTTCCAGCACGCGGCCCTGCAGCCCGGCATCGACAAGATAGCGGTCCAGCGCGCCCTGGTCCTTGAGATAGACTTCGCTGCGGCCCTTGCTGACCTTGAAGAGCGGCGGCTGGGCGATGAAGAGGTGCCCGGCCTTGACGATTTCGGGCATCTGGCGATGGAAGAAGGTGAGCAGAAGCGTGCGGATATGCGCACCGTCGACGTCGGCGTCGGTCATGATCACGATCTTGTGATAGCGCAGCTTCTCGAGATTGAACTCGTCGCGCAAGCCAGTGCCCATCGCCTGGATGAGCGTGCCGACTTCCTTGGACGATATGATCCGGTCGAACCGTGCGCGCTCGACATTGAGGATCTTGCCGCGCAGCGGGAGGATCGCCTGTGTCTTGCGGTCGCGGCCCTGCTTGGCCGAGCCGCCGGCCGAGTCACCCTCGACCAGGAAGAGTTCGGCCTTGCTTGCGTCGCGTTCCTGGCAATCGGCCAGCTTGCCGGGCAGGCTGGCGACCGACATCGCGCCCTTGCGGCTCATCTCGCGCGCCTTGCGCGCCGCTTCGCGGGCGGCGGCGGCATCGATGATCTTCTGCACGATGGCCTTGGCGTCGTTGGGGTTCTCTTCCAGCCATTCGGTCATCTTCTCGCCCATCAGGCTTTCCAGCGGCTGGCGGACTTCGGAAGAGACCAGCTTGTCCTTGGTCTGCGAACCGAACTTGGGATCGGGCAGCTTGACGCTGACGATGGCGGTCAGGCCTTCGCGCATGTCCTCACCGGAGAGCGAGACCTTTTCCTTCTTCAGCAGGCCCGAGCTTTCCGCGTAATTGTTGAGCGTTCGTGTCAGGGCTGAGCGAAATGCGGCGAGGTGTGTGCCGCCATCGCGCTGCGGGATGTTGTTGGTGAAGCACAGCACGTTCTCGTAGTAGGAATCGTTCCATTCCAGCGCCACGTCGATCCCGATGCCTTCCTTCTCTGCCGAGACGGAAATTGGTTCGGGCACCAGTGCCTGCTTGTTGCGGTCCAGCCATTTGACGAAAGCCGCAATGCCGCCTTCGTAAAACAAATCGTGCTCGAGCACGTCCTCGTGGCGCTTGTCGCGCAGCAAGATGCGGACGCCCGAATTGAGGAAGGCAAGTTCGCGATAGCGGTGCTCGAGCTTGTCGAAATCGAACTCGGTGACGTTCTTGAACGTCTCCTCGCTGGCCTTGAAGGTCACGCGCGTGCCCTTCTTGAAGCCATTGTCGTCAGGGTTCTGCTCGACCTTGGGTGCATCGCCCTTCACTTCGAGCGATTGGACAGCATCGCCATGCTCGAAGCGCATCCAGTGCTCCTTGCCGTCACGCCAGACGGTCAGCTCGAGCCATTCGGACAGCGCGTTGACCACCGAAACGCCCACGCCGTGGAGCCCGCCCGAAACCTTGTAGGCATTGTCGTCGCTGGTGTTTTCGAACTTACCGCCCGCGTGGAGCTGGGTCATGATGACCTCGGCGGCGGAAACACCTTCTTCCTTGTGGATGCCCACCGGGATGCCGCGGCCATTATCCTCGACCGAGACCGATCCGTCGGGATTGAGCTCGATCAGGACCAGGTCGCAATGGCCGGCCAGCGCTTCGTCGATGGCATTGTCCGAAACCTCGAACACCATGTGATGGAGGCCCGATCCGTCATCGGTATCGCCGATATACATGCCAGGGCGCTTGCGCACCGCGTCGAGGCCTTTGAGGACCTTGATGCTCTCGGCGCCATATTCGCCTTTGCGGGGTGCGTTTTCAGGGGTCTCGTCAAGCGTATCCGTCATGCGGAATTATATAGGAATCGTGGAGGGTAAAGGGAAGCTGGCGGGCATATGTTCCACAGCTTTGGCGCATTGGGAAAATGGGGCGCCGAAACGCAAACGGCCGCCCGGTGAGGGCGGCCGCTCGCTTGTCCGGGCTGTGAGTAGCCTCAGAACATCCACATGGCCTGGTGCGGCATGCGCGACATGGAGTCGAAATAGGCGTTCAGCAGCTTCTTGAAGAAGTTGGTCATGATTGCGATCCCTTGAATTGTGTGTGTCTGCTTCAGACGATGATGGCGTTCAGCATGGTGGCGCTGACGGCGACCGAAGCGATTGCGGCGAATGCGATGTTCACAAAGTTGCGCATAATTTTATCTCCTTTGGGCGTAATTTTCGAATTGCCCTGATTGCCGTTCCCAAATGGGTGACGGAGGAAAATTGTGCAAATGCGAATAAATCCACATCTGTTGCAAGTTTTGCAACAATGGCCAAACCGGAAGGACGAGAGGAGTGGGAGAGGAGTACCCCACCCGCCCTTCCGGCATGGTCGAGCCCCCTCAGCGAAGTGCGAGCGTCACGGGCAATTCGGTGTTTTCGGCGAGCTGTGCGTCGATTTCGGCGCGCGCTTCGACCACGCAGCGTTCGTACATCTGCCAACCCTTGAGGTCGCGGATGAAGGGACGCACGCAGGCGGTCTCGATCGCGTCTTCGATCTGCTCGTCGAGCGAAGCGGTGACGACAATCGTTTCTTCGTCCTCCGTCGGCAGTTCGCCGACGACGAGCACGAAGGTCTGGGCTGAAGCGGGAGCTGCAACAAGCAGGGCCGCAGCGGCGGAAAAAAGAATGGTCTTCATGGCGTTTAGCTCCGTCAATATGGTTCCAACGCCTTCGCAGGTTCATCCAGTTGGATTGGCCCCTTTACCGGGCGCCCTGTTTTCATGATTTAATGTGCAGTGCAGCATCGAATTGTGCAAATGCGAAAAGCGCCACTCTCCTTGCGGTTTTTGCAACAGGTTTCGTAAGAAACTTGCAACAATGCCATTTGCGTCTGTGCGTCGCAGCACGGCGCCGCTGGACAGGAACAAGCATGGCGGGCTAGCGCAAATGCCATGGACCCAGATCACATTCCCGATTCCATCCTCATTGTCGATTTCGGCAGCCAGGTGACCCAGCTGATTGCGCGCCGTGTGCGCGAGGCGGGCGTCTATTCGGAAATCGCGCCGTTCAGCATGGCGGAAGAAGCGTTCCTTCGCCTCAAGCCCAAGGGCATCATTCTCTCCGGATCGCCCGCCGGCGTGCCCGAGGAAGGCAGTCCGCGGGCGCCGCAAATGCTGTTCGAGGCGGGGATCCCGATCCTCGGCATCTGCTATGGCCAGCAGGTGATGAGCCACCAGCTCGGCGGCGAAGTGAGGCCGGGGCACGAGGTTGGCGATGGTGGCGAGTTCGGCCGCGCCTATCTTACCGTGACGCAGGAATGCGCGTTGTTCGACGGCTTGTGGAATGTCGGCGAGCGCCACCAGGTATGGATGAGTCATGGCGATACGGTCACTCGTTTCGCGCCCGGTTTCGACATTGTCGCCGTGTCCGATGGCGCGCCCTTCGCGGTGATCGCCGACGAGGAACGCCAGTTTTACGGCACGCAATTCCACCCCGAAGTGGTGCACACGCCCGATGGCGGCAAGCTGCTGGCCAATTTCGTGCACAAGGTCTGCGGACTGCCGGGCGACTGGACCATGGCTGCCTATCGCGACACCAAGGTCGCCGAGATCCGCGCGCAGGTTGGCGACGGGCGGGTCATTTGCGGGCTCTCGGGCGGGGTCGACAGCTCGGTCGCGGCGATCCTCATCCACGAAGCGATTGGCGACCAGCTGACCTGCGTCTTCGTCGACCATGGCTTGCTGCGTCTCAATGAGCGCGAACAGGTCGAGACGCTGTTCCGCGACCATTACAATATCCCGCTGGTGGTGGTCGATGCGGAGGAGCGCTTCATGGAAGGGCTGGCCGGGGTCAGCGATCCCGAGGCCAAGCGCAAGTTCATCGGCGCCGAATTCATCAACGTGTTCGAGGAAGAGGCGAACAAGATCGGCGGGGCAGAATTCCTCGCGCAGGGCACGCTCTATCCCGACGTGATCGAGAGCGTTTCCTTCACCGGCGGCCCTTCGGTTACGATCAAGAGCCATCACAATGTCGGCGGCCTGCCCGAGCGCATGAACATGAAGCTGGTCGAGCCCCTGCGCGAATTGTTCAAGGACGAGGTGCGCGCATTGGGCCGCGAGCTCGGCCTCAACGAACAATTCGTCGGCCGCCATCCCTTCCCCGGGCCGGGCCTTGCCATCCGCATTCCGGGCGAAGTGACCAAGGAGCGTTGCGACATCTTGCGCAAGGCCGATGCCATCTATCTCGAAGAAATTCGCAAGGCGGGCCTTTACGATGCCATCTGGCAGGCCTTTGCCGTGCTGTTGCCGGTCAAGACCGTGGGCGTGATGGGTGACTATCGTACCTATGACAATGTTTGCGGCTTGCGCGCGGTCACTAGCACGGACGGCATGACCGCGGATGTCTATCCCTTCGATGCCCATTTCCTGACCAATTGCGCCACGCGCATCGTCAACGAGGTGCAGGGCATCAACCGCGTGGTCTACGACTATACCTCCAAGCCGCCCGGCACGATCGAGTGGGAATAGCGTAAGCCACGCGCTGAAGACCCGGATTGACTTGCCGGGGAGCTGTGTCTCACACTCGCCGCGGGAGCGGGAGGAGAGACCAGCCATGGCAAAATACTGGATGCGGATCATCGCCGCAGGTGTCGGCGCCGAGCTGCTTTATGCAGTCTATATTTATTTCATCGCCCCTTCGACGCAGGTCGCCTACCAGCCGATCGGCTTTGCCACGGTGTTCTTGCTGTTTGTGCTTGGCGGAGTCTGGGCCGGACGCAATATCGCGGGATCGCGAGTGCTGGCAGGCGTGTTGGTGGGCCTTGCCGGGGCCGTCTTCTATTACATCCTGCAGATCCCCGACATGCTGGCTGGCGAGCAGACCTATCCCGCGATTGCTTTCTTCAACCACGGGTTGAAGATCGTCGGCGGAATGATCGGCGCCGGGCTTGCCGCCTTGCCAATCTTCGCCAAAGAGGCTTAGCGCGTCGGCGGTTAGTGTAATGCACGCAATGAACAGGCGAGAATGATCCGATGAACGAGATGACCAGGGAGCTGATCCCCAATCCGACTGTCGGGTGCATGATCTGCGGGAGCGAGAAATACACGCCGTGGGATGTCGAGAACGGTTACGACTTCGTGAAGTGCAGCGATTGCGGCCTGCTCTACGTGCGCAATCCCCCGGCGCCCGAGGAAATCGACAAGGGCCACGAACAGGGCGAACATCGCGGCGAAGAACTGCTCGACGTGACGGGCTTCTATTGCAACCATTCGGAAAAGCAGCACCGCGAGCGGCTGGCCGAGATTTTCGGTGACGACCATCCCAAGGGCACCTGGCTCGATATCGGTTGCGGCCACGGCGAATTCATCACCGCGCTGACCAAGCTTTATGGCGACACGCTGGAAGTCTTCGGTAGCGAGCCGAACGTGAAGAAGCGCGCCGGGGCGACTGCCAAGGGCCTCAACGTCTCCTTCATCGATCTCGAAACGCATGACACGCAGTATGACTACATGTCGCTGATGAACGTGTTTTCGCACCTGCGCTTCCCGGTCGACTTCTTCAACACGATGAACCGCCTGACCAGGCCGGGCGGCAAGATCATCGTGCAGACCGGCGACACGGCCGATTTCGAGGCCAAGGACCATTACAAGCCCTATGCGCTACCCGACCATGTGCATTTCGCCAGCGCGCAGATCATGCGCGACTTCCTCAAGCAAACCGGCTTCGAGGTGATCGAGATCTATCGCTATCCCTATCGCGAGCGCACGCCGTGGATCCTGTTCAAGGAAGCGATCAAGATGTTCGTGCCGGGCAAGAAGTCGATGATCCCGCGCCTCAAGGAACTGCGCAGGTGGGACAAGACCAACATGTATATCCTGGCGCAGAAGGTTGGTGGATAGGTGTAGTCGATTTCGGCGCTTGCACGCCGACTTGTCACGGAAATACTGCCAGATTAGGGTGACTTAGATTGCAGTGTGTTGAACGAATTGTGGGGTGAGGGAATGTCGCTTAAGTCGGTCGCAAAGAAGCTATTGAGGCAAAAGAGCGGAAATCCTCGCAGGTTCATACTGGGCTATCTTCCCCGAGGGACCGTGGGTGCGGAAATTGGTGTCTGGAAGGGGAATTTTTCGGAGTTGGCTCTGGGTTCCGGCATGATTGCCGAATATACCCTAATCGACCCCTATGAATTTATGCCCGAATTTCCCGCTCGCATGTATGGCGGGAGGGTTGCCAAGTCTCAGGCTGACATGGACTTGATCTTCGAGCAGGCTAAGGCCCGGATCGACGCCAGCCCCGGGAAAAAGAACTGGGTACGTGAACGGTCGGACAAGGCCGCACACTCCATAGCCGATGGCTCGCTAGATTTTCTCTATGTCGATGGAAACCACTACTACGAAGGCGTAATGGCCGACCTTGAAAACTACCATGCCAAGATGAAGGTTGGCGGTTACATCGTGCTTGATGATTGGATGTGGGAAGATGACCAAGGACAGCTGGCGGTCAAATTGGCAACCTGTGATTACATTTCGCGCCACCCGAACACGCTCCAGGTTGTCGAAGTAAAGAACGGGCAGGCGGTGTTGCTTGTCCTGAGTAATCGACCCGCCTGAGACTGCGATGATCTCTAGGCCTCCACGAACCTCTCCGCCTTTCGGTCCTTCCTGACCTTGAGCCCGTCGAAGACCTGCCCGCTCATGGCGATATAGACGCCGGGTTCGGCCAGCTGCGCGGTGGCGAAGGCCATACCGAGATTGAACTCCGCATCGCTTTCCATGAAGCGCGCCGGGGCCAGCGCGCCGGTCAGCACAATCACCTTGCCGGAGATGGTGGACAGTGCCTTGGCGGTCTCGGTCATGGTGTCGGTGCCATGGGTCACGATCACCCGGCTTTCGGGCGCGGCGGCAACCTTTGCGGCGATCAGCGCACGGTCGGCATCGTCTAGCTCCAGGCTGTCCTTGCGCAGCACTTCCTCGATACGGACGGGCTGGGTCGCGCGGGCAATGCGCAGCAGCATGCCGACGGCGCTCTCGCCGACCTGGTACTCGCTCAGCGCGTCGAAATACTGCTTGTCGATCGTCCCCCCGGTGGTGAGGACGAGGATAGGTTCGCTGCTCATGGCGCGCGCTTACAGTTACAGATGCAACAAGGGAAGCGCGCGCTTGGCTCTCCTTCAGCTTGGCTTCTTTACCAGCGACATGACCAGCCCGATCGCGAAGACCGCACCGGGGAAGATCAGCGTGTAGAGCCCGGTCGTGCCATTGGCGAAGGGGATCACGTCCCAATAGGCATAGAGCGCAACGGCGAGTGCGACTCCCCCGCCGAGATAGGCCTTGGTCGGGGCGCCGGCCATCGGATTGACGAACAGGCTGTTATAGTTCTGCCCCGGTTCCGCTCCCTCGCCATCGGCCAGCTCACCGGCCGACAGCATGCGCGCATAGGAGGGCAGAATGGCCAGCATAAGTAAGCCGTTTACGGCGACGATGACGAGGCCGAAAATGGCGAGCGCTGCATCGCCTTCCACGAACATGCCGATAAACAGCGCGCAGACATTCACCGGCATCAAGGCGGCGAGCGCGAAGGGAGTCTTGCGGTTGACCAGCAGCAGCAATCCGCCTGCCAGGTGGATGAACTTGCCCACGGCCAGCAAGCCGCTCTGTTCGAGCATGTCCATCAGCCTCGCGGCGACTGGATCTTCCCAGCTATAGGTAATCTCGATCGGCAGGATGAAGGGCAGGAAGTACTCGACTGCGGTGATGACCAGAATGGCGCCAAGCAGCAGGCGCAGGGCGAGGAACAGCTTGCTCATGACTGCGCCTCCGATCCCTTGGAGCCGGTCAGCCAGTCGAGGCTCGGCTGCACATTGTCGGCGAACATGTCGCGATAGCTATCCCAATAGGCGAGGATCAGCAGGACGTTGCAGCTGACCACGCCCCAGCCATAGATAGCCGAGGCTGTCCACCAGCCCTGCAATTCCGTGTCCCAGTACCAGACGGTGAAGCTCACCGGCAGCACAATGACCAGCGCCAGCGGCACGCGGAATCCGAACAGCAGCATCAGCCCTGCAATCAGCTCGACCGCCTTGACCACGGTGAACAGCCCGCTGTCGAGCAGGGCGGTGAACACGCCGATGCTGAGCGGCTCGTTGCCGAGCGGTTGCGGATAGAGCTGGTAGAAATGGTTGAGACCTGCCGGAATCATCCAGGCGGCGTAGATCAGGCGGACCATCCAGACCGCATATTGCATGAAACCCCTCCCCACTCTCGGCCTGCTCGATCGGCGACCGTTGGGTGGAGTTTGGCTGTGCCTGAGCGGAAAGTAAACGCCCCCTTTCGCCTTACCTACCAGGCGAAGCCGGCAGCGATGGCGCGTTCCTCCGCAGGAGTGGATTTGCGGCCCAACACCTTGTTGCGATGGGGATATCGTCCGAAACGGGCAATCATGCGGTAATGGTCACGCGCGAAGGGGAATCCATAGCGGCGCCCGAGGGTGCAGAAATAGGCAAGCGAATTGCGCTGATCGAAAATGTCTTCGCTATGCATCAATGGCATTGCGAGGAACTGGCGCTCGACAGGTTGGAGGCTGCGGTCCCATCCCCGCGCCAGCGCGCCATAGGTGATGCGCCTTGCCAGCCCGTCATGAGCAAAGGCTTGCGCGGTTCCCGAGTGGAGGTTGCGCGGCACCTGGTCGAACAGCAGTACTGCGGCCAGCGCCATTCGCGGAGATTGGAGGAAGTCTTCCGCGGGGCGCGTGTGCAGCGCGTTCAGCCAGCGGGCAAAGCGGCAGCGAAGCAGGGCGTCTGCCTTGGCGGAGCCACCCCACCAGTCGCGTGGCTCCAGCTCATGGAACCACGCATGGAGGAGGTCGGCCGCCCAGCTGCGGGAGAGGGCGGCCACCTTCTATCAGCCGTCCGCGCTATCGACCTTGGTGTAGGGCACGAAGTCGCCCAGGAAGACGACGCCGGTCTGGAAGTTCGAATAGCGATCCACGGTGCGGATCACGTCCGAACGGCACAGCTGGCTGCCATAGCGCTGGATTACCGGCACATCGGAATCGCGGAGCGATTCCGGACGCGTTGCGCGTGCAAGGTAGATCGTATCACCGCTTTCATAGGCGATGCCGACATAGGGTATCACCTCGAGATCGCGGCTGCGGAATGCGGAAATGCAGCTTTGCGGTTCGCCCGCCACGCGCCCTTCGAGCATTTCTGCGACGTGCGCTTCACTCCGCTCCTGGCGGGTTTCGGCCTGCGCCGCTGTTGCACCGAGGGCAAGGGCGGCAGATGCTGCTGCAAGTGCGACAATTTTCTTCATTATCATTCTCCCACGATGGGACGCATCGTCTCACAGGAGAGGTGAACGAAGACTGACCGGAGTGGTTCCCCCGGCTTAAGCTTGGGCAAGCGGTCTGCTCAGGCGGCTTGCTGGCCGGCCTCGGTATCTGCGGGGCCGCCCTTGAGGATGAAGCGCCGATCGCAATAGCCGCAATCGACATAGCCCTTCTCGTCGATCTGCATGTAGACGCGCGGATGGCCGAGGGCCGCAGGGCGGAAGCTGGTGCCACCGCGAATTGCTCCGGCACCGTCGCAGCAAACACGCGCGGTTTCGACGAAGGTGGTCTCGGGGATGTCGCTCATGCAATTCGCCTAACTTGATCGCGCGATTCAGGCAATATGGGATGCACTCCCCTTTACGAAAGCGCCGCGCCGGGCCAAAGCCCACGCCATGTCCGCAAAGTCCCCAGCAATCGAGATCCGCGACGTCGTCAAGGAATATGCCGGCAGCAAGAAGTCCGGCCCCAAGCTGGCGCTGAAGGGCCTCAGCTTCGATATTCCAGAGGGCGGCGTGTTCGGCCTGCTCGGTCCCAATGGCGCCGGCAAGTCGACGCTCATCAACATCATGGCCGGGCTGGTGAACAAGACCAGCGGTTCCATCCGCATATGGGGCCACGACATCGATACCGATCATCGCAATGCCAAGTTGAATATCGGCATCGTGCCGCAGGAAATCGTCTTCGACCCCTTCTTCACGCCGTTCGAGGTGCTGGAGAACCAGGGCGGCTTCTACGGCATAGCCAAGCATTTGCGTCGCTCGGAGGAATTGCTCAAGGCAGTGCATCTGGCGGACAAGCGCGACGCCTATGCGCGCACGCTGTCGGGCGGGATGAAGCGCCGCCTTCTGATCGCCAAGGCCATGGTCCATTCGCCGCCCATCCTCGTGCTCGACGAGCCGACGGCCGGCGTCGATGTCGAGCTGCGGCGGCAATTGTGGGAACTGGTAAGCGAGATGAATGCCGAGGGCGTGACCGTCGTCCTCACCACGCATTACCTCGAAGAGGCCGAACAGCTATGCGACGAGATCGCCATCATCAATCATGGCGAACTGATCGCACACAAGCCGACGCGCGAACTGGTCGGCATGATGGGCGAAAAGATTGTCGCTGTGACAGTCGATCGCGAAGTGGACCAGCTTCCTTCCGATCCGCGCTTCCGCAAGTGCCAGCAGGCGGGCGAGCGGGTGATCGAAATCACCTATGACAAGGGCGAGATGACCGCCGGACAGGTGCTCGCCAAACTGCAGGAACAGGGCTTTGCGATCGAGGATGTCTCGACGCGCGAGGCCGATCTCGAAGATGTATTCGTGCAGTTGACCAGCGCAGTGGACGAACCGGCCTGACGCGCGAATTCGCGTTACATTGCGGCGATTCCCTGTAGTTTCCTCTGCGGTCGCGAGTACTTGGGGGAGGATTCGCATATGTCTCAGGAATCGATGGAAACACCGCCCGCTGCCGTGCAGCTGATGCAGATTGCCTGGGGGTACTGGAACAGCCAGATCCTCCGCCAGGCTGCGGAGATGGGGATCGCGGACAAGTTCCGCCCCGGCGAATCGCGCCGGGCTGACGACCTTGCCGGGGAATTCGGCATGCACCAGGGTGCCTTCCGGCGCTTCATGCGCACGTTGACAGGTATGGGCCTGGTCAAGACGGTTGCGCCACACACGTACGAACTGACCGAACTGGGCGAGGCCTTGCGCACCGGCGCGCCGGGCAATGCCCGCTCGACCACCATCTGCCTGATCGGCAGCTTCGTTGCGCCCGCATGGCAGAACCTCGATTATGCGCTGCAGACCAATGAGCCGGGGCTGGAAAAGCATTACGGCAAGGGCCTGTTCGAGGTGATCCAGGAGACACCGGGCATGCCGGAAATGTTCTCCGAGACCATGGTCGGAATTCACGGGCAGGAGCCGCCCGCCGTGGCCGAGGCCTACGACTTTTCCGGCATTGGCACGCTGGTCGACGTCGGCGGGGCATCGGGCAATATGCTCGGCCATGTCCTGTCGCGCCATCCGCACCTCAAGGGCGTGCTTTACGACTTGCCGCACGTCGTGACCGATGCGCCTGCCCTGTTGGAGAAATTCGGCGTGGCGGACCGGGTGGCTATCGAAGGCGGAAGCTTCTTCGAAGGCGTGCCCAAGGGGCATGACGCCTATCTCATGTCGCACATCATCCATGACTGGGACGAGCAGGAATGCGCCACCATCCTGGGCCATTGCCGCGACGCGATGGCGGATGACGGCCGCGTGCTGATCGTGGAGATGGTGATCCCGGAAAATGACGATCCCCATCCTGGCAAGGTGCTCGACATGATGATGCTCACCGGCCCCGGCGGCGCAGAGCGCACACCGTCCGAATATGCCGAGCTGCTCGCCGCATCGGGACTGCGCATGACCCGCGTCGTGCCGACCGGTTCGGCCGTCAGCGTGGTCGAGGCGGTCAAGGCCTGACCTTTCGTCTGCTTGCGGCCTGGGCATTGCGCGGGCATTAGGGCGCGATGTCCGCGAAAAACGAGCAATTCGATGTCCTTGTCATCGGTTCCGGCGCTGCCGGGCTGACGGCTGCGCTGTCGCTGGCGCAGGAGTTGAAAGTGCTCGTCCTCGCCAAGGGCAAGCTGACTTCGGGCTCCACGGCTTGGGCGCAGGGCGGGATTGCCGCCGTGCTCGATACGGGTGACACGTTCGAGGACCATATCCGCGACACCATGGTGGCCGGCGCCGGCCTCAACGATCGCGAGACCGTGGAGTTCGTCATTTCCCGCGCGCCGGCGGCGATCGATAGGCTGTGCGAGCTGGGCGTTCCCTTCAATCGCGAGGGAAGCGACCTGCACCTGACGCGGGAAGGCGGGCATTCGCATCGCCGGATCGTCCATGTGCACGATGCCACCGGCTGGGCGGTGCAGGCGGCCCTGCTCCAGGCGGCGGAAGAAAATCCCAATATCACCCTGCTGCCCAACCACACTTGCGTGGACCTGATTACCGGGCAGAACGAAATCAAATATTCAGGCTCCGGCCGCGTCTGGGGCGCCTATGCGCTCGATACGCAGACCGGCAAGGTGGAAGCCTACACCGCGCGCGCCACCGTGATGGCGGCGGGCGGGGCGGGGCGTTGCTACCTCTTCTCCACCGCACCGCGCGGCGCGACGGGAGACGGGATAGCCATGGCCTGGCGGGCGGGTGCGCGCGTTTCCAATATGGAGATGATGCAGTTCCACCCGACCTGCCTCTATAATCTCGAGGTCAAGAACTTCCTCATTACCGAGGCGGTGCGCGGCGAGGGCGGGCATTTGCTGCACCCGGAGACGGGCCATCGCTTCATGCAGGATTACGATCCGGAGCGGATGGAGCTTGCCCCGCGCGATGTCGTCGCCCGTGCGATCGACGACCAGATCAAGCGCTTCGGCCTAGATTACGTCCATCTCGATATCAGCCACCAGCCGCCCGAATTCGTGATGGAGCATTTCCCCACGATCTACGACAAGCTGGAAACGCTCGGCATCGACATGACGAAGGAGCCGATCCCGGTCGTGCCCGCGCAGCATTACACATGCGGCGGCGTGCTGATCGACCTCAACGGCCGCACCGACCTGCCCGGCCTTTATGCGGCGGGCGAATGCACGGAGAGCGGGCTCCACGGCGCCAATCGCCTTGCCTCGAACTCACTGCTCGAATGCTTCGTCTTCGGCGATGCGGCGGCGAAGGACATCCTCGCCAATTGGGACAGCTTCGAGGCTCCGCCCGCAATCCGCGAATGGGATGAAAGCCGCGTGACCGATTCCGACGAGGAAGTGGTCATCAAGCAGAACTGGACCGAGATCCGCCGCTTCATGTGGAACTATGTCGGCATTGTCCGCACCACCAAGCGGCTCGAACGCGCGGCGCATCGGATCAACCTGCTTGGTAGCGAGATCGAGGATTATTACGGCCATTTCCGTGTCACCACGGACCTGATCGAATTGCGCAACCTCCACCAATGCGCCGAGCTGATCGTGAAGTCCGCGCTCAAGCGGCATGAGAGCCGCGGGCTGCATTACACGCTCGATTATCCCGAAACGGTCGACCCGCCGATCGACACGGTACTGGTGCCGTGAGCAATTCCGATCTTGCCTCCCGCATTGATGCGCGGTGCCGCCTGACGGGCGAATTCGTACTTCGATCGGGACAAGTCGCAAACGAGTATTTCGACAAGTATCGATTCGAGGGCGACCCGGTCCTCCTGCGGCAGGTCGCAAAGGCGATGGTCGCGCTGCTGCCGGAAGATGCAGAGATACTTGCGGGCCTTGAACTGGGCGGAGTTCCGATAGCCACGGCCATGTCGCTGGAATGTGGTTTGCCTGCCGTATTCGTCCGCAAGGAAGCAAAAGCCTACGGCACCTGCCTCGCGGTCGAAGGCGGCGATGTTGATGGTCGCAAGGTCGTGCTAGTCGAGGATGTCATCACCACAGGCGGTGCCGTTGCTGACGGCGCTGGGCTCGTCGAGCAAGCCGGTGCGCAAGTGATCGGCGTGGTCTGCGCGATCTGGCGTGGGGAGGGGGACCCGGCAATTGCGAAGCGTCTCGATCTTCCAGTTCGCGCTGCCCTTACTAAGGACGAGCTGGACCACTGCGCGTGATATTGAGCTACTGCGGGGCTTTGTACTGGTACCGTAGACGGGCAATGCGGCGTTCAGCGAGAATCGCCTAGTTCGCCCATCATGAAGGCAATCGCGTTTCCCCTGTTGCTGCTAAGCACCGTACTGGCGATGCCCGCTGCTTCCTATGCACAGGAAACCGAACCCGACCAGTCGGACATGATCGTGGTCATGGCGCAACGTTCGGGCGCGCCGATGTGGACCATCGACACCGAACAAGGGACGATCATCCTTGTCGGAGAAATCCGTGCCGTTCCCGAGAGCACGCCTTGGCAGCCCGACCGGCTCAGGGAAGCCACGGCAGGGGCCAGTCGCGTCATCCTCGATATCAGGCCGAAGATTTCGCCCGGGGACATCTTGCGGCTGATCTTTGCAGGCGGACGGATCACGCGCCTGCCCGATGATACGGTGGCGGCAGACTATCTCGACCCGCCCGAGCTTGCCCGCCTTGCCGCATTGGAGGAAGAATACGAACAGGATTATGCGCGGCGCAGCTTCCTGATCACGGCCTTCGACCTGCTCTCGCGGCGGTTGCGCTTCAATCGCGATACGATGGACGATGCCAGCGAAGTGGTCGAACGCGCGGCGCGGCGGAACGATGTCCCGCGAGAGCGTGCGGGCGAGGTTCGCGGGGAGGACATGCTCGACAATCTGGCCGAAGCGCCGCCCGAAACGCATTTGCCCTGCCTCGATGCAGCGATGACCGCGGTCGAGATCGGCAGTGACCTGATCGAGCAGCGCGGCGATGACTGGCGCAGCTTCGATGTGCCCGCCGTGATGGCCAATCCGCTTGAAGTGGCGCTTGGCCGCTGCTGGCCCTGGGCAGATCAGGAGATGGGAGCCGACCTGCGCGGCATCTGGACCGATACGATTTATGGTGCGGTGCAGGCTGAAGGTGTGACGCTTGCAGTCGTTCCCCTGCGCGTGCTGGCGGAAGAGGATGGCGTGCTTGACCAGTTGCGGGCACGCGGGCTCGATATAGCCGGACCTGCCTGGCGCTAGGTCCTGCCGGTCTCAGCGACCCGGATCGTACTCCTCGGTGATCACCACGCTGCCCATATCCGAATTGCGCGTGCGGTGATGCCTGATAGCCTGGTATGCGGGCGAGTTGTACCAGTCCCTGGCATCGGCAACTGACTCGAAACGCAGGACGATCGTGGTCGGCGGCGCTTCGCCCTCGAGCACCGTGGTTGCATTGTCGGCCACCACCACTTCGGCCCCGTGGGCAATAAGCGTGGGCACCACGGCTTCGATGTATCTGGCAAACTCTGTTGGCCTCGTGACCCGGTAACGCGCAACAACAAATCCCGCCATGAAAGCGAACCCCCAAGTAGTTGCAAATAAAACAATGATGCACATGCGAAGGCGAGTCTGCAATAGATTCCTCTAATTCGCTTGCTACGACTCGCTTTCCCACGCAGGCTCTATCAATTGTCTTGGGGGAGACCGGATCATGGCTCAGCTAACACCTGAAAGAATCGTGCAGATCGGCATGGGCTTCTGGCCCGCGCGAACGCTGCAAACCGCGGCCAAGCTTGGCCTGTTCACCGAACTGGCAAAGGGGCCGATGACGGGGGAGCAGATCCGCCAGAAGTTCGAGCTCGCGCCGCGTGCGATACCCGATTTCACCGATGCACTTGTGTCGCTGGGCATGCTCGAGCGCGAAGGCGACGGACCCGATGCCCTCTACAGCAATAGCGCAGAGGCGGATGCATTTCTCGACAAGGCCAAGCCCTCCTATGCAGGCGGCCTGCTCGAAATGGCGCATGACCGGCTCTACCCGTTCTGGGGCGATTTGCTGAAGGGCCTCAAGACCGGGCAGGCGCAGAACGAATCCGCCCGCGGAATGGCCTCCATTTTCGAGACGGTCTATTCCGATCCCGAAGGCTTGGCGCAGTTCCTCGCCGCGATGAGCGGAGTCTCGACCGGCAATTTCATGGCGCTGGCGGAGAAGTTCGACTGGTCGCCCTACAAGACCTTGTGCGATGTCGGCGGTGCCGAGGGTATCCTGGCCATGTCGGTCGCGCGCGCCAATCCGCACATGACCTGCATTACCGCCGACCTGCCGCCGGTCGAGCCGATTGCCCAAGGCAAGATTGCCGAAGCAGGGCTGGAAGATCGCGTCTCCACCGCCGTGGTCGATTTCTTCAAGGACGACCTTCCCAAGGCCGATGTCATCACCATGGGCATGGTGCTGCATGACTGGGACCTGCCGACCAAGAAGATGCTCATCGCCAAGGCCTATGATGCGCTGCCCGAAGGCGGGGCCTTTATCGTCGTCGAACAATTGATCGACGACGCGCGGCGCGAAAACGCGTTCGGCCTGATGATGAGCCTCAACATGATCATCGAGGGCGGCGATGCCTTCGACTATACGGGCAAGGATTTTGCCCTCTGGTGCGCGGAGGCAGGCTTCAAGGGCAGCGAGGTGCTGCACCTGGCCGGCCCGTCGAGCGCGGCCATCGCCTATAAATAGGTGATGCTATCTGGCACCCGCTGAGCGGCGAGCTTCGGTTCGTCGCGAAAGCCAAAGGCCACCTGCAAGGCCGTCCGCAGCTTGCCTGCCTGTCTGGCGAGGACGAATGCGCGGATGCGCATTCGCAAACAACTGACCCTAATCGCCCATCATCAGCAGCAGAACCCAGGCAAGGAATGTTGCGCCGATGAACAATACCCAGGACCAGTAGAGCCTGAAGTCGAGATTGAGCTCGTTGATGTCGATGTCGAAGTGGCGGATGTTAAGCATGCCGCCACTACCGGCGCCGCCCGAACCCATGAACAGGCAGACCACGATGGTGAGGAAGATTCCGAAGGGAATCGCCTTGAGCAATGCGATCATGAAATGCCTCCATCCTCGGCCACTGGCTTTACTCCTTCTAGGCCCGCACGGTCCAGTCCCGCAACTCGGGGAGTCACTTTGCGCAGCAATCTTGCGAGCCGCGATTCTTTTGATTCACGATCGTGAAACTGCACAGATTTTTTTCCGCAGATCGATTGAGGGGCTTGCGCACCGCGCGAGCCAAGCTTTTCCCACGCGTCGCGGCGTATTGCATGTGTCATACACCACTAAGAATCCATGGCGGGGGGCAGTAAATCGTCCTTAACCCTCTTGCGTACCGACTCCGTCCGATTCACTATCTGTAGTGGCACGGTTGCAGGGGATACCCACAAGACCTAGATTCAGGACATGTCGCGAGGAGATCGCGCAACGGGTTCCGAGTCTCTTGTCGGATATTGTTTCGGCCGCTGCCTGTGGGCAGGCGGGGGATAAGTTTTTCACCGCCGACGCATGGAATTCGATAGGCTGAACGCTTGTTGCCGAATCGAACACATGCGGAACATCGGGGCGGTCACATGGGCCGTACAGGAACGAGATCGGGGACGGGCGCTACTATGGAATTCAGGAATACGGACGAAGCGGCAATGGGACTGGACACGACCGAAAGCACCGAAGCTCGAACCACAAAGAATAGCAGTACGAGCAAGGCGAAGAGCCCGAAGGCCGACTCCGAAAAGGCGGTGACGATGGAAAAGAAGGATGCAGGCAGCGAGGAATTGGTAGCAGAAGCTGCTGCCGAGGCGCTGGCGGAGGCGGCAAAGGTTGCAGCCCAGGAATCCACCAAGCCCACTTCGGGTTCCAAGAAGGTCAATGATCGCCGTTTCAATATCGTCACCGATGCGTCGCGCGATGCGAACCTCACCGAATTCGGCAAGGAAACGCTGACCGACCGCTATTTGCTGCCCAACGAGACATACCAGGACCTGTTTGCCCGCGTCGCCGATGCCTATGCCGACGACCAGGAGCATGCACAGCGTCTTTACGACTACATTTCCAGCCTGTGGTTCATGCCGGCGACCCCGGTACTGTCCAATGGCGGTACCAATCGCGGCCTGCCGATCTCCTGCTATCTCAACTCGGTCGATGACAGCCTGGAAGGCATTGTCGGCACCTGGAACGAGAATGTCTGGCTGGCCTCGCGCGGCGGCGGCATCGGTACCTATTGGGGCAATGTCCGCGGGATTGGCGAGCCGGTCGGCCTCAACGGCAAGACCAGCGGCATCATTCCCTTCGTGCGCGTCATGGATTCGCTCACCCTGGCGATTTCGCAGGGCTCGCTGCGGCGCGGTTCGGCCGCCTGCTACCTCGATATCTCGCATCCCGAGATCGAGGAGTTCCTCGAGATCCGTAAACCCTCGGGCGACTTCAACCGCAAGGCGCTGAACCTGCATCACGGCGTGCTGCTGACCGACGAGTTCATGGAAGCGGTCCGCAATGGCGAGGAATTCGAGCTCAAGAGCCCGAAGGACGGGTCTGTCCGCGGCAAGGTCAATGCCCGCTCGCTGTTCCAGAAGCTGGTCGAAACGCGCCTTGCCACGGGCGAGCCCTACATCGTGTTCAACGACACGGTGAACCGCATGATGCCCAAGCATCACCGCGAACTGGGCCTCAAGGTCTCGACCTCCAATTTGTGCAGTGAAATTACCCTGCCGACCGGCATCGACCATCTTGGCAATGATCGCACGGCGGTGTGCTGCCTGTCCTCGCTCAACCTCGAAAAGTGGGAAGAGTGGGAAGGCGACAAGCAGTTCATCGAAGATGTCATGCGCTTCCTCGACAATGTCCTGCAGGACTATATCGACCGCGCCCCGGACGAGATGGCGCGTGCCAAGTACTCTGCCGAGCGGGAGCGTTCGGTCGGCATGGGCGTGATGGGCTTCCACTCCTTCCTCCAGTCCAAGGGCATCGGTTTCGAAAGCCCGATGGCCAAGGTGTGGAATTTGAAGATGTTCAAGCACATCAATGCCAAGGCAAACGAGGCATCGATGATGCTCGCCAAGGAGCGCGGCCCCTGCCCCGATGCCGAGGAAATGGGCGCGATGGAGCGCTTCAGCTGCAAGATGGCGATTGCGCCGACCGCTTCGATCTCCATCATTTGCGGCGGCACCAGCGCCTGCATCGAGCCGATCCCGGCCAACATTTACACCCACAAGACGCTATCCGGCAGTTTCGTGGTCAAGAACCCGTACCTCGAAAAGCTGCTCGACAAGAAGAGCAAGAACTCGACCAATATCTGGAACTCGATCCTCGAGAAGGGCGGCAGCGTCCAGCATCTCGATTTCCTGACGCCGGAGGAAAAGGCCGCCTTCAAGACCAGCTTCGAGATCGATCAGCGCTGGCTGCTCGAATTCGCGGCGGACCGTGCGCCCTTCATCGACCAGGCGCAGAGCCTGAACCTCTTCATCCCGGCCGATGTCGACAAGTGGGACCTGATGATGCTGCACTTCCAGGCGTGGGAGAAGGGCATCAAGTCGCTCTATTACCTGCGCTCGAAGTCGGTGCAGCGCGCGGGCTTTGCCGGCGGCGTGGAAGCGGACAACACCAAGGACGCGACCAAGTTCGAGCTCAATGCCGGCGAACAGACCGATTACGAGGAATGCCTCGCCTGTCAGTAAGGCGCTTCAATTCCCGAACGATGACGGCGGCCTCAAGGGTCGCCGTTTTTCGTTTGGCGCCAGTATATTGCGATGATGCCTTTGGTGTGTTATACAACTCACACACCTTGGGGGAAGACATATGAATCGCCGGACTATCACTACTGTTGTCACCGCTATCGGGCTGACGCTGCTGCTCTCGGCCTGCGCGAACCAGATCGATGCGGGCGTGGCGCATGGCCGCGAGATTCCCGGCTTCTGGTGGGGCCTGTGGCATGGCTTCGTCTTCCCCTGGGCCTGGATCGGTTCGCTCTTCGACCAGGATATCGCCGTTTATGCCGTTCCCAATACGGGCGGCTGGTACGATTTCGGCTTCTTCCTCGGCATTACCGTTCTCGGCGGCGGCAGCTTCTTCGGCTCGAAGAAAGGCCGCGGCGGCTGAAATTGCCCGCTTTTCGCTGGCCTCGCTCTGCGGTTTCATTCTAACCTCGCAACCGAGCGAGGGATAACTGCAGGGACTTGGGGTTCGCGGTGAAATTTCCGACAGGTCTGGCCATGCTGGCAGCTGTGCTGCTGCCGCAAGCTGTTTGCGCGCAGGATATCACGCTCGAAGACATGCTGGCGCGTGACCGGCTTTCTGCGCCCGAACCGCAGCTTGCCGCATGGCAGGATTTCGCGGCTTCGCTGCCGGAGGATGCTCCGCCCGCAATGCACGCGCAGGTGCAATTGGGCCTTGCCATCGCGCGCTACTATACCGGCGATTATGCCGAGGGTTGGGCCAATGTCGAGGCGGCGCAGGCGCTCATCGCCTCATTGCCGCAAAGCCCGGATTTCGAGGCAGAACTGCTCGGTTACGGTGCGCTGCTGCTGATCGAGCTCGACCGCATCGACGACGCGATTGCCTGGGCCGACCGTGCGCAGCAACTGGCCGAGGCGCGCGGACCGGCGGGCATGAAGGACCTCGCTTTGGTGCAGAATGTGCGCGGCGGCATCGCCTTTGCCCGCAACGACCTTGCCGGAGCCGAAGCCGCCTATTGCGGCGCGCGCGATTACGGCCTGCAGGCGCCCGAGCCCGACCATGCCATGGTGGTCAACGATGCCAGCTCCTGCGGGGCGCTGAAATTCTATCTCGAGCGGCCGGACACGCTCGAAGCCATGCAACTCGCGCGCGACCATGCCATCGCCTACCTGCCGGACGATCACCCCAAGATGGGCAATGTGCTCAACAGCACCTATGCCGTGCTCCTGCGTTATGGCCGCTATGCCGAGGCCGAGCCGGTCATTCGCCGCCATCTGGATCTTGAGCGCAGCCTGCATAGCGGCGATGCGGACAATCTCTACGATCCGATGTCCATGCTCGGCCGTTCGCTTGAACTGCGCGGCAAATATGCCGATGCGGAAGGCATTTTCCGCGCCGCCGCCGAACTGGCTGACCGGATGGACATGCGCAGCCAGCCCTATCGCCGGGGCATCGCGCAGACCAATTTGGCCCGCGTCATCGCGCGGCAGGGGCGGATCGCAGACGCCGTGGCCGTGGCTCGCCGCGGCGTGGACCTGCTCGAGAGGGATTTGCAGCCGGAAGACTACCATATCGGATCCGGCAAGGTGCAGCTGGCCGACCATCTTGCCCGGAGCGGTGAGGCGGAACAGGCTCTGGCGCTGGCCGATGACGGGCTTGTCCTGCTCGAAGCGGGCCTGCCCGAAGGCCATAGCGAAATCCTCACCGCCCGGCTGATCCGCGCGCGCATCCTTGCCGATCTCGGCCGGGGCGACGAAGCGCTGCCTGCTGCGCGCGAAGCGGCCGGCCTGTTCGAGGCGCAGATGCTCGATCTCGTCGCCAGCGAAACCGACAAAGTGGCCCTGTCCGAAGTGCTGCCCGCCGCCTTTGCCGACTATGTCTCCATCGCATTGTCGGCGGGTGCGATGGAAGACGCGGTCCACGCCGCGCAGCTCTTCCTCCTGTCCGAACTCGCCGTGCCCAATGCGCGCATTGCCGCCGCCTCGATCGCGCGTAGCCGCGGCCTTGGCGAAAGCGTCGAGCGGCTGGAGGCGGCTCGCAGCGAAGTGGCGGCACTGGAAACCGAAGTCTCGCGCCTGCAGGCCGAAGGCGGCGATTTGCGTGACCTGCTGGCCCGAATTGCCGAGGCGCGGAACACTGCTGCGGAAGCGCAGCGGGAACTGCTCGGCTCCTTCCCCGAATTCGTTGCGCTGGCCCGCCCGGAGATCGCGACGCTGGGACAATTGCAGGCACGGCTGGGCGAAGGCGAGATGCTCGTCCTGCCCGTCGCGCTGCCCGATCGCGCGGTGACGCTGGCCATCTCCGCCGGCGATGTGCGCTGGGGCGAACGGATGATCGCGCCCGAAGAGCTGGGCCAGCTGGCCGCCCGCGTGCGCGAAAGCGCGCAGTTCACCGGCGCCTTCGATTACGGCGCGGCGCACAAGCTGTTCGACACCGTCTTCGCCGGCGATGCGCGCGCTGCTCTGGGCGATGCCGACCACCTGCTTTTTCCTGCCAGCGGATATCTCGCCCGCGTGTCGCCCGCTCTCTTGCTGGCAGGCGAGGCGGACCCTGCCGCACCGCAGGATGCGCCCTGGCTGCTGCGCACGCATTCGATCGGTATCTGGGCCGATTCCTCGAGGAGTTCCACGGGCGAAACGAGGTTGGCCGACAAAGGCTTCCTTGGCGTGGGCGCGCCCATGCGCTTCCCCTCGTTTGTCGCGGAGCTGCCCGACCGCTCGGCCGGGGGCGCCGACCTGCCGCTGCTTCCCGGCGCGAGGCAGGAACTGGTCGATATTGCCGATGCGCTGGGCACGGCGGAGAAGCTGATCCTGGCCGAAGGCGATGCCACCGAAAGCCGGCTTGCCGCGCAACAGCTCGACCGCTTCGGCGTGATCGCCTTTGCCACGCATGGCCTGGTTGGCGGCGAACTGCCCGGACTGTCCGAGCCCGCCCTGCTGCTCACGCCCGAGGACGAGGCGCGCAAGGACGGCGACGGATTGCTGACCGCGAGCGAGATTGCCGCGCTCAAGCTCGATGCCGATTGGGTGATCTTGTCCGCTTGCGAAACCTCGGCCGGGGACGGTGCAGGGGCGCCGCTCTATTCGGGCCTCGCCCGTGCCTTCACCCAGGCCGGCGCGCGCAGCCTCATGCTCAGCCACTGGCGCGTGCGCGACGATGCCGCCGCCTTCCTCAGCGTGGAGACGGTGCGCCGCGCGGCGGGCGGAGCAGGGCGGGCCGAGGCCTTGCGCCAGGCGCAGCTTGCGCTGATGGAGCGCAGCGACATTCCCGATGCCGCGCATCCGGCGATCTGGGCACCCTTCGTCATCCTCGAGAATTGACGCGGTTTACCTGCCAAAAACCCTCGCCTGACAGCAAAGTATTAACCATTTTCGCGCTAGTGCTCCCGCGCATGAGCAGAAGCCACGGATCCAAGCGTTTCCCGACCCATTACGGGTATGGCGAGGTCAAGGTGACCCGCTATCTCGCACTCTATGTGTCGCAGATCGGCTGGTTCGCGCTTGGCGTCTACCTCTATTGGGGTGCCTTCTGGCCTTCCAGCTGCACGCCGGAGACCTTCTTCGAGATCTATGGCTGCTCCATGCGCCTGCCCGAAAATGGCGGCTGGCGCGAGGCCGCATTGCTCACCTGGCTCTGGGCGACGCCGATCCTGATCCTGCTCGAAGTCTCGCGCCGCCTCGGCAAGGGCGACGACTAGGCCAAGCCAAGCGGCTTGACCGGCAAACTCAGTAACTTAGGCTCCGCTCGTGGAGCAGTTTTTAGGCCCTGATCTGGATCTTGCCATCTGGCCGTTCGTCGCCGGGCTCGGACTGGTCCTTGCGGTCGAAGGCTTCCGCACTGCGCGAACCTCATTTCTCAAATGGCGGTTGCAACGCCGCATGGATCGCGACCCCTATCTGAGCCTTGAAGAGAAGCGCGATTACGAATGGGAGATCGCGCGGTTCGAGCCGGATGAGGACGCGTCGCCATTGCGTGAAAGGCTCACTGGCTTGCTGCTTGAGCTCGGCGGTTTTCTCTCGTGTTTTGCCCTCGGGCGCTACCTCGGCTGGGATGTCGGACTGACCATCTTTGCCGCATTTGGCGCCTTCGGGATCATTGCCTTTCTGTGGAACAGACTCAATGCCCCGCCAGACCGCGACGTGATCGACGTGGAGCATGGGCTCTCAGGGCCTCCGGAAATTGAGATTCCCGATAAGGCAATCTGGGGGTTTGTCGGGGCAATCATGGCAATCGGACTCATCGTGCTGTTTGCTTGGGTGCTCTAGCCGATGCTTGAATTCCTGGATCCGGAAATTCTCCGCATGGTTGCAGCGGGGGCAGGTGTGGGAGCGCTGACCGCCACCTTGCTTTCGCTGGTTGGGTTGCTTGAGCGCGTTTCGCTCGACCAGCCCTCGCATTCGGTGGACGACAAGAAGGGTGACAACTGGCTCCCTCGTCCGGTCAGAGCCATTGCCGGGCCGACTATCGCAGGCGCAATGATAGGCTGGTACATCGCCGATCGGGACGATGCAGTCTTCTATATCGGCCTGATAGTTGCCGGAGCCGTCATCGCGCATGCCATCTGGCAAATCGCGAATCTTGATACCGGAGAAGGAGCCGTGGGCGAGGTTCTAGCGAAACCCGATCCCGATGAATTCTTCGAGACTGCTAAAGGTCGCGCTTGGGGCGAACTTGCATTCGGCCTGTTTCTACTCTGGATGGCACTATAGCTGCGGCCCCTTAAACGGTCCGACTCATCCCAGCCACGTTTCGTCCCCGATTTATCCCCGCATGAATCGCCCTGCTTGCCTTCGAATCGGCAAGATGATTCCCTATGTAGAAGGTTCGCGATTCATGCCGGAGGTACCAGATGTCGTTGCTCGAAGCCCGCAAGACCTACAAGCCCTTTGAATACCCCTGGGCGTACGAGTTCTGGAAGCGTCAGCAGCAGGTGCACTGGATGCCCGAGGAAGTGCCTCTGGGCGAAGACTGCCGCGACTGGGCGCAGAACCTGACCGAGCATGAGCGCAACCTCCTCACGCAGATCTTCCGCTTCTTCACGCAGGCGGATGTCGAAGTGCAGGATTGCTATCACGAGAAATACGGGCGCGTCTTCAAGCCCACCGAAGTGAAGATGATGCTGGCGGCCTTCTCCAACATGGAGACGATCCATATCGCCGCCTATTCGCACCTGCTCGACACGATCGGCATGCCCGAAAGCGAATACGGCATGTTCCTCGAATATGAGGAAATGGCCGCCAAGCACGATTATTTGCAGGAATTCGGCGTCGATAGCGACGAGGATATCGCCCGCACGCTCGCCATGTTCGGCGGCTTCACCGAAGGGCTGCAGCTCTTCGCCAGCTTCGCCATGCTGATGAACTTCCCGCGCTTCAACAAGATGAAGGGCATGGGCCAGATCGTCTCCTGGTCGGTGCGCGACGAGAGCCTGCATTGCGAAGGCATCACGCGCCTGTTCCACGCCTTCTGCAAGGAGCGGGATTGCCTGACCAAGGCGGTCAAGGAAGACATCATGGACATGTGCCAGAAGACGGTGCGCCTCGAAGATGCCTTTATCGACCTCGCCTTCGAAATGGGCCCCGTGCCCGGCATGACCGCCAAGGAGATCAAGAAATATATCCGCTACATCGCGGACTGGCGCCTCAGCCAGCTGGGCCTGCCGAGCATCTACATGGTGGACGACCACCCGCTGCCCTGGCTCGCCCCGCTGCTCAACGGCGTGGAGCATGCCAACTTCTTCGAAACCCGCGCGACCGAATATTCCAAGGGCGCGACCAAGGGGAACTGGCAGGATGTCTGGGCCAGCTTCGACAAGCGCCAGAAGGCCAAGGCCGCGAATGAGGAAGAGGCTGAGGATGACGGCCCCGGCCTGTTCGGGGACGATAGCGGTTCTTCCAGCGCCTCGGGCGACGGAGTGCAAGCGGCGGAGTAGTTGAACAATTGTAGGAAATTTAGTAAACAATAAGGGAACAAAGCGACTCGAACAGAGGAACTGAAGCATGGCCGACAAGAAAGACTATTGGGCGACTCCTCATAAGGACGGATGGCAGGTCAAGCGGGAAGGGTCTTCTCGCGCGACATCCGTCCATCGCACGCAGTCCGAAGCTTGGATGGAGACCAAATCTAGAGCGCGAGATGCAGGTGGCGAGGCCTACCTTCAGAATCGCGAAGGCCAGATTCGTGAGCGAAATACCTACGGGCATGATCCTCGCAAGACAAAGGGCTGACCAAATGGCTGATGAAGTGAAGAATTGGGTTGTTTCCGATTTGGAGAAGCACGCCGTTCCTACCGGTCACCTTCCCAAGGTTCCTCAAGACAACGGGAGTCAAGGGTCCGTCCCTACCGGGCACTTGCCGAAAGACCCTCCGCCGCCGAAGAAGGACTAGGCTTGGGCCAGGCAGCCTTACTGCAGTGGCTTCCTGCATTATGCGGAGTGGCCGGCGTTATTATCGCCGGCATAACCGCAACGATCGCTCTTAAGCGTTTTGGTCACCACAGGACGGTCAGTGATGTTGGTCTGGCCCTTACAGTCTTTGAACGCATCAACTACTATTGGGACCGCTTGGACAACGGCACAGGTAATTCGAGCTACAACTACGGTCAAATTTTAGCGCACTTCGAGGTTGCCTGCGCGCTCTTCAACAAGAATGTTCTGACGGAACAGGCTGAGAGTATCCTCGGCGATCACATAGTCGAGGTTTTTACGGCTTTGAAAACTTCTGCAAATGGCAAAGCTATTTTGTCTCTCTGTAAGTCATCAAATGAGACTTATGATGAACTTGAAAAATTTGCCCAAAAGCGATTTCCGCAATCGCTGCTCGCGCAGGCTTTTGGTGATCAGAAACTCGACCTAGTGGATTCCTGATGACCCCTTCGAGCCCCTAACACCCCGCCAGCAGGACCCGCGAATAGAGCCGGTGCGGGCGGAGCATATGGCGCCAGCCGGATTGGCCGACTTTGCCGACCCATGATCCGAACAGAAGTCGCGTACCTGACTGGCTCGGCTCGACCGCCAGCCAGCTGGCCGTGCCGCTATCTTTCGAGTGCAACAGGATCTCGGATCTTTTCTGCCCTACCGCTCCGCTACTTGAGGGCGTGTCGGTCCGCTCCACCACTCGCCACACCGCCAGGCGATCGCTCACGCCGCGAGCCAGCGCGCCAATCTCCGCCGTGCTCGCGCCGCGCCCGATCACGCCGAGCAGCAGCAATTCGGGCCGGAATGCCGCGCTAGCATAGAAGCGCGCGATGAATTGCTCGAGCGAGACTGCGCCCTCTACTTCGCGGCAAAAGGCGTCGCGATAATCCTCCGCCCCGCCAAAACGGGCCAGCAGGCTGCCTTGCGGCACGGCGATGGCGCGGACTGACCCCATGCAGGCAAGGATAGGATCAGTCTTGACCGGGTGGAAGGTCTGTCTCCGCAGCGGCAAGCCTTCCCGCCTCCGCGCGCCAAGAATTCGGAACATGGCCCCTGCCGACCCGTTGGTCCCATGAAACCGCATACGGATCACAGGAGCAGTTTCATGACCGACGCACTCAATCCCCGCACGCCGAGCAGGTGGCCGTTCCTGGTCGTAATTGCCGCACTGGCGGTGCTCGGCCTTGTCTGGCTGGCCAACCCCTCGGGCGATCGCGAAGGCCAAGTCGAGGATCCGATTGTGACGCAGCAATTCGAGGATCCGGCAGACGCCACCCCGCAACAGGCCTTCCAGGTCGAGACCACGCCGCAGGACAGCGCCGAACCTGTAGCCGAATAGGCGAACAGGGCTTTCCTACAGACCGGTGCGCAGGCCACTCCGGCACTGCTCTTTGAACCGGTAAATGCCCCGCAATTCCCCCGTTTCGGCCCGCATTCTGCCCCCTCGGATCTTTCCACCCAGGACAGTGTGTCAGGTGTGAGGGGTTAGGTGGATTTGCTCCGCCATTCGTCGGGCGTACGGCCTGAAATGCCGCCCAAAGCCGTCTACGGCCAAAGTCAGGTATTGAAAGCGGCTCGCAACAAGCTACATTGCCTTTCGCGGACCGGGCCCCTCTGGCGGGCGCGCTTCTTTCGAAGGCGCTCGTGATGTCGGACCGCATCGGACAGCCGATGCGCGTTTGACCGGGTCCCCCAACTCCCCGGAAATACAGCGCATCGGTTGACCGATCACCCTCGTGACTCTCGCAAGGAGACAAAGGATGTCGGCCCGAATGTACAAGCTTACCGAAATGCACCAGCGCGTGGATGCGGCGCTCAGGCGTGAAATCAATCGCCGTTCGCCGGACTCGCTCAAGGTCCAGCTGCTCAAGAAGCGCAAGCTCAGGATCAAGGATATCCTTCACCGGCTCGTGCCCCGGCCCAAAGCGGGCTGATGCACCGCGGCGGGGGGAGGCCATCCGTCCGGTACCCACCCCCAAACATGCCCTCTGGCCCGGTGGTTTCCCTCCGTCGCACCACGCCAATACCGTGAACAAGACAAGGACCTGACATGATCCAGGCCGTAGCCCCCATGCTGCGCGACTTCCTGCGCCAGGAAAGTGCCGGCGGCATCGTACTGATGTTTGCCGCCGCCCTGGCGCTGGTGGTGGCGAACAGCGCCGCCGCTCCCCTCTACGCCCAATTCCTGCAGCTGCCCGTGGTGGCCGGCATCGGCCCCGTGCTGATCGACAAGCCGCTGCTGCTGTGGATCAATGACGGGTTGATGGCGGTGTTCTTCTTCCTGGTCGGGCTGGAGGTGAAGCGCGAGGTGCTGCACGGCCAGCTCGATAGCTGGGACAAGGCCTCGCTCCCGCTATTCGCCGCGATCGGCGGCATGGCGCTGCCCGCCCTGGTCTTCATCGCCATCAATGCCGGGAGCCCGGCCAACCTTGGCGGCTGGGCCATTCCCGCCGCGACCGATATTGCCTTTGCGCTGGGCATCCTCTCGCTGCTCGGCCCGCGCGTGCCGGTGGCGCTCAAGGCATTGCTGCTGGCGGTTGCGGTAATCGACGATATCGGAGCGATCGCCATAATCGCGCTATTCTACACGGCACAGACCGATGTGAGCATGTTGCTGGGTGCGGCGGTCACGCTGTTGCTGCTGGGCATGGTCGGGCGGATGCGCATCGCCTCCTCCATTCCCTATTTGCTGCTCGGCGCGGTGCTGTGGGTCTTCGTGCTCAAGAGCGGCGTGCATGCCACGCTGGCCGGTGTCGCGGTGGCCATGTGCGTGCCTATCAAGGCGCGCGGGGTGAACCTGCTCGAGCGGATGGAGCATGGGCTGCACCCTTGGGTGGCTTTCCTCATCATCCCGGTCTTCGGCTTCGCCAATGCCGGGGTCTCGCTGTCCGGCGTGCAATTGGCGGACGTGTTCGCGCCGCTGCCGCTCGGCATCGCGCTGGGACTGCTGGTCGGCAAGCAGCTGGGCATTCTCGGCTTTGCCTGGGGCGCGGTGAAACTGGGCCTCGCCAAGCTGCCGCCCGATATCGACTGGCGGCAGGTGCACGGCCTTTCGCTGCTGGCGGGTATCGGTTTCACCATGAGCCTGTTCATCGGCAATCTCGCCTTCGCCGATCCGGCGCAGGTCGATGCGGTGAAGATCGGCGTGCTCGGCGGATCGCTGGTCGCCGCCGTGCTCGGCTATGTCCTGATAGCCCGGACCTTGCCACGCGACGTGACAGAGGCGGAGATTGCCCATGGTTGAGTTCCTGACCGCCGACTGGCTCGGCACGCCCGTCTGGTTCTGGGCGGCCTTCCTCGCCATTGTCGCCGCGCTGACGGCCTTCGACCTCGGCGTGCTGCACAAGGAGGACAAGGAGCTTGGCATTGGCGAGAGCCTGAAACTCAGCGCCTTCTATATCGGCGTCGCCATGCTGTTCGGCGCCTGGGTATGGCTGGAGCGCGGCGCTACCGCGGCTAGCGAATACTATACCGGTTTCTTCATCGAGAAGGCGCTGTCGATCGACAATGTCTTCGTGATCAGCCTGATCTTCTCCTATTTCGCGATCCCCGCGAAGTACCAGTATCGCGCGCTGCTCTGGGGCATCATGGCGGTGATCGTATTGCGCGGCCTGATGATCGCGGGCGGCGCGGCGCTGCTGGCAGAGGCCTACTGGGTTCTCTACCTCTTCGCGGCCTTCCTGATTTTCACCGGCATCAAGATGTTCTTTGCAGGCGATGAGCCGATGGATGTCGGCAACAACCCCGTGGTCCGCTGGATCAGCACGCATATGCGGGTGACGAAGGAACTGCACGGCGAGAAGTTCTTCGTGAAAGTGCCGGACGAGAAGACCGGGAAGCTGGTGCGCGCGGCGACGCCGCTGCTGCTGGCGCTGGTGGTGATCAACCTCGCCGATTTGGTGTTTGCGGTGGACTCGGTCCCGGCGATCTTCGCCATCACCACCGACACCTTCATCGTCTACACCAGCAACATCTTCGCCATTCTCGGCCTGCGCGCGCTCTACTTTGCGCTGGCGGCCATGGTGCACCGCTTTCACTACCTCAAATACGCTCTGGCCGCGGTGCTGGTCTTTATCGGCACCAAGATCTTCGTCTCCGATTTCCTGCTCGATGGCGGGAAGATCCCTGCCTGGGTCAGCCTCGGCGTGACCTTCGCCTTGATCGCCGCGGGCATTGCCTATTCGCTATGGAAGACGCGCGGGGAAGAGGAGGACTGGCCCGTGGGTGCCTAGGGTGTCCAGGGCACACGGGGCAGGCCGGGGCCGCAGATCAGCCGCTGCGGCTTCTCGTGCCAGCCCAGATTGAAGCCCCACATCCAGTCGAAGAAGAAGAGCATGTGGTAGTCGCAATTGTCGTCCACAAAGCGCGCCAGCTCCTGCCAGCCATCCGCTTCGGGATGGGCGTCGAAATAGTCCGGGATGAAAACGCAGGCCATCGCGCCGCAATGCCCGTCCGCGTCGCGCCGGTCCCAGATATGCAGGCCGGCATTGTAGGCATTGTCGTTGCAATTATAGCCCTCATGCCCCGCCTCGCGCATGTCGTGGCCGAAGGCGTTGACTTGCGGAGAGCGATAGGCGCTGCGGATATTGATCCGCCCGAAACGCTCCTGGATCGGTTCGAGCAGCTCCTCGCACAGCTTTGTGCCCGTGTGGATCGCCAGCTCGGCATCGTCGGGCGCGTTCATCATGCCGTGGAACTGGGCGATCTCCGAATGGAGCATGTCGCGCATGAAAAAGTGCTTCGACAGGCGCACGCGGCCCAGTTCCTCGAGTTCCGCTGCGCTGGCGGGCTTGGCCACGAAATTCCCTCCCTTTGGTGCACGAGTGCAAAGCCCGGACATGCCGGAAATGCAATCACTCTTTGTCCGAAGACTTGCGCTTGAGCTTGCGGATTTCGGCAATCTCGCCCTTGAGCACGGCGAATGTGTCCCGGTCTTCGGGTGAGAGGCTCTTTTCGTCCACCAGGCCCATCAAGACCTCGACCACTTCGCCCAGATGGCCGAGCTGGCGGCCATAGGAGCCGACCTTGTCGAGGATTTCGCGTTCCAGCTTCTCATTCCCGCTATTGCCGAGATCGACGTGGAATAGGGAGAACTCGTTTCCCGAGACGAAGAGCGGATTGATCATCTGCCACAATTTCTCGGGCGCGAGGCGGAAATCGGGATAGTTCACGGTCAGCGCCGTATTGCCTGCTGTCGATGCCATTGCTGCCTCCCGGTCTGGATGGGGAGCCGCAATCCTACCTCATGTTGCAGCGCAGCAGAAGTGCCCGTCTCAGTGTCCGCTCGTGCCCTCGACCCTCATGTCGGTTCGACTCGGCGGGCTGTGTTATGCATTATGCAAACAACAGCGAAGGAGAGGACCGATGCAAGGTACAACTATGGAAGACCGCAAGAAGGAACTGCAAGTGCTCCTCGAGAAGATCGAGGCGCATCCGTCTCAGCCGCTCAAGGCCGAGCGTGAGCGCGTCGTGGTGCTGCAGAAGATGCTTGCCGCGGACGCGCAGGCCAAATAATCCTACCGGGTATTTCGTTTGCCCATTCAGGAGGTTCCCATGCGTAAGCCGTCCAACATCCTCAAAGCCGCCCTGCCGCTCGCCGGCGTCGTCGCCTTGGCTGCCTGCCAGGCGGAAGAGCCGGCATTCGAGGCAGATGCCGAGGATCTGAGCGGTGGCGAGCTGGTCGTCGTCCCCGAAGGCGAGGGCGTCGATGTCGAGCTGCCCGAGGTCGAAATGACCAATGCCCCAGTCGAGGAGGGCATGGAAGCCACTGCAGAGGAAGCGCCGGCCGAATAAGGCGCGAGGACCTGCCGTTCCAACTCAATCTCCGGGCGGATAGTCCGGAAGCGGGTGGATCAGGTTGAAATCCTCTTCCCGTGGTTCGTGCCTGAGAGCGGGCCAGTCGATCTCCTCTTCCGGCACGAGCGTATCGGGCAGGCGATCGAGCAGGTTGCGGATCAGCGTCAACCGTCCGCGCTTCTGGTCGTTGTAATTGACGACGGTCCAGGGCGCGTGGTCGGTATGCGTCGCGCGGAACATGGCTTCGCGTGCCTCGGAATAATCCGTGAAACGCGTGCGCGCCTTGATATCGATGGGTGAGAGCTTCCAGCGCTTGAGCGGGTCCTGCAAGCGTTCGGCAAAGCGTTCCTCCTGCGCCTCCTGATCGCAGGACAGCCAGTATTTGAACAGGCGGATGCCGTCATCCACCAGTAGCTTCTCGAAGGTCGGCGCGGCCTTGAGGAAGCCCTCGACCTGTTCGTCGGTGGCAAAGCCCATGACCTTCTCCACACCGGCACGATTGTACCAGCTGCGGTCGAACAACACGATCTCGCCCGCCGCAGGCAGGTGCGGGACGTAACGCTGGAAATACCACTGCGTGGTCTCGGTCTCGGTCGGCTTGGGCAGGGCGACGATGCGCAGCTGGCGCGGATTGATACGCGCCGAGATTGCCTTGATCGTGCCCCCCTTGCCGGCCGTGTCCCGCCCTTCGAGCAGGACACAGATCCGCTCTCCCTTATGCTTGGCCCAGCGGGCCATTGCGACAAGTTCGAGCTCGAGCGGTTCGAGCAGCTCTTCATAATGCTTGCGTTTCATGTTGCTCAGCATTCCACCGCGTGCGGAATGCCGCAAGTGTCCGCTGCACCAGTAACCGCCGCGGCTACATCCGCCCTTCTGTCCATTGGCGGGCCAATCGCGCCCACATTATCTGCGGAATGGATCGAGCCTGCCGACTATGCAGCCCAGCCCAAAGCGACTATTGCGCGCAACACTATGACCAATTGTCGCGACAAGACCATGCTGGCCAAGGCCGAAACGCTGATCGAGGCATTGCCCTATTTCCAGCGTTATGCGGGGCGCAGTTTCGTGGTAAAATATGGCGGCCATGCCATGGGCGATCCCGAGGCGGCGCAGGATTTCGCCGAGGACATCGTGCTGCTCAAGGCCGTGGGCATCAACCCGGTGGTGGTGCATGGCGGCGGCCCGCAGATCGGCGCCATGCTCAAGAAGCTGGGCGTGGAATCGCAATTCGTCGATGGACTGCGCGTGACCGACAAGGAAACCGCTAGCGTGGCCGAAATGGTGCTGTCGGGCGCGATCAACAAGGAGCTGGTCAGCTGGATCAACCAGGCCGGCGGCACGGCGATCGGCCTGTCGGGCAAGGACGGCAAGCTGGTGCTGGCCGAAAAGGTGACGCGCACGGTCAAGGACCCGGACAGCCAGATCGAACAGGCGGTGGATCTCGGTTTCGTGGGCGAGCCCAAGCATGTCGATACCAAGATTCTCAAGACCGCCAGCGATGCCGGTATGATCCCGATTATCGCCCCGATCGCCACGGACGGGCAGGGCCACACCTACAATATCAATGCCGATACGATGGCAGGCGCTATTGCTGCGGCCCTGGGTGCGGCGCGCCTGTTCCTGCTGACCGACGTGACGGGCGTGCTCGACAAAGAAGGCAAGCTGCTGACCGACCTCAAGCCGGCGGATATCGCCGCGCTCAAGGACGACGGCACGATCAAGGGCGGCATGATTCCCAAGCTGGAGACCTGCGTCCATGCGGTGGAAGGCGGCTGCGAGGCGGCCGTCGTGCTCGACGGGCGCGTGCCGCATGCCATGCTGCTCGAATTCTTTACCAGTCGCGGTGCAGGCACGCTCGTTTCCGCCTGAGCCCGGTTTGTCCAAGGCCTTGTGCCGGCGCCCCTGCGTCTTACATGGTTGATACACCGGGCGCGGTTGGTCTAGGTTCCGCCCCGGGGACGCAATAGGAAGAGGTTTCGCTCGTGCTGCTCATCACTCTCTCGCAGATCATTGGCTATCTCGTCTCGATCATCATTTTCTTCGTGATCGTGCAATTCGTGCTCGGCCTGCTGATCAGCTTCAATGTCGTGAACATGCACAATGATTTCGTGAATGCGATCTGGCGTGCGGTGAATGCCCTGCTCGATCCCATCCTCAATCCGATCCGCAAGATAATGCCCAATACCGGGGCCATCGACTTCTCGCCGCTGGTGCTGATCGTCGGCCTCAACATTCTCAACATCATCATCGGCAACCTCGCCTACTCGACCCTTTGACATTGGGCGGTGGCGGGCGCAGGCCTGACGCATGAAACTCCCCATCGCGATCCTCATCGGCACGGCCTTCGCGCTCACCGCCTGCAATCCGGGGCCCAACACGAATATTCCCGGCCCGCAGCGCATCAGCACGGCGGGCAGGCCGCCGCTCGATCCCATCGGCGATCCGGGCAAGGTCGCGGCCGCCGATTTCGCCTTTGCCCTCGCCGCACGCGAGGACGGGCAGTGGACTGCCTTTCGCAGTTTCGCGGCCAGTAATGCCGTGATCCACACGCCGGATGGCGTGGTGGATGCCGACAGCTTTCTCTCCGGACGGGCCGATCCGCCAGAAGCGGTGCGCTGGGCGCCGGACGAAATCTGGACCAGTTGCGACGGATCGCTGGCGGTGACCACCGGGCGCTTCACCGATCCCGATGGATTGGTGGGAAGCTATGCCACCGTCTGGGCGCTGCAGGACGATTTGCGGACCTACAAATGGACCTATGACATAGGTGCGCCGGACAATCCGCAACCGCCTGCGCCTCCGCCCGAAGTCGAGCCGGACGAGGATACGATCGTTGTGTCGGAGCTGACTTCCATCACCGGCCATGTGGCAGATTGCTCGCCGGCAAAGGAAGATGGCCGTCACCTGAGCATCTCCATGGCGGAAGAAAGCGAAATGGGCCTGTCGCAAGACCGTAGCCTGGTCTGGCAGTGGGACCAGTTTGCCGATGGAACGCGCGGCGTGATCGTGCATTACCTGCGCAATGGCGAGCTCGAGCAAGTCCTCGATCTCAGCTTCCCAGCCTTGGCCCAATAGCAGATGCTCGAACTCTTCCTCTCCGCTTTCGTTACCCTGTTCGTGGTGATCGACCCGCCGGGCTGCGCGCCGATCTATGCCGGGCTGGTCGCCGATGCGAGTTCGCGCGACCAGAAGGTCATGGCGATCCGCGCCGCAGCGATTGCCAGCCTGATCCTGTTCGGCTTCGCCCTGTTCGGGGAGCAATTGCTTGCCGCCTTGCATATCGAGCTCGACAGCTTTCGCATTGCCGGCGGCGTGATGCTGTTCCTGATCGCACTGGAAATGGTGTTCGAGAAGCGCACGCAGAGGCGCACGGAGCGGGCGGACAAAATCCGCGCCACTCCGGAAATCGAAGACGTTTCCGTCTTCCCGATGGCCATGCCCATGCTGGCCGGGCCGGGTGCGATTGCCTCGATCATGCTGCTGATGTCGCAGGCCGAAGGCACCGAGCAGACGCTGGTGATCCTTGCCGCATTGGCCGCCGTCATGACGCTGACACTCATCGCCCTGATGGCTGCGGCCCCGTTAATGCGCGTCTTCGGGGACAAGGTGGAGGCAGTAGTTACCCGTCTGCTTGGCGTGCTGCTGGCCGCGCTCGCCGCACAATTCGTGATCGACGGGCTGAAGGGAAGTTTTACCTAGTTTGGCCTCAAGCGCCGGCGTTCGCATCCGCTCACTTGGCTATCCTCGCTTCCGTCCAGCAGAGCTGGACTCGCTGCGGGCGCGCAGTCGCGCTTGCGGGCCTGCGGCCCGTTCTGGCTCGACCTATCAGGAATGCGCTGGGACGCGAGGCGGAGCCGAGCGCAAGGCCGACCGGCCGTCCGCAGGTGCCCCGCAGCCGGAACGAATGTCCCGGCGGAGGGAATAGCCCCGAGGATGCAGGCCCGGATGGGCCTGCGTAGTCACTGCAACGTGACTCTACCCTCATCGGGATCGCCGCGGCCGAAGAACTCCATCAGCTGGACCATCAGCTCGCAGCGTTCCTTGAGGTCTGGCGCCTCGAGCAGGGCCTGCTTGCTCGCCGCATCGAAGGGCGCGATCTGCGATAGTCCGTTGATCAACGAGACATCGTCCAGTTGGGCGACCGATTCCCAATCGACCGAATAGCCCTGCGCCTCGGCGAATTTGCGTGCCTCGCTTTCGAAGCTGGCCCGCTCGGCGCTGGAAAGGAATTCATCCTCGGGTTCGGGCAGCAGTTCGGCCTCCACCTGGCGGAAGGGGGTGGTGACATCGAGTTCGCGCAACAGGCGAAAGCGCGATTCCCCGGTTAGCACGATATTGTAGCGGCCGTCTTCCGACGTCTCGACATCTTCGATCTTGCCGACGCAGCCGATTGAAAAGAGCGGTGCATCATCGGCCGAATCCTGCGGCTGGATCATCGCGATCCGACGGTCGCGCGCTAGCGCATCTCCGACCATGGCGCGGTAACGCGGCTCGAAGATGTGCAGCGGTAATTGCAGGCCGGGAAACAGGATCGCTCCCGACAGGGGAAAAATGGAAAGACGTGTCGCGCTCATTCCCGGGCGCTTATCCGAACAGCAGCAGCGAGAGCTTGCGTCGCCAGGCGGAAACCCAGGGGTCTTCCAGTCCCACGGCATCGAAGATCTGCAGCAGCTTGGCCTTGGCTGCACCTTCGTTCCACTCGGGATCGGCTTCGACCATCTTGAGCAGGACTTCGGCAGCCTCGTCGCGCTGTCCACCGGCAAAGGCGGCCTCGGCAAAGGCGAATTGCGCGTCCATGTCCGCCGGGCGCTCGGCTGCAGCCGCGCGCAGCGCCTGCAATTCGCTGTCATCAACCTGAGTCGCGGCCAGTTCGAGCGCGCTATGCGCCTGCTGGACAATCGGATCGTCCTTCAGCTCTTGCGGCAGCCCGTCATAGGCAGATTTGGCTTCTTCCGCATGTCCCGCGGCAAGCAGGGCACGGATCAGGCCGGAGACGACTTCGGGCTTGTCGGGCGCCATCTGGGCGATCTGCATGAAGGCCGACGCGGCGCGTTCGGCATCGCCATCGGCCAGCATCTTTTCGCCCATTTCGACCAGCTGGTCGATATCGGGCCCATCCCCGCCGGCATCGCCACCCTTTATCGGCAATTGCGCAAGGATCTGGTCCAGCGCGCCCTTCAATTGCGATTCGGTGCGCGCTGGAGTGAGGTCAGCCACGGGCTGGCCCTGGAAGATGGCATAGACCGTGGGGATCGACTTGACCTGGAACTGGCCGGCAATGAAGCCTTCCTCGTCGACATTGATCTTCACCAGCTCCACGCCCTTGTCGGCATATTCGGCGCAGACCTTTTCGAGCATCGGCGCCAGGGCCTTGCAAGGCCCGCACCATTCGGCCCAGAAATCGAGGACGACGAGCTTGTCCTGGGAAGGATCGACCACCTGCTGGCGGAATCGCTCGACGGCTTTCTGCTCGTCCATGTTAAGGCCCATGCTTGCCAATTGGCTGCTCCTGCTGGTCGTGAATCACTTAGCCCCTATGTGGAGCATTCCGCCCGTTTGTGAAGGGTGTGCGGGGAATTTGGGGCGGTCCGCAGTTCTACGCGAATTGCCTCTTGCAAGCATCACAAGCCGCTGCTAATCGCCCGCCTCCCCACCGGGATAAGGCCCAAACGGCCTTCCGGTAGAGCGCCAGTGAGCGGGCGTAGCTCAGGGGTAGAGCACAACCTTGCCAAGGTTGGGGTCGTGAGTTCGAATCTCATCGCCCGCTCCACGGAATCCTCCGCACCAATAGTCGCAATTCTTGTCTGCTTCTGACAGGTGACCGCTATTGGGTGGAAAGCGGACCTTCAGTCCCGAGCTGCTATAGCAACCTGAAGCCAATGAATGCGCTTGTGCCACTGCTTCGCGATTTTGGCTGAAGGCGCGATGCTTAATCGGACGCGCGAACGCTCTAGCTCTGAAAGCAACTCCTCGTTGCTGAGCTTGTCCAATTCGTCGTCTTGATGAGGTATGCCTGATCGCTTGCCCATGAGAGCAATGTGCCCCGCGTGTCAAAAGTCTGCAAGTGGGGTGGTAGGCCGAATGACCGCAAATGGGTCGTAAGCGGACGTTCCGATCCACGATTGCGATAATGGCCGCTTGCGACCCATTGCGGACGAGGCTGCTGCGACTATCCTGCTCCAATGGATGACGAAGGCTATACTGGACGCTCCACCGAAGAGAGGTGGGGTTGCATCGCTTCCACTCTGGTCGGTACGCCGATCTTCTTGTTCCTGCTTGTCGCTGACGCGCTAGGAGACTGTGCGCCTGGCACCTCATGTCAGAAGGGATTTTTGACGCAGGTGCTGCTCCCCTCTTTCGCCATTGCCGCTCCTGTCGGCCTCATGGTTTGGTTGGCCATCAAGGTTGCTCGCCGGAGAGGCCGATGAGGATGATACTGTAGGGCTTGGCAAAAGTCCGCTTTCCACCCATTCTCGGACGTTCGGTTGATGGCAGTGAGGGGTGTATTCAGACGGTGACGATCAAGAATTGTGGTAACGCACGATTCTCTTCGCCCGCTCCATGCGATCCTCCGCAACGATAGCTGCAAATCTTGTCTGTTTACGACAGGTGACCGAAATCGCGTGGAAAGCAGACATCTTCACTTGGATGCGCGATTGTCCAATCCTCGTTGGACTTCGGGCGTTACACCACACGATTGGCACTGGCTTGCTCGTCATCAGAGCAAAGGAACGAAGACTTTCTCGACCAGGCTAAGGCGGAAAGAACGATCACTGCCCACAATCCCGTTCCGGCAATCAGATCGACTACATAATGTCCGCCAATCGGAATTGTCGAAACAATGACGAGAAGCGCCCATAAATAGGCGACAACGCTCGTTCGAGAATAGTCTCGAAAAGCGAATGCAACGACCAAGGCCATCATTGTGTGGAACGATGGGAAGGTTACCACACCATCGAACCTATCAATGTCCACGACAAGATTGGAGCCATCACGAAAATAGCTAAACGCTCCCATATGGTAGAGGCCAGCACCGGCCGGTAGGCCAGCAACTTCCTGTGAGGTGAAGCCCGCATGGAAGAAAATGGCTTTGGCCGGGACGAGAGATGAGATTGCGCTACAGAGGAAGAGACCTCCGGAATATCCGAGGGTCAACTCCCACACCTTGCGGCCATCCCTCTTTAAACTGAAGAAGATTGCGCAAAAAAACACAGCTGGGACGGTAGAGAGATAGAATATTCGCAGTAGCTCTGCGACGTCCGGGAGCCTAGAAAACCAAAGGACGATCTCTGCCGTATTGATTCCTAGCGCTTTGTCTATCGCGGCAAGCAAGTCATCTTGCAGCGGCATTCTCAAACGCAACCCGACATTTGCCAGAGTTGCTCCGGCGCAAGATGCTCCGAAGAGCACAGCCTGACTGCCAGCAAGCAAACTTAGCCGCCGATCAGGACGCCAAGTTTTGTAGACGGAATGAATTGCATAGAAGAACGCTGGAAACCCGACCATAAGTGAAACGGCACGGGTTGGCATCGTCATACCTGCGAGCAACACTACACATGCCGCCACGACCGCGGACATCAGCGTCGCCAACAGCGACAAGAAATACAGCGAATGTTCTTCCTGCACACTCTAGAACTCTTTTGAAATACCAAGAAATCGCAAGACATCAACCTATCTTAACTCGGATCAAATCTGAACGTCCGCAATTGGGTCGTTAGCCGACATTAGAGCGGTTGGTGCCAGGAACGTCCGCTTGCGATCCATTTGCGGTCGTTGCCGGGTTTTAGCTCGGCAACCTTGCACGCAACTCTTCCGCGCCGTGTACGTAGAGCGAAAAGGTCATGGATGAGCCGTCCGTGAATCTAATACGGCAGTCGCCTAGAAAGTCCCGCTCCTTGACGGATGACACTTCGGCAAACCTCCAAAGCCTCTCCCGTCCGAAAGCCCAACGCACGCGAAGCGTCCCGTCCTTCCAGGCAATTGATCGGGCGTAGGCAATCCACCATAGATAAGCTGCCATGAGAGCAAACGAGGCCAATATGCCCACGGCCGAAAGATTCTGGGTTTCGGCATCGGGTAGGGAGGAACCACCGCCTAATAGGAAGGTCACGGCAAGGGCGACAAATGCGCAGCATCCTATGAAGGTGCCGTGAAGAAACCAGCCGGGACGCAGCGTCCTCCAGTCTTCATCGCAAAGGCTTGCCTTCCTCTGATTGCGAAGAGCTAAAGCTGACAGCAAGGCGGCTATCGCGCCGCCGACCAAGCCAGTGATCAATGAGCTCATACGCTGGGAATATCAGTTAAGGTGAAATAGTCTAACGTCCGCTTCCCACCCCAAGTCCAGTCGGGTTGGGAACGACCCGATTGCGGACGTTATTGAAGTGCGTGTAACCGCAGGGAATGAGAGAAGAACTTCCGCTGCATGACGCCACCTTTGATGGAATTGTCGTTAAGGCTAGAGTTGCCACGCTCTATTTCAGTACGACAGACGGGCGAGGATACGAAGTCCAGCTATCCGGCATCGACGCACTGCATATGAACGACTTTCAGCAAGGTAACATTGTCGTTCTATTCGAGACCACAACTGGCGAGCCTCCGAGGAAAGCGTTGGATCTGGAGCGGCTCTACGGATCGCCACATCCATCTGCCGCAAAGGAATATCACGAGAAGTCAGAGGTTTTTCGCACCATGAGACGAAGAGCGATTGAAGCGGGCGAACTCACCCTAGTCGAGATGCAACCAGCGATTGGTGCAGACTTGCTAGCGACATGTGAGCAAGTGGAATTGAAGCATCATGGGAATGACAGCTAACCACCCGTTGCGGACGTTCGATTCATGACAGTGAGAGGTGCGCTTAGTCGGTGACCATCAAGAATTGGGGTAACGCACGATTCTCATCGCCCGCTCCATGCGATCCTCCGCACCGATAGCTGCAAATCTTGTCTGTTTATGACAGGTGACCGCAATTGGGTGGAAGTCGGACACATGCCCTGCGTAACGTGTCTCGTATGTTTGTCGCAACGAGCGTTGCCTTCCGCCGATTTCCGGTCTCGAGAATCGCAAGGGCGCGGGTGGTTGGCACACCCGAAAGTAAGACGACCTTTACCGAGCTAATAACCTTCTTATCAATGCGTTATGACCATCTTGCCTGTGAGACGGGACAAGAGTCACGCTCACGCAAATGGGAGGGTCGCGCCTTGAGGGATCAAGAAAAGCCGCGTGCACGGCGCAAGCCGGTCAAGCTGCCGGCAAGAATGAGAGGCGAGGCCTCTTGGGCAGATGTCACGCTCCGAAATGTATCGATCAAGGGGCTGATGGCCGAGACCGATCAACCGCCTGACAGAGGAGCATATGTCGAAATCCGCCGAGGTGGTGCCATCCTTGTCGGCGTAGTGGTCTGGTCAAAGGGGAGTCGTTTCGGCGTCTCTCTGTCCGAGCAAGTTGATCTGAACGCCTTGGAAGATCGTCGGCCCCTTCGACCAGGTGCGGAGCGGAGAGTAGCAGGCAACCGATCAGCGCCCGGACGAACACTGGTAATTACGACACCAAGCGATTGGCGCTGGCTAGGTAAGGCAATTGAGCGCTTTTCGCTCATCTTCGCTGGCGCGTTAGCGGTGTCTGTCCTCGCCCTTTTGGTCTTCGATGTTCTCTCCAAAGCGATGAGAGGCGTTACGCGGGGATTCTACTGAGCAACCAGGCTCGATGTCCGCTTTCCACCCAGTTGCGGACGTTCGGTTCGTGCCAGTGAGAGGTGCACTGAGCCTGTCACGATCAAGAATTGTTGTAACGCCCGATTCTCTTGGCGCGCTCTACGGGATACTCCGCACCGAAAGCTGCAATTCTCGCTTGTCGATGGCCAGTGACCGCAATTGGGTGGAGAGCGGCTGTTCGCATATTCGGACGGTCAACCGATTGCGAGGGCTCCCGGTTCGCGAGAGTGCGTTATCACGCGGCGCGGCGCGGCTGCGGTAGTGCTTGAAGTTCGTTTGCAGGGACTGCCTTCGAATACAGGTGACCTTGCAGCAGGTCGCAGCCTATTTCGCACAGGAAATCCCTTTGCTTGGAGGTCTCTACACCCTCGGCCGTCACTTCCAGTCCCATCGCATGGCCCAATGTCACAACGGCCTTGATGATGGCCCGGGAGTCGTCTGAAATTTCCAGGCTATCCACGAAGCTCTTGTCGATCTTGATCCGGTCAACCTCGAAATTACGCAGATAGTTGAGTGAAGAGTAGCCGGTACCGAAATCGTCCAGGGCCATGCGGAAACCTTCTTGGCGCAATTGTCGCAATGCTTTGGAAATTCCTTCGTCCTTTTCCAGCATCAGCCCTTCGGTCACTTCGAACTCTATCTGGCGCGGCGATACACCAGCGCGGCGCACGATATTGCACACTCGTGTCGCAAAGCTCTCGTCGCGGAACTGAAGCGGCGAGAGATTGATGGCGATCGTCAATTCGGGCCAATCGCGCGCAACCTCACACGCATGTTCCACCACCCAGTCGCCAAGCTCGTAGATGAGTCCGGCTTCCTCGGCGACCGAGACGAACACCTGTGGCGCAATCGCACCCAATTCGCGATGTTGCCAGCGAAGGAGTGCTTCCAGCCCGACGACTTCGTTGCTCCGGGGATCGATCGAGGGCTGGTAGTGGACACTGAGACCTTCTCCACCGTCGAGCGCCGCGCGCAAATCCTCTTCCAAGATCGCACGAAATTGAACAGCTTCGTCCATAGGTTCGGAGAAGTAACGGTAGCAGCCACGCCCATCCTCTTTCGCCCGGTACAGAGCGATGTCGGCCTTGCGCATCAATTCGGTGCGCTCAGCCCCGCAGTCCGGCGCTACCGCGACTCCAATACTTGCACCTATATGTGCCTGATTGCCGAGCACTTCGTAGGGACGCTGCAATTCCGCGAGTATCTGCGCCAGCTTGGGTTCGATATCTTGTGCCAGGTGCTCGCCTTCAAGCACGAAGGCGAATTCGTCGCCCCCTAGTCGGGCAAGTCCATCGTCCCGTTTGAACAAGCGAATGAGGCGCTTGGCCACTTCCCGAACCAATTCGTCGCCTGCGAGATGGCCAAAGCGGTCGTTGACGTTCTTGAACCGGTCGAGATCGATCAGTGCCAGCGCCACCTTATGCCCTTTGCGAGCACGCATCAGCGCCTTATCGACCCTTTCCTTGAACAGCGCCCGGTTGGGTAGCCCGGTTAACACGTCATGATATGCAAGATGGTGCGCCTGTGCTTCTTTCGCCTTCAGCTTGACGTTGTTTTCTTCAATTTGGGCCAGATGCTCCTCGTCGCGCTTCAGGAGGCCGCGCATGCGGAGAGCCATCATGAACAGCAAAAGCGCAACAATCCCGAACGCGCCCGCAGCCGGGGCTGCCAGCCTGCCGATGACAATGTTGCCGCCAAGCTGGGGCTTCCAGAACATGTTGGCCAAAGGGACCCCTTCGCTGTTTGTCAGCGGCATCCAGGCTTCCCCATCTCTCGGCACGACTGAATCATCGATCCGGGGATCGACCAGGAAATACTGCGCGGCACTACCCACGAGGAAGTCTTCATCCATGTAGCGCAGACTCAGGAGTATGGGAGCAGGGGCCGCGCCATTGGAACCTGTCTGGTCCACCTTTCGCATGCTCATTGCGCTTGCAAAAACAACACCTTCGCCAACCCGTACGAGGTCGGTGGCATGCACCATGTCCGAACTCGTGCGCACAGTGGGGAAGATCGTGATGGGCTCGTCGGAAACGCCTGGCTGGGGCGGAAGGACAAGCGGCTCGGGCGGCGTGCCGGGTAATCTCTCATTGAGATTGCTTTTGCCGTCGGCACGTTTGACTTCGCCGCGTGCCAAGGAGACGAGCCGTCCCAGTGCGGGAGCGACTGTCTCGTAGGCGGAGGGTGTGACTTCCTGCCCTCTTACCGAAGCGAGAATTGGGCGGTTCGAAGCGTCCAGAATATATGTTTCGTGTGCGCCGTGGAGGTTGAACAGACGACCACCGATCTGATCGTTCAGCCACGCGGTGTCCGGTTCGGCGGATGTTGCTACCTCAATGCATTCTTCGCAAAATCCGATCGACTCCTGTGCCAGAGAAAGCGAATCCAGTCCGTCGCTGATCGTTCGCCAAACCTCGACTTGCTGGGCCTCCAGAGACAGATCGTCAGTACCGCGACCGGCAGCGAACAAGGCAGCGCCGCAAAGGACAGCTGTAAGCAGGAGGATAAGCGCGCCGGGCAGGAGCACGCGCTTGTTGAACCGTTCTTCGAACCTCTCGGTCGACGGCATGGCCATTTGATCCTCCCTTGGAGGAAGGCTATCGCAAGAGACCTTTCATAAGAGTTACGTTCAGCGGGAGACGCGCACGGTTCCAGCATCCTGCGGAACAAGGGAAACAGGTGGAATGGACGTCCACAACCGGGTCTTCAGGTGCTGGTCTTGGTCTTGTTCGCTTCGCCAGCTCCATTGCTCCTGCGCGACAGATAAGATCGACACTTGGCCACGTGGCCATTAGCCATTCCTGCAGAGAGGAGAGGTTCATGGGAGTTCTGGACGGTCAGGTGGCGCTGGTGACCGGTGCGGGGCGCGGTTTCGGACGCGCCATTGCCGAACGTTTCGCAGCCGAGGGAGCCAAGGTCGCACTGCTGGCGCGTTCACTGGCCGAGCTCGAGGAAGTCGAACATGCAATTGCCGCTGCCGGCGGCGAGGCGGTGACCGTTCGCTGCGACCTGACCAATCCCGATTCCATCGCCCATGCGGTGCACGCTGTGGAAACCGTCCTCGGCCCGCTCGACCTTCTGGTTTCCAATGCCGGCGTGCCAGGTCCGTTCGGGCCTTTGTGGGATGTCGTGGCCGAGGAATGGTGGCGTGCGCAGGAAATCCATATCCGCGCGCCCTTCCTGCTGATGCATCATATCCTCCCCGGCATGATAGAGCGAAGGCGGGGCCGGGTGATCTGCGTTTCGGCCAAGGCCGCGCGTATCGTGGCGCCGCATCTATCGGCCTATTGCACCGGCAAGATCGCGCAGAACCGGCTGGTGGCAGAAGCTGCCGCAGAACTCGCCGGAACGGGCGTCTCCACTTTTGCGATCGATCCCGGTTTCGTGCCCACGCAATTGGCGCGCGATACGATGGAGGACGCGGCCGCGCAGAAATATCTTGGCGCCATGGTCGAGAGGCTTCGGGAGCGTGTTGACGATCCCGCTGCGAAGGATGACCTGGCGCGTTGTGCGCAGCGCTGCGTCGACCTTGCCTCGGGTCGCTATGATGCGCTTTCGGGAGGCTATTATGAATTGCCCGACGATCTCGATGAGGCGCTGGCTTTGAAAGCAGCGGAGAGCGCTTCCTAGCGTTGCACTCTAGCTCTTGTGGTTCTTGAGCTCGTCGCCGTCGAGCTTGACCACGTGCAGGAGATTGGTCGCACCCGATACGCCGAAGGGCACGCCGGCAACCACCACCACCTGTGCCCCGGCCTGGCCGAAGCCGTGCCGCAGCGCCATGCGCTTGGCCTTGCCGACCATTTCCTCGAAACTGGTAATGTCCCTGGTCGCCACCGGATGCGCGCCCCAGAGCAGCGAAATGCGCCGTGCCGCGGCGACTGATGGTGTAAGCACCAATACGGGCACGGAAGGCCGTTCGCGGGTCACGCGGCGCGCCGTCGATCCGCTCCATGTAAAGACGGCGATCGCTTCGAGATGCAACGTATCGGCGATGGTCATGCAGGCATGGCTGAGCGCGTCGGCAACGGTCTCGTCCGCCTTCACCTCGAGCAGGCGCACGCGCATGCGATAGGCTTCGTCGCGTTCGACCTGGCGCGCGATCGAATCCATCATGATGACCGATTCCTCGGGCCATTGCCCGGCGGCGGTTTCTGCGCTCAGCATGACCGCATCGGCCCCGTCATAGACAGCGTTGGCGACGTCGGAGACTTCGGCGCGCGTCGGTGCAGGGCTCTCGATCATGCTTTCGAGCATCTGCGTCGCCACGATTACCGGCTTGCCGACCGTGCGCGTGGCATTGACGATCTTCTTCTGCAGCGGCGGCACTTCCTCGGGCGCGAGCTCGACGCCGAGGTCACCGCGCGCGACCATGATGCCGTCTGCCTCGGCAATGATCTCGTCGATCCGTGCCACGGCCTGCGGTTTTTCGATCTTGGCGCAGAGCGCGCCGCGATTGCCCATCAATTCGCGCGCTTCACGAAGATCCTCTGGCCGCTGGACGAAGGAGAGGGCGATCCAGTCCGCGCCCTGCTCGACCGCGAATGCGAGGTCCTTCTTGTCCTTTGCCGTGAGGGCCGGGATCGGGATTTCCGCATCGGGCACGTTCACGCCCTTGCGGTTGGAAATCACCCCGCCGACTTCGGCCTTGCACAATATGTGGTTCTCGTCCGCCTCCTTCACGCGCAGGCGGATCTTGCCATCATTGATCAGCAGGCGCTGGCCCTTTTCAAGCAGGCCGAACAATTCTGGATGAGGCAGGCAGACGCGCGTGGCATCGCCGGGCGTTTCGTCACGGTCGAGCGTAAATTCAGCGCCGTGCGGGATCACGGCCTTGTCATCGGCGAAAGTGCCGACGCGCAGCTTCGGGCCCTGCAGGTCGCACAGCACCGCGATCGGCCGGTTGAATTCCTTTTCCAGTGCCCGCACCGTACGGAAATTCTCGGCGTGCTGGTGATGCTCGCCATGGCTCATATTGAAGCGGAAGGCGTCGGCGCCCGAGATAAAGAGCTGGCGCAAGGTATCGGCATCGCTGCAGGACGGGCCGATAGTGGCGAGGATCTTGACCTTGCGGCCTCTCGGTTCGATTTTTGCCATCAACCAACTATGTCAGTGCTGCACTGCAACTCAAGGAACAATCATGCCTGAAACCGCCGATCCGCTCGATAATCTGCCCGATGAGGTTGCCGCTGTCGCCTTTCGCCGCCTGGTGCGCCATTTGCGCAAGCGCCACGATGCCCAGAACATCGACTTGATGGGGCTTTCGGGTTTCTGCCGCAATTGCCTGGCGGACTGGATTCGCGATGCCGGATATGAGGGGGACAAGGGTGAGGCGCGTGCGCTGATCCTCGGCATGCCGATGGAAGAGTGGAAGGCCAAGTACCAGACCGAGGCAACGCCCGAGCAGATGGCGCGGATGGAGGCGAGCCTGAAGCTGAACGGCGGAACGCACTAACCTTCCCCGTTATTCACAGGCGTTTGTGCGCAGGGTGGGTTCACCCCGACCCTTTGGCTGGCTATCCAGCGCGCCAACCGATTCTCACTGATCTGACCGGAGTAATTCATGGCCGAAGCCACCGACGACCGCCTGCGCCTGCTTATCGAGCGTATCGAACGCCTCGAGGAAGAGAAGAAGGGCATCGCCGACGATATTCGTGACGTCTATGCCGAGGCGAAGGCCGTGGGCTATGACACCAAGATCATGCGCCAGATCGTGCGTCTGCGTAAGATGGACAGCAATGACCGCCGCGAGATGGAAATGGTGCTCGATACCTACAAGGCGGCGCTTGGCCTGGGCTGATCCTGCCGGTTGACCTTCCTCAAGTCCGGGGCAAAAGTCCGACCCCGGGAGGAAGGGCTTGAAAGATAGAACCATCTTCGCGCCATTGGTGATGGCGTTCGACCTGCTTCGAAGCCGGACTGCGCTCCTCGTATTTGCGGCGTTCCTGGTGGTAGCGGTCGTCTCCAGGCCCCTGATGGTTACTCTCATGAGCGACCCCCTCACCTTGGGTGTGATTGACATACGCCTGGTGGGCTTTGCAGTCTCGTTGCTGCTTGCTGGCTTTTCCCAGTACATGATTGGCCGAAATCTGCTGCTCCCCGGAGCGCAGTTGGGCAATGTCCCTTGGGTAAAATGGATTGGCCTGATCGTAGCTATCTTCGTGGTCAAGGGAGTGGTTGGCTTCATCCTTGCGACGATGCTCGTCATGTCTTCGCAAAGTGATTTTGCGCTGACCTATGGTTCGATGGCGACGGGTTGTGTTGCCACGATCCTGACCTTTCCACTTGTTGTGCGGGCGCTGCTGGCTGTCGCGGGTATTCAATCGCCTAAATTGGGCGACATCGCAGATGTCAGTTTCAACGGACTGCGTACGAACTACTTCTGGTTTGCCGTCGTCGCCCTGGTTTTTCCCCTTTTAATGGTATTTGCCTTCACTAGCCTCTCCGGCTGGGGCTATGATGCGAATGCCATGCAGGGGAACGTGCTTCAAAGCGCCATCACCAGTCTTGGCCAGGTGCTGGAAATGCTGTTGGCGTTGGTGGCAGCAAGATCGCTGGTCGCGTTGTCGGGCGATCAAGCGGAAACTTTCGCATGAAGCTCACGCGCCAAGCTCACGCATTGCCCGGCGCGCACCCATTCGCTAGGGCAGCGGCAGATTTCCATTCAGCCGACAAGAAGCGAACATGGCAGGCCATTCCAAATTCAAGAACATCATGCACCGCAAGGGTGCTCAGGACAAAAAGCGGTCCAACCTCTTTTCCAAGCTCAGCCGCGAAATCACCGTGGCGGCCAAGCTGGGCACGCCCGATCCGGACATGAACCCGCGCCTGCGCCTGGCGGTCAACACCGCCAAGGCCCAGTCCATGCCCAAGGACAATATCCAGCGGGCGATCGACAAGGCGACCGCCGGCGATGATGAGAATTACGAAGAGCTGCGCTATGAAGGCTATGGCCCGGGCGGCAGCGCGATCATCGTCGAGGCGCTGACCGACAATCGCAACCGCACCGCCTCCAATATCCGCACGATCTTCTCCAAGCACGGCGGAAACCTTGGCGCCTCGGGCTCGGTCTCGCACGGTTTCGAACGCCTCGGCTATATCTATTACGAAGCCGATGCGGGCGATGAGGAGAAGGTGCTCGAAGCAGCTCTCGAAGCGGGTGCGGAAGACATTTCCTCCTCGGAAGACGGTCATGAGATCTGGACAGGTGCGGAAGACCTCCACGCCGTCTCATCCGAAATGGAAAAGACCCTCGGAGAGGCCAAGGAAGTGAAGCTGGCGTGGAAGCCGACGCTCACCACCGAGCTCAATGAGAAGGATGCCGGCACGCTGCTCAAGCTGGTCGATGCGCTGGACGACGATGACGACGTGCAGACCGTCTGGGGCAATTACGAAATCTCCGACGAGATCATGGACAAGCTGGATTGACGCTTGACGCGGAATATCTACGTTCCGTTCGGGATCGTATCTCCGCGGCTTCCCCCGGTCCTTGGAAGTCCTGGGTCGAGGGTCGTGATTTCTCGTCTGGCAGCAGCTTTATCGAGACGAGCGATGGCTCCGACATCTATCTGTCGGGGGGCAGTATTGCCGATCAGGATTTCATCGCGCATGCCCGTCAAGATATAGAGATCTTGCTAGACGAGATCGCTCGCCTGACGCCAACTTCCGACGGCTAATGCTGATCCTCGGCCTCGATCCTTCGCTCAGCTGTACCGGCTGGGGTGTGATCCGCGCCGAGGGCAGCCGGATCAGCCATGTCGCCAATGGCCAGGTGAAGACCGAGGCCAAGGCGCCTATGGCCGTGCGGCTCTCGCATCTCGCGACTGCGATCGAAGCGGTTATTGCCGAACATGGTCCCGATCATGCGGCGGCCGAGGAAATCTATCTCAACAAGAACCCGCAATCGACGCTCAAGCTGGCGCAGGCGCGCGGTGCGGTACTGGCGGCCTGCGGGGCACGGGGCCTAAAGGTGCATGAACACGCCGCGCGTGCGGTGAAGAAATCGGTAGTCGGCACGGGCGGGGCGGAAAAGGCCCAAGTGCAGGCCATGCTCAAAGTGCTGCTTCCCGGTGCGCAGATTGCCGGAGCCGATGCCGCCGATGCGCTGGCCGTCGCCATTGCCGACGCGCATCTTGGCTGATTGTCCTACTGGCGAAAGCCCCGCTAGAAGACTGGCGATGACTCGCCCGTTCCCCCTTCACCGGTACTCTTGCCAAGCCCCTTGCCAAGCCCATGCCGGGGAAGGAGAGTTTTTTGCATCAGGACAGTCTGTCAGGTGTGAGGGGTTAGAAGGAAATCGCTGATGTTCCTCGTCGTTTTTCGCAACCGCAAGCGCGCAGACATGGATGAGGCTGCCTATGCGGCGGATGCTGCACGGATGGAACAACTGGCGGCTCAGCAGGAGGGCTTCCTCTCCTTCAAGAGCTACACGTCAGAGGATGGCGAAGTGGTGGCCCTGTCCGAATGGGCGGACGAAGCATCGGCACGAGGCTGGGGCCGGGTAGCAGAGCACTCGGAGGTTCAGCGCCGGGGCCGTGCGAGCTATTATGCAAGTTACACGCTCTTCGCCTGTGATTCCCCGAGAGTTCACGAATTTACCGCAGAGGATGATCGATGATCGAGTTTTACGGCATACCCAATTGCGACACCGTCAAGAAGGCGCGCAAGTGGTTGGAGGCGCATGGCGTCGACTACAATTTCCACGACTACAAGAAGGAAGGTGCCGACCCCAAAATGCTGCATGACTGGGCGGGCGCGGTCGGCTGGGAGGCTCTGCTCAACAAGCGCGGCACCACCTTTCGCAAGCTGCCCGATGCCGACAAGGAAGGCATCGACAAGGACAAGGCCGTTGCGCTGATGGCCGAGCATCCGAGCATGATCAAACGCCCGGTGGCGATCTACGACAATGGTCTCCTGGTCGGCTTCGACAGCGACCAGTGGGAAGCTGCATTGGCGTGATCCGGTCTGTGCCAGGGCTGCAATGCCCGGCTCAGCTCAGGAAGAAGTTCTTGGCCTCAAGCGGCGGCGGGGCTTCCTCGCCCAGATGGGCGGCTAGGCAGATCTCCGCCTGACGGCAGATGGCATCGAGCGGCAGGCCATTGGGCGTGGTGCCGAAAGGATGGCTTAGGTCCTCGGTCACTTCGGCAAGGCCAAGGAAGACATAGGCGACGATGGCGACGAAAACCGGTGTCAGCCAGCCGGCAGGACCGATTAGCGCCAACGGCAGAAGCAGGCAGTAGAGATAGGTCGTGCGGTAGATCAGCAGCGAATAGACATAGGGCAGCGGCGTGGTCGCGATCCGCTCGCATCCGGCCTGCTGCAGCGAGATGCTGGCCAGTCGCTCGGCCAGTGCCTTGGCGCCGAAGCCATCGACGCTTCCCGCGCGAACGCTTTCTGCAATAGTCCGGGCCATGTGGTTCAGTGCCGCGTCGGGCGGATTGGGCGCGCTGGTGAATTGCGCTCCGAAGGCGAGGGCTTGCGAGTCCTCGGGTAGCCGGCGCAGGCTGGCGCGATGCAGGTGGATGAAGGCGCGCGCGGTACGCAGCACGTCCTTGCGGCGGTTGTCGTCGCGTTCGAACAGGTCGAGTTCGCGTGCGAGGCTGCGCAAATCGGCGAGCAGCCCGCCCCATAGCTTGCGGGCCTCCCACCAGCGCTCGTAAGCCGCATTGTTGCGGAAACCGAGGAACAGCGAGAGCGCGATGCCGAAGACGGTAAAGCCCGCGCCGTCGACTTCCGGGAAGCCGGGATAGGTGTGATGCACCCAGACCATCACCGCCGAAAGGGCCACCAGCAGCAGCAGGCGCGGCGCGATCACCGGGACGATCGATCCGCGAACGGCGAAGATCAGTTCCAGCCTGGTGGGTTTGTCGCGCACGATCATGGCTTGCGCGCGCCCATGCTTCAGGCTGCCCTTGCGGTCACGATATAGTTGAGTGCGAGGTCGTCCGAGAGGTGCAGGCCTTGCGAGGGACGCCAGCTAATGCCCTTCGGCTCGCCCATTTGCAGGCCCGCCTCGGCAAGCAATTCGCCCAGTTCGTCGGGCGTGATGAAATCATCCCAGTGATGCGTGCCCTTGGGGATCGCGCCAAGACCCTCGGCCGCTCCGATCATGATCGCCCGGCTGGCGAGTGTGCGGTTGGGCGTGGAGAGGACCATCAATCCGCCGGGGGCGAGATGTGCGGCGAGTTGGCTCACGAAAGCCTGCTTGTCGGCGACATGCTCAATCACTTCCATGCTGGTGACCAAATAGAAAGTGCCAAGCCCAAGCGAACCCAACTCGCCATGGCGATAGTCGATGTCCAGTCCGACCCCTTCGGCATGCGCAGTGGCAGCGCCGATATTCTCTTCCGCCGCATCGACGCCGGTCACCTTCGCACCAAGCCTTGCCAGCGGTTCGCACAGCAGTCCCGCGCCGCAGCCGACATCCAATGCGCTCTTGCCCACAAGCGGCTTCACGCTCCGCACATCGCCGCCCCAATGCAAGTCGATCGCTTCCCGAAGGAAGGCCAGTCGCACCGGGTTCAGCCTGTGCAGCATGGCGCTGGATCCCTTCGGGTCCCACCAGTCCGCTGCGAGCGCACCGAAATGCGCCGCTTCCTCGGGCCTTATGGTTGCACTTGCGAAGCTTGCATCAGCCATGTGCTGCCCCTAACAGCGCGCGAAGCTTCGAGCCAGACTCGATAATGACAACAGGGCGTCCAGCAGGGGAGCTATCTTGGCCCGTATCGTGATGAAATTCGGCGGCACGTCCATGGCCGGCACGGAACGTATCCGCCGTGTCGCCAATATCGTGCGCAAGCAGGCCGAGGGCGGCAATGAAGTCGCGGTGGTGGTTTCCGCCATGGCGGGCGAGACCGATCGCCTGGTCAACTTCTGCCGCGAGGCCAACCCGCTTTACGATCCGGCCGAATATGATGCGGTTGTTTCCAGCGGCGAGCAGGTGACCAGCGGGTTGCTGGCGCTGACGCTGCAGGCAATGGGCTGCAAGGCGCGCAGTTGGCTTGGCTGGCAGGTTCCGATCAAGACCTTCTCGGTCCATGCGAATGCCCGCATCGACGATTTCGACGCTTCCAGGCTGGTCGAGCACATGCAGGCTGGCGAGATCGCCGTGATCCCCGGCTTCCAGGGCCTGTCCGAAGATGGTCGCATCTCCACGATGGGGCGCGGCGGGTCGGATACGTCGGCTGTAGCCATTGCGGCGGCAGTGGGTGCCGATCGCTGCGACATCTACACCGACGTCGACGGCGTCTACACCACCGATCCGCGTATCGTGGCCCGCGCGCAGAAGCAGAAATACGTGACCTATGAGGAGATGCTCGAGCTCGCCTCTGTCGGCGCCAAGGTGCTGCAGACGCGCTCGGTCAGCCTCGCCATGAAGCGCAATGTGCGCGTGCAAGTGCTGTCCTCCTTCGTGGACGACGATGCGCCCTCCGCGGACACGCTGCCCGGCACCATGATCGTCTCCGAAGAGGAGATGGATGACATACTCAAGGAACAGAAGATGGAACGCCAGACCGTTACCGGTATTGCCCTCGACAAGAACGAGGCCCGCGTTGTGCTGACCCGCGTACCCGACAAGCCGGGCGCCGTTGCCGAGATCTTCCTGCCGCTGGGCGAGGCCGGCATTAATGTCGACATGATCATCCAGAATGTCGGCCGCGACAAGGGCGAGACAGACGTCACCTTCACCGTGCCCCAGGCCGAACTGGCACGCGCGCAGGCCCTGCTGGAAAACCTCAAGGAGAAGATCGGCTACAACCGCATCATCACCGATGCCAATGTGGCCAAGGTCTCGGTCGTCGGCATGGGCATGAAGAGCCATACCGGCGTGGCCGCCTCCATGTTCAAGGCGCTGGCCGATCGCGGCATCAACGTGCAGGCGATCTCCACTTCGGAGATCAAGATTTCCGTGCTGATCGATGCCGACGAGACCGAGCTGGCCGTGCGCGTGCTGCACACGGCCTATGGCCTCGATGCGAAGGACGAAGCGGCCTGATTTGAGTTGCGAATGCGCATCTGCGCATTCGTCCTCGCTAGGCGGGCAGGCAAGCTGCCCCCGCTGCGGGCGGCCATTCGGCCTTGCGGTCGGCTGATCGCCAACCGTTGAGGCGTCAGTCTACCCAGCCTTCGGGAACGTCGCTTGCGCCCATGATCTGGCGCTTGAGGATCTTCCACTCGCCGTCCCGCTTGACCAGCCAGTCGAACTCGCGGCCCTGGACCAGTATACGCGGCGCATCGCCTTCCTCGTCGATAATCGTCTCGGTGAAGACGAGGCGCGCGGTTGCCGTGTCGCCATCGACCTTGATCAAGGGATTGCCGATCAGGATGTTGAGCGCGGCGGCACTGCGCTGCGGAGCGTCCGAAGGCACGGCTTCGTATGCGCCGCGGATCGCATCGATACCCTTATAGCTGGTTTCGCCAAGCACCATTTCGCCGTCCTCGGCGTAGAACTCACCGACCTTCTCGGCCACGCCGCCGCCGAAATCGTAATAATAGCTGGTCAGCAAGTCCTCGATCGCGGCCTCATCCGCCAGCGCGGTGAGCAGCGCGTCTTCGGCATCGTCCCCGGCTTCCTGGCAGCCAACCAGCGCCAGGCTCGCCGTGGCGGCAGAAATCAGGGCAAGCGTGTTCAAACGCATCTTCATGTGCAATCCCCTCCCAATCGGTTTCGCGGCGGAACCTAGAGCTATACTACTGCGAGGCAATGGCTATTGCGCGTCACGCCTGCACTTGCCAGATTCCGCGCACCTCGCCAAAAGGCGCGCAAACGGCCCGTCCTGGGCGCCAATTTGCGGATTGATCCCCACATGACAGCTTTTCCCAAGACCTTGGCCCTGATGCAGCGCGGCGCCGAATTCCTCGGCACCGATTATGCGATCATGTGCGGCGCGATGAGCTGGGTTTCGGAGCGTGGCCTCGTGTCGGCGATCAGCAATGGCGGCGGCTTCGGCGTGATCGCCTGTGGTGCCATGACGCCAGACCTGCTCGATGCCGAGATCGCCGCCACCAAGGTGCTGACCGACAAGCCGTTCGGGGTGAACCTCATTACCATGCATCCCGACCTGTTCGAGCTGATCGAGGTTTGCGCCAAGCACGAGGTGACCCATGTGGTGCTCGCCGGCGGATTGCCGCCCAAGGGTAGCGTCGAGGCGATCAAGGCGAAGGGCGCCAAGCTGATCTGCTTCGCCCCCATGCTGGCGCTGGGCAAGAAGCTGCTGCGCTCCGGCGCAGACGCCCTGGTGATCGAAGGCAATGAGGCGGGCGGTCATATCGGCCCTGTGGCGACCAGCGTGCTGGCGCAGGAAATCCTGCCCGAACTGGCAGAAGACAATCTCGTTTTCGTCGCCGGCGGGATCGGCAAGGGCGACATGATTGCTGCCTATCTCGAAATGGGCGCTGCCGGCGTGCAGCTCGGCACGCGCTTTGCCTGTGCAACCGAGAGCATCGCCCATCCTGATTTCAAGAAGGCCTTCTTCCGCGCCAATGCGCGCGATGCGGTGGCCAGCGTGCAGCTCGATCCGCGCCTTCCGGTGATCCCCGTTCGTGCGCTCAAGAACAAGGGCACGGAGGAATTTACCGCCAAGCAGCGCGAGGTCGGCCTGCTGCTCGACCAGGGCAGCGTCGACATGAACGAGGCGCAATTGCGTATCGAACATTTCTGGGCCGGAGCCCTGCGCCGCGCGGTGATCGATGGCGATGTCGAGAATGGCTCGCTCATGGCCGGGCAGAGCGTCGGCATGGTCAAGACCGAAGAGCCGGTTGCCGATATCATCCAGGCATTGATGGCCGAGAGCGAAGAGGCACTGTCCGGGCGGTGACGCAGGTCGTCACCTATCGCGACGAGCACTTTGCCGGGCTCGACGCATTGTGGCGCGAGGCCTTCCCGGACGATCCGCCGCGCAACCGCGCAGCAGTTTCCGTCCCCGCCAAGCTGGCCGAACAACCGGACCTGCTTTTCGTCGCGGTCGATGGCGACGAGGTCATCGGCTCGATCATGGCTGACTATGGCGGCCATCGCGGCTGGCTCTATTCGGTGGCGGTCAGCAGAGCGCGGCAGGGCGAGGGTATCGGCCGGGCGCTGGTGGAGCACGCAGAGGCGGCGCTGAAAGCGCGGGGTTGCCTCAAGGTCAATCTGCAGGTGCGTGAAGGCAATCCGGTGACCGGCTTCTACGCAAAGCTCGGCTACGAAATGGAACCGCGCACGGATATGGGCAAGCTCATCTAATTCGAGGGGACGGCAGGAAACGCAACGAATGCCGCCAGGAGCGGGCGTTCAGTTCCACTCCGCAGGATCGAGCGCATATAGCGCCGCGAGCTGTGCATAGAGTGCTGGTTCCTCGCGGCGTAGCGCGCGCGGCTTTTCGAAAAACGTCACGGTCGCTTCGGCGAAGAACTCTTGATGGTTCATGGCACCATAGGCGTCGATAAGGGTTCGATGCCCGGCCTCAACCCTCTCCACGTGGGCACGGTAGGCGTCCAGCATGGCCTTCTCCCAGTCCGCATATCTCTGCCCTTTTCGCAGGAGGGGGATACCATTGGTGTGACCGGTCAAATTGTCCAACTGGTGAGCGAATTCGTGGATTACGACGTTATGCCCGTCATCCGCATCGAGCCCACCCTGCAGCGCATGGTCCCAGGACAGGACGATCGGACCTCGGGACCAGCTTTCTCCTGCCAGGCCGGAATTCCACTCGTGAACGACGATGCCATCGTGCCTGCCACGACCGGTGCTGAATGCCGCCGGGTAGACCAGCACGTTCCTGAGCGTGTGGTACCAGTCGGGGCTGTTGACGACCAGGAGGCAGGCTTGCGCGGCAATCGAGAGCCTCATTTCCTCCTTCACCTCAAGGTCCAGATTGCCGCGAAAGGTAACCTGATCGAGGAACAGGTTCATCTTGCCCTCGAGACTGGGCCGCAATGACTCGGGCAACCTACGGACAATCGGTACCAGCTGTGTCAGCTTCTCGCGCTGCTGTGCAGTAAGAGGTGTCGCCAGCAGTTTTTCGCGCTTCCTCTTCCGTAGTCTGCGGCGATACCAAAGCCCTCCCAAAAGGAGCAGCGCTGCAAGAAGGAGTGGCAAATAGGTCAAGGATGCGCGCGCAACTGCTCAGCCTGCCAGTCCCAGCAAGACTTGCGTGGTCAGTTCCGGATCGTTCTCCATCACGAAATGATCGGTTCCCGTCTCATGATATTCCCAGCCTTCCGCCTTGGCGATCGCGGCGAAGCGCGGGAAGGGCGAGGGCTCGTAACCCGTCGCCAGGATATAGGCCTTCTTGGGGATGCCCGCCTCGTCCCCGCTGCTTTCTGCGCCTTCGAGCAGGGTGAGTAGCGGATGGTAGCCGACAATGCCGGGGACGGGTTCGAATTCGGGCGGTGTTCCGAGCGGGCGGATCAGGCCGGGCCGGTCCTTCTGCGTATCGATATACCAATTGTGCTCGAACTCGCCGGTAATGTCCCACAGGCTCTGCCCGCCGGCGGGCATGAAGGCGTCAATATAGAGAATTGCGTCGATGCTCTTGCCAAGGCGCGAGGCGACGCTGGTGATGACCATGCCGCCATAGGAATGGCCCGCGAGGATGAAGCGGTCGATCCCGGCGGCGGCGACCTGTTCGCACACGGCATCGACATGGTCTGTCAGCGTGATGCCGGGATGCAGCTCGCCCTGGCGTGAGCCGAGGCCGGGCAGGGTGGCGACGAGGACATCATGCCCTTCGGCCTCGAGCCGGGCGGGAACTTCGCCATAGGTATGTCCGCCGCCCCAGGCGCCATGGACGAGTACGAAATTGGCCATCATGTCTCTCCCTTTGCGCTTACAATAGCACCGCACAGCAAAAAGGGGAGGCACCTTGCGGTACCTCCCCTTCTTGTTTCGTGCCGATTGGCTGCGAAAACTTACGAGAAAGTCTTCGAGGTACGCCAGCCGGTGGCGTAGGTGTCGGCAGCCATCTTGCCGTAGGGCACCGGCGAAACGATGACCTTGACGTCCAGCTGCTTGTGCGGCTCGACAGTAGTCTTCTCGGTGCCGCCGTTTTCTTCACCCCAGGTCAGAGCGAGCTCGGTGCCCAGCGGAACGTCGGCATCGACATAGCCGAGCGACAGGGCCTTCTTCTCGTTCCAGGAGTAGCCGGTGAACATCGACTTGCCGATCACGGTGCCGTCGGCATCCTTCACAGCGTCGAAGCTCGAGTTGCCGTAATTGGCCAGCGGCAGGTCGAAGAACTTGTACTGCTCACCTTCCGGATCGAACATGGAGCCCTGGATCTTCTTCATGTCGTCGGCATTCCATTCGAACGTCACCTTCTTGTAACGCTCCTTGGTGCCGTCTTCTTCCATCTTCTTCAGTGCGTCGGCACCGATGAAGTCGTGGTCGAACTTGACGAACGGGCCGTAACCCAGCTGGTACGGGTTGGTGTAGTAGTCTTCGATGTTGTCGGAGACGAACGAACCAGCGATCGAACCGGTGGCTTCGTAGCCATTGGCCGGCAGCCAGTTGCGGTAATCTTCGAGCTCGTCACCCGAGTAGATCGGAGGCAGCGGGCTGGGGATCCAGCCGGATTCCAGCGTGTTCGACGGATAGGCGCGCGAACCGACCGGGATGAGGCCGAATTCTTCACCGGCTTCGAGGATCTTCTCGCGAACATATTCCTGCTCTTCATACGGACCCCAGATTTCGAGGCCCGGCGAGCCGGCCATGCCGTGACGCAGGGTGCGGATCGTCTTGTCGCCGATCTTCATGGTCGACATGTTGAAGAACTTCAGCTTGTCGAGCGGAGCACCGTTGAGCTTCTCGATTACGTCCCAGGCGCGCGGGCCCTGGATCTGGAAGCGCCAGGAGATACGCGTGACGGGCTTGCCCATCGGACGCGAAGGCGAACGCGGATCGTTGATGATGTCAACGTTGTAGCCGCCCTTTTCGGCCTGGAACATGAGCCAGTTGGCAGCAGGTGCGCGGCCGACATAGACATATTCTTCTTCGGCGAGGCGGAAGATGATGCCGTCGCCGATCACGTGGCCGTAAGGAGTCGTCGGAACGTACTGCTTGGCCTTGTTGACTTCCCAGCCCTTGGACGAGTTGACCATGGTGTCGGACAGCAGCTTACCGGCGTCCGGACCGTTGATGTACAGGTCGAACATGTGGTGCGACTGGTCGAACAGGACGGCGCTGTGCTGCCATGCCCACTGTTCGTCGCGCCAGTTGGAGAATTCGGGAGCAACGACCGGATACACATAGGCACCGATCTTGTTGTTGCGAAGCTGGCCGACGATGTCGCCATTTGCCTTCGCAAGCACTTCATTGAGGTTCTGAGCCATTCCACTTCCTCTCATGTGTGTGAAAGAATCATATATGCGAAATTTGTATGTGGCACATACAATACTAGGCTACAGGTGCAAGCGATAAGGATAGGAAAGCGCCAGGAGGTTGTGCATGAAAGTCGAAGCTCTCGATCATATCAACATCATCACCGATGATCTGGACGGCACGGCAGAGTTCTATTCCGGCCTTCTCGGTCTCGAGCGGCGCGATGCCCCGCCGCCGCTGACACCCGAAACCGCGACCTGGATGTTCGATGCCGAAGACCGCGCGATCATTCACATCAACTCGCTCGACTGCATCCGCGCCTATGACCGCGAGATCACGCCGGGCGATTTGACCGGAGCGCTGCACCACGTGGCGCTGCGGCTGGTGGGCTATGAGGACATGAAGGCGCGGCTCGATGCGCGCGGGGCCGATTACCAGGAGAATTTGGTCGAGGCGATCGGCCTCAGGCAGATCTTCACCGCCGATCCGAACAATATCCTGCTCGAGCTGAACTTCTTCGGCGAGTGAGGCTGCAGCTTCGATGATCGATATCAGGCCCGCCACGCCTGCGGACGTTCCCCAGATCCTGCAATTCGTGCGTGACCTCGCCACTTTCGAGAAGGAGCCCGAATCGGTCGTCGCGACAGAGGCGATGATCGAACACGCGTTGTTCGGCGAGAAGTCGGCCGAGGCACTGATGGCAGAAATCGACGGCAAGCCCGTCGCCTTCGCGCTCTACTTCCACAATTTCTCGACCTGGACGGGCAAGAAGGGGATCTATCTCGAGGACCTCTATGTCACACCCGAAGCGCGCGGGCAGGGCGTCGCCACCGCGCTGTTGCAGCATATCGCAGGCATTGCGCTTGATCGCGATTGCGGCCGTTTCGAATGGGCGGTGCTCGACTGGAACCAGCGCGCCATCGACGTCTACCGCAAGATCGGCGCCGTCGGCATGGACGAATGGCGCATCCAGCGCGTCAGCGGCGACGCGCTGCACAAACTGGCAGGACGCTAGGCGGACAGGCCGCCAGCGATCGCGAAGTTCAGCCGATTTCCGCTGTCGCAGGCATCGGCCTGACTGTCAGCGGTTCTCCACCATCGGGCGTGGCCGTGTAAGAGCCATCCGCCGCCGCCGCAGTCTCGGTATAGCAGAGCGGCTCGGCGCCGGGACTTCGTACCCTGAAGCACGTCTTCCCATCGACTACTTCCAGCGTGCCTTGGGCCGCATCGGTTCCCTCCGGCGTCACCTGCGAATAGGTACCATCGGAATTCAGCGTCACGATCGACATGGTGCCGTCGCTTGCAGAAACCTCGTAAGTACCGGCAGGTGAACCGTTTGCTGTGACGAATGGTATCGCTGTTGCAGGCTCTCCGAACTGTTCCGCCTGTTCGCCCGAACAAGACGCAAGCGCTATCGCGGTTGCAAGGAATGCCAGTCTGCGCATGGCAGCCTCCTCTCCAACAACCCTCCCGCTCGGACTGCATACCACGAAACCCGACGCTTTGTAACAAAACTGTCACAAAGCGTCGGGTGGACTAGTCGCTACTCCGCAGGCACCAGCCGCAGGATCCTGCCATCCGTGTTGTCCGTCAGAACGTAGATCGAGCCATCGGGCGCCTGCTTGACCAGCCTCAGCCGCTCGCCCAGGTCCTCGAGCAGCCGCTCTTCGCCGACAACGCGGTCGCCTTCGAGCACCAGTCGCACGAGATGCATCTGGGTAAGGGAGGTGGCAAAGAGGTTGCCCTGCCATTCCGGGAACATGTCGCCGGTATAGAAGGTCAGGCTGGAGGGAGAGATCACCGGGTCCCAGTAATAGACCGGCTGCTCGTAGCCCTCGGCGACCGGCCCTTCGCCAACCACCTCGCCGCTATATTCGAGACCATAGCTGATTACCGGCCAGCCGTAATTCTTGCCAGCCTTGATCAGGTTGATCTCGTCGCCGCCGCGCGGGCCGATATCGATTCCCCACAACTCGTCCGTACCGGGGCGGAAGGCAAGGCCGATCGGATTGCGGAATCCGGCTGCCCAAAGTTCCGGTAGCGCGCCTTCCGTGTCTGCAAAAGGACCGCCAGGCGCTGGATTGCCATCGGTGTCGATGCGCACGATCTTGCCGATGCCCGTGCCAAGGTCCTGAATGTAAGGGCGCAGCGGCGTGGAGGCTAGGTCGCCCAGCGTGACGAACAGATAGCCTTCGTCGTCGAATAGCAGGCGGGCCCCGAAATTGCCGTGCTCGGAAGGCAGGCTCGGCAGCTGGCGGTAGATTACCTCGACATCTTCGAGCCTGGGCTGTGTGACATCGACCAGCGTGGCGCGGGCCACTGAGAGCATGTTCCCCTCGGGCCGACCCTCGATATAGCTGAGATAGATGCGCTTGTTTTCGGCAAAGCCGGGATCAAGGATCACATCGGCGAGGCCGGAGATTTCCTGCCTCGTGACTTCCGGTACGCCTTCGATGGGCGGTGAGAGCCTGCCATTATCGACGATGCGCAGACGACCATCGCGCTCGGTCACTAGCAGGCGGCCATCGGGCATGAAGGCCATGCCCCACATCTCGACCAGCCCTTCCGCCACCGTTTCGACATCGAAATCGACATTCGAAGTCATCGAAGGAGCGCGCGTCTGTTCGGGGAAGGCCGGCACCTGATCGGGCGCATTCTTGTCCTGAGTTTCCACTGGCGCACCGATCACGGGTTCGTTTGTGGTCTCATCCCCGCCCGCACAGGCGGCCAGCGCGAGCATGCACAAGGATACCCCTGCGGTGAGCTTGCTGATCTTCATTTCTTCCCCTCCTTCAGTCGACGGATACTAGACAGGCACGCCGCCGGCCGTGGTCGTGCGGTACATTTCCCGCCGGAACCCGTCATAATCGTTCGGACCCAGATGCATGGTCGCGGCATTGTCCCACATCGCCACCATGCCCGGTTTCCAGCGCAGGCGACAGGTGAAGGCGTGTTGTGTGGCATGCCAGACAAGATATTCGATGAGCGGCCGCGCCTCATGTGTGGTCATACCCTCGATGCCAACGGCATAGGTGTCGCAGATATAGAGCGAGGGCTCTCCGGTTTCGGGATGACTGCGCACCAGCGGGTGGAAGCTGCCCTTGATGCCCTGCTCGTGCTTGGCCTGGTCGCCGAACTGGATCGCGCCGCCGTCGCGCAGCAGGTTCTGGGTGGCGAAGTTGTTGCGCGCACTCATATGCACGCGCAGCGGGCGCAGCATGTCCTGATAAGTCTTGCTCAGATGGCGGAAGGCGAGCGCGCAATTGGCCCATGTCGTGTCGCCGCCATAGGGCGGTCCCTCGACCTGCCGCAGGAAGGTGATGCTGGGCGGTTCGGCAAGGAAGGGACTGTCCGTGTGCCAGCCACCGCCGAACAGGCTGGGCGTGACCTCGTCAGCTTCCTTGATGATCGGATGGACCTCCCGATGCCCCTCCACGCCTTGCGTGTAGGCGTCCACAGCGAAGGGGCCGAGACGCGCGGCAAACTCCTCGTGCTCTGCATGGCTCAGATCCTGGTCGGCGAGGTAAAGCATCTTGTGATGCCACAGCGCCTGCTTGAGCGAGGCGACACCTTCGTCCGACAATTCGGGCAGGCGCACGCCCTTGACCTCTGCGCCCATCGCGGCGGCCAAGGGCGCGCATTCGAAATGGTTCGACTTGAACGGATGGTTGTCGAAGTCCCCGCAGGGGCTGACCCGCACTTGCCACATGGCGATTGTTCCTCTTCCGGATCTTTTGTCCTGTTGAGCCCGGATAGCGAGAAGTGCGCCTTGATGCCAATCAATCCAGCGTGATCACCGTCTTGCCGAAGCTTTCCGGCCCCCATGCATGGCCATAGGCGAGCGGGGCATCGTCGAATTCAAAGCGTGCGCCGATGGGCGGCTCGACCGAGTTCGCATCGACGAACCTGTTGAGCTTCTGCGCCATTGCCACTGAGCCGACAAAGATGCCGCGGATCGATCCGCCGGTCATCATCAGCTGGCGCGGATGGGGCGGTTCGCCTTCGGACAGAACACCGATCAGCGCGACTTCGCCTTCGCTGGCCAGTGCGGCCATGCTTTGCGGCAAGGTGCCGACGCCGCCGACTTCGACCACCTTGTGCGCGCCGCCGAATTCCTTGGCGATATAAGGCCCCCATTCGGGCGTGGTTGTGTAATTGACCGTGTGTGCGGCGCCCATTTCCTTCACCCGCTCGAGCTTCTCGTCGGAGGAGGAGGTGGCGATAACTTCGGCCCCGGCGGCCTTGGCCAGTTCGAGCGCGATCATCGAGACGCCGCCCGTGCCGAGCACGAGCACGCGACTGCCCTTTTCGATCGGACGACCGCCTTCGAACAGCGCGTTCCACGCCGTAACGCCGGCGCAAGGCATGCATGCAGCCTGCGCGTAGTCGAGGCTGTCGGCGATCTTCACTACGCCCTGCGCGGGCAGGACCACCTTCTCGGCCAGCATGCCGGGGGCAAAGCCGTCGCCCAAAGCGCGGCCCATGACCTGCGGTCCGTCGATCCAGTCGAGGAAGAAGCTGCCCTGTACGCGGTCGCCCGGCGCGAAATCGGTCACGCCTTCGCCCACGGCCAGCACTTCGCCCGCACCGTCGGAAAGGGGGATGGCGGCTTCCTTGAGCGCGCCGCCGAAATACTTGCCGGCCGCAACGGCGAAGTCGCGATAATTGATCGACCATGCCTTGGGGGCGATCAGCACCTCGCCAGGACCTGCTACCGGATCGGGCAGCTCGGCAAGAAAGAGCTTGTCGAAACCGTCGGACCCGGCGGGCAATTGCCATGCGCGCATTATGTTTTCTCCTTAAACTTCGATCGATTCCAGCACACCGCCATCGACCGCCCAGTCCTGTCCGGTGACATGGCTGGCGGCATCGGACAGCAGGAAGCAGGCCACTTCGGCCAGTTCTTCGGGGCTGCCCATGCGGCGCTGGGGGACGCGGGCTTCTATCTTGCCCTGCTGTTCCGGGGGAATACGGTCCAAGGCCTCAGTGCGGATAAAGCCGGGGATGATGCAATTGGCGCGAATATTGTGCGGCGCCATCTCCACCGCGATGGCGCGGGTAAGGCCGAGCACGCCATGCTTGGAGCTGACATAGGCCGGGTTCATCGCCATGCCGCGCTTGGAGCCCATCGACCCGGTGACGAGGATGGCGCCCTTGCCGGCCTCGATCATCGCGGGGATGACCTTCTGCGCTGCCCAGAAGACACTGGTAAGGTTGACCTTGATCGTCTCGGCAAACATGTCCGGATCGAAGGCGGTGAAGGGCGTGAAGCCGCCCGTCAGCCCGGCATTGGCGAACAGCGCCTCAACGGGTCCGAAATGACCCGCAGCGGCATCGAGCGCGTCTTCAAGCTGCTGCTTGTCGCCCACATCGGCGGCAAAACCTGCAGCATTGTCGCCGATCCCGGCACAGACCTCGTCGAGCACTTCCTTGCGCCGCGCGATCAGGCTGACGCGCGCGCCGCGTTCCGCCAGCATCTTGGCAGCGACCAGTCCAATGCCTGAAGATGCGCCGGTGACGACGATATGCTTGCCGTTGAAATCCATTATTGTCCTACCCTCTCCACGAAAGCGCGCCATGCGGGCACTTCCATATGGTCCGTCCTGTGCGGGGACCAGATTTTCTCCATCACCTCACGTGCCGCAGGCTCGGCCATCCCGCAAGCCTCGACATGGTAGCGGTAGAGGAAGGCGGAGACGCGGAAGTTCATGATGCAATGGACATGGACCGGCGCGTCAGAAGCTTCCAGCGCATCGGCAAAGGCGCGGTAATGCTCATCGCACGGCGTATCGAAAGGCACCGGGATGTGAACATAGTCCAGACCCGCAGCTTCCATCAGCCCTGCCGCATCGGGCAGGGCATCCGCATGATCATCCAGCGCAAGATTGATGACGCGCTGCACGCCAATTTCGGAGAGCCTTTCAGGATCGCCGGGCGTAAGCCTGCCGGAAGTCGTGATGCTGTCGGAAATGCGCAGCCAATTGCGAATGTATTCCGGGTCAGTGCTCACACCGGCGCCGATCAGGCCAGGCCCAGCACCTTGGCTGCATTGTCCTTCATGATGCCGGGCATGACCTCGTCCTTGAAGCCGACCTCTGCCGCGGCGGCCATCCACTTGTCCGGGTGGATGAGCGGGAAGTCGGTGCCGAACAGCATCTTCTTCTTCAGCTGGGTGTTGGCGTACTGGATTACCTGCTTGGGGAAGTATTTCGGGCTCCAGCCCGACAGGTCGATGAAGACATTGGTCTTGTGCAGCGCCATGGACAGGCTCTGGTCGACCCACGGCCAGCTGGGGTGGGCGAGGATGATCTTCATGTCGGGGAAGTCCACCGCAAGGTCGTCCACCAGCATCGGTTCGCCATATTTCAAGCGCATGCCGCCGCCGCCGCGCATGCCCGTACCCATTCCTGAGTGGCCGGTGTGGAAGATGGCGGGCAGCTTGTACTCGTTGATCACCTCGTAGATCGGATAGCCGACCTTGTCCGCCGGGTGGCAATCCTGCGCGATGCCATGGAACTTGAAGCCCTTCACGCCATAATTCTTGATCAGGTCCTCCGCCTCGCGCGCGCCATACTTGCCCTTGCGCGGGTCGATGCTGGCGAAGGGGATGCACACGTCATCGTTCTTGGCGGCAACTTCGGCCACTTCGTAGTTCGAGACGCGCTTGGCGCCCATGCCGCTCTCGCAATCGACTGTGAACATGCAGAAGGCGATGTTCGCCTCGCGGTAAAGCTCGCAGATCTCGGGCATTTTCGGCCGTTCGCGCGGCGCCTTGAAATAGGCGCTGGCAGCATCGAAGAACTTGCCCATGACCGGGTCTTCCGGATCGTGGCAGGAAATCTCGGCGTGGACGTGCACGTCGATGGCGCGGATCTTGTTCAGGTCGATGGGCATTGGTTTTTCCTGCTGGTGTGTTTGCCGTGCCTAAACACGACAAGGCCCGCCACGGCAATGCCGAAGCGGGCCTCGCTAAGCGATAAGTCAGCCGATCACAGCTTCATGATGACCGACTTGGTTTCGAAATAGGCTTCGAGGCCGAGGCGGCCCTGTTCGTGGCCGACGCCCGATTCCTTGTAGCCGCCGAAGGGCAGCGCCGGGTCGATCATGGCGTGGCAGTTGACCCACACCGTACCGGCCTGGAGGCGGGCGGCGATCTTGTGCGCGGCGGCAACGTCCTTGGTCCACACACCGGCGGCGAGGCCGTACTGCGTGTCATTGGCGTCCTTCACCACTTCGTCGAGGTCTTCGAAACGCTGGGCGACGACGACCGGACCGAAGATTTCCTCGCGAACGACGCTCATTTGCGGGTTCACATCGGTGAGGATGGTCGGGTTGACGTAATAGCCGCCATCGCTGCTGGGAACGTCGCCGCCCATCAGCACCGATGCGCCATCGCGCTTGCCGGCATCGATATAGCCGAGCACGCGTTCGTGCTGTTCGGCCGAGACCAGCGGCCCCATATGGCCTTCGGGGTCGAGCGAGGCACGCGGAGCCCAGAAGTCCTTGGTTTCGGCCATGCCTTCGACAACCTTGTCGAACACCGACTTGTGCGCATAGAGGCGCGAACCGGCGACGCAGACCTGGCCCGAATTGAAGAAGATCGCCTGCGAAACGCCCGGGGCGGTTTCGGCGACATCGACATCGGGCATGACCACGACCGGGCTCTTGCCGCCCAGCTCGAGGGTGACGTGCTTGAGCGTGTCTGTGGCGTTGCGGTTGATCAGCTTGCCGATCTCGGTCGAGCCGGTGAAGGCGACCTTGTCGACATCGGGGTGCTTGACCAGGCGGTCACCGCCCGTGTGGCCATAGCCGGTGACGATGTTGACCACGCCTGCGGGAACGCCGGCTTCGTGGATCAGGTCTGCCAGGCGCAAGGCTGTGAGCGAAGTCTGCTCGGCCGGCTTGAGGATAGTGGTGCAACCCGAAGCCAGCACCGGGGCAATCTTCAGGCAGCCCATCAGCAGCGGGAAGTTCCACGGCACGATCTGGGCGCAGACGCCAACCGGCTCCTTCAGCGTGTAGGCGAACATCATGCCATCGGGCATGGAATAGGGCGACTGCGTTTCGCCACCGGCCTTGCCGGCCCAGCCAGCCATGTAGCGGAAGTGGGCAGCGGCACCGGGCACGTCGACCACGGCGGCCATGCCCTTGGGCTTGCCCACGTCGATCGCTTCGAGTTCGGCCAGCTCGTCTGCATTCGCCTCGATCAGGTCGGCAATCTTGTGCATGATCTTTTCGCGCGCTACCGGCGGCATGCCGCGCCAGCGACGATCGTCGAATGCGGCGCGGGCTGCGGCCACGGCACGGTCGATATCCTTGTCGGTCGCTTCGACGAAGCTGGAGATCACCTTGCCGGTCGACGGGTCTTCCACGTCGATCGTCTGGTCGCCCGAGGAGTCGACCCACTCGCCATTGATGTAGAGCTGCGGCTTGCGCGCGAGGGCCTTTTTGACGGCATCCGAATATTCGCGCTGCGTGCGATCGATGGTGGTTACTTCATTCATCTGTTCAGTCCTCTCTCCGAACGAATCCCTGTGCCGTCCTGTTTACCAGACGGGGATATGGCTGCCTATCGTCCTGCAATCAAGCTAACGATCGTTACGATCAGCCGCCCGCCGCCTCCAGCGCCTTGTCTTCATTGGCGCGGAAGATGACGTACTGGCGGATTTCTTCGACATTCCCCTCGTCCAGCGCTTCGGCAAAGCTGACCATGCCGTTATGGCTGAATGCACCATCGAGGACGATCGCATTCATGGACCCCGGGATGTTGATTGCGCCGGAATGGCGAAGGTCGGGGTTGAGCACGCCGGCAATTGCCGCATCGCCATGGCAGATAGAGCAATAGCGACCATAGAGCGATGCACCCGCTGTGACCTGTTCGTCGGTACCGGTGAAGGGCGGCGGATCGAGCGGACGTTCGACCAGTGCCGGTGCTTCGGGCAGCTGCCCGTCTGCACCCAGCTTGAACACCATCAGGCGGCTGATATTGCGCGGCGTACCTGACTTGGCGGTCAGGATGCCCGGCGCGATATCCCACACACCACCCCAGCCGACCATGATCGCCACATACTGGTCTCCGGCGATGGAATAGGTCATCGGCGCGGCGATCACGCCGCTTTGCGTGGCGAAGCTCCACAATTCGCTGCCGTCAGCCGAGTCATAGGCGACGAAACGCTCATCCGCCGTGCCCTGGAAAACCAGCCTGCCGGCAGTTGCCAGCGTGCCGCCGTTCCACGGTCCGGTATAGTCGACACGCCATGCTTCCTTGCCCGCCGCAACGTCCCAGGCGACCAGTGCGCCGGTAGTGGCATCGAGGTTGGACTGGCGCACTTCGGGGATCGCCGGCATGGCCGTGGCGGCATTGTCGAGCCCGGTCGAGAAACCGATTTCGCCTGCCTCGAAGTCGTTGTCGGCCACATAGGGAAAGCCGCCATTATTGGCCGGGATGTAGAGCATGCCCGTTGTCGGGTCGTAGCTTTGCGGATGCCAGCTATGCGCGCCGCCCGCACCGGGCAGCGAGACCCACAATTCGCCGGTCAGTTCGTAACGTGCTTCCGGATTGATCTCCGGACGACCGGTCTCCGGATCGAGGCCGAGCGACCAGTTGATCGGGTGCCATCCGGTTCCCGAAAGGAACTCGCCTGTCGCCGCATCGATCACATAGACATAGCCGTTCTTGGGAACGTGGATCGCCACATGGCGCATCTCGCCGTCGATCTCGAGGTCGGCAATCGTGATCTGCGCGTTGGAATCATAGTCCCATCGATCTTCCGGCGTCTGCTGGAAGTGCCACGCATATTCACCCGTATCGAGGTCCACCGCGACGATGGAGGAGGTATAGAGATTGTCTCCGAACGTCCCGTCCTCGCTCGAGCCCATGCGATCGTTCACGCCGGGGTTCCACGGTTCCGCATTTGCGGTGCCGAACAGGACGAGATTGGTCGTGGGATCATAGGTGATCGAATCCCACACGGTGCCGCCACCGCCCAATTCCCACCAGTTTCCGCCCCAGGTCGCTGCGGCTGCTTCCATCGCGTCGTTCTCGAAGCCGTCTGCCGGATTGCCCGGCACGGTGTGGAAACGCCACAGCTCTTCGCCGGTCTGCCAGTCAAAGGCTGCCAGGAAACCGCGCGCCTTGTATTCGGCGCCGCCTGATCCGATCAAGACCTTGCCCTTGGCGATGCGCGGTGCCCCGGTGATCGTGTAATTCTCGCGATCGGGGACGACCTGCGAGCGCCAGGCGACCGAACCGTCCGACTGGTTGAGCGCAACGAGGTCGCCATCGAGCGTGGCGACATAGACCTTGTCGCCATAGAGCGCGACGCCGCGATTCACCGCGTCACAGCAGGCAACGGCCAGCGTCTCGCGCGGAACCTCGGGATCGTAGGACCAAAGCAGTTCGCCGGTCATTGCATCATGGGCCTGCACCTTGCTCCACGCGGTCGAGACATAGAGCACGCCATCATGCATCAGCGGAGTAGCTTCCTGGCCGCGCGCGGTGTCGAGATCGGCAAACCAGGCCAGGCCCAGCTGGCCGACATTGCCGGCATTGATATCGTCGAGCGGGGAGAAGCGCCGTTCGGCATAGTCGCGACCATAGGTCAGCCATTCCTCCTCGGGAGCGGCAGCGATCATCGCATCGGTAACGCCGCTGGTGGCGGGTGCCGAAGCCTCGGGCCCGCTGTCTCCGCAGCTGGCCAGCAGGAAGGCGGCAGTGGTTGCGACCACGAAACTCCGGATATTCATGTTTTCTCTCTCCCGTGAGCGGCGGTTTGCGACCGGCTCCTTTGCAGCGAGGCATAAAGCCCAAAACCGTGCTTTCAAGGGCCTTTTGGCCCTATCCGCGTGGCGAATGAGAACTTCGCAGTTGCAATATTGTCCGTTGCATGGTGCCGCCGATTGGGCGTAGGGAGGGACCGTCCAGTCGAGCGCGAGCCCGCGTCATGACCCTGGTCTAACCAAATCATTGCTTAGACAGGACAAATCCAATGACCACCAAACTGCCCCTGCGTGCCGACCACGTCGGTTCGTTTCTTCGCCCGCAATCGGTGATTGAAGCGCGCCAGCACCGTGCCGCGAACAATATTTCCTATGAGGACCTGCGCCAGATCGAGGATGAGGCTATCGCCGAACTCGTCAAATGGCAGGAGGGCCTCGGCCTCAAGGCAATCACCGATGGCGAATTCCGTCGCTACTTCTTCCACACCGATTTCCTGCTCAAGCTATCGGGTGTCGAGGAGCGCGGCGGCCTGAAGAAGGCCTTCAAGAACGATCAGGGCAAGGATGTTTCCTTTGCCCCTCCGGTGATGGTGGTGACCGACAAGATCGCCCACGAAAAGCCGATCCAACTGGCCGACTACAATTACCTCGCCAGCCAGGTGAGCAAGGACTGCATGGCCAAGGTGGCGATCCCTTCGCCCTCCATGCTGCACTTCCGCGCCGGTCGCTCGGGAATTCCGGAGGACGTCTATCCGAAGATGGAGGATTTCTATGCTGATGTGGCCGCCGCCTATCGCGAGGAGGTGACGCAGCTTGCCGATGCGGGGTGCCGCTATCTGCAGATGGACGATACCAACCTTGCCTATCTGTGCGATGACGAGCAGCGCGCCGACGCGGCCAAGCGCGGCATGGATCCCGATGCGACAACGCGCCAATATGCCAAGCTGATCAATGACAGTTTCGCCAGCGCGCCTGACGACATGATCCGCGCGATCCATTTGTGCCGCGGCAATTTCCGGTCCAGCTATGCGGCTGAAGGCGGCTATGAGCCGGTGGCCGACATCATGTTCAACGAGCTGGAGATCGACGCCTTCTTCCTCGAATATGACGATCCGCGCTCGGGTGATTTCGCGCCGCTGCGCTTCCTGCCCAAGGGCAAGACGGTCGTGCTCGGCCTGGTCACCACCAAGCTGGGCGACCTCGAAACCAAGGACGAGATCAAGCGCCGCATCGACGAGGCCTGCAAGTTTGCCGATCTCGACCAGCTCGCGCTCAGTCCGCAATGCGGCTTTGCCAGCACGGTGCACGGCAACGACATTTCTACCCAGCAACAGGCAGACAAGATCGGCCTGTGTATCGAGGTGGCCGAAGAGGTCTGGGGCAGGGTTCCGGCCGACGCCTGAGGCCATTCCAGCCCTTGCTTGAAGGGGCGGCTCCGCATTGCGGGACCGCCCCTTTGCTATGCGGGCTAAACCGCTCCTGAACCGCCGGACAACCGCATGTTAACCATCAATCCGTAGACTTGCGGAATTGGTTTGAAGGCGGAGTTTGCCATGGCGAAAAGCATGCCGGGTAGGAAGTTCGTTTCAATTGGCGCGCAATGCGATTGCGAGCGACGTTCCTTTGCAATGTCGATTTCCGACATTAGCTGCGACGGATGCAGTGCCGAAACCGATCGGGACTGGCGCGGCAAGGGCGAGTTTGTCCATCTGCGTATCGCCGACAGCATCGACATCAATGGCCGCATACTGTGGCGCAAGGGCCGGCGGGTGAAGATCGGCTTTTTCGGCCAGCTTCATCCGGTCGTGGTCGAGCAATTGGGCCGCGCTGCGGCGTAAACTCCCTACCGCTCAACCGGTAATGCGGAAGACGCTCCGGGCATTGTCTTCCATCAGCAGCTTCTTTTCCTCGGCGCTCATGTCCATCCGGTCATAGGCAGCGACCTCGTCGTAGCTCTGCTGGTAAGGGTAATCCATTGCGTAGAGTATCCGCTCCGGGCCGAGCACTTGCTGGCAGAACTTGATCGCCGGTTCCCAGGCGACGCCGCTGGTGGTGATCCAGATATTGTTGTGGAAGTAGTAGCTGATCGGGTGCTTGAGCCTGATTGGCTCGCCCCTGTCGATCAGCGGCCGCGCCCGCCCGTCGGCATTCCCCTGCATCCAGTCGAAGCGATAGAGATGTAGCGGCAGGCATTCGCCCATATGGCCGATGACGAGGCGCAGCTTGGGGAAGCGATCGAAGGCGCCCGAAAAGACCAGCCCCATCGTGTGCAGCCAGACATCGTGCGGGAAACCGGCCAGCGCGCCGAAGAAGCCGCGCTGCTCGTAATGTGGCGCGTTATAGGGTGCGGTCGGATGGATGTAGAGCGCGAGGTCGTTTGCCTCGAGCGCCTCGAGGATCGGCCAATATGCCGGCTCGTCCAGATAGTGCCCCTGGAAATGCGAGTTGAGCACCGCCCCGTTGAGCTTCAGCTCCCTTGAGGCCCTTTCGAGCTCCTTTACGCTCCCCTCAACATCGCGCGGGTCGAAGGCGGCGCAGGCGGAAAAGCGGTCGGGATATTTGCGGCATGCTTCGGCGGCGATGTCGTTCGCTTCGCGGGAGAGTGCAGTGCCATCGCCAGGCTTCACAACCTGCACGCCCGGAGCTGTCAGCAGCAGGAGCTGCCGGTCGATGCCCATCTCGTCCATGTGCGAAATACGCAGATCGCCGAGGTCTTGCAGCATCTCCTGCAGGCTCGGCATGCGCGCGAACAGCCCGGCCATCTTGAGCGAATCGTCATCGCTCGCCGCGCCGCTTTCGAGATAGTCCATCTGCGCCTTGACCAGCGCAGGGAAGGTCCATGCCTCCTCCGTGGCGATACGCTGGTAGGGTGCATCGCGGTCCACATGGCCGGCGCGTGGTGCCAGGCCGACGCGCGTTCGGTGCGAGAAGTCTTCCTTGAAATGGCCCTTCAGCCCCTTTTCGCTGCCGTCTTCGAGCTTAGCCATGTCCTCTCCCCCTCGACTGTCCTGTTGCTCAGAACATGCCGTTACTGTTCTTGCATGTCGCCGGATCGGGCACTTCCTGCATCACGTCCCAATGCTCGACGATGAAGCCGTCCTTGACGCGCAATATGTCGACAATGGCGTGGCCGCGCGTGCCTGTCTCGCGCATGAAATGGAAATGCACCGCCACGAGATCGTCGCTGCCCCAGACGACCCGCTTTACCTCATGCGTCAGGTCGGGCAGGCGCTTCATGCTCGCCTGCATCATGGCCAATGTCGCATCGCGCCCGGTCGGCGCATTCGGGTTATGCTGGATATAGTCGGGATGCATCCAGCAGGTGAAAGCGTCTGTCGGGTTGTCCTCGACATAAAAGAGCTGGATGAAGCGCTCTGCCACTTCGCGGGTGGAAAGCATTTCGCGGCCCGAAGTGTCACAAGGATCGAAGGGCGGATCCTCCGGATTCCAGGGCAATACGCCTTTGGCCGGAAGCATGGTCAGAACATCCCGTTGCCATTGACCGTTTCGGCCGGCACGCTTTGCGTGACGTCCCAATGCTCGACGATCTTGCAGTCCTCGACCCGCAATATGTCGACCGCCGCCGCGCCGAGGTCATCCGGCGAGGACTGGCCGTGGAGATGCACCACGATATAGGGTTCCTCCACGATCATGCGATGTACGGTCATGCGGTGCTGCGGGTTGTCCTCGTAGATCGGCTCGAGGAAGGCGATCGCTGCGTCGCGCCCGTCCTGCGCCATCGGATTGTGCTGCTTGTAGTCCTCCGCGACAAAGGTCTCGTAGGCTTCGCGCACCTTGCCCTGATCGTAGAACAGCGCCTTGAATCCCTCCGCGACATCGCGAATGCAGCCCACATCGCTTGTGTTCACGGCAATGGAAGACTCTCCATTGCCGCCCTCACCTGGAGTCCCGCCGCAGCCGGCAAGAGCGAGGATCAGCGCCAGCGCCAGCGCGCGCATGTCACTTGCCTTGATTGGCGAAAGCGATGCCGAACTTCGGATGCGCAAAGTGCATCGGCACATCCTGACGATAGGGCCAGGTCTGGCGATGCTGGTCTTCGGTCAGCAGACGGTCGGGGCCGAGCGGATCTTCCGGGAAGGTCTTTGTCGCCGGCTGCAGGTGCGCCGTCGTGTGCGCCCAGCCGCTTTCGTAATCGCCCTGCCACTGCATCATGTAGTCCAGGCGCTTGATCTTCCACACGAGGTCCCCGTTCTCATTCGGGACCTTGACGTAATCGTTCTCGTAAATGCCCGCTTCCATGAACTGCTGGGGCATCATCTCTTCCTTGGTGTCCATGAAATCGTCATGCCAGCCACCCAGCAATATGCCGTGGAAGCGGCCCTTGGCGGTCATGCCGTCGGGCGCGACGGTGACGATGTCCTGCATCTGGAAATGGTCGAGCAGCAGGCCGTTGACGGGACCCGGCTTGCCGCCGGTGAAGCGTCCGGCAATCCAGTCGCCATAGAGGCGCTTGACGCCCGCATGGCCGACATACTCGCCGGAAAGGAAGACCACGCAACCATCCTCTGCAAAAAGCTCTGCCACCTCGTCGGGGCGGTTGAAATCGATGTAATAGCCATAGGCCCAGTGCAGGCGGCGGATGGCAGCCATGTCCTCAAGCTCGCGAACGCGGTTTTCCAGCGCCTCGAGGCGGGCTTCGGTATTACTCATTGTCGACTCTCCCAGAAATCTTTGTATCAACCCTAACGAACGATACGATCTTGGCGAGAGGATTTTTTCACAATGAGCGACCAACCGAGCGGCTGGGAAGGCCGTGTCGCATTCATCACCGGCGCGGTCACGGGAATCGGGCTGGGCGTGGCGCAGGCTTTTGCCGATGCCGATATGAAGCTGGCCCTGAGCTACCGCAACGAGGACGACAAGGAGGCGACCGAGCAGTGGTTTGCCGACAAGGGGTACGACCAGCCGCTCTTCATCAAGCTCGACGTGACCGATCGCGGGGCCTTCGCTGCTGCTGCCGACCGTGTGATAGATCGCTATGGCGAAGTGCATGTGCTGGTGAACAATGCCGGTGTCTCGGTCTTCGGGCCGACCGACGAGGCGAGCTATGACGATTACGACTGGATCATGGGCGTCAATTTCGGCGGCGTGGTCAACGGTGTCGTCAGCTTCCTGCCCAAGATCAAGGGCAGCCAGGGACGCAGGCACGTGGTGAACATTGCCAGCATGGCGGCGTTCCTGCCCGGACCGCAGGCGGGAATCTACACTGCCAGCAAGTTCGCCGTCCGCGGCTTGACCGATAGCTTGCGCTACAATCTCGCGCCGCACGGCATCGGTTGCTCGCTGTGCTGCCCCGCGCTGACCCGTACCAATGCCTGGAAAAGTGCGCAGAAACGGCCGGAAGGTTTCGGTGAAAGCGGATTCCCCGACGTGCCCGAAGGCGCGCTCGAACAGTTCGGCACGGCTTTCGAGGAAGGCATGGATCCTTACGAGGTCGGCACCAAGATCCTGCGCGGCATGAGCAACCAGGACGGGTTGATCCTGACCCATCCCGAGCACGGTCCCGACTTCCTCGAGGAGTATGCCAAGCAGGTGAAGGCGCTGCCGCTCGAGGAATGCCCGCCGGGCCGTGCACATATCGAGGCATTGCGTCGCCAGGCCATGGCCGATGCCGAGGCCGGGTTGCTGATCGACCTAGACCGGCTTACTTGAGTGCGTCCAGCCATCCGGCTGGACGTCCTCGGTGCTGTTCCCTCCGCACTGCTTCGCGTCACTGCGGGGCACCTGCGGACGGCCCGTCGGCCTTGCCGTCTCCCGTTGGTCGACGGATCGCGGGAGCTTGTGCGGACATGTCGCCCGCCTGCCCCTAGACGCCAGCACTGCCTGTGATATTCTTGCCTCCGGAGAAGAGATGAGAGTGGGAGGCAATTATGTGTGACCAGGACCTCGTAGCGAAGATGCCGCGCGTCAACCGGCGCGATTTCGGCCGCATGGGCATGGTGGCAGGTGCGGGCACGCTGATGGCCTGCAATTCGAGCAATGCCAGCGCACAGACCGAACTCGATGCATCGGAGGTCAGTTTCGATGCTCCCGGCGGCCGTCTGGACGGCATGTTCCTGCGCCCGGCTTCGGGCAGGCACCCGGCCATCATCATGTGGCCCGACATCGCCGGCGTTCGCGACGCGAAGATTTCCATGGCCCGCGGCCTTGCGCGCGAAGGCTATGCTGTGTTGCTCGCCAATCCCTATTATCGCAGCGTCGAAGGACAGCAATTCGCCGATTTCGAGGAATTCCGTGACGATGGCGGTTTCCAGAAGGTCGGTCCCTGGATGCAGGAAAACACCCCTGCGGCGATCGCCGAAACCTATGCCGCTGTCGTCGAATGGCTCGATGCCGAGGATTCGGTCGATACGTCGCGCGGTATCGGCACGCAGGGCTATTGCATGACCGGCGGCTGGACCATTCGCGGTGCGGCTGCCGTTCCGGAGCGGATCAAGGCAGCGGCCAGCTTCCATGGTGGCGGGCTGGTGGGCGATGCGCCCGATTCTCCCGTGAACCTGATCGCCAGCGTTGCTTCCGACTGCAAGCTCCTGATCGGCATTGCCCGCAATGACGATGCCAATGCACCGGGCGACAAGGATGCCCTGCGCGCAGCGGCAGACGCAGCGGGGATCGATGCCACGATCGAGGTCTTTGCCGGCGATCACGGCTGGACCGTTCTCGACAGCCCCGTCTACGATTTCGACGAGGAACTGCGGGCCACGGATATGTTGCTGGAGCTTTACTCGACGCTTTGAAGCGAGGCCCTGGCGGTTGGTGTTTGACGGAGCGGCAGGCCTTACTTCGGGCCTTCGCGCAATAGTTTTCGTGCCTTGAGGAGAGGCCGTCGGGGAAATTGCGTCAAATCAAGGCGGGCCGAATCGCTCATCCCTATCCCGGCCCTACCTCGCGGCCAGTCACGGCCAATTCTTGTTGTTGGGGGATGAAGTCATGAAGAAGGTTTTACTCGCGTCGCTCGCACCCATGGTCCTGCTGGCCGGTTGTGGTGGCGCCGATCCGGAGGAGTCCGTCGCGGCCATCAGGCATACCGAACAGTCGCAGCTCGACTCGATTGCCTCGGGTGACCTCGTGGGCATTGCTCGCCTCTATGCCGATGATGCCAAGCTGGTCAGGCCCGATGGCACCGTGCTCGAGGGCGGCGTTGCGATCGTCGAGGAATATGACGCGCTGCTGCAGGATCCCAATTTCGCACTGACCACGGAGCCGCTGGAAGGCTGGGCTTCAACCGCAGACGATCTCGCCGTCGTGACCTCGCATGTCGATTTCACCACGACCGACCCCGAAACCGGTGAGCCTGTCACCATGCCGCTTTACAGCACCACGACCTGGGCGCGCGACACCGGCTCCACCTGGAAGATCGTTTCCGCATTCAACGTGGCGATGGCGCCTGCGGAAGAGGCAGTAGAAGAACCCGTGGCCGAAGCGGAATAAGCGGGGGCAAAATTCCGCCACGGCCAAGGTTGCGGCATCGGCACGACGCCCGTTTCGTCCCAAGAGGATGCGGGGTTGCGCCGGTGCCGCTTGCGCGTCTGGCGGCCAGTTTCATTGTTGCAAAAATTTGACTCCGAGGCCGAATAAGCGCCCACTCCCGTAGGGGGATTAACCCCCTTGGGGGATGTATCATGAAAAAACAGATGCTTATTGCGGCAATTCCGCTTCTGGCCCTGTCTGCTTGCGCCGAGTCGGAGGAGCCTGCAGCAGTCGAAGAGGCTAATCCGCTGGAAGAACTGGCGGCTGGAACCGGACCTTATACGGTCGCTTATGCGGATGGCACGATGTCGCTTGCCTATGCTGGCGCGGACGGCTCCGAATATACCGGAACCATGCCTGGGCCGCCCGCAACCTACACGGTGACCGACGGCCAGCTTTGCGTAGACGTACCCGAAGGTCCCGAAGGACCGGAAACGCAGCCGGCCAACACGATCTGCCTTATAATGGGCGAGATCGGCGAGGATGGCAGCTGGTCCGTTTCGGTCGAAGGCGAAGAAGGCGAACCTGCCACGATGACTCGGCTGGATGCACCGGCAGCTTCGGCCGAGGACCAGGTGGCACCCGGTTCCTACCTTGTCGAACTTCCAGATGAGGATGCGCCGGTATTGGTCGTCTGGACCGAGGACGGGCTGAGCTATCTCGGCGAGGAAGTGGTCAGTGGTACATGGCGCGCCGAAGGCACGCAGCGTTGCACGACCTATGGCGACGAGCCTGAAACCTGCGGCGAGCCCACCGGAGAAATCGGCGAAGATGGCAGCTTCACTGCCCAGGATGGCGATGACGCTATCACGGTGACCATGCTCTGAAGCGCAAGGTTTCGACCAAACGAGAAGGGCGTCCCATTCGGGCGCCCTTTTCTTATGTGGCGATCAGGCGAACCAGTAGGCGGTGCCGCGCATCTCCAGGCTCATGCGCGGCGGCGCGTCGGCAGGGGCAAGCGGATTGTCGAAAGCGCCATGCGGCATCAGTTGCGCGCGCGTGGGATCGCTTTCCGATGTCTTGAACACGATCGCCTCGTCCCGTGTCATGTTCGAATAATAATACCAGCGATGCTGCGGATTGTATTCGAGCAGGTAGTTGGGAAAGCCCCATTCAGGCGAGCCGTCGAGCGGGTCGAAAATCGCGTCGCAATCGATCAAATCGCCATCTGACAGGCTGTCATAGGAGCAAAGGCCCAGCGGCACATCCTGCGGCGGATCGGACAGGACGCGCCAGACATTGTACTGCGCGCTGCGGAGGATTTCCTTGCCCTTTGGTGCAGTCTGCGCGCGTGCGCTGGCAGCGGCTTCCTTGGCCATGTCGACATGGACGAAGCGCGCTGGGTGCGAATTGTCATGCGCCTCGTTCTCACCTGCGCGTTCGGAAAAGCGCAAGATACCAAACGGTGTCATCTGCACATGGTCGCAGCCGGTCAGCTGCTTGAGCAGGTCGACGATTTCGCCAGAATGGACCGCTGCGACCTGCTCCAGGTCGGACAGGTCGTCGACCGCGCTTGTGTGTTCGACAAGGGTGAAGCCTTCTACATCGAGGCTGCAATCCAGCCCGCGCGCATCGTGGATTTCCACCTGGGCAGGCTTGAGCGGAACGTAGTCCTTTTCATGCGCATTGGCATAGAAGAAGGGCTTCTTTCCGGTCCGTTCCGAATAGCCGATTGCGGCCTTCATTGCTCTGTCCTCTCCCCGGCGAAGCGCCCTTTAGGCGTCTTCGAATTCCTCCGTGTCGATGGTCGGCCTGATCGCATCGTGATAGCGATGGCCCGAGACGTTGGCATGGTTGACGATCTCGCCGGCCTTGCCAATCGCATCGGCCGGAATGTCGACATTCGCCGCGGCGAAATTCTCTTCCAGGTGCGCGATCGAGGTCGTGCCGGGAATCACGTGGCAATTCTCTCCTTGCTCGAGGACCCAACGATTGGCGAGCTGGGCGGGCGTGACGCCAACATCCCTGGCCAGGGCTTCGAACTTTTCGATCATCTTGAGGTTCTTCGGCCAGTTCTCGGCATTGAAGCGCGGCATCTTGGTCCGCAGATCGGTTTCCTCGAGCGAGGACGGATCGCGCAACACGCCGCCCAGCGCGCCGCGGCCAACCGGGCTGAAAGCGACGAGCGGTATGCCCAGCTCCTTGCAGGTATCCAGCACGCCCAATTCGACATTGCGGGTCCACAGTGAATATTCGGGCTGCGCCGCGCCGACCGGATGAACGGCATGGGCCTCGCGGATATGGGCGGCGCTCCATTCGGAAACGCCATAAGCGCCGATCTTGCCCTGTTCGATCGCGCGGGCCATCGCGCCGACGCTGTCCGCAATGGGAACCTTCGGATCGAAGCGGTGCATGTAATAGAGATCGATATGATCGGTCTCCAGGAGTCCCAGGCTGGTTTCGATATCGCTGGCGATCTTCTCGGGCGAACAATCCACGCCGCGCTTGGGGCCATCAACGACGATGCCGCATTTGGAGGCGAGGAAATATTCGTTGCGGCGGCCTTTAAGCGCCTCGGCAATCAGCGCCTCGTTCTTGCCCGCGCCATAGATGCGCGCCGTGTCGAAATGATCGTAGCCGATATCGAGCGCATGCTGCAGCAACTTGACGCAATCCTCATGCGGCGGCGGTGAGCCATAGGCCCAGGAAACATTCATGCAGCCCAGCCCGACCGGATGAAGTGCACGGCCAGCGATTTCTCTCTTGGGAACGGGGATGATGCCTCTCCTGCTCGGCTTCGGAAACTGGCGAAGCGTTACACAAGGCAGAGGGGCGAATGCAATTGCCTTGGTACCGGAATCTCAGGCCTGGCTGGAAGTCGCCGGCGTTTCGGCGGGTTGGCAAATGTCATTCGCCTCAAGGCTCGACCTGGTGTCTTTGATAAAGGTCTCGACCATGGCGGCAACGGCACGGGCTGCCTTGAGATAGCCCTCCGGATCCCGCGCCATTTGCGCGGGCTGCCACTGGAACTGGTAGGACATCAGCCTCCCGCGCATCGTTTCCATTTCCTCCTGCAGCTTCTCGAACAGGGCGCGGTGTTCGATCACGTCCACCTCTTCCCCCAGCGACTTGAGGAAATTGCCATATTCGAGGGCGAATTGCTGGCGCAGTTCGATGACCGCATTCACATCGGTCCGTGTGCCTGACAGCGCGGAAGCGACGAGCTGCCGGTAAATTGTCTCCAATCGGTCGAGGACATTGCAGATGGACATGGGCCGGGTTCCACTCTGGTGCTGCCGGGGCAGGAAAGTTCGAGCGACCTGGTTGGAAAGGGGATGAGGCGTTTGCCGCCTTCGCCAGCAATTCTATCTCGCGAAGGGCACTCGGCGCCATAAGGGATGGCACGGATGCCGGAGCTCGAATGCCGTAACCATGGCAGCCGCAAGAGAAAGGCGCGTCACCCGCGAGGGCGCGCGCCTTTCCGTCATAAACGTGCCTTGCGGCAATGCCGGATCAGGACCAGCCGTCCTGTTCCTCCAGGCTCGCGGCAAGTTGGCCGATCGTGCGGTAGCATTCGATCACGCCGTGGACCGAGCTGTTGGGCTCGCGGCCCTCGCGGATCGCGGCGATGAACTCGCGGTCCTGCAGCTCGATGCCGTTATTGGAGACGGCAACGCCAGTCAGGTCGACGGGTTCTTCCTTGCCCGTGACGAGGTCGTCATAGCGGGCGATATAGGTCGCCGTGTCGCCGATATAGCGGAAGAAGGTCCCCAGCGGCCCGTCATTATTGAAGGACAGGGCGAGCGTCAGGATCTGCTCGTTCTCGGTCTTGAGCTGGATCGACATGTCCATGGCGATGCCGAGCTCGGGATGCTTCGGACCCTGGATCACATTGGCCGTCTTCACCTTCGATCCGGTCATGTACTGGAAGATGTCGATCGTATGCGCCGAGTGATGCCACAGCAAATGGTCGGTCCAGCTGCGCGGCTCGCCCTTGGCGTTCATGTTGGTGCGGCGGAAGAAGAAGGTCTCCACATCCATTGCCAGCACGTTGAACTTGCCAGCTTCGATCTGCTGCTTGACGTATTGGTGGCTCGGATTGAAGCGGCGCGTATGCCCGGCCATGCAGACCAGACCGGTTTCCTGCTGCTTCTTGGCAACGGCCTCGGCATCGGCCCAACTATCGGCCAGCGGGATCTCGACTTCGACATGCTTGCCCGCATCCATTGCCTTGATCGCCTGGTCGGCATGCATCTGGGTGGGCGTGCACAGGATCACCGCGTCGACATCGTCACGCTCGAGCATGGCTTCGTAATCGGTCGTGGCAAAGCCGACGCCATATTTGTCGGCCATGGCCTGGGTCGGTTCCTGACGGCGACCGACCAGCGCGGTTACTTCCACGCCGTCGATCTTCTTGAGTCCGTCGAGGTGCTTTTCACCAAATGCGCCGCCACCGGCGAGTGCGATTCTCATGGAGATTCTCCCTGTCGAGAGGTGAATGGTATGTCTGAATTATCAAAGGGCGCCCGGCGGAAATGTTCCACGAGGGGCGCCCCCTGTTTGCGTTTACTCGGCCGGTTCGAGGCTGTGGCCCGAATGCACGACGCGCGGGTCGAGCGGTTCCTTGGCGATATCCTCGGGCTGCAGCAGCAAAGCGCCCAGCGCGGTGTTGGAAGCGGGGATATGGTAGAAGGTGTAGAGGTCCTTCACCTTGTCGCCCAGCGCACCGCGCATGATCAGCCACATGACCAGCTCGATGCCTTCCGAGCCGCTTTCGCGCAGATACTCGATATGCGGCATCTTGGAGAGCGTCTCGGGGTCGTTGATCAGCTTGTCGATGAAGTTCAGGTCGAACTCCTTGTTGATCAGGCCGGCACGCGGTCCCTGCAGCTGGTGGCTCATGCCGCCCGTGCCCCAGACATGCACGTTGAGATCTTCGGGGAAGCTTTCCACGGCAGCCTTGATGCTGTCGCCAAGCGCGAAGCAGCGCGCGCCCGAGGGTGGCGGATAGGTCACGACATTGACCGGGAAGGGAATGACCTTGCAGGGCCATTCGTCCGGTTCGCCGAAGATCATCGACAGCGGTACGGTACAGCCATGGTCGACCTTCATGTCGTTGAAGATGCACATGTCGAAATCGTCGAGGATCAGGCTCTGGGCGATATGCCAGGCGAGGTCCGGATGGCCGATCACGTCGGGAACGGGGCGCGGGCCCCAGCCTTCGTCTGCCGGTTCGAACTTTTCGGCGCAGCCGATCGAGAAGGTCGGGATGACGTTCATGTCGAAGGCGGTCGCGTGGTCGTTGTAAACCAGCACGATGACATCGGGCATGTTATCGTCGCCGTAGATCCAGTCCATGATCGGCTGGTAGCCCTTGAAGACCGGGCCCCAATATTCGTTCTGGCTGGTTCCGGTCTGCAGCGCGGCGCCGAGCGCCGGGATGTGGCTGGAGGTGATACCTGTGGTTACGCGGGCCATCTCAATAGCCTCCCTTCTTCGAGCGGACGCCTTCGGGTGAACGACCGCCTGCAATCATCATCTCGGCATATTCCTGTTCGGTCATGCCGGTCATCGAACCGGCAGCTTTCTGGAAGCTCTGCCCGTCGGCGGAGAACAGCTTGGAGAGGAAGTAGACGTTGCCGCCTTCGTCGATCATCGCATTGTAGTCACGCGCAAGCACGGCCTTCTTCTGCGCATCGGTGAGGTTCCAGTCTTCAAGGTAGGCGGCATTGTCCTCCTTGAACTTCTGGCGGTTCTCTTCCTTCATCAGGCTCATGGCGAACTGGTTCAGCCAGTAGCCCTTGCGCGCGCGCTGCGCGGTGAAAACACGGGTACCCGGAATATCGTCGAACTCGGCGAGATATTCATGGATGTTGATCCGCTCCTTCTTCTTCTCGGTCATTGTTCTTTCCATTCATATTCAAGCGGTGCCTCGCGGAAGGCGAAGCGGTCGATATGGCGTTCGATCACACCGCGAAGGTGCACGTTGCGGTCCTTCTCTCCGGTGGTCAGCGTGATGGCGATGCCGCCGGGGCGGGCCATCATCACGGCATTCTCATGCTCGTTGAAAGGGAACAGGCCCATGCCGTCGCCCTCGTCATAGCTGGTCGCCATCTTGTGGCTCCAGTGGCTGACGAGCTGCTGGATGTAACGCTCGGGCTTCTCGCACTTGGCGAAGCCGGTTGCAGTCACAGAGGCATCGGTCTGGCTCAAAGTCCCTTTTCCTTCAGAATCCTGTCGAGGCGCGGATAGACCTTACGCGCATTGCCTTCGAAGATGGCATGTTTCTCTTCGTCAGAGATATCGAGCGCGTCGATATAGCGCTTGGTATCGTCGAAATAATGGCCGGTGGTCGGGTCGATGCCGCGCACGGCGCCGACCATTTCGGACCCGAACAGAATGTTCTTGTTCTCGATCACGTCGGCCAGCAGGTTGATACCCGGCTGGTGGTAGACGCAAGTGTCGAAGAAGACGTTGTTCATCAGCAGCTCGTCCAGGCTCGGCTGCTTGAGCATGTCGGCAAGCCCGCGATAGCGTCCCCAGTGATAGGGCACCGCGCCGCCGCCATGCGGGATGATCAACTTCAATTTGGGGAAGCGGCTGAACAAATCGCCCTGCAGCAGCTGCATGAAGGCAACCGTGTCGGCCGCCAGGTAATAGCCGCCCGTGGCGTGCATGGCCGGGTTGCAGCTGCCCGAAACGTGGATCATGCCGGGCATTTCCAGCTCTTCCATCGCCTCGTAGATCGGGAACCAGTATTCGTCGGTCAGCGGCGGATGGGTGAAGTGGCCACCGCCCGGATCGGGATTGAGGTTGCAGACGACGAAGTTCAGTTCCTCGGCGCAGCGGCGCAGCTCGCGCACGCTTTCCGACAGGTCCGACTTCGGGCTCTGCGGCAGCATGCAGCCACCGATAAAGGTGTCGGGGAAGAGCTGCGTCACCCGGTATATAAGGTCGTTGCAGCGGCGCGCCCATTCGCTCGCCACCGCCTGGTCGCCGACATGCGGAGCCATGGCCGATGCGCGCGGGGAAAAGATGGTGAAGTCCGCGCCGCGTTCCTTGATCAGCTTCAACTGGTTGTTGGTGATCGTCTCGACAATCTCGTCATCCGAAATCTCGGGGTAGGGCGGGCATTCGGTGCCGTTCTTGTAGGCGGCCTTCTGCTCCTCGCGCCAGGCATCGTGCCCCTTGGGGAGCACGGTGTAGTGGCCGTGACAATCGATGATCAGTGACATGGGGTCAGATATCTCCCTTGAATTGCGGTGCCGCCTTGATCGCGGCCAATTTTGCTTCGAGCCCTTCGGGTAGCGGGGCGATGCCCAGCTCGCCAAGGCCTTGCTGCCAGTCGACGGTGTTTTCGGTCATCCGCGGCGTAATGCCAAGATGGCGGATCATGTCGCGCGATTCTGCCATTTCGGCAGAGCGGCGGCGGCCATGGAGCAACATGCGGTCGAGATTGTAGTCCGCCCGCTCGCGCCAGCTAATGTGTTTTTCGCTGGCATCGAGCGAGGCGAGTACTTCGTCGAGCACGCCCGCGCTGCTGGCGGCCAACACCATCTCGGCGCTCAGCGCTTCGAGCCCCTTGACCATGATCGAGCGGCACAGCTTGATCGCGCTGGCTTGGCCGATGGCATCTCCGACCACGCGGGTCTTGGCAAAGCCGAGTTCGCGCATCAGCATCATGGCATCGAGCGCGCCTTCGCCAGCAAAGAGCAGCGGCACGTTGAGGCGCGCAGGATCGACCGGTGCCATCACCGCCACATCGAGATAGCGCCCGCCTGCAGCATTCACGGCCTTGGCGGCTTTGCGCTTGGTGTCCGGCGCGACCGAGTTCATGTCGCACCAGAAGGCGCCCTTGGGCATCAACGGTGCATATTCTTCCGCTGCGGGCACCGCCTGGTCGGCGGTCACCAGCGAGAGGATGATGTCGGCATGTTGCAGTGCGTCTGCAGCATTGGCTGCAGCAATTACGCCGCACGCTTCCATCACCGCCTTGCGCGAGGGATCCACGTCCCAGGCTTTCGCAGCGCTTTCCCACCCACCTGCATCGGCAAAGGTCGATCCGGCTTCACCGAAGCCGATCAGTGCCACGCTTGGGGCAGTCGAGGGGTCTTGCGAGTCTGGCATCCTTCTGGCGCGCGATCTACAGAATGTATGTATTACTTACAAGTTTGCGAGAGGCCCTCTTTCGGGGCAGTTTGCATTGCCCTTGACGCGCGCCCATGCTGGGGTCAACCGGAGCGCGCGCACAAATCTGACAGGAGAATCACACATGTCCGGAATCGTCGTCCAGAATATCCAGCGAGCAGACAAGGAAGTTGTCGAGGCACTGGGTAAATGCGGGGTCGCTACCGTACATGAATCGCAAGGCCGCACCGGCCTACTCGCCAGCTATATGCGTCCGATCTATTCGGGCGCGCGCATAGGCGCTTCGGCGGTGACGATCTCCGTACCTCCGGGCGACAATTACATGGTCCATGCCGCGATCGAACAGTGCCAGGATGGCGACGTGCTGGTGATCGCGCCGACCTCTCCCTGCGAAGACGGCTATTTCGGCGATTTGCTCGCAACCTCCGCGCAGGCGCGCGGCGTGAAGGGCCTGATCATCGATGCCGGTGTGCGCGATATTCGCGATCTCAAGGAAATGGACTTCCCCGTCTGGTCCAAGCGCGTTTTCGCGCAGGGCACGATCAAGGCTTCGCTCGGCAGCGTGAATGTCGACGTGGTCTGCGCCGGTGCCTTCATCCGTCCCGGCGACATCATCGTTGCCGACGATGACGGTGTTTGCGTGGTCAAGCGCGAGGATGCCGAAAAGGTACTGGAGAAGGCGCAGGCACGGGAGGCGAACGAAGAAAGCAAGCGCCAGCAGCTGGCTGACGGCGTGCTCGGCCTCGACATGTACGGCTTCCGCCAGAAGCTCACCGATATGGGCCTCAAGTGGGTCTGAAGGGAGCCGAGCGGGTACTCAAATGAACCAGGCACCGGTCATGTGGATGCGCGGGGGAACCTCCAAGGGGGGCTATTTCCTCGCCGACGAGATTCCTTCGGATGAAGCCGAGCGCGCAGCCTTCCTGCTTGGCGTGATGGGCTCGCCCGATCCGCGCCAGATCGATGGCATGGGCGGCGCCGATCCGCTGACCAGCAAGGTCGCGGTGGTGAAGAAGTCGGAGCGGCCGGGGATTGATGTCGATTACCTGTTCCTGCAGGTCTTCGTCGACCAGGCGATCGTCACCGATGCGCAGAATTGCGGCAATATCCTTGCAGGCGTCGGACCCTTCGCGATCGAGCGCGGGCTGGTCGAGCCGACGGGCGACGAGACCGATGTCGCGATCTTCATGGAGAATACCGGACAGGTCGCCATCGCCACGATCCAGACGCCCGCTGACGAGATCGGCAAGCGCGCGGTGAACTATTCGGGCGAGGCGAAGATCGACGGCGTTCCCGGCAGCCATGCGCCGATCCCGCTCGAATTCCGCGACACCGCCGGTTCCTCCTGCGGGGCACTGCTGCCCACGGGCAATGCCTATGACGAGATCGAGGGCGTCAAGTGCACGCTGATCGATAACGGCATGCCCTGTATCGTCTTCAAGGCGGAGGATGTCGGCGCGACGGGCTACGAGACGCGCGAGGAAATGGAAGCCGATGGCTTCGCCGCCATCCGCGCCAAGATCGAGAAGATCCGCCTTGCAGCGGGGCCGCTGATGAATCTTGGAGACGTGACCGAAAAGAGCGTGCCCAAGATGACGCTTGTCGCGCCGCCCGTGCATGGTGGCGCCGTGACGACCCGCGTCTTCATCCCGCACCGGGCCCATGCCAGTATCGGCGTACTCGGCGCCGTTACTGCGGCGACCGCCTGCCTCGTCGAAGGCTCTCCCGCCGCCGAAGTGGCTGAGATTCCCGAGGGGCAGACCAAGACGCTCAGCATCGAGCATCCCTCGGGCGAAATGAGCTGCGTCATGAGCATGGGTGATGACGGAGAGGTCGAAACCGCCGCGCTTCTGCGCACCGCCCGCAAGTTGATGGACGGAGTGGTTTTCGTATGAGTGATCGCATAACCTCCTGGCACGCCAGTCCGAGCAAGCCGAAATTCACTCCGCCGCCAGGTGCGGTCGATGCGCATTGCCACGTCTTCGGGCCCATGGACCCGTTCGGCTTCTCGCCCAAGGCGAAGTACCTGCCCGCCGATGCCGGGCCGGACAAGCTGTTCGCGCTGCGCGACCATTTGGGCTTCTCCAAGAACGTGATCGTCCAGGCCTCCTGCCACGGCACGGACAATGCCGCGACGCTCGACGCCATCGCCAAATCGCAGGGCAGGGCGCGCGGCGTGGCCGTAGTCGATCCGGCGATCTCGGAAGAGGAATTGGCGTCGCTCCACGATGGGGGCATGCGCGGCATCCGCTTCAATTTCCTCAAGCGGCTGGTCGACAATGCACCCAAGGACAAGTTCCTGGAGGTCGCTGGCCGCCTGCCGACCGGCTGGCACGTGGTGATCTATTTCGAGGCCGATATCCTTGAGGAGCTACGCCCCTTCATGGATGCTATCCCCGTGCCGATCGTGGTTGACCATATGGGACGCCCCGATGTGACGCAGGGGCCGGACGGGCCGGACATGAAGGCCTTCCGCCGCCTGCTCGATTCTCGTGAGGACATCTGGTTCAAGCCGACCTGCCCGGACCGCCTCGATGCGATCAAGGAAGGCGGCAAGGGCGACCCTTGGGATGCCTTTGCTTCAGCCGTGGCTCCACTGGTCGCAGACTATTCGGATCGCTGCATCTGGGGCACGGACTGGCCGCATCCCAACATGCAGGACGAGATTCCCGATGACGGGCATATCGTCGACATGATCCCGCGCATCGCGCCGACCGAAGAGCTGCAGCACATGCTCCTCGTCGCCAATCCCAACGCGCTTTATTGGAATGACTAGCCGCTAATCTTCCCGGCCTTTTCCAGCTTGTCATAGTCTTCGCTCAAGAGCCGGATGGTGCCCCACGCCATGACAAGGAGCACTGCCGCAAAGGGCAGGCCGGTGACGATCGCGGCGGTCTGCAATGCGGTCAGTCCGCCTGCATAAAGCAGCCCGCCCGCCAGCACGCCCATGGTGATGGCCCAGGTGACACGCGGGGCGAAGCCCGCCTCGCTATGGCCGCCCGACGCGATCATGGTCACCACCAGCGCTCCGCTGTCGGCGGAGGTGACGAAGAAGGTCGCGATCACGATCACCGCCGCTCCTGAAAGGACCGTGGTGAGCGGATATTGGCCAAAGAACGCGAACAGCGCGTCGGGCATGGAGGCGGAAACGGCTTCCTGCAATCCGCCATTGCCGAACAGTTCGATGTAGAGCGCGCTGTCGCCGAAAACCGTCATCCAGGCGAAGGTGAACAATGTCGGCACCAGCAGCGTCCCGGCGATGAATTCGCGGACCGTGCGGCCATAGGAAATGCGCGCAATGAAGATACCGACAAAGGGCGACCAGCTGATCCACCAGGCATAATAGAAGATCGTCCAGTCGAGCTGCCAGGTCTCGCCCGTATAGCTCTCTGTCCAGGTTGAGAGGTAAAGGAAACGCTGGGCGTAATAGCCAAGGTTCTGGATGAAGCTGTCGAGCAGGAAGACGGTCGGCCCGGCAATGAAGATGAATCCCGCCAGTGCCACGGCCAGCATCATATTGCCTTCCGAAAGCCGTTTGATTCCCTTCTCCAGACCGAAGGCCACCGACAGTGTGGCCATGGCTGTGACCACCACGATGATCACGGTCTTGGCCGTCAAGGTGTCTTCGGTGCCGAAGATGCTGGCGAGTCCGGCATTGATCTGCGAGGCGCCGAAGCCGAGCGAGGTGGCGACGCCACAAACCGTTGCCACGATGGCGACGATATCGACCAGGTCGACCACGACTTGCGGCAGCTTGGGCCACAGCTGTTGCAGGAAAGGGCCGAGGCTCAGCGTGGTGCCGCGATTGAAAGAGACATAGCCCAGCGCCAGGCCGATCATCGCGTAAATGCCCCAGGCGTGCAGGCCCCAATGCAAGTAGGTCAGGCCCATGGCGTGCTGGGCATTGTTGGCCACCAGCCGCGCGTTCTCGGCATCGGGCGTCGACATGCTCGAAATCGGCGGACTGCCAAAATGCATGATCGGTTCGGCAACGCCATAGAAGACGAGGCCGATACCCATGCCCGCGCTGAACAGCATGGAAAACCACGCAGTCCTGCTGAATTCGGGCTCGGCGTCCTGCCCGCCGAGCCGGAGCTTGCCTAGCTTGGTTATCGCCAGATAGGCGCAGGTAAGCAGCAACAGGTTTACCGTCAGGACGAAGAACCAGCCGAAATTGCTGCTCGCCGAGCGTTGCAGGGCACCGAAAAGGTCTTCCGCGCCCGTGCGATTGAGCAGGGCAAAGGCGAGCAAGGCCGCGATCAGCCCGATGGCGCCGTAGAACACCGTCGGATTGAATGTCCCAGGCCTGATTGGCGCCGACGATGCCACAGGCTTAAGCCAGCTTCCGGTACAGCATGATGGCCCAGCTCAGCTGCCCGGCCTTGGCGCCCTCGACCCAGTGGGAGAGGCCGGCCGCCATCCGGTCAGCAAAGGCATCAGGCAATCCAAGTTCGCCCTTTCGGGAGAGGAGTTCCTCGCGAACGCGGGCATAATGCTTTCCCAGCTGTCCGGTAAGCTCCTCGATCTCGACCACTTCGAAGCCGCGCTCGGTCAGTGCGGTACGGTAGAAGCCTATCGAGGCAAGGTCGGGCAGGTGGATCCGGTCATAGATCGGCTGCAGCGCGGACAGGTCGGTGAGACCGTCCGCCTGCATCGGGTCGGTGAAAACGAACAGCCCGCCCGGCTTTAGTACGCGGGCGACCTCGTCCATCACGGCAAGCCGATCCGGCGCGTGCAGGATGGCGTCCTGGCTCCAGGCGATATCGAAGCTCTCATCCTCGAACGGCATCGCGTCATAACTGCCATCGACCACGCTGATCCGTTCGGACAGCCCTGCCGCCTCGGTTAGCTTGCGGTTGCGCTCATTTTCGACCGAGGAGAGATTCAGGCAGGTGACCAGGGCCTGATGCTCTTCCGCGAGCACGCGCGCTGCGCCGCCATAGCCTGCGCCGAGGTCAATCACCTTCCTGCCGGAAATGGCACCCAGCTTGGAGGCCATGCGATCGACCGTCAGCTTGCTTGCGGTGCGAATATCGGCCGTAGTGTCGTACAGGCCTACATGTATGTCCTCGCCACCCCAGATTGCGGAGTAGAAGCTGTCCGCTTCCTCGCTGTCGTAATAGTCGCGCGCGACGGCAACGCCTTCAGCAACTTCAGTCATAATGCTTCTCCGCCACATGGATGAAGAAGTCCGGGCGGGTTTCCTCGCCCTCCTCCTGGAAGTCGCCAAAGGTCTTGATGTCGCGGAAGCCTGCCTCGTGCAGAAGTTCGCGCGTGTACTTCTTGCGCAGTGGGAACATGTTGAGCGTGTGCTGCGATCCGTCCGGGAAGCTGTACTGGAAGCGTGCCAGGCCATCATCGACATGGATCGGTTCGGCGCTAACCTGGTCACCGCAATAATAGTATTTGTGCTTGGTCGAGAATCCTTCGTCGAGGATCGCATCGTAATTGCGCTGGTCGAGGATCAGAATGCCGTCATGCTTGAGGGCGGCATAGAATTCCGCCAACGCTCGGCGGCGGTCGGCCTCATCGAAGATATGCGTGAAGCTGTTGCCGAGGCAGATGATCGCATCGTACTTGCCGTGAACGTCGCGGTTGAGCCAGCGCCAGTCAGCGTGAATGGTCTTGAGGACGACATCGCGTTGCCGGCCGTTCTCGAAAGCCTTGGCCAGCATTTCGGCCGAACCGTCGGCGGAATAGACGTCAAAGCCTGCCTTGAGGAGTTGGACCGAGTGGAAACCGGTCCCGGTTGCGACGTCGAGAACTGTCGTCTTGCCGCGCGCCTTGAGCATGTCGATGAAGAACCGGCCTTCGCTTTCGGCGCGCGAGTCCCAGTCGATCAGCTCGTCCCATTTGTCGACGAACCCGCGGATATATTCCGACGTATATTTGTCCGTCTCGCGGACCTTGGTGGGGTCTTCCCCGTAATCCTGCTTGTCTTCAGGTGCGAAAATCGAATCGCTGTTATTTGAGATGTCTGCCTTCTCCCCTGTTGGCGGCACAAAAAAGGACATCGACCCGAAACGGGTCCGGGCGCAATTGCCCGTTGTCCTGGATGTCTGCTGGTTCCGCGTCTCTTATCAGGCCCCGGCGCGCTTGTCAGGCGAAAGCCCGGCCTTTTCTGGATTTTTCAGGTCAGCACGGCCTTTACCCGCTCGGGTGTGAAGGGGAAGGTCGCCATCCGCTTGCCGGTCGCGGCGTGGAAGGCATTGGCGATGGCCGCAGCCGCCGCTGCCATCACTTCCTCGCCCGCACCCGATGAGGGTTGGTCGATCCGCTGGACCACGACGGGCGTGATTTCCGGACAGTCGGAGAAGCGCGCAACCGGATAGGAATTCCAGTCGAGCGTGGTGACGCCCTCGGGCGTGAAATGCACTTCCTCATAGAGCATGCGGCTAACCGTCTGGACCAGCTGTCCGGTAATTTGCGCCTCGACGATATCGGGATTGACCGCGCAGCCGGCATCGAGCGCGCCCCATAGATGGGACACGCGAACCTTGCCGGTTTCAGGATCGACTTCGACTTCGGCCACGGCGCCGCCCCAACCGCGCAAATGCGTGCCGAGTCCGACGCCGCGCCCGTGCAGCTTGCCATCGCTTGAGGCAAGTTGTGGGCCATCCCAGTTGGCTGCTTCGGCAGCGGCATCGAGTACGCCCTGCCAGCGCTCATCCCTGATATTGCGGCGGCGGAAATCGACCGGGTCGCTGCCATAGCTTGCCGCGAGTATGTCGACCGCCTGTTCGCTGGTGAAGGCGAAGGACAGGTCGAGAGGGGAACGAAGCCACGCACCGCGCAACCAGTCCTCGGCGGCGAGTACATGGTCGGTCAGCTTGCGATGTGCGATCTTGTACATGCCGCCGCATACTGCCGGGTTGACCCCGCGCGATGCGCCCATGGGCCAGCCGCGTGCCGGCGTGCCACGCGCCAATTGGTCGTTCGTCTCGACAAAGGCCCAGCTGTGTTGCCAGCCATCATAGGCGTAGTTGGTCAGCCGACCTTCCTCGTCGCAGGTGAGCGAGACTTCGCCGATATGCGCCGGGCCAAACGTGTCCCAGCCATGCTCGTCTTCGCGTGAATATTGCAGGCGCACGGGCGCGCCCAGCTTCTGCGAAAGCAGCGCTGCGCCGATAGCGACATCGTCATACAGGCTGTGGCCATAGGTGCCCGAACCCTCGGCATAGGTTACCGTGATGTCTGTCGGGGCAAGGCCAAGTATCCCGGCCAGCGTCCCGCGCAGCGAATAGATGTCCTGGCTCGATGCCCAGACACGGGCCTTGCCATTGCCGACATCGGCCAGCGCACAATTGGGTGCCATGGTCGCATGCGCCTGGTAGGGTGTTTGGGCGGCAAAGCTGGCCTGGAGCAGGGCCGGGCCGGGCTCGCCTTCCTCAAGCACGACATTGGTCTCCACCACCTTGTCGCGCATGGCGGCATAGAGATCCTCGCTGTCTGGCAGTGAGGCAGGGATATCCCATTCGACCTGCACCTGCCGAGCGGCCGCAATTGCATCCCATTCGCGCTCGGCAAACACGGCGAGGAAATCGCCTTCCTGCACCAGCCCGCGCACGCGCGGATTGTCGAGCACGCCATTGGCTTCGACCGAGACGATGTGCGGTGGCGAGCCGAAGGCGCCCTGTCCGCGCGGGCGGATTACACGGGCATGCAGCATGCCGGGCAGGCGCTTCTGCTGCACATATTCGAACGTCCCCATGACCTTGGCTTCGAGATCGCGCCGCGGCGCGCGCTGGCCGACCAGCCGGTATTGCGACGGGTCCTTCGCCACGGCTTCGCCGGTCATGGCCATGGCGAATTTCCGGTCGCCGACCAGCTCGCCATAAGTCACTTGTCTTGCCGGCTCGTCCGCCACGCTCACGACGCCGCGTTCGACCGTCAGGGCGCCGATCGGCGCTGCGAGGTGTGCCGCAGCCCGGCGCAGCAATTCGGCGCGCGCTTCGGCTGCGGCACGCTGGACCTGCGGGCGGCCATTGGCGATGGCGCTGGAGGAATAGGTGCCGCCCTGCGATGGCGTGACCTCGGTCTCATGTGCGACGGTCCTGACCTGGTCCATGCCGAGGTCGAGCTCTTCGGCGGCGACCTGCGGCAGCGATGTGGTTGCCCCCTGGCCCAGCTCGACAAAGCCGATCAGGATCGTGGCGGTATTGTCTGCGTGAACGGCGATCCAGCTGTCGATCTGTTGCAAATCGGGGCCTTGCGGCGGGCCGAACTGTGCCACGGCCTTGCCTGCAAGCGAGAAGCCGATCAGCAGCGCTCCGCCGGCCTTGAGCAGGCCACGGCGGGAAAGTTCTGCGGGGGAGGAGAGCGATGCCATCAGGCATTTCCCCGCATGCGCGCCGCTGCCTTTTCAATGGCCGTAAGCAGGCGCGGATAGGTCCCGCAGCGGCAGATATGTCCGTCCATATGGGCGACGATCTCGTCGCGGCTGGGATTCGGGTTGGTGGCAAGCAGTTCGGCTGCCTTCACCATCATGCCACCATAGCAATAGCCGCATTGCGGTGCCTGTGCGGCAATCAGCTCTTCCTGTAGCGGATGCGGATTACCATTGGCGGCGGAGAGACCTTCCGCGGTGGTGATCTTCGCCCCGGTGAGAGTGCCGACCGGAGTGACGCAGCTGCGAATTTCGCGCCCGTCGACCAAGACCGAGCAGGCCCCGCATTGTGCCAGGCCGCAGCCGAAGCGAGCGCCTTTCAGCCCGAGATTGTCGGAAAGGACATAAAGCAGCGGAGTGGCGGCATCTGCTTCTACGGAGTGCCGCTCACCATTGACGGTGATTTCGATCGTGTCGGCCAAGCCTGCTTCTCCCAACGCGCCCAGCTACCTTGGGGCAGCATAGGCGGAAGGGATTGGCAGGCAAGCGCGAAGAGGCAGGTTTAGCCTTCCTCAACCACCATGCGGACGAAATCGACCGTCTGGCGGGTGGCAGCGGCGAACTCAGTCGCGGTGGCCTGGAACGAACCATAGCGGCTGAATTCTTCCGGTTTCATGCCTTCGAACTCGTAGGCCTGGCGGAAGCTCGGCAGCTTGAGCAGCTTTTCGAGGCTCTTCGGGTTGGGCTCGCGCTCGATTGCCTTGGGATCGAATTCGCCAAGCTCGTCTTCGACGTCCATCAGGCCTTTGATGTAGCTCGGCGGGCAGGTGTAGACCATGTCCGAACCGGCGAAGTCCTGGATGTGGCGCGACACGGTCTTGCCATTGTCGTCCTTCTCCACGCGCATCGAGCACTGCAGCATCTTGGACGGGTGGCCGATTTCCTTGCCGTACCAGTAAGCGCGCTTGAGCACGGCTTCCTCGCCATCACGCAATTCCATCATCGACAGGTCGATGCCGCGCGCCTTGGCTTCCTTCTGCCAGTCGCCGAGCTGCGCCAGACGGCTCGACATATGGGTGATGACGCTGCGGAACTTTGAAAGGTCGACACCTGCCGCACGGGCGCGCTGGAGGCCGGCGGTCACCGCGGCCATGCACTTGGAGTACTGCGCCACGGTGAAGCTGGTGGTGTTGTTGGTGGAGATGCCGCGTGCGGTCAGCTCTTCGAGCACCTCGTATCCTTCCTTGGAGCCGGGCAGCTTGACCATCACGTTCTCGCCCATCTCGGCGATGGAGAGGCCCTGCGCCAGCATGCGGTCGCCATCGGTGACGAAGCGCGGATCGACCTGGCCCGAGAGGAAGCCGTACTTGCCGCCGCTGGTCTCATAGACGCGGTGGATGGCGCTGGCGCCCTTCTTCACCAAGTCGAGATACATCGCCCAGTACACGCCTTCGACATCCATGCCGGGATTGTCCTTGGCGATCTTCTTGATTTCCGCGCGCCACAATTCGGGGGCGAGCTGGATCGCCTGCAGTGAAAGCGGCGGGTTGGTGGTGACACCGCGGAAGCCCATCGTGCCCTTATCGTGGATCGTTCCATTGTCGTAGAGGCGGGTGAGCTGTTTTTTCCATTCTTCCAGCTTGCCCTCGGGCGCCTTGGCCAGCGTGTCTTCCTTCCAGCTCGGATAGATGAGCGGGGATGAATCCCACCAGATCTCCGCTTCCGGATTGGTTTCCGCCAGTTTTTCAAGGATATGCTTGGACATTGGATGCTCCTGTAAAGCGCGGCAGAATCGTGCCCGCCCGATCGATTGCGGCCCCTCTAACGCAAATGTGTGGCGGGATTAACCCTCGGCGTGGAATTGCCGGCATTGCGAGGCCAAATCGCCTGGGTAGCCTGAATTGCTGTCTTTCCGAAAAATCGTGCTATATGACATCCAAGGGGCATGTTGATGACTTGGGAGACGAAGTGATGAAACATATCTTCCGTCGCGCCCTGGCCGGTCTCACCGGCCTGGCGATCGCCTTTTCCGCCGCTCCGGCAAGTGCTGACGGCATTCGCAACGATCCGCTGGCTCGCTTCTCCGCTCCGGTCTGCCCGGGCGTATTCGGCCTCGCGCGCGAATCCGCCGGGGTCATGATCGACCGCGTGCGGCGCAACCTCGAGGAGCTGGATATCCGTCTTGCCCCTGATGGCGCTTGCGAGGCCAACCTGATCATCGCGGTTGTCGCGGATGGGCAGGAATATCTCGATCGTGTCGAGCGTGAGCAGGGTTACCTGTTCGATCCGCTGACCCGTTCCGAACGGACCAAGCTGATGTCGCAGCCTGGCCCTGCTCGCGTGTGGATCCAGACCGCGCAGGTTACGCGGGATGGAATTCCGGTTGGTGTGCGCGAGAACCTGGTCGAGGTGCCCAATGCCCGCATGTGGTCGGCCCACTCGCGTATCTACGTGCCCACGCGGCGGGATATTTCGCGGGCGACCATCCTCATCGACCGTGAAGCGGCAGAAGGACTCACGATTGGCCAGATCGCCGATTACGCCACGCTCTACGGTCTGAGCGAGAGAGTTCCGGCCTTTGGCGGAGACGTAGATAGCATCCAGACGCTGTTCGAAGACGGTACGGAAGGTTCCACGGCGCTGACGGCGGTGGACCGTGCCTTCCTCAACCGGCTTTACACGCTGCCGCCCAATCTTCCGGCAACGGCGCTGCTTGAGGGCTTGCCGCAATCGGGCATCTTCCTCGAATAAACGCGAAACGCGACAAACTGTTACGAATTTGGCCGCTGCGTTGCAGTACGGCTTGAAGTAATGGATATGGCGTTGGAAAGGATCCATTCGTCATGCGCAAGTGTTTGTCAGGAATTGCTCTTGTAGCCGCCTTCGCCGCGGCCCCGATCGTGCATGTGCCGGTCGCGGCACAGGATGCCGTGCAAGAGGCAGCCGACGCATCCGGGGACGAGGCCTTGCGCGATCCCTCGCGTGTGCCCGACGAGGACGTGATCATTGTGCAGGGCGGAAGGCCGGAAGGCGTTAGCCGGGGCGAAATCCAGCGGCAGGCTCGCAGCATCACCGTCGAAGGCGATGTCTACGACCAGCCGCTCGCCCGCTTTGAGGATTATCTTTGCCCCGGCATCATGGGCCTGGCCGCGGATCAGGCCTCGCTGATGATCGATCGCATTCGCGACAATGCGTATGATTTCGGCATTCGCCTGCATGAAGACGGATGCGATGCCAATTTCATCATCATGTTCGTGCCCGATAGCCAGGCGGCCATGGCCGAGATGATGGAGCGCCAGCCCTGGCTGTTCGAGTTCCACGATGCAGGTGAAAAGCGCGAACTGCTGGAGCCCGGTCCGGCTCGCGTCTGGACCTGGACCCAGCCGCACACACGCGACGGTCTGCCGATTGCGCAAACCAGCAATCGTGCTTCGGTGCCCACGCTCTCGAGCTGGATGGCGCATTCGCGTATCTACACTGCCGTGCGCCATGACATTACATCGACCATCGTGATGTTCGATCAGGGCGCGGTGCGCGGGAAATCGCTGATCCAGCTGGCCGATTATGCCGTGATGCGCGGCCTTGCCCAGACCCGCCCAAGCGATGATGCAGCGATGGATTCGATCCTCACCTTGTTCGACGAGGAAGCGCCCCCGCAACAATTGACGCTTTTCGATCGGGCCTTCCTGCGCTCGCTTTACGATTGGCTTCCCAACCTGCCGGCCATGACCAAGATCACCGGCGTCAATCGCCAGCTGCGGATCCTGGATGAGGAGGCCGATGCGCGCGAGGCGTCGCGCCAGTAGGCTACCGCTTTCGCTTGCTACCCGTTCCCGCTGCGTTACCATGCGCGCGGGACTATTGCGGGGAGAAAAGTGATGGAATACGGACTGGGCGCGCTGGTTTTCCTGGTGCTCGTCTTCATCATGCTCGGCGTGCGCGTCGTCAAGCAGGGCTACGTCTACACGATCGAGCGCTTCGGCAAGTTCACCAAGGCGGCCGAACCCGGCCTGCACATCATCTATCCCTTCATCGACCGCGTCGGTCACAAGGTAAACGTGATGGAGCAGGTGCTCGACATTCCCGGACAGGAAATCATCACGCGGGACAATGCCATGGTCGGCGTGGACGCCGTGGTCTTCTTCCAGGTGCTGGAAGCGCCGAAGGCGGCCTACGAAGTGTCCAATCTCTATTCCGCCATCATGGCGCTCACCACCACCAATCTGCGCACGGTGATGGGCTCGATGGACCTCGACGAGACGCTGTCGAAGCGTGACGAGATCAATGCCCGCCTGCTGGCCGTGGTCGACCATGCGACTTCGCCCTGGGGCGTGAAGATCACCCGCGTCGAGATCAAGGATATCCGTCCGCCGCTGGACATTTCCGAGGCCATGGCCCGGCAGATGAAGGCCGAGCGCCTCAAACGCGCCGAGATCCTCGAGGCGGAAGGCGACAAGACCAGCGCCATCCTGCGTGCCGAAGGCGACAAGCAGAGTGCCATCCTCAAGGCGGAAGGGCGACGCGAGGCGGAGTTCCGCCAGGCGGAGGCGCGCGAACGTGCGGCCGAGGCGGAAGCCAGGGCGACCGAGATGGTCTCGAACGCGATCGCCCAGTCGGGCAGCCAGGCGATCAACTATTTCGTGGCGCAGGAATATACCAAGGCGGTAGCCAAGTTCGCCGACAGCCCGAATGCCAAGACCATCCTGTTCCCGGTCGAGGCGACCCAGCTGATTGGCACTCTCGGCGGGATTGGCGAGCTGGCCAAGGAAGTGCTGGGCGACAGCAAGGCCGGCAATGTCACGACGCAGCTCGAACTCGACAAGCGGTCGCGATCAGGGGTTCCGCGCTCGCGCGGCGAATAGGGCGGAAGCAAAGATGGACTACCTGGACGGCATTGGCGCGCACTGGGTCTGGATCACGCTGGGCCTGTTGCTCGGCGCACTCGAAATGCTGGTTCCGGGCGTCTACCTGATCTGGCTGGCGGTTGCGGCCATTCTCACCGGCGTCCTGACCGCAGTGGTCGATATCTCCGTTCCGCTACAGATCCTCAACTTTGCCTCGCTTTCCCTGATTGCGGTGTTCTCTGCCCGTCGCTGGATCAATGTCAGCCCGATCGAGAGTGCGGACCCGCTGCTCAACCGGCGCGGTGCGCGCATGGTAGGTCAGACCGGTACCGTCACCGAGGCGATCGAGCATGGCAGCGGGCGCGTCCATATCGGCGATAGCGACTGGATTGCGCGCGGGCCCGACATTGCGCTGGGCGAACGCATCCGCGTGGTTGGCAGCGAGGGTTCGGCTCTATTGGTCGAACCGCTCGCAACGCTGATTGCCGATAAGGGCGGGGAGCCCTCTCCTCAGGCAGATTGAACGGTGAAGCGTCCGTGCTTGCGGTAGCGGACCATCCACTTGTCTAGGAACAGGGAAAGCGGCTTGGGCGAAACGCCCAGCTTCTCGGCCGTAGGATAGTCGCCGCTGGCTACGCTGCCGCGCTTGAGCAGGCGCCATTGGTCGGCATTCATCGGCGTGCCCGGCAGTGCGGCGAAAATCCCGCTCAGCACGTCGGGAACCGGGATCAGGCCAGGATTGCGGCCCTGGCCGGCGGCAATCCGCTCGTGCAGGTCCATCATCGTGAGCACTTCGGGGCCAGCCAGTTCATAGGTCTTGCCACCATGCTTGCCGGGATCGGCCAGCGCATTCCCCAGCGCTTCGGCCACGTCATCGACCCAGACCGGCTGGAGCTTCGCATCCGGTCCGAAAACAGGGACGGCGGGCAGGGCCTGGATCAGGCCGGCGAACATGTTGATGAAATCGTCATCCTCGCCAAACACGACGGAGGGGCGCAGCACGGTCGCCTTGGGAAAGGCGCCAAGCACGGCTTCCTCGCCCATGCCCTTGGTGCTGGCATAGCCGCTTTCCTCATCCGCGGCATCGGCACCGATGGAAGAGAGATAGACGAATGCGTCCGCCCCTTCGGCCTGCGCAGCAGCGGCGGCATGGCCCGCGCCCTCTGCTTGCAAGGCCTTCTGGTCCTTGCCGAATGTACCCACCAGGTAGACCACGGCATCAGCGCCCTTGATGCAGGCGGCGAGGCTGTCCTTGCTGGCGGCGTTGCAGCGTGCGAATTGCAGCTGGCCGAGATTGGCGAGCGGCTTGAGCTTGAAAGCCTTTTCCGGATGGCGCGAGCAGATGCGCAGGCGCGCACCGCGGTCCAGCAAATCCTGCGCCACATGTGTGCCGATGAATCCGCTGCCGCCGATCATCACGACAAGCTTGTCTTCGAGGGGATTGCGCTGCGCCATATTCGAATACTGCCATCTGCCAGGTGCTATGCCCATGCCCTTTGCACGCTCGGCTTGTGCGCTGCAATGCCCACTTTGCGTCTTGGCGTGCTGTGGAGCTGGGAAAAGCGCATTGGCTGTGCGATCCGCGTTGACAAACGGGCCTGCCCTTCGCTAGTGGCGCGCGCCTACCACGCAGCATGGACGTGTATGATCCGCGCTGCTCCGGTGCCCAGATGGCGGAATTGGTAGACGCACCGTCTTCAGGTGGCGGCGCTCGCAAGGGCGTGGAGGTTCGAGTCCTCTTCTGGGCACCATTTCAACATTCCTCAACATCCCAGATTGCTTGCAAAAGCCCGGAAAACAGGGCATTTGCAATCCATGATCGGTTCTGGGCAATTCAGGTCATGCCCCCAAAACCCGCTCCTGATGGGGGCATTGGCGGGGGCATCTCTCTTCATGTGGCCCCATTTGGCCAAGGGTCATGCCCCCAAATGACGCTGACCGTAGCCGAGATTAAGGCGTTCAAGCCTGGCTCGAAGCCCTACAAGCGAGCTGACGCCAAGGGGCTTTATCTCGAAGTTTTCGCGAACGGCTCGAAGCTTTGGCGGTGGAAATACCGAATCGCCAACAAGGAAAAGCGGCTGGCGTTGGGGGCGTGGCCGGAAGTCAGCCTGTCCGAGGCCCGTGACCTGCGAGATGCAGCGAGACGACAATTAAGCGAGGGGATTGATCCTTCGCTTCAACGCAAGAAGGCAAAGGCGACAGCCCAGTTTGAAGCTGCAAATACCTTCGGCGCGATTGGCGCTGAATACATCGAAAAGAAGATGGTCGGAGATGGTCGCGCCGAGGGGACATTGAAGAAGGCGCGCTGGTTCTTGGACTTGCTGAAGCCAGCGATCGGCAAGATGCCGATTACCGATGTCGATCCCCAAATGCTTTTGGCTGTCCTCCGGAAGCTAGAAGCCAAAGGCAACTACGAGACAGCCAAGAAGTGCCGAAGCTTTGCCAGCCGCGTCTTTCGGTATGCCATTTGGACAGGCCGAGGTGAGCATGATCCCGCATCGACGTTGCGAGGGGCGTTGGTGACGCCGAAAGCCAAGCACTACGCAGCCATCCTTGAGCCGACCAAGTTGGGTGCTCTGCTACGGGCCATCGAAAGTTATGACGGTCATCCCGTCACAAAGTTTGCCCTACTGATTGCGCCGCACATATTTGTGCGACCAGGCGAGCTGCGCCATGCCGAATGGGGCGAATTTGATCTGGATGCCGCGATTTGGCGCATTCCGGCAGGAAAGATGAAGGCACGGCGGCCACATGCTGTTCCGCTTTCCCGCCAAGTGCTTTCGCATTTGCGCGAGCTACATCAGCTCTCGGCCAATGGAGCCTTTGTCTTCCCATCGTTCTACACTGCCAAGCGACCGATGAGTGAGAACACCATCAATGCCGCCTTCCGACGCATGGGTTTCTCCAAAGATGAAGTTACTGCCCATGGGTTGAGGGCGACGGCATCGACCTTGCTGAACGAAAGTGGGAAATGGAACCCCGATGCTATCGAACGGGCGCTTGCTCATGGCGATAGCGATGCAGTCCGTGGAGCCTACAGTCGCGGCAACTACTGGGACGAGCGGGTCAAGATGGCGCAATGGTGGAGCGATCATCTAGATCAGCTCAAACAGGGGGGAGAGGTAGTTCGCTTCAGGAAGCAGAGGGACGGAGCTTGAGAGGCGCGGACGATTCCGATGTTTGGCTCGCGAACCAACTTGATTGGTTCGCGCACATTACGGAAGTTTCGGTCGAGAAAGCACTTTGCGATTTTGAACTTCCAACGGCCAAGACTAACCGCTGGCTGGCCGCAAAGATTCGGCAAGCATACTTCTGCACGGTGGGCACAGAAGATGAGATCGACGAGTATCCAGGCCAGCTGACTGTCAGGCGAGAAATCGAAGCTATTGCCGATGCGATCGCCGTAGCGAAACAGCTTTTCGCCAATCGAAGCGCATGGGCCGAAAGCGTTTTCCGCCGCTACAGCAAATTTGACGATTGGGATAATTTGCCGGACTGGGAAGCACCAGTTGAGAAGGACCCGGACGCTTTAGACCGGCTGGATGAAGGCAAAGATGGATGGTGGGTCGAAAGCAGCAACCAGATAGCGACTGGATCGTCAGACTGGCGCAAATTTCGCGAGATGGCATGCGGGATGCTTGAACTGGAAGCTTATATGAGGACTGCGTCTGAGGAATTGTGTTCTCGCGACGATCCGCCCCGTTGGCGTGATACGGAAAAGCGAAAGCGTCGCTTGCGCTTTGCGAACTCTCTGGCGGTCATTTTTGAAGAGGCTTATGGCCGCGACGCTACGATCAATAGTTGGCCAGATGATCATGGGCAGCCTCGGCTAGGGCCATGGGCTGATTTCTTTGATCGCATAGCCTGCATGGCATTGCAGATTGACAAGGTCCCGAATTTGGAGGGGCTGCTAAAGGCCGCCCGTCGCAAGCGGCTGGATGAGAAGTGTGTGGAGCAGACCGGAATTCGCAACAAGCAGGATTTGGAGTTTGCTACCGAACAATTGAATTGGCTTAGCTCTCGGTTGCGGCAAGCTGGGGTAAATCTCTTTCATAGATTCCTCGCCCAAAATTCCCCTTAGAACGACGAGGAACGATGAGCTTAGTCAGGCTGCATCCACGAACATGGAGGCACCAATGGACAAGCTAATCACCATCAATGAATTCTGCGAACGCTTCGGCGTGGGCCGCTCCACGGCCTATCGTGAAAACCAGGCCGGCCGCCTTCCATTCCGCAAGGTTGGACGTGCGACCCGGATCGCTGAGAGCGATGCGCAGAAATGGTTCGAGCTGCTCCCTGCACGCTGAGCCGACATAGATTGGCAGCCCCGTGGCTAACAAAAAGAGGAAGATCAACAGGAAAGGGCGCAACGAGCCGACCTTTTCCCGCTTGCCTCATTGGGTTCAGGACAGCGTGGCATATCGCAGCTTGAAGCCCGGCCCGCGTGCGCTCCTCATGGAACTGATCCGCAGATACAACGGACGTAACAATGGCCAAATCATAATGAGCGCGCGGCAGGCTTGCTCTGCCATCAACATCTCGGACAAGGATACGGCCTTGCGGTATCTCAACCAGCTGCGCGAAGTCGGGCTGATCAAGTCGACCAAGCTCGGTGGCTTCAACATGAAGGATGCGACCGCCAGCCGAGCGACTGAGTGGGCACTTACATGGGAACGAGTGAATGAAAAGCTTCCCACCCGAGAGTTTATGGGTTGGAAGCCGGGATAAATCGCGGTCCGGAAAAATCTGTTCTTTGGTCCTGCAAATCCGGACAGCGACTTTGTTAGGGACCGTTTTGGTCCGGAAATTCCGGACCTGAAGCACCCGAATTGACGAGTTTTCGGTCCGGAAGAGCCTGACACATATACATCTAAGCCATAGGCCCTCGGCGCTTCTCGGTGCCCACGTTCGAAAAATCGGCAATTGATTTCGGAAAATCCGACGGGACCACACTTGCAAAGGGCTGCGTAGTGTAACCCCCGCCACGAGAAGCGACGCAGCTCTTATGCGACGCCACATGCAATCGTGGCCAATGAAGACGTAGATGAATAATGTATTGGAATGCCTGGTCCGAATCAAAACCAACAAGCGGCGATTGATGCTACTTCTGGCCCACTCCTAATTATCGCCGGCCCTGGGTCAGGAAAAACATTCACACTAGTTGAGCGCATTGTCCGCCTTATCGATGTCGAGGGCGTCGATCCCGAACAGCTCTTGGTGGTGACCTTTACGGAGAAGGCCGCGCGCGAGCTAATCACGCGCATCTCGAACCGGCTGATTGAGCTTGGGATCTCGTTCAACATGAACGAAATGTATATAGGGACATTCCACTCGATCTGCTTGCGTATGCTTAAGGACCACCGGGAGTTCACGCGACTGAAGCGCAACTTCTCGCTGTTCGATCAGTTCGACCAGCAGTATTTCCTGTATCAGCGCCTGAACCGCTTTGATGAGATAGACGACATTGAGTTAGTAATTGGCGCCCCGCAATCGGGTCGCTGGCACCGCGCGACACAGCTGATGAGCTGGCTGAACAAAGTCGCAGAAGAGGCTCTCGATGTGCAGGCGCTAGTTTCCGGCGACGACCCGGCTATCATCGCCTTGGGGCACGCCGCAGTTCTCTACCAAGAACTTATGCGAGAGCAGAATGCGCTCGACTTCGCCGGCATCCAGGCGGAGGCGCTACGCCTACTGCAAGATCAACCAGCGGTCCTAGAAGAGGTCCGAGCGCAGCTCACGCACATCATGGTGGACGAGTTCCAAGACACGAACACAATTCAAGAGCGCCTCCTTTTTCTTCTCGCAGGCGATCGACAGAACATCTGTGTTGTCGGTGACGACGACCAAGGGCTTTATCGATTCCGTGGCGCGACCATTCGGAATATTCTGGAGTTCCCCGACAAGTTTGAGCCTGGCGCATGCATGCAGCAGCAGCTCGCAATCAATTATCGTTCCACACCGGACATTATTGACTTCTACAACCGCTGGATTGCTGACGAGGACTGGCGGGAAGGCGGGAAATCGTTCCGTTTCGATAAGACAATCACGCCGTGTGAATCTGAGTTCCCTGATAGCGCCTCGGTCGTAAAGCTAACGCAAGCTGACGACGCCGAGTTCAATGATGAGGTCGTCTGCTTTCTACATGCTCTTCGCGACAACGGCCTGACCGATTGGAACCAGGTGGCCTTCCTATTCCGCTCTGTGAAGAATGATCGCGTGCTGACCCTCGCGAGGCACTTGGAGGCGAATGGCATCCCCGTTTACTCGCCGCGCTCCAATCTTTTCTTCGAGCGTGAAGAGGTGCGGCTGGTAGTCGGTGCGCTGATCTTCCTATTTCCGCAGTTCCCGGACATCAGACAGACTCGCGAGGGTATGAAACTCGACATCTGGGACTACTACGACCGGCAATGTTTCGCCACCTTCGCCGCTGAACTGCGCAAGCCAGAGAACGCCAGTTTGCTTGCCTTTGTCCGTCCCCTAGCCAAGCATCACCGCGCGATGAGCGAACCAGCCGACTACGGTCTCACTGGTCTCTTTTATCAGCTTCTTCAGTTTCCGCTCTTCAGCCGGTGCCTCGACGAGGATCTGATGGATGGTGTCGATAAAGGCCGCGCTTCTCGCAATATCGCCCTACTCTCACAGCTCCTGACTAAGTTTGAGTATCTCCACCACATCACCGTTGTGAACCCAGAGTTCATCGATCGCGACCTGCTGAATCTGTTCAACCAGTTTCTCCGCTTTCTCTATGAAGGCGGCATCGACGAGTATGAGGACGACAGCGAGTATGCACCCAGTGGATGCGTGTCATTCCTGACCATTCACCAGTCGAAAGGGCTGGAGTTCCCCGTCGTGGTTTGTGGGTCACTTGAGGCCGTCCCGCGAAAGCAGTGGACTGACATCGACGTCGCCATGGAGCCGTATCTCGCCAAGCCCCCTTTCGAGCCACTCGATCGTATCAAGTTCTTCGACTTCAAGCGCCTCTATTACACTGCGTTCTCGCGGGCACAGAACTTACTCGTGCTTGCGACAGAGGAGCGGACAGGGCGCGGCCGATCACCGTCGAAGTATTTCGCGGACATCTGGGAGCTGCTGCCGAGCTGGCGCGACGAGGTGTTTCGCCCAGGCCTGATCGAGTTCGACGAAGTCAAGGAGATCAACCTCAAGCGCCAATACAGCTTTACCTCACACATCGCGCTCTTCGAGACCTGCGCCGAGCAGTATCGGTTCTTTCGAGAGCTGGAGTTCACCCCGGTGCGTGCCAGCGCGCAGCTGTTCGGCACCTTGGTGCACCAAACGATTGAGGACGTGCACAAGGCCGTGCTGCGGGGCGAGGAGCATGTCGTCACCAAGGATCAGGTCGAGGAGTGGTTCGAGACCAACTACCACTACCTCTCTCGCCGTGAGCGTCAGTATCTCAACCAGCTCGCAAGGCGCGCTGCGCTTCGCCAAGTTGATCGGTATGTCAGTCGCGAGCGCAAGAACTTCGACCGCCTGAAAGAAGCCGAGGTCGATATATCAATGGTGAAGGACACCTACATCCTCCACGGCTCTGTGGACCTTATTCGCGGAGAGGGTGATACCGTTGAGCTGATCGACTTCAAGGCCGAGAAGAAGCCCGACATGGTGCGCGACCGCGAGAGGATACAGCAATATCGGCGGCAGCTGGAGGTCTATGCGCACCTTGTCGAAGAACGCACCGGCGAAAAGGTCAGCCGCACGCATCTGTATTACACCGGCGAGGAGAGCGGAAACCCGTTCATCAGCTGGGACAAGGACAGCAAGTCGATTGACCGCACCATCGCCGACTTCGACAAGACGGTCAGCCGGATCGAGGATCGCGATTATCGGATGAAGTCGCGTCCGGGTAAGCTATGCGAGAACTGTGACGCGCGGTTCTACTGCGACATGAAAAATTGGAAATTCCTGGAAGGATAACGGCGAGTGAGTGACAAACAGGAGAGCCTCGGTCTCGATGAGCAAAAGGCCGAACGCGTCGAAGAATACAAGTTCGAGCCGATCAGGGGCTATCCCATGCTCAATTGGCGCGGGAAGCGTCCGTTCAATTCGACCCAATTCTTTCCCGCTCAGATCAAGGAAATGCATGGAGAGGAAGTTGATGGGTGGCGCAATAAGATTTTCTGGGGCGACAACCTTCAGGTCATGAGCCACCTACTACGTGAACATCGTGGCGCCATTGATTTTGTCTACATCGATCCACCGTTCGACTCCAAAGCGGATTACTCGAAGACCATTCGCATTCGCTCGAAGCGAATGATGACAGAGCAGACGAACTTCGAGGAAAAACAGTATGCAGACATCTGGACGAACGACGAATATCTGCAATTCATGTTCGAGCGGCTGGTAATCATTCGCGAATTGATGGCGCCAGACGCGACTATAATGGTTCATCTGGATTGGCACAAAGCGCATCATATTCGCTGCATCATGGACGAGATATTCGGACCGTCCAACTTCATCAACGAAATAGTCTGGCACTATTACAATAAGATGCAAGGAAACATTAATCGCTTCGCCTCCAACCATGACAACATTCTCTGGTATCGAAAAGGGGAGTCATTCCACTTTGAGAAGGTCAAGGAGGAGCGCGAAAAACCGGTCACGCAAATCAAGCGCGAGTGGAATCCGGAGACCAAATCACTGGTGAATGCTCGCGACGAAAACGGCAACGTTATTTATATTGAGTCCACTCACAAAACCATCGACGACGTATGGCGTATGTCCATGCTTCAGCCTGCCGACAAGGTCGAGCCTACTGGATACCCGACTCAGAAGCCGGAAGCCCTAATGGAACGCATCTTGGAGGCTGCGGCACCAAAAGGTAGCCTAGTCTTCGATGCATTTGCAGGGTCAGGAAGCCTTCTAGCTGTAGCAGCGAAAACAGGGCGGCGCTTTATCGGAGCCGACATCAACCTGGGCGCAATCCAAACGATGACTAAGCGCTTACTCGCAGTTGGCAGCCCTACGGGCTTAGAGGTCAACAACGTCAATAACTATGACGTTTTTCGCAATCCAGCTGAAGCCAAGCCACTCTTGGCGGACGCGCTGGAACTTCAGCCATTGGAATCACATGGGGTATTCGATGGCGAAAAGGACGGCCGCATGGTCAAGATCATGCCGGTCAATCGCCTTGCTACAAAAGCAGACCTCGGCGAGATAGTGGCGGGATTCGACCAAAAGGCGTTCCAGCGAAGGCAAGATGAAAAACCTAACCAGCCGGTCGAGAAGATCCTGCTGGTTTGCATGGGTCATGAGCCAGACCTGAAGGCAGAACTTGAACTCCAAGCAAAGCCTTTCAAGATCGATGTCGAGGTCGTAGACATACTTCGTGACAAGTCTCAGCTCGAATTCAAACGAGATTCTGAAGCCAAGCTCAAAATTGATGACGGCGAGCTGGTCATCGCGAACTTCTACCCGATGAACCTCTTGCAGAAGCTCTCGCTGCAACAAGAAGAGGTGGGTGAGTGGCGCGAATTGGTGGACAGCGTCATGGTCGATTGGAACTACGACGGCGCCATCTTCTCGCCTGCCGTTGTCGATGTTCCTGACAAGGACGAATTTGTCAGTGGTCGCTACAAGGTGCCTCACGATGCCGGAACGATACTTGTAAAAATCACCGATCTGCTTTCAGAAAGCTGGGAAGGCGAGATCAATGGCTAGGGCGCCCAAAGCTGCAACCCAGCAGGCTGTGCTAGGCGAATTCGCCTTCTTCAACTTCCTATGGTCGTTCTATCGTCAAAACCGGGGTTCGATCCGCCGCGAATATCGAGACCTCACCAAAAAGTTCCTCGACTTTAACGACCCTGACCACAACCCCAAGGCTTACCTTCGCGTTCCGCAATTTGAGGCACTTGAGGTCTACGTCTTCCTCAAGGAGTTCCTCGACAACAGGCGCGTCGAGCAGATCTTCAAGGACTGGTTCGATCGGGCCGGCAAATTTGCCGAACGAGCCGACGGAGGTGTCGCAAACAAGCAGGGCCAGGTTCCTCTGTTCGAGGAGGTGACGAGAGAACAATACAAACTCGCGTTCGAGATGATGAAGCGCAACAAGCGCACCTATCCGAACTACATCTTCGCGCTGACCATGGGGACAGGGAAGACCATCCTCATGGCGACCTGCATCTTCTACGAGTTCATCCTCGCCAAAAAATGGCCGAAGGACGAAAAATACTGCCACAACGCGCTGGTGTGCTCGCCGGACAAGACCGTGCTTCAGTCATTGCGCGAGATTGAGACGTTCCCTCTGGAGCGAGTGGTGCCGCCGGAATACGTGAACTTCCTCACGACGCACATTCGCTTCCACTACTTGGAAGAGGCCGGCACCTCGCTCGATACGCTCGACCAGTCACGCTTTAACGTGATTGTCTCCAACGTGCAGAAGATCATCCTCAAGAAGAAGCACAAGCAGGACACGGCGATTGACTCGCTCTTCCGATCGACGCCGGACGCCTTCAAGGAAGAGGGTAGTGTTTATGCTGACGCGGCCGATCTCTACGGCTTCGACGAGCCTGAAGACGACGCCGAACTGACCACCAATCAGCGCTTCGAGAAGCTCACCCGACTTGGTCAGTTGGGCATCTACGTCGATGAAGCCCACCATGCGTTTGGCAAGGCGCTGGCGAAGGACATGGGAATTGGAGCCAAGCCTACGGACACAAGCCTTCGCACCACGATCGACAAGCTCGCCGCGAAGTTGCGTGCTGCAGGCACCAAGGTCGTCGCCTGCTTCAACTACACCGGCACGCCGTATGTCGGCCGCGTCGTGCTTCCAGAGGTGGTCTACGCCTATGGTTTGAAGGACGCGATCAGCAACGAATACCTCAAGAAGGTCGATCTGAAAGGTTACACCAACTCACGCTCTGCGGAGTTCGTGAAAATCGCTATCGACGATTTTTGCGATCAAACAGACGGCCTTCAGCCCGAAGGTCTACTTCCAAAGATGGCTTTCTTCGCGGCGACGATCGACGAGGCAGTTAATGAACTGAAACCAGCCGTGGAGGAGGCGCTTACCGGGCGGGGCATTCCAACCAGCCGCATCCTGGTGAACGTGGGAGACGCGAAACATACGACTAATGATGATGAACGCGCATTTCGTCGCCTCGACTATCCAGAGAGCGACAAGCAGTTCATCATCCTCGTCAACAAGGGCCGCGAGGGCTGGAATTGTCGCTCGCTTTTCGGGGTCGCTCTTTACCGCGAACCAAACTCAAAGGTTTTTGTCCTCCAGGCTTCAATGCGCTGCCTGCGTGCCATCGGCGATGTCCAACACACCGGGCACATTTACCTGTCGGACAAGAACCTCGCTATCCTCGATAACGAGCTAGATCAGAACTTCCGCATGACCATCGAGGATCTCAAGAGCGCTGCAAGCGACAAAGAGACCGTCGAAGTGCGGGTAAATGATCCAGTGAAGATCAAGATCAAGCGCGTCAGGCGCAGCTTCCACCTTGAAGAAAAAGCGCTGGTTGATGGTGCCGACCTCGGCTTCAATATGGCTGACAAAGCTGCCTGGGCTGACCTTACGGACGAATATCGCTTGCTCGCGACCCAACGCACCGAGCTAGGGCCGGCGAAGGCCAGCGACCCGACAACTGATCTCACATCTCGCCGTAGCAAGATCGAATACTCGCCGCTGATGCTCGTCGCGGAGGTGGCGCGCTATCTGAACCGAAGTCCGTTCGAGGTGGAACAGATCCTCACAGCCTCGAAGCAAGGTCTCCCGGCGGCGCTCGAGGCAGTCAACACGTTCAACGAGATCCTGCATGATCTGATCATACCGAGGCTTTTCTCGCACCTTTACAACCTCAACCCGGCGGAGGCCGCAGAGGAGTATGAGGTGGAGCTTGTCAAAATACCAGCCGAAGGCTTCTACCGTGTAACGGCGGCCAAGGATAAAATTGTCCGCGAGACCGACGCTCCCGCGCAGCCTGTTGCCGCGAAGAGCTTCCACCTCGACACTTACTGCTTCGACTCCAACCCGGAACAGACGTTGTTTTGGGATCTGATACGAGAGGGGAAGGTGAAGAAAATTTACTTCACCGGCATGCTAACGCACGGCCAGTCAGACTTCTTCATTCAGTATATCGACCCTGACTCGAAGACCGTCCGCACCTACTATCCAGATTTCCTCTTCGAGCGCGCAGATGGTAAAATGGTGATTGTCGAAGTTAAGGGCGACCATCAGATCAATGATCCGGTTGTTCAGGCGAAGCGAGAGTTTGCGGAGCAAATGGCAGTAGCTTCTGGCATGACCTATGAGTTGATCAAAGGAACAGACGCCGAGGCTCACAGCTATGCAAGGCTGCTGAGCTGAGCCGATGAATCTAGGGGATTGTCATGGATGGAATGCCAAGCCCACGAACAGCCAGGATTGAGATTAGCAGTGCATTCCGATGAGCCATTCGATCAAGAGAGGAAAGGGGCGGATGCGGGACTAAATCCGATGTTTGGCGATTGGCAGCAACGCTTTCATTTTGCTCCGGTCCCCTACTCAAAGGGTGGAGAGGCGCGTCGTGCCTTTCGCGAAGCGATCCAGGCTGAACTTAGTAACAAGTTCTTCTACAGTAACGAGATTCGCCTCGACATTGTCCTCTACCTGGATGTGCAAACCATCCTTGAGACGGATGAAACAGCTGATGTTGACAATTACTCCAAAGCGATCTCCGACGCACTCAAGGGGCCAGACGGCCTATACTTCGACGACACACAAATTCAGGCACTCTCAATTTATTGGCTCGATTGCTATGGAAGGGACAAAGCACATTTCGAGATTTCCATCTCCGGCTCTCCGGATGACTTCGTCCTCAAGCCTGTCGAGTTCTATGAGATGCCTGATGGTCTCTGGTATCCACTCTGTCGCCAAATGTGGGCCGATGGAGCAGTAGATGAGCAATCTGACCGCAATCATTATGCTGGGCTACTAACCTTCGAAATGATGAGCCGCGTTAAGAAGGGGGCTAGGCACCTTTTCCGTCAGCGAGGCATGGATCGGCTGCGCGCCTATCAACAATCGCTATATTTGGCGTGTTCTGCACGCGGATTTCATCGAAGTCGTATCGACGATGCATTTGCCACCCACACACTTAGATCTTGGCAGGCCGAATACCAGGAGTGGCGAAGAGAGAATAGCCACGAGATCAAGTCGATTGAGAAGTTGGTAGCTTCAGCACGAGCTAGTTATGAAGCGTTGTCGAAGTTAATCTCAGGACAATTACCAAAAAACTCGGGCAGTGCGCAGAATTCTTCCGATGTCTGAAATAAATATCGAAGACGTGCGTGAGAGAATGATCGCTTTGGCCTGCCAGGCGGCAAAGCCTTATCTCAATAAAGAGAATGATTTCCGAGTTTCACGAGAGCTTGAAGGGGATATTTGCGGGATACTTTGGGCTTACGGCTTTCTCAAGATCCGTTGTGCAGATCTTGATGCAGAGATCGACGAGGACCAGTTCCAGGAGCATCTGAAGTTCTTTGGCTCTATGCTGAATTTTGGTCAGACAGGTCCAACCATCGAGTTTCCTGAAAGACTGGCCCAAGAATTGGCATCTGACTTGGAGCGCGAGTGGCAACTCGACGCCGAAACGGCCGAGTTTTTACCAGAATTTCTCGTGCCCGGAATCGCAGAATACCGAGTTGAAATGTTTCACAACGAAAGCAAGCATCCGGGGCGACCACATGTCAAAGTGACGATCAAAGGCGTTGCTGTGAACATCAGTCTAGATGATGAGCCGCTGCCACTTACACCCGTTCGTAATGTGCGGGGATTGGTAGGAGCGCTTAAAGTGATTAAGAAGCACCGGCAACAACTGTTGGATCTTTGGGATCGCACTAGGCCGGATGATCAAAGATTGGACCAGTAGTTATTATGGGTGGATACGGATCAGGGAGGCAAAATGGGCGGCCTCTCGCCAATGAGGCCCTAACTATCGATATTGCTTGGATGGCGAGGACGGGAAGGGCCGTTGAAGGAAAACTGATTACCGGTTCGCTAAGTTGGACCTGGGGAGGCCAGCCGAGTGGGACTATCGGTTATGAATGCGATATTTCTAAGCCTGACGGTGCGCTGCTTACATTGAGATTCGATACGACTAAGCGCTCGACCGGCGAGAAGCGTAGCCACGTCCAGCGCGTGCCGCTGACATTTACTCGACCGCATTTTGGTGGAAAGCGTTGGTGGATGCGCTGTCCCTTCAATGGCGAGCGCGTAGGCAAGCTCTATTGCCCGGCCGGAGCCGAAAAGTTCGCCAGCCGGGAGGCTTATGGCATTAGCTATTACTCGCAACGCATAGGCGAGCATGACAGGCCATTTGAAGCCCTTTTCAATTTGCAGGAGCGGTTGGGCTGCGAGCGCGGTTGGGAAAGGCCGATACTCCGCCCTAAGGGAATGTGGAAGCGAACATTTGCCGAATATGAGCGTCGCTATCGCGAATTGGATGAGCAATGCTATGCGGCCATGAAGGCCAAATTTGGAGACCTTGGAGACGAGCTTTTTTAGCGGACGAGATGTCGTGTCGTCCCTTACCGTGACTTGGTCGAACGCGAGGCACTGCTTGAAGACAATCCCGACGAGGTTTGCCTGTTCTTGTCTGTGCGGATTCTCAAAGATGTGCGTTGGAAACTAGAAACGAGACGAATACTCCTTAGAGGAAGAATGTTCCGATCAACTACGACAAGGTCTAACGCGCAGCTCCATGGCCGACAACTTCAACTACATATCATTCGGCAATCCCGATTACGTCGAAGGCGTCGACGATATCGGCATGAGCCGGGGCCGCATGTTCGAGTATACCCCGACCGAACTGGCGAAGGGCTTGGAGGACCTCGGTCAGCCGTCCCTTGAATTCCTAGAGAAACTACCAGCCTTCCTATGTAGCGAGGTCGACCGTTCGACGGAAAATCCCTGGATGATCGTTCGGTTCGGACGCGTTTCAAACCTCTCGGCCGGAAAGAGGGAAGTCACGGCCGACTTCGAACCGATATTGGATTTCGGCAAGGTTGAGTTCGAAAACGTTGACCAGGCAACCGATCTCTTCGGTGCAGATGGATTTCAGCTTTACCGAACGCACTGGGCCGTGCGTGAAGGCGCGACGGGGCCAATCCTGCAAGCCTTGGCCGAACGAAAGGAAGAATTTGCGGAAGCGGTCGCACAATTGCTTGGTGAAGGAGAAGCATCGCTAGATGTCCAACCTCCAGAAAAGCAAAAGAACATCATCGGGGCTGTCGATAGTGTTGAAGAGTTTCTTGCAGTGCTGCAGGAGCATCCGCCAAAGGACGGCGACGAAACCTTCTACCGGGGGCACGAGGACGTCACGTTTGAGCTTACGCCTTCGCTGCTTCGGAAGTCGGCTGCCGGTGGTTGGAAGTTCATGCCGAACGAGGATCGGCTTTGCAAAGAACTCCTCATTGCCCACTACGACGAATTTGAGGGCGACCAGTATTGTTTTGACCAGCTGGTGCGCATGCAGCATTACGGGTTACCGACACGGCTCCTCGATATCTCGGGCAACCCATTGGTTGCGCTGTTCTTCGCCTGTTATAGCGATCAAGGCCCGATAGATGGGCAGGGAGAAGTCATCATTTTCCGGCTGCCGGAAGACCAAGTGAAATATTACGATTCTGACAAGGTGAGCTGCATCTCCAACTTGTCCAAGTTGAGCTATGAGCAGAAGAGCGATATCGATCTCTCGCTAGACCAAGAAGAGTTCAACAAGGAGCAGGTCACGGGGAAGCTGTTGCATCACATCAAGTCAGAGAAAGGCTTCTTCGAAGCCAGGATCGTGCCTGATGACCTTGGCTCGATCGTCTGCGTGAAGGCGAAGCGAACAAACACTCGGATCAAGTCGCAGTCGGGCGCATTCTTGCTGTTTGGCCATGAGGCGATCTTGCCGGAATCTGGCCAGGATGGTCTCGAGGTCTCGCGTATCACTGTCATGGACAAGCAAAGGATTCTTGATCAGCTTGATGCCCTCAATATCAATGCCACGACGGTCTATCCCAGTATCCAAGAGACTGCGCAGCACGTGAAGGCGCGTTATAGACAACCAGACCGCTAGATTCACGGGTCGAACCAAATCACGCTGTCGACCACCAGGATTTCGGATCGGTCGACGTTGTCCCAGCTAGGTCCGCCCCGTTGTCGTTGCAGAAAGGGGGCATATTTGGGGGCAGAATCTCAATTCGAAACTAGAATTAGTTTATATATCAGTTAGCTAGATAGAAAATTCGGCGCCTCTTCTGGCACCATTTCACCGGCATTTCCGATCATCAGCGCAGCCTCGTAGCTGGACATGCGCGCGCGCTGGTTCCATCCTCTCCTCAAGGGAAATGAGGAGCGCCGATGTCCGCCAATATCGAGGAAATGGAGCGCCGCCGCGCGGCATCGAAAATGGGCGGGGGCGAAAAGCGGATCGAGGCGCAACATGCCAAGGGCAAGCTGACCGCGCGTGAGCGGCTCGACGTGCTGCTTGACGAAGGCTCGTTCGAGGAGCTCGATACCTATGTCGAGCATGACTGCGTGGATTTCGGCATGCAGGAGAACAAGGTGCCGGGTGACGGCGTGGTCACCGGTTCTGGCACGATCCACGGGCGCCTGGTCTTCGTCTTCAGCCAGGATTTCACCGTCCTTGGAGGATCGCTCAGTAAGCGCCATGCGGAGAAGATCTGCAAGGTGATGGACATGGCGATGAAGGTCGGCGCGCCCCTCATCGGCCTCAACGATTCAGGCGGCGCGCGCATCCAGGAAGGCGTCGCCTCATTGGGCGGCTATGCCGAAGTGTTCCAGCGCAACGTGCTCGCCAGCGGCGTGATCCCGCAGATCAGCGTGATCATGGGGCCATGCGCGGGCGGGGCGGTCTACTCGCCGGCCATGACCGATTTCATCTTCATGGTGCGCGACAGCTCCTACATGTTCGTCACCGGCCCCGAAGTGGTAAAGACGGTGACCAATGAGGTGGTCACGCAGGAAGAGCTGGGCGGTGCCTCCACCCACACGAGGCTGACCGGCGTGGCCGACAACGCCTTCGACAATGATATCGAGGCGCTGATGGCGGTGCGCGAATTCGCCTCCTACCTGCCCGAAAACAACCGTGACGGCGTGCCGCAAATGCCGAGCCACGACCCGTTCGACCGGTTGGAAGACAGCCTCGACACGCTGGTGCCCGCCAATGCCAACCAGCCCTATGACATGAAGGAGCTGGTGACCAAGGTGCTGGACGAGGGCGAGTTCTTCGAGGTCGCGCCCGATCATGGCGGCAATATCCTCACCGGCTTCGGACGGGTGGAGGGGCGCACGGTCGGCGTGGTCGCCAACCAGCCCATGGTGCTGGCCGGCTGCCTTGATATCGATGCCAGCCGCAAGGCCGCGCGCTTCGTGCGCTTTTGCGATGCCTTCGAGATCCCGATCGTCACCTTTGTCGACGTGCCCGGCTTCCTGCCCGGTACCGACCAGGAGCATAACGGCATCATCAAGCACGGGGCCAAACTGCTCTTCGCCTATGCCGAGGCGACCGTGCCCAAGATCACCGTCATCACCCGCAAGGCCTATGGCGGGGCCTATGACGTCATGGCCTCAAAGCATTTGCGCGGGGATTTGAACTATGCCTGGCCGACCGCGGAAATCGCGGTGATGGGCGCCAAGGGCGCGGTGGAGATCATCTTCCGCCACGAGAAGGACGATCCGGACTCGATTGCCGAGCGCACCAGGGAATATGAGGACCGCTTCGCCAATCCTTTCGTCGCCGCGCAGCGCGGCTATGTGGACGAGGTGATCTACCCGCATTCGACCCGCCGCCGCATCGCGCTGGGGCTGAGGAAGCTCAGGAACAAGCGGCTGGAGAACCCGTGGAAGAAGCACGACAATTTGCCGCTATGATGGATAGTTTTCCTTGGCTTTACTGGATTTTGGCTACCGTTGCGGGTGAGGCTTTCATGATCTGGTATATTCGTCGCGCCGAACGAACCGGGACGATCAATGACTACAGGTTTCTCTTGAAGAATAAGCCTGTGATGGGTCGAGAGGAGAACCCGGAGAAGTTTGATCGGCTAATCAGTGGGTGGTGGAAGCTTTGCCTTCTGATCCCTTTCATAACGTTTGGGGTGATCTATTTTCGGGGATTTGAATGAAATTCGGACGTCTCAACCTTACCAGCGCGATGCCATCCCCCCATCGTCACCCCGGACTTGATCCGGGGTCCAGCTTCCTTCTTTCTCACGCAAAGGCGCAAAGGCGCAAAGGCGCAAAGGCGCAAAGGCACGAAGATCTTGTGCAAGACCTTGGCGTCTTCGCGGCTTTGCGTGGCGTGGATTCCCGCCTTCGCGGGAATGACGGGAAGATGAGCAACGCCACCAAGTGATGCGGCTGGTCTTCACCTATCTCTTTCCCGTCGCGATGGGCTTGCTCGCCGTCAGTGCGGCGTGGTTCGCGCGCAAGTCCTGGCGCGATCCGGACAATTGGCACATCGATCCCGACAGCAAGCAGCTTGCCTTCCATTCGTGGAGCGAACTCGGATTTGCTGTCATCATAGGTGTTATGGGCGGCGGTATGGCCGTGTTCGGAACCTTGCCTTGAGGAAGCTGAAATGAAACTCGGACGTCTCAACCATGTCGGCGTGGCAACGCCTTCCATCCCCGACAGCGTCGCCTTCTGGCGCGAGGTGATGGGCGCGACGACCGTGCATGATCCCTTCGAGATGGAAGAGCAGGGCGTGCGCGTCTGCTTCGTCGATACGCCCAATGCGCAGATCGAACTGCTCGAGCCTTTGCACGCGGAATCGCCGATCAGCGCCTTCCTCGAAAAGAACCCCAAAGGCGGGCAGCATCACCTCTGCTTCGAAGTGCCCGATATCGAAGTGGCGCGCGCGGAGTTCGAGGGGCAGGGCAGGCGCATTCTCGGCCCCACGCGGATCGGGGCGCATGGCACGCCGATATTCTTCGTCCACCCCAAGGATATGGGCGGAATACTGACAGAGATCATGGAAACGCCTAAGGCCTGAGTGCAGGCACAGGCGAGGCCTTCGGGGAGAGTGCATGGCCAAGAAGGCTGACTGGCAGGACAAGGCGGCGAAAGAGACCAAGGGCCGCGAGTTTGCCTGGCAAACGCCGGAAGGCATTGCGGTGCATGCGCTCTATACCGCGGACGATGCGGCCGCCGATCCCGGCCTTCCGGGCTTCGAGCCTTTCACCCGCGGTCCCTATGCCAGCATGTATACCGGCCGGGCGTGGACGATCCGGCAATATTCGGGATTCTCGACCGCCGAGGAATCGAATGCCTTTTACCGCCGCAACCTGGCCGGCGGGCAGAAGGGCCTCTCGGTCGCCTTCGACCTTGCCACCCATCGCGGCTACGATTCCGACCACAGCCGAGTTGTCGGCGATGTCGGCAAGGCGGGCGTCGCGATCGACACGGTGCGCGACATGGAGATCCTGTTCGAGGGCATTCCGCTCGATGCGATGAGCGTGTCCATGACCATGAACGGTGCGGTGATCCCGGTCATGGCCTTCTATATCGTTGCGGCAGAGCGGCAGGGCGTCAGCGCCGACAAGCTCAGCGGGACCATCCAGAACGACATCCTCAAGGAGTTCATGGTCCGCAACACCTATATCTACCCGCCCGAGCCGAGCATGCGGATCGTTTCCGACATCATCGCCTATTGCTCGGCGGAAATGCCGCGCTTCAACTCGATCTCGATCAGCGGCTATCACATGCTCGAGGCAGGGGCGACGGCGGTGCAGGAGCTCGCCTTCACCATTGCCGACGGCAAGGAATATGTTCGCCGCGCCATGGCTGCGGGCCAGCACATCGACCACTTCGCGCCGCGGCTGTCCTTCTTCTTCGGCATCGGCATGAACCTGTTCATGGAAGTCGCCAAATTGCGCGCCGCACGGCTGCTCTGGTGCGAGGTGATGGAGGGGCTTGGCGCCCAGAACCCCAAGTCCAAGATGCTGCGCACCCATTGCCAGACCAGCGGCGTCTCGCTGCAGGAGCAGGACCCGTACAACAATGTCATCCGTACCACGGTGGAAGCCTTGGCGGCGGTGCTTGGCGGGACGCAGAGCCTCCACACCAATAGTTTCGATGAGGCTTTGGCGCTGCCGACCGATGCCTCGGCGCGCATTGCCCGCAACACCCAGCTGGTGCTGCAGGAAGAGGCGGGGCTGACCAATGTGATCGATCCGCTGGGCGGGTCCTGGTATGTCGAGGCGCTGACCGCCGAACTGGCGGACAAGGCGCGCGCGCTGATCGCCGAGGTGGATGCGGCGGGCGGGATGACCGCCTATGTCGAAAGCGGAGCGCCCAAGCGCCAGATCGAGGAAGCGGCCGCGGCGCGGCAGGCGCGCGTCGACAGGGGCGAGGACTTGGTGGTCGGCGTCAACAAGTACAAGCCCGACGAGGAGCCGCTGATCGACACGCTCGATATCGACAATTTCGCCGTGCGACAGGGCCAGATCGCGCGGATCGAGCGGGTGCGCGAGGCGCGTGACGAGGCGAAGTGCCGGGCGGCTCTGTCGGCTTTGACACAGGGCGCGAAGGGTGACGGCAACCTGCTTGCACTGGCCGTGGAATGCGCGCGGGCCGATGCGACTCTGGGCGAGATTTCCGCCGCGATGGAGGAGGTGTTCGGACGCTATGACACGATGCCAAAGCCAATCTCCGGCGTCTATCGCGCGGCCTATGATGGCGATGCTGGCTATGCGGCGGTGGTCGCAGGGGTCGAGGCGGTGGCTGCGCGGCTGGGCCGTGCGCCGAAGCTGATGGTCGCCAAGATGGGGCAGGACGGGCATGATCGCGGTGCCAATGTCATTGCCGGGGCCTTTGCCGGAATGGGCTTTGACGTGGTTGCCGGGCCGCTGTTCCAGACTCCCCAGGAGTGTGCGGCGATGGCGCTGGCAGAAGGCGTGGACGTGGTCGGCGCTAGCTCGCTCGCTGCCGGGCACAAGACCCTCATCCCCGAACTGATCCAGCAGCTTCGCGATGCCGGGCGCGCCGATATCAAGGTGGTAGCGGGCGGGGTGATCCCGCCGCAGGACTATGATTTCCTGAAAGCTGCAGGGGTGCAGGGGATTTACGGGCCTGGCACTAATGTGGTCGAGGCGGCTGCCGATGTGCTCAAGCTGCTGGGGCACAACATGCCGCCTTTGGACGAGCAGGAGGCGGCGGGGTGAAACGGGAAGGTCTCGTAATCCTGGTCGGATTCTCCTTGCTCGCTGGGTGCGACAACGCGGCCGACTTTGGGGAAATTGCGCCGTTGGTTGCCGGAGGAGAAGGCAACGCCTCAGTGGTTGTCGAACTGGCCGACCAATTCTGCGTGCGCGGGATGGCAGAGGAATCTGCTTTTGGAACCGCATTGTCTAGGAGTGGATGGACCTTTCGCAGAACGCAGCGAGGTGACCCTTCAAACTCCTTGTCCCTCGAAGTGTGGGAATCGGACGGCGTCACGATAATCCGCTCACCGCATTTCGACCAAGGTTTCAGGGTATGCAGTTTAGGTGTCTCAAGGGAATTCGCGCCTGATCTATCAGAAACGGCAATGGAGCTGACGCGACTGACTTCGGTCGTTCCACACGATCAAGGCTGGGATTGGCGTCCGTCCCTGAATCAGCGCGCCAAGATTGATGTCTCACAAGGCGCCATTGATGATCCCGAGGGAATAATGATCTTCGTTGAGAACTATGATGTCGGATTGAGTGGATTGGGACTCTGATGTTCTCCAAGATCCTCATAGCAAACAGGGGCGAAATCGCCTGCCGCATCATCACCACGGCGCGGCGCATGGGGATCGCGACCGTGGCGGTCTATTCGGATGCCGATGCGCGCAGTCCGCATGTGCAGATGGCGGACGAGGCGGTGCATATCGGCCCCGCGCCCGCTGCCGAAAGCTACCTCGTCGCCGAAAAGATCATCGCCGCCTGCAGGGAGACCGGCGCCGAGGCGGTGCATCCGGGCTACGGCTTCCTGTCCGAACGCGCCTCTTTCGTGGAAGCTCTGGAAGCCGAGGGTATCGCTTTCATCGGCCCGCCGCCCAAGGCCATCGCCGCCATGGGCGACAAGATCGAGAGCAAGAAGCTGGCCAGGGAAGCGGGCGTCAATGTCGTGCCCGGCTATGTCGGCGAGATCGCGGATACCGAGCATGCGGTGAAGATCGCCGGCGAGATCGGCTATCCGGTGATGATGAAAGCCAGCGCCGGGGGCGGGGGCAAGGGCATGCGCCTCGCCTGGTCCGAAGAGGATGTGCGCGAGGGCTTCGAGGCGACCAAACGCGAGGGGCTCAACAGCTTTGGCGATGACCGCGTCTTCATCGAGAAGTTCATCGAGAGCCCGCGCCATATCGAGATCCAGGTGCTGGGCGACAAGCATGGCACCCTCCTCCATCTCAATGAGCGCGAATGTTCGATCCAGCGGCGCAACCAGAAGGTTGTCGAGGAATCGCCTTCGCCCTTCGTGACGACGGAAATGCGCGCGCGGATGGGCGCGCAAGCGATAGCTTTGGGCAAGGCCGTGGGATATTTCTCGGCGGGTACGGTCGAGCTGATTGTCGATGGCTCGGATGCGAGCGGCGAGAACTTCTACTTCCTCGAAATGAATACCCGCCTGCAGGTCGAGCATCCGGTGACCGAGGCGGTGACCGGTGTCGATCTGGTCGAGCAGATGATCCGCGTCGCGGCAGGCGAGAAGCTGGGTTTCACGCAAGAGGATATCGGCGTGGACGGCCATGCGATCGAAACCCGAATCTATGCCGAGGATCCCTATCGCAATTTCCTGCCGAGCATCGGGCGGCTGTCGCGTTATCGCCCATCGGTTCCGTCATGGAGCGGGGGCCTGCGTGGACAGGGCGACGAGCACGGTACGATCCGGGTCGATGACGGCGTGGCCGAGGGCGGCGAAGTCTCCATGTTCTACGACCCGATGATCGCCAAGCTGGTGACCTGGGCGCCCACGCGCGATGGTGCCGCAGACCTGCAGATAAAGGCGCTCGATCACTTCTGGATCGAGGGGCCGGGGCACAATGTCGATTTCCTCTCCGCGCTGATGCAGCATCCGCGCTTCCGCAGCGGGAACCTGTCGACCGGCTTCATCGCCGAGGAATATCCCGAGGGCTTTGCCGGTGCTCCCGCCAGCGATGAACGTTTGCGGGTGATCGCGGCCTGCGCGGCGGGGATGGAATTCACCCGCCAGGTGCGATCCAACAGTGTTTCGGGCCAGCTGAACGGCCCGCCGCAAGTGACCAATGACTGGGTGGTGTGGAATGCGGGCAAGCAGTTCCACGTGACCTTGGGCGAGGGCCATGCCGTGGTCGACGGGCATTTGGTCGAGGGGCACTGCGACTGGCATCCGGGCATGAGCATCGCCCATGCGACGGGTGAGGAGGAGCAACTCGGCATCAAGGTTTCGCGGCAGCGCAATCGCTGGACGCTCACCACGCATGGCCGCACCCACGAAACGCGCGTCCTTCCCGCCTATCTCGCGGGGCTGACCCAGCACATGAAAATCAAGCAGCCTCCCGATTTGTCGCGTTTCCTCATCAGCCCCATGCCCGGTTTGCTGGTGAAACTGCACATTGCCGAGGGCGAAAAGGTTGAAAGCGGGCAATCGCTCGCCACCATTGAGGCAATGAAGATGGAAAACACGCTGCGAGCGGCTAAAGCGGGCGTGGTTCGCAAGATTCTTGTCGGCGAAGGGGAAAGCCTCGCCGCTGACGAGGTCATACTCGAGATAGAAACATAAGCAGGAGTGAGGAATGAAAATCCTCGTGCCCGTGAAACGGGTGATCGACTATAATCTGAAGCCGCGCGTGAAGCCGGACGGGTCGGGTATCGATCTCGCCAATACCAAGATGAGCATGAACCCGTTCGACGAGATAGCCGTGGAAGAGGCGATCCGGCTGAAGGAAAAGGGTGTCGCTACCGAGGTTGTGGCCGTGAGTATCGGCCCGGCCAAGGCGCAGGAGACCTTGCGGACCGCACTGGCCATGGGCGCCGATCGCGCCGTGCTGGTCGAGACCGATGAGGATATCGAACCGCTTGCCGTTGCCAAGATCCTCAAGGCAATTGCCGAGGAAGAAGGTCCGGGTATCGTCATGCTCGGCAAGCAGGCGATCGACGACGATTCCAACCAGACCGGGCAGATGCTCGCCGCGCTGATGGGCCGCCCGCAAGGCACGTTCGCCTCCAAGGTCGAGGTCGAAGGCGATAACGTTTCGGTGACCCGCGAGGTGGATGGCGGGCTGGAAACGGTGAAGCTGTCGCTCCCGGCGATCGTCACCACAGACCTGCGCCTGAACGAGCCGCGCTATGCTTCGCTGCCCAATATCATGAAGGCGAAGAAGAAGCCGCTCGATACGAAGAGCCCGGCCGATTACGGCGTCGATTGCGCGCCGCGCCTGACAACACTCAAGGTCGAGGAGCCGCCCGTGCGGCAGGCCGGGGAAATGGTCGGCTCGGTCGATGAGCTTGTGGCGAAACTCAAGGAAAAGGGAGTGGTCGCATGAGCGCTCTGGTCCTCGCCGAACATGACAGCGGCAAGCTGAACCCCGCCACGCTCGCCACGGTCACGGCTGCGGCTGCGCTTGGCGGCGCTGTGCATGTGCTGGTCGCCGGTGGTGACGATGCTGCTGGCGTCGCCGATGCTGCCGCCAAGGTCGCAGGGGTCGAGAAGGTGCTGCTCGCCTCGGATGCGGCCTATGCGCACCAGCTGGCCGAGAATGTCGCGCCGCTGATCGCGGGCCTGATGGATAGCTACGATGCTTTCCTCGCGCCTGCCACGACGACGGGCAAGAACGTCGCCCCGCGCGTTGCCGCCATGCTCGACGTGATGCAGGTGTCGGACATTCTCTCAGTCGAAGGTCCGAAGAGTTTCACCCGCCCGATCTATGCCGGCAATGCCATTGCCACGGTCGAAAGCAGTGACGCCAAGCTGGTCATCACCGTGCGTACCACGACTTTCGACAAGGCTGCTCCCGAGGGCGGTTCTGCCCCCGTTGAACCCGTTTCAGGCCCCGGTGAGGCCGGTCTCAGTTCCTTTGTGTCACTTGAAGCATCGGCCAGCGAACGTCCGGACCTGACCAGCGCCAATGTTGTGGTCTCGGGCGGACGCGCACTCAAGGATGCGGCCACATTCGAACAGCTGATCACGCCTCTGGCGGACAAGCTTGGTGCGGCCGTGGGCGCCAGCCGCGCGGCGGTCGATGCAGGCTATATCTCCAACGATTACCAGGTCGGCCAGACGGGCAAGATCGTTGCGCCCGAGCTCTACATCGCCATCGGCATTTCCGGCGCGATCCAGCACCTGGCGGGCATGAAGGACTCCAAGGTGATCGTGGCGATCAACAAGGATCCCGACGCGCCGATTTTCCAGATCGCCGATTACGGACTGGCCACGGACCTTTTCGAGGCGGTGCCCGAACTGACGGGCAAGCTCTAGGGCGGAAGCATGAGCGAAGAGATCACCCGAGAGAGCATGCCCGTCGACGTGGTGGTGGTCGGCGGGGGTCCTGCGGGCCTCTCCGCCGCGATCCGGCTCAAGCAGCTCGATGAGGCGCTCGAGGTCGTTGTCCTCGAGAAGGGCAGCGAGATCGGCGCGCATATCCTCTCGGGCGCGGTGATCGATCCGCGCGCGCTCGACGAATTGCTGCCCGAGTGGCGCGAGACCTGCCCGCTGGCCGAAGTCCCGGTGACGGAGAACCATCACTGGCTGCTTACGCGGTCGGGCAAGTGGGAAATCCCGCACCTCGCTTTGCCGCCGCTCATGTCCAATAAAGGCAATTACACCGGTTCGCTCGGCAATCTGTGTCGCTGGCTGGCCGAACGCGCCGAGGAAATGGGCGTGCAGGTCTTTCCCGGCTTCCCGGCCAGCGAAGTGCTTTATGACGAGGCAGGCAATGTCATGGGCGTGGCGACGCAGGACATGGGCGTTGCCGCCGATGGCTCGCACAAGCCGGAATTTGAGCCGGGCCTGGAACTGCATGCCAAATATACGCTCTTTGCCGAGGGCGCGCGTGGCCATCTGACCAAGCAGGTCAAGGCGCGCTTCGACCTCGAGGCCGAATGCCAGCCGCAAGTCTATGGCCTCGGTATCAAGGAATTGTGGGATGTGGACCCGGGCAAGCACGAGCCGGGCAGGGTGGTGCACACGCAAGGCTGGCCCCTGTCGGAAAGCGGCACATGGGGCGGCGGCTTCCTCTACCACCAGGCGGATAGCCAGGTTGCCTTGGGCTTCGTCACCGCGCTCGATTACGCCAACCCGCATGTCTCGCCCTATCACGAGTTCCAGCGCTGGAAGCACCATCCGGAAATCGCTTCCGTGCTCGAAGGCGGCAAGCGCGTCGCCTATGGTGCGCGCGTCATCAATGAGGGCGGCTGGCAGTCTGTGCCCAAGCTCGCCTTCCCCGGCGGCGCACTGGTCGGCTGCTCGGCCGGCTTCGTCAATGTCCCACGTATCAAGGGCACGCATACGGCGATGAAGAGCGGCATGCTCGCCGCCGAAAGCATCGCTGCGGCGATAGCCGGTGGGCGCGAACTGGACGAGCTGGCTGAATATGATGCGGCGGTCCGTTCAAGCTGGATCGCCGAAGAGCTGCAAAAGGTGAAGAATGCCCAGCCGCTCGTCGCCAAGTTCGGCGAGGATGTCGGCACCATGCTGGCCGGGATCGACATGTGGCTGCGCACGCTGAAGATCCGCCTGCCCTTCACCATGAAACACCACAAGGATGCGGACAGCCTTGGGCGCGCCGATCTTTATCCCAAGATCGCCTATCCCAAGCCCGATGGCGTGCTCAGCTTCGACCGGCTGACCTCGGTATCCTTCAGCGGCACCAATCACGAGGAAGACCAGCCCTGCCACCTCAAGGTGCAAAACATGGACCTCCAGAAGGCGAGCGAGCTGGGCCTCTATGACGGACCCTCGACCCGCTATTGCCCGGCGGGCGTCTATGAGTGGATCGAGGAAGGCGACGAACCCAAGTTCGTCATCAACGCGCAGAACTGCGTCCACTGCAAGACCTGCGACATCAAGGACCCCAATGGCAATATCACCTGGGTGACACCGGAAGGCGGGGGCGGTCCCAACTACCCCAATATGTGAAGTAGATTAGAAGGCCGCGATATCGGTGATCGCGCGGCCGAGGATCAGCGCGTGCACGTCATGCGTTCCTTCATAGGTATTGACCGTCTCCAAATTCAGCATGTGGCGCATGACCTGGTATTCCTCGGAAATGCCGTTGCCGCCATGCATATCGCGCGCCATGCGGGCGACATCGAGCGCCTTGCCGACATTGTTGCGCTTGACCACCGAGATCATCTCGGGCGCAAACCGGCCTTCATCCATCAGCCGCCCGACACGCAGACTCGCCTGCAGGCCGAGCGAAATCTCGGTCAGCATGTCGGCGAGCTTCTTCTGGAACAGCTGGTTGGCAGCGAGCGGCTTGCCGAACTGCTTGCGCTCGAGGCCGTAGGTTCGCGCGGCATGCATGCAGAATTCCGCCGCGCCCAAACTGCCCCATGAAATCCCGTAGCGGGCGCGGTTGAGGCAGCCGAACGGTCCCTTCATGCCTTCGACTTCGGGTAGGAGCGCATCGGCACCGACCGCGACCTCGTCCATCATGATCATGCCGGTCGTGCTGGCACGCAGCGAGAGCTTTCCCTCGATCTTTGGCGCGGTCAGGCCCGCCATGCCCTTCTCGAGGATGAAGCCGCGGATCTTGCCGCCATGCGCTTCTGACTTGGCCCAGACGATGAAGACATCGGCAAAGGGCGAGTTGGAAATCCAGGTCTTGGAGCCCGACAGCTTGAAGCCGTCTCCGTCAGCCTTGGCCACGGTGCGCATCGATCCGGGATCGGAACCGGCATCGGGTTCGGTCAGGCCGAAACAGCCGATCAATTCGCCCGAGGCGAGGCGAGGCAAATATTTCTGCTTCTGCTCTTCGGAACCGTAGGCATTGATCGGGTACATGACCAAGCTGGACTGCACGCTCGCCATCGAGCGATAGCCGGAATCGACGCGTTCGATCTCGCGCGCGACCAGGCCATAGGCGACATAGCTTGCGCCCGCGCCGTCATATTCCTCAGGCACCGTCACGCCGAGCAGGCCGGCTTCGCCCATGAGCGGGAACAGCTCCTTGGCGTCCGCCTCCTCGCGGAAATCCTCGATCACGCGCGGTTGCAGCACGTCTTGCGCGAAACCATGCGCGGCATCGCGGATCATGCGTTCCTCGTCCGAAAGCTGGTCGTCGAGATTGAGCGGGTCGGCCCAGTCAAAGGGTACCATGCCGGCCATAGAGTCTATTCTCCCTAATTCGCGGCCCTTCTTGCGCGCTTGCTGGCGCTCGGCAAGAGTAAAGGTTTCAGGTGAGATTAAATTTCGCGACGATCTGTTACCACGCAAGGTCTTTCCACTTGCGCCTAGCTTTCTATGATGTTCCTTACGGGGTGCCAGTCTTGGCACGGAGAGGGAAAGCACCAGTGACCATGTTTGGAAGCAAGCCAGGCATCGGAATGGCGGCGATTTGTGCCGCCGGCCTCATGGCCATGCCGATGCCGGCAACAGCGCAAATGTCCGAGGCGCGTATGCGCTCGGAAATCGCCGAACTGACGACGCGCGTCGAACAGCTCGAAGGTGCGCGCGCGATCAAGAACTTGCAGCGTGCCTTTGCCTATTATGTCGACCGCGGTCTGTGGGAGCAGGCGGCAACCCTGTTTGCGGATGACGGCACCTTCGAAATGGGCGTGGACGGCGTCTATGTCGGGCCGGAGCGGATTGAGGAATATCTCCGTCGCCTCCATGGCGGGCAGGAAGGCCTGATTTACGGCCAGCTCAATGAATGGGTCACGCTGCAGCCGGCCATCGTGGTGGCTGACGATGCACTCACCGCGACCGCGCGCTGGCGCGACCTGGGCATGCTTGGCCAATATCACGAGCACGCCGAATGGCGCGACGGCATTTACGAGAATACCTATGTCCGCGAAGGCGGAGTGTGGAAGATCAAGAGCCTGCACCTCTATGTGAACTTCGTCGCCCCCTATGCCGAAGGCTGGGCACGCCTGGATGAGGGCGAGGGGCTGGTGCGCAGCCAGACCTCGGTCGATTTCCCGCCCGATAACGGCCCGACCGGGGACTATTCCGGCTTCCCGGCAACCTTCATCCCGCCCTTCCAGGCACCGCATCCCGTGACGGGGAGGGCGGTACGATGAGAAAATTCATTCTCGGCCTGGCCTTGGCAGCCATCGCTACACCGGCTTTTGCCCAGAGCGCGGAAGAACGGCTCGAAGCCTATCGCGAACGGGTCGAACGGCTGGAGGACCAGCAGGACATCGAGGTGCTGCAGACGACCTTCGGCTATTACTTCGATAAAGGCATGTGGGAGGAAGCTTCGCAGCTATTCTCCCGCAATGGCCGGTTCGAATATGGCGCGCGCGGCGTCTATATCGGGCCCGAAAGGATCGAGCGTGCCATGCTGCTTTTCGGTCCCGAGCGGCTCGCCCCCGGACATCTCAACAACCACATGCAATTGCAGGCCATGATTACCGTGGCCGAGGACGGGCAGACCGCGACGGGGCGCTGGCAGGGCATGGTCATGCTGTCCGAACCCGGTGCCAACGGCAATTGGGGCGTCGGCCTGTACGAGAACGATTACGTCAAGGAGAACGGCGTCTGGAAGATTGCCGAGCTTCATTTCTACATGACCGCGCTGACCGATTACGATGCCGGTTTCGCGCGTTCGGCCATCCCCATGGACGGGATGAGTGCGCTCTTCCCGCCGGACGAGCCAATGAGCGAGCGCTATCGCAGCTTCCCGTCCAACTACATCCCGCCTTTCAGCTATCCGCACCCGGTCACGGGCGAACCGATCGAGGTGGTGCAACCGCGCGACGATATCTCGGGGAGGGAATGATGATGAAAACCCTGACCTCTGCATTTGCCCTGTTGGCGATGGTTGCATCGCCCGCGATAGCGCAGGATGATCAAAGCGTGGACGCGTTGCTCGACGAGCTCGATAGCCGCATCACGCGGCTCGAGGACATGAACGATATCGAGCGTGTCCAGCGCGCCTATGGCTATTTTGTCGACAAGGGCCAGTGGACGCATTTGAGCGAACTGTTCACCGAAGATGCGACGCTGGAAATCGGCGGCAAGGGCATCTTCATCGGGCAGGACCGCGTGCTCGAATATATGCAGACCGCGTTCGGCCCCGATGGCGCCAATATCGGCTTGCTAACCAATCACATGCAGTTCCAGCCCATCGTCAATGTTGCGCCCGATGGCCGGAACGGTTGGATTCGCAGCCGTGCCTATGTGATGGCAAACAGCGGCTGGGGCCTGCCGCTCTACGAGGATGCGTTCGAGAAGGGAGAGGATGGCGTGTGGCGCATGAGCCGCCTGTCCGGCCCCTTCACCATGTACACGAACTGGCAGGGCTGGGGCGAAAACGCGCTCAACAATACCTGGCCGGACAAGTTCGACCCGCCGCCCGACATTCCGCCGAGCACTGTCTACCTGACCTATCCGGCCTATTACATCATTCCCTTCCACTATCCGAACCCGGTAACGGGCGAGGCATTCCTGCCCGATACGGGCTGGGTTGGCGCCTATCATCGCCCGCCGGGCACGCCTGAACAGGAAGAGAGCTTGACAGTTGGCCGTCAGGCGGATGGAACACAGCCAATTGCCCTGCCCCCCAGGGACTGAGGAAACACAAATGAGATTGAAATCGGCCCTGTTCGCAGGGTTTGCCATCGTCCTGTCCAGCTGCAACGCGGCGAGCGCGCCAGAATCTGCCAGCATTTCCGCTGCCGCAAGCGACCCGCTTGCAAATCCGGCGGCGGGCGAATGGCTGAGCGACGGGCGCGATTACACGGCACAGCGCTACAGCCCGCTTACCCAGATCAATGCCGGCAATGTCGGCGATCTGGGCCTTGCCTGGTATGCGGATCTCGACACCTATCGCGGGGTCGAGGCGACGCCGCTCTATTCGGACGGCATCCTCTACAACACGCTCTCCTGGAACATTACCACCGCCTATGACGCCAAGACGGGCGAGGTGTTGTGGACTTACGATCCGCAAACGCCGCGCGAATTCGGGCGTTATGCCTGCTGCGAACCGGTCAGCCGCGGTCTTGCCATGCATGGCAACAAGGTCATCATCGCCACGCTCGATGGCCGCCTGATCGCGCTCGACAAGAATACGGGCGAGGAAATCTGGACCAGCCGTGCCTTCGATCTCGATACCGGCTTTGCCTATTCGATCACCGGTGCGCCGCGCGTCTTCGGTGACAAGGTTGTGATCGGCCAGTCCGGTGGTGATCTCGGCGTACGCGGCTTTGTCATCGCGCTCGATGTCGAGACCGGCGAAAAGGCCTGGAAATTCTACCTGACGCCGGCACCCGAAGAGAACGGCCCCGATGGCGAGGCCTCGGACGATGTCATGCCCTGGGTGCGTGAGACCTGGTCCGAAGAGGGCATGTGGGAAACCCTGGGCGGCGGTGCGAACCCGTGGGATTCGATCGCCTACGATCCTGATCTGAACCTTGTCTATGTCGGCACGGGCAATTCGGTCCCGCATGCGCGCTATTACCGTTCGAACAATGAGGGCGATAACCTCTTTGTTTGCTCGATCGTCGCACTCGACGGCACCACCGGCGAATATCGCTGGCACTACCAGATGAACCCGGGCGAGGAGTGGGACTGGACCTGCACGGCCTCGATGATCAGTGCCGACCTTGAGATCGACGGTCGCCAGCGCAAGGTGATCATGCAGGCACCGAAGAACGGTTTCTTCTACGTGCTCGATCGCGAGACTGGCGAATTCATCAGCGCCGAAGCGCATGTGTTCCAGAACTGGAACGAAGGCTTCGACGAGAATGGCCGGCCGGTCACCAGCCAGCAGGTCCGCTATGACGAGACGCCAAAACTGGTCGCACCGGGGCCGGGCGGGGCGCATAACTGGTTCCCCATGGCTTACAGCCCGCGTACAGGTTTGGCCTATTTCCCCGCCTACCAGTCTGCCTTCGTCTATGCGCTGCAACCTGGCTGGGAGCCGCAGCCTCTCCGCTCGAACAGCGGCTGGGGCGGCTATACCGGCGAGGCCGGGCGCATTCGCGGTGAGCTGATGCAGGAAGCAAACGAGATCGAAAGTGCCTGGCTCGCCGCATGGGATCCCGTGAAGCAGGAACTGGCCTGGAAGGTCGAACTGCCGCGCCACGGCAATGGCGGCGTGATGGTGACGGCTTCCGACCTCGTTTTCGAGGGAACGACCAACCAGACCTTCAACGCCTTCGATGCGCGCACTGGCGATGTCCTGTGGACTTACCCGACTCAGAGCGCACCTGTCGCTGGCGCGATCACCTATATGGTCGATGGCGAGCAATATATCGCCATCAATGCCGGCTGGGGTGGCGGGGCCGCGCAGATCGAACGCGGTGCCGGTATCGAAATGCCGCGTGCGCCTGCACGCTTGCTGGTGTTCAAGCTGGGCGGGGATTTGGAGCTGCCTCCGCTGCCCGAAGATGCCGCGGCACCGCCCGAACCTCCGCGCCTGACTGCGTCCGAAGAAGAGGTTGCGCGCGGCCAGTTGCTTTACCAGAACACTTGCGCGGTATGCCACGGCCAGAACGCCATGGGCGGTGTTGCCGACCTCAGGCACCTGACCCGCGAGAAGCACAGCCTGTTCAACCAGATCGTGCTCGAAGGGCTTTATCAGGACAAGGGCATGGCAAACTTCTCCGACCTCCTCACCGAGGACGAAGTCGATGCGATCCATTCCTATATTATCGCCCGCGCCAATGAGGATTGGGGACGCTGATCCCTGCGATCCAAGCGAGCACAAAAGAAAGAGGGCGGCCCCGCAAGGAGCCGCCCTTTTCTTATTTGGCGCGTCTTCGTGCCTAGCGGCGAACCGGGATCGTTCCGTCGCCCACCACGGCAAAGGCCGACCAGTAGAACGGGTGCGAGGTATCCGCATCGTCCATCAGGCCGAACTGGGCCTGCCGCAGGGCTTCGGCCGTGCCAACGCCTTCATTGGCCTCGAAGAAGCCGGTAATCAGGCGTCCGGTGGCTCCGTAATCGTCAGGCACAGGCCAGTGGCTTGCGACAACCGTGCGCCCGCCTGCGCCGACGAAGGCACGCACCAGGCCATCCAGGGCAAAGTCGCCGCCTGTGGTGATGCCCGCCTCGCGCGAGGCGGCGAGGCCGCCCACGCTGGCGGTGTTGCAAGCCGACAGGATCACAAGATCTGCATCGATATTAAGGTCGAAGATCTCGGCAAAGGTCAGCAGGCCGTCCGAATCCTGGTCACCGAAAGAGGTGAGCAGGGCCGGGCGCGGCGGGCAACCCGAAGCCGGGGCAGTCACGAGGCCATGTGTGGCAAAGTGGAGAATGCGGAATTCGTCGAGTTCATCCATCTCGCGGAGATGCGTGTCGGTGAACTCGCTTTCGGTGAGGATCTCGATACCTGAGCCATCTTCGCTGAGGATGTTGCCCGCGGTGCGAAGCTCGTCCGCCTTGATTGGGTTGCCCCAGGTCGCAGGCGACCAGGCGCAGCGGTCGTTCAGGCCCACTCCCGAACGGGTTCCCCCCTCTTGCTGGACCAGCTCGCCAAGCGGCGTGTTCTGGCCGAGACCCAGATAGCGGCCCGTCGCATTCGAGGCGCGCGCACTGCGAACGTCACGGAAGGAGGAGGGCGAAACCGCCGTGGTTACCTGCATTGCCCGGCCAAGCCATGCCGTGCCGCGGAAGTCGTAAGGATCGGCATCGGGATCCTCTACCCGCTGGGCATAGGCGTTGACGCTCTCGTCATCCATCACCAGCAAGTTGGCCGGCAGGCGCAGCATGGCACCGTCCGGCTCGAAGACCAGGTGCTGGATCGAACCCAGGTTGGGCGCAATCGGCCCGAAGATCGCGGAGTAGAGCTCTCGCGCGGTACCGATTTCGAAAGGATAGGTGATCGTCTGCCCCGACTGCTCGATGGCGATGGAATCGCGCAAGGTATCGACCATCAGGGCGATATCGTCTGCAGATGCAGCGATCGGGTAGGCGATGGCACCATCGGCCTCGGCGTAGATGGCGTAGACATCCTCGCCCAGCATGATCAGCTTGAAATAGGCCTCTCCGCCCCGCAGCGTTTCCTGGAGGTCGCCAAGCACCATGCGGCTGTCATTAACCACGCGGTAGCGCGGATACTCGGCCAGCTGCTGTTGTACTTCGAGTTGTCGCTCACGCAGCAGTTCGAGCTGGCTGGCCTTGGCTGCAACATCGGCTTCGGCGCCGGGCACGCTTTCGCTGGCCCGCGTTTCCGCCTGGGCCAAATCGCCGCGCGCCATTTCGATGGCGCGGTTGAGATTCAGCGCCTGGCGGAAAAGCTGCGATGCTTCGTCGCTGCCGGCGGAAAGCTCTCGCGCGAGCACAGCCTGCGTCTGGGCGAGGCCGGGACGCAAGAGCAATTGGCTGGCGGCGAACATGTCGGCCGCGGCATCTTCGCTGCCCGAACGGCTGGCAAGCAATTCGAAATAGGGAGCCAGCAGCACACGCAGCGATGATGCAGGCTTGCTGTCGGCATTGGCCACAAGGTCGCGGTACAGCGTGATTGCCTCGTCCTCGCGTCCGGTGCGGGCGAGCAGGCCGGCCAGCTGGGCCCGCGAACTGAGCAAGGCGGGCGAGCCGGGGTAATTGGCTTCCAGGACGTTCACAGCCTCGAGATGCAAGGCCTCGGCGGCGGCAATATTGCCGCGGGTTTCCTCGATCTCGGCGAGTTCGCCAAGGATTTGCGCCCGCAGCCACAGGATCGACACTACGCGCCCGTCGCGAACCGAAATCAGCGTAGCATCGGCCCGTTGCAGGGCAGCTTGCGCGGTATCGATCTGCCCCTGCTGGCGTAGCGCAGTGGCGCGGATGTAGTCGGCCTGCCCGTCAAGCAGGGTCGCCCTTTCGAGCAGGGTCAACTCGCTGCCTACGCCAGAAATGGCATTGCCCTGTTCAGCGGAAAGCCGTTCGGAAAGGGCCTGGTCGATTTGCAGCTGGAGCGAAGCGTCCAGATTTGCGCTCAATTCGGGGAGCGGGGCATCGAGCCGTTCCAGCGCTTCACCGGGACGATCCCGGTTGAGGGCGTCGATCGCCTGGTAATTGCGCGAGAGGCGCGCCAGGATCGGATCGTTTGCAGCTTCGCCTTCAGCTTGGATGAACAGGCGGCCGGCTTCGAGATAATTGCCCAGATTGGACTGCTGCAAGGCGCTGTTGAGCATGGCTTCGGTCGCGCTGCTGCCTTCGAGGCTCGATGCAGAAGCAGAGAAGAACTCGGCCGCCTCGGCGAAATTGCCGGCATTGGAACGGCGATAGGCTTCATCGAGCGCGATTTCTGCCGAGATGGCTTCTGCCTGCGCCCGGGCGAAGGCCTGCGCGTCGCCGGCCTGGGTCAGCGGAACTTCGACAATGCCGGGTACGAGGCGGTCTGTCGCGAGCGCGGCAAGGCCGAGGCGAAGCGCGTCGTCATAGACCGCCAGGCCGCTGGCGGCGTAGGTCCGGCTACGACCGCTGCCGACCACCACCTTGCGCTCGATTCCCGTGTTGGAGGCAGTGCAGACAAAGGCTTGCGGATCGGACAGGCCGAGCGGCGTCTCGGCCAGCTGCTCCTCGCGGCATTGCGCTCCCTGGGTCTGGATATCGGCAAGTGCGGCGGCCGGTGTGCTTTCGCCGAGGACGCGAAGTTCGCCGATCGGGGCAGCGGCGTCACGACACACGACGAGGTAGCGTCGGTCAAACAATCCGTCGCCCGCCTGGGGAGACTGGATCTGTGCTTCGCACAGCCCGTTCGAACCGATGGGCACGCTGTCCATCAGGCTGACCGGCCGTTGCTGCGCCAATGCCGGTGCTGGTGCGAGCGCCACGCCGAGGGTAGCGAAAAGAGGCAATGCGTGCTTCCTCATGGTCCCAGTCTTCCTAACCATCTCCGTTGTCCTCATTATCATCGTCGCCTCCGGTGAGCGTGACGCTGTCACCGCCGCTGGTGACAGGCTGATTCACGCTTCCCTGCTCGTTCACCGTTGGCGGGTTGAAGAGGTTCGGGAAGTCGAGTCCGAAGGTCGCGTCCGTCGTGCTTTCCTCAAACACTGTCGCGGCTTGCGCGGTAACTGCCGGCGGCAGTTCGGAATAGCTGGGCGTCGTCACCTCCTCGATCACCTCGACCAATTCGGGAAGATCCTCCAGGTCCGGGAGGCCGTCCGTCGGAGGAGGCGTGGGAGTAGGTGTCGGTGTTGGAGTTGGTGTGGGCGTCGGTGTCGGTGTCGGTGTCGGAGTTGGGGTGGGTGTCGGAGTAGGTGCCGGTGTCCCGCCGCACGTCTGGTTGACGATGTCACAGTCGTTCAATGTCGAGCCAGCCGTGTATTCCTCGATCAGCGCTCCTGGGCCGAAATCGGTGTTGAAGAAGAAGCCGTCATTGACGTTGACTGGTTCGCCAAGCGCATCGACCTCTGCTCCATAGGCGATAACGCGCATGGTCGTGGTGCCTTGCAGCGGGGTCTGCTGGATCAGCAGGCCACCTGGACCGGTGACAATCCCGGAGAAGGTGCCATTGGCTCCCGTGTTTTGTGTCAGAATGTAGTCCTCGCCAGTGATCTCGATGCGATTGGCAAAGAGGAATGCCGTTGGCACGCTGGACCCGCCATCGTTCCCGAGGATTGCGGCATGGCCCGCATCGTCAGGGTTGGAGGTGATCAGTGCCAAGGAATCGCTGTCTGTCGCCACGATGAAGGGCGAATCCAAATTGAGCTGGCCGGAGATCGATCCCGCGGCGTTCGACATGAAGATCTCGCCGCCGGCATCGAGCACGATATCGATGCGCTGGCCGGCGAAGATCGAGAAAGTGTCGGTCGGTCCGGCAAATGTATAATCGACCGCGCCGACGACGCTCACGACACCCGGCGTTTCCACGATAACGTTGCTGACCCCGTCATCTTGGGAACCGAAAATCGTGATGTCGCGCAGCGATATGTCGATTTCGTTGACCGTGTCGGCACCGATCACGCTGACATTCGTGCCTTCGATACGCGCAGCTTCGTCCTGCGCAAGCGTATAGCCGAGCCCATCGAGCGATCCCCCGACGACCGCGGTTTGCGCGGTGTTGGTGGATTCGAGGATCAGCGTCTCCGCGCCGAAACGGGCGCCGAGCTGGACGTCGATATCATTTGAAGTCAGCGTCATGAACAAACCGCCGAAACTGGTCAGGGCGTCATTGTCGCCAAGGATCGTGATCAGGCCGCCGGCGATGAAATCCAGCGTCGCAGTCAGGTCGACTGGCGAGTTGCCGCCCAGGATCAGGCCGCCCGTATAGGTTTCGAACAACAGGTCACCGGTCACGTTCACGTCTGCAGTTCCGAGGATCTGCAACGTCCCGCCATCCACGGTGAACGTGGACTCGAAGGGGGCTGTATCGCCCAGGGCCTCACCGACCAACGATGTCGTTGTGAGCGTCGAATTGGTCAGGCTTACACGGAAATCGCCGGCAGTATTGACTTGCCCGCCTACCGCATTCGAGGTGAGCGTAAGTGTGCCCGTTGTCAGGCTGTTGCTGCCATTGGCACCGTTCAATATGACTTCTGCGGAAGCGATGGCGGAATTGGCTTCCTGCGCTCCGGTCGCATCCGTATTGGCCTGGAGGAGGATATTGTCCGTCGTACCGGTCGAACCCTCCGATAGCGACAGGGAGGCGAAGCCCGCTTGCCCCGTTCCGCCAGCGGTAGGAGTGCCGCTGACCACGCCAGCGAAGCCGAGTGAGTTCATTTCCAGGTCGTTGCCCTGGAATGACGAACCGACGACCTCAAGTCTGGAGAGGCCGGAATTTCCGTCGCCGCCCAGCACTGTGCCGTCGCCGCCCTGGGCAACCGTTTCGAGCACGAGCGAGCTACCGTCGCCGAAGTCGAGATTGCCGCCCGACAGGACGAATACATCCACATTGCTGCCATCGCCGGTGCCGCCGGTGGATCCGGCTCCACCCCCGGCGAAGTTGACGATCCTGCTGTTGCCGACAGTATCGAACAGCGCGTTGTTCACGGTTACATTGGTCGGGTTGGTGATGGCATCGCCACCAGTGCCGGTGCCACTGCCATCGCCGCCCTGTGCAAACTGGAAAGCCGTGATTCCGCTATCCCACAGAGCACCTGTGAAAATCTGCAGGTTGAAGTTGCCCGCCAGGGCATTGCCGCCATCGATATTGGCGGTCGAGAGCAGGCTGCTGCCACCCGTAGAATTGTTGCCCGTCTGGATCATGTTGGAGACGATGGTGCCGCCGGTCGTCAGGTTGATCAGTGTCGATCCCGCAATGGCGAAGCCGCCAGACCCGCCATCGACGGAAGAGTCGCCTGCAAAGGCCCCGGTGCCGATGAAGGGTTGCGTGTTCAGTGCACCGGTGAGCACGGGCAGGTTGAGGGCGGCCCCACTCGAAAGGAAGACCTGAACCGATCCGCCATCGGCGCTTCCGCCGATACCGGCATCGCCATTGCTGTCGCCGCCATTTGCTTCGGCACGGAAGATGGCGCGCTGGTCATTCCCCACGGTGATGGCCGAACCTGCGCCATCCGCGGCGACAATCACGTCACCTGCAACGGCATCGCCGCCGACTGCGCCGGGCCCGGTACCGGCGAAGGCCAGTGAATAGGCTTGCAAACCGCCGAAATCGAGAGTGCTTCCGCCATCGGCGGTGATCGAGGTTGTTCCGCCAAATGCATCGCCGGCATTGGCATCGGGCGTGCTGGCATCGCCGCCGAGGCCCTGGGAATTCATGATGATCTGGCTGACCGACGAGAAACTGGCGCCAGTGTCGGCACTGAAGCTGATCGTGCCCCCGGTAGCGGTACCACCCGTTCCGCCGGTAGCATCGCCGCCAAGCGCATTGGATACAATGCTGCCGCCGCCAAACAGGGTGAACGTGCCCTGGTTGGTCAGCACCACGTCGAGAAGTCCACCTGTGGCGCTGCCGGCATTGCCGGCAGTTGCAAGACCGCCAAAGGCATTGTTGTTGACGTCCAGCGTGCCGCCAATCGAGAGCAGACCTTCGGTGTCGTCCACGAAAATCTCGACATTGCCCGATAGAGTATCGCCGCCGCTCGGGCCTTCACCACCGGACGATGTGGCGCTGACGGTTGCGTCTCCGGCGATATTGATTTCGCCGGCTGTTGTTCCTCCCAGGCCAAGCGCGTTGATCCCGGCGGATCCGCCCTGACCGAAGCCGCCTGTCCCAGCCGAGGCCGTGCCGCCATTGCCGCCGGCCGATATCTGAACATTGCCGCTGGTGACCGTGATGGTGCCGGGATCCGCGGACATGAAGGCGAGGCCGGCAGTGGCGTCTCCACCGTCAGGTCCGTGTCCGCCGAACGCATCCGCCAGGATGGTGGCGCCATTGCCAAGCGTGATCGTGCCCCCGCCAAGCGCGTTGATCTCGGCATCGCCGCCAAAACCGATCCCGCCGGTGCCGACGCTGGCATTGCTCACCCCGCCGAAGCCATGGGCCAAAACGTCGGTGGCGCCCGTGATTGTGATCGTTCCCGCATCGGAAACGACTAGCGCCTGGCCGCCCGTGCCATTGCCTCCCGTCGTCAAATTGGTGGTGGAACCGGTACCGTTTGCGGCGGCGAAGAGATCTCCACCGAACGCCAATATGCCGCCATCTTCGGCAGCCACATCGATAAAGCCGCCATTGCCGATGCCGGCATTGCCGCCATCGTCCGGGCCGGTCAGCTCCAGTGCACTGCCGTTTGCCGTGATCGCCGTGTTGCCGGCGACATTGATCGTACCATTGGTCGAGGCAATGATCTGCGAAGTGCCGCCAGTGGCATTGCCGCCGGAGCTCTGCGTCACCGTTTCGAAGATGGTTGCGTTTGTGCTGACCGTCAGGTCGCCGTCGAGATCTATCAGGCCATCGATCGCGAAGACCTGTGCCTGGCCGCTGAACGCATTGCCTGCGATGCTGATCTGGAGGTCGGCATTGATTGCCGCCTCGGCCACGACCGTGGTGTTGCCCACAACACCGATGGCGCCGCCAATTTCCGCAAACAGCAGGGCATTGCCGGCGAAGGAAGGGCTACCGTCGTCAAGGCCCGGGCCACCAGCGCGGGCGGAGACCTTGAGATCGCCGCCAATCGTCACCAGGCCGTCAATGCCGGCATATACCGTTGCTTGCGACCGCCCGACCAACTGGACATCATCGGTGAAGGATGCCGTGCCGAGATCACCACTGACCTGCACGGTATCGGTTCCGACCGCGGTCAATCGGCTGGTTGCATTGACGTTGGTGATCTGGATGTCGGCCGTACCAGGCCCGCCAATCTCTCCACCTTGCTCGAAATCGGGATCGCCGCCAGGAACATCGCCGCCACCAAGCCGCGTGCCGGAAACATTGTAGTTGGCCGAAAGGATGATCTCGCCATTGACGATGCCAGCACTGGCGGCTGGCTGGAATCCGAGATTGCCGCCAAGCAGTGCGGAAACAGGATTCCCCTGTGACGCAATCGCGGCATAGATGACCTGGTTGTCGCCCGCGCCCGTGCTCGACGGGCCGGTGGTCGTTCCGTCATGGACGATGGCCGGATCGACCACCGTGCCGACCGGAATCTGGATGTCGAACAATCCGTTCGAGTAGCTCAGGCTGACCTGTTCGCCCGCGACATAGGCGGTCGTACCATTGATGTTGGCCGTGCCACCCATCAGGATTTGCGGGGCAACGACGGCGAAGACGCTGCCTTCCTCGGTACCCGTGATGCTTGCGCCGGGATCGATCTGCACGGTGGAAGTGTCGCCGGTATTGCCGACGAAATTGATCGCACCGCCACCCGTCACGAACTGCGTGAAGCTGGAGATATCCGGCGAAATCGAGGTGAGCACCAAGCCGCCGATATCGAAGGTGGCCGTGCTGCCCACGAGTATGCCGGTGGTCGAATAGAAGGCCACGAAGCCGCCGGGTTGGAAGCTTCCCGTGGTCGGCTCGACCTGCGAAATGATATTTCCGTCGATGGTCGCGATGTTGCCGTTGGTGTCCGGCAGGATGCGGTTGATCACGCCAAAGATCGTGTCCCCCGTCTGGCCCTGAAAGGTGGCCGTATTACCCGCCGGCAGGAAGCCCAGCGCATTTCCGCCATTATCCTGATCCTGCGTCCAGTCGATCACCGCATCGAGGCCGACAACTGTGATCGTTTCGACGCCGGGCGTAGTGCGATCGAATGTCGCGCTGCCCTGAACCACATTGGGCGTGGCCTGGAAGGCCTGGGCATTTGCGGGCGAGGCCGACATCAGCGTGCCCGCCGCAATGGCTGCGCCGGCGCAGCCGGTGAAGAGGCGGGTCCTGTTGGGGGCGTACTTTCTCATGATCAGAACCTCCACGGCAGCAGGCGGCCGGTAAGAGAGAAGAGAACCCGCACATCGCCCTTCTGTGCTTGCCCGTCCGTCCGGCTAAGCGGGATGGCGACGGAAAGGTCGCCCTGCAGGCCGCGGCCATGCGTGACCCTCACGCCGCCACCGATTGATGCGAGGCTGTCGGGATTGAGCGGAATCTGGCTCGGATCGTTGTCCCACACATTTGCGAGGTCGAAGAACACGTAGGGTTGGGCGGCGATGGCGTCCGGCCCGTCGGGGACCAGGGAACCGTAACGCAGTTCGATCGAGCCGCCGATGCCGGAATCCCCCGTAATCGCGCCCGGATCATAGCCGCGCCCGATCGAGTAATTGCCACCCGAATACTCCTCGAAGCTGGGCAAGGGATCATCCGAGAACTGGCCTCGCAGGTCGAACGCTACAGTGAAGATCGGGACCGGGCGGAACTCTGCCCTGATATCGCCACGGATCAGCAGCGGGGTCGGGTCCTGTTCGATGCGGCTTGGTATCTTGCCCGCTGCTACGCAGGCGGCCGGGTTGGATCGGCAATCGAGATTGGCGCCGAAGATATCGAGGCCTTGGCGAAGCTCCGCACCGATCGCCCAGCGTGCACGCGGTTCGAAGGGCGTATAGCCATTGCGCCGCGCGATGGAATCGAGGTCCGTCCGGACATAATCGAGCCGCACCCAGGCGGTGCGCACGCGATCCTTGGTCAGGTTGATCGTGTTGATGTCGACATCCTGGTCGACAACGTCGAGCCCCGTGGAACCGTAAAGAGAGGCCCTTTGCGTCCGAATGAAGGGGTAGCTGGCGTGAACCGAGGCGAAGACCGTTTCCGATTCAACGTCGAAACCGGCGAGGCCGAGGCCGGGATTGGTCCAGCCCAGCGTGAGGCTGCCGCCCATCGAAAGGCCATCTCCGCCAATCAGGAAATCATGCCCAAGCTGGAGCGTGAATTGTTCCTCGAAATCGGAGGAACTGTAGAACGACATGGTGGTGCGATCGCCCATGCCGGTAATGTCGTAGACTTCGGTGCGCAGCAATCCACCAAAGCGGCCAAGCGCCTTGGAGCCGTAATTCTGGATGTTGAGATCGAGTACCTCGGTGCGCCGCAGGACAGCCACTTCGCCAATCAGGTCGCCCGGCGCACCGCCAGCGGCCGGCCGCAGGGCCAGGCGTACATCGAGGCCGGGCATGTCGTCGGCAAGGAGCAGGTAGCGTTCGGCCTGCTTGGTGTTGAAGACTTCCTGACCGACCAGCTTTTGCATGTATCGGGCAAGGACCTTCTCCGATGGACCGGCCTCACCGCGGACGCGCAGCGCCGTCAGGCGACCGAGCACAACGCGGAACTCGGCGGCGCCGCCAGCAAGGCGCTGCTCGGGGATTTCCACCGCAGCAAGGTAGCCGGCATCGCTCAGCAGGGCCGTTGCTTCCGCACGAATGTCACACAATACGGAGATCGGCAGTTCACGTCCGAGATAGCTGTCATAGGCCTCGACCAGCGATACGTCGGAAGCAGCCTCGGCACCGACAAAGCTCACCTGGCTCAGCGTGACCTTGATGTCCGCGAAATCGGGATTGTCGAGTGCGCAGGGCGTGCGCGTCATGTCACCATCGATCGTCAGCGTCGGGGCGCGGCGTTCATCGGGACGAATTTGTGGCGGGGCCAGTTCCTCGCGCGTTGGTGGGGCAACCGCGCTCGCCTGGGCAAGCGCTTCCATCGGCAATGCAACTGCCAGGGCGGCGGCCACGGCAATTGCGGAAGTCGGGTAGGCGCGGGGAAGGCAATCTGCCGCGCGGCGAAGACGAGAGTCATTGTGGTGAAACGTCACGATTGCTTGTCCGTCCTTCCCCCTTTTGGACATCGACGGGGAATTCCCCCTCAACGGCCCATACGCGCCCAAAGCGGGCGGAGGCGTGCAAGCAACGGCAGACGAGGCCCGATGGGCCTCCGTTCGCCAATTTTTCGCACGCTGACCGTGCGACCCCTTTGCCTGCATTTATGACGGGATAAGTACGCCCGCGCAACGACCCATTTTTGGCAGTGCAGCAAAATGCTGGCGCGAGCCTAAAGTCCGAAGGTTTCGGCCGCCTGCAGCAGGGTTTCGGAGGCTTGCGGATTGGCGTTGACAGCGCGGCGATAGGCATCCTGTGCATCGGCGCGGCGACCCAGTGTGGCATAGCTGCGCATCAGCATGATCCATCCCTCGACATCACCGGGATCGCTTTCGAGGCGGCTTGCCAGTCGCTCCACCATGGCTTCGGCCATGTCCTGCTGTTCGACCGGGCTGAGCGTGGCCGCCGCCGCCATCTGTTCCTGTGTTGGACCCGGGATGCCCGATATGGCGGAGCTTGGCAGGATGTCTCGTGTCGCGCTGGCGCGCGCAATCCGCTCTTCGGTTGCGATGCCGTGAAGCTGCCCGACTTGCTGGATCGTGCGGACCAGGTCGGTCTCCCAAGGGGCGCCGGGCGGCGTGTCTGCGAGCAGGGCCAGCCAGTCGGTAATCGCGCCTTCATGATCTTCGGCGAGATCCTTCTCGACCGCCAGGAAATAGCGCGCCCGCGGGTCCGAGGCATCGAGTTCGATCGCGCGGCGGAAGGCATTGAGAGCGTGTTCGGGCAAGGGCTCGTCCTGGCTCGCCATCACGCGCGCCTCGCCGAGCGAGGACCACAGCACTGCCGTTTGCGGCTCCGCGTCGGTGGCGCGTTCATAGGCTTCGGCGGCTTCGGCAAACATGTTCTGCGAGAAATAGCTGAAGGCCAGCTGTTGCCAGGCAAGGGCATCGTTCGGCGAGGCTTCCGCCGCGGCACGCAATTCGTCGAGCGATGGAGGCGTATCGGGCTCCGTATCCGAGACCAATGGAGCCTCGTCCTGCAGGTCTTCGTCCGACTGAATCCGCCAGCCGATCGCCCCGGCAAGCACGACCAGCGCCAGCACGATGAATAGTGCCGGCCTGCGCCACATTGGTGTCTCATTCATGTTCAATGGAATCCCCGATTTGACTTGCACCTTGATGCTCTGGCCTATTGAAAAGCACTGCTTCTGCGTGTTTTCAATGCAGGTGCTTTAGGGCATAAGCGTTCTTGGGGGGACGGTAATGGCGTCAGGTCCAGACCGGGTATCAGTGGCTATTGTGGGTTCCGGGCCAGCTGGGCTGAGCGCCGCGGCCCATGCCGCTCACCTCGGCATGACCCATGTCCTGATCGAGAAGACGGACCACCTCTCCGACACGATTTTCAAGTACCAGAAGGGCAAGCACGTGATGGCTACGCCCAACAATCTGGTGCTGCGTTCCGACCTCGATTTCGACGCCGGCAGCCGGGAGACAATTCTCGGCATCTGGGATCGCCAGATCGAGGAGCAGAAGGTCAATGTCCTGTACAAGTCGGAGGTCGTGGCGATCACCGGTGAAAAGGGCGATTTCACCCTTGAAATCAAAGGGTCGGCTCCGCTCAAGGCGGACAATGTCGTGCTCGCTATCGGCACGCAGGGCAATCCGAACCTGCTGCGGATTCCGGGCGTCGAACTGGAAAGCGAGCTGCCGAAAATCCAGTACCAGCTGGACGATCCGAGCGAGTATTTCGACGAGCATATCACGGTCATCGGATCGGGCGATGCAGGCATCGAAAATGCCCTCGGCCTGGCCGCCGATGCGGCCCAGCGAAACCATGTAACGATCCTCAATCGCCGTGCCGATTTTGCCCGTGCGAAGGGAGCCAATGTCAAGCTGCTGGAGGAGGCGGAGGCCGATGGCCGCATCTCCGTCATGCGCGAGACAAGCCCGCATGAGGTGCGCCCCGGAGAGCTGGTTCTCGACACGCGCGATGGCGAACAGGTGATTCGTTGCGACCGGATCATTGCCCGCATGGGCTCCAAGCCGCCGCGCGCCTTCGTCGAAGGAGCCGGAGTCGGCTTTGCGAGCGATGCGCCCGATGCCTTTCCTTCGCTGACGCCGACTTTCGAGACGACCAAGAACGGCATCCATGTGATCGGCGCTCTGGCTGGCTACCCGCTCATCAAGCACTGCATGAACCAGGGCTATGACGTGATCGAATTCCTGAACGGGAATACCGAGCTCAAGCCTGCCGACCAGCCCATCCTCGAAGAGAAATTTGCGGGACTTCCCGGCGGCCGCTCGGTTGAGGGCTGGCTCGAAGTGATCGGCAACAATGTGCAGATTTTCAAGGAAGTCTCGCCGCTGCAATTGCGCGAGCTCCTGCTCGATTCAAACGTTCGGTTTTTCGCCCCGGGCGAGGTGGTCTTCACCCGCAACGAACCGGGGTCCTCCATGTTCGCCATTGCCCAGGGCTCGGTGGCGGTCGAGGTCAATCCCGAGGACCCATCGGTCACCGTGCCGATCGGTGAAGGCTCGATTTTTGGCGAAGTCGGCCTGATTTCGGGGCGCCGCCGCGGTGCCACGATCCGCGCGGCAGAGCCGCTGGTAGTGGTCGAATTGTCGCGCACGGCCGCGCTCAAGCTGATCGCAACCGTGCCCAGTGCGGGCGATGTGGTGAACCGCATCTCGATCGAACGGCAATTGCTGCAGATGTTCGGTTCGGGCCTGACGCCCCAGGACGTGGCATCCTTGGTCGGAGCCGCTGAAGTACAGGACGTGCGCGCTGGCCAGGTCGTCGTCCAAGAAGGTGCGGAAGACAAGGACTTCTTCGTCATTCGCCGCGGATCGATGATCGTGGAGAAGGATATCGGCGGCAAGCCGGTCTTCCTCTCCTACCTGCCTGCCGGTTCCTATTTCGGCGAAATGGCGGTGATCGATGGGTCCAAGCGTACCGCCAGCGTGAAGGCTGCGATCAAGTCCGAAGTCGTGCGTTTCCCGGGCGAGGCATTCAACGCCCTGCTCGAAGCCAAGCCGAAGCTGCGCGAACGGGCGCTGGAGGACATGGCGGGCCGCCGCGAAATCACCGCTTTCGTCGAGGCGCGCAAGGATAGTTTCGGCTCTGCTGCGGACCTTTATTCGGAAACCGCGCAATTCCTCGTCGATAACGGGCTTGGCGAAGCAACCGACGTGCTGCTGATCGACGAGACGCTGTGCGTCGGCTGCGACAATTGCGAGAAAGCCTGCGCCGACAGCCATGAAGGGCTTTCTCGGCTCGATCGCGAGGCCGGGCGCACCTATGCGCACCTCCACGTTCCGACATCCTGCCGCCATTGCGAGCACCCGCATTGCATGGCCGATTGTCCGCCAAACGCGATTCAGCGTGGCCCTGACGGCGAGGTGGTCATCAACGAGACCTGCATCGGCTGCGGCAATTGCCAGCGTAACTGTCCTTATGGCGTGATCCGCATGGACGCCAAGCCGCCGGAGAAACCGGGCCTGTTGTCATGGCTGTTCTTCGGTTCAGGGCCGGGCCCGGGCGAGGCCAGCTATTCGTGGCGCAAGAAGAAGGCCGAGGAGCAGGGCATCGAAAGCGCCAAGCTGGCGATCAAGTGCGACATGTGTTCGGGCATTGAAGGTGGCCCCGCCTGCGTGCGGGCCTGCCCCACCGGTGCGGCCATTCGTGTGGCGCCGGAGAAATTCCTCTCCGTCACGCAGGAAGGGGGGCTCGATTGATGGCAAGCGTCGCCGAAGAAGATACCGGCCGTCGCGAAAGGCAGAGCGATCACGAAGGCTTCCTCGCGCACAAGCGCATGCGCTGGTTGAAGATCGCGACCGTCATTAGCCTGGTGGCGATCATAGCCTATGCGCTGATCGACGTGACGCCGCGCCCCAATGGCGGCAGCTGGTATGGCTATACGCTCGGGACCATCGGCGCGTTGCTGATCGTCTGGCTGGCATTGCTCGGCATCCGCAAGCGCAAGATGACCGCGGGCAAGTGGTCGCTCAAGGCCTGGACCAGCGCGCATGTCTATCTCGGCCTTGCGCTGATCGTGATCGCCACGCTGCATACCGGTTTCCAGTTCGGCTGGAACGTGCACACGCTGGCCTACACGCTGATGATGATCGTCATCCTGTCTGGGATCTACGGTATTTCGGTCTACGCGACCCTGCCGGTGAAACTGTCGAACAATCGCCGCGAGATGACGCAGGCGCAAATGCTGGAAGCGCTGTCGGCGATCGATCGCCAGCTCGATACGGCGGCACAGCCGCTTGGCCGGCAGGATACCGACCTTGTCATTGCCGCGCTCGAGCAGGATCCCTTCTCCTTCGGCCTGCGCGCGCGCCTGTCGGGCAAATATCCCTCGTGCCGGACACAGGGCGCGCTCGAACGCATGCCCGAAAACGGCACCGATCCCGACGAGGAAAAGGTGCTCTCGCTGCTACGCAAGCGCAAGGCGCAGCTGGACCAGATCCGCCGGCATATGCGCATCAAGGCGATGCTGGAAGTCTGGCTCTATATCCATGTGCCGGTCACGATCGCGCTGCTTGCAGCGCTGACCGCGCATATCGTTAGCGTTTTCTACTATTGGTGAGGCGGTGATGGACTTCCGGATACGTACCATCGATTTCACCGCCGCCGGTCGCGAGATCGTGCGTGAGCGCGATGTTTCTGCCGAGCAGATCGGGATCGGCCGCGCCTCCACCAACGCCATCCACCTGCCGGACCTGGCGGTCGAGCAGGAGCATGTCCGCATCACGCCCACGGGTAGCGGCACTCTGAGGCTCGAGGCTTCCGGTTCGCTCGGCTTCACGCTGGATGGCCGGAGCACCTCTTCGGCCACGCTCGATCCGTCCAAGGGCGGGGAGCTCGGCGTCGGCTCCTACCGTCTCGGCTTCGCAACCGAGGGCGATGGCTGCGTGGTCATTACCGTCAAACAGGCGGAACCTGATTCCGGCGAGGCCAAGGATCGCCTGCGCGGCTTCTCGCTGGTCGAAACCTTGCCCGGCAAGCGCGTCATGGCCTGGAGCGGTGTGGTCGTCATCCTGCTGGCCTTCCTCGCCATCCCTATCTTCACCCATTTGACCCGCGCCGAGGTCGAGCCCGAACTTGAAGGCGAAGGCGCGGTGATGATGGATGCCAGTTGGAGCACGGGCGCCCTTTCCTCGGTCCATCACGGGCTGGAGGACAATTGCGAGGCCTGCCATGTGCAGCCCTTCGAGGCTGTGCGCGACGAAACCTGCCTGACCTGCCATGAGGGCATTGCAGACCATGCCGCAGACGAACGCATGGCGCTGGGCATGCCTGAGCCGAGCGGCGGCGATGCCCTGCTGTGGAGCGTAGCCCATGCCTTCGGCAAGCCGGGACCGGGCGCCTGCACCGATTGCCATACCGAGCATGAAGGCGCCGGCCGGATGGAGCCTACTGCGCAGCAATTCTGTTCCGACTGTCACGAAACGCTCGATGCCCGATTGACCGATACGGCACTCGGCAATGCGCGCGATTTCGGAGAGATCCACCCTGAGTTCAAGGCGCTGGTCCGCCCGGCACAGGGTGCCGATCCGGTGCGCATGTCGCTGGCCAACAACCCGGTTGACTGGAACGGTTTGCGCTTCCCGCATGACGTGCATCTCGATCCCGAAAGCGGCGTGACGCAGATGGCGCGGCGTCTCGGCGGAGATGCGGGCTATGGCGAAATGCTCGAATGTTCGAGCTGCCACACGCCGACGGCGGATGGCGTGCGCTTCCTGCCGGTTAGCATGGAAGAGAATTGCGAGGTCTGCCACAGCCTTGTCTATGACCGTGTCGGCACGACCTTCCGTACGCTCAGCCATGGCGATGTCGAGCAGGTCGAGGCCGACCTTCTGGCGGCGGACCGCAGCCCGCGCGGCGCGGTGGTAACAGGACGCCGCCGTCCCGGAGAGTTTGCCGAGGATGGGCTCTATTACGGCAATTTCACCAATGTCACCCCGGCCGTGCTGCGCTCGACCGCGCTCGACGAGGATGGGTTATGCGGCGAATGCCACCTGCCCGGGACTGCCGAGGAGGGCGTGCTGGAAGTGGCTCCCGTCACCCAGACGGCGCGCTTCTTCAGCCATGGCTGGTTCGACCATGCCGCCCATGTGCAGGAAGATTGTGCATCCTGCCATGCGGCGGGGACTTCGGCTTCGGCGACGGATTTGCTGCTCCCGACCATGCTTTCCTGCCGCGACTGTCACGAGGGCGAAGCTTCGCTCACAGCGGAGGTCCCGTCGGGATGTGCCATGTGCCACAGCTACCATCCGCGAGAGGGGGCAGCTGCTGCTCCGCCGCGCATAGCCGGGAACCTTCCTTGAAGGTGGAGCTTGTCTGCAGAGGTCCGCAAAGGGCCTGTAACAGGGAGAGCGCGGGATGATCATCGCGCAGATGACGGATATCCATATCGGTTTCGAGCCAGAGGCTCGGCCGGAGGAGCTGAACAGGCAGCGTTTCCGGGCAACGCTCGACCGCCTGCTGCGCCAGCCGAACACGCCCGACATGCTAATCTGCACGGGCGACATTACCGATCGCGGCGATGAAGAGAGCTTTGCCCGCACGGCGGAATTGCTCGGCGAATGCCCGTTTCCTGTGCACATGATGGTGGGCAATCACGACAGCCGCGAGGGCCTTGTGTCGGCTTTCCCAGACACGCCGATGAATGACGGTTTCGTGCAATGGACGATCGAGCAGGATGGTTTGCTCATCGTCTTGCTCGATACGCTCGAGCCCGGTCGCCATGGTGGTGCCTTCTGCGAAAAGCGGAGGGACTGGCTGCGCGCGACGCTGGAGGCCAAGCGCGACATGCCGACGGTCATCTTCATGCACCACCCGCCCGTAGTGGCGGGCATCGGCTGGATGGATCCGCGGCCTGACGAGAAGTGGATTCTCAACCTTGGCTGCGCGCTTGAGGGGATGACGCAGGTGCAGGCGATCCATTGCGGCCATCTGCACCGCCAGATTACGACCGGATTCTGCGGCATCCCGTTATCGGTAACGCCTTCTGTGGCGCCACTGGTGGCGCTGGATTTGCGGCCCATTTCCGCCGAGAAGCCCGATGCCCGCGCGCTCATCACCACCGAGCCGCCAACCTATGCGCTGCATCGCTGGGAGGATGGCAAGCTGGTGTCGCATTACGAGCGGATCAGCGACTGGGATGTGCTGGCTTTCTACAACCCACATCTCCAGCCGATGATCCGCGAAATGGAACGCGAAAAGCTGGAGGGGTAGGGCTGGCCAGCCTCAGGTCGATAGCGAGATTTTACGCACTGCGCGCCGGACCGGTGGCGGGATCCTCTTGAAGCCTGCGGCGTCGAACCAGGCATCGGGCCAATCCTTGAAACGCAGGTCGAGAGAGCCGTAATCGGGGTGCTGTCGCATCGCCGACACGGTCAGCATCTGTCCCAGGTCCGGCCCCGAGGGCGGGAAGCTCATCAGCGGATAACCGTCGCTGTCGAACCAGATACCGACCAGGCAGACAGCCATATCGTTTACTTGCCACTGCATGTCACAACTCCGTCAGTTGACACACCGGCCAATCCGACATCGCTCTCCAGCAGGGAGTTTCTATCACAGGCTGCGTCGCTTGGGGTTAGTGCGGCGCCGGGAAGGGGGAATTATCCCCCGCTACCGTTGCGCGCCAGCACCGGTCCGCGGCCCGGCACCCAGGCGGTCATGTCGACCTCGTCGCTCACGCGATAGGGAATGCCGCTATCGTTGAGGAACAGCCGCTCCATCTCCTCGCGGTTGAACGGGCGCGAGCCCACGCGGCCGAAAATGGCGATCTGGCCGCCCGTTTCGTCCACTGCACGGTCACGGTCGAGGCCCTTCGACATGGACAGGGCGGGGCTGGGCGTGCTGGCCCAGGCGATCAGCTCGGGCATGGGCGCGGGGCTGAAGCCATAGAAGTTTGGCTGGCTGTCCGGGCTGGTCAGCTGCAGCACTTTCACGCCGTTGCGGCCATCGGCGACATAGGCGAAGAGCGTCGCATTGGTGGAGGCGACCACCACATCCTCGACATCGTTCATCGTGCCGCCCAGCGTCTCGCGCTTGTAGACCTGCGGGGCGAGCGGCCGCGTCACGTCGACGATCACGAGGCCCTCCTGCTTGCCGGCGACATAGGCATAGGTGCGCGCGACATAGATGCGTTGCCCGTCGGCCATGGGCACCGTGCCTTCGGGCCGCGCCACCGGATTGCGCAGATTGGTGACGTCGAACAACTTGAGGCCTTCGGCATCGGTCACCCAGAGATAGCGGAACTGTACCGCGCTGGCGCGGGCATCGTCCATCTCGCGAACGGCGGAGAGCTGCGGATCGAGCGGGTCGGACAGGTCGACCACCACCAGGCCGATATCGGCGGTGACATAGGCGATCTCGCCCGCCAGAGTGATGTGCCGTGCGCCGTCGAGCACGCCATTGGGGTTCCAGGCATAGGCGCCGCCGGCCAGCTCGGCACGGTGCAGGTCGTTATTGCGCAGTTCCTGGTCCGCGAAGGTGTTGACGTTGACGAGGATCAGGCCCTCCGACGCATCGGTGACGACGGCGTAATCGTAGATCGGCAGGAAGTCCTGCTCCTGGTTCATCTCGCGCATCATCTCTGTATTGCGGTCTGGCGCGATGGCCTGGTTTGTCGGGATCGCCATGCAGGTGGCGTTCTCTGTTCCGACATGGGAATCGTGACCCAGCGGGCTGAACGGGGCAGTAATGATCCGCTCGCCGAAGCCCTTATTGGCAATCGAGGCGATATCGTAGACGCGGAAGCCGCCGCGCCCTTCTGCCACGAACATGTATTCGCCGCGCATCTGCAGGCAGCGCACGGCATCGCGCGTGCCTTCCACTACGTTGGCAAACTGTTCGAAGGGATGCGTTTCGCCCGACAAATCCTCGTCGACAAGGTCGCCGCGAGTCCAGTCCTTCAACTCGCGGTCGTTGTCTTCGACATGCATGCGCCAGTAATCGGGATAGGCGTAGCGGTGCAGGTAGGAACCGATCACGGCCTGCGGCTCGTCCCATTCGGTGACGCGCGTGGCCTGGAAGCCGGTTTCGAGACCGGTCCAGGCATTCATGCCCACGAAGTTCACGAAATTGGTGCCGAGTAGCAGGGTCTGCGCCATGATGGCGTTATTGTCCTCGTTTTCGGACAGGTGACAGTCGCTGCAGGTCTTGGTTTCGGTCAGGCGGACGGTGTGCGGGAAATGCGGTGCGAAAGCCTGGCTGGAGAAGCCGACCGAGCTGATCGGCGGCTGCTGAATGTAGATACGCTCGCGATTGATATTGGTGGAGGACAGCACCAGCGCGGAGGATGAACGAACCGGGGCGATCTGGTTGCCCTTGGTGGTCTGGTGGATGCCCAGCTGGAACATCTGGTCGCGCGCGACCTGCGGGTTGTAGGTCGCGAAGTTGCGCGTCGTCTCGCCTTCATAGCGGTGCACGCTGGACTGCCAGTTTGCCTCGATCGGCAGATGGCACCCGCCGCAGGAGGTGGTCCAGGAAAGGTGGCAGGTGAAGCAGGCCATGTCGTCATCGCCATGCGCCCGGTCATCCGGCTCGATGCCGAGGCCGAATTCGAAATTGCCCGTTTCTGCGCCACTACGGCTCATCAGCTTGGCACGCGCCGACTTGGCGTTGAAGCCCGGGCTTGCCGGGTCGACGCTGTCGCGCACCAGGCTAACTTCCCATTCGAGTGAGGGATCGACGATGGAGCGCTGGATCAGCACGCGCCTGCCGGCATCATTGTCGACCCATTCGAAGCGGCGGCGGCCGTCCGGGTTGCGGATCAGGGCAAGGTCGTGGCCTTCGGGCGGTGCTGCAGGGCCGGAAGTGCGCAAGGTCGGATAGGCATCGGCAGTGCCGTGGCAGTCCTTGCAGCCGATCTCGATGGCGTTAGCAACCTCGCCATAGATCAGGCCATTGCCGTGGCTGTCCTGCGAGAAGTGGCAATCGGCACATTGCATGCCGTTCTCGGCATGGATGCTCATCATGTGCACGGCATTGCCGGGGTTCACGCCGGGCTCGACAAACTGGCCTTCGCCTTCGCGGCGCCATTTCTCGGGATCGTCATTGGGGACGATATTGCCATCGGCATCGAGGAGGTTGCCCTCCCGGTCGCGCTTGAAGATGGCGCGGAAATTCCAGCCATGGCCGTGATAATCGCCGAACTGCGTGTGCTCGAGCTCGGAATTGAGATCATAGACATTGCGCAGGAAATCAATGTCGGACCACAATCCGCGCGGGGCTGCGCCTTCGGGGTTGCGATCGTTGATGGCGCGCACTTCCTCTGCGGTGGGATAGCGCTGCTCGAGGAAGGTCTCGCGATATTCCTCGTCGCTCATGCCTTCGGGGCGCGGCGTACGATTTTCCGGCCCCGGCCACATGAAGGGCGCATCGCTCTCATAGTCCCACATCGTGTAGCCGAGATAGGAATTCAGGAAGATGTTGGGCTGGTGCATGTGGCAGTTCATGCACTGGCTGGTCGGGATGGCGCGGGTGAAGACGTGCTGCAGCGGGTGGCCGCGCTCGCGTTCGGGAGCATCCTCGCCATGGCCGTCATCGTGATCCTCGTCGCCGGGGCCCTTGAGTGCGCCGTGACCGGTCGACGAACCGTGCTCGTCACCATGGCCGGCAACATCGTCATGCAGTTCCATGATCTGGTCGGCGATGGTCGGATCGATGGTGATCGACTGCCCGTCGCGGCCATATTGCGCATAGATCAGCGAGTGGCGCGGCTCGCGATCATTGGCATAGACAACGTGGCAGGAAGAGCAGCCCGAATGGCGATAATCGCCCGGCTGGTCATTCGTGCCCATGAACCAGGTGAAGGGATCGTTGAGGCGGGTCTTGTGGATGTTGAGCACCGGGATGGCGGCGCGCAGGCCCGTGGCGAGGCCGCGGTTCGACTGGCGCAGGTCCGGGCGACCCGGCTCTTCGAGGCGCTGGATAAGACCGGTCGGATTGGGCAGGCCGATCTCGGGGAACTGGCTGGCAATATTGCGTCCGCCGCGTTCGAACACGCGGAACACATCTGCCGGCGGGACCACGTGCCAGGTCGGCAGCGGGTAGAGCGCGGCCAGGGCACCGCGAGCCTCCTGCTCGGCAGTGATGGTGCCGAAGGGCGCGCCGGGGCTCTGGATCAGGGCAGGTTCGCCATCGCGCGTATAGGCTTCGCCGATGACGTAGTTCTTGAAGGGCAGGATGCCGTTATTGTAGCTGGCGCCGCCCCACAGCATGGCGCCCGATGCCATGAGCGATCGTTCGGCCGCTTCGATCACCGGCAGGTGGCAGGCACCGCAGGCCTCGCGCGCCACGCGGTAGTCGCTCGGATTGACGAACTTTACGAATTCGGGGGCTTCGTTGTTCAGCAGGGCGTAGCTGCGTTCCGGATTGGCCGAGCTCGGATAGTGCCAGCTTTCCGGCAGGGTCGGCAGCACATGGGCCGCCTCGCGCGCGGCGACATAGTCCGGATGATCGTAGTCGAGCTCGCTATTGCCGAAGATCTCCGCATTGCCGCCATGGCAGTCCGTACAGCCGATCCGCACCGCGTCGCTTTGGTGCATGGTCGGCGCATCGGTGCGCACGTGACAGGAATAGCAGCCTTCGGACTTGGCCATCATCTGCTCGAAGCTCTGGTTCTGCGGGGCAGGCGGCGCGGTCACCAGGCTGTAATCGCGCTCCACCGGCGTTTCCCCGCCTCCGGCCGCACGCAGTTCCTGCCCGCCGACCAAGGCAGCCGCGGCGGCGATCAGGCCCAGGGCCAGAGAAAGATGGCGCTTCGCAAGCATCAGTAGCTCAAGGTCACATTGGCGAGGACAGAGAAGTAGGTGTCGCTGTCCCCGAGGTTGTCATAGATATCGCGGAAGCCGTCGCCCGATACCAGCGCGGCCGCGGACAGGCGCGCGACGATGTTCTGCGTTGCCTTGGGGCGCCAGATCGCCGAAGCGGACAGGTCCCAGCCGATATCGCGCGGAATGCTGCCTTCGACGCGCAATGTCTCGAGCACGGTCGTGTCTTCGAACCACAGATGGTTGGCATTGGTCGACACGCGCAGTTCGGGCGAGATATCGAAATCCGCACCCGCGCCGACCAGCATCAGGCCCGGATTGTTGAAATTGGACTGGCCCTGCTCCTTCGAGCTGCGCAGCGAATTGAGCAGCCCGTTGCGGCCATTGACGCTGATCACGCGGCCGCCGCCGGCAAAGGGCAGCGTCTGGCGGATCCAGTAGGACGTATCGGCCCCGGCAAAGACGGGGTTCTCGAAAATCGCGTCGAAGCCGGTTTCGCTGTCGTCGAACGGGTCGCTGTCGCCGCTGGCATAGGCGCCTGAAAGGCGGAAGCGCATCCAGTCGCGGTCATAGCTCAGTTCGGCAGCATAGAATTGCGCGTTGATATCGGCCGGGCGGTCGGTGAAGAAGTTGTTCCGGTCCTCGCCCAGCGCCCAATAGGCGCTTGCGGTAACATTGATGCGGCCGATCCGGCCATCGGCATTGTAGCCGAGATAGACGACATCGTAATCGCGTCCGCGCAGCGTGCCGAGCAGCGCCGGGCGCACGGGGAAGCCATTGTCGTCGATCTGCAAGTCGTCGCCTTCGCGATTTATGTTGTAGACCACGGTGACCTGGCTGGTCAGCGCCGGGATCAGGAAATCCTGGCGATAGACATTGGCGAGGAAGACGAAATCGTCGCGCGGCGTCTGCAGCACGGCGTTGAGGCCGCTATTGGTATCCTTTTCCAGCCGCCAGAAGGCGCCCAGATTGTACTGAAAGCGGTTGTTGTCGCGCGTGCCGAACAGGCGGAAGCCGAGCTGGTTGTCGTTGAACAGGAAGCCGCGAAAATCCGCCTGGAAGGGCTGGATGCCGATGCGAAAGCTGTCGAAATCGTAGCGATCCGAGGTGTTGCGGATGTGATAGTCGAAGAAGGCTTCCTGCACGCCCAAGAACTGGTCGGTTCGGTGGCTTGGCTTGCTCGGTTCGACATGCAGAACGCGCCGCTCGGGCACGTCGACATAGTTGATGTTGTAGGCCAGCGTCACACGGTATTCGACGTCTGGCGGCTTGTAGGCGGTCGAGCCCTTGAGCAGTGCGAACCCGGCGATGAAGGTCTGCGAAAGCACGGTCGAGAAATCATTGCCGAATACGTCGAGCCTGTCGGCATCCTCGGTCGTCTGCACGCCCACGGGAATGGGGAAGCTGCGCGGCTCGTACACCGTGTCGCTGATCGCATTGAGGACGAAGAACCATTTGCCTTCCTCCAGCCCGAGGAAGGAGGGGGTGATGCAGCGGGCGCTGCCATAGGGCGGCTCGGTCCCGGCGATCTCCGCCGCATTGCGGGCCGCTTCGCGCCGCTCGCGCTCTTCGGGTGAATTGACGCAGATCGGGCGGTCGCCCTTGTATGTGTTCTGGTTGTAGGGATCGAGCGGGTCCTCGGTCACCAGGCCGAGGTTCTGGATCAGGCGCCAGCGATCGGGAATGGGGATCTGGTCGGTCGGGAAAGCCTGCGGCGGCGGTGCCCGCACCGCGCCCGGATTGTCCTGCGTAACCGGATCGGGAAGTTCCTCGTTATAGCCGGGCCGCTCGCGCCCATCGATGATGTCGGGATCGACAGGCTCGGTGGGCGGATCACTCTGCGTTCCCAAACCCCCGGACGGCGCCTCGCCTTCATAGGCGGGCTGCGAAACCGGATGAATTTCCTGCCCGGCCATCTCGGCATGCAGCAGGAGGGGGAGGAGGAAGATCGAATCCATTACAGCCCCTCGCAGACATTCTGCTCGGAGGTGTCGAGGAAGGGGGCGAAGGGGCAGTTAATGTAGCGCAGGCGCACCTGCCGGCCATCGACATTGACCACGATGCGGTCGGCTCGGATGGCGGGGTCGGCATTGCCGATCGTGCCCAGGCGCACTCCGGCATTGTGCAGGCCGAGGAAGCTGACCATGTCGTCCTGGTCGATACCGTCACCCGAAACGCCGATCCCGCCGACAAGCTGGTTGCCGCGATAGATCGGCACCGAGCCGGGGAAGATCTGGATGCCATTGGCCAGCCGCCGCTGTCCCGGTGCAACTTCGGGCACCAGCGTGCAGCCTACCGGCGTGTCCGCGCTCGCGCCGTCGGAGGCGATGAAGGCGACATGCGCGCCGATATTGGGCGTGACGAGATCGGTCTGCAGGCCCACGGCGAAGGGGCTGAACAGGTCCGTATCGGTCACCGAAAGCGGGCCGGGCGCCTGCCCGACTTCGCCATCGGGGAAATAGGGGCGCGAGAGATTGCCGCCCGAGCGGTCGGCAAAGGCGTGCGTGCCGGTCAGCGCATCGGGCGCATCGAGGAAGTCGCGCACGCGCTGCACATAGGAAGGAACATCGGCGACATCGGGCACGACGGGCGTTGCCAGCAATTGCTGTGCCGCGACCGGGTTGGAGAAGAAGGTTGCGGTGCGTGCCTTTTGCAGGCTCACATCGGTGCCGAAGAGCGGCCCGTCGGGTGAGCGGACAATGCCGAGCACCGCGCCGTGCGTATCGACCACGCTGACGGTTGCCTGCATGCGGCTGTCGAGCGGGCGGCGGATCTGCGCGCGGGCGCGGGACAGGACGCCGAAGGCTTCCTCCATGATCGCGCGGACCTCGTCCTCGGTCAGCGGGGAGGGATTGTCCGACCCGTCGGTCCCGCCGCGAATGGGGAAGCGTGGATTGCCGCTGCCATCGGTCAGGACGAAGGCATTGGAATTGGAGAACTCGCTCGGCTTGGCCGCACGCACGCCCGATGCCTCGCTGCCATAGGCGACGCCGGCCCTGATCGTTCCGTCCGAATAACCGGACACCGGCACCAGCATGCCGGGCGCGGAGGCGAAATTCGTCGAAAGCGTCCCCAATTGCTGCGGTGTGGCATCGCTGAAGCGCAGGGCGGTGCCGTCCACGAAGATGCGATCCGCAAGGATGTCTGTCGGCGGGGTGAAACCCTGCGTTCCAGCAAGGGCAATCGCCTCTTCGTCGTCATTCTCGATATCGAGGATATTGGTGTCGAAGCCGTAATCCCCGTCACCCATAATGCCGATGCCGCCAACGACCACGCCATTCTTGTAGAGCGGCAGACCGCCGGGGTCGGCGGCGAGGCCGAGCGGTGAGCGCTTGGGCCCGATCAGTGCGCCAGGGCCGCCTCCAGCCTGGTAACGCTGGCTGAGGTCGGAACAGGGCAGCTGGCTGAACTGCACCCCGAATAGCGGTCCGCTTTCGAGGCCGGCCGTGGAGGGCGCGGGCGGGAAATGCTCTTGCACGATCTGGCTGGCCGTGCGGCTGGAGAAGGCGTTGCCGCCACTCGAGAGATAGGCGCCGGTCAGCGCCTTGGCGATGGCGGCAGCGCTGGCGGGAACCATGGCGCCCTGCAGGCCGATCTCGCTGCCCGGTGCGGCATTGCCGCCGAGACGCTGCGTGGAAAGCTGCGTCATGTCGGGCGCGCCATCCATCTTGAAGACAGCCAGCACATTGCCGACCCTGTCGGTCACCGCGATGTAGGAGGGCAGGCCCCGCGCAGCTGCTTCGCCGGCAGCCTGGGCGATGATCTGCTGGACTTCGGCAACGGTCAGCGATTCCAGCGCGGGCGGGGTGAAGAGCGGTGCGTCCGGCGCTGGTGCAGGAGCGGGCGTGCCTCCGCCATTGCCCGCATTGCCGCCGCCAGCAGCGCCACCGTCGACACCTCCGCCGCAGCCGGTCAGGACCAGCGCGGCGCTCGCCAGGAATGCTGTCGCCCCCCGCATGCGCATTACCGCAGGCGTCCGATCGCGTTGACCGCATTGCCTATGGCGGAGCGGAATTCCGCCGGGTTGTAGCTCTCCGGCGTGCGCACGGCCTGGTAGGCGCGGTTGATGTCGGCGCGGATTCCCGCCGCCGCGCCAACCGTGATCCGTCCACGCGTTACCAGGGCGTTGAGCAGTGTATCCACGGCCATCACCGCCTGGGCCGAACCGGCGTAATCGGTGAAGCGGCTGGAGGTGACGCGCCCGCCGATCGTTTCGATCACTTCGAAAGCGTCATTGCCGCCATAGGAGCGCGCGGCGAGGGCATCGGACAGGCGCGCCGCCTCGCTGCGCAGCGCCATGGCGGCCTGCTGCGCGGGAGCGCGACCTTGTTGCATCGCGCCATGGAAGTTGCGGCTGGCGGAACGGAAAGCCTCGGCCCGTGTCGGCGCCAGCGCCTGCGCCACGGCATCGAGCATGATGATGTTCTCATCGTTGAAAGGAGGCTGGCCGAAGGGGATGGGCCGCTGTGGATTGGTCTCGAATGTCAGGCGCCGCTCTGGCCCGTCGGTGATCGCCCGGTGGCAGGAATGGCAATCGTAGAAATAGAATTCGGGGAACACGCCCTCTGTCGCGAGATCGGGACGGGCATAGAGGTCGGTCGCGCGGGCAACAGCCTCAGCCTGGCCCACGGCCCACAGCTGTACGCTGTCAGTGCCGCCCTTGCGCTCAAGATAGTCGCCATCGGCATCGTGATGCTGCTGGAATGCGCTGAACAGGTCGAGCTCGAAGGAAATGCGCGGATGGCCGGCGGCCATCATCGCATGGGTGACGAATTGCCCCTCATCGGCGCTGCCATAATGGCAATCGAGGCAGATGCGAGCGCGGGTCTGCGGCAGTTCTAGCGGGGTCAGCCCGTTGGCGACATTGGCCGGATGCGTGCCGCCCACTTCATAGTGCGTAGCGATCCAGCCTGCCGCCGCGCCGTGGCAGCTCTCGCAGCCCACGCCGTCCTCCATGTGGAAGCGCGGACCCTGCTGGGAGACCGGGACGAAGGTGGAATGGCATCCAAGGCATTCGCTGCGCGAAGTGGCGTTCTCCCAGCCTAGCGACTGCGCGATCTGCCTGCCGCGGCGGCCCGCCAGTACCGCATAGGCGCGGCTGTGAGCCCCGCTGACCGCACTCGGCTCCTGCCAGGTGGCGATCTCGTCCTGCCGGACGACGGCGCCATTGCCCTCGCTACGACCATGGCAGGTCGATCCTGCGCAGGAGGCAACGCCTGTATAGGAGTAGGAGTTCTGCGCGGTTGCGCTTTCCGCATGAGGGAAGCCGGTCAGAAGGGCCGAAGCGGCCAGCACGACACCTGCAGAGAGCGGAAGAACGATACGCGCGCGCCAGCCATCGGCTGTCAGAATGCTCCGCCACGCGCGTCTGCTCATCGCTTTCCCCCCAAGTTCGCACCCGATGGACCCTCACCCATCATGGCGCCGGATGGCCCCGTGCCACCCCTGTGCTGCCACGCCTGCGCCCTTGGGTGCAAGCCCGGCAGCGATACTCCTTGTCAGCCCATCATCGCATTGGTCATCACGTCAAGCTGCACTGTGCAGCCATTGGCAATGAACAACTCGGCTGCCGCCTCGGGCGATTCCGGTGCTTCTCCGGTGAATACGAATTCTACTTGCACTGCCCCCGCACCCGTCGGAGCGCCAAGCTGGTAGGTCGTGCCCTCGGCCGGCGGATTGTCGGCATTCCAGCTCGCCAGCATTTCGCCAGCCTCGAAGCTGATTTCGGTGGCCATGCCGTCAGCCGATATCTCATAGGTGCTGTCGGCCTGCGTATCGGCGCGCCAGAACTGCACATTGTCAGGGCCGGGCAAGCAGATCTTGCCCGAGGTTTCGACATCGACATACCACAGGTTCGGGTTGCTGATCTCGACCACCGTCGCGCCGCGCACGGCACCCGTCCGCGCCCTTGTCTGAGAGCGCTGCCGGGTCAGGTTGGCAAAGGTGCTGCTCTGGCTGCTGCCACTGCTGGAGAGCATCTGGACGCCCGGGCCGCGCAGGATACGGGTTCCGCCATTCTCGAGCACCGTCAGCGTATCGCCATCGCGCAGTGTAATCCGTTCACCGGAATCGATCTGCCTGCCGACGGGATACTCCCCTGCAGAGGGGCCGCTCGATGCGACGACGACACCGGCCAGCGCGGCGGCGGGCATTAGCGCAAGGCCTGCGACACTCGCCGAAAGGCTGGCGATGATTCCCTTACCCCAAGACATGGCTATCTTCCTCATTCTGATCCGGCATGGCTGTAACAAATTTTGAAGTAGCTTGTCAGCCGGGTTGGTTCGGTATTTGGCGGCCTTATGGGCCTCGATATGAATTGCGTGTGACTTGAGCGTGCAGGTTTGGCTTACTTGCTCGTGAGGACATGTGCACCTGCTTCGTTCAGATCCTTGCTGCGTTCCAGCAAGGCCTGCAAAGCCTCGTCTTGCGGATGACGGGCGCAGATTTCTCCAAGCAGCTGTAATGCCGCGCTTTGATCGGTTGCGAGCATGTCTACCGCGCGGCGCAATTCCTCGCGGTCCTGCTCGGGAAATTCCGGTGCCGGCTCGCACAGGGCGACGGGACGGGTGCGGCCGGAGAGAACCACGCTGCCCATCGGCCGCCACCAGTCCAGCGTGGTGCGGCTGGCAATGTCCGAACTTGCCATGACCGAAGTCTTGAGCGCCTTGTTGGCCGATTCCAGCCGGGCGGCCGTGTTCATGGAATCGCCCAGCGCCGTATACTGGATGCGGTTCTCGCCACCGAAATTGCCGACCACCGCCTCGCCGAAATGCATGCCGACGCGGGTCTTGCCGATGCGTGGAACATCCGGATATTTCGCCGCCACTTCTTCGCGGAAGGCCTCTCCTGCCTGCCACAGCGCAAAACCGGCCTTGGCTGCCTGGTCGGCATCGTCGGGCTGCGAAATGGGTGCGCCCCAGAAGGCCACCACGGCATCGCCCACGAACTTATCGAGGATGCCGCCATGGTCGAGCACGACCTGGCTGAGCATTTCGAGATAGCGATTGAGCAACGTGGCGACCATTTCCGGCTCAAGCCCGTGACTGAGCTTGGTAAAGCCCTCGAGGTCGGAGAAGATCACGTAGATCTCGCGCTTGGCGCCGCCAAGCTGCAAGAGCTCGGGCTGTTCGATGATCTGGTCGGCAATGCTGGCGGGCAAGTATTTGCCCAGCGCACCTTGGGCGAAGCGCCGTTGCACCGCCGAGGCTGCACGCGCGGCCGAGGTTACCGCCATGAAAGCCAGGACCCAGGCCAGCGCCGGGCCGATGCTCGGGAAGAAGAGCGTATCCACCCCGCGCGCATGCAGGGCGAAGGGGATGCCGAGGAACAGGGCAAGCTGGCCGACAAGTAGCGGGATGACCTTCCAGCTCCTGATTTCCAGCAAGGCGGTGAGCGCGGCGGTCAATACTACCACGAAGGCAAAGAACCACAGAAAGGCAGGGGATACCTGCTTCAGGCGTGCCCCGTCGAGCATCTGTGCGACCATGTCGGCATGCACTTCGATTCCCGGCGGATTTACGTAGCGCGCCTTCTGGTCGATCCATGGATCATGTGTTGCCGAAAGCGGGGTCAGCGCCCGGTCATAGTCGACGATATTGCCGCCGATTAGCACGTAACGGCCTTCCACCAGGGGGGCGAGCCAGACGGCATTTGCCGGATCGGCGAAAAGCGGGATGTCCAGGTAAGTGTAGATCGGAACGTTATATTGCAGTTCTTCGCCCTGCTCCGGGTCGCCGTAGACGCGCGGAAGGCGGAACCTGATGGCGCCTTCATATCCTTCGAATGCCTCGACGGCCGGATCGCCCGCTCCTTGCAGCATGGCTCGTCCGAGCGTGGGTGGCAGGCCCTCCTCGATACTGGGCCACATGCGGGTGACACCGGCATTTTCCGCCAATCGAATGCTTGCCGGGGAAGCGTTGCTGCCTTCGATCTCAGCCATGAAGGCATCGAGGAATTGCTGCTGGTCCCAGATGATATCGCGCTCATTGGTCTCGGTCTCGGCATAGCCCACGCGCGTGGGCGTCTGCATCGACCGCAGCGTTTCGATCAGGTCGCCATCCTCGGCCTGGGGCTGGTCGAACAGCATGTCGATGCCGATCGCTTTCGCGCCCATCGTGTCGAGATTGCGCAGGGCTGCGGCGAGCAATCCACGATCGAGCGGCGAGCGTTTTTCGAGGTCGATCAGCGTCTGGTCGGTATAGACGACCATCAGGATACGTTCGTCCTGCTCGACCTGTTCGGCCAGCGCATAGGCACGGTAGTCGTAAAGCGCGCGCTCGGCGGTATCGGTAAACCAGATGGTCCAGGAGAAGCGCGCAAGCAGTACCGCGGCCAGCAGGAGTATGCCTGTCAGCGCCAGCCTTTGCGGGCCCGCTTCGCGGACGCTGCGCCAGCCGGCGGAGAAGATGGTCTTGGATTGTGGCGCGGGCATTAGCGCTGGGCCTTCCGGTGCCTGCTGCGGCCTGTCATTCCATCCCCCCTTTTTGGAACGCTTCCCGGTCTTGGTTCTTGGTGAGGCATCGTGCTGGCCAAGGCAAGGACAATTGCTGCTCTCGCGAAGGCCTTTATTTCGTCACGCTGAAATGGTCTGATTGCCGTTCTTGGAATTCGCGACTCGGATTCGTCTGGTTCACGACGATGCCGCAATCGCCAATCACCTTGGGGGGATCAGGAAATGGCTTCAGTTTACGAGCGTCACGTCGACCTCAACCAGTTCATGGAAGGCGTGAAGAAGCGCAATCCGGGACAGCCGGAATTCGTGCAGGCGGTGCAGGAAGTTTCGCAGGACATCTTCGAGTTCATCGAGGACAAGGAAGAATATCACGAGGCGCAGATCCTGCGCCGCATTGCCGAGCCCGATCGGGTGGTCTCCTTCCGCGTCTGCTGGGAGGATGACAACCACAATATCCGCGTGCAACGTGGCTGGCGCGTGCAGAACAACAATGCCATCGGCCCTTACAAGGGCGGCATCCGTTTCCATCCGAGCGTGACCGAAGGAACGCTCAAGTTCCTCGCTTTCGAGCAGACCTTCAAGAACTCGCTGACCGGCCTTCCCATGGGCGGGGGCAAGGGCGGTGCGAACTTCAACCCCAAGGGCAAGAGCGATGCCGAAGTCATGCGCTTCTGCCAGAGCTTCATGACCGAGCTCTATCGCCATATCGGCCCCGATACGGACGTTCCTGCGGGCGATATCGGCGTCGGCGCGCGTGAGATCGGCTACATGTTCGGCCAGTACAAGCGCATCACCAATCGCTGGGAAGGCGTGCTGACCGGCAAGGGCCAGGAATATGGTGGCTCGCAGATGCGCCCCGAGGCGACCGGCTACGGCGCAGTCTACTTCCTGCAGAACATGCTCAAGCACAAGGGCATGGACGTGGAAGGCCATACGGCGGTGATTTCCGGTTCGGGCAATGTCGCAACCCATGCGGCGGAGAAGATCGTCCAGCTCGGCGGCAAGGTTCTGACCCTCTCCGATAGCGGCGGCTTCATCTACGATCCCGACGGGATCGACCAGGAAAAGATCGACTGGGTCAAGCATCACAAGACGCATACGCGTGGACGTATCTCCGACTATGCCGACCACTTTCCCAATGCGACTTTCCATGAGGGCGCGCGCCCTTGGCAGGTCAAGGCGGACCTCGCCTTGCCTTGCGCGACGCAGAACGAGCTCAATGAGGAAGAGGCCAAGGCGCTGGTCGAGAACGGCATCATTGCCGTGTCGGAAGGGGCCAACATGCCGACTACGCTGGAAGGCGTGCACGTCTTTCACGATGCCAGGATAATGTATGGCCCGGGCAAGGCGGCCAATGCCGGCGGCGTGGCCGTCTCGGGCCTCGAGATGAGCCAGAATTCCGAGCGCATCAGCTGGAACCACGGCCGCCTCGGCGAAATGCTGACCGAACTGATGGAAGGCATTCACGAGAAGTGTGTCGAATATGGCGACCAGGGCGCCAAAGACGGTGGGGGCTATGTCGACTACGTGAAGGGCGCCAATATTGCGGGCTTCAAGAAGGTCGCCGATGCGATGCTGGCATTCGGCGTGGTCTGACCGTATTCTGGGCCGCATGGCCACCTATCAAAACCTGATCGTCGAGCAGCGTGGCGGGGTCACTCTCGTCACGCTCAATCGCCCCAAGGCTCTGAATGCCCTCAACTCCGAAGTGCTCGAGGAGCTGATCGATGCTTTCGCCGCCTTCGAAGCGGACGACACGCAGCGTTGTGCCGTGCTGACAGGCGGGGGCGAGAAGGCCTTTGCCGCGGGTGCCGACATCAAGGAAATGGCCGAAAAGCCGCTCGCCGAATTTTACGCCGAGGACATGTTTGCCCGCTGGCAAAGCCATTTCGTGGAAGCCACGCGCAAGCCCTGGATCGCTGCGGTCAACGGTTTCGCGCTCGGCGGCGGTTGCGAACTGGCGATGATGGCCGATTTCATCATCGCATCGGACAAGGCGAAATTCGGCCAGCCCGAGATCACGCTTGGCGTCATTCCCGGCATGGGCGGCTCGCAGCGGCTGACCCGCGCCGTGGGCAAGGCCAAGGCGATGGACCTTGTCCTGACCGGACGGATGATGGATGCCGCGGAGGCGGAAGGCGCCGGGCTGGTGGCACGCGTGGTACCGCATGACGAGCTCCTGACCGAGGCGCTCAAGACTGCGGAGAAGATCGCGGCCATGCCGCCTCTGGCCGCCAAGGCCGCCAAGGAAGTGGTGAATGAGGCCTTCGAAAGCACGCTCGCTGCCGGCATCCGCTACGAGCGGCGGGTCTTCCACATGCTTGCCGGAACCGAGGACAAGGCGGAGGGTATGGCCGCCTTTTTCGAGAAGCGGGAGCCTGGCTTCAAAGGCAAGTAAATGTCTGAATTGTGACCGCTCCCTCTTCTTGCTTTAATCGGTGTTAACCCGGAACCTGTAATTGCTGTTAGCTGACATGCGGCAGTTCTCGGCAATCATGAGCAGAAATCTCCCTCTTACCGCCCGTATCCGCGCGATCATGCGCGACAGGACGGCTGGCGTTACCACGATTGCCACGCTCGCCCTGCCGGTCGTGATCGGTGCTGCGGGACTGGCCTTCGATCTCAACCGCGGATACCAGCAGCGCGTGATCAACCAGCGCGTGGCGGATATGGGCGCGCTGGCAGCGGCGCTTGCCTATGCCGATGCATCCGATGGCAGCGTGGTCGAACCAGTGGCACAGGACATCGCGCTGGCCAATGGACTGATCGGGGCCACGGTCACGGCCGAGCTGGTGGCGGATTTTCCCAGCACGGGAAACGATGCCGTGCGCGTTAGTGTCACACGGCCACTTCCATTCTCGCTCGCAGCCGTTCTCGGTTTCACAGGCACATATGACGTTACTGCCAGTTCGCTAGCCAGCCTGGCAGGCAGTACCCCCAATTTCGCAGCTCCCTGCTATCTTGCGCTTGACGGCAGCAAGGCGGCGATTTCGGTAACCGGCGGTGCTTCCATCAATGCGCCGACCTGTTCGGTTGCGGCGATCGGCGAGGTCGAGAACAAGGGCACGCTGATCCGGGGCGCCGACATTATTTCCGGCTCCGACAACATCGAACTCAACTACGGTACGCTTGATGCCAACACGCTTCGCTTCGCCGGAGTTCTGGACAAGCCGAGTTGGAACAACAATGTCCCGGCACCGGAGGACTGGATCAACGAGCCGACGTCATTGACCGATCCCTGGGCAAACGATGCGGAACTGCTCAACGCCTATACCAAGCTGGGAAATTACTCTGCGCCGTCTTCCATTGCCTCTCCCAGCGTTGCCACTGGCAGCGATTTCAAGATCAAGTGGAATGGCGAGAGCAACAATGTGAAGCCCTATGAGGTGTCGAGCGGCGTCTGGGTCTTCCCCACTGGCCATTACGAGATGCGCAATCTCACCATCGATGGCGGCATGAACGTTACCTTCGGCGACGGTTCCACCATCACTGTGTCCGGCAATGTCAACATAGGTGGCGGGACCACGGTGGATTTCGGCGATAGCGACATCGTGGTTGCGGGCGATTTCGACAGCGGCTCCACCGGCGTGACCATTGGTGATGGTGCTTTGTGGGTCGGAGGCGATGCCAAGTTCCAGGGTGCCAATTCGAAGGGCGATGGCGATGTTTACATCGTCGGCGACCTCGATTTCTGGGGCGGATCGACCAATGTCTGGGGCGAGGGCGATCACCTGGTTGGCGGCAATGTCGATGTCGGCGGGGGTGCCGATGCGCTGCTGGGCGAGGGCGATTTCCAGGCCGGGGCGGGCGTCAATATGAGCGGCGATTCGGAGCTAGCCCTTGGTGATGGCGACGTGGTCATCGGGCCGGGCAATGCCAATCGCGCGATCTTCATGAGCGGTTCCGCACGCTTCTTCATGGGCGACGGCGGCTTTAGCGCCAATGGCGATATCGACACGCAGGGCGGCACCTATATCCGCTTCCCGATCACCGGGAATCACTACATCAATGGCGATCTCAACCCGAAAGGCGGCGTCCTGTTCGGCAAAGGGCGCTACACCATCAATGGTGATTTCGAGAACGGGACGGGCGGCACGGTCTGGCCCTACACGTCCGACCTCAACGGACAGACCTATGGGGACTGGCTGGAGGGCGAGAACGTCTCCGGTTTCGACATGGTCGGGATCGATGTGACCTTCATCCTTTCCGGCGTGATGAAGCTGGCGGGCGGCGCCAAGACCAAGCTCGAGGCACCTGATTACGACATCTCCGGGGCGCAAATCGCCGACTTGCTGATTTCCAGCGAGAGCAGCGACGATGCCAACTGGACGGGCGGTTCGGTCAATGCCTTTGCCGGCACGGTCCACTTCCCCAATGCACAGGTGAAGATGGCCGGCGGAAATGAAACGGTATCGGGCACCAAGTGCATGAGCGTAATTGCCGATACGATCCGCGTGAATGGCGGTGCGGCAACGGGTACGGCCTGCAACCGCATGGACGAGGCCATTTCGGGCGGTGGCAGCGGTTCGACCGCATCGATCAGGCTGGTGGGATAATTGGGGATGCGCGATTTCATCTACCGCTTGCGCCGTGACGAACAGGGCATGGTCGCAGTCGAATTCGCCCTGTGGTCGGTCGCCTTCTTCTTCGTGGTCATGGTGGCGCTGGATTTCGGGGCCTTCTATATCGAGCGCGGCAGGATGAACGAGGCCGTTGGGGCAGCCGCCGTGTCCAGCTTCAACGATGCCGACAATGTGAATTTCGCCAACCTGCCCGGTTATGTGCGCAGCCTGACGGGTGAGAACTCGACCGCGGTTGCCACCTCCTGCAATGGCGTGGCGGGCAGCTGCACCAATCTCAACCGCGTTTGTGCCTGCCTCAAGAACGATGGCAGCTATGTCACTGCGACCTGCGGCAATATCTGCACCGGCACCGGCGTCACCGTGGGTTCCACAGCGGGCTATTACCTGACCATCAATGCGACGCGCACCTTCGACCCGATGATCCTGCCTCAAAGCGCGATCGCCGGGGCAACGATCTCGCAGCAAGCGACGATCAGGCTGGAATAGGAAGATGCGCAACCTCCTCCGCAACGAAGGGGGCGCGACCCTGGTGGAATTCGCGCTGCTCGCCCCGGTCTTCTTCCTGCTGCTGTTCGGGACGATCGAAAGCGCGCGGCTGGCCTGGACGCGCCAGACTCTGGACACGGTCGCCTATTCCTCGGCGCGCTGCCTTTCGGTCAGCTCGGCCTGTGACGGAACCGGGGCGTTGGAAAGCTATGCCGTCGACCGGGCGCAGGGATACGGACTGACGCTTGCCAGCGCCGGGGTCGTCCCGCAGAGCGATGTCACCTGCAACGGCTTCCCCAATTCGAGCGAAGTGACCATCACCCACACTTTCCATTCGGTGATGGACGGTTTCGTGCCGGTGTTCCCGGCGCAGATCCAGGTCAAGAGCTGCTTCCCGACCCTGAGCTAGGCGGTCGCGACTGCTCCTCAGCCGAGCGGCTGGGCGATCAGCGCTTCTCCATCTTTCGAGAATGTTACTTCGCCAAGCGAATCCGCCAGCGCGCACTGGCCGGGCCAGACGGGCTCGCCCTCAACCAGTACGTCGCCCCTGCGCGGGATGACCAGCAATTGTCCGTAATAGCGCGTGGCAATGTCCTCGCTGGCGCGACCGACCACGCGGTCGAGCGTGAAATAGGGCCCGTCGACCAGCGTCACACTTTTCCCGGCCGGAATCTTGCGATGCAGTTTGGCGGGGTAGGGTGAGCCATCGGCCACCTCCAACGCTTCTTCCAGGTGCAGTTCGCGCGGTCTTCCATAATCGAACAGGCGATAGGTGATGTCCGAATTTTGCTGGATCTCGATGATGGAGCAGCCCGGGCCGATGGCATGCACAGTGTTGGCAGGGAGGTAGAAGAAGTCCCCCGCCTCGACCTCGTGCCAGGTCAGCATCTGCTCGATCGATCCGTCGAGTGCGGCGGCGCGCATGGTCTCGGCGTCGATTGCGCCCGTGAAGCCGATGCCCAGGGTGGCGCCGGGCTCCGCATCGACGACCAGCCAGCATTCCTCCTTGCCCTGCCGCCCCAGACCCTTGGCTTCGGTTTGCGCATGGGAAGGGTGACACTGGATCGAGAGCTTCTCGCTGGTGAAAAGGTATTTCACCAGCAGGTCGGGCATTTCCCGTGGCGGTTCGAACCAGATTTCGCCAATGCGCTGTCCATCGGGCGTGGCGAAAGGTGGAGGGAGCGTGTCGAGCCCCCAGGGTTTTTCGACCTTTCTGGCAGGCAGCAACATGGTTCAGTTCCCTGCGCCTGAAATGTTACGCATTGGCATGAGCTTCCTCGACAATCGAGAGGTCCCATTCGAGCTTGCCCAGATCGTCGCGCTTGAAGGTGCGAATGCTGGCATAGTCCCCGGCCGCGACCTTCTTCACGAAATCGGGATCGCCGATCAGCGCGCGGCCGACTGCGACCATGTCGAATTCGCCTGCCGCCATGCGCGCGGCAAGGTCGTCTATCGCCACTTCCACGCGCGGCTTGGGATCGATGCTCTTCATGAAGACGTCCATCACGTCGGTGTCGAGGCCGACCGATCCCACGGTGATGACTGGTAATCCGTCTCCGCCGGCCTTGGTCCATCCGGCAAGATTGCGGTTATCGCCTTCCCATTCGCTCTCCCAGAAACGGCGGGTCGAGGCGTGCAGCACATCGACGCCGGCGTCGCGGAACATGCGCGCCATGGTGGCGAGATCCTCAGGCGAAGGCGCAACCTTGGCCTCGTAATCCACTTCCTTCCATTGCGAGAAGCGCAGTGAGATCACGAAATCCGGCCCGCATTCGGCGCGGATCGCCGCCACGATCTCTGCCGGGAAGCGCGCGCGATGGGTGATGTCGGGACCGCCATAGCCATCGTCTCGGATGTTCGAACCGTGCCACAGGAACTGGTCGAGGAAATAGCCATGCGCGGCGTGGACCTCGACCCCGCAGGCGCCGATCTCCTGTGCGATCACGGCAGAGCGGACGAAGCCGTCGCGGATTTCTGCCAGCTCATCCAGCGTCGCGGCGCGGCCGCTTTCCTTGCCCGGATGGGCGAGGCCCGATGCGCTCAGCGCCTGGCCGTCGCTGCGCATGGCCCCTTCGTGCCACAGCTGGAGCATCATCTCGCCGCCAGCCTCGCGCACCTCGTCCACGCAGCGCGCCCAGCCATCGCGCGCGGCGGCGTTGATATGGGCGGAGGTCGGCTGGACGGTGGCGGAAGGGTGGTCGACTGCCGCGCTCTCACCGATCATCAGTGCAGTGCCGCCCTGCGCCCGCCGCGCATAATAGGCGGCGAGTTCGGGCGTGGGGCTGCCGTCCTTGCACATGCCGCGCTGCATGGCGGGCATGACCCAGCGATTGTGGAAGGTGGTCGCGCCCAGCGTGAAGGGCGTAAACAGGATCGCATGATCAGACATCCACCTATGTGTAATGGCATTACGGGGAATGGCCAGATGCCCTTTCGCCTCACTCGCGCAGGAAGATCTCCTCGATCGGCATTTCGAATATGTCGGCGAAGGTAAAGGCAAGCGGGAGTGAGGGATCGTATTTGCCGGTCTCGATGGCGTTGACGCTCTGTCGACTTACGCCGACCCGGTCCGCCAAATCCTGCTGGCTCCAGTCGCGCTCTGCACGAAGGACCTTGAGGCGGTTCTTCATTCCGCCGACCCGTCACGCTGCTTTAGGCAAGTGGTAAGGCCAAGGCCGATCGCCCAGACGGGGAAGACCCACCAGTTCCAGATGTGCGGCACCAGGCCGTACATCTCAAAGAAGCCCCATACGGTCCCGGTCACGAGGACCAATACCAGCCCGACCAGCGCGCCGGTCACCGCGCGATGGCGCAGGAATTCGTCCTGCTCATCCTGGTAATAGCGATACATGGTCCAGATCATGCCGAGCAGCGGCAGGACCGGCACAATGGCGATTGGCCAGAGAAGCGGCGATCCTTCCCCGACCACATGGTAGAGATTCCCGCCCGCAATCATCGCCACCATGTAGATGAACATGCAGGCGAGGGCGCGGTTATTGTAAATGCGCAGCGCCGGGCTCATCGCGCCGATCTGCTCCTGCCTTTGGCGGGCTGCTGCAATCATGGGCGCGAGCAGGCACATGTTGAGCATGATAAGGATCAGTGGCACGGGCTGCTCGATCACGTCGAAGATATCCGCTGCCGCGATCAGCGCCATATTGGTCACGAACAGCGTCGCCCAGATCCATGGGCGGGGCGGGTTTTCGCTTTCGGCGGATGCGGACATTGGTCAAGCTCCCTTGAAAATATGTCAAGGAACCTAGACACGATTCGCGCAAATGTCAAGGAACCTTGACGCGGACGCTCTCGCCACAACGAGAAAGGCCCGACTGACGCCATGCGTGCCAGCCGGGCCCTCGATCCGGTGGCGCTCGCGATTGCGCCACCGTCCGCAAGCTTGTTTGTGTGCTAGAAGCGCTTGGTCACACCCACACGCACCTGCCGCGGTTCGACGATGCGGCTGTTGCGGCCTTCGACGCCCTCGGCCGGCTCGCCGGGGAAGCGCGTGGCGTAGAAGTAATCGATATCGTCACCTTCGCTGTCGAGCGCGTTGAGCAATTCGCCATAGATTTCGAGGCCGTGGAAATTGCTCGGCGTCCACGCGGCGCGGAGATTGACCAGGGTGGTGGCCGATCCGCGCTGCGAATTGTCCTCGATCAGCGCGTGCGGGCCGAGATAGCGCACACGTGCTGCGGCGTTCCATTCCTTGAAAGCAGCCGAGACACCCAGCTCGCCTGCACTGTCGAGCGCGCCGGGGACATAGTTCTGCCCGTCTGGCAAGCCGACGATATGCGCGGTCGAGCCAGTCCAGACGGCATCGACTGCCAGCCAGTTATTGGGTTTCCAGAAGGCTGTCAGTTCATAGCCGTGGCGGGTACTGGGGTCGGAAGGTTCAACCGCGCCTGCATCGCCGACATAGATTAGCTCGCTATCGATGCTGCTCCACCAGTAAACGCCGGTGAAGATCAGGCCGCCGCGCTCGAGGCGTACGCCGACTTCCTCGAAATCGCCCTTGACCAGGCCGGGCGCGGGGTCAGTCGGATTGGTCACGCCGCGCGCATCGTTGGAATGGAAGCCCTCGCCGTAATTGGCGTAGAGCGCGATGCCGTCGGTCACTTCGTAATTCACGCCGATCTTGGGCGCGAGCAGGCTGTCGCTGACATCGCCCGTCCAGCTTGCCGCGCCGCGCAGACCTTCGGCTTCGAAGCCGTACCAGTCATTGCGCAGGCCGGCAGTGACGAACAGCCGGTCGACCGGCTCCCAGATCGCTTCGCCATAAAGGCCGAGCGATTGCTCGTTCACGGCAAAGGCGCCGACGGTGAAGTCGATGGCGCCGGCAATCGTGTGATCGAGGCCGACTTCGTCGATATCGTCGATCCGGCCTTCCGCGCCTACGCGCAGCGACAGGCGATCGGTGATCTGGTCGGTGCGCTCGATACGTCCGCCATAGGTCCACAGCGAATCGTACTGGCGCAACTGGTCGCCATTGACCGGGTCTTCAAGGAAGAAGGTGAAGTTGGACAGCAGGCTCCAGTCGTAATGCTGGACGTAGCCGGTGATCCGCCAGTTATCGCTTTCGTAATTGGCGGTAAGGATCTGCCGCTCGGTATAGCCCGTCAGAGTGGTGTCGAGCGAGCAATAGCGGTCTTCGCAAAGCGGTGTGCCGATAGCGCGTTCGGGAATTTGCTCGGTCGGGTTCCAGCTTGCGTCGTAGATATTGAGCGAAACCTGGAAATCGCCATCGCCGATCGGGGTGGAGTATTTGAGAAGGCCCATATAGCCTTCGAAATCCTCGGCCAGTTCCCACGGCCCGTCATTCAGCTTGACCTGTCCAATAGCGAGCAGGTCTCCGCTGCCGACCGGCACGGACAGGCCCGCAGCGAAACGGCGATAGCCATAGGAGCCGATTTCCGCCGTGGCGAAGGGTTCGACCGTGTCCTTGGTGGTGATGAAGCTCGATCCGACCAGGCTGAAATCGCCCGTATCGGCGCGATAGGGGCCCTTGCGATAATCGACCCGCTGCACGGCTTCGGGGATCAGCCCGTTGACGTCGAGATAGCCTTGACCGTGTCCATGCGTACGGAAGTTCATCGGCATATCGTCGATATAGACGGCGTAATCGGTACCGTGATCGAGGTTGAAGCCGCGCAGGAAGAACTGGTTGGCCTTGCCGCCGCCAGAGTGCTGGGTGGCGATCAGGCCCGGCGTGGCTTCGAGGATCTCGCCAGGCCGCAGCAGTGGGCGGATTTCGAGGTCGGCACCGGCAACGCCGCCTTCACTGGCGGCCAGCGCCTCGCCGATGCGGCGTTCGCCGCGACCATAGACGTAGATGATGGTGCCGGTATCGGTATCGCGGACAACCCCGATATTCTGGCTTTCATCGACATCGACATCGGAGCTGGCCAGCGCGGCCTCCCCTTCGCCCTCGTCCTGCGCCAGTGCGGGGGCAGCATACATGGCGCAGGCGAGGGCCGCCGTTCCGGCAAGGAGCGCGGCACGGCGAGGAGACACGGAAAGCGGGAAAATTGAGGTGCTGGACAAGGTGTAACCTGACATGTGATTGATCCTGGAAACCCAACTGGATCGGCAGGCCTCGTCAAAACAGGTAATTTACGGTAATCGGCTCGTTACAAGGGCGTTACAGCGCCAATTGCGACAATTGGATACAGCTTCATTGGGACAGGACAGGGATAGTAACGCCAGCTTTCTGGCCGAGGTCGAAAGGCTTCGGGCGGCTGGCGTTGTCGGCCAGTCCGGTCGCTTGCGCGAATTGTTCGATTTCCTCGCCGAGCGCGGACCCAATGCACAATCGGCCTCGCAGGCAGAGATTGCGGAGAGCGTTTTCGGCCAGGTCGAGACCGATGCCGACGATGCGACGGTACGCGTCTATGTCCATCGCCTGCGCAAGAAGATCGACGATTACTATGTCGCGAATCCCGGTGGAGAGGGTGCCGCAATCATTGAACTTCCTGCGGGTGTCTATGCACTGCGCCTTGTCACGCCGGAGATTGCCCATCCCGAGGCGGCGGCCAGAACCGCGCTCGCACCGGGCAAACCGGCAAGCATCGCCATCCTCTCGGCAATCGCAGGCATGGCGATCATGTTCGGCCTGTTCACTTGGCTCAACGGTCGCGGGGCCAATCCTATCTGGGATCCCCTGCTCGATTCCGACCGGCCAGTGCTGATCGTGCTTGGCGACTATTACCTGTTTGGCGAAATCGACCCGGTGCGGCCCGATGAGGGCCGGCTGATCCGCGATTTCCGTGTTGATTCCGCCGAAGACCTGCTGCGCATGCAGGAGGCCGAGCCCGAGCGTTACGGATTTGCCGAGGATGTCGGTCTCAATTACCTGCCCTTCCAGTCCGCCTTCGCGCTCGAGAGGATCGCCCCGATCCTTGCCGGGGAGGACAAGCAGGTGGAGATCATCGCCACCTCCGAGCTGACCTCGCAAATGCTGGTCGACAACGATGTCGTCTATATCGGCCTGCTCTCGGGCATGGGCTTGCTCGAGGAAGTGACCTTTGCCGGCAGTGGCCTGCGCATCGGCAACAGCTATGACGAGATCGAGGATCGCGAAAGCGGCCAGCTTTGGGCCAGCGACGAAGCGCGCCGCCTGGCATCGCCAGCCTTCTACCGCGACTATGCTTATGTTTCGCAATATCGTGCGCCCGGCGATGCGCTGGTCACGGTGATCGCCAGCGAACGCGTCACCGGCCTTCGTGGAATCGGCGATATCGTTACCGAAGAGGAGTTGCCGGAAGGGCTTGCCGACATTGCCGATGGCGATGCGTTCGAGGCCCTGTTCCAGATCACCGGGCAGCAGGGAGCGGACCTCAATGACAGGTTGATCCTCGCCCGTTCGCGCGAATGATTGTCCTACAGGCCGGTTGATCGGCCATGGGCAGGCATGACCATGCCACCCATTTTCGTCATATCTGCGCTGGAAAACCGGCGGAATTCAGCCATTTCCTCGCGCGAAGAAACACTGGGGCGATTCCTTCTCCTGGACAGTGTGTCAGGTGTGAGGGGTTAGGCGGCGCATTAGCTTGCCATTCACCCGGGCACACCTACATTGTGTCCCTGAAAGGACTTCCTGCGCATGAGTGAAAATCGCGAACCGGAAAGCAATCCCAACCCGTGGATGAAGAGCCTGCTCGTCTGGGGCGGCATCTTCCTCGCTTTGCTGTTCACCGTATCCATGTTCGGCGGCACGGGCGAAACAGCCGGCCAACAGATTACCTATTCGGATTTCCGCGAGCGAGTGGCTGAAGGTACGGTCGAAGAAGTAACCATCGGTCCGGACCGGATTACCGGTACGCTGCGCAATGACGTGCCCTTCACCACCACGCCCGTAGAATCGGATACCGGTCTCGTGCAGTTGCTGGAGGATAACGACGTCCAGTATACCGGCGCGCAGGCGGAAGAGGGCAATGTCCTTCTCTACATCCTGATCCAGACGCTCCCCTTCCTGCTGATCCTGGGCATCGCCTTCTTTGCCCTGCGACAGGTACAGAAGGGCGGCGGTTCCGGCGCGATGGGCTTCGGCAAGTCCAAGGCCAAGCTGCTCACCGAAAAGCAGGGTCGCGTCACGTTCGAGGATGTCGCCGGCATCGACGAAGCGCGTGAGGAATTGCAGGAAATCGTCGAATTCCTGAAGGACCCGCAGCGCTTCTCCAAGCTTGGTGGCCAGATTCCCAAAGGCGCGCTGCTGGTCGGCTCGCCCGGTACCGGCAAGACGCTACTTGCCCGCGCCATTGCGGGTGAGGCGCGCGTGCCCTTCTTCACCATTTCTGGCTCGGACTTCGTCGAAATGTTCGTCGGCGTCGGCGCCAGCCGCGTGCGCGACATGTTCGAACAGGCCAAGAAGAACGCGCCCTGCATCGTCTTCATAGACGAAATCGACGCCGTGGGCCGCCATCGCGGCAATGGCATCGGCAATTCCAACGATGAGCGCGAGCAGACGCTCAACCAGCTGCTGGTCGAGATGGACGGCTTCGAGGCCAATGAAGGCATCATCATCATTGCCGCCACCAACCGTCCCGACGTGCTCGACCCCGCGCTGCTGCGCCCGGGCCGTTTCGACCGCCAGGTGGTGGTGCCGATCCCCGATATCGACGGGCGCGAAAAGATCCTCGCCGTGCACATGAAGAAGGTGCCGCTGGCGCCCGACGTAAACCCGCGCGTGATTGCTCGCGGCACGCCCGGCTTTTCCGGCGCAGACCTTGCCAACCTCGTCAACGAAGCGGCGCTGCTGGCCGCGCGGCGCAACAAGCGCCTCGTCGCCATGCAGGAGTTCGAGGACGCCAAGGACAAGGTGATGATGGGCTCGGAACGCAAGTCCATGGTCATGACCGAGGACGAGAAGAAGATGACCGCCTATCACGAGGCCGGTCATGCCATCGTCGCCGTGCATGAGGACGCGTCCGACCCGATCCACAAGGCCACGATCATTCCGCGCGGCCGCGCGCTGGGCATGGTCATGCGCCTGCCCGAACGTGACAATTACTCATACCACCGCGACAAGATGCACGCGAACCTCTCGGTCTCGATGGGCGGCCGCGTGGCGGAAGAGATTATCTTCGGCCATGACAAGGTGTCGTCCGGCGCCAGCTCGGATATCCAGTATGCCACCGATTTGGCGCGCAACATGGTCACCAAGTGGGGCATGTCCGACAAGCTCGGGCCGCTCCAGTACGAGGCGAGCCAGGAAGGCTATCTCGGCATGGGCCAGACCGTGCGGACCATGGCTTCCGACGAGACCAACAAGCTGATCGATGCCGAGATCAAGGACCTGGTCGAAGGCTCGCACAAGCGCGCTACCGAATTGCTTACCAAGCATGAGGACCAGCTGCACCTGCTGGCGCAGGCGCTGCTCGAATACGAGACGCTGACTGGCGACGAGATCGCCAAACTGCTCGAAACGGGCAAGGTCGATCGCCCGGACGAGCCGAAGGGACCAAGCTATGTGCCGCCGGTTCATGGTTCTTCGGTGCCCAAGGCCGGCAAGCGTTTCGGCGGCTCGGGTGAGGCTCCGCAGGGCGCCTAGTGAGCCAGCCTTGTCTGTTTGGAAGCAGGCCAAGCTAGTGTACAAGCTTCCCCATGGCGGGGGAAAAAGAAGAACAGGCCAAGTTTATTGAGCGCTTTCTGGCGAGCCGGATACGGGTCGTCTGGATAATTCTTTTGCTCTTCGCGGTCGGCTTGGTCCTGTTCTGGCCCAGCTATTGGGGCTTGGGCCTGGTGGTCGTGGCAGCATTGCTGCTATTCTGGAACGCGCTGCGCGCCGGGCAGGATTATGACCGACACAGCCTCGAAGGCCTAGCTGCCTTCCTGTCCTGTGTCGCACTTGTGCTCGCGGGATACTGGTACTTCATTGAACGGCGCGGGATTCCCAAGCTGAACGTCCATTCGGACATTCAGGCCTGGCCGATGCGCGGCAATGCGCTGCTGGTGAGGACCGAGGTTCGGCTCGAGAATGTCGGTACGGTTAAATATGAATTGGACAACGAAGCGCCATTTCGCCTCGAGATCGGGCAGGTCTTTCCCGTCCGTCCGGCCGAGGATGTGAATACGCTGCTCGAGGCCTTTCGTGCCGGGGAGCGCAACGAGTTTGACGTGTATAACATCGTCCGCACCGACCAGTGGCCCATGCTGGCGGCGGTTGAAGGCGGCCTTTCGACAGAGATCGAATCCGGTGAGACCGAACGGCGCTATTTCAAAGCGATCGTACCGTGCAGCGAAGGACAGGTCCTCGCCGCAACGGCAATCGTGCCCAAGCAAGTCGATTGGCTGAGCGGCTTCTTCGAACGGCAGGACGAATTGCTGTTCTGGAAATCGCAGTCCTTGTCGCTGCCCGTTGAGGAATGTCGCGAATAGGGGGGTGAAATGAAGAAGGTTGTCCTGGTGCTTGGCGGTGTCGTGCTTCTGTCAGCCTGCACTGATTCACAGGAAGAGGCTGCTGCCGACGACCTGCTCGGCGAATCGTCCGACGAGGTTGCTGCGCCGCCTTCTATTGATGACGGGATTGAGTATCTCGACGACGCCGAAGATGCGATGGAAGAGGCCGCAGTGGAGTCATTCGACGATGGAATGGATGCCAGCGGCAGTGATGGGTGGAGCAGTCCTGACGATCCTACGCTGGACGATCTTTGACTAGCGGGATCAGAAGGCGCCGAGCAGTAGCAAGGCCTGCAGGAAGATCAGCGCGACGACCCAGATGAATAGTGAAAGCACCAGAAGCCGCCAGAAGGCGGAGAAACGCGACAGCTCATAGGCACCGCGCAGCTGCTTGTAGATGTGGATCGGCGGGATGAGGAAGAAGGCAGGAATCAGGATGGTTTCCGTCATGCCGGCCGCATCGAGCACCGAGATGGTGACGAAGAGCAGAGTCATGAAGCTCAGTGAATAGGTCACGAAGATCGCGTGATCATAGACCTTGAAGCGCCGCTTCCAGGCAAAGAGCAGCCACAGGAAAGGAAGCGAGATCGGGATCAGCAGCCATGAGAATTTGTAGGCATTGGCCTGCAATTTGTAGAGCATCAGGGACGGGTTATCGCGCCACTTCTTGAACAGCCCTTCGTCCAGCCAACCGACCCCTGTGGGGCTCACGGTCATGCGGGCATTGCCGTCCTCTTCCAGATTGAAGACCCTGGGCTCGAGAACCTCCTGCAGATCGGGATCCGCCAAGTCTCGAGCGATCTCGGCCTGTAACCCTTCGAATGTCTCGTCGTTTGGCAGGTTGGCCTCGTCGGCTGTGCCGTCTTCGGTACCGGCAACAAATTCGGACGGCTCCTCCTCGTCGCTTCCGATATCGGTCGGCGCACTGAGCCCGAGCGCCTGGAACACGCCGAACATCAGGAAGACGGAGAACAGGAACAGCGCCATGGGCGAAACGAAGCGCGCCCTCGCGCCCTCGATATAGCGGCGCGTCAGCTTGCCGGGTCGCAGCACCAGCATGGGCAGCGTGCGCCACATCTTGCCTTCGAAATGCAGCGCCCCATGCAGCAAGTCGTGCATGAAGCCGCCAATCGTGCGGTGGATATGGCCGCTCTGCCCGCAGGCATGGCAATAGGCACCGACCAGCCTGGTTCCGCAATTGAGGCATTCCTCCGGGTCGCCCTCATGCCGATCCTTGGCGCCGGAGCCGGGATCGAGGACGCGGGCGAACAGGCCACCCTCCGTGGCTGTGCCGATGCCTTCGACAATGTCGCTCATGCCCCCACCATGATCCAGCTTCTACCGCAGCAGGTCGGCAGCGTCGAGAATGACAATGGCTCGCTATTTCACCGCGAGCTTGCGCTCGATCGCGGTCCACAACTGGCGGAAGCCGCGCGCGGCGGGGCTGGTGGGCGCGAAATCGCCCACGGGCCGCTGCAGGACCGCGCATTGTTCCACCGCGCTGGCATGCGGGATGGCCGGCCAGTTGGGATTGTCCGCACGGGCCTGGCGATGGAGGTTGCGCCGCATGTCGAGCATGGAGAGCACGGGCAGGATCGGCGGGTGCGCCTTGGCGTGTGTGCGGATTTCTTTCGTCACCAGTTCGAAGGCACGTGCCGAGAGCGGGGACGGCGGCAGCGGCACAATCACGCAATCGGCCGCTCGCACAACCTGCGCACTCACCTCGTTGAGGACGGGCGGACAGTCGAGGATGATGCGATCGTAGCGCTTGGCCAGGGCATCGGTCAGCTTTGCGAGGCGCTTCTTCTTGCCGAGCCGGGCAAACATGGAATCGAGTTCGCGAATACTCTCGTCGGCCGGCAGCAGGTCGAGCCGGTCATAACCGGTCTTGCGAATGACCGCTTCAGGTTCGACATCCCGGTCGAAGATGGAGCCGGCGCGTTTCTTCTTTTTCGGGTCCACGCCGTAGAGGAAGCCGGCTCCTCCTGCCGCATCGAGATCCCACAACAGCGTTTTGCGGCAGGAAACCGTCGCGGAATACCACGCGAGGTTTGCCGAAATCGTGGTTTTGCCCACGCCGCCTTTGACACTGTAAACCGCGATGACGGCCATGCGCCGGAACTCTCCCTCCTGCCAATGCGGCTTAGCCGCAGTTCGAACACTTCATTCAAGCATAGCGCGGTCATGTCATCAAATTGCCATTTCATGGCCTGTCCCTCGACTGGACATACGAAAGGGGCCGCGCCTCGCGGCGCAGCCCCTTGCAAGCCCGGCTGTTCGCCGCGCTTAGCCGTCGTAATCGGCGCCGATCGAGGTCGAACGGGTGGGGGCCGATGCGGACAGGCGCATGGCTTCTGCCGACTGGCTCAACGAACCAACTTCATCGGCTTCGTCTTCTTCATCGGGCAGGAAGTTCTGCAGCGACTGGACCAGCGATTCCTGCAGCTGCTTCGGCTTGATCGTCTGCTCGGCGATCTCGCGCAGGGCGACGACCGGGTTCTTGTCGCGATCGCGGTCGAGAGTCAGCTCTGCACCGCCCGAAATTTCACGTGCACGCTGGGCTGCCAGCAGGACGAGATCGAAACGGTTAGGGACCTTGTCGACGCAATCTTCGACGGTAACGCGCGCCATAGGGGCACTCCAATTCTTTTAGACAGCTTGTCCGGAAAGGTGACCAAATAGTCCGAGAGCCCGTTTTCGTCAAGGATTTCCGCCCCGCCAGGAAGGCGGGAAGCAGGCTTGGCGGGAAGTTTTGCGGCGGCTTATGCTTCCTTGAGGAATTAGAAGGGATTGGTGTGCTTAAGATGGCCCTAATGACCCGCAATGCATCCCTCCTGCCCACAATGCGGCTTGCACTCCTGCTGGGCAGCGCGCTGGCGCTGGCCGGCTGCCAGCGTGATGCCGCCTCGCAGGCCCAGAGCGGCAACACCGATATCTTCACATCCGCCAGCCAAATGGACGAATTCGCCCTGCAGGTGATGACTGAAGACGAACTGGCTGATCACGACCTGGCGGGTGACTACGGTTGTGCATTCTCCATCGAGCAGATTGGCGAGCCTCTAATGGTGGCAAGGGTCTTTGCCGATTCTCCCGACTCCCGGGCGGAGATGCTCGTCAAGTATGGCGAGTCGATCACGCGTGGCTTTGCCACCGAGGCGGGCGGTTCCGATGCGATTGCAAAGGGGGGCAGCTTCGATACGGCCGGGCTGATGGTCGATGTGGCGCTTACCGAGGAAGAACCGGCGGGGCGGGGCGAATCGCCGCCTTACCCGGCGATGATCCGCGTAACCCAGCCCGTCTATGGAGAGGCTTTCATCGAAGGCTTCTGGACCTGCGGCGCTAATTTCTGAGACTTACTCGTAGTCGTCGGCAGGATACTCGCCCTCTTCGAGATCGGTGAACTTGGTGATCTTCGCTTCGAACTTGAGCCGGACCTTGCCGGTCGAACCATGCCTCTGCTTGGCCACGATCAGTTCTGCCAGGCCGAAGACGCGTTCCATCTCGGATACCCATGCCGCGTGGGCATCATGCACCTTGGGATCGTCGCTCTCGATCGGCCGCTTGGGCTCGCGAGACTGGATGTAATAGTCTTCGCGGAAGATGAACCAGACCATGTCGGCATCCTGCTCGATCGAGCCCGATTCGCGCAGGTCCGAAAGCATGGGGCGCTTGTCGTCGCGCTGCTCCACCGCGCGGCTGAGCTGCGACAGGGCGATCACGGGAACGCCCAGTTCCTTGGCGAGCGTCTTGAGACCGCGGCTGATTTCCGAGATCTCGTTCACGCGGTTGTCCTGACTCCGCTTCGAGCCCTGCAGGAGCTGCAAGTAGTCGACCACGATCAGGCCGATATCGTGCCTGCGCTTGAGGCGCCGCGCCCGCGTGCGCAGGGCGGAAATCGACAAGGCGGGCGTATCGTCGATGAACAGCGGTAGGTCGGCCAGCCGTTGGCTGGCATAGGAGAGTTCCTTGAAATCGTCGCGGCTGATCTTGCCCATGCGTAGCGCTTCGGACGGGATGCCCGACTGCTCTGCCAGGATACGCGTGGCGAGCTGGTCCTTGCTCATTTCGAGGCTGAACACGGCCACGCCTGCGCCGACCGATTTATCGATCCCGTCCTTGCGATCGCGCTTCAATCGCGCGGCGCAATTATAGGCGATGTTCATGGCCAAAGAGGATTTGCCCATACCGGGGCGCCCGGCGAGGATGATGAGGTCGCTGTCATGCAGGCCGCCGCATTTCGAATTGATCGATTCGAATCCGGTGGTCTTGCCCGCGACATGTCCGCCCGAATTGAGCGCGATCTCGATCAGGCCGAGGGCTTCGCGGCTGGCGGCGCCAAAGCTTTCCGCCTCGTTGCCGCCCGATGCGCCTTCCGCCACTTCATATAAGCGCGCTTCGGCGGTCTCGATCTGGCGCATGGGTTCGACCTCTTCCGAGGTGTCGAGCGCGTTCTCGACCAGGTCGCGGCCAACGCTGACCAGTTCACGCAGCAGCGCGAGGTCATATACCTGTTGCGCCAGTTCACGCGGGGCGAGCAGGCCCTGACCATCTGCTGTGAGCTGGGCGAGATAGGCCGTGCCGCCGAGTTCGGCGAGCGCCTCGTCGCCCTCAAAATAGGGTTTGAGCGTGACCGGCGTGACGACCATCTGGCGGTCGTTGAGCACCATGATCCGCTCGAATATGCGGGCATGGAGCGGCACGTAGAAATGCTCCGGATGCAGCGGAACGGTCAGCTCCTCGAGCACGCGATTGTCGATCAGCACAGCGCCCAGGAAAGCAGCTTCGGCCTCCAGGTTGGCGGGCAGGGCGCGGCCTTGAGAGGCTGCTTCGGCAGGATTGGCGCTGTTGCGGATCAGCAGGTCTTCATCGGGCATCGGGACGTGATGCAGTCAGATTGAGTCCACCGCAAGGCGTCTGAGATAAACAGATGCACGTCGACGCTGTGGATATCGGGGAAAGCTTGCAAGGGCCATTCTGGCATCCCATTTCGCATTTGCACAATAGTAATCAAACTGCGAAATACGCGACCATGTTGACCACCTCTCCCCAAGACCGGGTTGCCAAGATCACGCTCGACGAAGCGACGATCATTGCGCGCAATGCCGATGTCGAGTGCGAGCGCGAGGTGGCGTTGCGCGATCTGGTTGAGGAAAACGAATTTCGTCCGCTGCGCGCGGTGGCAGCGGGACATAGCGGCCCATGGCAACTCAACCTGTCGGTGATCGACGGGATGCTGGCGATCAATATCGTTGACGCCGATGGCAAGGATGCCGGCACGATCGGCCTCGGCATGGCGCGCCTCAGGCGTGTGATCCGCGAATATTTCGCGATCTGCGATTCCTATTACAAGGCGTTGCGCAAGGCGACCGCGCCCGAGATCGAAACGCTCGACATGGCGCGCAGGGCCATCCACGATCGCGGGACCAGGCACCTGCTCAATATCATCGAAGGCAAGATCGTTACCGATTTCGCCACGGCAAGGCGCCTTTTCACGCTGATCTGCGTGCTGCATATCAAGGCCTGACATCATTGCCCGCAAGCAGGGCGAGGTCGCGAGGAACACTTGGGTCGGAAGACATCATATAGCTGGCGCTGGCGCCTCGCCGCGCTGATCCTGCTGCTGCTGGCAGTGGCCGCAGGGTGGCTGTGGTGGGAGGCGCAGGGCTGGAGGCCCTCGCGCGAGGAATTCCCGACCCAGGGCGTGTTGCTGGGCGAAAGCGATGGAGTGGTGGAGATCGAGGCGCTGGCCGCGATCGGCGCCGATTTCGTCTATCTGGAGGCCAGTGCCGGCGGCAGTGGGCGCGATGCCATGCTGGGCGACAATCTGCGCAAGATCGGTCGTTCATCCATGCCCTACGGTGCAGTGCATAGCTACGATCCCTGTATCCCGGCGGAACGGCAGGCAGCCAATTTCGTTACCATCGTACCGCGCGGAGCGGGCCTGCTGCCGCCGGTGATCGCACTCGACCGGCTGGCGGAGGATTGCGAGGACGAAGTACTTGAGGCCGCAGTCGAAAGCGAACTCACTACGTTCCTCAACCAGGTGGAAGGCCATGCCGGGCAACCGGCCATCCTCCAGATCTCGCCGCGTTTCGAAGAGGCCTATGGCCTTGCGAGCCGGATCGAGCGCAATTTGTGGCTCGAGCGGCCATTCCTCCAGCCCGATTACGCCGGTCGCCCCTGGACCTTATGGACCGCCAATCCGCGCCTGATGACCGAGGCTAGCAGCCAGCCCTTGCGCTGGGTGGTGGTACAGCGATGAGCGCGGATCGCGAAGCCCTGATGCAGGCGGCGCGCGACGCGGCAGAGAGGGCCTATGCACCCTATTCGAAGTTTCGCGTCGGTGCTGCGCTGCTCTTTGCAGATGGCGGCGTGGTGACGGGGACGAATGTCGAGAATGCCAGCTATGGCCTCTCGCTTTGTGCAGAGACTGTCGCCGTCGCCAAGGCGATGGGCGAGGGACGCCGCGGCGGGCTTGTCGCATTGGCGGTTTTCGGTCCGGGAGCAGACCGGATTAGCCCATGCGGCAGGTGTCGTCAGGTTCTCTCGGAACTTGCCTCCCTCGATGCCTCGGACCCGATGGTCTGGAGCGAGGGACGCGAGGCGGAAGGGGAATGGCGCTTGTCGCAGCTCCTGCCCGACGCCTTTTCCGGCAAATGAGCTTTGATCGATTGCCCTTGCCGACTTTCGGATAGAGGCATAGCTTCCCCTCCGGGAATAATCTGGGAGGGTATTTCTATGTTCAAGACAGTTCGTTTGGCCGCGCTCGCCATGGGCGCCAGCCTGATTGCCGTGCCTGCCGCTGCACAGGATTCGCCGGTGCTCGGCACATGGAATACCGAAGCCGTGACCGATTTCGGCACCTTTGCCGCGACCATGATCGTGGCCGTCGAAGGCGATGGCTACACGGTCGAGATCGTCGATGTTCCGGGAGAAGGCCCGGGTGCCCAGGCGGGTCCGCCGATGGAAAGCGCGATCAGCGATGTATCTGTCGATGGCTCGACCTTTTCCTTCAAGCGCAGCCTGACCACGCCGCAAGGCCCGATGGACCTTTCCTATACGGGAAGCGTCGAGGGCGATGCGCTGACGGCAACGGTCGCCTCCGGTTTCGGGGATATCCCGGTCACCGGCACGCGCGCCGAGTAAGAGCGGGAGACGGACCATGATGAAGACCGTTCGTTTGGCTGCGCTCGCCATGGGCACGAGCCTGATCGCCATGCCCGCCGCCGCGCAGGATTCGCCCGTGCTTGGCAGCTGGAACACCGAAATCGAAATCCAGGGGAATACCAATCTCGCGAAGCTCACGATCGCGGAATCGGGCGGCAGCTACACTGCCGAGATCGTCAACCGCGATGGCGATACGACCAGCAATGTGCCCGACAGCACGATTACCGATGTCGTGGTCGATGGCACCAATTTCTCCTTCAAGCGCAGCATCTCGCAGGGACAGGGTTCGACCGACTTCACCTATGAGGGCAGCGTTGACGGCAATAGCCTGAGAGCCGATGTGACCTCGCAGATGGGCAATTTCGAGCTCACCGGAACCCGCATCGACTAGGCGCATTCGGTTGCGGGGCTGGTGCCGACGGCGTCAGCCCCCAAGCTTCACTCGCCCAGCCACTCCAGCAGCGCGCCCATGCAATCGCGCGCCAGCAGCTTGCAGCGCTCGGGGCTCCATCCCTGGTCCGGATCGCGCATGGGGTCATGGTCCTTGAAAGGCATTTCCAGTGTCATCGCGCAGGCGCCGAAGCGTTCTGCCACCTGGTTTGTGCTCATCGAGAGGTTGGCCTTGCCCGGTCTTGCCGCCGGATAGCCCAGCTTCGTCTGGAAGTCGGGTGTGCGCCGCTTCAGTATCTGGCGATAGCGTTCATAGCTTGCACCCAATTCGTCGGTCCAGGACGGGATGCCTTCGAACCCGGCGAGGAAATTGGCCGGGATCGCCTCGTCCCCGTGAACGTCCATCGCGAAATCCACGCCCGTCGCGTCCATCGCATTGCGGATGGCGAGTACTTCGGGCGAGCGTTCGGCCGTCGGATTGTCCCATTCGCGGTTGAGGTTCGTGCCAACGGCATTGGTGCGCAGATGCCCTCGGAAAGAACCGTCCGGATTGCAGTTAGGCACCACGTGGAAGCTGCAAAGCTGGCGCAGCTTGCGGGCGATGGGATCGGCCTGGTCGCAAAGCATTTCGAGCGCGCCTTCCATCCACCATTCGGCCATGCTCTCGCCAGGATGCTGGCGGGCGTAGAGCCAGACGTGCTTTTCGCCCTCACCAAGATCGAGGCAGTCGATTGCGCGTCCGTCCAGCGAATGGCCGAGCGTGCGATGCGAAACGCCCTCGCTCAACGCCGCTTCGGCCACGAGGTCATTGTGCCGTTCATGCGAATAAGGGGCGAAATAGGCGAACCAGGCAAGGTCGCCGGCCGGTGCATAACGGATGGTCAGCGTGCCGCCATTGCACGCCTTGTCATAGCCGGTCTCGGCGCGGCCCCAATAGGCACGGTCTTCCGACACGCAGGCGCGGTAGCCGGGCCAGCCTTGCGGATAGGCGCTTGCCTCCAGATCGACGATTTCCAGCAGCACTTCGCGGCCGGCACAATTGCCGACGCGGAAATGGAACCACTGCAGGAAGTCGCTATCCTTGTCCTTGCGGATGCGCAGCCGGGCCATGGCTCCCTCGATGGAAACCACTTCCACATTGCCGCTGTCGAAAGCGGCATCGATGCTGATCGGATTTTCGCTCATTCGACCGAGATAGTCTCACCCGTTCGACCCGGGAAGCCCTCGAAGAGGGCCGACATCACGCGGTCGGCAGCCATTGCCGGCTGAGCGAATTCACTGTTTTCGGTCGCGGTGAAGTTGGCCCGTCCTTCCCACAGATTGCCGCCTCCGTCGGCCGGACGGATGTAGACGGTCACCTCGGTATAAATTCGATCGGGCGCCGGGCCGGAAAGATCCACGCCTATGCCGAGGCCGACGCTTTGGCCGTAGGAACCGACTGCTCCGCCACCGCCAACGCTCACGGGGCTCCTGCGGTCGGGCGGCGTCACCAGGCGGGCAACCTCGAGCACTGCCGTCTGGCGCGCAGTCTCGTCGACGACATTGTAGCCAAGGCCGTCGAGACGGGTCTTCAACGCCTCTTCATAGATTGAGAATTCGATCGACTGTTCGTCCGTCGACATGCCTGCCTCGACATTGATCGTGCCCATGCCCAGCTCTGCTGGAGTGGCGCCGGTAAAGCGCGTCACTTCGACCGGCGAAACATAGGCGGGCGTGGTGCAGGCCGAGGCAGCAATTGATGCAATTGCGGCGAAACCCATGGTTGCGATTTTCCTGTTCATGCCATTCAAACGCGCGGCCGCCGTTACGGTTGCGAGGCTTAATGCTTGTTTTGCCATAATCTGTTAGGCGCCCTTTCCATGACCAAAGCTCTTCCCGTCCTCGTGACCGGCGGTGCCGGCTATATCGGCAGCCACGCAGTGCTGGCCTTGCGCGATCGGGGAACGCCCGTTGCCGTGATCGACAATCTTACGACCGGTTTCCGTTTCGCGATACCCGAAGACGTGGCCTTCTACGAGGGCGACATTGCCGATACGGAGCTGGTGGCGCGGATCGTCGCCGAACAGGGGATCGGCGCGGTCATGCATTTCGCGGGTTCGATCATCGTACCCGAAAGCGTTGAGAACCCACTCAAATACTATCACAACAACACCGCCAAGAGCCGCAGCCTGCTCGAATCGGTCGTGCAAGCTGGAGTAAGGCACTTCATCTTCTCCAGCACCGCGGCGACCTATGGCATCCCCGAGACCTCGCCCGTGTCGGAGGACATGCCCAAGCAGCCGATCAACCCCTATGGCTGGTCCAAGCTGATGACCGAGCAGATGCTGGCAGACACCGCCGCGGCGCATGACCTGAACTATTGCGCGCTGCGCTATTTCAATGTGGCCGGGGCCGATCCGCTTGCACGCAGCGGACAGTCGACTGCCGGAGCCACGCATCTGATCAAGGTCGCGGTCGAAGCGGCTTTGGGGATGCGCGACAGCGTGTCGGTCTTCGGGACAGACTACGATACGCCGGATGGCACGGGTGTGCGCGACTATATCCATGTCAGCGACCTGGCTGCCGCGCATGTGCTGGCGCTCGATGCGCTGGTCGAGCAGCCCGAACGCTCGCTGACCATGAATTGCGGCTATGGCAGGGGCTTCTCCGTGCTCGAAGTGCTCGATGCGGTCGACCGGGTGACGAACATGACGATCGAGCGAATCATGGGGCCGCGCCGCGCGGGCGATCCCGATTCGCTGGTTTCCGATCCCTCGCGCATCAAGGCGACCCTTCCCTGGCAGCCGAAACATGCCGATCTGGACACGATCGTGGCCCACGCACTGGCATGGGAGCGCAAACTCGGCGAAATCCGCCAGCATGCTTGACTTCGCGGCTTTTCATCCGTAACCGCCCGCTCACGAATTCCGGCATCGGGGGCGTCCTCGGTGCCGCTTGTTTTTCAGGAATAGAGCAATGAAGATCCGCAACAGCCTCAAGTCGCTCAAGGGCCGCCATCGCGATAACCGCGTGATCCGTCGTCGCGGGCGCACCTATGTGATCAACAAGACGAACCGCCGCTTCAAGGCCCGCCAGGGCTGATGCAGTCGGCCGCTCCGCGTAGTTTCGCGGGGCATGGTCTTTGGAAAGCCCCCGCGAAATCGGGGGCTTTTTGCTTTTGTCGTGCCCGGTTCCAGGCCGACTCCCCCTCCCAACCACCCGATCATGCATTGCGACCCTATCGGGTGACCGGGAGGGAGTGCGGGCCGGCACCGCAACCGGCGACCCCACGTTTCAAGGAGCGACACCTTGCCTGAAGCCGGCAAACCAACCGCCGTGGTCTTCGATGTCGGGCGGGTCATCATTCGCTGGAACCTGCGCTACCTGTTCGAGAAGCTGATCGCGGATGAGCAGGAACTCGACTGGTTCCTGGCCAACGTCGTGACCGAGCAATGGCACCACGAGCAGGACGAAGGGCGACCGCTGGCCGAAATGGTGCCCGAGCGGATCGCCCAGTTCCCCGAATATGAGCCGCTGATTCGTGCCTATGAGACCCGTTTTTCCGAAACCTATCCCGAGCACGTTCCCGGCACGCTGGAGCTGATCGGGCGGCTCAAGCAGCGCAGAGTGCCCCTGTTTGCGCTGACCAATTTCGGCGAGGATTTCTGGGACGAGTTCCTCGCCGGTCAGCCCGTCTTCGAGGGCTTTGGCGATATCGTCGTTTCAGGGCATGAGAAATGCGCCAAGCCCGATGCGCGCATTTACGAGATTGCCGAGCAGCGCTTTAGCCTGCCGCCCGAACAACTCCTTTTCATTGACGACAAAGCGGAGAACATCGCCGCCGCCACCGCGCGTGGCTGGCACGGCCATGTCTTTGCCGGGGTGGACCCGCTCGAAGACGATCTGCGCCGCCACGGCTTGCTCGATTAGAGCCAGGCGAGCCGCACCCTGCGCAAGAAAAAGGCCTCCGCGCGAAAGGGGGGATGCGCGGAGGCCAGTTTACCACCCGGGATGGAGATGGAGGGGTGGCCTAGTCGTTGCAGCGCGCCAGTTGGTCCGCGTCGAACGTCTCATTGCCAGCCGTAAACGCCGTGATCGTACCCTGCTTGCGCTGCAATTCGCGGCACACGCGCAAGGGGCGGGTGCCCGTGCGCGGGGCCACGCAGTTCGTGCCTTGGCAAGTCCAGACCACGCCGCCGGCAATCGCATTCGTGCCGGCTGCCTCGTTTGCGAGCTCCGCCGTAAAATATGGTCCGTCGTCACGCGCAGGCGCCGCTGCGGGCATGGTCAGTGTGGCGAGGACAAGGCCTGCCGCGACCAGCGGGAAGGAAGTGACGGAGCGGCTCATGACAGTTTCCTTACATTAATGTAGGTTGTGTTAAGCAACCCGTTATCGGATTGCGTTGCTCCATGCAACCCATCATGTCCGAATAATTTTCGATTCCTCGCAAATGCGGGTAGGACGACGAGAGAATGAGAGACTTGCATGGGTAAATTGCGCGAACCACTGAAAGAGATCACCAATTGCGGCCTGCCGCAGGCGCTCGAAGTCATGGGTGAGCGCTGGTCCTTCCTGATCCTGCGCGCGGCATTCAACGGCTTCGTCCATTTCGAAGAGTTTTCGAGCGAGCTCGGCATCGCCCGCAACATCCTCTCCAACCGGCTGGCAAAGCTGGTGGACAATGGTGTGCTGCAGAGGACGCAGTGCGAGGAGGACCGGCGCAAGGTCGAATACCGGCTGACGGAAAAGGGTCTGGACCTGCTCCCTGCAATGCTGGCGCTGCGCCAATGGGGCGAGCGCTATGGCGCGGTCGAGCCGGGTGGGCCGGTATTGGTCGATGCGCAGGACGGGCAGCCAATCGCGCAGATCGGAATCCGCGCAGCGGATGGGCGCGAGTTGAGCTGGCATGACCTGGCCTGGTGCGAGCCGGACCAAGTCGGCAAGCCCTGCTGCTAGGAGGGCAGTCTCGCCTTAGGCGAGGTGCTCAAGCAGGATCTTAACGCCAAGGACGATCAGGACAATTCCGCCGACCGCTTCCGCATAATGGCCCAGTCGTGAGCCGAAGCGCGCGGCGAACCAGTATCCCGGAATGCACATGCCCATCGTGACCAGCGCGATGACAATGCAGGACAGCCCAAGCGGCAATCCCATAACATCCAGCGTAAGTCCGGCAGCAGCGGCATCCAGGCTGGTCGCGATGGCCGCGGCGAACAGGGCGAGGTAGTAGGAGCGACGCGGAGCCTCGTCGTCATCCTCGTCCTTGGAAAAGGCTTCCTTCAACATGCGGATGCCGAGGAAGGCGAGTAGCCCGAAGGCGATCCAGTGGTCGACGGCCTCGATCCATTGCATGAAGAGCGCCCCCAAAGCCCAGCCCAGCAGCGGCATCACACCTTGCGCCACACCGAAAGCAAGGCCCGTCTCCAGCGCGCGTACCATGCTGTGTTCGCCCGCCGCACCGCGCGCAATCGAGACTGCGAAGGCATCCATCGCCAAGGCGAGCGCAAGAAGCAGCAATGCGGCCATGCTGAGGCCCTAGTCGAGCAGGCGGTACATCACCAGCGCATCGTCATAGAGGCCAGAGGGCAGACGGAAGGCCTGCGGAAGACGCCCGACCTCCTCCATCCCGACCGAGCGCCACAGGTGCACGGCAGCGACATTGCTGGCGATGACCAGGTTGAACTGCATGGCGCGGTACCCTCCCGTCTTCGCCCGCGCGAAACTGTCCAGCGCCATGGCCCGCGCCAGACCGCGTCCGCGCGCCGCTGGCAGCACCATATAGCCGGCATTGGCGACATGGGCGGCGGGGCCGGTCGAATTGGGCTTGATGTAATATGTCCCGACCACGCCATAAGCGTCCTCGGCCACGAAGACCTGTTTGTCGGGTGCGAACCAGTAGGCGAAGATGTCGTCGCGGCTGGCATCGGTCGCGACCGGATAGGTCAGCCCTTCGCGTACTACGGGTTCGAGGATCGCCCACAGCGCATCGTCATCCAGCGGACGTGAGGCGGCGCGGAAAGTCAGCTCGGGCATCGCCTATGCTCTGGGCGCTTGCCTGCGATAGCTCAAGGCCTCGGCGACATGGATGCGGCCCACGCCTTGGCTTTCCGCAAGGTCGGCAATGGTCCGCGCCACCCGCAAGACACGGGTATATCCGCGTGCCGAAAGGCGCATCGCTTCCGCTGCCTGCATCAGCAATTGCCGTCCGGCATCGTCTGGCGTGGCATGTTCTTCGAGCGCGTCGGCCTCTAGCTCGGCATTGGAGCGGATGCCGCGCGCAGTCTGCAGCTTGCGCGCCTCTGCCACCCGCGCAGACACTTCGGCGGAACCCTCCGCAGGCGGAGGCAGGGCGAGATCGGCGGCGGAAACCGGGTCGACCTCGACATGAAGGTCTATCCGGTCGAGCAGCGGGCCGGATACCTTGCCCTGGTAATCGGCGGCGCAGCGCGGTGCTCGGCTGCAAGCCAGCGCGGCATCGCCCAGATGGCCGCAGCGGCAGGGATTCATCGCCGCCACCAGTTGGACGCGGGCGGGAAAGCTCACATGCGCATTGGCACGCGCGACATCGACCTTGCCCGTTTCGAGCGGCTGGCGCAGCGAGTCGAGCACGGCGCGCTGGAACTCGGGCAGTTCGTCGAGGAACAGCACGCCCAGATGTGCCATGGAGACTTCGCCGGGCTTCACCCGCAGGCCACCGCCGGTAAGCGCGGCCATGCTGGCCGAATGATGCGGTGCGCGGAACGGGCGTGTGCGGCTGATCCGCCCGCCTTCGAGCGTCCCGGCGACCGAGGCGACCATGGAGGATTCGAGCGCCTCGGCAGGCGTCAATGGAGGAAGGATCCCCGGCAGGCAGGAGGCGAGCAGGCTCTTGCCTGCACCGGGCGGCCCGATCATCAGGAGGTTGTGCCCGCCCGCGGCCGCGATTTCGAGCGCGCGCTTGGCAGTCTCCTGGCCCTTGACCTGTTTGAGGTCGGGCCCATGCCCCGGCTCTTCCACCTCGCCCGGCTCGGGATCGGGCAGTCGGCTGGTGCCCTTCAAGTGGTTGAGCAAGCTGACCAGGTCAGGCGCGGCCAGAACGGGCACGTCGCTTGCCCATTTCGCTTCGCTCCCCTGCGCGGCGGGACAAATCAGGCCCTTCTCTTGCTCGCTGGCATGCAATGCAGCCAACAGCACGCCGGGTGAGGCGACGACGCGGCCATCGAGCGCCAGCTCGCCGACCACTACGAAATCCGCCAATTGCTCGGCATCGGTCACGCCCATCGCGGCGAGCAGCGCCAGCGCGATCGGCAAATCGTAATGCGAACCTTCCTTGGGCAGGTCCGCCGGCGAAAGGTTGATGGTGATGCGCTTCGGCGGGAGCGAGAGTCCCATGGCGGCAAGCGCTGACTGCACGCGTTCCCGGCTTTCGCCCACCGCCTTGTCCGGCAGGCCGACAATGGCGAAGCGCGGCATGCCCGGTGCGACCTGGCATTGCACTTCCACGGAGCGTGCCTCCAGCCCGAGATAGGCGACCGTCGAAACCAAAGCGACCAAGTGCGACTCCCCCTTTGAAATGAAGGGGATAGCATGCATCCACCCCTTGTCGAACCGGCACATGGTAAATTCATCGGAAACCGAACTTGTTTACCGGTCGGCAGGGCGCGGGAAGGCACTCCTGCCGCATGCGCATTCTTGCCGCCATTGCTGCCTCTCTTGCTACCCTCATTGTGGTCCCCGCAGCTGCGCAGACCTATGTCTACGAGACGGTAGTCGAGCAGTGGGTGGAAACGTCCGCATCGCGCTTCGTTTCACCGGCTCTGGCCCGTGCCGAGAACAAGGCGCTTGCAGCCTACGGTCCCTTCCGCGTGTTGGATGCGAACCGTGCCGCGCTGGTGGCCGTGACCGACAGCTATTCGCCTGCCGAGTTCGATCGAATGCTGGCCGAATGGCCGGACATCGACACGCTCGAATTCGTCGAATGTCCGGGTACGCATGATGACCGCGCGAATCTGCGTCTTGGCCGCATGATCCGCCAAAACGGCATTTCCGCCGTCGTGCCAGAGGGCGGATCGGTTCGCTCCGGCGCTGTGGAACTGTTCCTTGCCGGTGTCACGCGCCGGATAGACGATGATGCCGAATTCGCCGTTCATGCATGGCTCGACGATCTGGGCATGGGTGCATGGGATTATGCTCCCGATTCGCCCGAGCACCTAAAATATCTCGACTATTACCGGGAAATGGGCATGGGTGAGCAGGAAGCCGCGCGCTTCTATGCCATGACCAATTCGGTGCCGTTCGAAAGTGCCTTGTGGCTGACCGGTGCGGAAATGCGGGGCTGGATCGGTACCCCGGCATTGCGCGAAGAGGAAAGCGCCGCGCCTCGGCTCGCCTATCTTGACTTGGCGGCGCTGCTCAACTAACTGCGCGCCCATGTGACAGGCCGCCCTCGCTTGGCGGCCCTATTTGTTTTCGAATTCGAGGATTGAACCCATGAAGCGCACTTTCCAGCCGAGCAATCTCGTTCGCGCCCGCCGTCACGGTTTCTTCGCCCGCAAGGCGACTCCGGGTGGCCGCAAGGTCCTTCGTGCCCGCCGCGCGCGTGGCCGCAAGAACCTCTGCGCCTGAACTGATTTCCGCTCGTCCATCGGGGCGAGCGCATCCAGCGCGCCCCTTCCGGCACTCGCCGAAGGTGGCATGCGCCTCTACGGGCCGCTTTGCGCGGCCCGTTTTCGTTACTATCTACCTCCCATGACCATCGAAGTGCTGACCAAGCGGGCAGATTTCCTTGCCGCCAACAAGGGTTTGCGCAATGCGCGACCGGGCTTCGTCCTGCTCACGCGCCCAAACCAGGGCCAGGGCAAGCGCTTCGGCATCACCGTGACCAAGAAAGTCGGCAATGCCGTCGTCCGCAACCGCATGAAACGGCGCTTCCGCGAATTGCTGCGCGATGCCCTTCCGGCGGAGGGGCTGCCCGATCATGATCACGTGCTGGTCGGCCGCGCAGGAGGGATTACCCGCGACTTTCAGCGCATGCGCGGCGAATTGACTGAAGTTCTCGCTCGTGCCGCAGAAGGCAAGGGCGACAGGCCGCGCCGCAGCCGAGGGCCGCAAAGGTGAAGCGCGTGCTGATCCTTGTCGCCCGTGCCTGGCAACTTGGTCCTTCGCGTATCCTGCCGCCGACCTGTCGCTACCAGCCCAGTTGCAGCCAATACGCAATCGAGGCGCTGGAGAGACATGGAGCAATCAAGGGTGGATGGATGGCATTCAAGCGGCTAATGCGCTGCCACCCTTGGGGGGGACACGGATACGACCCGGTGCCGTAAGGGGCATCGAGAAGGACTTACCGGACGGGAAACATAATTGGACAATCAGCGTAACCTCATCCTCGCCGTCGTGCTGAGCGCAGCCCTGCTATTCGGCTGGGATTTCGTCATGAGCCGATATTTCCCGCAGCCGGAAGTACCCCAGCAGACAGAGACGTCCTCTGGCGAAATGGCTGCCACTGCGGGTGCGCTGGCCAGTGATGCCGTGGCGGTTCGCGATCTGGCGACCGAGCTTGCCTCGCCCGAGCGCGTCGCCATAGATGCGCCGGAGATCGAAGGCTCAATCAACCTCGTTGGTGCGCGTGTCGACGATATCGAACTCAAGACCCACCGCCAGACGGCAGAGCCCGACAGTGGTCCGGTCCAGCTGTTCGCGCCGCTGGGCACTCCGCAGCAGCACTTTGCCCGTTTCGGCTGGGACGGCGATGGCGTGGCACTGCCCGGAACCGACACGGTGTGGACCAGCGATGGCGGTGCTCTGACGCAGGATAGCCCGGTGACGCTGACCTGGGACAATGGTGAAGGACAGGTCTTTGCCCAGACCTTCTCGATCGACGATCACTACATGCTCACTGTCGAGCAGAGCGTAACCAATAATGGCGAAGGCTCGCTTGCCCTGCGCCCGGTTGCGCTGATCAACCGCACCAGCGCGACTGCAGACCCTTCCACCTTCAACGTCCATTCGGGACCGATTGCCACGATCGACGGTACCGTCGATTTCGACTGGGATTACGAGGACGTCGTCGACGATGGCGCCCTGTTGCCCGATGGCCGCCATGTGGTGCAGTTCGATGGCAGGCCGGGCTGGGTCGGCTTTACCGATATCTACTGGATGTCGGCCATCATCCCCGAAGCCGATGCCACGACGAGGGCTTCGGTGATCGAGGCAGGGGCCGACAAATATGCCGCCCAGCTTGCCTATGAACCGCAGACCATCGGGGCAGGACAGACAGCGACGCGCACAACGCGCCTCTTTGCCGGCGCCAAGGAAAGTGCCGTGCTCGACATGTACGAGGACCAGGGCGTCGAGCGCTTTGGTCTCGCCATCGACTGGGGCTGGTTCCGCTTCATTGCCTGGCCCATGTGGCAGGTGCTGATCTTCCTGTTCGACCTGGTCGGCAATTTCGGCCTGGCCATTATCCTGCTGACCGTAATCGTGCGTCTGGTGATGTTCCCCATCGCGCAGAAGCAGTTCGCCAGCATGGCTCAGATGCGAGCGGTTCAGCCGAAGATGAAGGCGCTGCAGGAACGCTACAAGGACGACAAGCCGCAGCTCCAGCAGGAGATGGCCAAGCTCTACAAGGAGGAGAAGGTCAATCCGCTGGCAGGCTGCTTGCCGATCTTCCTGCAGATCCCGATCTTCTTCGCCCTCTACAAGGTACTGCGCCTCGCGATCGAAATGCGTCACCAGCCCTTCGTGGGCTGGATCAAGGACCTTTCCGCGCCCGATCCGGCGACGATCCTCAACCTGTTCGGCCTGCTGCCCTTCGATCCGCCCGGCTTCCTTGCAATCGGTGTGCTGGCAGTCCTGCTGGGCATCACCATGTGGCTGCAGTTCAAGCTCAACCCGGCGGCGATGGATCCGATGCAGCAGCAGATATTCATGATCATGCCGTGGATGCTGATGTTCGTCATGGCGCCCTTCGCGGCGGGCCTGCTGCTCTACTGGATCACCTCCAACATCCTGACCCTAGCGCAGCAGCAATATCTCTACTCCAAGCATCCGCAATTGCGGGCGATGGCAGAGAAGGAAGCGGCCGACAAAGCCAAGGCCAAGGCACAAGAGTGACGCCGGAGGAGGAAGAACTGGCGCAAGAGGCGGCACGGCTGTTTTCGGGCCGCGTCGACTTCCTGCTGTCGGCGCCTCAGCTCCAGTTCTTGCCCGATGCCGATTTCCCGGAAGTGGCGTTTTGCGGACGATCCAATGTCGGCAAGAGCTCGCTGCTCAATGCGTTGACGGGTCGGCGCTCGATCGCGCGCACCTCGGTCACGCCCGGGCGCACGCAGGAGCTCAATTTCTTTGAAGTGGGCGAACCGACGCAATTCCGGCTGGTCGACATGCCGGGCTACGGCTTTGCCAAGGCGCCGGTTAAGGTGGTCGAGAAATGGCGCGCGCTGGTGCGCACCTATCTGCGCGGCCGGCCAGTCCTGAAACGAACGCTGGTGCTGATTGATTCGCGTCACGGTATCAAGCCGGTCGACCGAGACATGATGACCATGCTCGACGAGGCGGCGGTGGGCTACCGGCTGGTGCTGACAAAGGCCGACAAGATCAAGGCAAGCGAGCTCGAAAAGGTCAGGATTGAAGTCGAGGCGGAGGCGCGGAAGCATCCCGCGGCCTATCCGGTGATCCACGTCACCTCGTCGGAAAAGAAGTTCGGGATCGACGAACTGCGCGCTGCTGTACTGGCCGATATCAGGTCTTGAAATAGCCGCTGCGCGGCATGTTCCGGGCAAGAAAAAAGGGCGCCCGAAGGCGCCCTTTCTCTAACTCGTTTTGTGTATGATTAGCCGCGGCGTCCGCCGAAAAGCCAATCCCAAATGCTGCCACCCATTGTGCGTCTCCTTGCTTGGATGACACTCATATGGGTTAACCATTTGTATTTGTAAAGTTTAAACCATCTTTGTTAAGAGGCCGCTTTTCCTAACTCTCTGAAAATCCACGATTTCATCAAATGGGGCGGGACGCGAAATACCAAATCCTTGGGCCACGAGGCACCCCGAATCACGCAATAGGGTTAACGTTGATTCGTCTTCGACGCCCTCTGCCACCACTATGATTCGCAGTTCTTTTCCGAGTTGTAGGACGCTGCGGACGATACCAGCGGACTTCTCGTCATCCTTCATCGCCTGGGTGAAGATGCGGTCGATCTTGAGTTCGGAGAAGGGCAGGCGCTGCAGCGCTTCAAGACTGGCTGCGCCGACCCCGAAATCGTCCATCGAGATCTTGGGGCCAAGGTCCGCAAGTTCGCCGAGGATCTCCGACGCGCATTCGAAATTGGAGATACGATACGTCTCGGTGATCTCGAGCGTGAGCAGGTGCGGATCGAAACAGGTTTCTGCCAGGACCTCGCGCACCATGTTCACGATATCGCGCTCATGGACCAGGGTGGCCGAGATATTGACCGCAACGGGAACCTTGATGCCGTGGTCCTCGAAGGCATTACCGGCACGGCAGGCTTCGGCGAGCACATGGCGGGTCAAATGGCTCATTCGGCCGGCGTTCTCGCACTGGCGGATAAAGTGGTCGGGCGGGATCAGGCCGCGCTTGGGATCACGCCAGCGCACCAGCGCCTCGACGCCGACAAGTTCTCCGGTCTGCACCAGGATCTTGGGCTGGTAGATCAGGTAGATCTCGCCATTGGCGAGGGCGGAGTCGATGCGGGCCTGGAGCGAGATGTTCCAGATCAGGTCCTCATCGCTCGCCAGTTCGGCAATGGCGATCGGATCATATGTCTCGTTCGTACGTTCCGCCGCTTCCACTGCACCTGCCAGACGGCGCACGACGTTGGGGCTGGGCGTGATGTCGACCCCGAAGGTAATGCCGACATCGACCTGGTTCTCGCCCACCAGCAGCGGGGACGAGAACAGGGCCCTCAGGCCCTCAAGGTGTTCCTTGATCAGTGCAGGTTCTTTTTCGGGGAAGGTCCACGCGATGAGATGGCCGGGCCCGACATAAATGGTCGCGTCCTTCTTGGCCGCCTTGAGGCGCCCGATAATACGCATGAGATATTCAGAGTGCAGCTCTACCGGCAGCGTCTTGCGCACTTCCTCGAAGCGATGGATGCGCGCCACGATGATGGTCGGCACAGTCTCGGCAACGTCCTTGTCCGTCTCAAGCGCCGCGAAGGTGGGCAGTCCGGTATCCGCGTCGACCAGCCGGAAACTTGTGCGCCACCTTGAGCGTGCGCGAAAAGCTCCATAGACGAACAGCAAGGCGTAGGCGCCTGCAACGCTGATCTTCATCCCCAACTCGGCGGTTACAACTACGGATATCGCAAGCCCGAGTACCAGCAATCCATAGCCACTATGGCGTACCCAAGGCGTGGGGGCCTGGCCTACGAGGCTCAAAATCGCGAGGATTGCAAAGAGGACCGTTATTCCGCCTACGATTTGTGTGTGACCCGCCATCAGCGTTTCTGCCGCGAAGATGTCCACCATGGAGGGTGGCACCTCGATATGGCCCGGAATATTCGGCGCATTCGCATCGGCGCGATTGACGATCCCGAAGATTACGGTCTTGCCTGACAGCGCAGCACGCGCGCGATCGCTGTCGAACGCGCGGAGATCGGTGAAGCGGTATGAAGGGATACTCCCCAGATCGAAGCTGTAGCTGATCGGGAACTGCTCGTCGGTTGGGACAAGTCTCCCTGCCATCGATGCTGGCAGGCTCGGCAATTGCTCGTCGCGGAAGGACACAATGTAGGGCATGGCCCAGGTGTAGCCGAGATAGTTCTGCCACCTGTTCCGGCCCACATCCGATACGCCGGCGCCGATTGAGGCAACCGATCGTTCGAACTGGTCTTCGCCATTCAGTCCGGTTTCCAGGCTGCGGACAAGGAAGGCATTCTCACCGAACCGACGCAGGGCGGTGTTCAGCGCGTCATCGGCTTCGGGCGTAGCTTGGCGGTCGAACACCATGTCGAGATAGACACGGTCCGCCCCTGCTTCGTGCAATGTGTTGAGTGTCTGCGCGAGGTCGATCCGGCGATCCGGATATCGGGCGTCGGTCAGGTCTTCGCTCGCACCTACATAGACGATATCGCCAGAGGCTTCGAAGGAGGCGATACGCGACTGGGTTACGAAAGTAAGTTGGTCGAGGGGTTCGAGGATGGTGATGAACGACAGGCCGAGTGCGATCAGGCCTGCCCAGAAGGCATGCCTTATCCGCTCGCTCGCGCTGTTGCGTTCCTTGCTTGACGGCATGCGCCCGAAACCCCGTTCACCATTTTCCGGCTGAATTGCCGGGTGCGACGCGATTTCTTACCCTTTCGATGGTTAACAAACCTCTGACACGGCCGGTTTCATTCGTAACCTTTAAGGGGATTGGTTAACACGGTCTTACCGCACCCGTACGGGCTGCTCTTCCCCTGCATTGCTGTTCATACTCGACAGTTCCTGCATGCATGCCTAGGTCTTCGCGCAATGCAGTCAGGGGCTTTTGCGTGAAGCTGATCATCGGCAACAAGAACTATTCGAGCTGGTCGCTGCGCGGCTGGCTGGCGGCCAAGCAATCGGGCCTTCATTTCGAGGAATTGACGGTCCCCCTCTATGGCGAGGACTGGGAAGAGGCGAAGCGCCAGCAGGGCGAGTTCCAGCCTTCGGGTGGCAAGGTTCCGGTGCTGTGGGATGGCGATGTAGTCATCTGGGACAGCCTCGCAATCATGGAATATCTCGGCGATAAGGTCGGGCGCGACCGTTTCTGGCCCAAGCAGGACGAGGCGCGTGGCATGGCGCGCTCCATGGTTGCCGAAATGCACTCATCCTACCTGCCTTTGCGCCGCCAATGCCCGATGAACATCCGCCGCAAGTCAGCGATCGAACTGACCGAGGAGACCAAGCAGGACATTGTCCGCATCCTTGGCCTGTGGGCCGAAGCGCGGGCCCGCTATGGCAAGGGCGGGCCTTTCCTGTTCGGCACGTTCAGCGCGGCCGATATCTTCTATGCCCCCGTGGTCAGCCGCTTCATCACCTATGGCGTGGGTGTGCCCGGTTTTGCCCAAGCCTATGTGCAGGCGATCTGGGAACATGACTGGATGCAGGAATGGATCGCTGCCTCGGAAGCAGAGGAGTGGACCATTTCGCAATTCGAAGTGACCGAGGACGCGTGACCCACGACCCGCTCTCCCTCTCCAGGCAATTGATCGCCTGCGAAAGCGTGACCCCGGCGCGTGGCCCGGTGTTCGATGCGCTGGAGGCCATGCTCGAACCGCTCGGTTTCGACGTGCACCGCTTCATGCGCGGCGATGGGCCGGAGGGATCGGACGAGGAACCGGTCGAAAACCTCTTCGCCATTCGCCGCGGTCCCGAAGGCTCAAAGCACTTTGCCTATGCCGGCCATGTCGATGTCGTGCCTCCGGGCGAAGGCTGGCTAAGCGAAGCCTTCGAACCGGAGATCCGCGGCGAGCTGCTCTATGGGCGCGGGGCTGTGGACATGAAGGGCTCGGTGGCCTGCATGGTCGCGGCGATTGCCGATGTCCCGGCAGAGGCGGGGACGGTCAGCTTCATCATCACCGGTGACGAGGAAGGTCCGGCGCTGCATGGTACGCGCGCACTGATTGACCATATAAGGGAGTGCGAAGACATCCCCGATTTGTGCCTGGTGGGCGAGCCGACCAGCGTGAAGCGCCTCGGCGACATGATGAAGATCGGGCGCCGGGGATCGGTCAATATCTGGCTGGAAGTCGAGGGAATTCAAGGGCATGTCGCCTATCCGCATCTCGCCAAGAACCCCATGCCGGCCATGGTCGCGATCCTCGCGGAACTCGACGCGCTCAAGCTCGACGAGGGCACTGACTGGTTCCAGCCGAGCAATCTCGAGATCACCGAATTCAACGTGCTCAACAAGGCGCATAACGTCATCCCAGGCATGGCGCGGGCGCGCATCTCGATCCGCTTCAACGATCTGCACAGCGGAACCGAGCTGGCACAGAAGGTGACCGAGATTGCCGAGAAACATGGCGGCAGGGCGCGTCCGGTGATCTCGGGCGAACCCTTCCTCACCCCGCCGGGCGCTTTCTCCCGGATCATCGCCGATGCGGTGGAGGCCGAGACCGGGATCGTGCCGGAAGCTTCGACAAGCGGCGGGACTTCGGATGCGCGCTTCCTCAAGGATCTGTGCCCGGTGATAGAATTCGGCCTCGTCAATGCGACCATGCACAAGACCGATGAGGCCGTGGCGGTTGACGACCTTGCCACGCTGACGGCAATCTACCGGAGGATCGTGATCGCGGCGCTCGCCGCCTAGACCTTCGAGGGGATTTCCATGCTGCGCTTCTGGTTCGCCATTCCATTATGGCAACGCGTGCTCGGGGCGCTGGTGCTTGGCGTCGCAACCGGCCTGCTCTGGGGACCCGAAGCCGCGCAGATCAAGTGGATCGGCGACTTCTTCATCGCCGCCATCAAGATGCTGGTCGTGCCGCTGATTTTCTTCAGCCTCGTTTCGGGTGTCACCGCCATCGGAGACCTGCGCAAGCTCGGCGCGGTCGGCGGCAGAGCGATCCTGCTCTTCATCATTACCGGGCAGATCGCCGTGTGGATTGGCCTGGCGCTGGGCACCTTCTTCCAGCCGGGCAGCGGCCTCGACACCTCGGCCATCGAGCTGGGCGATGTCCCGCAAAGCAACTTCACCAGCTGGACCGACATGATCGTCGCCACCGTGCCGTCGAGCCCGGTGCAGGTCATGGCCGATGGCGCGGTGCTGCCGCTGATCGTCTTCTCGCTGCTGATTGGCATCGGCATCTTGATGGCCAAGGACGAGGGAACGCCCATCGCAAGGATCTTCGATAGCGGCTCCATCGTGATGCAGAAGGTCACCGCACTGGTGATGGAGCTGACCCCTTTCGGCGTTTTCGCGCTGATTGCCTGGGTCGCCGGCACGCTCGGCCCGCAGGCACTGACCGCGCTCGCCAAGCTGGTGGCGCTCAACTATGTCGGCTGCCTGATCCTGATCGCAGTGGTCTATGTCGGCCTGATCCGTCTTGTCGCCAAGCTCAACCTGGCCGATTTCTTCCGCGGTATGGTCGATGCCATGGCGGTCGCCTATTCCACCGCTTCATCCAGTGCGACATTGCCGGTGACCCTGCGCTGCCTGCAGAGCAATCTCGGCGTCAGCCGCTCGGTGTCGAGCTTCACCGCCTCGCTCGGCGCGACGGTGAACATGGACGGCACGGCAATGTATCTCGGCCTTGCGACCCTGTTCGGCGCACAGATCTTCGGCGTGGACCTGACGTTCGGGGACTATATCCTCGTTGCCGTCACCGCGACGGTCGGTTCAATCGGCGCAGCGGGCATTCCCGGCACCGGCCTGATCATGATGACCCTGGTGTTCAGCTCGGTCGGTGTGCCGCTGGAGACCATCGCATTTGTCGCCGGCGTGGACCGGATCATGGACATGATGCGCACCACCACCAATGTCACATCAGACGCGACCATTGCCACCACCGTGGCGGTGATGGTGGGCGAACTCGACCGTGAAGAATACGAGAGCGATATCGACGTCTAAACCGGTTCGCGATCAGGGCGCGATTTCGGCGGGCACGTCGAAATTATAATAACCAAAGAAGCCATCGACGATGTCCCACAGCTCGCGCGCCCTGTCCGCGTCGTCCTGCGCCCCCGCGACATTGCCGAGCTTCGCACGGACGATCGCGCGGCCATAGAGCGATGTCGGGGCCGAGGCGGATTCCGCAAGCACTGCGTCGAAATCGGCATTGGCCAGTTCCAGCTCGCCCATGCGCAGATAGGTCATCGCCCTGCTGTCCAGCGTGCCGCTCATATGCTGCAAGTCCAGTGAAGCATTGCACTCCTCGAGCGCACGCTCGAGCGCGGTATTCTGCAGGGTCTTGGTCCAGCACAGATTGTTGAGCCGCGGGGCGTCAGTGGCCAGTTCGCGCGCACGATCAAAAGCGGACGCAGCATCCGCCCTGCGGCCTGCGCGTTCAAGCGCGATCCCCCGCATATTGTGGACCATGAAATCCTGGTCCCGGCCCAGCTCGATCAGGCGATTGTAGATCCGCAGCGCGCTGCCGAAATTGCCGAAGCCCATTTGCAGCTCGGCCATAGCGGTCAGGGCATTGATATTGTCGGGATCGATTTCCAGCGCCGCCTCCAGATCTTCCTCGCGGCCTTCCATGTCGGACAGGGGGCGTTGCTGGGCGCGGGCCATCAGCGAGGCGATATTGGCGCGGTTGCCCGGCGCCAGTTCCAACTGCCGGTCGAGCAGTTCGGAGGCGCGCTCTTCATTGCCGATCCGGCGATAGATATTGCTGGCGTAGAAATAGGCGTCGGGCCGGTCGGGCATGGCTGCCAGCAAGTCTTCCGCAACCTGCGCGGCGCCTTCCTCGTCATCGTCATCGGCGAGGATCTTGGCCTTGAGGTCGTAGCCCTGCGGCTGGGTCGGGGCGAGTTCGATGAGGCGTTCGGCATCGGCCATCGCCTCGTCCAGCCGGTATTCCATAAACAGCGTTTCGCCGCGCAGCTGCAATGCGGGGAGATAATCGGCAAAGAGTTCCAGCGCCTCGTCGAGCTCGGCCAGCTTGAGCTCGGTTTCTTCGATGCCCCGGCGCGCGGCCGAGGAATACAGTGCCATCGGCGTGTTCCCCAATTCGCGCGACTGGTCGAGCAATTCGGCGGAACGTTCCTCCTCGTTCAGCATTAGCAGGTATTCGCTCGCGCGCGTGACCGCCACGGGATTGTCGGAGAAGCGTTCGGCCATTTCCTCGGCTGAGGCGAGCGCCTCCTCCCTGCGTTCGAGAGCCATCAGCGCCGCCACGCGCAGATTGTAGGCGTCGTAGTAATTCTCGAACAGCGCGATCGCCGCGTCGGCATCCTCCAGCGCACCCTCAAGGTCGGTCGTGCCGAATTTCGCCGTTGCACGGTGGAACAAGGCCCAGGAGTTTTCCGGGTCCTTCTCCAGGGACTGGTTGAACAGGTCGAGTGCTTCGTAGGGCTGCCCCTGCCGGAGAAAGACAAGTCCGCGTCCGCGCAGCGCAACGTAATTGTCGGCGGAAATGGCATCTGCCCGGTCGAATGCTTCGATTGCCTCGTCGAAGCGGTTGAGCTGGGCCAGCGACATGCCGCGATTGGCATGATACCAGACATTGTCGTCCTCCAGCGCGATGGCGCGGTCGAAATCGGCAATCGCGGTTTCGTATCGCTGGTTGTTCATCGCCACATGGGCGCGATCGTTGAAGAAATCGGCGTCCTCGCCATTGCCATCGTCGGAACTGGCAAACTCCACATCGGCTTCGGACATGCGGTAATTGTCGGGCAGCTTCAGGTGCAGGTGCTCGGCCCACAACTCGCCCAGCCGCTGTTCGAAGGCAGGCGCATCCGCCGCCGCGAACTCATTGGCGATGCTGCGTGCGCTGCGCATGGAGGTGAAGACATTGCCCTCGACGCTGGCCGTGCGGCGATATTCGATATTGGCCACCACCTCGTCGAATTCCTCGCCATCGATCAGTTCGGCGGTGAAACCTTCGGGCAGGATGATGGTCTGCGTGGTGCGTTCGAAAAAGGGGTGGGGAAGCGAGAAGGGCGCATCGCTATCCGGCCCTTCGGTGCGGGTGAAATCGGCGTTCCAGCCCACCCGCATGTCGTCCGTCTCGTAGAAATTGTCACCCCAGTCCATCCGCGCCATGCCGGAGAGGGTGAAGGTCATGGTCCCGGTTTCGGGATCGAAGCGCGCATCCACTTCGTCCGGCGTGACGAAATCGAACTGCTCGCGCCAGAAGGATTCGGTCGCCTGCTCGCGATTGGCGCCGACGATCTGTGCCCAATAGGCATTGGTTGCGATGGCGGTATCGCCGCGCAGAACCAGTTCGATCTCGGTCGGTACCGGGGCGAATAGCCCGGCGCTCGCATCCATGTGGATGGCCATTTCCTCGGTCGGCTCGGCCAGCGCAGCGGGCACCATGGGAACCAGCTCCGCTCCATCGGCCACGATCGGCAGGCCCCAGATGAAATTGGGCGTTGAAAGGCTGGCAAGCGTGGTGTCGCCCGTGCGCGTCCCGTCGAGGAAATAGGTTTTGCCGTCGATCACCGTCTGCACGAGGATGTGATCGAATGCGGAGATCATCGGTAGGCGCCCGGGCAGGGAATCGCCGATATAGGAGTTCACCGCGATCGGGTTGGCCTCGATCCCGAGTTCGCGGAGCACGCCCAGCAGCAGCGCGGTCTTGGCCTTGCAATCGCCATAGCGGCGTTGCCAGGTGGTCTGCGTGTCGGCGGGAACGAGTCCGCCCGAGCCCATGGCCAGTGCCACATAGCGGACATCGTCCTGCACCAGGTCGAGCGCGAGCTCCGCCCGAACGAGCGGGTCCGTACTGGCGGCGCGGATTTCCTCGACCCTGTCACGCAGTGGCCCGGCTACCGGGACTCGCGATGCTTCGTCGTAAAGCGGAACAAAGATGCTGGCGACATCCTGCCAGCTGCCGAAGGAGGAAGCCTCCATTACTCCGAACAGGCTGAAGCGCGGCGGGGCCGATTCCGGCGGCGTGATCGGTTCGGTCACGAGCAGGGAGATCTGCGCCTCTTCATATCCGTCACTGCTGCTGCGTTCCGGTTCGGGCAGGCCCCTGCTACCGGCCAGGTGAAGGTCGAAATCCTGCGGCCAGGTGATCCGCGCGAAGGCGTTCTGGTAAGGCAGGTTGTAGGGCCCGATGGCCGATTCCGCATTGCCGGCAAATACCGGGTGCTCGGACACTAGCGAATAGGCGACTTCCAGCTGGTCGCCCACCTGCAGTCCGGCCGGGAACATGTTCGCGGTCAGCACGCCGTCGAGCGTCGCCTGTTCGAGGCTTTCCTCGCGGCGGAGGACGGTGAAGGTCTGCCCTTCGCCGAGCACGTCGATCACCTCGTCCCCACGGTGGATCAGGACTTCGTGAAAGGTGAGCTCGTCGAATTCGGGGCGCCAGGGGATCGAGAGATTGCCGACGGACAGGCCCTGCGGGTTCTGGATGCCGATGACGAAGTTCACATAGGTGTGGTTGCGTCCCGGCTCGAGCCGGAGCTGGTGGTTGGTGAGCAGCACCCTGACCGGGAGGCCTGCCAGTTCCTCCTCCGCGCCTTCGGCCGTATCGGTCGGGACATCGACATCCGAGATCCATTCGGCGGGCGGCCCGAACTGGATTTCGTCATTGGCCAAGGCCGGCGCGGCCAGTGCTGCAAGCGAAGCAGTGGCCAGCAATGTAGAACCAATGCGCATGTCTATCCCCCCACTGGAAGCAAGGGGTAACTATCGCGGGCCGCGAGGTAAAGTGGTGAGCGCGTTAGCTGCTGCCGACATGGGCCAAGGGACTTGTTCTTGCCGACAGGAGCATTATCCGGCCCGAAATCGGGCCGCCACGCAGCGCGGCCTATTCGGTTTCAACCAGTTCGATCGGCACGAATGGTCCCAGCGCACAGGACGCTCCGGGACGTCCGTCGGCATTCATGACGGTGATCGTCTCGCCCGAGCAAAGCGTGCCCGCGCGCACTTCGTAGGTGAAGCGCTTGTCGAAACCGAGCGAGTAGCAGCGCTGCTGTAGCGTATTGCGGTAGAGCGTACCGTTATTCATCTCGAAATCGATCGTGTAGTCGTCATGCACGGTCGTATCGTCGATCTGGTTGGTGCGTACGCAGGTCTCCGCTTCGCCGACCACATTGGCGGCGGGGGCGAGGATCTCGCGTTCATCGTCCATCTCGGCAGTGCAGGCCATCAGCGGAAGGCAGGCCGCGACGGCGGCGGTGCAAATTGGCAGTGCTTTCTTCATAACAAACCTCCGGCAGCGGATATAACCGACAATACTGTCATTAAGCTGACGGAGTCGAATCCCGTTTGCCTTTGCCGACGGATGGCTCGTGTCTCCTGTATCTGGGAGGTCCGGGATGACAGCGAAAGAGTTCAGGCTGTCAGAAGCCCGCAGCATGCGCTCCCAGCACGACCGCTGAAGCGATGGCCATCAGTGCCAGCATCGGTTTCCAGGCGAAGACCAGCCATTCACTGTATCGCACGCCAGCCGCGGCCAGCACGCCGATCAGGGGAGCAGAGGTCGGAATGACCAGGTTGGTTAGACCGTCCCCAAGCTGAAATGCCAGTACGGCAGTTTGCCGGGTGACCCCCGACAGGTCGGCGAGCGGCGCCATGATCGGCATGGTTATGCTGGCCTGGCTGGAGCCGGATGCCACGAAGAAATTGAAGACGCTCTGCGACAGGAACATGATCCATGCGGTAAGCCATTCGGGCGCACTGCTCGTTAGCGATGACAGTGCATCGAGCAGCGTGTTGAGAAGCGATGTCGATTGTGGATCGTCGCCGCCCAGCAGCAGTAAGATGCCCTTGGCGGCGCCGACGATCAGCGCAGCGGGCAGGAGCTGAGCGGCGCCGTGGCGAAAGGCGTCCATCAATTCGTTGAAGCTGCAGTTGGCAATTCCGCCAAAGCGCGCGACCAGCGAAACCGCGATGCCCATGGCGAAGAACTGGGCGGTGATTTCGGCCAGGTAATAGCCCCTTGATGCCACTCCCCAACCGACCCAGCAGACCGTGGCCAGGAAAATCAGCAATACGAGCTTGTGGGCTACGCCGAACTTGGCTGTATCCGCCTCACTGGCAGTATCCGCGATGCAGGCAGGTCCGATGGGGGCGCGCTTTCCCAGCCTTACGGACCGCGCATAGTGCCACAGGAAGATTGCACCCAGGGCCGTGAAGCCGGCCCACATCGGAATGCGCAGGGCCATGCCGGACATCGGTGCAAGATCGGAGATACTCTGCGCGATGATGACGCTGAAGGGGTTCATCCAGCTTGTACCGAAGCCGACTTGCGTGCCCATGAAGCAGGCCAACACCGCTGTAACCCCGTCATATCCTGCGCGGGACAGGGCGGGTGCCAGCACCAGTGTCAGGGCGATGGCTTCCTCGCTCATGCCTATCGTGGCGCCGCCGATCGATGACGCGACGAAGATACCGATGAGCAGCCATTCGTTCTCCGCCTTGCCGCCCGGCAGTGCGGCAAGCATTGCATTGTCGACGGCACGAGTTCGCATGACGATGCCGAAGGTCCCGCCAATGACCAGCAGCAGGGCTATCAGCCCGATCGCCGGAGAATAGCGATCGCCCGAAATGAGCCCCGCGAACAGGAAATCGAGTATGCCGGTCCGTGTCTCGTCACCCATTATCGGCGCAGGAGAGGCATCGGGCGCAGCATTGAAACTGCCCGGCACGATCCGCGCGGGATCTCCAGCCACCTCGAAATGTCCCGGTACGAAAAGGAAGGTGGCTGCCCATGCGAGGAACGCCAGCACGATCATGATGATGAAGGTATCCGGCATTGCGACGGACAAGCTGCGGCCATTCTTCGTCTCGACCGCGGGCTCGCTGCCCGGTGAATTGCTCATGATCGCCAGTCCCCCGACAGTGTCTCCAGCCTAGCGACCCGGCTTCTGCATTACCTTCTTCCGAAAGCTGCACAGGTCAACCACCTTGCAGCGCCAGCATTCGGGCGTGCGCGCCTTGCAGGTATAGCGGCCGTGCAGGATCAGCCAGTGATGTGCGCCGAGGCGGAAGGGCTGCGGCACGCGCTTTTCCAGCTTGGCCTCGACCTGTTCGGGCGTCTTGCCCTTGGCCAGGCCGGTCCTATTGCCGACGCGGAAGATATGTGTGTCGACCGCGAAGGTTTCCTGCCCGAACCAGCAATTGAGGACGACATTGGCGGTCTTGCGGCCGACGCCGGGCAGGCGCACGAGGTCCTCGCGCGTGGCGGGAACCTCACCACCATATTCGTCGACCAGCAATTGAGAGAGCGCGATGACGTTCTTGGCCTTGGAGTTGAACAGGCCGATCGTCTTGATGTGTGCCTTTAGCCCCTCCTCGCCCAGTTCGAGCATTTGCTGCGGCGTTTTCACCCTGGCGAAGAGCGAACGCGTGGCCTTGTTGACGCCGACATCGGTGGCCTGCGCGGACAGGGCCACGGCCACGACCAGCTGGTAGGCATTGCCATATTCGAGCTCGGTCTCGGGCGAGGGATTGTCCTCCGCCAGCCGGCGAAAGAATTCGAAGATCTGGTCCTTGGTCACTTATGCGCTCATTGCTCGTTCTTGCGTGCCCGTTCGAGCGACTTGAGTTTCGAGCGAATCCTGTCGTCCTCGCGGTCGATCTTCTTGAGGTGGTCGCGCATCTCCTCGATCCGCTGGTCGCGGCGGCGCTGCATGGCATTGGAGAAGGCGGCGGCGATGATCCCGGTGGGCATGGCAATGAAGGCGACGCCTGACAAGGCCACGATACTGGCGAAGATTCGCCCCAGCCCCGTGACCGGGTAGACGTCGCCATAGCCGACGGCGGTCATGGTGATGATCGACCACCACAGGGCGCGAGGGATCGAGCCGAAGGCTTCCGGCTGGATATCTCCCTCGATTATGTAAAGCGCGGTGGCGCCGAACAGGGCGAAGATGAAGGCCAGCGCACCGGTCACGATAAGGTCGTCCGAACGCTCGCTAATGGCGTTCCACACTTCGGTGATCGCGCGCGAGAAACGCCCGAACTTCATCACCGCTATGACACGGAACAGGCGCACCGTGCGAAGCATGGCGGCATCGGCAGTGATCAGCGGCAGGAGGGTCGAAACGACGACAAGCAGGTCGATCAGGCCGAGCGGCGAGCGGATGAAGCGCCAGCGCTTGTGCCAAACGCTGCCTTCGCCCGGCTCTTCCGCGGCGGCATAGATGCGCGCGATATATTCGAGCAGGAAGATCCCTCCGAACACCAGCTCGCCAACGAGAAGGCCGTTATGCCACATTGGCGGCAGGCTGGCCTCGGTCGACATGGCGCCCGAGGCGACGGCGAGGATGATGGTAACGATAAGCAGCTTGTTGAGCAGGGTCAGGCTGCCATCGGGCTCGGTGCCGACGAACAATTGCCTGTGCAGATAGGACCTGAGACTGGCCATCGGCAGTATCGCTCCCCTTGCTCCTACAGTTCCAGCACGTCCTGCATGGTGTATCGGCCGGGCGCCTTGCCGATCAGCCAGGCCGCGCCGCGTACCGCGCCATTGGCGAAGATCGCCCGGTTTTCCGCCGAGTGCGACAGCACGAGCCGCTCCTGGTCGCCCGCGAAGATGACCGAGTGTTCGCCTGCCACCGTGCCACCGCGCAAGGCGGCAAAGCCGATCGCTCCTTCGGCGCGTGCGCCGGTCTGGCCGTGGCGACCGCTTTCGCTGTTCTCGCCCAGATGCACGCCGCGCGCCGCCGCAGCGGCCTCGCCCAGCAGGATCGCCGTTCCCGAAGGCGCATCGACCTTCATGCGGTGATGCATTTCGAGCACCTCGATATCCCATTCGGGACCGAGCCGCTTGGCGGCTTCTCCCACGAGGTAGGACAGCAGTGTCACACCGAGCGAGGTATTGCCGGTCTGCAATACGGGAATGGCCTGCGCAGCATGGTCGATGGCGAGGTGATGCTCGTCTGTCAGCCCGGTCGTGCCGATCAGGATGGGGATGCCCGCACCGATCGCTGCATGCAAATTGGACTTGAGCGCGGCCGGCGCGGAAAAATCGACCAGCGCTTGGCTGGCATCGGCGAGGCGCGAGACATCGTCCCCCTTGTCTACCCCGCCCGAACAGGTGTGCCCGGCAGCGGTAATCGCCTGCACCAGCGCATTGCCCATGCGTCCTTCCCTGCCGATGATGCCGATACGTGCCATTGCTTCCCCCGCTATCCAATGCTTCATGGGACACATGAGGGATATCCGCAACATCGTCATTCTCACCGGCGCGGGGATAAGCGCGGAGTCGGGCCTGAGGACCTTCCGCGCAGAGGATGGCCTGTGGGAGGACCACCCGGTGGAAGAGGTGGCCACTCCCGAGGGTTTTGCCCGCGATCCCGACCTTGTGCAGCGCTTCTATGACGAGCGGAGGGCCGGGATCCTGGCAGCACGTCCCAACGCCGCGCATGAGGCCTTGGGGCGGCTGGATGCAAGCTGGGAAGGCGAGCTGCTGATCGTCACGCAGAATATCGACGACCTCCACGAACGCGGCGGAGCAGACCGCGTGTTGCATATGCATGGCGAAGCGCTGAGCGTGTGGTGCACTGCCTGCGATGCCCGCCATCGCTGGACCGGGACATTGCGCGACGGCCCGCCCTGTCCCTCTTGCGGGCAGGTGGCAATGCGGCCCGACATCGTCTGGTTCGGGGAAATGCCCTATCAGATGGACCGGATTTTCCATGCCCTGTCTGGCGCGGACCTGTTCCTGTCCATCGGCACGAGCGGCGCGGTCTATCCCGCGGCAGGCTTTGTCCAGCATGCGCGCGAAAGCGGTGTGCGTACGCTCGAGCTGAATCTCGAGACCAGCCTCGGCAGCAGGCTGTTCGACGAAACGCGGCTGGGCAGGGCGAGCGAACTGGTGCCGCTGTGGGTGGACGAGGTGCTGGGATGACAGAAATCCGCATTGCGTCCGCGGACGATGCTGAACTGTTGACCGTGCTTAACCGCGCGATCCATGCGCCGCATGCCGCCATGGCGCCTGAGTTTTTCAAGGCAGAGCTGGATGAGGTTGCGGTAACAGGTTTCTTCCGCGAAGCGCTGGCGGATGAGGCCCAGCTGGCCGCGATCGCGGAGCTGGATGGCCAGGCTGTCGGCTATGTGCTGGTCGAGCGGGCCGAAAAGCCGGAATCGCCTTTTACCTTCGGCAATTGCCGCCTGTTGGTTCATCATCTGGTCGTTATCGAGACCGCGCGGCGCAAGGGTGTCGCCAGCGCGCTGATGAATTGGGCACAAGAGCATGCGCGCGCATGCGGGGCGCAGCGGCTGGTGCTCGATCACCTTGCCGTTAATACGCAGGCAGAGAAATTCTACGAGGCGCTCGGCTATTCGCCACTGCGCGTGACCTGTAGCAAGGAAGTGTAGCGGCCTGTTGCCCCGTCTCAGGCTGCGACCTTGCTGGCCGAGTCATCGATCGCCTTGCGGATATCCTGCACGAAACGCGAATGGCGCACACCCTTTAGGAACAGGTTCTGGATCGCATTGCCACGCCAGCGGCACGGGCGCTTGACCTGGATCAGCAGGATGTAACGATCCTCATCGGTTTCGTTCCAGACTTCGTGGTTGAACATGTCGTCGAACAGGAAGGATTGTCCCTCATCCCAATGCAGGACATGGGTGGTCTCACCTTCTTCGAGATGCATCCTGCACTTTTCCCTGTCGGACGGGGCTTTCAGCGCCAAATGATAGGTGAGCATTCCCTTGGTCATGCCCCAGTGGCGCGGAATATGTCCGCCCGCTTCGAGCACGGAAAAGTTCGCCGTTACGAGGCCGGGTACCTTTTCGAGCAACGCTGCGGTGATCGGCGCGCGCTTCGCATTGGCCTCCATCCGGTAGCCATAGCCCTTGAGGAAGAAGGCCCGCCAGCGACGGTCGGCGGCAATGCGGCCATGATCGAAGGAGATATCGCCCAGTGAGGGGATGTCCTCGGCGCGTATTCGCACAGCTTCGTCGCGAATGTCCTGCCAACGTGCTTCCAGCTTCTCGATCCATGGAAAGGCGGCCTTGTCCTGCACGGCGGCATCGGGGATCTTGGAATCTTCCAGGATGATGCGGTCGATCTTGGGACGGAGTTCCTTGCCGATCTGGAACCAGGACTTGCCGATAAAGGGCAATTTGCGGCCGCGTGCATTAAGGGTCGCTTGCCAGTTCAAAATAGGGCTCCGTCGATCGGTTCTGCTGTAGATAGCGTGCGTAGCTAGACCAAGAACCGGTCGGCTGGAAGACTATTGGAACCAATTCATACTCTTGCAGGTGCCAAATCGCTGACCTGCTGGTGAAAAGGCATAATTGGCCGCCAATGCGTTGACGGGTTGCTTGCGAATCCGCTGCCAATCGCTTTGGAACAAGCGATTTCAGAGTGTTAACGGTTGATGGTCCGTTAACCACTACAAGCTAGGATTTCCCATGGTACGGGCGGTTTCTGGTGCCACCCATGGGGCCGTCCGTGCCACCCTTATGCGCGACGCCTGTCAACAAGGCGAGAACCCGCGCGGCAAATTCCACAGACTGGCTGGCTTATCCCAGGTTCCCGCAGGCCTTGCAGGCCGGGTCCTTGGAGATGTTGAGCGTGCGCATCCCGGGCTTCAATCCGTCGAGCAAATGCAGCTTGCCCCATTGCGCATCGCCCATCCCCCCAGAGGGAGCGACGAGGATTCGGATGGCCTGCATTGCGGCAAGGCTGGCGGTCCAGCCCGCCATGGCGCCGAGCATGCCGTCTTCGGCGCAGGTGTCGCAATCGTCCGTATCAAAGGCATCGCCGACAAAGCAGCGATAGCAGGCGCTGGAAACAAGGTGCCCGGCAAAGGCTCCGACCTGCCCCTGGAAGCGGCCCACGGCGGCGGATAGCAGAGGCACGCGTTCGACCACACAGGCGTCGGAAACGGCGAGGCGGGTGGCGAAATTGTCCGTCCCGTCGAGCACAAGGTCCATGCCCTCGAGCATGCCGGGGGCAGTTTCCGGCGTGATGCGCGTGTCCGAAATGGTGACGTTGAGAGAATGATCGAAATTGCTCACCCAGCGGCGTGCAGCCACGGCCTTGCCATGGCCAATGTCGCGCTCGGTATAGATGGTCTGGCGCTGGAGATTGCTGGCATCGACCACGTCGTCATCGACCAGGGTCAGCCTGCCAATTCCCGCTGCGGCGAGATATTGCAGCGCAGGTGCGCCGATCCCGCCAAGCCCGACCAGCAGCACATGGCTTCGCGCAAGAGCGGCTTGTCCCGCGCCGCCGATTTCGGGCAGCACGATATGGCGCGCGAAGCGGGTGAGGCGTTCTTCCGACAGGGGAGAAGGCTGTTGATCCATGCTGCATCCCTAGCCGCAATCGCCTGTCACACAAGCGGTGGAGCACTTTCCTACAGGCTGTGGAGCATGCGAGAGGCCGGAAATGGCTCGCTCCCCTGTGGAAACCCGCGCAATTCCGCCGTTTTCTGCAGCGTCGAGCCCGGAGGTTTTTCTCCGCCAGGACAGTGTGTCATGTGTGAGGGGTTAGACGGATTCGAGGCGCAATCGGCCTGTGCGCAGCTCTGTGGAGAGCCTGCGGACAAGGCTGTGAACCGCGCCGGCAAAAGCCGGAGCAGTCACACGGGTACGAAACTGTCGGAAAGCCCGGCAGGAGCCGGGGAGAATCAGCTCTCCAATTGCCTCAACAGGCTGCGGACATCGCCGTCCATATCGGCATCGCGCTGGCGCAAATCCTCGATCAGGCGCACGGCATGGATCACGGTGGAGTGATCGCGGCCGCCGAACTTGCGCCCGATTTCGGGGTAGCTGCGCGGGGTCAGCACCTTGGCAAGATACATCGCCACCTGCCGCGGACGGACCACGGCGCGCGCGCGGCGCTTGGAGGACATCTCACTGCGGTCGATGCGATAGAACTGGCAGACGGTGCGCTGGATCTCGTCGATCGTGATCCGCCGGCGATTGGCCGAGAGGATATCGGTCAGCTGTTCTTCGGCGAGGTTGAGCGAAACTTCCTGGCCGGTCAGCTGGGCATAGGCGACCAGCTTGTTGAGGCCGCCGACCAGCTCGCGCACATTGCGATTGATGGTGCGGGCGAGGAAATCGATCACGTCGTCCGGCACGTCGAGCGGGGCGAACTTGGTCAGCTTCGATTCGAGGATCAGGCGGCGCAGCTCGATATCGGCCGCTTGGATATCCGCGACGAGGCCCATAGAGAGGCGCGAGAGGAGGCGCGGTTCGACACCGTCCAGCGCTTGCGGGGCGCGGTCGGCGGCAAAGACCAGCCTCTTGCCTTCGGCCAGCAGCGCATCGATCGTGTAGAGCAGTTCTTCCTGTGCCGATGCCTTGCCGATGATGAACTGGATATCGTCCACCAGCAGCAGGTCGAAGCCGCGCAGGCGCGCCTTGAACTCGATCATCTCGTTCTGCTTCAAAGCCTGGACGAACTCGACCATGAAACGCTCGGCGCTGCAGTAGAAGATGCGCGCACGCGGATGGGCCTGGAGATATTCGTGGCCGATGGCGTGCAGCAAATGCGTCTTGCCCTGGCCGGTCGCGGCCTTGAGGTAGAGCGGGCTGAACTGCGGCTTCTCGGCCTTGGCCATGCGCTCCGCCGCATTCTTGGCGAGCACATTGGTCGAACCGGTGACGAAGGCGGCAAAGGTCAGCGAGGGATCGAGGCCGACCGAAGAAGTGAAGCCATCGTCGCCGATCGACTCCATCGCCAGCGTGGCATCGTTTGCCGCGCGGTGGCCGAAGCCGTCATCGCCGCGCAGGTCGAGATCGGCCAGCTTGCGGCGGCCGGGATGAACCTTGATGGAGACGTGGCGGACCTCGCTGCGGGCGATCTTCCAAGCCAGCGAAAGTCGGTCGTGGAAGCGGTCGTTCACCCAGTTCGCGGAGAATTCGGTCGGCAGGAACAGTTCCAGCGTACCGCTATCCTTCTTGAAGGTGCCCAGCTGGATCGGCTTGATCCACTGCGTGAAGAGTTGGTGCCCCAAATCCTTTCGCAGACCCTGGCTGATATCGGACCAATCAGCCGCGAGATCCAACGCTTCTTGCTCTTCCATGCTTTCCCCGACTTGATCACCTTTTGCCGGGCTCGTCCTTCCGGCATGCGGTCCTACTCGAATCATCCCAAAGCTTCCCCGTATCGAAATGGCCTGCCCAGCATCGCTCCTTCAAGCCCTGATCGGAGACAAAACTTCCCCCTCCGGCAAATCGCATTTCGCGAAATCCGGGTCCCCCCATCAGTGGCTCGTCTGTTGGTGGCCAAGGCGCGTCAGCCCCGGCCGTCTTGCTGTTATGAACCTTGCGCAGAGAGGGGCAAGAGGCGGCTTGAAAAAAAACTGTAATTTATACTGTTGACAGCCCGCAATGCCGCAGACTGCCGTTCAAGTATATGTTTTCCAACGATTCATTTGTTACAGTCTCGCGAATCGTTGGAATTCCTGCATTTGTGCAAACGCAATGCGGTCCGATACTGCACATGCGAAAAAGGCCAGTGGAAAACCCACCGGCCTCGTTCCATTTTCGTTCTCGGTGAAAGCCCCGATGGGGACCGAATCAGAGAGCGGCGACTCGCTTGGTGAGTCGGCTGAGCTTGCGCGAAGCAGTGTTCTTGTGGAGCACGCCCTTGGCGACGCCCTTGGCCAGCTCCGGCTGGGCAACCTTGAGGGCTGCTTCGGCAGCGGCCTTGTCACCTTCGGTGCAGGCCTGCTCGACCTTCTTCACCTGCGTGCGGATGCGGCTCATGCGGGCACCGTTGATCTCGGCGCGCTTGTTGTTGCGACGGATGCGCTTGCGGGCTTGCGGCGTATTGGCCATGTTCGTTCCTGTCTCAGGCCGTCTGGAAGCCGGCCGGTTCGTCCTGTCTAAAAATGCGAAAAACGGCGCATGTGCGCCGGAAAGCGCGCCACATAGGCGGGAGGTGCCGAATCGTCAAGCCAAACACCTCATCGCTGGCCAGACTCTTACGTTTGGCATTTGGGGCAATACCAGCTGCTCCTGCCGCCCTGGACGATCCGCCGGATCACGCCGTCTTCGCAGCGATGGCAACTTTCGCCTTCGCGCCCATAGACATCGAAGCGCGTGGCGAAATAACCGAGCTCGCCATCTGGCCTGGCGTAGTCTCGCAAGCTTGAGCCGCCATCCTCGATCGACTGCAGCAGGACCTCGCGGATGGCAGGGACGAGCCTCTCCAGCGCCGGACGGAAGATTCGGCCTCCGGCCTTGCGCGGGCTTATCCCGGCACGGAACAGGGCCTCGCAAACATAGATATTGCCGAGCCCTGCCACCACGCGCTGGTCGAGCAGCAGCAGCTTGATCGCCTGCTTGCGGCCTTTCAAAGCGGCGCGCAGGTGCTCGACGGTCAGGTCCGGCCCGAGGGGTTCCGGACCCATGGCGGCAAAGGCGGGCCACTCCTCCAGACGCGCCGTATCGACCAGGTCGACGAATCCGAAGCGACGCGGATCGCACAGGGCGAAGCGGTGATCCGCTGTCTCGATCACCAGGTGGTCGTGCCTGTCGGCAGAAACCGGATCGATCCGCCAGCGTCCGCTCATGCCGAGGTGGAAGATCAAGCTGGTGTCGCGGTCGGTATGGATGAGGCCGTATTTGGCGCGGCGGCCAAGCGATGAAACCTTCGCCCCGGTCAGTGCCTGCACCAGGCCTTGCGGAAAGGGAAAGCGCATGTCGGGCCGGTTCTGCTGCACGCGGGTAATCCGCTCCCCGTCGAGGAAGCGCGCCAGGCCGCGAACGGTAGTCTCGACTTCGGGAAGCTCAGGCATAATCGAAAGCTCGCCTAGCCGCTCGTCTGCAATCTGTCATCGCCAAGCTGTGATCGATTGCCTAATGCGCCGCCATGGCACTCGAAGGCAGACAGTTTCGCGCATTCGCCCTGCTTGGCCTCGTCATGCTGTTCTGGGCCGGCAATGCGATTGTCGCGCGTGCCGTGCACGAACAGGTCCCGCCCTTCACGCTGGCCTTTATCCGCTGGACCGGCGCGTTTGCATTTGTCGCTCCCTTTGCCTTGGCGCCGCTCAGGCGGGACCGCGCGGCGCTGGTAGCAGGCTGGAAGGAAGTGCTGCTGCTCGGCCTGCTCGGCGTGGGAGCCTTCAACGCGCTTCTCTATAGCGGGCTGCAATATTCCACTGCCACCAATGCGCTGCTGATCCAGGCGGCCATTCCGGCGACGGTGGTCATCTTTGACCGCATGTTCTTCGGCGCACGAAGCGGCGGGTTGCAGGCTGTCGGCACGCTGGCATCGATCATCGGCGTGCTGGTGATCGTGTTCGAAGGCGATCCGGCAGCGGCGATGCGCCTGCATCTCGGAACGGGGGACCTCTATCTGCTGGCAGCCGTGGTGGTGTGGTCGCTCTATACCGTGCTGCTCCGACTGCGCCCCGCGATGTCTGGGACCAGCTTCATCGCAGCGACCTTTGCTATCGGCGTTGCCTCCATGGCCCCCTTTGCAGCCTGGGAATGGTCGAACGACCTGCGCATCATCTGGGGCTGGGGCGTTGCAGGGGCGCTGCTCTACGTTTCACTGCTGCCTTCGCTGGTGAGCTATTTCATCTACAACCATGCAGCCGAAGTGGTCGGGCCTGTCCGCGCCGGACAGGCGATTACGCTGATGCCCGTCTTCGGAGCCTTCATTTCGGTGATCCTGCTCGGAGAAGCGCTGCATCCATACCACGTTCTGGGTATCGGCCTGATTGTAGCCGGCATCGTGCTGGGCGCATTGGCTTTGCGCGGCAGGAATGCAGGCAAAGGTTCGGGTGGCGCACGGCAAGTGCGCTCGCTAGAGGGTTGATCCATGAGTGAAGAAGTCTCCTTCGGCTACGAGAATGTCGATCCGGTCGAGAAGACCAAGCGCGTCGGCGCGGTCTTTTCCAATGTCGCGGCAAAATACGACATCATGAACGATGCCATGTCGGGTGGTATGCACCGACTGTGGAAGGACCGCTTCGTCAAGCGCGTGAAGCCGCAGCCGGGCGAGGCTATCCTCGACATGGCGGGCGGCACGGGCGACATCGCCTTCCGCATGGCCGAAGCCGGCGCCGAAGTGGTGGTTGCCGATATCAACCAGGACATGCTCGATGTCGGTGTCGAGCGCGCCATGGAGCGCGGGATCGATGGCCTGGTATGGTCGTGCCAGAATGCCGAACAACTCGATTATCTCGACAAGCAGTTCGATGCCTACACGATCGCTTTCGGGATCCGGAACGTCACCCATATCGACAGGGCGCTGAAGGAAGCGCACCGGGTGCTCAAATATGGCGGGCGTTTCTTCTGCCTCGAATTCTCGACCATGACCTGGCCGGGCATGAAAGAGGCCTATGACTTCTACTCGCACAAGCTTGTCCCGCAGATTGGCAAGGCGATTGCCAATGACGAGGACAGCTATCGCTACCTGATCGAGAGCATTCGCCGCTTCCCGAGCATGCCGGAATTCGAGCAGATGATCCGCGATGCCGGATTTGTGCGCACGAAGGTGGAGCCGATCATGGGCGGGCTCGTCGCCATCCACTCGGGGTGGAAGGTATAGTTTGACCCGTCCTGCAACGCATATCTTCCGGCTGCTCAAATGGGGCCGCACGCTGGCGCGTCACGGTGCGCTGCGCGGGATCGAGGCCGATCCCAATACGCCTCCGCAAGTCCGCCGGCTGGTCAGGATCGCCCGCTTCGGCACAATGCAGCCGAAGACGCCGGATTATGCCAGCGCCTTTCAGGAGATCGGCCCCGCGGCGATCAAGTTGGGACAGACGCTGGCGACGAGGCCCGATCTTGTCGGCGAAGAGGCTGCACGCAACCTGCTAAGCTTGCAGGACGCTTTGCCACCCGTTCCTTTCGAGAAGATCGAGGCGCAGATTGCTGCGAGTTTCGAGCGCCCGGTTTCCGATCTATTTGCCGAAATCGATCCCGAGCCGGTTGGCGCGGCCAGTATCGCGCAGGTCCACAAGGGCGTTACGACCGATGGCCGCACGGTGGCGATCAAGGTCCTGCGCCCGGGCATTCGCGAGCGCTTTGCCAAGGATATTGCCACCTATGAATGGGCGGCGGCGCATCTCGAGGCTCTGGGCGGTGAAGCGTCGCGGCTGCGACCTGCGCTGACTATTGCCAATTTCAAGCGCTGGACCAATCGCGAGCTGGACTTGAGGCGCGAGGCAGCTTCCGCATCCGAACTGGCGGAATCGATGCGCGGCATCCACGACTACGAGGTTCCGGCCATCGATTGGGACCGCACCAATGGCCGGGTGCTGACGATCGAGTGGATAGACGGGATCAAGATCAGCAAAGTAGAAGAGCTGCAAGCAGTCGGACACGACTTGCCCGATCTTGCGCGGCGGCTCGTTCTCGCTTTCCTGACGCAGGCGATCAGCGGCGGCTATTTTCATGCCGACATGCACCAGGGCAATCTGTTCGTGAAAGGCGATGGCACGATCGTGGCCATCGATTTCGGGATCATGGGCCGGATCGACCGGCGTGCCCGGCAATGGCTGGGGGAAATCCTCTACGGCCTCACCACGGGCAATTACAAACGCGTGGCCGAGATCCATTTCGAGGCGCAATACGTGCCGAGCTACCATTCGGTGGACGAGTTCGCGACCGCTTTGCGTGCGGTAGGCGAGCCGATGCGCGGCAAGCCGGTGAGCGAACTTTCGGTCGGGCAGATGCTCGACGGGCTGTTTGCCATTACCCGCGATTTCGACATGCAGACGCAGCCGCATCTGCTGCTACTGCAAAAGACCATGGTCATGGTCGAGGGGATCGCCACCCAGCTGCATCCGGAAATCAACATGTGGGACGTTTCCGCGCCCTATGTGAAGAGCTGGATCCGCGACGAACTGGGCCCGGAAAGCGCACTGGCGGACAGGATTCGCGAAGACACGGACACCTTGCTCAGGATCCCGGCGCTGGTCCGCCGACTGGAAGAGCAATTTCCGCCCAAGGGCGGCGCGCCCGAGCCGCCGCCTTTGCCTGATATCGAACTGGTCTGGGAGCGGCGCCGGCGTGAGGGCCGTGGCTGGCTCGGCTATATAGTGGCAGCCGTGCTCGGTGGCGCAGCGATCTGGGGAGGCGTGGCACTCGGATGGTTGGGTTAAGGGGGCGCGCTCCTAAGTGGGACCGCTTCGCCCATTGGGCACCTGGAGCGGCGATACTGGTCCTGGCAGGCTTTGCCCTGCTGCTGGTGCTTGCCGTCCTGACCGACCGGTCCGATATCGATCCCGAGCGTGTTACGCCGCCCGAGGGAGAGCTTGTCGAGGAACTGGTCGAAGAGGTGGTGAACACCGAATTCGCCGATGGGGAAGACGAGCGCGATACCGACCTGCAGCTCTATGACCGCATTGCCGAGCGCGTCGCCGATGGCGAGAACTACTATGCCGTCGCCGTGGAAGAACAGCGTGCGCGCGACTTTCCTGTCCGTCCCGGTCTTGCCGTCCGCCTGCCGACGCTGGCCTTTCTCACCGCTTGGCTGGGGCAGGGCGGTCTGATCGCGCTTGCTGCCTTGCTCGGATTGGCGACGCTGCTGGCCTGGTGGCGGCGACTGGACGACGAGCCGGGCGGCGAGGAAAACCGACCCATCGCCCTGCTGTTGTTGGTGGTCGGCACGATGATCGGGTTGAAGCCGCAATATCTGGCCTTGCACGAGGTCTGGGCCGGCGTTTTGCTGGCGTTATCCTTCGGCCTGCACCGGCGCGACAAATGGGCGCTCTCCTGGCTGGCCGCTGCTGCCGCGCTGGCGATCCGCGAACATGCGCTGCCCTTCGTTTTGCTGATGGGCGCGCTGGCTGCATTCCGCCGCGACTGGCGCGAACTTGCCGCATGGGCGGCGCTGGTGCTGCTCTTCATCCTCGCTTTGGCGCTGCACCTCTCCAATGTGAGCGACTACGTTTCCGACAGCGACCCGACCTCACCCTCCTGGCTCGTCTTTCGCGGACTGGGCGGCTGGACTGCGAACATGGTCAATTCCTCCGTCCTGCACCTGTTACCCGGATGGCTGGCAGCTCCCATCGTGTTGCTGCCGCTGCTCGGCTGGGCCGGATGGAAGAGCGATATGGGCCTGTTCGCCCTGCTGCTCTTCGTCGGCTATGGCGTCTTCTTCATGTTCGCCGGACGCGACAACAATTTCTACTGGGGGCTGGTGGTCGCGCCGGCCTGGTTCGTCGGCCTCGCATTCCTCCCGCGCGCGCTCAGATCGCTGTGGAATTCCGCACGCGGCCATTGAGGGTGTGCAAGTGCCGAGCCACACTGCCGGTATGAGCATGGTGCGCGATCCTGTTGGCTGGTGGTGTTCGCTCGGGCGACCACTGCGCCGGCTGTCGCGCGGGCAGGCGATCGGCTTGCTGCTGGCCCTCGTGCTCGCGCTTGGCTGGGCGAGCTATGCAGCAACGAGCCTTGCCGCCACAGATGCCGAGCGGGTGGCGAGCATGTCGGGCGACCAGATCGGCGATATCGAGCTCTATTTGCGTGTGCATGAGCGCTACCAGGAAGGCGAGAACTACTACCAGGCCGCCATGTCCGAGCAGCGTCAAAACAACTATCCTACCATCCCCTTTGTCACCGTGCGCCTGCCGACGCTCGCAGTGCTTGACAGCATGGTGAGCGACACCGCTTGGACTCCGATCGCGCTATTGCTGCTGATTGCCATGATCCTCGGCTGGATCGGCGCGCTGGCACCTCTGGCGACCAGGGCGGAGAACTTCGCGGCAGCGGTCATCCTCTTCGTCAGTACTGCAGGCCTGTTCGATCCGCGCGCCTTGCTGTGGCACGAGCTTGTCGCGGGCGCGCTGCTGACCGTCGCCATGGGTGTCTATCGGGAGAATCGCTGGTGGCCGAGCCTGCTCCTTGCAGCGGCGGCGCTGGCGGTCCGCGAACTTGCCCTGCCCTTCATCCTGCTTTGGGGAGCCTTCGCGCTTTCTCGAAGAAGCTGGAAGGAAGCGGCAGCGATCGCGGCGCTCCTCTTGGTGTTCGCCGTTGGCATGTGGCTTCACGCCCAGGGCGTTGCCGCGCATCGCCTGCCAGATGACCTCGTTTCTCCAGGCTGGGATGCATTCAGCGGTCCGCAACTGGCGATCCTTGCCCTGGCGAAGCTCACGCCGCTGCTGTTCCTTCCCGTTGGCATCGCCGCGCCGATAGCCTTGATCGCCTTGCTGGGTTGGATCGGGCTGGGCGGCAGGCTCGGCCTGTTCGCCAGCCTCTGGTTCATCGGTTTTTGTCTCGCCGTCTCGATCTTCGCGCGGACCAATAACTTCTATTGGGTCATGCTGCTGCTGCCGGCCTATGCTGCAGGACTGGCGCTTGTGCCGCGCGCGCTGCTCGACTTGCTGCAAATTGCCAAAGGGACGAAAACAAGCCAATCTTAACCATATTGGGGCAAGGCGAGTGCTTCGTAATCCGCGGAGCCAGGCTTGCTGCAAGAACAGATCCTCGTAAAGGACCGGGACGAAAACATGGCCAACCCACGCATCCTGCTTGTCGTTGGCGGCGGAATTGCCGCCTACAAGTCGTGCGAACTGGTCCGCCTGATCAAGAAGGGCGGAGGCGAAGTCACCTGCGTGCTGACGCAGGGCGGGGCGCAATTCGTCACACCCATGGCGCTCGCCGCGCTTTCGGGCAGCCAGGTGCATACCTCGCTCTGGGACCTCAAGAACGAGGCGGAAATCGGCCATATCCAGCTTTCGCGCGATGCCGATCTTGTGGTCGTCTGTCCCGCCACGGCGGACCTGCTGGCCAAGATGAATGCCGGTATCGCAGACGATCTCGGCACCACGCTGCTGCTTGCCACGGACAAACCCGTCCTGGCGGTCCCGGCGATGAATGTGCGCATGTGGGAACACGAATCCACCATGCGCAACGTCGCCCAGCTGCGTGAAGCCGGGGTGACAGTTATGCAGCCCGATGTCGGCACGATGGCCTGCGGCGAGTTCGGCCCGGGCCGCCTGCCCGAACCCGAAATGGTCTGGCTCGAGATTGCCGACATGCTCGGCCTCGACCCGGGCGAAGCGGGTGCCCTGCAGATCAACGAATATCTCCGCGCGATGGAGCCCGAGGACGAGGAGCCCGACGAAGCGAGCGAAACCCCGTCCAAGGGTGGCGGCCTTGCCGGTATGCTTGGCTCGCTCATCCAGCGTTCGACCCCGCGCAAGATATCCGAAGACGAGGCCGATATTGATCTGGGCGAAGACGAATTGCCCGATGGCGAATATATCGGCCCCGAACTGCCCGAACCCGACACCTCGGACGCCGGACCGATCCTGGCGAAGAAGGGCAGCGCCTCTGCCGCGCCGCCGACCGATCGCGAAGCCATCAATCACGAAGTCAATGCCCGCCAGAGCGCACCGCAGCCTTTCGAGGGAGAGGAAGCTGCCGCGCCTGTCATCGGCCTTGCGGGGGAAGAGGAACAAGTCCCTTCGGGACCAAAGAAGCTTGTCACGAGCGTGGCAAAGGAGCGGGTCGATATTCTCGAGGGTCAGCCCGCCTTCGATGACGATCCCAAGCACCGACCGCTTTACGGCAAGCACGTGCTGGTTACCGCCGGGCCGACGCACGAGGCGATCGATCCGGTGCGCTATCTCGCCAATCGTTCATCCGGCCGCCAGGGCTTTGCGATTGCCGCCGCCGCCGCCGCCGCGGGCGCGCGGGTGACGCTGGTTTCCGGACCGGTGCATATCGAAACGCCGCTTGGCGTCGATCGTATCGATGTAGAGAGCGCGGAGGAGATGGCGAAGGTGGTGAAGGAGGCCCTGCCCGCCGATTGTGCGGTCATGGTGGCTGCCGTGGCCGACTGGCGAAGCAAGGATGTGCATGGCCATAAGATCAAGAAGCGCGGTTCCGCCCCGCCGGCCCTGCTGCTGACCGAGAATCCCGATATCCTCGCCATGGTCGCCGCCCATTCCAAGCGGCCCGACCTGCTGATCGGCTTTGCTGCAGAGACCGACAATGTGATCGAGAACGCGCGCAAGAAACGCAAGAGCAAGGGTGTCGACTGGATCGTTGCCAATGACGTATCGGGCGACGTGATGGGCGGCACCAACAATACCGTGCACATCGTGCGCGAAAGAAAAGTCGAGGACTGGGAGCCTATGAGCAAGGTGGATGTGGCGTGGAAACTGGTAGAGGCAATCGCCAACCAGCTCGAGACCGTGGATGGCTGAATCCGTCCCCGTCCGCATCAAGCGGCTTCCACATGGCCACGGTCTCGACCTTCCCGGCTATGCCACGCAGGGCGCGGCAGGCATGGATGTGCTGTCGGCCGAGAACGTTATCCTGCGCCCGGGGGCACGGCAGGCCGTAGGCACCGGCCTCGCCGTGGCGATCCCGCCCGGATACGAGATCCAGGTCCGCCCGCGTTCGGGCCTCGCGCTCAAGCACGGCATTTCCGTGCCCAATACGCCCGGCACGATCGACTCCGACTATCGCGGCGAGCTGAAGGTCATCCTGATCAACCATTCGGATGACAATTTCGCAGTCCAGCGCGGCGACCGCATCGCCCAGCTGGTGGTCTCGCCGGTGACGCTCGCCCGCTGGCACGAGGTGGAAGAGCTCGATTCCACGCAGCGCGGCGAGGGCGGCTTCGGCTCGACCGGGGGACACGCGAAGCTCTAGGAGCAAACTGCTTTGCATGCTAACCATTCTCCAGAGAATGAAGGGGAGTGGATGATGCGTTGGGTTCCAGCACTGGTTTCGATGTCGGCAATCGCGCTGGCAGGTTGCACGGATAGCGCGGTGGAGGCGGATGCGCCCACGTGCGACCGTTCCTGCCTGGTCCAGCTCGCGGGAGACTATGTTGCGGCCCTCGCCACGCACGATCCCTCGGGCCTGCCGCTGGCCGAGAATGTCGCCTTTGTTGAGAATATCGAGGCGATGGATGTGGGCGAGGGCCTGTGGGAGACCGCAACCTCCGGCGCCACCGACTTCGCCATTACCGTGCCGGACGAAGAATGGCAGAGCGTTGGCTGGTTCGGCATGATCGGCAATGCGGGCGAGCCGACCATGCTTGCTGTCCGCCTCAAGCTCGAGGATGGGCAGATCACCGAGATCGAACATCGCGTGGTGGCACCTGCGGCAGGCATGGAGGAGAATCTCGCCGCCCCGCGTGCTGGTCTTGTCAGCGAGGTTCCCGAAGAGGCGCGCCTGCCGCATGACGAACTCGTGCGTATCGGGGCCAGCTATTACGACGCGGTGGATGACAATGACGGCTCGCTCATGCCCTTTGCCGAGGACTGCGAGCGGCACGAGAACGGCATCATTACCTCCGGACCCAAAGCAGGGAATGGCCCCAATAGCGATGTCCCGCCCATCGCCAGCGATTGCGCCGGCCAGCTCTCGGCCGGAGTGATGGCCTATATCACTACCATCGGTGATCGCTTCGTGTTCGCGGCGGATCCGGTGACGGGCCTCGCCATGGGATTTTCCTCGCTCCAGCACCCGATGGATTTCGAACCCTATCCTATTACCAGCATGGATGGCACGGTGACCATGCGTTCGGTCGAGGATCTGGGTTATGAGCCGTGGGACAATGTCGCGGCGCATATCTGGAAGGTAGGCGCAGACGGTATGGTGCACGAGATCGAGGCGCTCGGCTTCCGCGCACCGAGCGGGGCCGCCACCGATTTCGCCCGCACCTCGGTTCGCGCGGAAGAATAAGGCTGCGGCTTGACCCTCGGGCCAGAGCCGGACTAGGGCGGGCCATCAACCGACCGAAGGGTTTTATGTTCGAGATTGTTTCCCGCTGACGAAGTCTGCCGCTGGCATGCGGCAGGCTTGAGGCGCGCAAGGCAGCTGCCTGGCTGGCAGCGGCACGCCCCTGCGCATGGCCGGCATTCCAGCACATGGAACAATCCATTGAACATTTCGAAATACGAACAGCGCGTGCTGCACGCGCTCGCCCAGGGTGGGCGGATCCAGCATATCAAGGATGATCGCGGCAAGATCGTGGAGGTCGACTGCTTCAGCCGGGAAGGGTTCCGCCTTGCCGATTGCAGCCTGCCTGTCTTTGCGCGGCTGAGGCGAAGGCGGCTGATCGCCAGCAAGGGCGGGGGTGCCTATCGCATTACTCGCGACGGGCTGGCGGCAGTCCGCGGCCAGCTCGATAATCGTTAGGCGCAAACGGGCGGGGCGGACATCCCGCAACGGGAAGTCCGCCCCGATCTCGTTATACGTTTCTAGCGTTCGCTGCGCTGGACCGGCTGGTCTTCAGGGGCAATTGAAATGCGCACCGTCTCTCCCGAATTGCCGGGGAAATCGGTGAACATGGCTTCGATCAGGTTCGGGATCAGATATTGCAGGCGATTGGTGGTCGAGAGTGCTTCGGCGCGACCTTCGAACAGGCGCTCACCGCTCGCCGCATCGTCGATCTTCAAGTCGATCCCGCTGGTGAAGACAGTGTAGCTGTCCACGCCGCGACCATAATAGCTGTCGTAGAAGGGGTCGTAATAGTTCCACGTCCGCGTGGGGACGTAGGCGACGCGCGGATTGCCGTCGGCATCGCGATAGGCGACGGGCGTATAGCTATACCACGGGCGGTAGAAGGGATCGCGGCGATAGCCCCAATTGCTGGTGTAGACGCGCTCGCGACCCGTATCGACGCCGTAATCGAAGCGCACCAGCAATGTCGCTGCTTCGGGCGAGGCGGCCTGCCTGTAGCCGAGCTCTGCCATGTGCTGTTCGACGTAATCGGCATAGAGTGCGAATTCGAGGCCCCCGGCAAGCGAGGGGTCTTCGGCGACCACGGCGAAGCTCTGGCCCTGCGGGGCGGGAAGCTGCGAGAGGAAACGCGACACATCGGCGCGGAAACTGGGTGCGCCGCAGGCAGCAAGGCCCGCGAGCAGCATTCCGGCCAGCGCGGTCTTGGCCGCACGCGTCAAATGGCTCAATGTCTTCATGGCTATACTTTCACGACCTTTGCTTCGCCCGCGCTGCCTCTCATGCTGGAGGTGCACAAGTCTTCACTATGGCCGGTGCAATAGCAATGGCGGGCTGAACCGAGCTTGAATGGTTCCGCAGGATAAATCAGTAGTTACAGTGCGTTGACTCAATGCCTTAGCGGCCACGCACCAGTCCGAGCGCCTTGTAGGCTGCGGCGAGCGTGGGAATTCCGATTTCGCGTGCCTGGTAGGCGCCGCGCGCCAGGATCGCGTCGAGGGCCTCGCGATCGGCCTTCAACTCGACGAAACGATCGCGGATGGGGCCGAGCGTCTCGACCATCAGTTCGGCCAGCGCGGGCTTGAACACGCCGAAACCCTGCCCCCCAAAATCACCCAGTACCTTGTCGGGAGTCGTCTGTGCCAAGGCAGCATAGATGGTGACGAGGTTGAGCGCTTCGGGCCGGTCCTCCAGCCCTTCCAGTTCGGAAGGCAGCGGTTCGGGATCGGTCCTGGCCTTCTTGACCTTCTTGGCCATCTCGTCCGCCTCGTCCGAGAGGTTGATGCGGCTCATCTCCGACGGATCGGACTTGCTCATCTTTGCCGATCCGTCGCGAAGGCTCATGATGCGCGCCGCTTCAGGCGGGATGATCGGATCGGGCAGGGTGAAGACGCCGGGCTTCGGGTCCTTCTCGTCGCCATAGCCGGGCACGAAATCCATGTTGAACTTCTGCGCGATGTCGCGTGCCAGCTCGAGATGCTGCTTCTGGTCCTCGCCAACCGGCACATGCGTGGCCTGGTAGAGCAGAACGTCGGCTGCCTGCAGCACAGGGTAGGTGAACAGGGCGACGCTGGCGCCTTCGCGGTTCTTGCCGCTTTTGTCCTTGAACTGCGTCATGCGGTTGAGCCAGCCCATCCGCGCGGTACCGTTGAGCAGCCATTGCAGCTCGGCATGGGCGGGAACCTGCGCCTGGTTGAACAGGATCGCCTTGTTCGGATCGACGCCGCAGGCGACCAAGGTGGCGACCAGCTCGAGCGTGCTCGCATGCAGTTCCTTCGGGTCGTGCGGCATGGAAATGGCGTGGAGGTCGGCCAGGAAGATCAGGCATTCGCCGCCTGCGGCCACGGCCTCGTCCTGCAGCTTCACGTAATTGCGGATGGCGCCAAGGTAGTTGCCGAGATGGGGCTTGCCGGTTGGCTGGATGCCGGAAACAACGCGCATGAATATTCTCTTTCTGAAATCTGGAAACGGGAGGGTTGCCCGTCAGGCCCGGGCAAAAGGCGCTCTTACTTGGAGCAGCCCGACCAGAACCAGGCCGCCCGGCCACGCACCGCGAAACGCAGGGGGCCAGCGCCAGAGAAGAGAAAACCCTTGGTCATGCGGGACGTCTTAACAGACGCGGGCCGTTCTGCAAGCTGGAGCACGGAAGCATGGGCCGGGCCACTAGGCGGATTTGCGTTTCACCAGCTTGGCGATGGTCGTCCTGTCCAGCGCCCCGACCAGGAAGGCGACCGCGAAATAGATTCCCGCGCCCGCCCCGCACAGAGCGGCCAGTGCGGCAATCCGCTCGACCAGACCCGCACCGTAAAAGCCCGTCAGCAGGTCCTGCAAATAGTAAAGCGCACCGCCCATGATCGCAGCAGCGACCAGCTGGCGCGCAATCCTGCCGAACAGGCGCAGCGGTGCGGTGTAGTGCCCGCGATTGAACAGGATGGTGTAGAGCATGACGACATTGAGCCATGCTCCGATCGCGCTTGCTGCCGCTACGCCGACCACGCCGAACCGCTCCAGAAAGGCAAGGTTGAAAGCAATGAAGACGGCCAGCGACAGAAGGGCTGCATAGACCGGCGTGCGCGTGTCCTGCCTTGCGTAGAATCCGGGGACCAGCACCTTGACCAGCACATAGGCGGGCAGGCCGAAGACCAGCGCGGTCAGGATCGAACCGGAAACGGCGGCATCATCGGCGGTGAAACGCCCGCCCTCGAAGATGATGGTAATGAAGGGGGTGCCGCAAATTGCCATGGCAACGGCAGCAGGCAGGGTCAGCAGCATGGCCAGCTCGATGGCATCGCTCTGCACCTTGCTCGCACCTTCTTTCTCGTCGGCGGCAATATGCTTGGACAGGGATGGCAGGATGGCGGTGGCGAGCGCGATGCCGATGATCCCCAGCGGCAACTGGTTCAGCCTGTCGGCATAATTCATATAGGTGACGTTGGAGCCTTCCAGCGCATTGAGGAAGTAGACCTGCACCAGCGTGTTGATCTGGTAGGCGCCCGCGCCAAATGCGGCGGGCAGGGCGATCCAGCTCAACCGCTTCACTTCGGGTGTGATCTTGGGAATTTGCAGGCTCGGTTTGAAACCGGCGACGCGCACCCAGTAATAGAGCCAGGCGAGCTGCAATACGCCCGCCGCAGTCACTGCTGCGGCAAGCAGGTAGACGGCATCGCGCAATTCCGCGCCCTGTCCCATCCAGTAATGGCCGAGCCCCAGGGCCGCGATTAGCACCAGGTTGAGGATGATCGGGAAGCTGGCACCAGGCGCAAAGCGGCTCACCGAATTGAGCATGCCGGTGAACAGGGTCACCAGGCTGACCAGCGCGATATAGGGGAAGGTGATCCGGGCGAGGTCGGTCGCGAATGCAAGCTGGTCTGCATCGCCGCGCCATTCGGGCGACCACAGCCAGATGATCGGGAACATGGCGATCTCTGCAATCGCGCACAGGATGATGAGCGCCGGCAGGAAGACGCTGAGCACGTCATTGGAGAATTGCGCGGCAAGCTGGTGGCCGTCCTCCCCGTCATCCTCGCCCTGTTTCACCCTGCGCGAGAACATCGGCACGAAGGCGGCAGAGAATGCGCCTTCGGCAAACAGTCGGCGGAAGACATTGGGCAGGATAAAGGCCTGCAGGAAGGCGTCGGTCGCCGCATTGGCGCCCAGTACGCGGGAAAAGATCATCTCCCGCGCCAGGCCGGCAATACGGCTGACCATGGTCAGCGAGCTTATCGTCCCGACATGCCGCAACAGGCCCATCGAGCAGGCCTGTCAGTTCGTGCCGGAAGCGGAGAGCTGCATCAGCCCTCGTCGCCGGGGCTTGCCGGTGCTTCGCCCTGCGGCGCAGCAGCGGCTGCAGCGGCATCGGCTTCCTGCTTCTGGCGCAGCTGCTGGACGTAGAGGCCGTTGAAGTCGATCGGATCGAGCAGCAGCGGGGTGAAGCCGGCATCGCGCACGGCGTCGGCAATCACGCGGCGGGCGAAGGGGAAGAGGATGCGCGGCGCTTCGGCGAAGGTGAAGGCGTGCTTCTGGTCTTCGGGCATGTTGCGCATGCCGACCAAGCCGCAGAATGCCAGCTCAACGATATAGGCAATACCTTCATTCGCCTTGGCCTTGGCGGAGATCTTAAGTTCGACCTCCGAAACCTCGTCATTGATCTTCTTGGCGGCAATGTTGAACTGCACTTCCATGTCGGGCTGACCCTGCCACTGGAAGCTGTCCGGGGCCTTGGGATTTTCGACCGAAAGGTCCTTCACATATTGCGAAATGACGCCAGCGACCGGACGGTTGTCCGCGCCATTCGCGCCCTGGAGATTGTCGAGGTTGGTAAGGACGTCGCCTTCTTCGGCCATGATATTCGACTTTCGTTTTCTGCATCCGCGCCAGTGGCGCGTGGAATGGATTGGTAATGTGAATGGCGGCGCGCCTAGCACCCGCGCGCCGTGCCCGCAACGCTTGGCGCTCGCCCTGCCTTTGGTCGCGCCGTTCAGCAAGGGTTCTGGCTGGGCGTGGCACCAATTCATCGCCTTGAGCAAATGTTGGGCCTGACTGCGTTGTCCATTTGTAATTCGAACCTATCTAGGCCACAATTGAGTATGAGTTCGCGCAGTTTGATGCGCGCCACCGACACAATCGGGACAAAGACGTGATTTTTGAGATCGTTATCCTCGCCATGATTGCTGCCTTTTTGGGCATGCGGCTCTATTCCGTGCTTGGACGTCGCGCCGAGCATGAAGAAGAAATCGTGCCGAAGCACTTCGATCGCAGCGACGACCTGCAGAACGCACCTGTTCCGCCCGTCGTTCCCGCGCAGGAAATGCCGCGCAATGACCGCCATATCGCCGGTTTCCCGCCGGCCATCGAGCAGGGCCTGCGGGAGATTTCGGCAGCCGATCGCCGTTTCGACCTGCTGACCTTCCTCGAAGGGGCCAAGGGCGCCTATGAGCTCGTGCTTGAGGCTTTCTGGCGCGGTGACAAGGAAGAGCTGCAGCAGCTGTGCGACAAGGACGTCTATGACAGCTTCGTCGCCGCTATCGACGAACGCGAGAAGGCCGGTGAAACGCTCGACAACCGCCTCGTACGGATCGAGGACAGCACCGTCCATTCCGCTATGCTCGACGGCAATATCGCCCGCATCGCGGTGCGCTTCCAGGCCGACATCGCTGCCGTCACGCGCGACAAGGATGGCCGCATGATTGCCGGCTCGCTGGACGATGCGGTGGAGAGCCGGGACATCTGGACCTTCAGCCGCGACGTGCGCAGCAACGATCCTGCCTGGCTGCTCGACGAAACCGACCTCGGCTAAGTCTTGTCAGGAGGCGCGGCCCGTGGCTGACACGCGCCTTCCCAGATTTGCGAAGCTTGGCGCTGCCCTCGCCTCTATGTGCCTGCTCGCCTCCTGCGCCACCGTGGTGCCCGGAGGGAGGGGCACTCCACCGCCGACGGGAGCCAATGCCGCTACGCTGGGCGTTTCTGCGGGTCCCGCCATATCGAGCTTCGGCCTCATGCCTCGCGACAGCGCGGCGGCGCTCGATGCCTTCGAGGCGAGCTGTGCCTATGCCACCACGCGTGAGGATGCATCGGGGCTGACGCAGCCTTTCGATTGGCAGCCCGCCTGCCGCAGTGCCCCTGCATGGCCGCGCGAGGAGGCAGCGCGCTTTTTCGAAACCTATTTCGAGACGGTGCGTGTTGGCGATGGCGCGGCATTTGCCACCGGCTATTTCGAGCCGCAGATCGCCGGCGTACGCACGCGCCGTCCGGGTTTCGACGTACCGGTCTATGGCGTGCCCGAGGATCTCGAGCGTTGCTGGCGCGAGGATATTCCCGAAAGCGAGCGCGAGGGGCGTGTGCCTCTCAGCCGCCGCACGCCCGAGGGTGAATGTGTCGAATATTATACGCGCGCCGAAATCGAGGATGGCGCGCTGGAAGGGCGCGGGCTTGAAATAGCCTGGGCGGCAGATGCCATCGAGTTCTTCTTCCTGCAGATCCAGGGCTCGGGCCGGTTGATCTCGCCCGAAGGCGAGGTGATCCGCATCGGCTATGCCAGCCAGAACGGGCAGGGCTATACGGGTATTGGCGGCGTCATGCGCGAGCGCGGCCTGTTGGGCGATGGTCCCGGCCAATATGCCGGATCGATGCAGGGCATCATGCAATATCTGCGCGAGAACCCGGAGGACGGGCGCGACCTGATGCGGCTCAACGAAAGCTGGGTCTTCTTCCAGGAACTGGAGGGTGACGGGCCGCTCGGTTCGCTCGGCGTGCCGGTGCGCGGGGAAAGTTCGGTCGCGGTAGACCCCGCCTTCGTGCCCTATGGGGCGCCTGTGTTTCTGTCGACCGACAGGCCAGAGGCGCGCGGACTGTGGGTCGCGCAAGATACGGGCGGGGCCATTCGCGGGGCCAATCGTTTCGATACCTTCTGGGGTGCGGGCGAGCGGGCGCGCGAGATAGCCGGAGGGATGAGCGCGCGCGGACTGGCGGTGATCTTCGTACCGCGCGGGACCCTGCGCAGGCTGGGCGTACGATGAGGCCGCCGCGCAAGGCACCGCGGGGCCTGACCGCCGAGGAAGCCGCCCTGTGGGCCAAGGTCGCGCAGAGCGTGACGCCGCTCGAGCCGAAGCGCGCGACTGCTCCCAGGCCGTTGGTTGGCAGCACGACGCCAGCGCCCGTACCGTCACCGCCAAAGCAGGTGAAAGGGCGCGTGCCCGAGCCGCTGGTCCCGCCCAAACCTGCACCCGCGCCGGTCCACGACCATGGGCTGGATTCGCATTGGGATCGGCGCCTTGCGCGCAATTCCACCGAGCCCGAATTCACGCTCGACCTGCATGGCCACAATCTCGAGCAGGCGCATCGACGCCTCGATACGGGCCTCACGCAGGCCAAGGCAATGGGCGCCCGGCTGGTCCTGCTGATTACCGGCAAGCCGCGCCCGGTCGATGCCGCCGATCGCGGAGAGAAGCGCGGGGCTATCCGCGCCAAGATTCTCGACTGGCTGGCCGCCGGACCCCACGCCACGGACATTGCCGCGATCCGGCCCGCCCAGCGTCGCCACGGCGGAGAGGGCGCGCTCTATCTGGTGCTAAGGCGACGGCGGTAAGATCGCCCTCGGGCCAATGTCGGAGGCGGGGCAGTCCGCGCCGTCGGTCGCTATCTTCTCAATTCGCCGCTTTTTCAGCTATCGCATGCAAGAGGCTGTCAATGTCTGCGGCCCTTGGATGATCGGCTCGCCAAACGCCCCAGAAGGGAGGCGCAGGCAATCGATGTTCGGACAATTCTACCAGTTCGCCCTGGCGAAGGCGGCGGTCTGCGAGGCGCTCCGAGATCAGCGCCATGCCTGCTCCACCCACTGCGGCACCGATCGCATGGCTCTCCTCGGTGAAATTGGTGACGGAGGCTGTTTCGTTGAATGAAAGGCCGGCGCTCTGGCACCAGTCGCGCCATTCGAGCGGCTTTCGTTGCGGCGAGCTCCAGCGATATTCGATAAGCGGTAATGAGGGCAGCTGCGCCGAGGTTGGCCCCTTGTCGTCACCGGCCACCAATTGCGGCGCCGCAACGGCAATGAAATGATCGTCGAACAGGTGCCGCCACTGGTGTTGTTGCCCAGGCTCTTCTTGTGAGCGGAGCGCAAGGTCGATCTCGCCCGCCGACAAATTGGCTGGTGCGTTGTCGGCATGGACCGAAATTTCGAAACCGATGCTCGACTTGATAGATGCAAGGCGCGGAATGAACCATTCCGAAGCGAAGGCCAGCGTCATGGAGATTACGAGCGGCTTCTGACCGCGGCGTTGCACCTCGGCGACTGCCTTTTCCATCTGCTCGAGTGAATCCCTGATCGCGGGAAAGAGCAATTTTCCCTCATCGGTGAGGCGTAGAGGACGGGGTCGCCTGATAAAAAGGCGAACGCCCAACACCGCTTCGAGATTGCGAATCTGATGGCTGACGGCGGTAGGATCGAGAGACAGTTCTTCCGCTGCGCGCCCGAAGTGCAGATGACGCGCCGCAGCCTCGAACACGCGCAGGGCATGGAGATGAGACAGTCGGCGCAATCGGAATATCCATACTCGGTAGATGAATTTTCTTCATCTTATGGCTGAAGAATCGCCTTTCGCCAAGAAGTGTCTGGATCGCCAGAAAGCAGGCATCGACCACATTCGTCCGGAGCAAGATCCTCATGACTGTTCTTCTCAGAATCGATGCCAGCGCTCAGTTGGAAGACCGTTCGCTAACACGGCAATTGACGTCCCTCTTCCAGCGTACCTTCCAGGAGGAATCGCCCGACACGACGGTTATTGCGCGTGATGTCGGGCAGATGCCGCCACCGTTCGTGTCCGGTCGCTTTATCCATGCAGCCTTTACGGGCATCGAGGAGAGAGAACGGTGGATGACCGAGGTGCTGGCGGAATCCGACTCGCTGATCGACGAGGTGGAGAAAGCAGACATCATCGTGATGGGCGTGCCAATGTACAATTACGGCATGCCCGCAGCTCTGAAGGCCTGGTTCGACCAGGTTGCGCGGATCGGGCGCACCTTTTCATTCGATCTCGAAAGGGGGGACTTCCCGATCGAACCGATCCTTTCGGGCAAGAGGCTGGCAGTGCTCTCCTCGCGCGGGGAATTCGGTTTCGAGCCAGGTGGCTTGCGCGCGGCCAGGAATGCGCTCGACCCCGCAATTGCGGCCTGCGCCCACTACCTCGGCGTTGCGCCGGATGCGGTGGAAACGATTGCTATCGAGTATCAGGAATTCAAGGACGACCGTCACCGCCAGTCGGTGCATTCGGCACGAACGAGAACGGTAGAGTTGGCGCGGCGGCTTGCGGCTGACGGCAAGGCGGGCGTGGAGCAATCCTCTACTGTTCATGCTGCCCGCTAGGGCCTGCCCAAACGAAAAGGCCCCCGACATTGCTGCCGGAGGCCTTTATAACCCGAGGGCTTATCGCCTTGCCTAGTGGTATTTCGCCATGGTCAGGTCGAAGCGGTCGGCATCCATGACCTTGGTCCACGCGGCGACGAAGTCCTTCACGAACTTCTCCTTGCTGGAGTCCTCGGCATAGACTTCGGCCACGGCGCGCAGCTGCGAGTTGGAGCCGAAGACGAGGTCGGTGCGCGTGGCACGCCATTTCTCGGCCCCACTTGCGCGGTCCGTGCCGACGAATTCCTCGTCGCCACTGTCATCGACCACCGACCACTTGGTGCCCATGTCGAGCAGGTTGACGAAGAAGTCGTTCGACAGCACGCCCGGACGGTCGGTCAGCACGCCGATGGAATTGCCGTGCTTGGCATGCTTGCTCACCGCGCCAAGCGCGCGCATGCCGCCGAGCAGAACGGTCATTTCAGGAACCGACAGGCCGAGCAGGTTGGCCTTGTCGACCAGCATGTCCTCGGTCTTCACCGTGGCCTTGGTCCGCAGGTAATTGCGGAAACCGTCGGCGAAGGGCTCAAGCGGTTCGAAGCTTTCGGCATCGGTCTGCTCTTCGCTGGCATCGCCGCGACCAGTGGTGACATCGACGGAGACGTCGAAGCCGCCATCCTGCGCTGCCTTCTCGATCGCCGCGGCACCGGCCAGCACGATTGCATCCGCCATCGACATGGAGCCGCGAAGTTCGTCCAGCTTGGCGAGGACCTTGGCCAGTTCGTCCGGATCGTTGGCCGCCCAGTCCTTTTGCGGGGCAAGCCGCACGCGCGCACCATTGGCGCCGCCGCGATAGTCCGAATTGCGGAAGGTCGAGGCCGAAGCCCAGGCCGCCTTGACCAGTTCGGAGACGGTCAGGCCGCTGGCCAGAACGTCCGCCTTGAAGGTCGCAACTTCCTTTTCGTTGGGAGCCGTGCCCGCCGGAACCGGATCCTGCCAGATCAGGTCTTCTTCGGCGACTTCCGGGCCGAGATAGCGTGCCTTGGGTCCCATGTCGCGATGGGTGAGCTTGTACCATGCACGGGCGAAGGCATCGTCAAGAGCCGCTTGATCGTTGAGGAAGCGTTCGGAAATCTTGCGATATTCCGGGTCGCGCTTCAGCGCCATGTCGGCCGTGGTCATCATGGTTGGGACCTTCTTGTTCGGGTCCCGCGCATCGGGTGCCATATCCTCTTCGGACTGTCCGATCGGCTGCCACTGGTTAGCGCCCGCCGGGCTCTTCACCAGTTCGTATTCATACTTGAACAGCAAGCGGAAATAGTCGCCGCCCCACTGAGTGGGATTGTTCGACCACGCGCCTTCGATGCCCGAGGTGGTGATGCGCCCTGCAGCGATATCTTCCTCGCTCATCGACCAGCCGAAGCCCTGTGCGGTGATGTCGCCGCCTTCAGGTGCCGGGCTGAGCGTTTCGGGATCGATCATACCGTGCGCCTTGCCGAAGGCATGTCCGCCGGCGGTAAGGGCAACGGTTTCCTCGTCATTCATGGCCATGCGCGCGAAGGTTTCGCGCATGTCGCGGGCCATGCCTTCGGGATCGTGCGGATTGCCGCCAGGTCCTTCGGGATTGACGTAGATGAGGCCCATCTGGATTGCAGCAAGCGGGTTGTCCATCGCCTTGCCCTCATCAGGGATGATGCGCGTTTCGGCACCCTGGTCGACCCAAAGCTCTTCGGTACCCCAATAGACATTTTCGGGTTCGAACACGTCCTTGCGTCCGCCACCAAAGCCGAAGGTCGGGCCGCCCATGCTCTCGATGGCAACATTGCCGGTCAGGATGAACAGGTCTGCCCAGCTGATATGCTTGCCGTACTTCTTCTTGATCGGCCACAGCAGGCGGCGTGCCTTGTCGAGATTGCCATTGTCGGGCCAGCTATTGAGGGGAGCAAAGCGCTGCTGGCCGCTGCCCGCGCCGCCACGGCCGTCGCCTGTGCGATAGGTGCCGGCGGCATGCCAGGCCATACGGATGAAGAACGGGCCGTAATGGCCGTAATCGGCAGGCCACCAGTCCTGGCTGTCGGTCATCAGCGCGGTCAGGTCATCCTTCAGCGCGTTGTAGTCGATGGCGTTGAAGGCTTCGCAATAGTCGAAGTCCTCGCCCATCGGGTCGACCATCTTGCCGCCTTGTGTGAGGATTTCCAGCTGCAGGGCATCGGGCCACCAATCCTTGTTGGTGCGGCCGAGCAGCGAGCGAACACTGTCGTCACCGTGGAACGGGCAACCGCCCGAAATCGAACCTGTCTTTGCGTCCATTGTCTTGGTCTCCTCTCGTAAAACGCGAAGGTCTCCCGCCCCCGATTCGTCTTCGCATGAGAGAATGACGCTGTGACGATAATTCGTCTAACCGATTAATTGGAAGATATTGATCGGTTTTGGTGCTTAATGGGCGGGCCGTTCTGGGTACACGTCGAAGCGCGGAATCAAGCGTCCATGGCACCAAGCGGCCAGAGGTAAGCGAGGACCATGATTGTAACGCCAAGGAGAAATGCTCGTTGGCCGACAATCCGTTTTTGGAGTTTTGACCACACAGCCCAGGCGAGCACAACGAAGGCAACCGCGCTCGGACTGAACGCGGTCAGCAGGTAGTTTGTCTTGCTTTCATAAGACCACTTGCCCGCCACAGGTCCTTCCGCGCCCCACGGGTAGCAGTTCGGCCCTGCTCCGGGTATACTGCAGGCTTGTTCGCCCAGCGCATGGAATCCATCCACGGCGATGACCATGCTGATCGCAATACCGATCGCCGCAGCAACAATCAGGCCTTGGCCGTGATCCTCTTCCATGGCGCCTAGAGTGATGAAGCCATGGAGTGAGGTCAAGCTGCGGCTATTCGGCGGCTTCGGCGAATTCCTGCGGGGCAGCGTTGCGGATCAAATAATCGAAAGCCGAAAGCGCCGCTTTGGAGCCTTCGCCCATGGCGATGATGATCTGCTTGTAGGGCACGGTGGTGCAGTCGCCCGCGGCGAATACGCCGTCGATACTGGTCGCGGCCTTTTCGTCGATCACGACTTCGCCGAACTTGCTCAGTTCGATGCCGCTATCCTTGAGCCATTCGGTGTTGGGCACCAAGCCGATCTGCACGAACACGCCTTCGAGCTCGACTGTCTTGTCGATCCCTGTCGAACGGTCCTTGTAGACCAGGCCCGACACGCGCTCGCCATCGCCGAGGATCTCGGTCGTCTGCGCAGAGACGAGGATGTCGACATTCGGCATGGACCGAAGCTTGTCCTGCAGCACCTGGTCGGCGCGCAGGGCGCTGTCGAATTCGATCAGAGTGACATGGCCGACGATGCCGGCAAGGTCGATCGCCGCTTCTACGCCGCTATTGCCGCCGCCGATCACCGCCACCCGCTTGCCCTTGAACAGCGGGCCGTCGCAATGCGGGCAATAGGCGACACCGCGATTGCGGTATTCGAACTCGCCCGGAACGCCGAGATTGCGCCAGCGCGCACCGGTGGAAATGACCACGGCGCGGGCAAACAGCGAAGCGCCGTTATCCAGCACGACTTCGTGATAGCCGCCCTTCTGCTCGGCCGGGATCAGTCTCTCGGCCTTCTGCAAGTTCATGACGTCGATATCGTATTCACCGACATGCGCTTCGAGCTGGGCGGCGAGCTTGGGTCCTTCGGTGTAGGGGACCGAAATGAAGTTCTCGATGCCCATCGTGTCGAGCACCTGTCCGCCGAAACGTTCCGCAGCGATACCGGTCGCAAAGCCCTTGCGCGCGGTATAAACGCTCGCGGCCGCACCGGCGGGACCGCCACCGACCACCAGCACCTCGAAAGGTTCCTTGTCGGCGATCTTGGCTGCCGCGCGGGCGCTGGCATTGCCGTCGAGCTTCTGCAGGATTTCCTCGACGCCCATCTTGCCGCTGGCGAACATCTCGCCATTGAGGAAGGTCGCGGGCACCGCCATCACATTGCGGCTGTCCACCTCATCCTGGAAGCTGCCGCCTTCGATCAGCGTCGCGGTGACGCGGCTGTTGAACAGCGCCATCAGCGTCAGCGCCTGCACCACGTCGGGGCAATTGTGGCAGCTGAGCGAGAAATACATCTCGAAATTGTAGTCGCCTTCGAGCGCGGCGATCTGGTCGAGCACCTCCTGCTCCACCTTGGGCGGATGGCCGCCAGCCCACAGCAGGGCGAGGACGAGCGAAGTGAATTCGTGACCCATGGGCAGGCCGGCAAAGCGGACCCACTTTTCCGCGTCAGAAGCGCGGCGAATGACGAAGCTGGGCTTGCGCGCATCCGTGCCATCGAAGCTGGCGCTGACCATGTCATGCAGCGCGGCAATCTCTTCGAGCAGTTCGCGCGTCTGCGCAGACTTGGCGCTATCGTCCAGGCTGGCAACGAGCTCGATCGGCTCGCGCAGATTGCCGAGATATTGCTTCAACTGCTGGGTCATGTTTGCATCGAGCATCGCGGTTCTCCTGTCCTGGTGTTGACGTCTTGAAATTGAAAACGGCCCGGGGCTTCCTTGGGGGGAGGGGGGATGAGGAAGACCCCGGACCGTTCGTGCGACCCGTCGGGGGGCGACGGGACTCGTTGTGGCTTTGGTCTATGCGACCTTAGATCTTGCCGACGAGGTCGAGCGAGGGAGCCAGCGTATCGGCGCCTTCTTCCCATGCGGCCGGGCAGACCTGGCCGGGATTGGCGCGGACATACTGGGCCGCCTTGATCTTGCGGGTGAGCTCGTTGGCATTGCGGCCAACGCCTTCGCAGGTGATCTCCATGATCTGGATCACGCCGTCCGGATCGACCACGAAGGTCGCGCGGTCGGCCAGGCCCATTTCCTCGCGCAGCACGTCGAAGTTCTTCGAGAGCGTGTGCAGCTGGTCACCCAGGAAGGGGAACTTCAGCTTGCCGATCTTGTCGGACGTGTCGTGCCATGCCTTGTGGCTGAAATGCGTGTCGGTGGAGACGGCATAGACTTCGACGCCCATGCTCTGCAGCATGTCGTATTTTTCACCCATGTCTTCGAGTTCGGTCGGGCACACGAAAGTGAAGTCCGCCGGATAGAAGAAGAAGACCGACCACTTGCCTTCGAGGTCCTTTTCGGAAACTTCGAAGAAGTCCTTGCCAGCCTGGAAAGCGGTGGCGGTGAACGGCTTGATCGTGCTGCCAATGATACCCATGGTTTTCAGTTCTCCAATTACTGCCCAATGTCTCGGGCGAGTTAAATTCCGGAGCTGCAGATAGACATTGATTTGCCGCAAGACAGCCGATTGATGCGATTGATTAGATCGAAATTATCGATCACCTCCGTGAAGGTTGCAAATATCTCAACACATGTTGCGATATTTGCAATTCAAGGCGTAAACGGCACAAGAAAAGCACGCCGAATCGGCAGGATGGACTTCTCCTGCAGTCGTCCTAGTCTGGCGCCAACACCGGCCAATGCCGGCAAGCTTTGGGAGGGGCTTTCGTGAGCGGGGATACGACAATGGCTGCGCGAGCCACGCGCCAATTCCAGCCATCATTCTACTTCTGGATGATCCTGGTGATGTTCGCCTTCGTGTTCCTCGGTTTCGGGATGCACTCGCTCTTCCCGGCCATGCGAGGGGAATTCCCGCCAGCGCCGCCGATCGTGCATATTCATGCGGTGATAATGGGCAGCTGGATGGTATTGCTGCTGGCCCAGACCAGCCTCATTTGTTCGGGCAATTTGAAGCTGCATCGCAGCCTCGGCATGTATGCCATCGCCCATGCGACCGCGCTGATGTTCACCGGTGCGCTGATCCAGCTGGTCGGATCGAAGGCGGGGGTGGATAATGGCAGCCTGTTGGCGCTTGAGGGAGTCTATCTTGGCGGGGCGGCAGTGCTCGGCTTCGGCAGCATGTTCGTGCTGGCCATCCGCAATACCAAACGCCCCGAGGTCCATCGCCCGATGATGCTGTTCGCCATGCTGCCGGTCATCGTGCCGGGCTTGAACCGCTTCTGGTTTCACGGGCTGGGGTTGGACGATTTCCTGCCCCTGCATTTCACCTATCCCACGCTATGGGCCATGGCCGCGGCGATCCTGATCCACGAATGGCGCAAGACCGGGCGGATCAATGGTTATCTGATCTACGGTACGGCATGGATCGTGCTGCAGGGCGTGCTGCACGAACCGGTCAACAATTCTGCCTGGTTCATGGATTTTGGCAGCTGGCTGCTGAGCGTGGTGCAATACCGCTAGCAGGAAGGCTTATCCCACCTGCGCCCGGTGGAGCATCTTGTGGTCCGCCAGCACCAGCGCCATCATCGCCTCGACCACCGGCGTGCCGCGAATGCCCACGCAGGGATCGTGGCGGCCCTTGGTCTGGATATCGACTGCTTCGCCGTCCGAATTGATGCTCTGGCGCTTGATCAGGATCGAGCTGGTCGGCTTGAAGGCCACGCGGCATACGACCGGCTGGCCGGTGGAGATACCGCCGGCGATCCCGCCCGCATGATTGGCGAGGAATTCGGGATTGCCCTCTTCGCCCGGACGCATCTCATCGGCGTTCTCCTCACCGCGCAAGCGGGCCGCATTCATGCCTTCGCCGATCTCGACGCCCTTGACCGCATTGATGCTCATCATGCCGGCGGCAAGGTCTGCATCGAGCTTGCCGTAGATCGGTGCGCCCCAGCCTGCGGGAACTCCCGTGGCGACGCATTCCACCACCGCGCCCAATGAGGAGCCGTCCTTGCGCGCACCGTCGACCAGTTTCTCCCAGCGCTTGGCCGCTGCCCGGTCGGGGCACCAGAAGGGGTTCTGCGAAATCTGCCCGGCATCGAAATTGGCCGGGTCCACCGCATCGCCGCCGATCTCGCTGACATAGGCAAGGATCGTCACTTCGGGGATGATAAGCCGCGCCACCGCGCCTGCCGCCACGCGGGCCGCCGTCTCGCGCGCGGAAGAACGGCCGCCGCCGCGATAATCGCGAATGCCGTATTTGGCGTCATAGGCGTAATCGGCATGACCGGGGCGATAGGCCTTGGCGATCTCGCCATAATCCTTGCTCCGCTGGTCGGTATTCTCGATCATCATGCTGATCGGCGTGCCGGTGGTCTGGCCTTCGAAAGTGCCAGAGAGGATCTTCACCTCGTCCGCCTCGCGGCGCTGGGTGGTGAAGATGCTGGTGCCCGGCTTGCGCGCATCGAGGAAGGGCTGGATTGTGTTCTCGTCCAGCTTCAGGCCTGGCGGGCAGCCGTCCAGCACGACGCCTAAGGCCGGCCCGTGGCTCTCGCCCCAGGTGGTAAACTTCAAAACCCGTCCGAATGTGTTCACGCTCATGGAAAGCGCGTTTGGCGCAAGAGTGGGCAAGTGTCCATATTCGCTGGACCGCCGCCTAATGCCGCGATAGGAACAAAACATGATCGCGAAGCTGAAAGGCCTGCTTGACGAGACCGGTGAGGACTGGGCGGTGATCGACGTCTCGGGCGTCGGCTATCTCGTCCATTGTTCGAGCAAGACCTTGGCGGCGCTGGGCGAACAGGGTGAGGCGTGCACGGTCTATACCGATCTGCAGGTGTCCGAGAACGACATGCGCCTGCTCGGTTTTGCCGAAAGTGCGGAGCGTGACTGGTTCCGGCTTCTCAACTCGGTGCAAGGGGTCGGCTCAAAGGTGGCGCTGGCGATCCTGTCCGCCCTGTCGACCGGCGAAGTGCGCGATGCCTGCGCGTCCGTCGATGCCGCCGCGATTGCCCGAGCCAAGGGCGTGGGGCCGAAACTGGCGGGGCGCATCGTCAATGAGCTGAAGGACAAGGCCGGTGCCTTGCCGGGTGGGGGTGCGGCTGGTGTGGCCGCCGCTGCGCCAAGAGGCGGGGCCAGTGCCGATGCCCTCTCTGCGCTGCAGAACCTTGGTTTCAAGCCCGCTATTGCCGCGCAGGCCGTCGCTGCCGCACAGGCCGAACTGGGCGAGGATGCGGGCGAAAGCGATCTCATCCGCGTGGCGCTGAAGAAGGCGGCGGGGTGATGGTTGGGCAACTCAGTTGTCGCGTTCCAACAGATTGGTTTCTGGACCCAAGTATGTGTTGGTTCGAGTGGCAAACACTCGTCAGCGCAATGTTGGCTTTACTCGCTGCTTTTATTGGTGCGTTGTTCCTTAACCGCCAAATTATTCAATCAGAACGACATGAAAGAGCGCGCGTATCACGTCGATATCGCGCGAGCAGGAGGACTTTAAGGTTAGCGCTGCACGACGTCGATGAATTTGCTCAGGCCTCAATTTACAGTCTGGAAGCCGCATACAATGCGTTTGTCGCTACCGGTAGTGATCTAGCCGATTGCGACTTCGAAATCCCCAAACTTTCAGAGTTGGCTCAGCAGCGGCTCAGTGCAATTTTGGAAACTTCTGACGATCCTTCTGTTATTTCACTTGTCGACTCAATTCTGAATGAAATTCAGGTAGTCCTCGCCAGAATGAACTCGCTTAGAACTAGGCGAGCAAGGCGAGGTCTGGTTGGCATTTCTGGTAATTTTTGTTTTTGCATAATTCGGTGTGCGGCACTGCACGCAATGTCAGATGGCCTCTTTTCTTACGCAAGGCAGAGGTCGGAGACAGCGCCTATCTCTGTATCGTGGGATGAGGTCGAGTCTGTCTTGGACATGCTCCAATTATATCCTCAAGATTACCCTGAGCTTTTTAAGCTCTTAGAGGTTCGAAGGCAGATGCACCCTTCTGTTTGGACAGCTAACGCATGACCACCAACCCCGATCTTGACCCTGACCGCCAGCCGGAAGATCCGGATGCGGCTCTGCGCCCGAAGAGCCTCAAGGAGTTCATCGGGCAGGAAATGGCGCGCGAGAACCTCAACGTCTTTATCGAGGCGGCGCGGCTGCGCGCAGAGGCGATGGACCACGTGCTGTTCTTCGGCCCGCCGGGTCTCGGCAAGACGACGCTGGCGCAGATCGTGGCCAAGGAACTGGGCGTCGGTTTTCGCGCTACCAGCGGCCCGGTGATTGCCAAAGCGGGTGACTTGGCCGCGCTGCTAACAAACCTCGAGCCGCATGACGTGCTCTTCATCGACGAGATCCACCGCCTCAATCCGGTGGTCGAGGAAGTGCTCTACCCGGCGATGGAAGACCGCGCGCTCGATATCATTATCGGCGAGGGGCCTTCCGCCCGTTCTGTCCGTATCGACCTGCCGCCCTTTACTTTGGTCGGCGCGACGACAAGGCAGGGCCTGCTGACCACGCCCTTGCGCGATCGCTTCGGCATACCGGTGCGGCTGAACTTCTATACCGAGGACGAATTGCTCAAGGTCGTGACGCGCGGCGCGAGCCTGCTCGGCATGCAGATCGATTCCGCGGGCGCACGCGAGATCGCGCGTCGCTCGCGCGGGACTCCGCGTGTCGCCGGGCGGCTGATGCGGCGGGTGAGGGACTTCGCGCATGTTGCTGGCGACGGCGTGGTCAGCGCCGATCTGGCCGACAAGGCACTGACCCGGCTGGAGATCGACAGCCTCGGCCTCGATGCGATGGACCGGCGCTACCTCACCATGATCGCGGAGACTTACAAGGGTGGTCCGGTCGGCGTGGAGACTCTGGCGGCAGGTCTCTCCGAACCGCGCGACACGGTCGAGGAAGTGATCGAGCCCTACCTCATCCAGCTCGGCCTGATTGCCCGCACCGCGCGCGGGCGCTGCCTCAACGATGGTGGCTGGCAGCATCTCGGGATCAATCCGCCCAGCGGGCCTGCAGGTGATTCGCAAGCAGGCCAGGGCGGGTTGTTCGATCCTTCGAAGTGAGCAGTTTGCGTTAACGATCTGTTCGCACTTGCCGTAGCTTCGGTTCCATATCGGGACAAAGCCGGACAATCGGCGGGAATCAGCCAAAAAATCTGGCCTCGCGAGGCCGAAATCATGGTTAACGCGATTGCCGATAGAGGAAATGCGGGTCTCTTTGACAGCAACGGAAGAACCACATGGGCCATTCGGGTCCGGCGTGGGGCGATCCGATGATGCGAAGAGAGACTGTTCATGTCGGTACGTATGGCCCTTGCGAAACTGTCGACCGCCGTCGCGGGATCCGCGCTGGTGGTTGGTGGTGCGGCTCATGTCGCCGAACCCCAGGCAGCCACGACGCAGTACAAGTCTGACAAGGATTCCGAAGAGGCGCCCGAACTCACCTATGTGAAGGATCGCCCGGCCCAGCGCGAAATTCCGCCGCGCGAGCCGCGCCGTATCCGCCGCGTGGTGGAGGTCGAGGCTCCGCCTCCCGCCATGGCGCTTCCGCCGCTCCCCCTGCCGCAACCTGCAGCAGCATCCTGCTGCGGCGGTGGCGGTGGTACGCCGGTAATCATCGGCGGCTCGGGCGGTTTCGGCGGCGGCTTTGGCGGTGGTTTCTTCGGCGGCTTCTTCGGCGGCAGTGGTGGTGGCGGCAATGTTACCGTCAACGTGACGCAGCAGCAGGATCAGGACCAGAACCAGGACCAGTCGAGCACGACTTCCGGCGGCTCGACGTCGACGTCGACCTCGTCTTCTTCGGGCGGAACCAGCGGTACGCCTTCGAGCACGACTACCACGACCACGACGACAACCTCAGGCAATGTCTCGAGCACGACCTCCACATCGGGGAACGTGTCCAGCACGTCGACCACGTCGGGCAATGTCTCGAGCACCACTTCCACCTCGGGCAACGTCTCGAGCACCACCACAACCTCGGGTAATGTCTCGAGCACGACTTCGAGCAGTTCGAGCAGCTCCAGCTCGTCTTCGAGCAGCAGCTCGAGTTCCTCGTCCAGCTCGGGCAACATGACCAGCTCGACCGGGTCCTCGACTTCGTCTTCGAGCTCTTCTTCGAGCTCCTCGTCTTCGTCGAGTTCTTCCAGTTCCTCCTCCTCGAGCAGTTCGTCTTCGTCGAGCTCCTCGACCAGCACGAGCAGCGGCACGCAGGTGCCCGAGCCTGGCATGTTGTTGCTCTTCGGCGCGGGTGCCGGTGCGGTGTTCATGCGCCGCCGTCGCAAGAAGGCCGGGGAGGGCCGGGCCGAAGCGGCCTGATCCGAAAGTTTTCAGTCCAAGCGGGAAGGGCGGTCATCGGGCCGCCCTTTTCGATTCAGCGGCCGGTCAGCGCAGGTGGAGCGACCATTCCTCCTGGCGGAACCACTGTGTGATCACATATTTGCTGCCCGCTTCCACGGGCATGCCGGCATGGAGCGTCATTGGATTGGGGCGGCCACTCCTGTCCATATTGTTCCAGGCGACGAGTGTTCCGGTTTTTGGTGCGATGGAAACGCCCAGCTTGGCGAAGTCCGTAGTGCCTCCGGCTTCGGGCTCGTTGAGGCACAGCATGGCCGTCCACGTCCTCTGCCCCCCGCGACGCCTCTCGCGCTTCCAGTATTCTTGTCTGGGCAGGAAATAGTCGAAATGGTGCTTGTATTGTTGCCCCGGCAGGTAACGCTGGCCTTGCATCACTTCGGCATGGATAAAATCCAGGCCCAGCGTGTCTGAAATCTTGCGCTGGAGCGCGACGACCTCCGGATCGTCCTGGTCGAAGTGATGCGTCGAACTGGTGCGAAATCCGTCGATTTCGGTTCCCTTGAACAGGGTCGAGGGGCGGAGCTTGCTTTCGATGACCTCGATCAGGCGGGCGCACTCCGCACCATCGAGAAATCTTGGAATGGTGAAGAGGTCGACCCTGTCACCGCCCAGCGAAACGATGCCAGCCATGCCATTGAGCCGCTTGCGAACCGCCTCACCCGTCGCGGCCAGCTTGGCCGGGTTCGCTGCAGGGTCCTCCAGCGGATTCCTTGTGAAGAGCAAGCGGGGCATGTCCTCAGGTGGCGGGTGCGGGCTCCGCCACGGTTTCGAGCCCGGCTTCCTCCCATGCCATGATGCCGCCTTCGAGGTGGTGGACCGTGCCCTGCGTGAATTCGCTGAGCATTTCAGCTGCCTGGCCCGAGCGATGCGAGGAACGGCAATAGAGGATTGTCTCGCGGCCTGCCTCCATCGGGATGGCGGCCGGATCGAAGGTCGACAAGGGAGCGTTGAGCGCGCCGGGAATACGTGACTCCGCGAATTCCGCCGGCGTACGTACATCGACCAGAAGCACTTCGCCCGCTGCGACCCTGGCGGCGAGATCGGCTGCGGCAAGCGTTTCGACTGCCGCTATCGCGGTGGCTGCCTGCGCCTCGCCGAGCAGTTCCCCTTCCTCTACCGAGCAGGCGGAAAGCGAAAGCGAGCAGGCGATTGCTGCGGCTGACAGCAGACGATTCATCATCTCTCTCCCGATCAGGCGGCGAGTTTCCTCAGCACGTACTGCAGGATGCCGCCATTGCGATAATACTCCATCTCGTTGGCGGTATCGATACGTGACTTGGCGGTGAAGGTGAAGCTGGTACCGTCTGCACGGGTCACGGCCACCTCAATGTCCTGCTGCGGCGACATCGTGGCAAGGCCGAGAATGGTGAAGCTGTCGTCCCCCGTCAGGCCCAGTGTCTCGCGCGTGTCGCCATCCTTGAACTGCAGCGGCAGCACGCCCATGCCGATCAGGTTTGAGCGGTGGATGCGCTCGAAGCTCTCCACGATCACGGCGCGCACCCCCAACAGGATCGTGCCCTTGGCGGCCCAGTCGCGGCTCGAGCCGGTGCCGTATTCCTTGCCGCCGACGACAACCAGCGGCGTACCGTCTTCCTTGTGCTTCATCGCGGCGTCATAGATCGCCATGGTCTCGCCGCCATAGGTCGTGAAACCGCCTTCGACGCCCGGCACCATCTCGTTCTTGATGCGGATATTGGCGAAAGTGCCGCGCATCATCACTTCATGGTTGCCGCGGCGCGAGCCGTAGGAGTTGAAGTCCGCCTTGGCGACCTGGTTTTCCATCAGGTACTTGCCCGCCGGGCTGTCTTCCTTGATCGAGCCCGCGGGCGAGATGTGGTCGGTCGTCACGCTGTCGCCGAGGATGGCGAGCGGTTTGGCCTCGACGATGTCGGTCACCGGGTCGGGCGTCATGCCCATGCCTTCGAAGTAGGGCGGGTTGGCGACATAGGTGCTGCCCGGCTTCCATGCGTAGGTGTCCGAAGCCTCGACCTTGATCGCCTGCCAATGCTCGTCGCCCTTGTAGACGTCGGCATAGCGGCTTTCGAACATTGCGCGATCGATGCTGGAAGCTCTCAGGTCTGCAATTTCCTGCGTGGTCGGCCAGATATCGGCCAGCATCACGTCATTGCCATCCTGATCCTGCCCGATCGGGGTTTCGGTAATGTCTTCGGTCACCGTGCCCTTGAGCGCATAGGCAACGACCAGCGGCGGGCTGGCAAGGAAGTTGGCGCGCACATCAGGCGACACGCGTCCTTCGAAGTTCCGATTGCCCGACAGCACCGAGGCGGCAACGATGTCATTGCCGTTGATCGCCTTGCTGATCGGCTCTGCCAGCGGGCCGGAATTGCCGATGCAGGTAGTGCAGCCATAGCCGACAAGGTCGAAGCCGATGGCATCGAGATGGTCCTGCAGGCCGGCCTTTTCGAGATAGTCGGTGACCACCTGCGATCCCGGCGCAAGCGAGGTCTTGACCCAGGGCTTGGGCTTGAGGCCCTTCTCGTTGGCCTTCTTAGCCACCAGGCCGGCGGCAATCAGCACGTCCGGGTTGGAAGTGTTGGTGCAGCTCGTGATGGCCGCGATGACGACGTCGCCATCGCCGATATCGTGATCCTTGCCGACCACGTCCACGCGCGCAGGTTCGGATTTGCCGTAAAGCTTGGAAAGGTCGCCATTGAACAGCTCGTCCACCATCGGCAGCGCTACCTTGTCCTGCGGGCGCTTGGGGCCGGCGAGGCTCGGGACGACGGCGCTCATGTCGAGCGACAGCGTGCTGGAGAAAACTGGTTCGTTCTCAGGCGTGAACCACATGCCCTGTGCCTTGGCATAGGCTTCGACCAGCGCGATGTCCTCTTCTGCACGGCCGGTAAGGCGCAGGTAATCGAGAGTCTTGTCATCGACGCCGAAGAAGCCGCAAGTCGCGCCATATTCGGGCGCCATGTTGGCGATGGTCGCACGGTCGGCGAGGCTCAACGTGGAAACGCCGGGACCGTAGAATTCGACGAAGCGGCCAACCACGCCGTGCTCGCGCAGCATCTGTACGCAGGTCAGCACGAGATCGGTGGCGGTAACGCCTTCGGACATCTTGCCGGTCAGTTTGAAGCCGACCACTTCAGGGATCAGCATGGAGATCGGCTGGCCAAGCATGGCGGCTTCCGCCTCGATGCCGCCGACGCCCCAGCCCAGCACGCCCAGACCGTTAATCATGGTGGTGTGGCTGTCCGTACCCACGCAGGTGTCGGGATAGGCCACCAGTTCGCCGTTCTGGTCACTGGAAGACCAAACGCCCTTGGCGATGTTTTCCAGGTTCACCTGGTGGCAGATGCCGGTGCCCGGGGGCACGGCGTAGAAATTCTGCAGGCTCTTGGCGCCCCATTTCAGGAAGTCGTAACGCTCGGCATTGCGGGCATATTCGAACTCCATATTGTGTTCGAACGCCTTGGGGTGGCCGAATTCGTCGACCATGACCGAGTGGTCGATGACGAGGTTGACGGGAACCTGCGGATTGATCTTGGCGGTGTCGCCGCCGAGCTTGGCAATGGCATCGCGCATGGCAGCAAGGTCGACCACGCAGGGCACGCCGGTGAAGTCCTGCAGCAGCACGCGCGCCGGGCGGTACTGGATTTCCTCGCCCGTAGTCGGGTTCTTCTGCCAGTCGGCAATCGCCTGGATATGGTCCTTGCCGACGGTGAAACCTTCATCTTCGAAGCGCAGCAGGTTTTCCAGCAGCACCTTCATGCTGAAGGGCAAGCGGCTCACATCGCCCACGCTCTCCGCTGCCTTGTCCAGAGAGTAGTAGGCATATGTCTTGCCTCCCACGTCCATGGTGCTGCGAGTGCCGAGCGAGTTGGAGCCGACTTGCGTCATTGTGCCTTGTCCTTTGCCAGTGGAGGCGAGTGCCTGTTGCCGAACGGCCCGCCACTTGGATAAGGAAAGGGCCGATTGGCCGCGATTTGTGCGTTTGCGAAGGATAGGTCAAGGGCACATAGGTTTTGCAGGCCAAAGGAGGGCTTCCATGCCGCTGAGCGCATCGGGAAAATCGGGTGGCAGGCTGGGCGTCCTGTGGATGGCGCTGGCGCTGGTGGTCGCAGCCTTTCTCGGCGCTGCGCTTGGCCTTGTCTGGCAGGGCTCGGACCTGTTCGGTGAAGGCAAGGCGGCGGAGGCAGAAGCGCCAACCGTGCCAACTAGCAGCTAGGTTGCTGCGGCACCTGTCGCCGCCTGCTCGGTATGCTTACGCGGCGCGGCGATCCAGCAGCCGATTATGATCAGGGCAGCGCCGGTCAGGATCGCGAGGTTCAGCGCTTCGGCAAAGAACAGCCAGCCGAACAGCGCCGCCCACAGGAAGCCGGTATATTCCACCGGGACCAGTACCTGGGCCTCGGCCCGCCTGTAGGACCAGGCGAGCATCAAACCCCCGGCAAGGCCCAGTACCGATGCGCCGAAGATATCCAGCCATGCTGCGCCTTGCGGCAAGGTGAAGAAGAAGGGCGCGGCCAGCAGCAGGAGCAGGCTGACAATGCTGGTCTGGAAGGTGGTGATCTCGACCGGCTTGGCCAGCAGGGCCTGTTGCCGCTGCAGGACCAGGTTCCAGGCGTAGAGCAGGGCTGAAACGAGGACGAGGGCAACGCCGAAGGCGGCATCTTCGGTCATGTTCTCGGCGCCGATTCTGCCGCCGACGATGACGGCAACCCCGGTAAAGCCGAGAATCGCGGCCACGATCGCCTTGCTGCCGATTTCTTCCTTGAGGATCAGAGCCGCCAGGCCGAGCGCGAGCAGCGGGCTGATGAAGCTGATGGCAATGGCCTCGGCAATCGGCAGGAGGACGAGGGCGGAAAAGAAAGTCAGCGACATAAGGGCCGTCACCGCGCTGCGGATGAGGTGGATCTTCAGCGCCGGGCGGCTTGGCCATTTGCCGCCCTGCCACAGCCAGGCCGGGCCGACCATGGCGACCGCCATGAGATTGCGCACCAGCAGAGCGCTATAGGCCCCCACGGCGATCGCCGCGCTCTTCATGAAGGCGTCCATCAGGCTCAGCAATGCAATTGCAAGCAGCGTTACCATGAAAGGGTAGAAGGCTGGGCTCCTGTTCATCTTCCCTTCCTTAAGAGGCGTCTCGCCATGGGTCACGTACCATCCACCAATTCGACCCTGCTTGCCCGAATCGACAGGCGGGGCCACATTCGGTGCATGGTTAAGCGGCTCAGCCAGCGCAATCTTCTGCCTTGCCTCGCCCTGTTCGCGGCGTTGCTGGCGGCATATCCGGCATCCGCACAGACCATCATGTGGTCGAACGTGCTCGAGCGCGACGCGGTTACGGTCATGTCCAGCCAGTGGCCGACCGGCACTGCGCAACGCACCATCCCGGCGCGTACGCCGACCGACCTTTCATGGCCGCGCGAACGCGCCCAGGCGCTGCTCGAAGTGGTGCAGACGATCGGCGAGGAAGGCCTCGACCCGGCGGATTACCGGCCGAGCGAACTGCGCGCGGCGATGGCGGCGGGCGAAGGCGAGAGGCTCGACCGGGTGGCCGGGGCGATCTTCACTTGGCTGGTGGAAGATTTGCGCGACGGGCGTACGCCATTATCGGCGCGGCGCTCCTACCTGATGGAAGATCCCGATTCGACCCTCCTTCCGGCGGGCGAACTCATGATCCGGGCGCTGGCGAGCGGCGATGTGCGCGGCGTGCTCGAATCTCTCAACCCCGCACATCCAGACTATGCGGCACTGCGGGCCGAACTGGCCGCAACGCCGCTGGCCGAAACCGCGCGGCGCAGCATGATCCGTGCGAACATGGATCGCTGGCGCTGGCTGCCGCGCGACCTCGGCGGTCAATACCTGCTCGTCAATGCGCCCGAATATCGCTTGCGGATGATGGTCAATGGCGAGGTCGTGCGCAGCTACAAGGTCATTGTCGGCGGGCCAGGCCGTACTGCGACTCCGCAAATTTCCGAAATCGTCGAAGGCGTGATTTTCAACCCGACCTGGACCGTGCCGCAGAGCATCGTGGTGGGTGAGGGTCTGGGCAGCCGCGTGCTCAACAATCCCAACTGGGCGCGTTCGCAGGGTTATGTCGCGACGCGCGGCGCCAATGGCTATGTCAGCGTGGTACAGCAGCCAGGCCCGCTCAACGCGCTGGGCCAGATGAAGCTCGACATGCCCAACCCGCACGCGATTTTCCTGCACGATACGCCGGGCAAGCACCGTTTCGAGCAGGATTACCGCGCGCTCAGCCATGGCTGCATCCGGGTGCAGGATGCCCTCGAGCTGGCGGTTACCCTGTCATTGCTGGGCGAGGGCGCATCCTCCGAAGAAGCCATGCGCATTTCCGAAAGCGGGGTCTATACCCGCGTGCCGCTGCAACAGCAGGTGCCCGTCTATATCGCCTACTTCACCATGGGCGTGGATGTGAATGGCGACTTGGTAACCTTCGACGACATCTACGGTCGCGACGCTGCGGTTCTCTCCAGCATCTCATCGCCGCGGACGCGCACGCTTCCGGCCTAGGCCACGTCGTTAGGGGTCGGGATCAGCTCGCTCTTCTCGAAAACCGGCGGACCGGTATCGACGAAATCGACTGACTGCTGTTCGGGCGGGATCACCCGCTCGCCTCCTTCGCCAATGCCGAGACTGTCGGCGAAGAGCAGCCGGCCGCCTGCGAGGTAATAGAGCGCCTCGCGAAACCGGTCGGGCCCAACGGCGAAGCAACCGTTGGAGCGGCCGAGCCTGCCCCAGCGCTCGACATGGGCGGGCGTGGCGTAGTCGGCGGAATGGACCACGATGGCGCGCGGGAAGGCGTTGGAGTTGCTGTCCTCGAGGCCCCCTAGCCGCATGCTTGTGCCGTAGCGGCCTTCATACCATTCCCAGGTCACATAGCCGCCGCGGCTGGTTGCATCGGTATTGGGCAGGTTGGAAAAATCGTTGAGCCAGCCGTCATGCTCCGGGTCGGAGCCGCTGCCATGGCTGACGAGCAAGCTTGAAACCGTCCCGGCCTCGAGATTGGCGATGTGGAATCGCGGTGTTGCCGAGTGCACACCGAAATCGGCAATCGCGGCAATATCGCGCCGCCACAATGCGTCGCCCGCGCGTTCGACCTCGCGCCGTGCCACTTCGAGGATGCGACGAGTCCTCGCGTCGGGGCCGGCCTGCGCCTGAGCGCGCAGCGGCAAGGCCAGCGCGGCTGCGCCAAGGGCGGATTGCGAAAGGAAGCTCCGGCGGTCCATGACCTTGGCATTGTGCTCCCGCCGGGTGTTGTTTGTCTAGCGAGCTTCAGCTGCAGATTGCCGCAATCACGGTGCGGCTCAGCTCGCTATAGGCCCCGTTCAGGTACTTTTCTGCTCCCTTGAAGTGCAGCAATGCGAGGTCGTCGTCGGCCGGGTTGCCCCGATATTGTCCGTATCGCTCGGTAGGTAGGCAGGCGGGCGCGCCCTCATTGGCGATGACGAAATTGCACGCTACTTGTGCCGCTTCGCGACCGATTGGCTCCTCACCAAGCATGTCGGCCAGCTGGTGCCGGAATGCTGCTGCGAGTTCGGATCCAGCACCGCATGCTGCGAATCCGCAAATGCCGCCTGATCCTTCGAGATAACGCCAACTGTCCGATCCGCTCAGCTGGCCCAAGCGGCTTTCGATCCGCATCTGCAAGTCTCCATCCTGCGGGCCCTTCGGATGGAATGCCGAGGCGAATTGCCGAAGTCGCATCGGTTCCGGAGGAGACTGCTCGCGTGCCATCATCGTGAAGCTGCGATTGCTGGCGAGCGCCCGCTCGATCTCGGGCAGCGGCCCGAGCGTAAGCGTGTCCGGATCGAGCTTCACCCAATATTCGCCGGTTCGCCGTTCGAGCATGGTGAACAAGCCTTCCCAGCCGCCCGCGGGGAGGGGCAGGTGGCGCCTCTTTTCGCCTGCGCGCAACAATTCCGGATCGCCAGAATGCTGGGCCAGGATCGTGCGATCCTGTGCGGTAAGGGTCCCGTCATCGAGTATGACCACACGACCGCGCCGCATCTGGCGCCAGAAGCTCTTCAGCGCGACGAGGTAAGGCAGCATCTGCATCGTGCCGAGTTCGGAAAAGATTACCAACCCGTCCTGCTGCGGCGCGACGGGTGGCGAATTGAGGATTTCGGCAATGGCCCGGTTGTGCTCTCCGGCGGCACCGTTGCTGCGCCAACGCTGCGGCAGGAGGTTGGACATGTCCATCGCTGCCCCCGTCGATCAGGTGCCGAGGATCATGCGGTCGCCCGAAATCTCGACCCTGCCGATTGTGCTGAGGAAACTCTGGCCCAGCAGCGATATTCCTGAGCCTTCGGTGATGACGATGGCGCGCACGCCGTTAGCCTCGTGACCGCCAAGACTCATGCGGTCGATCGTCGTGCTGATCCCGTTGACGGGACCGCCTGCACCCTGCGCGACGGGCGATACCTCGTCCTCGAACCACTGTATGCCCATGGCAGCGGCGTCGTTGGCCGAGAGCGCGACCACGCTGGCACCGGTATCGACCAGCATGTGGTAGGAGCGCCCGTCGATCCGTACATCGGCATAGAAATGCCCGTCGCTTTGGCGCTGGAGGACGACATCTTCTGCCCAGCCTGAGCCTTCGCTGGCCTGCTGGAGCTGCGGCAAGTCCTGTCCTGGTGCGAGCGAGCCGACTTCCATGCTGCCGCGTGAGCTGTCGAACGCATCATCCATGCTGCTGATCGGCAGGAACAGGCCGAGCGCTCCGCCGACGATCAGTGTGCAGGCTAGGGGAATCTTGAAGTCCATTGCGGCTGCAATTTTCGCACCGCAAGGTTACTGTGGGGTAAAGCTACTCTACGTCGATGCTGCCGACGCGCAGTCTGTCGATCCGGGCCTCACGCAGGTGAAGCTTGCCGATCTTCAGCCTGCCGATGGTGAGGATGCCGATAGTCACTGCGCCCACGGCAATGGCGCCGAGCGCGAAGGAGCCGATAGCGATGGCGCCGATGGCCTTCGCCCCCGTGGCGGAAGCACCTGTGGCTTCGGCGCCCGTAGCGGACACTCCGGTTGCCGATGCGCCGACTGCGACTGCGCCCGCACTGTTGGGCGAAGGAGGCGGGGCATCACCGGTTGCTGGAAGTATCTCGCCTTCGAGTTTAACCGGTTTTTCTGCCATCCTATTCCGCGGCCTCCGTGGCTTTGCCTGCATCGATCATGTTGTCCTCGATCTCGGCGGCCTTCTTCTCGACCAGGCTGACGATGTGATCGATCATGTCATTGTCCTGCACATGGTGATCGGTCACGCCCGAGAGATAGACCATGTGCTTGCCCGCGCCGCCACCGGTGATGCCGATGTCGGTTTCGCGCGCTTCGCCGGGTCCGTTGACCACGCAGCCCAGCACGGACAGCGAAAGCGGCGTCTTGATGTGCTGCAGCCTGTCCTCGAGCACCTGCACGGTGCGGATGACATCGAAGCCCTGCCTTGCACAGCTTGGGCAAGAGACCACGCGCACGCCGCGCGTCCTGAGGCCGAGCGCCTTGAGGATTTCGAAGCCGACGCGCACTTCCTGCTCGGGTTCGGCGGAGAGGCTGACGCGGATCGTGTCGCCAATGCCGTACCACAACAAGCTGCCGATCCCGATCGAGCTCTTGACCGTGCCGCCGATCAGGCCGCCGGCCTCGGTAATGCCAAGGTGCAGCGGACAGTCTACCGCTTCCGCAAGGCCGTGATAGGCCGCGACGGCGAGAAAAACATCGCTCGCCTTCACCGCCACCTTGAATTCGTGGAAGTCGTGGTCCTGTAGCAGCTTGATGTGGTCGAGCGCGCTTTCCACCAGCGCTTCGGGGCAGGGCTCGCCATATTTCTCCAGCAGGTCTTTTTCGAGGCTGCCGGCATTTACACCGATACGGATGGCGCAGCCATTGGCCTTGGCCGCTCGGACTACTTCCGCAACGCGTTCGGAACTGCCGATATTTCCCGGATTGATGCGCAGGCAGGCAGCGCCCTTGTCGGCCGCTTCGAGCGCACGCTTGTAGTGGAAATGGATGTCGGCAACGATCGGAATATTGGCCGCTCGCGTGATCTGGTCGAAATTCGCGGTCGATTCCGCGGTCGGACAGGAGACGCGGATGATGTCCGCCCCGGCATCCTCGCAACGGCGGATCTGGTCGATCGTCGCGGCGACATCTTCGGTCGGCGTATTGGTCATGGTTTGCACGGTGATCGGCGCATCGCCGCCGACCGGCACATTGCCGACCATGATCTGGCGGGACTGACGGCGCTCGATATCGCGCCAAGGGCGTACGGAAGACATAGCGCAGATATAGGCTGCCCAAGGTGAAGGGGCAATGACAGCGACATTTGTTTGCGGCATGGTGCCGGGATGGATGAAGAATTGCCGCCCGAGGTGACCGACGCCTGCGATGACGACAATCCGTTGCTGTTCGGCCGCGTGCTCGATGGCAAGGGGGCTGGCAGGCCGATCGAATGGGAAGACGCCAAGGTCTGGCAGCCTGCCACACCCGGCGAGATCATGTGGGTGCATCTCTGCCGCAACCGGCCGGGCGTGATCGAATGGCTCGAGCAGCTCGATATCCCGGAACCGACCGTTGAATTGCTGACCAGCGACTCCACGCGCCCGCGCGCCTTCCGGGATGGCGATACGCTTGTGGCGACGATGCGCGGGATCAATTTCAATCCAGGCGCCGAGCCCGAGGACATGATCTCGATGCAGATGTGGTGCGATGGCAAGCGCCTCATCACCTTGCGTCGCTTCCCGCTCCAGACCCCGCGGCATGTTCTCAGGATGATCGATCGGGAAGAAGTGGGACCGTCCGATGCCGGCGCGCTCATCACCGAACTGGCCGAGGCGATGATCACCCGCATGTCCAGCGCGATCATCGACATGAACGAGCATATCGACGAGCTGGAGGACAGCGACCATGACAGCGACGATGCGGAGAAGATGCTCGACAAGATCGTCACCATTCGCCGCAACTGTCTGGCACTGAAGCGGCACATGGGCCCCATGCACGAGGCGCTGGAGTCCATTTCGCGAACCGCACCACCATGGTTCGAAGAGCATGACCGACGGGAGATCGGGGAGAGTATCGATCGTTTGCGGCGCTATCTCGACGATCTCGATATCAGCAAGGAAAGCGCTGTCGTGCTGCAGGACGATATTCGTGCCCGCTCGATCGCCCGCAATGAGCGGACCAATTACCTGCTGACCATCGTGGCCGCGATCTTCCTCCCACTCGGCTTTCTCACCGGACTGCTGGGCATCAATGTCGGCGGCATGCCTGGTGTCGATGATCCGATGGCATTCTGGGAAGTCGTGGCGCTTTGCGGCTCCATTTTCGTCGCCATGCTGATCCTGTTCTGGAAGTGGAAGTGGCTGTGATCGGCAGGTCCGGAAACTGATCATGGAAGAACATGGCGCAGGCCTGATGCTGAAAGACGGCTTCCTGATGCTCGGCTTTGCCCTGGCATTCGTGCTGCTTTTCCGCCGCATGGGGCTGGGTGCCACGTTGGGCTATCTGGTGGCCGGTGTGATGATCGGGCCGCAAGTGCTCGGTCTCGTCGGCGGTGCGGAGGCAATGGTCGAGTTCGCTGAGCTCGGCATTGTCATGCTGCTCTTCGTGGTCGGTCTCGAACTGAGTCCCGCCCGGTTGTGGCGCATGAAGCACGAGATATTCGGGCTCGGCCTTGCCCAGGTCACTGCCTGCGGCCTGATCGTCGCTGCCACCATCCTGGCTTTGACCGGCTTCACCTTCGAGGCTGCACTGGCCATCGGCCTGCCGCTGGGCTTGTCATCGACCGCGCAGGTTCTGCCCATGCTGCAATCGGCTGGTCGCTTGCGCACGCCGTTCGGGGAACGCGCCTTCGCCATCTTGCTGTTCCAGGATCTGTCGATCATCCCGCTGATCACCATCGTCGAGGCGATGAGCCGCAATCCCGCCGATGCGACCGGACCGGCCGGTTGGACGCTGGGCTTGCTCACGCTCGCCGCGATAGCTGGGTTGATCGCTGCGGGCCGTTTCCTGATCCGTCCGCTGTTCCGCCTGATCGGCGGACTTGGCGAGCGCGAGATGTTCATCGTGGCGGCGCTGTTCACGGTTGTCGCCAGTGCCGCGGTGATGGAATGGCTCGGCCTGTCGCTGGCGCTTGGCGCCTTTATCGCCGGCGTGATGCTGGCCGATACGCCGTATCGGCATGAGCTGGAAGCCGATATCGAGCCCTTCCGCTCAATCCTGCTGGGCCTGTTCTTCCTCGCCGTGGGCATGATGCTGGACCTGCATGCGATCGCCGACCGGCCTTTCTTCGTCATCGGCTTCGCCTTGCTGCTCATTTCCCTGAAAACGGGAATTATCATGGGGCTCGGCCTGCTGATGAAGATGCGCTGGCGCAGCGCGCTCGCTCTCGGCCTGCTGCTAAGCCAGGGCGGCGAGTTCGCCTTCGTGCTTTACACGACAGCGCAATCCGCCCTGCTGATAACCGATGGTGCCGCCAGCGTGTTCGGGGCAATCGTCACGCTTTCCATGGCGGCAACGCCGTTCCTGATGATGGCGACCAGCCGTATCCGCAAGGAGCCGAAGAGCGAGAGCGGAGAGGAACGCGAGGGGCCACAGCCCGAGGGGTCGAGCGCCCTGGTCATCGGCTATGGCCGGTTCGGCCAGACGGTGGCGCAGACACTGCAATGCGCCGGATTGGCGGTGACCGTGATCGATACCGATGTGAAGCGTATCGACATGTCGGAGCAGTTTGGTCGCAAGGTCTATTTCGGGGATGGCATGCGCCTCGACATGCTGAGGCAGGCAGGAGCAGCCGATGCCCAACTGATCATGTTCTGTCTCGGTGACGACAAGGTGGACAAGGAACTCGTCGCGGCCGTCAAGGACGCGTTCCCCGATGCGATGATCTTCGTGCGCGGATATGATCGCCGCAGCGTGATCGCCATGGCCGGCAGCAAGGCAGATTACGTCATGCGCGAGATGTTCGAATCCGCCCTGCGCATGGCGATCATGGCGCTGGAGAAGGTTGGCCTGAGCGCAGAAGCGATTGATCGGGCGGAGGCTACCTATCGCGAGAACGATCGCCAGCGGCTCGCCGTCCAGATGGAAGCGGGTGATATCTTTGCCGCACAGGAAATGACGCGCGAGCAGGAACGCGCCATGCGGAGAAGCGATTAGCCCTGCGCCGCCTTCAGCTTGGGCTGGTCGCACTCGCGCGGGGTTCCGCGGGTGTCCTCGTCGGAGAGGTCGGGCTCACCCAGATCTTCGTGCGACGGGTTCATCAGGTGCTGCTGCGCGGCAACCACCGGCAGCGGTCGGGCAAAATAGTAGCCCTGGCCGTAATCGACGCCGAGCATGGCCATGGCTTCGCGTTCTTCGATGGTCTCGATCCCTTCGGCCACCAGCTTGCAGCCGATATCGCGGGACAGCTGGACCAGCGCGCCGGTCAGCGCGCGGCGAGCCGGATCGCGGTGGATGTCGCGGGTGAGTGCCATATCCATCTTGAGGATATCGGGCTTGAGATCGACAATGTGCCTGAGGCCCGAATAGCCGGTGCCGACATCGTCGATGGCGATGCGGACGTGGTCCTTGAGACGGCCCAACATGCGCGCGAGTTCTGAGAAATCTTCGACCTTCTGATGCTCGGTCAGCTCGATCACCAATTGCGTGGTATCGATGTCTTCCAGCGCTTGTTCCACGGCGCCCGACATCACCGTGGCAGGCGAAACGTTCACGGCGGCATACTTGCCCATCGGCACATGACCCAGCGTATCGATGGCGTTGCGCACGGCAGCCATTTCGAGCTCGATTCCAAGGCCTACCTTTTCGGCATCCTCGAACCATGCATCGGGACCGCGTTGCTTGGTATTGGGAAAACGCGCCAGGCACTCGACACCCACGGCGCTATTGTCTCGCAGCGAATGGATCGGCTGGTGGAATATGGTAATGGCTTGGCCATCGATAACGCTCTCGACGCGTTTGCGCGCACGGGTCAGTTCCACGTCCTCTTCGAGACTGCTTTCGATCCGCTCAGCGGCAAGGCCGGCAAAGGCCTTCAAAACGCCCAGATCGCGCTGGGAGAGGCTGCGGTCGGGCTTGCGTCCAAGCGCGCAGAAACTGCCCCATACGCTGCCGTCCGAGAGGCGAAGCGGCACGTTGAGGTGGCAGCCCACGGGCAGGAAATCGGTGATTGCAAGAGTGCGGGTCAGCGGATAGTCCGCCGGATCCTGGATCAATTCGGGCAGGCGGCCTTCGAGGATATGCCAGCAATAGCTGTCCTCGTTCGGCTCGCGGAAGCCGGGACCCATCGGCAGGTCGAGATCGGTGTGGACATGGGTAAGCTCGCGCTGGCCGTCCTCGACATAGCGCGAGACGAAGGCGATCTCGAGGCCCAGATGGCCACGCACGGCAGCGAGTACGCGCTCGATGCTCGCGTCATGAAACAATTCGTCTGCCAGCGGGCCGGTCGGCACGCCAGGAGCTGGTAACTGGATCTCGGCAACAGCCATGCGGAAAATCCCCTTCGTAGAGAAGGTGAAGTGCACGAAAATCCCTAAAGTGGCATTAACCGGGCGGCTTGGGGTCTTCTAAAGCCTGACTTCAAAGAGAAATTCGTGGTCGCACTGCTTACCGACCCAGAACTCGATATCGGCGATTTTGGCAAAGCCGTAACGGGTATAGAAACGCTGTGCGCCGAAATTCTCGCTCCACACCGAAAGCTGGATCGCATCGCATTCGCGATCCTGCGCCTCCTGCATGGCCCAGCCCATCAGCTTGGCGCCGACACCTTGCCCGGTGAGGGCTGGATCGATGTAGAGCTGGCCCAGCGCGATAGGCTTTGCGGCATCGGAATGGACGGCATATTCGCTGTCGAGGCCGAGCGTGCAATAACCCATCGTTCGACCTTCTTGCTCGGCCAGCATGACCAGCTGGCGCGGATCGCCGATGATTGCCGCATAGGCGTCTGTCGTCTTGTGTGCCTCAAGGAAGGCAGCGAGGTCGGCTGGTTCATAAAGGTGTTCGAAAGCCACGCAGAAGGACCGGCGGCCAAGCTCGGCCAGGGCAGGGGCATCTTCGATCGTGGCGCGGCGCAGGATCATGGTGAGTCGGCAGAGAACTTGTCGGCTTTGCGCTTGCCGAAGCGCATGCCTCGTTCGAGATGGGCGCGCAGGGCGGCGTAGTAAGCCTCGAGGAATTCGCGTTCGTCGCCGCTACCCGCCTCCCATCCGATCTTGCGGCAGATGGTTTCCATCACTTCGCGCATGGCTTCGGGATTATCCTGTCGCAGTACGCGTTCGAGAACCTGCAATTCATGCTCGCCATAGACGGCCAGTTCGGCGTCGCCGAAGCGATATTCGCGGCTGCGATCCGGGGCGAGTGACATAGCCTCCGGCAGCTTGACCCGCTGTGCCTCCACCACCCAGGTGCCGGCAACCAGATCGCCTGCGCGAAGCCCGTCCTTGTTGAACATGGGAAAGAGAAGGAAGATCATCAGCCACACAAAGGCGGCCATGCCCGCCACTCCCGCTTCCTGCCCGCCACCGAGCAGGAAGAAGGTTGGCAGGAACACCTCCACATCGCGCAGGAGATTGCGGGCGATCACGGCTTCGGTGGTGAGGCGCTTGCCGTCGCGTGCAGCCACGCGCAGGCCGAGCATGCGCTTGCCCGGCGTCGCACCGCGCGGACCCAGCTCGAACCACAGGAAATATCCATGGCGGGCCAGGAACAGCAGCAGCGTGATGATGATCGCCACGAGTTCGAGGGCCGGGGAAACCTCCTCCATATTGGTCACGTTGAACATGGAGAAGCCCAGCGCGGTAAACAGGAAGAGGAAGATCAGCGTGCCGAGAAACAGGATGGTCAGGTCGAGGATTATCGCGCCTGCCCTTGCGCTCTTGCTGGCGACGGAAAGCGGCAGGGAAAGCCCTTCCGGCGTCACCAGTTCCCGCAGTCGCTTCAGGCGGCCGCGTTCGAGCCGGGCAGTGGCGGCGCTCATCGCTTGCCTCCCTTGCCGATAGCCGGCTCGTCATGATCGCGCGGACGCGGGGCGAGGATGAAATAGAGCAGCCAGAAGGCGAGCATGACCCCGCCAATGGTCGCGCGTGCCGACGCGGTGCCGACCAATTGCCTTGCATAGCCTTCCAGCAGGCCGGCGATCACCAGCATGAAGATACAGCCTGCCATGACCTGTGCGGCACGCCGGCCGCTGGCCGATGCGGCCGACAAGATCGAGCGTTCGCCGGGAAAGGCCATGCTGCGGCCGATATGCAGCCCCGCAGCGCCCGACAGCAGGATGGCGAAGAGCTCGGTCGTGCCATGCACGCTCAGCCAGGCGGCAAATTCCCAGGTCAGGTCCTGCCCGGAAAAGACCCAGAGCATCGCACCCAGCAGCGCCAGATTGTGGACCAGCAGCAGCAAAGTCGGAATGCCGAAGCAGAAGCCCAGGGCGAAGGCCATGATACAAACGCCGGCATTGTTGGAGAACAGCGCGGCGGCAAAATAGCTTAGCCCGTCCGCATTCTCGGTCGGCTGCAACGTCTCGAGCAAGGCTTCGCGGCTGGCGCCGGGGCGGCGCGCATCGGCAAAATTGCTCGGCACAAGGGCGTAGAACCATTCCGAATCCCGGTCCACGAGCAGCCAGCCGACCACAGTGCCCGCAACCATCACTGCCAGCGCGATGCAGATATCCAGCCAGATATCGCGAACGGAGGCGCTCCAGCCTCCGGCAAAGAAACGGCGGAGCCATCCGAACAGGCTCGAGCGTGGCCCATAGACCTGGAACCAGGCCCTCCGCACAAGCGATTCGAGATAGGCGAGTGTCGCCGCATCGAGCGAAGTCTCTCGCGCAACGGCAAGGCTCGATGCCGCCTTGCGATAGAGCACCGGCAATTCGAGCAGATCCTCGTCGGCAATGCGCCTGGGCCTGCCCTTTTCGAGTTGCAGCACGATAAGCTCGAGCCTCTGCCAGTCGACCTCGCGCTCGAGGCGGAACCGGTCCGAGCGCAGGCTTGCCGCCTCGATATCGGCGGGGGACTCGATTTCGGTCTTCCGGAAGATGCTTGGCAGGGCCATCAGCCGATCGCCTCGCTGCGCTTGGTCTCGAGATAGCGGTCAATCAACCGGTAGCCGATTGCCTCATGCGGGGCTTCGATCACGTCCACGCCCATTTGCCGCAGGCGCTGCAAGACGATGGCGCGTTGGTGCGCCAGCGACTGTGAGGCGACCGCCGTGGCGATATCGCTCATTGTTTCCGGCTCGGCGGCTGCAAGTCCCCCCAGTTCGGTGTCGGTGAAGGTCACGAAGATCACCAGGTGGTGGCGCGTCAGCCGCTCGACGCTCTCGACCATCAGCTCGGCAGAAGTCGGATCGGTGAAGTCAGAAAACAGCACGATCAGCGAACGACGTTGGAGGCGCGCTGTCAGCGTGGCGAGGGCAAGGGTGAAATTGGGTTCGCGCGGCATGTAGTCGAGCTCAGCGGCTGCCGTCTGCAAGCGGTGGAAGGCACGCGTGTCGGTGACGAACGGGGTCATCAGTCCGGGCACATGGGCAAAGCCGAACAGGGCCACCTTGTCGCCACCCTTGAGCGCGACATAGGCGGCGGTGAGCGCGGCAGAGACCGCTCTGTCGATGCGTGCAAGGCCGTCGACCGGCTCGCACATGGACTGGCCGCAATCGAATGCGAAGACGATCTGGTTGTCGCGCTCGCTTTCATTTTCGCGGGCATAAAGCGCGGTGTGGCGCGCGCTCGCCTTCCAGTCGATGCGGCGGCGGTCCATCCCCGCCTCGTATTCCGAGAGCGCCTCGAACTGCGTACCTTCGCCGCGAATGCGCCGGGCAATGAGGCCGAACTGCGCATCGCGCAGGAAGCTCTGCAATTGCGGGGAGCGGACGGGCGAGAGATCGGGCCACACGCGGACAGCTACATCGAGCGGGCGCTGTACCTGTCGCACCGCCAGGCCGAGCGGGCCCGACCAGCGCATCCACATATCGTGCAGATAGCCGGTTCCGCGCCGGACGGGCACGATCGGGAATGTGCCGGCAAAGGTTCCGTCCTCCCTGCCGCGACCGAGCTGCCCTTCCACCTTGCCTTCAATGCCGAGGCGGGGATCGAAACCGATGGCGACCTGCGGCACGCGCAGCCCCTGCATACGTGCAATTCGCGCTTCGACCTTCAGGTCCACGGGCTGGCCGATCTCGCCATCCGTGGGTGCCCCAAGCTCCAGTTCGTGCAGCTTGCCTGCCAGCAATCCGTCCAGCAGCATGAACAGGAACAGCACGATGGCTGCAGCCGGGGCCACGATCCATGCCCCCGGGGCTGTGGCCGCGATGACGACCGCCAGCGGCGTCAGCAGAACCAGCAGGACCAGCATCCTGGCCGTGGGGACGATGGGGAAAGCGCGTTTCACCGATAAATGCTCAGCGCGGAGCCTCCGTCTGCTCGATCAGGTCGGCAACAAGGTCCTCGATTTGTCGGCCTTCGATCTCAGCCGCGGGGGAGAGCAGGATGCGATGCCTCAACGTCGCCGTGGCCAGCGCCTTCACATCGTCGGGGATCACATAATCGCGGCCATGCAGCGCGGCACGTGCCCGAGCAGAATTGGCCAGCAGCACAGCTGCTCGAGGCGATGCGCCGCTGGCGATCTCGGCATTGTCGCGCGTCGCCCGCACGAGGTTGACTGTGTAGTCGATCACGTCCTCGGCCAGCTTGACCGCTGTAACAGCCTCCTGCGCGGCGGCTATCTTCGCGGTGTCGGCGACCTGGGCAATGTCGAAATCGGAGACTTGCGCCGGGCCGTTATGCTGGCCGAAACGGGTAACGATGGCGGCTTCTTCCGCGGCGCTGGGATAGGAGACCAGCAGCTTGAAGGAGAAGCGGTCCAGCTGCGCTTCGGGCAGCGGATAGACACCCTGGTTCTCAATCGGGTTCTGCGTCGCCACGACCATGAAGCTGTCGCTCAGCGGGTGCGTTTCGCCGTCCAGCGTGACGCGCCGTTCCTGCATCGCCTCAAGCAGGGCAGCCTGCGTCTTGGGGGGCGTGCGGTTGATTTCGTCGGCCAGCAGCAATTCGCGGAATATCGGCCCGCGCGTCAGGGTGAACTGGCTGGTCTGGAAATTGAACAGGTTGGAGCCGAGGATATCGCCCGGCAAAAGGTCGGGCGTAAACTGGATGCGCCCGAATTCCAGACCGCTGGCAGCGGCAAGGCACTGCGCGAGGAAGGTCTTGGCCGTTCCGGGCGGCCCTTCGAGCAGGACATGCCCGCGCGCCACCAGCGCAATCAGCAAGTGCTCGATTGTCTCGTCCTGACCGACAATGGCCTTGCCCACTTCGGCGCGGATCGCCTGCGCCATGGCGCGGGTTTCTTCCAGTGTCATGCTCATTTGCCCAGCATCCTTTCGATTGTCCTGAGTGCGCTTGCCGCGCGTAGCATTTCCGCCGGGTGGCGCGCATTGCGCAGCGCCTCGGCACTTTGCGAGAAGGGTTGGAGGTCGAGATCGTGCGTCACCATCCAGAGGTCTATGGCGGCCTCGCGCGCATCCCTCTCCGTTTCGCGAATATTGAGGGTCCTGGCGATCCGCGCAGCGACCTGCGCCGCATAGGGCGCGCCCAGCAGGTGCCAGCGCCGCGCACGTTCGATCAGCGCCGCGCCATTGCGTGCCAGTTGCGTCTTGCCGCGCGCCATCGCCGGGACCTCGGCAACGGGCGGGCCGAAACGGCGGAAGCCGCGCCACGCGATGACCAGCGCCGCCAGGATGAGGCACAGTGTGGCCGCCAGGAATGGCGGCTCGAAAGCAAGGGTGAGCAGGTTCTCGCTGCTGCCAAGGCCGGGAACCGTCATGTCGAAGACGATATCCAGATCGTAGCCATCCATCGCCGCTTCGATCAGCGAGACTGCCAGAAGGGCACGCTGCTCGTCGGCCATGCCGTAATTGTTGAGAAGGTCCGGCTCGCTTACCACCACGAGCGGCCATACGCCATCTTCCTGCAGCTTTTCCTCTTCGGTCGAGAAGGTGATCCCGGCTGCACCTGCAAGCTGCGGATTGTATCCTCCGAGGTCGATATAGCCGGCGAGGATATCGTTCTCGCCATCGGTCACGAGCGGGATGAGGGCGGTATTGCCCTCGCGGTAGAAGCCCTGCTCCTGCTCGGGCGCTGGCAGGTCTCCGGACATGCCGAAGCCGCTCCAGCCGGTGGTCTGGCCCGTGCCAAGCTGGATGCCTTCCAGAATATCGACATCCTCGACCCAATTGGGCGACCAGACGTCCATCAGCACGACCCAGCCATCCTCCGCCTCGATGCGCGGGTCTTCCGGCACCCGTGCCGCTGCCCATTTAGGCAGGATCAGCACCGTCGGGCCGATATAGAGTCGCTCCTCGAGGATGCGGTCAAGCTCTGCGGCGTCGGTGCTATGGCCAGGAGTCAGGACCAGCAGGCCATAATCGGTAAGACTCCCCTGATTGCGCGAAAGCGAGACATCGTGCCCGCGTCGTTCGAGCAAGTCGTACAGGCCGGTAAATCCATTAAGCCCGTTGGATGCGCCGTGTGCGCCGCCATTGTCGTCGGTTTGTCCGGTCCAGCCCTGTCCGAGCGCATAGAGCAGCAGCAGGAAGGCGAGCGACCCGACCAGCAGCAGTCCGGCAATGGCCGCCGGGCGGAAGGGCGAGCTTCGGCGGCTCATGCGCTCGCCTCGCGGTAGCCGAGCGCGAATTCGGCATAGGCGGCGCGAGCGACCTGCCAATCCTCGCTGCCGAGCCCGTGAAGCGCGAACAGGCTGCGCTCGACGCGCTCGGCAATGGTAGAGAAGGCGTTACGCGCCCTGTCTGGCAGGGCAGGCAGGTTGGCAATCTCGCGCGCCGTGCTGGATGGATCGATCAGGTCGGGGCGTATCTCGGCGATCTGTCCAACCGATCTTTGCAGCAGCAGGTGCGTTGCCTCGTCGAACAATCCTTTCTCGGCCAACCTGTCCGCTTCGTCGAGCAAGGCAAGGGCAGCCTGCTCGCCCGGTGTCCATTCTTCCTCTTCGTCTCCCCGCTTGCGCCGGCGCAAGGTCTTGGGATCGACCAGGCGGTATATTGCATAGAGCAGCAGCAGGACGCCGATGCCGACCAGCACCCAGAACAGCACCGGCCACGACCAGGCGAGCGCATCGCCTGCTGGCGTCAGCAATTCCGATAGCCATTGCAGGAACCGCGTCAGCCAGTCCGGCGCGGGAGGGTTTTCGGGCATTTCGACGGGCGCGAACTGGATATCGCCATTGGCGTGCATCGCGTCCCAATCGCGCGAAAAGTCCGTATCCCCCCGAGGCTTCGTCACAATGGTAGTGGGTGGCACTAATGGCGGGGCGAAGCAACGGTTGCATTGCGCCTTGGTAAACGAAGGCCCAATATGTCGAGCATGACCATACTATCGCCCGAAGAGTACTTACCCGCCGCCCCGGATTCCGAACGCATCCGCAAGGTACTTGTCGTGGGTGGCGGTTCTTCTGGCTGGATGGCTGCGACCATGCTGACGCGCGCGCTGTCGCGCCATGTTGAGGTGCAGCTGGTGGAAAGCGACGCCATCGGTATCGTTGGCGTGGGCGAAGCGACCATCCCGCCCATGCAGCAATTCAACCGTTTCGTTCAGATCGACGAACGCAAGTTCATGTCGGATACCCAGGGTACCTTCAAGCTGGGCATCGAGTTCCACAATTGGGGCCGTGTCGGGGACAAGTACCTGCACCAGTTCGGCGCCGTGGGCCGGGAAATCGATACCTTGGTGAACCTGCATCACTGGTGGTTGCTCGGCCGGCTTGCAGGCGGTGAGGACTACCCCGAATGGCAGGAGCTGTTCGTCTCGCGCGCGGCGGCGGCGGACAACCGCTTCGCCAGGTTCGATGAACGGCACCAGCTCGGCAATCGCTATGCCTATGCCTATCACTTCGATGCCCATCTCTATGCGAAGCACCTGCGCGGCCTTGCCGAATCGCGCGGGGCAAAGCGTTTCGAAGGGAAGGTCACAGGCGTCGAGCGCGATGCGGAAAGCGGCTTCGTCACCGCAGTGGTGATGGAGGATGGCCGCCGGATCGAGGCCGACCTGTTCATCGACTGCTCGGGCTTCCGCAGCCTTATCATGGGAGGCGAGCTGGAGGAACCCTTCGAGGACTGGAGCAAGTTCATCCCCAGCGATCGCGCGCTGGCCGTGCCGACAAAGCGGGCCGGAGGCGAAATCCGTCCCTACACGCAGGGAATCGCCCATTCGGTCGGCTGGCAATGGCGCATCCCACTGCAGCACCGCACCGGCAACGGCCATGTCTTTGCCAGCGCCTTCTCAAGCGAATCCGAAGCCGAGCAGCGGCTCATGGCGACGCTTGAGACCGAGGCGCTCGATACTCCGCGCCTGATCAAGTTTACCACCGGCAGGCGCAAGCGTGCATGGGTGAAGAACGTGGTCGCACTGGGCCTGTCATCGGGTTTCCTCGAGCCGCTCGAATCGACTTCGATCCATTTCGTGCAATCCGCGCTCGAACGGCTGGTGGCGCATTTCCCGACCAGGACGATCGACCCCGTACTGCGTGATGCTTTCAACCGTCATACCGAGACCGAATGGACCAATGTGCGCGACTTTATCGTCGCCCACTACCATTTGACCGAGCGCGACGATTCGGAGTTCTGGCGCTACACGCGCAATATGGAGATCCCCGACAGCCTGGCGCAGACGCTGGAGCTGTGGCGTGCGCGCGGCATCCTCGACATCTATGGCGGTCACCTCTTCCAGATGGGTAGCTGGACCTCGGTAATGATCGGGCAGCGTTGCATCCCGCAAGGCGTTCACGCGCTGGCCGACCGCGGAAATCCGCAATTTGCCGCGGGAGAAATCCGGAAGATCGCGGAGGAATGCCGCAAGCTGGCGATGCAGCTTCCCAAGCATGACGAGTTCCTCGCCCGCTATTGCCCTGCTACTTCGCTCGAACCAGCGGAGGGCTAGGCCTCAAGGGCGTTCGCGCGCCTGCGGGTAGGAACCGAGAATGCGCAGCTCCTTGCAATGGAAGGCAAGTTCTTCCAGCGCGCGGTCGACCGCGGGATCGCCCGGCGCACCGACGATGTCGGCGAAGAACTCGGTCGCTGCGAAGCTGGCACCCTTCTGGTAGCTTTCCAGCTTGGTCATGTTGACGCCATTGGTCGCGAATCCGCCCATCGCCTTGTAAAGCGCGGCGGGAATGTTCTTCACCTCGAACATGAAGGTTGTCATGGCAGGTGCCCCCTCCAGGCTCGCTGGATCGAGTGCTTCGGGCGCCAGCACCACGAATCGTGTCGTGTTGTCGGCTGAATCCTCGACATTTTCTTCGACGATGGAGAGGCCATAAAGGTCCGCTGCCAGCCTGGGCGCGATCGCCGCGATCGTGGGGTCCTTTTCCGCTGCTACGAAAGCGGCGGAGCCGGCCGTGTCTGCATGGCTGAGCGGGACGATTCCCCGTTCGCGGAGGTAATGGCGCGACTGACCCAGCGCATGCGGATGGCTGTAGGCCGCCTTGAATGGACCGAAGGACCCGTCTGCATTGGGAATGGCCATAAGGTCATGGTGGATCGGCAGAAAGTATTCGCCGACGATCGACAAGCCGCTCTCAGGCAGCAGGAAATGGATATCGGCCACGCGCCCCGCTTGCGAATTCTCGATCGGGATCATGGCGCAGCCGGCCATGCCGGTCTTCACCGCCTCGATGGCATCGACGAAGCTGAAGCAGGGAAGCGGCAGGCAGTCGGGTTCCCATTCAAGCGCGGCGCGATGCGAATTTGCACCCGGAGCGCCCTGGAAGGAGATGGCACGCGCGGGTTCGAGCGCTGCGGCAGCACGCATTTGTTCGACCAATGCAAGTGCGGGTTCGGGGAAAGAGTCCATGGTGCAAATGCGCCTAATCACAGCTTTGCGGGCTAACAAGCCCAGATCGGCACTTGCACCCCGGCGAATGCGCCACTAGAGCGCACCGCAAACACGCTGAATCTGGCAGATGAAACACTATGAGTGACCGTCTCAACACGATCTTCGGCTGGCTTCTTTTTGCCGGCGTCGTCGCCCTTCTCCTGCGCTTCTTCACCGGGCTGGTCATGCCCGATGCAGAACGGCCGGAACAACTCGGCTATGTGATCGAGGGTGTCGAGCTCGCTGGCGGGGAAGATACCGGCCCGAGCCTTGCCGAGTTGCTGGCCACCGGTTCTGCCGCAGCGGGTGAGGGCGTTTTCGCCAAGTGCAGCGCCTGCCACACGATCGAACAGGGCGGGGAAGCCGGTATCGGTCCCAATCTCTATGGCGTGATCGGTACTGCCATCGCATCGCACGATCCCAGCTTCGCATATTCGAGTGCGCTGGCCGACCATGGCGGCGAATGGACCTATGAGAATCTCGATGCCTGGCTCGACAGCCCGCGTGCATTCGCCAATGGCACGAAGATGAGCTTCGCCGGCCTCGGCAATGAAGAGGAGCGGGCGAACCTGATTCTCTACCTGCGGGAGTTCGGCGGCGGCCCGGAACTGCCCGAAGTTCCCATCGTAGAAGAAGTCGTGGCCGAGGAAGGCGCTGCCGAAGAAGGTATCGAGGCCGAAGCCGAGGCGGAGCAGAATGCCGCTGCCGAGGTCGAGGAAGCGACCGAGGAAGTCTGAGGCTTCAGGGCGCGCTTTGGTTGCGCCCCTTGAACCCCTGAGCAATCACATACCATTCGGACGAGCCCTTGCGGCTCGCCGGTGGTTTTGCGTGTTTCACCGATCGGAAGTGCTTCTTCAGCAGGGCCAGCAGGTCCGTATCCGTGCCGCCCGCCAACACCTTGGCGATGAAGGTTCCGCCTTCTTCCAGCGTATCCACGGCGAACCATGCCGCCGCTTCCACCAGGCCCATGGTGCGCAAGTGGTCGGTCTGCTTGTGGCCGACCGTATTGGCCGCCATGTCCGACATGACAAGGTCGGGCGGTCCGTCGAGCGCGGCTTCCAGCTTACCCGGGGCGGCATCGTCCATGAAATCCATCTGCAGGATGGCGACGCCCTCGATCGGCTCGGTTTCAAGCAGGTCGATGCCGACGATCCCGGCATTGGGGATGCGCTTGCGCACCACCTGCGCCCAGCCGCCCGGCGCAATGCCGAGGTCGACCACTCGCTTGACGCCCTTTAGCAGCCCAAAGCGCTCATCCAGTTCGATCAGCTTGTAGGCCGCGCGGCTGCGGAAGCCGTCCGCCTTGGCTTGCTTGACATAGGGGTCGTTGAGCTGCCGTTCGAGCCAACGTTGCGAGCTGGCCTTGCGTTTCTTCGCGGTCTTGAGCCGCCTGTCAGCATCCTTGCCGGCGCGGGCCATCAGCTGGGCACTCCCTGACGTTCGCGGCGCAGTGCCGCCTGCGCCTGCGATCCCTCTGCATCGGCGGCCATGAGCGAGCGCAAGATACCTTCGCGAATGCCCCGATCGGCGACGCCGAGACGCGGAGCCGGCCAGATGTCGAGGATCGCCTCGAGAATGGCGCATCCGGCAACCACGAGGTCGGCGCGCTCGTTGCCGATGCAGTTGAGCTCGCGCCGCTCGGTCGGCGACATCGCCGAAAGCATGCTGGAAATTTCGCGCATGGAGTTTGCCGGGACGATCAGCCCGTCCACCGCCTTGCGATCATATTGAGGCAATTGGAGATGCAGGCTGGCCAGCGTGGTCACCGTCCCGCTGGTGCCGAGCAGGCGCAAATCGGGCGAGCGGTGGGCGTCGATCCGCTTGGCGAAATCGGCAAAGCTCTCGCTCACGAGGCGTTTCATCTCGGCATAACGCGCCAGGCGGTCCTGGCGCTCGCCCTGTTCGGGGCCCACCGTCTCGGACAGCGAAACCACGCCCCAGGGTACACTCTGCCAGTCGAGAATGCGCGGTACGGGTGCGCCCGGCTCGATCAGGACAAGCTCGGTCGAACCGCCGCCAATATCGAAGATTACGGCGGGGCCGATGCCGTCTTCCAGCAGGATGTGGCAGCCGAGCACGGCCAGCCGTGCCTCTTCCTCGGCGCTGATGATGTCGAGCACGATGCCCGTTTCGCGCTTTACGCGTTCGATGAATTCCGCGCCGTTATCCGCCCGACGGCACGCCTCGGTGGCGACGCTGCGGGCGAGGTGGACATTGCGCTTCCTGAGCTTGTCGGCGCATATCTTGAGCGCCCCGACCGCGCGATCCATTGCCCGCTGGGATAGGGCATTGGTCTGCGCCAGCCCTTCGCCGAGGCGCACCACACGGCTGAAAGCGTCGATGACGACGAAGTTCTCGTCCGCCGGGCGCGCGATCAGCAAGCGGCAGTTGTTCGTGCCGAGGTCGATCGCGGCATAGGCTTGCCGGAAATTCTGGTGAGGGGGGCGGCGCCAGGCAGCCTGATCGCTTTGCGCGGGCTTGCCATTGGCCCTCTTGTTCTTGCCGGTATTCGGGCGCGCGCGGGCCGGTTTCCTGTTGGAGGGGCTGTTCTTCCCGCTCCTTCTCTCACCGGCCTCCTGGTTGCGGCCGTCCGGCGGAAGTGTTTCCGCCATGAACTTGGTACTCGCTTATCTTTATTCACCCGCCACATGAGCGGAACCTGACGGTGAAGCTATCGCAGTTGCGAAGCAGGGGCAAGCAAAGCCATGTTCAGCCTTCGGAACGACTGCCCTCGACCGTGAAGGGCGCTGCGAGCGCCGGGGCGAGTTCGACATCGCGTTCGGCCAGCGGATCGTCCACGCCGATGGTGATGTCCTCCTGAACCACATCGTCGCGGAACGTCCCGTGGACATGGTCCCACAGGCTGATGCCGCTCGACCAGTTGCTGTCCATTTCGGACAGGTCCTGGCTGTGATGGATGCCGTGCATTTTCGGCGTGGTGATGAGCAGCGAGAGCCGCTCGTCCCAATTGCCGGGCAGGCGCCAGTTCGCGTGGTGGAACAGCACGGACAGGGTGAAAAAGCCCTGCCACGCCTTGAGCGCGTCCGGCCCGATCCCGCTCACGCGCACCTGCACCAGTCGCCAAGGTAGCGAGACGAGCATGTCGAGGAAGTGGAAGCGCAAGGCAGTAGAGGAATCCATGTCCGGATCGATGTGGTGCACCCGGTGAAAGCGCCACAGTAAGGGCACTTTGTGCGTGGCCACGTGCCAGAGGTAGAAACCGTAATCCATGGCTAGGAAGGCGGCGACCCTGCCGAGAATTCCTCCGCCGAGCGTACCGCGAAGTCCGCGCCCCCTTGCCACATTGCGCCGGGCGACCGCCTGCGTCAGAGGGGCCTCGCTCGCCATGATCACCGCCTGGCAGGAGGCACCCATGGCCAGGTTGCGGGCAATGCGCGGTGCGGCCTCGCGCGTCTGCTTGCGCAGCGGCTTGGCGCGTTCGGAAACAAGGATTACCCCCACTGCGGCCACGCCGACGGCCAAACCGGCCAGTTTGAGGAATCGCGATGCCATGGCGTCTAGTCATGAAGGTTCGCCAAGCACGCGTCCACAGGATAGAAGGCGCACATGGCCGCGATTCCGCCCCCGACCATCGTTCTCTTCGCCAAATTTCCCGTGCCCGGACAGGCCAAGACGCGGCTGATCCCCGCGGTGGGGGCGGAGGGTGCAGCGCGCGTGCATCGCCTGCTGGTCGAGCGGACCATGGAGACGATACGGGCCAGCGGCCTGCCATTTGCCGTCCATTTCACCGGGGCCGGTGCGGAGGAATTCCGCAACTGGCTTGGCGATGATGTTGCTCTTGTCGAGCAGGGAGAGGGTGATCTTGGCGCGCGCCTGAACCGGGTAGGCGGGCCTGCGATCCTGCTCGGTGGGGACATCCCCGGACTGGCGGTGCGACACTTGCAGGAGGCGAGCGAGGCGCTGCTGCGCAAGGACGCTGTGATCGGCCCGGCGCAGGATGGCGGTTATTACCTGCTTGGCTTCAATCGCCGCCTGCCATTCCTCTTCACCGATATGCCTTGGGGAACAGAAACGGTACTGAACGACACCCTGGAGCGCCTCAAGGCTGCCGAAGTGGAGCCTGCGCTCCTCGAAATGCTCGACGATTGCGACCGACCGGCTGACCTCACGCGCTATCCCGAACTGCTCGCCTGATGCGCATCTCGGTGGTCATCCCCGCGCTCAATGAGGAGAAGGCGCTTCCCAAGCTTGCCGAAGTGCTGGCGCGGCTCGATCCGGCGCTGTTCGAAGTGCTGCTGGTCGATGGCGGGAGCGAGGATCGCACCAAGCAACTGGCCGAAAGTTTCGGCTGGCGCGTGATCGCCTCCCCGCGCGGGCGCGGGGTGCAGATCAATACCGGGGTTGAGGTTGCCGAGGGCGAGTCGGTCCTCATCCTCCATGCCGATACCTATCCGCCAGCCGATGCGATGGCGGTGATCGCGGAGACGCTGAGCGATCCTGCAATCGCGCTGGCCAGTTTCACGCCCGTAATTCGCGGACCGGACAAGACGCGCTGGATCACCACCGCGCACAACTGGGCCAAGACCTGGTACGCGCCATTGCTCTTCCGGCCTCATTTGTTCTTCCGGGGCGTGCGCCTGCTGTTCGGCGATCACGGCATGTTCTTCCGCCGCGAGACCTTCCTCAAATATGGCGGCTGCGACCCGGCTGCTAAGGTGATGGAGGAGGCGGATTTGTGCATCCGCATGGCGCGTGCGGGGAAGGTCAGGCTGGTGCCGCGTGCCATCGAAACCTCGGACCGCCGTATTGCCGAATGGGGCGGACTCAAGGCGAACTGGATCTATCTCAAGGTAGGGGTGCTGTGGGCGTTGGGCGCGCGTGAGCGGCTGGAACGCCACTATCCGGATGTACGCTGACGGCCTGCGGCAGATAGCCCGCTGCAATGCCGTAGGCGATCAGCCGGTCTAGCCATTCAGCATCGGTCGAGGCGGGGCAAAGTCCTGTCAATGCACGAAATTTTGAATCATCGAATTTCGGGTTGCGCTGGAAATAGCTGCCGAATGTTCCCAGCATCCGTTCTGCTACCCGGCGCTCCGCAGGTGAGAGGATGGCAGCATCGTAATACTCAGGATCGACCACAAGCGGGTCGGGGAAGTGCGCCACACGCGCAACGCCACGCGCCAGTTCGGTGGATGGAAGCGGGCTGTCTGTCACGAGGTGGAAATACCCGCCCTGCGCCTCCTCCATAGGCTCGGCGATGCGCACTAGGCCTTCGGCCACGTGATCGATCGGCACGAGGTTGAGCGTCGAGCCCGCGCTGGCTGGGAACTGTGTAACCTTGCCGCGCGCCATCAGCCGGAAGACATTGCACAGGGAGGGGAAGTGCCGGATCGCGCCGGTCGCACTGTCACCCAATGTGATCGAGGGGCGGGCAATCGCGAAAGGCACGCCGCTTCCCGCCACGACGCGTTCGGCGGCTGCCTTGCTCGCCTCATAGCCATTGGCGAATTGCGTCCCATCGGGCACCGGTGCCTCGAAGATCGGTCCGTCGCGCAGCCCGCAGACATAGGCGGTGCTGACATGGAGCAGGTTCGCGTCGCAGGCGCGGGCGAACTCCACCGCGTTCCGCGTGCCCAGCACATTGGCTCGATAAAGCTGTTCCTCTGGCGCATCGAATTCCAGCGACGCGGCACAATGCACCACCAGGTCGATCTCGTGATCTGTCGGATCGAGTCCGAGCAGGTCTTGCTCAATATCGCCGCTGACAATCCCTTCCACCGGCACGAGCGCGCCGTCATTGCCGCGAATTTCGCGCTTGCGCCGCACCAGTGCCGTCACCGTGTGCCCTCGCGCGACAAGGCGCGCGCAAACCTCGCCGCCGATCAGCCCGGCGGCCCCGGTGACGAGGACCCTCAGCAACAGGAGTTGGCTTCGGGCTTTTGCGGGTTGGCGTCGCTTTGGCCGAAGGGCACGGCAGTGCCGCAGCCGGGGAAGACCCCGTAATGGGTCTCAAAATCGCCGGTGAACTCGAAATGGTCGGCAAAGCGCGTCTCTGCCAGCATCAGCCAGCTATTGCCGCAGACAGGGAAGATGCGTCCCTTCTCGATCGCATGGTGTGCATCGAGGTGGAACATCGCCTCGTGCCCTGGAACCGTGCCCTTGTAGCGCACGGCCTGCCCGTAATCCTCGCATTGCGGCTCCAGCCCTGCGAGCTTGAAGAGGCGATAGGTGGCCGAAACGAAGGAAATGCCCTCCAGCTTTTTCGCCACTTCGGCATCGTTGATGCCGAGCGGCCGGTCGGTGACGAGGCGCGGATCGGCAAATCCCGCGCGCTTGGCGAGCATATCGAAATCGCCCCAATAGAGCGCGCCCGAGAGGCACTCGCCATGCAGCACCGGATCGTCGAGCAAATGCGCGGGCACGCGGCGGTCGGCATAGACGTCGGAGAAATAGAGCTCGCCGCCCGGCTTGAGCAGGCGATGGGCGGCGCGGAACACAGCCTCCTTGTCGGCGACGAGGTTGATCACGCAATTGGAGACGATGACGTCGAAACTTTCTGGTTCGAGGCCAAGAGTGTCGAGCTTCTCGATATCGCCCTCAACGAAGCGGACATTGTCGAAACCGAAGCGTTCGGCGTGCCAGGCGCGGTGCTTCTCGGCGACTGCAAGCTGTTCGGGCGTGGCGTCGACGCCGGTGACCGAGCCCTTGGCGCCGACCAGCTGCGCGAGCAGATAGGCGTCCTGTCCGCTGCCCGAACCAAGGTCGAGCACGTGGCATCCCTCGATCGCCTGCGGCACGACCAGTCCGCAACCATAATAGCGCGCTTTCACCTCCTCATGGACATTGGCGAGCGCGGACAGGATATCGGGCGCGGGTGCTTCCGTGGTGCAACAGGCATCTGTCCGAAGGTCCATGCTGCCTTCGAGCACCTTGCCGTAATAGTCCTGCGAGTTCTGGAGATTCATGAAACCGTTTTTCCCTCTGGGGCGAAGCATTGCAGCATAGTCAGAAACAACCTCGCTTCACACCGGGTTTCGGTTACCTTGGGAGCCGCATGAAATATTCGCATGACGTCATCGTGATCGGTGCGGGCGCGGCTGGGCTGACCGCTGCGGGCGGCTGCGCGCTGTTCGGGCTCAAGGTCGCGCTGATCGAAAAGGGTGCGATGGGCGGCGAATGCCTCAATAATGGCTGCGTCCCGTCCAAGGCGCTGATCTCTGCAGCAAAGCGCGCGGCAGAGGCGCGCGAGGAAAAACGCTTCGGCGTGCAGCTGGCGGCTCCACAGGTCGAATGGGCGGGTGTGCACAAACATATCCATGATGCCATTGCCACGATTGCTCCGCATGATTCGCAGGAGCGCTTCGAGGAGATGGGCTGCGAGGTGCTACGCGGTTTTGCAAAGCTGACGGCCAAGCATTCGGTCGAAATCAATGGCCGGACTTTGACCGCGCCTCGTATCGTGATCGCGACCGGCTCCGAACCCTTCGTGCCGCAGATCGAGGGGCTGGGCGATGTGCCCTATCTGACCAATGAGAACCTGTTCGAACTGACCGAACAGCCCGAGCACCTCGTAATCATCGGTGGCGGGGTGATCGGCATGGAAATGGGGCAGAGCTTCCGCAGGTTGGGAAGCGCAGTGACCATCGTCAATCCCGGTCCGCTCATGTCGCGCGATGATCCGGAATCGGTTGCCGTGGTGGCCGAGGCGATGAGCCACGAAGGCGTGCGCTTTGTCGACGGCAAGGCGACAAAGGTAGAGAAGATCACCAACGGCCTTACCGTCACGACAGATGGCGGTGAGGCGATTTCGGGCAGCCATATGCTCGTCGCGGTCGGACGCAAGGCGCGAATTTCTGGCTATGGGCTGGAAGAATTGGGCGTCGAGCTTGGCCGCAATGGCATCGCGGTCGATGCGCGGCGGCGCACGTCCATCAAGTCGATCTACGCCATTGGCGACTGCCGCGAAGGTCCGCGCCTGACGCATGTCTCGGGCTATGAAGGCTCCAATGTCGCGCTCGAGATCGCTACGGGCCTGCCGACCAAGGTCGATTGGCGTGCGCTGCCCTGGTGCACCTATACCGAACCCGAAGTGGCGCAGATCGGGATGACCGAAGCAGAAGCACGCTCGACGCATGGCGATGCCGTTACCGTGGTGAAGGAAGGCTTCGACCATAATGACCGCGCCGTGGCCGAAGGTGAGACTGCCGGTCACCTCAAGCTGGTGCTCAAAGGCAAGAAGGTTCTAGGCGCCAGCATTGTCGGCAAGAATGCCGGGGAATTGCTGCTGCCCCTGACGCAGGCGATCACGGGCAAGAGCAGCACATTCGCGCTCGGCTCGGCGGTGATCTCTTATCCGACACGCAGCGAGGTGGCCAAGGCCGCCGCCTTCAAGGCGTGGGAGCCGACCGTGTTCGGATCGATCCCGAAGAAATATGCCCGTTTCGTCGCGCGCATGCGTAGGATGTTCTGATGGCAACACGCGCCAAGAGCCGGAACGCGCCGACCGGGCCTTCGCCTTTCGCATTGGCGGAGAAGCAACCGCTTGCGCCGGAGAAGTTTGCCGATCCTGCGGTCACGGTGGATGGCAGTGCGCGCGCCAGCGTGCCGCTCGACCGGCTGGAGACGCTGTGGCTCAACACAGGCACGCTGTGCAATCTGTCCTGCGTCAGCTGCTATATCGCAAGCTCTCCGACCAATGATGCGCTGGTCTATCTGACTGCCGAAGAGGCGGCGCGCTTCTATGACGAGATCGAAGCGGATGGTTTCGATACGCGCGAGATCGGCTTTACCGGCGGCGAGCCCTTCATGAACCCACATTTCATGGCGATGCTGGAGGATGCGCTCGCGCGCGGCTTCGAGGCGCTGGTGCTGACCAATGCGATGAAGCCGATGCGGCGGCATGAGGGCGCGCTGCTGGCGCTGAAGGAGCGTTTCGGCAGCAAGTTCACCCTGCGAGTCTCGATCGATCACCACACGCAGGCGGTGCACGAGGGCGAGCGTGGGCCGAACAGTTGGGCGCCGATGATCGAGGGCCTGCAATGGCTTTCCGCATACGGCTTTTCGATCGCTGCTGCAGGGCGCGGCCTGGCAGGCGAGAGCATGGCGGAAGCGCGCACCGGCTATGCCGCACTGTTCGATCGAGAGGGCATTGCCATCGACGCCACAGATCCGGCGCGGCTGGTGCTCTTTCCGGAGATGGACGATACCGCCGACGTGCCCGAAATTACCGAGGCCTGCTGGGGAATTCTCGGCAAATCGCCATCCGATGTGATGTGCTCCAACAGCCGCATGGTTGTGCACCGCAAGGGCGAGGATGAAGCGCGGGTGGTCGCCTGCACATTGCTGCCCTACGATCCGCAGTTCGACCTCGGCGCAACTTTGGCCGAGGCGGATCAGCCAGTCCCCCTCAACCATCCGCATTGCGCCCGTTTCTGCGTTCTCGGCGGAGCAAGCTGCTCGGCCTGATCTGGACCTGAGTTGCATTCCCGTGCGTTATGCGCGCATGGGACGAATGATTCTTGGAATGGCTACAGCGTGCACAATGGCGCTGGCACCTGCTGCAACGGCGCAGCAGGCGATCGACGGTACCTATGTCGATTCGGGAGGTTTCGTCGAAATCACCGTCGAGCCTTGCGGCGCCGCGCGATGTGGCAAGATCACCCGGATTATCCGCCGCAAGCCGGGCGAGTCGGAGCTCGACGCGCATAATGACGATCCAGCCTTGCGTGACCGCCCGATCCTCGGCCTGACCCTGCTACAGGATTTGCGTTGGGACGACGGCGCTTGGCGGGGAGAGGTTTACAACCCCGAAGATGGCGGGACCTATCGCACCGAAGTGCGTCCGGCGGCCAATGGCGCGCTGGAGGTGAAAGGCTGCCTGCTGTTCATCTGCCGCACGCGGATTTGGACGGCAGCCAGCTGATCAAGGATTGAGGACTTGATAGGGCTTGATTCACCGGCGGGCGCGTTATAGAGGCGCGCCTCCATTGCCCCGTCGTCTAATGGTAAGACTACGGACTCTGACTCCGTCAATTGAGGTTCGAATCCTCACGGGGCATCCAGCTTTCCATATCTCGCACACTTCTCTCGCCCGGCACTTTGCTTATGCCGCGCAAAGCCGTAACGCCTGCAAAGAAGTCAGGGAGAGATGCATTGAGCAAAGTTAAGGGCGAGGGCGAGCAGGACAGCGATCTGTCTGCCTACAAGTTCTATCATGCAGAAACAGAGGCGGAATTTGCCGATGCCGAGGTAGCCCGGACACCGCAGACCCGGCATCCCGCTTACAAGCTCGCCTTCCGCGACACCGATTTCCTGCTGCGCGAAGAATTGCGCCCGGTCCGCTTCCAGCTTGAGTTGCTCAAGCCGGAAATGCTGCTGGAAGAGGCGCGCGTCGGCTCGACCTTCGTCATGTACGGCTCGGCACGCATTCCCTCGCCGGAAAAGGCCGCCGAGATGGAGAAGGGCCTTGGCTACCTCTCCGATCGCCAGCGCACGGTGGAGGAAAACCTCATCGCCAAGGCGAAATATTACGACGAAGCCTACAAGCTCGCGCGCAAGGTCAGCGAGAAGGCGATCATCGAGGAAGGCTTGCGGCAGTTCGTGGTCTGCTCGGGCGGCGGACCTTCGATCATGGAAGCGGCGAACAAAGGCGCAAGCGATGCCGGGGCGGAGAGCATCGGCCTCAATATCGTCCTGCCGCATGAGCAAGCGCCGAACGAATATGTGACGCCCTATCTTTCGCTCAATTTCCACTATTTCGCGCTGAGGAAGATGCACTTCCTGATCCGCGCACGGGCAGTGGCGGTGTTCCCCGGCGGCTTCGGAACCTGCGACGAATTGTTCGAACTGCTCACCCTGATCCAGACGGGCAAGATGAAGCCGATCCCGATCCTGCTATTCGGCGAGAAGTTCTGGAATCGCATCGTCGATTTCGAAGGACTGGCGGAAGAGGGCACGATCAGCCGCAGCGATCTCGACCTTATCCATTGGTGTGAGACTGCCGAGGAGGGGTGGAAGCACGTCTGCAAATTCTACGAGCTGAGCGACGATCCCATCGCCGGTTGCGACTGACGCGCACTCTATTTGACAGCTTGATGTCCCATAGGACCGTGCCCGCGGCCGAAACCGGGGGCTGCGGCGAGTGCGCGGCGCACGAATTGCCGCGCCTCGGCAATGGCATCGGGCAACGGTTTTCCCTGAGCAAGAAGCGTGGCGATGGCGCTTGATAGCGTGCAGCCCGTCCCGTGCGTATGCCGGCTCTCGATACGCGGATCGCTCCAGCTCAACGGGACCTGGCCCGGCCGGTAAAGCGTATCGATCACTTCTGCCCCGTCAGCATCGCCGCCCTTGGCCAGGTAGGCCACGCCGCGCTCCTCCATGGCCGCGACGCCGCCTAGCGCTTGCAGCTCCGGCACGTTGGGGGTGGTGAGCGTCGCCAGCTCCATCAACCAGCCGAACACCTCTACCGTAGCCTCGTCCGCTAGCACCGCGCCGCTGGTGGCGACCATGACCGGGTCGAAGACGATCGGGCAGGGCAAGTCCTCCAGCCGGTCCGCTACCACCTCGGCGATATCGGCGCTGCCGAGCATGCCGATCTTCACCGCGTCGACCCCGATATCCTCCATGCAGGCATCCATCTGCGCCGCCACGAAATCGGGCGAGAGCGCCTCCACCCCGGTCACGCCTTTGCTGTTTTGAGCAGTGACGGCCGTGATGGCCGTCATGGCATAGCCGCCGAGCATGGTGATCGTCTTGATATCGGCCTGGATGCCCGCGCCGCCGGAAGAATCCGATCCGGCGATGGAGAGAATTCGTTTTGGGCGCTCGCTCAAGCGGCGTCCTCGACAGCCTGGCAGATCTGGTCCACCAGCCTTTCGACCTGGGCCTCGTCATCGCCTTCGGCCATGACGCGGATCAGCGGTTCGGTGCCGGACTTGCGGATCACCAGCCTGCCGGAACCGTTAAGCTCGCTCTCCGCCGCGGCGATCGAATCCTTCACCGATGCCGCCTCCAGCGGATTGCCGTCCTCGTAGCTGACATTCTTGAGCAGTTGCGGCACCGGATCGAACAGGTGCAGCAATTCCGAAGCAGGTTTGCCCGTGCGCACCAGTGCGGCCAGCACCTGCAGCGCGGCAATTGTTCCGTCGCCCGTGGTGGCATGGTCGAGCAGGATCATATGGCCCGATTGCTCGCCGCCGACATTATACCCGCCCGCCTTCATCTTCTCGAGCACGTAGCGGTCGCCCACCTTGGCACGCACGAGGTCGAGGCCAAGGCCGGCAAGGTAGCGCTCGAGTCCGAGGTTGGACATGACGGTGGCGACGAGCCCGCCGCCCTTGAGCAGGCCGAGCTTGGCATAGCGGCCGCCGATCAGCGCCATGATCTGGTCGCCATCCACCGCCTGGCCCTTCTCGTCGATCACAATCAGCCGGTCTGCATCGCCATCGAGGGCAATGCCGACATCGGCGCCTTCCTCGATCACGCGGGCCTTGATCGCATCGAGCTTGGTCGAACCGACGCCGTCATTGATGTTGAGGCCATTGGGCGCAACGCCCATGGCGATCACTTCCGCGCCCAGTTCCCAGATCGCGGTGGGGGCGACGGAGTAGGCCGCGCCATGCGCGCAATCGACCACGATCTTGAGACCGTCGAGGCGGTATTCGTCGGGCAGTGACTGCTTGACCGCATGGATATAGCGGCCGCGCGCATCGTCGATACGACGTGCCCTGCCGATGGCATCACCCTGCGCCAGCTCCTGCTCGCGCTGCATTTCGGCTTCGATGGCTTCCTCGTCCTCGTCCGACAGCTTGAAGCCGTCTGGTCCGAACAACTTGATGCCATTGTCGGGAAAGGCGTTGTGGCTGGCGGAAATCATCACGCCGATATCGGCGCGCATCTCTCGCGTCAGCAGGGCCACGGCTGGAGTAGGCAGCGGCCCAGTCAGGATCACGTCCATGCCTACGCTGGTGAAGCCCGCGGTGAGGGCGTTTTCCATCATGTAGCCTGACAGGCGCGTGTCCTTGCCGATCACCACGCGGTGCTTGTGTGTGCCGCGCAGGAAATGCTTGCCGGCGGCCTGGCCCACCTTCATCGCGGTCGCGGCGGTCAGCTTGTCGGCATTGGCACGCCCGCGAATGCCGTCAGTGCCGAAAAATTCTCGTGCCATCACTATCCTCTGGGCCGAAATTCCCGATCAGCCCTTGCAATGGCGCGGTGCGAGGTCAATGTCACGCCCAAGCCTTGCACTGCCCGCAGGGAATTTCTTGCAACCGGCGCACGTCTCGTGCGTTGGACAGGTACGAATACGATAACAGGAAGGGATCAACATGGCTTTCGAACTTCTGCCGCTGCCTTATGACAGTGAAGCGCTGGCACCCGCGATCAGCGCGGAAACGCTGAGCTTCCATCACGGCAAGCACCACAATACCTACATCACCAAGATGAACGACGCGATTGCCGGTACCGACCTTGACGGCAAGAGCCTCGAGGACGTGATCGTGGCGGCACGCGGCTCGAACCAGGGCCTGTTCAACAATGCTGCGCAGAGCTGGAACCACGGCTTCTACTGGCATTCGCTGGCTCCCTCTTCGAACGGTCCTTCGGGCGACCTTGCCGACATGATCGATGCCGCCTTCGGTTCGCTCGACGAACTCAAGGCGCAACTCGAAGCTCGCGGCGCCGGCCACTTCGCCAGCGGCTGGGTCTGGCTCGCCGAAAAGGACGGCAAGCTCTCGATCGAGGAAACCCATGATGGCGACACGATCGCCGATAGCGGCTTCAATCCGCTGCTGGTCATCGATGTGTGGGAACATGCCTATTACATCGACCATCGCAATGCTCGCCCGGCTTACCTGAAAGCGGTCGTCAACGACCTGCTGAACTGGGACTTCGCAGCAGACAACCTCGCGCGCGGATCGGCCTGGACCTACCCGGCCTGATCGCATCGCGATATGTTGAAAAGGCCCGCCGCACTTCGGTGCGGCGGGCCTTTTCGTTGCCGCCTAGTCTTCGGACGAGAGGTCGAGAATATTATTGGCGAATAGCGGCTCGCCGAACAGGAAGCCGACCAGGTTCGGCTTGCCCAGATGATCGACCAGCGCGGTGAGTGTCAGCAGGAGCGGCACCGAAAGCAGAGCACCCGCCACGCCCCAGATCCAGCTGAAATAGGACAAAGCGAGCAAGATCATCACCGGGTTCATGGTGAAGCGGGCACCGAGCACCGACGGCGTGACGACATTGGCCTCCACCGTATGCAGGCCCAGATAGGCCGCTGCCGGAATCATGCCCACGATCATGTTATCGGCGGTGCCGAGCCCGAACAGGGCGAGCAGGGCAATCATCACGATCGGGCCGACATAGGGCAGGAAGTTGAGTAGGGCGGCGAGGCCGCCCCACATGACCGGGGCGTCCATGCCCATAAGCCATGCGCCCAGCGCCACGACCACGCCGACGCCGACATTTATCATGCCCACGGTAAGGATGTAGGCAGCGACACGATCCTGCACCTCGCGCAGCACACGGGCGGCCTTGAGGCTGGAATCGACTGCCTTGCGGTCGAGCAGCAGGCGTCGGCGCAGGCGCGTGCGCGATTCGATCATGAAGAAGGCGAGCAGCAGCGTCAGCAGTACTTCGAGCAAGACCGTCGGTGTCGCGAATGCCAGCTGTTCGAGGATCGAGGGGCCGGCAAGCACGACCTGCTGGCCGCTTTCGGTGCCGACGATGGCAGTGATCTGCTCGTTAAGCTGGCTCAGCCAGGCAATGCTCATCTTGATGTCGCTGAAGTGCTGCCCGACCTGCGCGATCATCTGCGGCACTTCGTCATAGAGCGAGATCGCGGGGGCGAGCACGACGGACAAGGCAAGGGCCAACACGGCCATCAGCACGACGATCGAAAGCAGCGATGCAAGGAAATTTGGCAGGCCCCAGCCCGCCAGCTTGTCTGCCAGCGGTGACAGCAGGATCGTCAGTACGATTGCGGCGACCAGCGGCAGGAAAACCACGGCACCGATGGACAGCACGAAGGGGAGGGCGAGGAACAGGCCAATGGCCAGCAGGACCACGAGCGCCGAAATCAGGCGCAATTCCTGATCGGCAAAGGTCATGGTCCGCAGACGACGTGGCCTGTCCTGCGCCCTGCTTTCCTTTGCAGAATCGGATGAACTCATTGCGCTTCCACCTGGACCCCCAAGGTCCCGCTCCATTGAATGGCGCGCGGAAGCGGCAGGATCAAGCTCTGCTCACTTGGTAGGCACGGTTTCGCCGCGCCCGGCAGCGACCTCGTCAAGCTCTTCAAGGATGGCGCGATGGGCGGCAGGATCGTCGATCGCGCGGTCGGGAATGTTGCCTTCCTCGATCATGGAATTGAGCGTGGCACGTGCGCGGCCTACGCGGCTCTTGATGGTGCCCACGGCGCAGCCGCAAATGTCTGCTGCTTCCTCATAGGAAAAGCCGCCAGCTCCCACCAGCAGCAGAGCCTCGCGCCGTTCGGGCGGAAGGGTGAGCAGGGCGCGATGCATGTCGGACAGGTGGATCGGTTCCTCCTGTCCTGCCGGGGCGGTCAGGATGCGCTCGGCCACGCCCTCGTCATATTCGCCGCGAAAGCGATTGCGGCGCATGTCGGTGAGATAGGCGTTGCGCAGGATGACGAAAGTCCAGGCGCGCATGGAAGTGCCGGGTTCGAAGCGATCCTGTGCGGCCCAGGCCTTGAGCAGCGTTTCCTGCACAAGGTCGTCGGCCATATCGGGACGGCCGCACAGGCCCCGGGCAAAGGCGCGCAGGTGCGGGACGACCTCGGTCAGTTCCCGTTTGAAGGCGCGCCTGTCCTCGGCGCTGCGCTTGGGCAGCTCTTTCTTGCCAGGCTCGCTCATTCGCCCTCGCCGTCGTCGAGTTTGGAGAGCAGGTCCTTGAAGGAATCGGGTAGCGGTTCCTCGAGGACGGAATCGTAGATTTGCTTGAGGCCATTGGCCCATTGCGGCGATTCAGAAGCGAAGCCCTTGGTCCGTGGACCGGTTGCGGCAACACTGTCTAACGCTGGTGACTTGGTCGATTTGTCGTTCATTGCTTTTCGCAGGCCTGTCCCGATCTGTACTTGGCGCGGTTCCGATTGCCCGAGATGTTGCAACAAAGCATCGCGCGCCGCCCATTTATGCGGTCATACTATCTTGCTCCGGAACGAAAAGGGAGCCTTCCGGTTCCCCGTCAAGGGCGAGAAGCTGAAAATTGGTACCTGACACGGCGCCGAGGCAAATCTGCAAGGCGCAAAGACTATGAACGAGGGGAGGCTATGAAAGCCTCCATAATGGAGTTTCCGGTGAGCAAGGCGAGTGCCAAACGAAGCAGGACGAAAAGGTGGCTCGTCCACTATCCGCGGGCCCTGCCTGCGGGTATCTTCGTGCTCGTCGCCGCTATCACAATACTCAGCATCTTTGCCATCGAACGCAGCGAGGCGCAGCGTGCGACTGCGCAACTGCACAGCCGGACCACCGCAATCGCTTCCGCGCTCGAGCGCAGGGCCAATGCCAGCAGCGCCTATCTTCGGGCCGGTGCCGCCCTGCTTGCCTCGCTGGAAGTGGTGGAAGCAGGCCGCTTCCGCCGTTTCGTCAGCGAGTTGCGGCTCGATGCCGACTATCGCGGTGCTGAAGGAATCGGCTGGGCCCAGGTGGTGCGCCCTTCCCAAATAGGCGCGTTCAACGAATTGCTGGCGGCAACTGCGCCGCTTCCCGCGCAGCTTTATCCTGTACCGTCGGGTCAGCAGCCCTATTCCGTTCCGGTCACCTACCTCCAACCGGATACCGAGCGGAACCGCCGTGCCCTGGGCTTCGATATGTATTCTGAAAGCGTCCGTCGCGCTGCAATGGACGAGGCCGAACGCTCGGCGCGTCCTACGGCGAGTGGCAAGGTGGTGCTGCGGCAGGAAGGTTCGGGGGAAGAGCCCGGCTTCCTGATCTATATGCCGGTTTTCGAGGCCGTTGGCGGCGGGCGGCAATTGCGCGGCTTCATTTACAGCCCCTTCAATGCCAATGACTTCCTCTCCTCTGCGCTCGAACTCGAGGATGCCGGCAGCTACGGCGTCAGCCTCTATTCCGGATCAGCCGACGAGGCCAACCTGCTGGCAAGGACTTACAGCCAGGTTGAACAAGAACGTCAGCGCCATACGGAAACGGTCAATATCGCCAATGCGCCGTTCGTGCTCCAAGTAAGCCAGGCCAACCCTGATGTTCTTTCCGGACTGTCGATGGCGACAATCATCTTCGGCCTGCTCGTAGCCAGCCTGCTGATGCTCGTCGTGCGCATGCTGACACAGCAGGCGATCGAGGACGAGGCTTCGATCCACTGGTTCGCCGAGCAGGCGTCCATCCGCAATTCGCTGACCCGAGAGCTCAACCACCGGGTCAAGAACACGCTCGCCAACGTGCTGTCGATCATTGCATTGACCCGCCGTCGCGCCGATGACGTGACGAGCTTCGCCGATGGTCTTGATGGCCGGATCCGGGCCCTTTCGGCGACGCATGACCTGCTGACCAAGTCCGACTGGGGGACCACGCCGATCCGTTCCGTCGTTAGTGCCGAACTGCTACCCTACGAGCAGGGTACCGAGCATGTCGTGGAGATCGAAGGTCCCGATATCGCCCTTGCGCCCAATGATGCGCTTTCCCTCGGCCTTGCCATGCACGAACTGGCGACCAATGCCGCCAAATATGGTGCACTTAGCCAAACGGGCGGCAAGGTGGAGATCAGCTGGACGCTGCTAGATGACGATCTCGTCAAGGTGACCTGGAAGGAGAGTGGCGGGCCGCCTGTGGCGCCCGATCGCGGGCGCGGCTTCGGTACCGACCTGATCGAACGGATCGTCGCCAATGAGCTGCGCAACCCCGTCAAACTGGACTTCGATCCCGCAGGCGTGCGCTGCGAGCTGACCATTCCGGTGCGCCAGCCAAGCGAGTTCGCCATGCGCGCCAACAAGGCAGAAATGCGTAGCGCCAAGCCGGAAGATTGATCTGACCGCCGCGCATAACGCAAGCTGGACCAGCTATATCTGAGTGTATACAGCAGCGGCCATGCCCCGCCTTCGACTCCCGTTTCTACGCCCGATCCTGTGCCTGCTGGGCGCATGCCTGCTGGCATCCTGCGGGCAGCAGGAAACGCGAGGCCCGGTTGTGCTTGCGGCGGCCAGCCTGCAGGAAGCAATGGAATACGTCGCCGATGCATGGGAAGCGCAGGGGCATCCCAGGCCGGTCCTGTCTTTTGCCGGGACCTCCTCGCTCGCTCGCCAGATCGAGGCCGGTGCACCCGCCGACATCTTCATATCCGCCGACGAGCAATGGATGGATTTTCTCGAGGACCAAGGGCTGATCGATGCCTACAGCAGGCGCGACCTGCTGAGGAATTCGCTGGTGCTCGTTGGCGGGCAAGCCGGTGATGCAAGCTGGCAGGCAGAAGTACCCCTCGCCGATGTCGTCGGAAGCGGTCGGATCGCCGTTGCCGATACCCAAGCCGTTCCGGCCGGGCGTTATGCCCGGGCAGCACTGGAAAGCCTGGGCGATTGGGAAACGCTCGAGGGGCAGCTTGTCCCGACGGAAAATGTTCGCGCGGCGCTGGCACTGGTGGAGCGCGGCGAGGTGCCCTTCGGCATCGTCTATGCCACTGATGCGCAGGCCTCGACGTCGGTCGCCATAGCCGGACAATTTCCCGGCAACAGCCACCCGCCGATTATCTATCCCGTGGCCATGCTGGCAAGCAGCACGCAGACAGAGGCAGATGCTTTCCTCGCCTTTCTCGGTTCGGAGGAAGCACGACGAATCTTCGCCGGATACGGCTTCGGTATCGCGCGCTGATGCTGGGCCTGAGCGACATGGAATGGGCCATTGTCGGCCTCTCGCTGAAGGTGAGCCTGGTCGCGGTGCTGGCGACCTTGCCGATTGCCTATGCGCTCGCCTGGCTGCTTGCCCGCCGCAATTTCCCGGGCAGGCTCGTGCTCGATGCGCTGGTACACCTTCCGCTGGTGGTCCCGCCGGTCGTGACGGGCTGGCTTCTGCTGATCCTGTTCGGCCGCAGCGGACCCATTGGCGGCTGGCTGGAAAACAGTTTCGGCCTAACCCTGGTTTTCAACTGGACCGGTGCCGCGCTGGCAGCCGCGGTCATGGCGCTGCCTCTCATGGTACGGGCCATGCGCCTGTCTATCGAGGCGGTGGACCGCAGGCTGGTGGGCGCGGCGCGTACGCTCGGGGCCAGTCCGTGGCGCGCCTTTGTCACCATTACGCTGCCGCTCAGCATGCCGGGCATCGCTGCCGGGGCCATGCTCGGATTTGCCCGTTCGCTGGGTGAGTTCGGCGCGACGATCACCTTCGCTTCCAACATTGTCGGCGAAACGCGGACCCTGCCTCTCGCTATCTATAGCGGGCTGCAACTGCCGGGGGCGGAAGAACAGGTGGCGCGCCTGGCGATCATCTCGATCCTGCTTTCGCTAGCTGCGCTGCTGGCTTCGGAAGTGCTCGTGCGGCGTTCTGCCGGGGGGCGTGCCCATGTCCTTTGAGATCGACCTGCGTCACCAGATCGGCGAGCGCGAAATAGCGCTCACCTTGCAGAGCGAAGCACGCCTTACCGCGCTGGTCGGGGTCTCGGGCGCGGGCAAGACCACAGTACTCAATTGCATCGCTGGGCTGATCAGGCCCGATGCGGGACGGATCGCAATTGCCGGGGAAGTACTCTTTGACGGTGATGAGGGAGTAGACCTTCCGCCCGAGAAGCGCCGCGCCGGCTATGTCTTCCAGGATGCCCGGCTTTTCCCGCATATGAAGGTGTCCGCCAACCTTGCCTATGGCGAGAGGCTGGCGCGTGCTCGAAAGGCCATGATCGATCGCGCCGAGCTAATCGAATTGCTGGGTATCGAGGCGCTGCTCGAGCGTATGCCCTCAACCCTCTCGGGCGGTGAAACGCGCCGGGTTGCAATCGGCCGCGCCCTGCTTGCCGCACCGCGTTTCCTGCTGCTGGACGAGCCCTTCGCCTCGCTCGATGCGGATCGGGCGGAGACTATCCGTGCGATGATCGAACAGGTCCGGGACCGGCTGGATGTGCCGATCCTGCTGGTCAGCCATGACAGTGATGAAGTGGGCAGGCTGGCAGGCCGGGTCGTCGAACTGGACTGACCCGGCCCCGAGGAAATTACACCAGGAGCGAGGTGTCGATCGGCAGGCTGCGGATCCGCTTGCCGGTCAACGTGTGCAGTGCATTGGTCAGCGCCGGAATCACCGGCGGCAGGGCCGGTTCGCCAAGCCCCGTCGGCGCATAGTCCGACTTCACGAACTCGACATGGATCTGCGGTACCATCGGCATGCGCGGAACCTGGTAGTTGTGGAAGTTGGACTGCTTGGTCGCGCCACCTTCAATTTCTACCGCAAGCTGCAATGCCTGCCCGATACCGTCGATGACGGAGCCTTCGACTTGGTTCATCGCTCCGAACGGGTTGATGATATGGCTGCCGACATCGCCGGCCACCCAGACATTGTGCACTACCACCTGGTTGCGCGCGTTCAGGCTCACCTCGACCACTTCGGCGAAATAGCCCATGTGACTGAAGTAGAAACCGAAGCCGTAAGCGTGGCCATTGGCTGCAGGCTCGCCCCAGGGCGACATGTCGAGCACCTTGTTCGTGACATTGCGTACACGCTCCGGAGCGAAGCCCGGTGCGGGGCCACCAAAGCCGAAAGTGCCTGGCTCCTGCTCGAAACCGTCGACGATATCCAATAGCAGCGTCGGCAGGTCGCGGCCCTGTTCATGCGCTACCTCGTCGAGGAAGCTCTGCATGACATAGGCCATGGCATTGGATGTCGGCGCACGCAGTGCACCCATCGGTACCGAGGTGCGCATCTTGGTCTGCGCGAATTCGAGATTCTCGACATAATTGGCCGGGAACTCGGTTGCCGACATGGTTGCCGGGTTGAAGCTGCTCGCGGAGAGGGCGAAGGTGATGAAGTGATCGCCCCAGCCGGTGAGCTTGCCGTTCTCGTCCCAGGCTGCACGCAGCTTGTGCCAGCCGGCAGGCCGGTAGAAGTCGGTCTTCACGTCGTCTTCGCGGCTCCAGATCAGCTGCACCGGGGTGCCGGGCATCTGCTTGGCGATGGCCGCGACCTGGACCATGTAGTCGATATTCAGGCGACGCCCGAAACCGCCACCCATGCGGGTGATATGGACGGTCACGTTTTCCGGCGGGATGCCGAGATAGGTGGCGACCGCCGCCTGCCCGTTGCCCGGCAGCTGGACCGGCGCCCACATTTCCATCGACGAACCGTCCTCGCTCAGCTGCGCGGTGCAGTTCATCGGCTCCATCGGCACGTGGGCGAGGAATGGATAGTGATACTCGGCTTCCAGCGTACCCGCAGCCGAGGCGAATGCGGCATCCACATCGCCCTTGGAAGCGAAGACTTCCTCAGGCGTGCCTTCGGCCATGTGACGACGCGCATCGGCGTCATACTTGGCAGTCGAATGGTCGCCCCACTCGCCATTATCCCATTGCGGGTTGAGCTTGGCGCGCGCCTTGTTGGCGAGCCACCAATTGTTGGAGATCACGGCAACGCCATCGACCAGCTGTTCGATATTGCCATTGCCTTCGACCATGAAGGCATCGATCACGCCGGGCTCTGCCTTGGCGGCATCGAGATCGGCGGAAACCAGCCGCGCGCCGAAGACGGGCGAGCGCTCATAGGCGGCATAGACCATGCCCGGAAGCTGCGTATCGACGCCGAAAATCGGCTCGCCGCGAACGATCTTGGGGCTGTCGATCCCGCCAATCGGGCGGCCGATGATACGGAAATCGGCATCGTCCTTGAGCTGCAGGCTTTGCGCATTGGGGACAGGCTGCGTTGCCGCGTCGGAGGCGAGTTCGCCATAGGTTGCGCGGCGGCCTGAAGCTGCATGCACGACTGCGCTCGGCTCGGTCGTCAGGCTCGCTGCATCGACGCCCCAGCGCTGCGCAGCAGCGGCAATCAGCATGGCGCGCACGGTAGCACCAGCCTGGCGCATGGGCATCCAGTTCATCGGCGTGGCAGTGCTGCCGCCGGCGAGCTGCGGACCGTAAGCGGCTGCGTTGAGATCACCCTGTTCGATGCTCACCAGGTCCCAGTCGGCGTCGAGTTCCTCGGCGATCAGCATGGGCAGCATGGTCTTGATGCCCTGACCGATTTCCGGGTTCTTGCCGATAATGGTGATTGAGTTGTCCGGGGCGATTGAGACGAAGGCGCTGATTTCCGATGCACCGGCCCCGGTTGCGGCCTTACCCGCCATCGGGAAGGTGGCAGCCAATGCCAGCCCGCCACCGGCGAGGGCGGAGACCTTGAGGAAAGAGCGGCGGCCAAGTTCGGGACCGCGATTCAGGGTAGCGGTGTCACGCATTTTCGGTGCCCTCCTCGGCGACCATGGCGATCGCCTTGTGGATCCTGTTGTAGCAGGCGCAGCGGCAAATATTGCCTTGCATGCCGTTCTCGATTTCCTGCGCGGTCGGGTTGGGATTGTTGTTGAGCAGCGCGGTCGCGTTCATCAACTGGCCCGCCTGGCAATAGCCGCATTGCATCACATCGTCGTCGAGCCATGCCTTCTGCAGCGCGCGGCCGACAGGCGTCGTCTCGAGCTGTTCGATGGTGGAGACTTCGCGATCCCCGATCGAGCCGATGGGCAGCGAGCAGCTGCGCGTGGCGATGCCATCGAGATGCACGGTGCAGGCACCGCACATGCCGATGCCGCAGCCGAATTTGGTGCCGGTCATGCCCAGCTCGTTGCGAAGCACCCAGAGGAGCGGCATGTCCTCAGGTGCATCGATTTCGCGTGTTTCGCCATTGATGGTGACCCGGTAGGCCATGCGTTGCTCCCATTGCAATTTGCCGGACGTCCAAGGGCGCACGGCTTTTCCGTGGTAGGAGACTACCCGTTGCAAGGCCCAGTGCCAAGTGGACGAAGGGGCATGGATTGCATCAATTTGTCGCGCCTGCAGGGATGAGGCATAGGGCTGCGCGATGAGCGAGGGAAAATGGCATTTCTGGATCGACCGTGGCGGCACCTTCACCGATGTTGTCGCGCGCCGACCCGACGGGCGAGTCGAGACCGCCAAGCTGCTCTCCGAAAACCCTGCACATTATGACGATGCCGCCGTCGCCGCGATCCGTCGCCTGACCGGCATTGCCGAGGGGAAGCTGCCCCCTTCCGACATCCGTATCGGCACCACGGTGGCGACCAATGCTCTGCTCGAGCGTAAAGGGGAGCCGGTGCTGCTGGCGATCACCGAGGGCTTCGGCGATGCGCTGGCGATCGGTACGCAGGAGCGCCCCGATATTTTCGCGCGCGAGATCGTGAAACCCGAGCCGCTGCCAGCCGAAGTGCTTGAAATTGCGGAACGTATCGGTGCGGATGGCAAGGTCCACCTGGCGCTTGACGAAGATGCTGGGCGCGCAGGAATGCAGGCGGCCTTCGAACGAGGCTTTCGTGCCATTGCGGTGGTGTTGATGCATGGCTGGCAATATCCGGAGCATGAGGCAAGGCTGGCCGAAATCGCGAAGGAAGTGGGCTTTTCCGAGATCGCCGTGAGCCACCGCGTGAGCCCGCTTGCGCGGCTGATCGGGCGCGCCGACACGACCTGTGTCGATGCCTTTCTCTCGCCTGTCCTGGCCCGCTATGTCGAGGGGCTCTTGGCGGCATTGGGGGAAGGGCAGGCGCCGCTCTTCATGCAGAGCAATGGCGGGCTGGTCGGTGCCGAACATTTGCGCGGCAAGGATGCGATCCTCTCCGGACCGGCGGGCGGGATTGTCGGCATGGCTGAGACATCGAGGCGCGCCGGTTTCGATCGCGCGATCGGCTTCGATATGGGCGGGACATCGACAGATGTATCCCTGTTTGCAGGTACTTACGAGCACAGTAGCGATAATCGCGTGGCCGGCGTGCGGGTGCGTGCGCCGATGATGCAGATCCACACCGTGGCCGCCGGCGGAGGCTCGATTTGCCGTTTCGACGGGGCGCGCTTCATGGTCGGGCCGGAAAGCGCGGGCGCGCAGCCAGGCCCTGCCTGCTACCGCCAGGGCGGGCCTTTGACGGTGACCGATTGCAACCTCATCCTCGGCAAGTTGCAGCCCGACCATTTCCCCGCTGTCTTCGGTCCGAATGCGGATCAACCGCTCGATGCAGAAGCGGCACTGAAACGCATGGAAGAGGTGCTGAGCGGCGTTGAACGCGCCACAGCCGAGGCCATGAGCCCGCACACGGCCGCCGAAGGCTTCATCGCCATTGCGGTCGCCAATATGGCCAATGCGATCCGCGCGGTTTCGGTCGCCAAGGGTCACGACGTGGCCCGTTTCGCGCTCAACTGCTTTGGCGGGGCGGGCGGGCAACATGCCTGCCTCGTCGCCGATGCGCTTGGCATCGAAACCGTGCTGGTCCATCCGTTGTCCGGCGTGCTTTCGGCCTATGGCATGGGTCTCGCCGACATCCGCGAAATGCGCGAGGCAAGCTGCGGCCTGCCGATAGCTGCGAGCGAGGATCTGGCTGCCGTCGAGACCGGGCTGGTGGAGGAAGCGCGGGTCGCTTTGCTTGAGCAGGGCATTGCCGGCGATCGGATCGAAATCGGCGCAGAGGCGCATATCCGACCCGCCAATGGCGACAGCACGATTGCCGTGAAGCTGGCATCGCCCGAGGACATGTCGCGTGACTTCGCGGAAGGATTCCGCACCCGTTTCGGCTATGCGCCCGAAGGCGAGCTGGTGGTGGACAGCATCCGCGTCGAGGCTGTTGCACCGACCGAGCATGGCGGCGATCCCGATTTTGCCGCGACTTCATCAGTCGCTCCGGAAGCCGAAGCCGAATGCTTCATGGATGGCGAATTGCGGACTTGCCGCGTGATCGAGCGTGCCGCTCTGGTCGAAGGCGATAGGATTGCCGGACCCGCCCTGATCATCGACCCGGTGGCGACCCTCGTCGTAGAACCTGGCTGGAGCGCGAGCATGGGCGAGGGCAGCATGCTGGTCCTGACCCGCTCCGAACAGCGCGCCACGGAAAGCGTCTCGACCGAGGTCGACCCGGTGCGCCTCGAAATCTTTGGCGGTCTGTTCATGGCCATTGCCGAGGAGATGGGCGGCGCGCTCCAGCATTCGGCGCGCTCGGTGAACATAAGAGAACGCCTCGATTTCTCCTGCGCGATCTTCGACGCAAACGGCAACCTCGTCGCCAATGCGCCGCATATGCCCGTCCATCTCGGTTCCATGGGAGACAGTGTGCGTGCGGTGATCGAGCGGCATGGCAAGACCATGCGTGAAGGCGATGCTTTTGCGCTCAACGCGCCCTATCGCGGCGGTACGCATTTGCCCGATATTACCGTTGTTCGCCCGGTATTTACTGCAGGCAGCGAAGCTCCGGCATTCTACACCGCAGCGCGCGGACACCATGCCGATATCGGCGGCATTGCGCCTGGCTCCATGCCGTCCTCCAGCCGCTCGATCGAGGAAGAGGGCGTGGTGCTCGACTGCGTGCCTTTGGTCGCTGGCGGCAAGTTTCTTGCCGACGATTTGCGCACCCTGCTTTCATCGGGCCCTTGCCCTGCGCGCAATGTGGAGCAGAACCTGGCCGACCTTGCCGCGCAGGTGGCGGCCTGCCAGCGCGGCGCCACGCGGCTGTTGGAAATGACGGCAACCTATGGCGAGGATGTTGTCTCCGCCTATATGCGGCACCTGCTCGATTATGCAGAAGGCGCGGCGCGCAAGCTGCTGGGCGAATTGTCAGACGGATCACAGACGGTGCTGTTCGATGACGGGACGCAGATCGCCGTTGCCGTTTCCATAGAACGCGCAAAGGGCGAGGCGCTGGTCGACTTCACCGGCACCAGTCCGCAGAGGAGCGATAATTTCAACGCGCCGTCGAGTGTGGTGCGCGCCTCCGTGCTCTATGCCATTCGCCTGCTCGCCGACCTGCCCGTGCCGCTTAATGACGGCTTCCTGCGCCCGGTGACGATCCGCATCCCCGAAGGCTCCATGCTCAGCCCCGAATATCCTGCCGCCGTGGTCGCGGGCAATGTCGAGACCAGCCAGATGGTCACCGATGCGCTGATGGGAGCCTTCGGCGCGATGGCTGCCAGCCAGGGCACGATGAACAATTTCACCTTCGGCGACGAGGCCCGGCAGTATTATGAGACTATCGCGGGCGGTGCCGGGGCAGGGCCGGGCTTCGATGGCGCTTCTGCAGTGCAGACCCACATGACCAATTCGCGCCTGAGCGACCCCGAAATCCTCGAACAGCGTTTCCCCGTCTTGCTCGAGAAATTCGCTATCCGCCGGAATTCAGGCGGCGAGGGCAAATGGCGCGGAGGCGACGGTACGGTGCGGAGTTTCCGCTTCCTCGAAGCGATGCAGGTCAACATCCTCTCCGGCAGGCGCAAGGTTTCGCCATTCGGCCTTGCCGGCGGCGAGGACGGCATGTGCGGGGCGAATCTTGTCATCCATCCGGGCAAGAGCGGCGAATTGCTGCCGGGCACCTGTTCGATCGATGTGGAGGCAGGCGATGTGTTCGAAATCCACACCCCCGGTGGTGGCGGGTATGGCCGCTCCTCCTAGCCTCCCAATGGCACGTTCAGTCCAATGTTTGGCACGAAATAGCCACGCGAATGTTCCTGTGCCGGATCATTCGACCAACGACGCTGGAACTGGCCGCCAATCGTCAGGCGCAAGCCGCTTGCCTTGCTGTCCACGAGCTCGGTCAGATCAAGCCCCGCGGTAAGGCGCAGCCTTTGATCTTCCCGCTTGTCGCCGTTTGGCGCCAGCGCGCTGTCGTAAAAGGTGAGGTCGCCTTGCGCGACGCCGAAAAGCCTTACACCGCCGAGGAAAGGGCTGCTGTAGACATCTGCACGCAGGGTCAGTCCCAGTTTTTCGGCTGTGGCGTCAGTCGACCAGGTGTTTGATCCTTCTGCCCGGGCTTCCCAATACCAGCCGCGCGTGGCGGCTGCATTTGCAGAGACTTGCGTGAAATCCTGCAGCTTGATGGCGCGCTCTTCGACTATGGTCCGCACGTCGCGATAACGGATCCCGGCTGTGACTGTGTGCAAGTCGCGCACATGGCTGTCGAAGAAGTTGGTGTAGCTACTGCCAAAGCGATAGCGAGCATAAGGGCGCCAGGCATCCGCCAAGGACGGATCGATTTCCCTGTCGGATCCGATCAGTTGGTCGAAGGGAATATAGGCATCGCCTACTGTAGCCTCCGCGAAGAAACCGCTTTCGGGATCTCCACCGCCTATCAATTGCGGGGCTGTCGATGCACCGACCTTGAACTGCAGCCGCTTGAGCCTTTCGCCGCGGGAGAATGCGAGGGAAACACTGCCTTCGCTTTCATCTATGAGCTCGCTGTCATCGGAGCTGGGCAAGGCTTCGCCAATACGAGGGGACAGGTCGAAATCGATGTTGGCAGTCCAGCCGGAAAAGATCCCGCCCGCGCTACTGTCAGCTTCGTCCTGCGCATGCGCAGGGTTGGTCAAGAGAAGCGCGCCCGATGAAAGAAGAAGAATCGATAGGTTTCGTTTCATAGTATTGTCCCCCCAAGACATAGAATCGGTCAATGAAACCCGATTCGTACACATTATAGCATCATGATCGACTTTATTAGATGTCGCATAGTCATGGAATCATCTTGGTTCGGCCGGAAGTCCATCTTCAGAAATAGTGTCGAGTTGCATACCGATGCCGGTTTTCCGTCATGCCGGAGCCAATATCCTGTCCATCATTGCCTTGGACTTGTCCTCTGCGAGCACCCTTCGATCACGTAAGGCGGCGCTGTCTAGTAGTCTGTGCTGTAGCGGAAGTTTCGCAGTCGCCTTGCCCATCCGCATGGGGATTGGTTAGGTTCTCGTGAAAACAATAGCGGGAGTGAACGTGGCCAAAGTCAATATCGGCAGGATCGAAGAGGAAATTCTCGCTTTGGCGCGTTTCGGGCTGCAGGAAGGTGGTCGCGGCGTCTATCGCCAGGGCTTCAGCAAGGCCGACATGGCTGCCCGGAAATGGCTGGAAGACAGGTTCGCCGATCTCGGCATGTCGCATCGCATGGATGGCGCGGGCAATGTCATCGGGCGCTACGGGCCGGACGACAAGCCGGCGATTCTTATCGGCTCGCATGTCGATTCCGTCCCGGCCGGCGGGATTTTCGACGGTGTGCTGGGCGTAATTGCGGGCCTGGAAGTGGTCCGTAGCCTGCAGGATGCAGGGATCGAACCGGACTATCCGATCGAGGTCATCGGCACGTCGGAGGAAGAGGGGCGTTTTGGCGGCATGCTGGGGGCGCAGGCCATGACCGGGCACCTGACGCGCGACTGGCTGGAAACCGCGGCCGACGAACATGGCTATGCCTTGAAGGATGCAATGGCGGAAGCAGGGCTCAATGCGCTCGACGCCCTGCATGCGTTCAGGCGTCCCGAAGAGATCAGGGCCTTCCTCGAACTGCATGTCGAGCAGGGGCCGGTACTTGATACCGAAAAGACCACGATCGGTATCGTGGAAGGCATATCGGGTGTGTTCAAATGGAATTGCCGCCTGATCGGCAAGGCTGACCATGCCGGAACTGCGCCGATGGACATGCGCAGCGATGCCTTCATGGGGATCGCCGACTTCGCGCACGAGATCCAGCGGATCATCGACGAGGAAGGGACCGACAAGAGTCGCATCACCATCGGCCATGTCGCGCTCAAGCCGGGTTTTCCGCACACCGTGCCGGGAGAGGCGGATTTCACCATCGTCGGTCGCGATCTCGACGAGGGGGTCATGCACGGCCTCGCCAATGCCTGCCGCCGCGTGCTTTCCTCCATCGCTCGCAAGCACAAGCTCAAATTCGAATATGAGGAGATGAGCTGGCTCAAGCCCGCCTATTGCGATGAAGGCATCGTCTCGCTGATCGAGAAGAAGACCAAGGAGCTGGGCTATAGCTACAAGGTCATGCCTTCGGGCGCCGGCCATGACGTGCAGTTCTTCTGCGGCCATACGCGCGCCGGCCTGATCTTCGTGCCCAGCGTCAACGGTGTGAGCCATGCGCCCGACGAATGGACGCATTGGTCCGATATCGAGCGGGGCGCGCAGCTGCTGCTCGAAACGGTACTTGAACTGGCCGTCGAAAAGGTGCCGAGCGAGGCGGCCGAATAGACAGGAGAGCGGCCTAGGCGCCGCGCGAGGCAATCCATTCTGGCAGCGCGGCAAGCGAATCCAACACGGCCGTCGGCGGCGGATCGATGCGCGTCTCGTCTCCTGCGGCGAACTTGCCCGTCCGCACCAGGATTCCATCGAGTCCTGCTGCCATGGCGCCACCGACATCGTTCTCGACATCGTCGCCCACCATCACCGCTTCAGCTGCCGGGCATCCGGCACTTTCGAGCGCCGCCTGGAAAAAGGCGAAGGAGGGCTTGCCCAGCACTACCGGCTCGCAGCCGCTGGCAAAGGACAGGGCGGTTACGAAAGGCCCGGCATCAAGGCTCAATTCGCCATCCCCGTCGCGGAAGGACTTGTTGTTGGCGAGGGCGAGGAAGCGCGCGCCCTTTTCGAGCGTGCGAAAAGCGGCGTTCATCGCTTCGTAGGTGAAGCCTTCACCCGCATCGCCGACCACCAGCGCTGGGGCTCCATCCTCGGGCAATCCGGCAAAGTCCTCGGCAAGGTCCGGGTGGATCAGCAAATGGGCGCCGAGGCCTTCTTCCTGCAGGATCCGCCTAGCGCCCGAGGCCGGAGTGAACAGCTCCTCTGCTTCGACCGGCACGCCCATCGCCTGCAGTTTTTCGAGCAGGACACGCCGCGGCGTGCGGGTGGTATTGGTGAGGAAACGGATCGCGATGCCTGCGTCGCGCAATGCCTCGATCGCGGCGATGGCGCCGGGAAGCGCCTCGTCGCCGACATAGACGACGCCGCCAAGGTCAAGAAGGACTGCGCGATACCTGGTCATCCGCTCTCACTGCTGGAATGGATGCGAGCGCCGAGTCTATCCTATTTTTGTGCACTGCGCCATCGGGCGCTTCAGGCAATCAGTTCGTCGATCGCATGCAGCGCGATGGCATGGTTGAGGATGATGTCCTTGCGCGTGTTCTGCGCATGGTCGTCGCTCTTGCGATAATCCTCGATCGATTGGCGCAGCTTCGCCTCGTCGAAAATGCCGTGTTCGGCGATTTCTTCGGATGACAGCCACTTGTCGATCAGCTTGTTGATCTCGGCTGTCTTCGCCGCGTCCGTATGCGCAGGCGGGGCCATGAAGGCGAACTTCTCGCGCTTGTAGAGCACTTCCGGCAAGACATGCTTCATCGCCTCGCGCACGACCCATTTCTCGATCCCGTCACGGATGCGCACATGCGGCGGGATACGCATGGCCAGCTCTGCCACATGGTGATCGAGGAATGCCGGGCGGCTCTCCAGGCTGTTGGCCATGTCTACCCGGTCCCCGCCCCAATTGAGGATCTGGCCTTCGAGCATGGTCTTGATCCAGCTGTACTGGACCTTGTCGAGCACGTGGCGTCCGTCGAGCATCGACCGGTCGAGCGAATAGGCGATAGCCGCAATCGGGTCGTAGTCGCCGAGCCTTTCCTTGAATTCGTCGCTGAGCAGCGGTTTCACGCGTTCGAGCACCAGCATCCAGGGCTGGATCCAGCTGGGCGTGAAGCCCATCACTTCCTCGAAGGCGGGGTGGCTGATCTGCTGTTCGGCCAAAACCGAACCGGCAAAGATCTTGTTACGCTCCTTCATCTCGTCGCCGGCAGACGTCTCGGAGTATGCTGGGTCGTGCAGGAAATAGTCGGCCTTGAACTGGGCATAGCCGCCGAACAGCTCGTCCGATCCTTCGCCGGTAATGACCACCTTATAGCCGACATCGCGCACATGCTTGCTCATCAGCATCTTGGCGACCCCGAGCGTGTTGTAGAATGTGCGTTCGGAATAGAAGACCGCGTCCTCGAAATTCTTGCCGTAGAGATCGACGGCCTTGAGCTTGAGGATGTCCTGGTCGGCACCCGCCTTCTCCGCCATTTCGGTGGCGATATGCGCCTCGTCATAGCGATCGTCGTCGAAGCTGATGGTGAAGGCCTTGACCGGCGATTGCTGGATCGCGGCAGCCATGCCGATGATCGAACAGCTGTCGATCCCGCCTGAAAGATAGCAAGCGACGGGCACGTCCGCCTCGAGACGCAGCGCCACGCTTTCGACCAGCGCCTGGCGGACATTCTCGATATGCTCCTCGTCCGGCAAATCGTCATGTTCGCCATCGAGCGGGAATTCCGCATCCCAATAGCGCTGCTCTTCCAGTTCGAAGCCGTCAGCCGTCTTCTGCACCACCAGCATATGGCCGGGTTTCAGCGCATGGATACCTTCGAACAAGGTCATGCCCGGCACCATTACCTGCATCATCTGGTGCAGCTGGGCTTTGGGGCAGACGTCGCGCGGCACGTCCGGGTGGGCGAGCATGGCCTTCATCTCGCTGCCCCAGAAGAAGCCTTTGTCGCTGACATGGTAGAAGAGCGGGCGGATGCCGAAGCGGTCGCGCACCAGGATCATGCGCTGCTTCTTCTCGTCGAAGATGACGAAGGCGAATTCGCCGCGCAAATGCTCCATGAAATCGAAGCCGTGCTTGTGGAACAGCTTGAGCGCGATCTCGCTGTCGGACTTGGTATTGAAGGAATATCCGTCCGTCCGCAGAATCCCGCGCAGCTGCTTGTAGCCGTAGAACTCGCCATTGACGGTCATCACGAAACCGTCCGTGCCGTCATCCTCGCGCCCGAAGATCGGCTGGTCGCCGGCATTCAGGCCGATGATCGAAAGGCGTGTGTGGACCATGCACAGCCCATTGTCCGGATCGACATGGCTTCCCCAGCCATCGGGGCCGCGGTGATACATCCGGTCCGCCATCGCCTCCACGATCCGGTCCGCATCCTCGCGATGGTTGTTGGGGCTCCAGACCCCGGCAATTCCGCACATGTGTTTTCGTATTCCTGTGACATGCCCCGGTGGGGCGCAGTTCAGATCAGAAGATTGTCGGGCACCGAGTTGCGCACCCTGTCGAAGATCGCCAGCAGCAGCGCCTGACGTAGCCAGACGGCACCGTCTGCCTGGTTGAAATAGAGATTGTGCTGCGTGTTATCGAGATCGGTGGAAAGCTCCTCGCCGCGCGCCAGGGGGTGCAAGATCACCGTATCGTGCTTCAGCTTGCTTTCGGCGTTGAGCTGAAAGTCCTCGGAATAGAATCGATAGCCGTCGCCCAGGAATGCGATCGCATTCATGTAGATCACGTCGAGATATTCGAGGCTGCCCTGCAAATCGCGGCTGAAGTTGATACCGATCGGGCTGGCATCGCAGATATCGCGCAAATCGTCTCCCAGCGGGTCCGCCATCTCGGAGAAGATGGTGATGTGGTTGATGTTCTCATGGAACAACAGGGCGAGCTTGAGGAAGCTCTTGACCGTCCTCATGTTCCCCGGCGTGCCGATGATGCCGATATTGAGGCGGAACTTGTCGGGGATTGAACCGAAAGCAATTTCCGGGCGCCACTTCAGCAGGGCATACCAGTCTGCCAGGGCCTGGGTCGGATGTTCGTCCGACCCGTTGCCGCCATTGATCAGCGGAATGCGCAGATATTCCGATAGCTCGGCGATGGCGCGCTGCTCGGTATGGCGGACCACCACGACATCGGCATAGGAATTGAACATCTGCCCGATGTCGCGCAGGGATTCGCCCTTGGCCACGCCGGTGGTCTTGGCATCGGCCACGCTGATCGTGTTGCCACCGACGCTCAGCATGGCGCTTTCGAAACTGAGCCGCGTACGCGTGCTCGGCTCAAAGAAGGCCGCCGCCATGATCTTGTCTTCCAGCGCACGGCGCACCGGGTATTTGCGCAGCTGGAGATAGGCCGAGAGCTTGATCAGCTCGCACAACAAGTCCTTGTCGAACTGAGCGGCGGATACGACCGAGGAATTGCGCAAGCGGTCGAGCACATCCATTCGCAGGCGCGGCTCATATTGCAGCACGCCTTCGGGGTTAGGGCAGTTGCCGATCTGGCCACGACGGCGCTTTTCCGGGATTTCGTCCGCGACTTTCGCGGCGGGAATGGTCACCAGCTCTCTCCGCGGAGCAGGTCACGGACCAGCATGAAAGCCAGCCCGGCAGCGGAAATCGCGCACCATACCAGCGAGACATAGACGAGGATTGTCAGAAATCCGGACGAGAAATTCATGCGTCCTCCTTCAGGAGGTTCCAGTCATAGCGGTCCTTGGAGAGCCAGGCAGCGCCCAGCACCCAGACCATCGAGACGGCAGTTCCGATCGTGCTCGCGACGAACCAGCCAATGGTGAAATAGCTGATCAGCCCAATGCCGCCGCCAAGCAGCATCCCCCCAATCGCACCCACGCTGTTTGCGCGTCTCCAGTAGAGACCGGTGACGATCGGCCAGATCATAGCACCAACCAGCGGTCCTGCAAAAAACAGCACCGAAGCGAGCGTTCCGATGCGCGGGACGCAGACCGCCCAGGTGCCGATTCCGAGCGCCAGCGTGATATATTGCGCCACACTCTTGAGCCGTTCGGGCGTGGCCGCGGGTTTGAGGAAGCGGCGGTAGACATCTTCGACCAGCAGGTCGCTCGTGGCGGCCAGCAGGCTGTCGATGGAGGATGCCAGCGAACAGAAGACGATGATGAAGATCGCCACCGCACCGACTTCGCCCAGCACGCTGGCGATCACCAGCGGACCAACCATGTCGGGGCTCGGCACGGCGACATTGAGCGCACCCGATGCCAGCGCGATGAAGCCCGCAGCGATGGGAATGGGGAACCAGACAAGTCCGCCGATCAGAAAGGCCTTGCTGCCCACGCCCTCGCGGAAAGCGAAAGCGCGGCTCCACCAGACATTGTTGTGGAACACCTCGCCGAGGCCGAAGAGGAGATTGTTGAAGATCGCCATCAGCGCCGCCGGGAACAGCACATGCACCAGTTCCGGCTTGCTGGCGGTCAGGTTTGCGTGGATCTCGTCGACCGAAACATTCTGCAACACGGCAAAGCCGACCACCACGATGCCGACAATGATGATCAGCGTCTGGATGAAGTCGGTCCCGATGACCGCCGTCAAACCGCCGCGCATGGTGTAGATCACGCAGACGGCGAGGATCACCGTCATGCCCCAGACATAGTCGATGCCTGCCAAGGCCTCGAGCAAAATGCCGCCCGCCATGGCCATGCTGACCAGCCATGTCAGCGAGTAGAAGAGGGTGAAGAGCATGAAGATGCCCCAGGCCACGCGGCCATAGCGCAGGCGGAAGAAATCGCCGCTGGTATAGCCGTGCGGCATGAGCGTGCGGATGCGCTTGGCCAGGGGCGCGAAGAGGATCAGCCCGAAGGCTGCCATCGAATAGGCGAGCATGCCCCAGATACCGAGCTCAAGCGCGAATTGCGGCGCCAGCATGGTGGTGTTGGACGTGATCCACGTTGCCGCGGCCGTGGCCGAACCGAGCGCCAGGCCGACATTGCGCCCGGCCAGCGCATGGTCCTCGAAACTCTTGTTCTTCTTGCCCCAGTAGATACCGAGGCCGATCCAAAGTGCGCTGAACAGCGCCAGCAGGAGGTATCCGGTCGAGGGAGCGAGCAGGACGTTGCTATCAGTCATCGCGTGCTCCCCTCACAATCGTCGCGATAATCCCCGCAGTGATGATGAGACCGATCAGCGTCAGCCACAGCGCCTGCGCCAAGGACTGGTGCGCCACTGTCAGTATGGCCGGTTCCGAGACCTCGCCATTCTCGCCTTCGAGGTGCAGGCGATACTCGCCATCGGAAAGGCCCGAGAGGAAATAGGATGTCTGCGTGCCGCTATAGAGCGTCCTCGCATCGGACATGTCCGGGTCTTGCGCGATGGACAGCGTGACCCGCTGGTCTGCTTCCCAACTCAGCAGGACATGGCCCGTATCGCTGGAATATTCCCCGCCATTGGTAAATGACGGGGCCTCCGCATGCGCTGCACCGGGCAGAATCGACAAGAACAGGGCTGCCAGCCCTGCATGGATGAAGTGGTGGATGCGGCCCGGTCGTGGGCCGAAGTTACCGCTGAAATAGGAGATTGGTCCTTGCCCGTCCTGCCGGCCGACCTGCCGGTGCTCTTGCTAATCCTGTCTGAGTTGAGAAGCCCTATCAAAGCTGGCAATCATTGTGAACCGAGGAGAGCCGGACGCCTGTGGCTTTGTTCGGGCATCGACTTGGCCGGGCCCTCATTACCTACGAACGGTCCGGATCTGGCAGCCCCTCGGTTTGGGCATCCTTTCGATCCAAGGCACTTTGCCGTGATGAAGAGTGGCCAAGTGCCATCGGTCAGCCGCCGAGGCCCTCCCTGCTGACCGTAATACTGGCCTGCAGGTCGGTTGGCCGGATGACCTCCATGACCGGAGCATCGGCCACCAGCTTGACCCAGACGCTATCGCCATCCCTGAACCAGGAGGTCTCGTTCGCAGCGCGCAGCGCGTCCATGCTGTCCGCTTGCGTTCCGGACTCTGCGTTGGTGAAGCCGGGCAGTTCGAACATCACCCATGAGCCTTCGTCCAATTCGCTCACACTCAAGGTGACTTCCGGCCTTTCGGTTTTCACCTCGATTTCGGTTCCGGCCCGTACGGTGCTCTGGTCGCCATTGACCTTGAATTCGCGGCCATTGCGAATGAGCGCGATGGGCGCCTGCGGAGGACGGCGGGAGAACAGCGCGGCACGCTGGGACTGCACGAGGGGCGTGTCCGGTGCGCTAGGGCTGAGCGAGGAGAGCAGGGCAAACCGGGCGGTGCGCGATTCCAGATCGACAGCGGCGGGAAGTTCGCCCCTGGCATCCGAGAGGTTCAGGCGTCCGATATCGCCGGTACACACGGCAGCGTTCCAGCTGGGATGAACCTCGCAGCTGTCGTCACTGGCGACGCTGTCATTCTCGCCATCGTGGAGCAGGATCTGGGAATTGGGGATCCCGGTCACCGATCCGTCAATGTCGTGGATCGACAGGGTTCGATAGGCATTGCCGCCACGGTTATCATTGTCGAACCTTGCATCGTATGGCGGGAAATAGACCGGCTTGGCGTTGACGAATTCGGCCCCGCTGATCGTGCTGTTGGTGCTAAGTCCAGCGCTGGTGAAAAGCAGGAAGGACAACGCCCCTGTCTTGCGCTGGTCATTGTCCTGGAAATTCACGAAAGTCGTGTTCACCACATCGTCGCGGTAATCGTAATACTCGTAGCCGCGGATCGGGAAGTCGGGGATCAGCACCTTGGGCAGGCTGCGGCCATAGGCGATCTCTTCCCGCGTCGTGGGATTGCCGATATTGTCGGTTTCACCCACGACCAGCGAGTCCACCAGGCGTGAACTGAAGGGCAGGCTGCCAATATCGCCCGCGGCCTGCGTCATGCCGATGGCGTTGTCGGCGAATTTCGCATTGCTGTAGACATACATGTCCCCCCGGCCCCACAGACCGCCATTGCGGTTCTTGTAGGCGGTCAGGTCCTCGAAATGTATTTCGCGGACTTCGCTCTCCAGGTCGGTGGGGTCGGCCAGTGCCAGCAACGGGATGGAGGCCAGCCCGAATGTGTTGTCCTCCTCTATGTGACGGTCGATCAGGAAGCCGTCGTAATTGGAGTGCGCCGTGTTGCCGCGGAATTCGCGCACAGGCGTGCGGCGCGGCCAGGTGTTGGCGCTGATCTCCGTTCCCAGGAAAGCGCCATTGGGGTGCTGCGGAATGGAGAACCAGAATCCGGTCGAGTCCGATCCTGCCGCCACATTGTCTATGTAGCTATTGTCCGGATTTGTGATCCAGTAGGACGCCACCGTATTGTCCGAAGGCAGCAGCGTATTGCCCCCGTGGAAGCTCGCTTCGCGGTAGGCCGCAGCATCCTCTTGCCTGGCTACCCTCTCCGCGTTCGCGCCAAGATCGGTCGGCACGCAATCCAGCGTCGGGTGGCACTTGGTCTGGATCGCCAGGTTGCGGATGAACTCGTTACCCGTCTCGATCCCGTCTTCCATGAAGAAGCAGTGACCCACCGTGTTGTAGGTCACATTGTTCTCGATACGCAGGTCATTCGTGCCGTGCACCGTCACGCAGCGATTGAACGCGTCGTGGATAGAGGCGTTCTTGACGTACATGCCCGCGCCATCGCCGAGCAGGTGAAAATGCATCGGGTAGCGGGCAAGCACGAGGTGCTGGCCCATGCGGTTGAACTCGACTCCGTCGACATAGGCCTCGGAGCCACCCATCGCCATGATGTGGCCGCCGAAATAGCTGGTCGCCGCATCCTCGGAAGCCTGGATCAGGATGTTGCGCGTGAGGTTCGCAACCTCGCCGCGCTCATCCACGCCGAAAGTGATCTCGCCGAAATGCATATATTGCAGCGGTTCAGTGAAAGAGACGGTGTTGCCGCTGATCGATGTGATCTTGCGGCGCTCTGCCTGGCGCGGGTTGAAGTCGGTGGAGGCAAGGACGATCTCGTCACCCACATTCCAGCCCGTGGCATCGAGCAGTTGGATGCTGGTGGCGCCGCGCTCTGCGGTGGCGGCGAGTTTGCTCCATGCGTGTTCACGCGTGCCATGCAGGTTGAGCGTGCCCTGCATCAGCATGATGCCGCGATCGCCCATCGTATTGATGTCTTCGCCGGTTATATTGTCCGTAAGGGTAATGGTGGCCCTGTGCGTGTGCGGATTATCCGCCGTGCCAATGGTCAGCGAACCTCCCGGCACGTAGATCCACTCGGTAGAGAGGTTGAGGTCACGCTCGTCGGAGAATGTCAGACTGCCCTGGATAGTCAGGCTGCGCAGGCCCGGTGCGTCGACATCGAGCACCACATCCATGTCGCGCGTGATCTCCACTGCATCGCCCGCGGCAGGCACCTGACCGCTCGGCCATGTGGATGCATCGGACCAGAGCGACTGGGCGTTTGCGGCAGAACCAATACCCGCCAACGAAACGACAGGCATAAATAATGCGGCTTTGATCAAGCGAGACTGCAAGTTCACGGCGTATCCCCTCCGGCAGGTTCACTGTCCTGCGCTGGCAATTTTTACTGGAGTTTGCCGCGAGGAAGCCGGCTTGCCAAGGGCATAGGTCACACGCCAGGCCTCGGCCTCGCCGAGATTTCCTGCTGAAGGAGGTGGTGCCGCTTACTGGACTCGAACCAGTGGCCCCATCATTACGAATGATGTGCTCTACCAACTGAGCTAAAGCGGCACACGCCCCGCGCCATTATCGCCGGGTTGGCCCCAGCGCAATGCCGGAAAATGGAGGCCCGAGCCGGAATCGAACCGGCGTGCAAGGATTTGCAGTCCTCTGCGTAACCACTCCGCCATCGGGCCTCAACTCCCGAGCGGGAGGCGGGCAACTAGCGAATGCGGGGGGCTGGTGCAATGGCTTTGATTGCAGTGCTCGCCTTGCAGCAAGAGCTGCTAATCGTTAGCAGGCGAAGCTTCTCCAGCTTAAGGACGGATCATGGCCGGTAAAGACGTCAAAATGCAGACGATGACGGGCATGAACGAGGAGCGTATCCTCGCCTCGGATGTCTTCGAAAGCGAAGGTCGCAACCTGCCGCCCGCCAATGGCACTGGCACGGTTCGCGAGGAAGCGCGCGATATCGACGTCTATCACCAGTGCGACGTGGTGGTGGTCGGCGGCGGCCCGGCGGGCTGCGCGGCGGCATGGGCGGCGGCCAAGGCCGGCGCGGATGTCACGCTGATCGAGCGCTATAATTGCCTTGGCGGGCTTTCCACCGGCGGGCTCGTCATGTGGATCGATCGCATGACCGGCTGGGACGGCCAGCTGGTGATCCAGGGCTTCGCCCGCGAGTTTATCGAGCGCATGCCGGCAGAAGGCGTGGCCGGTCCGCCGCAGGAGGACTGGGGCAGCCGCGAGGAGGCCAAGGCCAAATACTGGCGCAACCGGACCACCGCCATGCACGGCGTGGTGCAATGGGCGCCCACGCTCGATCCCGAGCGGATGAAACTCAACAACCAGGAAATGCTGCTTGCCGCAGGTGTGCGCATCGTCTTCCATGCCTGGGCTGCGCGCCCCCTGGTCGAGGACAACACCGCCAAGGGCGTGATCTTCGAAAGCAAGGCCGGGCGGCAGGCGCTGCTGGCCAAGGTGGTTGTCGATACGACGGGCGATGGTGACATCTTCGCGCGCTCGGGCGCGGACTATCACACCGATATCGAGGGCAAGGACCCGCACCATTCGATGAACACCAGCTGGGTGCTGGGCGGGGTCAACATGGATCGCTGGATCGACTGGAAGGACAACCATCCCGAGCAGCTGGCGGAGATGATGAAGCAGGGCCGCGAGGCGCTCGGCTTCTTCCAGACGCCCTATGTCAGCTGGCGGCCCGATATCGCGCTGTTCCTTGGGCCGCGCCAGTCGGGCCTCTCCGCGCTCGATGTCGATGACATGACCGAGGTGGAGATCCGCAGCCACCGGCTGATGCAGGGTCATTGCGAGTTCTTCCGCAAGCACGCTCCGGGCTTCGAACAGGCCTATATGCTGCAGAGCGCGCAGCAGCTCGGCGTGCGACACACTCGGCGGCTGGCTGGCGTGGGTAAGATCGTGCGCGGCGATTGGGAGAAGGACGCGCCCGAGGCGGATGAGGTTGGCCTCAGCCCCTCGATCAATCCGAAATACCCGCTCGTTTCCGTTCCCTATGGTGCGCTGCTGCCGCAACAGCTGGACGGGGTCTTGGCGGCCGGGCGGCACATTTCCTGCGATGCCAATTCGCACGGCTTCATGCGCGAGATCCCGCAATGCTGGCTGACCGGCCATGCGGCGGGCGTGGGCGCGGCGCTGGCGGCCAATGGCGGGGTGCAGCCGCGCCATGTGAACGTGGACGAGATCCGTAAGGTCCTGCGCGCGCAGGGCGCCTATCTGACCGACGATGCGGCGGTGGATTCGGTGCGCAGGCAGGCGGTGACAGCCTGACAGCATCCGTTCTGTAAACCGCTCGTGCTGAGGGTTGGTTGCCAGCCTGTTTGCTAAAGCCTGGCGATGGCCTTCTGGTCGAGCCCCACGAGAACGGTGATCGTGCCATCGTCGGAGACCTGTACTGCGCAGGGGCCGACCCTTGCGCGTTTGACCACACCCAAAACGCGTTGCAGGTCGCGCTCCCGCCAATAGCCGCGGCGCTTCTGCTTTGATCTGGTGCGATTATGTTCGTCTTCGCGCGGTCTTCCAGCCTCCACGAAACTGGGTACATCCACGTCGTTCAGGATATCCGACCGGACCTGCACCCCGCTGTCATTTTCGATTGGCCGTCCCATAGCCAAATCTCCTCTCCCCCCGAGCGCTTCGGGCGACTTGGTCGCCTCTGGCTCTTGCCGAACAGTTATTGCGCACTCGCGCAGCCGCTTCAATACAATTTGAGACACTTTAGGGATTGAACCAAAAGGCTCGCATCGTGTCTTTGCCTGCCGATTCACAAGCCGAAGACCGACTAAGTGACGCCCCCGCCCCGCACACGATCCAGTAGCCCTTCGCCTGCGACTCTGAAGTGGGTTGAAAAGCTCCAGCTGGCGCTGAAGCGGGGCAACCGCTCGGCCGTTGTGCAGGCGATCCGACAGGTAATTGCACGTCGCGCGCCTTTTGGCCCGCAATGGCGCAAGATTGCCCATCTGGCAGTCGATTACGGCGAATTGACGCTTGCGCGAGAGGCGATCGATCTGTTCGTCGAATCCGAGGGAGGATCGGCCGCCGCACGGTTTCAGAAGTTCGACTTGCTCGCCCGGACCGGGATGTTTGCAGAAGCGCAAGACTTGCTGGCTTCCTTGCCGGAGGACGTCCCCGATCCCGTTTCCAACGCCTTCAATCGTGGTGCCTTGGCGTTCTATCTCGGCGAGGGTGATGAGGCGATGCGCCAGCTGAAGAAGGTGACCGAGGTACAGCCTTCGATGGGTCAGGCCTGGGGCTTGCTTGCCATGGTGGCCGACTTCTCGAGTGATGCGGAGCTTTACAAGCGACTGCTTGCCGCCCAGCGGCATCTTGGGCGTTGCACGCCCGACCAGCTGGCGGCCTATTCCTATGCGCTGGGCAAGGCGCGTGCCGATCTTGGCGATCACGCTGAAGCTATCGAGGCCTTTCAATACGGTGCGCGCTACAAGAAGCAGCAGGCACGCTATGATCGAGAGGGCGTGGCTGCCACTGCTGCGGCCGCGATGCATGGCTACTCGGCTGAGCGTATTGCCGATATTGCGGGCCGACAGACAAAGCCGACGGATCGCACGATCTTTGTTGCCGGCCTGCCGCGCTCGGGCACCACTCTGGTCGAACAGATCCTTGCCAGTCACAGTGAGGTGCTCGGCGGCGCAGAACTAAGCCTGATGCGGCTGCTCTCGCAGGATATCGGCGGTCTCGATTTTCCGGCGTTGAGCCGGGATGTGGAACAACGCGGCCCGCAATGGGCAGCACGCTTGTGGGGGCATCTTCTCCGCGAACGCTTTCCAGGGACGGGTCGCGTCGTGGACAAGTCAGTCGATGGCTTCTTCTATTTCGGCCTGGCCAGTGCGCTCCTGCCGGACGCACCCTTGATCTGGGTGAAGCGCGAGCCACTCGATTGTGCATGGTCCTGCTTTCGCACTCATTTCGCGGTCGGGCTCGAATGGACCAATGATCTGGAAGATATCGCCTTCCATTTCAGACTGGCCGACCGGTTGCTGGCCCATTGGCAGGCGGTCCTCGGCGATCGGCTGTTGATCGTGCCCTACGAACAACTCGTTGCCGAACCGGAACAGTGGACAAGCAGGATTCTGGGCCATTGCGGGCTTCCCGCTGAGGACCAGTGCTTCGCGCCGCATGAAAGCCAGCGCGCGGTCTCTACGGCGAGCGCCATGCAGGTTCGGGAGCCGATTAACAGGAAGTCGGTCGGATCAGCCGAGCCTTACCGGGCCTGGTTGGAACCCTTTATCGCTGCGTACGACAAATGAATGCGTTAGCGACCGGGCTGTCTTGCTTCCTCGGTCGGCCGGACACTCGGCGTTCCTGATCACACAAGCGCATCCTGTGCATCAGCCGCTTCGATCAGGCGGTCGCGTAGCCAGGTTGCTGCCGGTCCGAAGGAAGTGTCGGACCGGCGCACTACCGCGAAACGGAAGATGCCGCCCGTTTCGGATGGGATGGCGAGCTTGACCAGCGTGCCTGCATCAAGGTCTGCCTCGATCAGGTGCGTCGGCATATTTCCCCAGCCGATCCCCTCTCGCAGCAGCGCATGCTTGGCGCCGATATCGGCGAGGCGCCAAGTGCGGGGCGAACGGACGGAGAAATCCACCCCTTCGGTCAGCCGGGAACGATCGGTCAGGACCAGCTGGATGTGCCTCTTCTCCTCATCCGGTTCGATCACAGCCATGCGGGCAAGCGGGTGATCCGGCGCGCAGACGGGTACCATCATGATCGTGCCAGCCGATTGCGGTGTCAGACCTTCGATATTGGTAGCGACGGGGCCGGTCACGCCGATTTGCGACTTGCCGTCGAGAACGCAGGCGGCGACAGCACCCAGCGCCTCTGTCTGCAGGCGCAGGCTCACGGACGGAAACTCTCGCTGGAAGCGCCGAAGAATCGGAGCCAGCCTTTCGGCCGGATACATCACGTCGACTGCGAGCGAGACTTCGGCCTCCAGTCCTTCGAGCAATCCGCGCGCCTTGGCTTCGAGACTGGACATGGAGATACCCACGCCCCGCGCCTCCGCCAGGATCGCCTTGCCTTCCTCTGTCAGTTGCGGCTTGCGCGTTGCCTCGCGGGTGAAGAGTTGCATGCCGAGCTGCTGCTCGAGCGTGGCAATGGCATAACTGATAACCGAGACGGCACGGCCGAGCCTGCGTCCGGCACCCGCAAAGCTGCCTTCCTCCGCCACCGCCACGAATATTCGCAATTGGTCGATGCTGGGCGAACCGACAATCGGCATTTCGAAAACCTTGAATAGTTCAGACAGATTTATCTCACTTATCTGAATTCACTGCAAGGTGCATATCGCCTCCAGACACAAGATCAGGAGGCAAGGACATGATTGAACTGCGACCCTTCGACCAGCTTGGCGGTGCCGATCACGGCTGGCTCAACGCCAAACACCACTTCTCCTTCGCCAGCTATCACGACCCGGCAAGGATGCACTGGGGATCGCTGCGTGTCTGGAATGACGACACGATCCAGCCGCAGACCGGCTTCCCGACCCATCCGCATCGCGACATGGAGATCATCACCTATGTCCGGGAAGGCGCGATCACCCATCGCGACAGCCTGGGCAATGAAGGCCGCACCGAAGCGGGCGATGTGCAGGTGATGAGCGCGGGCAGCGGCATCCGCCACTCGGAATACAATCTCGAGGACGAGGTGACGCGGATCTTCCAGATCTGGATACTGCCCGATCGCGACCGTGAAGGTGAAGCTCCGAGTTGGGGTGCCCGGCCGTTCCCAAAAGCGGACCGTTCCGGCGAATGGGCGGTGCTGGCCTCGGGCCGAGACAGCGATCGCAACGCATTGCCAATCCGCACCGATGCGCGTGTCCTGGGTGCAACGCTGAAGGCGGGCCAGATGCTTACCTATGCGCTTGCCCCGAAGCGCCATGCCTATCTCGTACCCGCGACCGGATCGGTCCGTGTGGGCGAGGTTGAAGCGCAGGCGCGCGATGGCGTGGCCATTACCGACACTGACATCATCACTATCGTGGCCAATGAGGACAGCGAACTTGTCCTCGTCGATGCCGCCTGAATCCGGAGGACATGAGATGAAGACGATTTTGCATATCGATGCCAGCATTCGCGGCGAGGATTCGGTCAGCCGCGGCCTGTCCGCAAAGCTGGTCGAGAGCCTGACCCATTTAAGCGGGGCGAAAGTCATTCGCCGCGACCTGGCCGGAAACGACCTGCCCTTCATCGATGCCGCGCGTTTCGGGGCCAATCTCGCCCCGGTTGAGGAGCGCAGCGAGGAGCAAGTTCAGCTCGCAGCCATTGGAGACACGCTGATCGAGGAGTTGCAGCAGGCCGACACCATCGTGATGGGACTGCCCATGTACAACTTCACGGCGACTTCGACCTTTAAAGCCTGGGCTGACCTGGTGGCGCGCGCGGGCACGACCTTCCGCTATACCGAAAATGGCCCCGAGGGCCTGCTGACGGGCAAAAAGGCCTATGTGCTTGTGGCGACAGGAGGCACGCCGATCGGCAGCGAGATCGATTTCCTCACACCCTGGCTGAAGCACTTCCTCGGATTCATCGGCATTACCGATGTCTCGATCGTGGCGGCTGACGGGATCATGTCCGTCGATGGCCCGGCAAAGATCGAACAGGCCCACCGCAGCGTCGAATTGCTCGCTGCCTGAGGGTCCCCGCGCCTGGCGGAAGGTTGCTCCCCCTCAGCCTTCCGCCAGGAATGCGCGCAGCAATTCTTCCGTGCGCTCTGGCGCATCGCGGTAGGAGCCATGGCCGACACCCTCGAATATTTCGAGTTGCGCCTTGCCGCCGAAAGCCTCGGCCAGCTCTTCGGCGCAAATCTTCGGCGTGATCGGGTCTTCCGTACCTGCAAGGATCAAGGTCGGGCAGGTGATGGCCGACAGTTCAGGGCGCAGGTCCATGTCGCGCAGTTCGTTCCTGAAGAAATGGACCGTGACTTCGGTCTTGCGGATCGCACGGGCCATGGCCGCTGCCGCGTCCGGAGACGGATTGGGATTGTAGAGTGGCAGGCAGACCTTGCCGTAGAGGTCGAAGCTCTCTTCGCTCGGATCGTCCCAATTGGCCTTTGCCACTCTCACGGCTTCCGCACCGCAGAGCCGTTCGAAGATTTCGAGCGTTACATCGTAGCGCAGGCGAGCGGCGGTCGATGACAGCACTATTCGCGATGGGCCGTCGGGATGGCGCGCGGCATAGTGCATCGCCACCATGCCTCCGAAGCTCTGACCGAGGATGGCCGGTTTCACGATCCCAAGTGCCGCGCAGAAATCGGCGATGTCGTCGGCCCAGCGGTCGAGATGCATGTCGACGAACTCGCCAGTCGAGCGGCCATTACCCCGGTGGTCGAGATAGATGACTTGGTGCGTATCGGCGAAGCGATCGAAATAGGGCCGTAAGGTCGTATGGTCGAAACCCGGCCCACCATGCAGCACTATGAAAGTGGGGCGCTGCTCCATTCCTTTATCGCCCGGCATAAGCTGCGATCCGACCACGTCGAAGAAGATACGGGCTCGGTCGAGATCGATGAGCATCGTTGACTAGTCCTTCTCGGGCAGCAGTACTCCGCCTGTTTCCATGCCGCGAACGTCCTGCCTGAAATTGGCGAGGTAGCCGGTCGCCGGGATGCGGAAGCCGGGATCGCCGCGTGCAGCCAGTTCCTCGGCCGGGATGCCAATGTCGATGCTGCGATTGGCCACCGAAATGGTGATGATGTCGCCATCCTTCACCTTGCCGATGGGGCCGCCCGTGGCTGCTTCGGGGGCGACTTCGGCCACGGTCAGGCCTTTCAGGCACAGGCCGGACAGCTGGCCATCCGTGACGAAGGCGGTGGTCTTGGCGAGGCCCGCCGCATCGAGCGCGAACAGCACGAGCGAAGCGCCGCCGCCCATGGCCGGGCCTCCCTTGAGGCCCTGGTTGCGGGCGACCACGACATCGCCTTCCACGACCTTGCCGTCCTCGATCGCCTGCAGGCATTCCATCGAGCTTTCGAAGACCTTGGCCGGGCCGGAAAATTCTTCCGGTCGCGAACCGTCGCGAATGCCGAGACGGACAACGGCGGTTTCGGCGAAGCTGCCCTTCAGGATGGCGATCGCCGGACCGGGTCCGACCGGGTTGTCGAGCGGCTGGATCACGTCGGGGCCGGGAATCTCCCAGCCTTCGAGGTTTTCGGCCAACGTCTTGCCGGTGCAGGTTAGCGCGTCCCCGTCGATGCGCGGCAGCAGGCGCTTGAGGATGCCGCGCGCTGCGCCCGCATCCTCGAACTGTTCGATCCGGACATTGCCGGTCGGGCGGACCGGGCAGAGCACGGGCACGTCGCTCATTTCCTCCCACAAAGCGAAGATATCGATGTCGCTCTCTGCTTCGATTGCGGTGGCCTGCAAATGCTTGATGGCGTTGATCGAACCGGACACGCCCAGCACGGTGGCCACGGCGTTGCGGAAGGCGCTCTCGGTCAGGATCTGGCGCGGTTTGAGGTCTTCATTCACCATCTCGACGATCCGGCGCGCAGCGGCACGCGCATTGTCGCGCATCTTCGGACTGTCGGCGCGGACGGGCGCATGGCCGGGCAGGGCCATACCCAATGCTTCGACCACGGAATGCATGGTGTTGGCCGTCGCCATGCCGGCGCAGACGCCCGGACTGGTAATGGCATTTTCCGCCATGTCGGCCACGGGGAATTTGGGCTTGGCGCCGAAGCGTTCGCCCACCGAGCCCGACCAGACGTCTTCCACGTCTACCGGCTCTCCATCGATCTCGCCCGCAGCCTGGTAGCCGCCAATGACAAGGATGGTCGGAATATTGAGGCGCGCTGCGGCCATGAGGTGGCCCGGCGGCGTCTTGTCGCAGCTGGTCAGGCAGATCATGCCGTCGAGCAGGGCGGCTTCCACCTGCACTTCGATATCGTTGGCGATGATGTCCCGCCCGGCAAGGATGTAGGAGCCTGATTTGCCCGCACCCGTGATGAAGTCGGAGGGGGCGGCGGTGCGCACCTCGAAGGGAACGCCTCCGGCCTTGCGGATCTCCTCCTTCACGATCTCCGCGATGGAATCGAGATGGGCATAGCAGATCGCCAGTTCGCTCGAGGAATTGACCACAGCGATCTTGGGCTTCTCCATATCCTCCTTGGACAGGCCGAGAGCCTTCCAGTTGGCGCGGCGGCCGGGTGAATTGGCGGAGAGCGAACGCAGTTTTGGCATCGTTTGTCGAAGTCCTCGATCTGGCTTGGTCTTATTCGGCGGGCTGGGCGACAGCCGTGTTTCGCTCTCGCAACCCGCGGGCGAAGAACGCAAGTCCGAGGATGAAGATCACGATGCCTGCCAGGCAGGCGACGGTGAACATATATCCGTCCATTGCGCCCGATTGCCCTTGCAGGAAGCCCGCAGCTGCACCGACATTGGGCGCCGCAACGGCGGCAAACTTGGCCATGAAACTGGCCCATCCGCCGCCCGTCGCGCGCACGGCGCTGGGATAGTAGACGCTGGTGATTGAGATCACGGCTGCATGGCCTGCGCCGACCATGATCGCGCCGATCAGCAGGACGGGGATGAAGGCTGGCCCGCCCAGCACCGCACCGGTACCGACCAGCGCAACGAACGGGATACCGATAAGCGGTGCGAGGGTGATCCAGCCGGGGCCGCGCTTTTCGGTAAAGGCGAGCAAGGCAACCCCGCCCAACGCGCCGAGAATGGCGCTGATCGAGCCGAGCCATGCGGCGTTCTGCCGGGCAATGCCGAGGGCCTCCATGAACAGGACGCCGTAGCTCGACTTAAGGTAGATCGCGAAGCTCGAGCAGAAATAGGCTGCCCAGATCATGAGCGTGACCGGTGCCAGTCCGCTTACGAAGAGCTCGCGCAGCTTGAGCAGGGGATTCTCGCTCTTGGTCACGACGCGCTCGTCGGAGAGGACGAAGCGATCATAGGCCTGCGCTTCGAAGCCGGGACTGAAGCGCGCCAGCATGGGGGCAATCTTTCGCGGCGAACGTTCCTTGGCCACCATCCAGCGCGCGCTTTCGGGCAAGGTGAAAAGCAGGATCAGGGCGAAGACCCCGGTCATCGCGCCGCAGACCCAGAAGATGCCGTGCCAACCGAATATCGGCGCTGCCCAATTGGCGATCGGTGCGGCGGACGCTCCGCCGAAGGAGAAGCCCATCATGATGATGGTGACGCTGGTTGCGCGCATGCTCTTGGGCATGCTCTCGATGCTCAGGGCCCAGACGGGTGCAAGCAGGCCGCCAATCGCCAGACCGCTGACGAAGCGCATGCCGATAACCTGTTCGGGCGTGGCGGCAAAGCCGACAGCCGTGGTCAGGATGGCACTGCCAATCGTGCTCCAGATGATAACCGGACGTCGACCGAAGACGTCGCCGAGATAGGAGCCGAAGAGAGAACCGATCATCTGGCCGAGGAAGGCCGCCGAACTGACATAGCCGGTCATCGTATCGTCGATGCCCATCTCGTCGCGGATGTAGGGCAGGGCATAGGTCATCGCCGAGAAGTCCTGCCCGTCGAAGAAGGTCACAAGCGAACACAGGATCAGCAATTGCAGGTGATAGCGCGAAAACTTCAATCCCTGCAGGTATTCGGCTACGTCGAGCGTCTTGCCCGGTGCACTGGCCATAGTTGATCCTCTGTCCCTCGATCCCTTGTTGGCGCGAACCTTAGAACCCTAAGCAATTTTTCGCTAGGCTCGATTTTTCTAGAATTGTCGCGCGCTTTCGCTGTCTTCTCTCGCCCAGTGCAGTTTGCGCAGGCACAGGTCCAGTGCATCGGCTTCGGTTGCGGCGGGCATGCACAGGTTCGGGAACGCGGTTTGCAGGCGGTAGCCGCCCTCGGGTGCGGTCAGGACCAGATTCTCGCATCCTGCATCGGCCAGCTTGGCACGCAGGCGCGAAACATGCACTTCAACGCTGTTGGTTTCAGGGTCGTGATCGATCCGCCAGACATCCTTCAGCAACCCGCTGCGCGAAACGCGCTTTCCCGGCTCGTCCGCCAGCCGCCACAAGACTCCGAATTCGCGCGGATGGAGATGAAGCCACCTTGCCCCCTTGCGGGCGTCGCGGTGAAACAGGTCGAGTGTCAGCGGACCCTGTGTGCGCCAGCGCGGCAGCAGCCCGAACATGTCCGAAACCCGCTTGGCCCTCGCTGTCAGTTCGCTGCTCTTCACGCTTGCGGGCAATGCTTCGGCGCAGCCGCCGGAGAGCAGGTTGGCGCGTTCGGCAGCTTCTTCAACGCCGATCATGATCAGTCGCCATGCCGGGTGATCGGCCACCACCAATTTCTCGCGGTCGACCGGTTTGAGCCCGCGCGCGTCGACGAGGAGCACATGCTTGCAATCGGTCCGGCATCCTTGCCGGCCGTGGCACAATTCCCAGCCGCGAAAGCGCAAATCCCATTGCGCCGGCGGCTCCGGATTTGCGGCAAGCCATCCAAAGAAGGTCACGTCGCGACTCCGACTATGAGCTGTCTGCCCATCGCACAGCCTATCGCGCCGAATGACAAGTCGGTAAAAACCGCAGCTGTCGGCCTGTGGGTAAGTTGCTGTCGGTGCGGCGCCCTACCTCAGGCGGCGGAAGAGTTTACACCCATGCTTTGCAGGTAGCGCTTCACATTGCGCGCAGCCTGGCGCAGCCGCTGCTCGTTCTCGACCATGCCGATGCGCACGTAGCCTTCGCCTTCCTCGCCATAGCCAACGCCCGGTGCGACCGCGAGATCGGCATGGGTGAGCAATTGTTTGGCGAATTCCATGCTGCCCATTTCCTTGAGCGCAGGCGGCAGCGGAGCCCAGGCGAACATACTGGCGGGCGGCGGAGGAATGTCCCAACCGGCGCGGCCGAAAGCCTCGACCATGACGTCCCGCCGCTTGTGGTACATCTGGCGGGTCTTCTCGACATAGTCCTGCGGGCCGTTGAGTGCGGCGCAGGCAGCAGCCTGGATCGGCGTGAAGGCGCCATAGTCGATATAGGACTTCACCCGCGTCATGGCTGCGATCAGCACCTTGTTGCCGACCGCAAAGCCCATGCGCCAGCCCGCCATGCCATAGGTCTTGGACAGGCTGGTGAATTCCACCGCCACGTCCTTCGCCCCCGGTACTTGCAGGATCGAGGGGGTGGGCTTGCCGTCGTAATAGAGCTCCGAATAGGCGAGGTCGGACAGGATCCAGACCTTGTGGAACTTCGCCCAGTCGACCAGCTTCTTGTAGAATTCCAGGTCGACGACTTCCGCCGTCGGGTTGGAGGGAAAGTTGACCACCAGGATGGTCGGCCGGGGGACGGTGAAATTCATCGCCGATTCCAGCTCGTCCCAGTAATGTTGGTCCGGCGTGGTTGGTACCGCGCGGATCGAAGCGCCTGCGATGATAAAGCCGAAAGTATGGATCGGATAGCTCGGATTGGGCGCCATGATCGTATCGCCCGGCGCGGTGATCGCGGTTGCCAGGCTGGCGAGCCCTTCCTTCGATCCGAGCGTGACGACAACTTCATTTTCCGGATCGAGTTCGACCCCGAATCGGCGCTGGTAATAGTTGGCCTGGGCCTTGCGCAGGCCGGGAATACCCTTGGACTGCGAATAGCCGTGCGCATCCGGCTTCTGCGCCACTTCGCACAGCTTGTCGATCACGTGCTGCGGCGGCGGCTGGTCCGGATTGCCCATGCCCAGATCGATGATGTCGCGGCCTTCCGCACGCGCGGCCGCACGCATCGCATTCACTTCGGCGATGACATAGGGCGGCAGGCGTTTGATGCGGTAGAACTCGGTTTCCATGGGCTCGCTTTTCAAGGCATTGGTGTTGCCGCGCAATTGTGGCCGAAACGCTGGGTTTGCGCAACGCGAGACATTGGAATATCGCGTCAATGTCTCCCAAATTGCACAAATGCCTCTATAGCGGCAGCGACATGACCAAGAAATCCGGGAACGGCAAGGAAGCCGCCGACATCTTCACCGAATTGCTGCGCATCCAGGGCGAAGCCGCGCGGCAGGTGATGCAGACCTTCGCTCCCGATGCCGTGTCGTCTCTCCCGGACGAAAAGGACATCGATGCGCTGGGGGCCTCGATCATGGCCTTCCAGGAGAACTGGTTCCGGCTCAACACCAGGCCCGATGGCGAGGGCGGGACGATGGTCGCACCCTTCATGGCGGATCCCGCGCAATGGATGGAAATCCTCAAGGCCTGGTACGCGCAGGTGCCGGCACTCGATCCTGATCGCCAGCAGGAGATGTGGGACGAATGCGCCGCCTTGTGGGAACAGATTCTCAAGCATTACGATCCCGACGGGAAGGCTGCGGATGCTGCCGCGGAAGGGGAGCTTCATTTTCCGCGAACCGATCGCCGCTTTGCCGACCCGGCCTGGCGCGAACAGCCGGTCTTTGCCTTGATCCACCAGACCTACCTGCTGTTCGCGGAGCGGTTGGCGCAAGCGGTAGACGAAGTTTCCGGCCTTGACGATGACGAGCGCGAGGAGCTGCGCTTCGCCACCCGCAGCGTGCTTGATGCGATGAGCCCGTCCAATTTCCCGATGATGAATCCTGTCGTCCTGGAGCGGACCATCGAAAGGCAGGGCGAGAACCTGGTAAAGGGAATGGAGCGGCTCGTCGCCGATCTCGAGAAGGGCCAGCTGACGCATACCGATAGCAGCGTCTTCAAGCTCGGCGAGAATGTCGCATGCACGCCCGGCAAGGTCATTTACGAGACAGAGCTGTTCCAACTGATCCAGTATTCCCCGCAGACCGAGCAGGTGCTCAAGGTGCCGCTGCTGGTCTTTCCTCCCTGGATCAACCGCTTCTACATACTCGACCTCAATCCCAAGAAGAGCTTCGTGAGATGGGCCGTGGACCAGGGGTTGACCGTCATCATGGTGAGCTGGCGATCGGCGGACGAAAGCCTCGCCCATATCGGCTGGGACGATTACATTCGCGCGCAGATCGAGGCGATCGACGTTGTGCGCGAGCGCCTGAAAGTGCCAAGCGTACACACGATCGGCTATTGCGTGGCAGGTACAACCCTCGCCGCCACGCTGGCCGTACTGGCGGCGCGGGACGAGGCTGAAAAGGTCGCCAGCGCCACCTTCTTCACTGCGCAGGTGGATTTCAGCCGTGCCGGCGAACTCAAGCTGTTCGTCGAGGACAACATGTTGGAAATGGTCAAGCAGGCCAGCAAGGGCGGCTATCTCGACGGGCGCTACATGGCGGCGACCTTCAACATGCTGCGCGGTTCGGACCTGATCTGGAACTACGTAGTCAACCACTACCTGCTAGGGGAGGACTATCCCGCCTTCGACCTGCTGTTCTGGAACGGGGATGTCACCAACCTACCGGCCAAGTGGCACGAGGCCTATCTGCGCGATCTCTATCGCGACAACCTGCTGGTCAAACCCTGCGCGCTTTCAGGAGACGGCACACCGATCGACCTCACGAGGATCAAGACCCCCGCCTATATCCAGGCCGGGCGCGAGGATCATATCGCTCCGCCCGAGAGCGTCTTCGAGGGACTGAAACATCTTGCTGGCCCGGTCCGCTTCGTACTGGCCGGAAGCGGGCATATCGCCGGCGTGGTCAACCCTCCAGCGGCTCACAAATACCAGTACTGGACCGGACCAAAGAACGCTGCGTCGCTCGAAGATTTCGTGGCAGCTGCAAAGGAACATCCCGGCAGCTGGTGGACCGACTGGATCGCCTGGATCGAGGATCTCGATGCAACGAAAGTAAAGGCAATCGGGGTTCGGAAGCCGGGGGGCAAGGCCAATCCTGCGATCGAGGATGCGCCGGGTCGCTACGTAAAAATGCGTTGATTTGTCTTGCGCCTAACTGCGCGGTGTTATTGTAAAATTGCGCCAAATTGAAAATTGTGCACTGCACAAAAACTCCTTGACTTCGCACCTGCAATCTCTATCTTGTGCATCGCAGCATAAGAGGCTGTGCAGATACCAACGCAGGAAGCGAGGAAAAATGGCCGAGACGAAGCAGACAGAAGGCAATGCCGAAAAGGCCTATGCCGAAGCTGCCTCCGAACTGAAGCCCGCAACGTCAGCGCCCAAGGCACAGCCCGCCAAACGAGCTCCAGCCAAGGCAAAGGCGAAACCGGTGACAGCGGCATCCAAGGCTCCGGCAAAGCGGTCGAAGCCAGCCCCAGCGAAGAAGACTCCAGTCAAGAAACCCGTCGCCGCGAAAAAGGCTCCTGCCAAACGCGCGGCCACACCCCCCAAGACACCCACAGTTACCGAATTGAAGGAAAAGATCATGGCCACCAAGACCAGCGACATGACCGAAATGATGAGCAAGACGATGACCGATGCGGTTGCCGAAATGCAGACCAAGGCACAGGAAGCCTACGACAAGACCACGGGCATGGTCACCGAGATGACTGACGTTGCCAAGGCCAATGTCGAAGCCGTCGTCGAAAGCGGCAAGATCATGGCTGCCGGCATGCAGGACTTCGGCAAGAGCTGCGCCGAAGAAGCGAAGTCGGCTTACGAAACCATGACTGCCGACCTCAAGGAAATGGCTGCCGTCAAGAGCCCGACCGAGCTGTTCCAGCTGCAGGGCAAGATCGTGCGCCGCAATTTCGATGCCATGGTCGCGACTTCCTCGAAGAACTCGGAAGCTGCGATGAAGCTGGCTAATGACGTTATCGCGCCGATCTCGACCCGCGTGAACGTCACTGTCGAGAAGCTCTCGAAGGTCGCCTAAGCGACCGGTTCTCCTGCCGGAACTCCTCTCCCTCCGGCACACGAGCGACCCGGGCAGCCCGCTGCCCGGGTCGTTTGCTTTCGGCGGCGTCAGTTATCAATTTTTCACCGCACATCTTGCGCCTCGCGCGCCCGATACGATATTTGCGCAGCACATGAGCCGCATTGTCGAAGAATTGCTGCCCCCTGGCGCCTGCATCATGGCGGGCGATGACGGAGAAGGCGAAAACGGTACTGGCGTGTCCGACGGGGAAGGGCAGGTCGGCCTTGCCACCAAGACGCGTGCCAAGTCCAAGAAGCCTAGCCAGTACAAGGTACTCATGCTCAATGACGATTACACGCCGATGGAATTCGTCGTCATGGTGCTCAAGCGTTTCTTCCGCATGGACCTGGAGCAGGCGACGCGGGTGATGCTGCATGTCCACCAGCGCGGCGTGGGCGTATGCGGTATCTTCCCTTACGAAGTGGCCGAGACCAAGGTGAACCAGGTGATGGATTGCGCACGGGAAAACCAGCACCCGCTGCAATGCACTTTGGAGAAGGCGTAAGTCCAAACGCTGCGCGGCCTTTGGCACTTCTGGGCATGACCGCAGCGTCATTCTTCGCTAAGGGCCATCCAAGCCCATCGAATTGAGCCTTTCGGACCGCGCGTTGTCGAGATTCATAACCGCTACTGACCGCTACATCCTCCGGCTGGTGCTGGTGCCGATGATCGGTGTCTTCGTGCTCGCGGCAAGCTTGCTGCTGCTCGAGAAGATGTTGCGCCTGTTCGAATTCGTCTCAACCGAAGGCGGCCCGGTGGGCGTCGTGTTCGAGATGTTGCTCAACCTCATTCCCGAATATGCCGGCCTCGCGATCCCGCTCGGCCTCATGCTCGGCATCCTCCTGGCCTTCCGCAAACTGGCCGTTTCCAGCGAGCTGGACGTGATGCGCGCGGTGGGCCAATCCTACACCCGCCTGCTGCGCGTCCCATACATGATCACCTTCGTGCTGATGGCGCTCAACTTCGCCATTGTCGGCTATCTCCAGCCGCTGGCGCGCTATGCCTATGAGGAGTTGCAGTTCGAACTGCGCTCGGGCGCGCTGGGAGCTTCGATCAAGGTGGGTGAGTTCAATGCGATCGAGGACCGGATGGCGCTGCGGATCGAGGAAAGCCGCAATGACGGGCGCGAGCTTGTCGGCATATTTGCCCGCCTCGCCGACGATGAGGGGCAGGTCCTGTCGATCTCCGCGCGCGAAGGCCAGTTCCTTGCCAATCGCGAGGATCGCAACACCATCATCTTGCGCCTTACCGACGGGACGATCGTCCACAGCGTGCCCAACGGGACGCCGCGTGTGCTCAGTTTCAGCCAGCATGACCTGCCCATCGACCTGCCGGCGATCGAGCGTTTCCGCCAGCGCGGCGATGCGGAGCGCGAATACGTCCTGCCGGAATTGCTGGAAATCGGCTGGAGCGAGGAAAGCTCTTCCGAGGAGAGAGCGGGCAGTCTTGCCAACTTCAACTATCGCATGGTCGAAGTGGTGATGATGATCATGCTGCCACTGCTGGCGGTGGCGCTTGCGATTCCACCCAAGAGATCGACATCGGCGCTGGGCATCTTCCTCTCGGTGGTGATCGTGGTCGCCTATCACAAGGTCAACCAATATGGGGAAAGCGTGGCCGAGCTTGGCCTCGTCGATCCCTTCATCGCCCTGTGGGGACCCTTTGCGGTGCTCTTCTGCCTGATCGTCTGGATGTATTACCATATCGCCTTTGTGCCCGGCGGGCAGCCGATCGGCGCGCTGGAAAACATCTATGCCAAGCTTGCCAAGCTGGTGAAGAAGCTGTTCCGCCGCAAACCGCGCAACGGACTGGCTTTCGAAAGCGGGAAGGGGGCAGGCCATGCTGCTTGACTTCTTCCCCTCGAAGACGCTGACCATCTACCTCGCCAAGATGTTCGTGGTCCGCATCGTAGCGGTTCTCGGCATGCTGGTGCTGGTGCTGATGATGCTCGACCTGCTGAGCCGCACGGGGGATATCCTCGCTTATCCCGGCAATGGGGAGGGCGAATTGCTGACCTATGTCAGCCTGCGCGTGCCGCAGCTTGTGCAGCGTTTCCTGCCCTATTCGGTGCTGCTGGCAACGATCATCACGTTGGCCGGCCTCAACCAGAACAGCGAAATCGTGGCGATCAAGGCGACCGGGCTTTCGGCCCACCAGATCCTGGCCCCGCTTCTGCTTGCCGCGGCCGTTGTTGCGCTGCTGACCTTTGCCTTCAACGAGCGCGTGGTGACCCGCGCCACGGCAACGCTCAAGGCGTGGGAGGATGTCGAATACGGCCCGCTGCCTGACGATCCGGGCACGCGGACCAATGCCTATTTCAACGACGGCAATGACGTGCTGATGGCGCGGCAGGTCACCGGCGCTGGTGCGGAAACCGAGCTCTCCGGCGTGACCTTCTACGAGCGTGACGATGCGGGGATGATTTCACGACAGGTCACCGGCAGCCGTGCAACCTATGTCAACGGCGAGGAAGGAACCGGTTGGCTGCTCGAACAGCCCGAAGTCTTCGATGTGCGGACCGCGCAGGGCTATTCGCTCGATGAGCCTATGCTGGTCGCGCAGGGAACCTCGCTCGATCAGGTGGCGCTGCGCAATGTCGATCCGGATGCGGAGACGCTGGCGGAATTGTCGAGCTCGATCGAGGCGCTGAAGGCCGCCGGGCGTCCGACCTCGGAACTCGAGGGGCGCTGGTGGCACAAGATATCCGGCCCGCTCGCCGCCATTCTCATGCCGCTGCTGGGCGCTGTTGCCGGTTTCGGGCTGGCCCGCTCCGGGCATCTTTTTGCCCGCGCCGTGCTCGGTATGGCGCTGGGTTTTGCCTATTTCGTGGTCGAGAATGCCGCTCTCGCCATGGGCAGCTTCGGCGGCTACCCGCCGCTGCTCGCCGCTTGGGCGCCCTTCTTTCTGTTCTTCCTTCTGGGAGAGACGGTGCTGATCCGTACCGAGGAGTAGCGCGAAGGCGTTGCTCAGTTGCCCCGGATCATGGTTGAGCGGGCAATCTTCATCACCAGCGGAACCATGCCAGAATAATTGGCGCCCTCGAAGGTCGAGTCCGCGCCCAGCTTGGCCGAAATCCGGCGATGCGCTTCGTGCAGCGAGTGATAAGGCAGCGAAGGCAGCAGGTGATGGGTGGCGTGGTAACGCAGCCCCACCGGGGCCCAGAAACCGGCAATCCAGTGCGGCACATTGACCGAGTCCAGATATTGCGCGGTCACCGTCATGCGCTCGCCATCGTTCTCCCACAGATGCGCCACCATGGTGCGCAGCTGGTTGAAGAACGCGACGGCGGAGGTCACGGCCATGGCCACGAGCAGCGGCTTCCAGCCAAGCCAGAAGGGTGTGGTGAGCACGAACATGGCCCAGATACTGGCACCGACCTGCTGCCAGCGGAACCAGCGGCGCTGCTCCTCGGTCTCCGGCTCGCGGCGACGGAAATCGGGATTGATCGAGAGCGAGGAGGCCCGCTCCCACGCCCATTTGCGCACCGGCGGGATGAGAAGCCCGAGCGGGGCGAGCACGCCCCAGCGCAGCAGCAGCGCAACGGGCGCAAGGATCGCGACGAGCAGGAAGAGCGGCAGGCTCCACGGCTTCATCAGCGCGAGCGGCAGATATTCGGGATCGTCCGGCGTGCCGTAGCGCATGCGCGAATGATGGATGGTGTGTACCTGCTCGTACATCAGGCTGGGCGTGAGCAGCGGGATACCGACCAACAAGTTCCACGCGGTGCGGAAGCCGGGCAGCGCATCGCGGTGAAGGTGGGTAATTTCGTGAATGAATAGTAGCGCGCGATAAAGCGCAACGAAGCTCACGAAGCCGCTCAGCACCGCAAGCCAGATCGGCTCGAACAGGATGGCGCCTGCCAGCGCTGCATAGCCGACTGCGGTCGAGATCAGCATGTCGGGCCAGTAAATGTCCGGGCGAGCCTTGCTGATATCGCGCGTCAGTTCGGCTGCTGCACGCAGCATATCCTTGTCATCGGGAATTTGCGATTTGGGCACGACCGCACCGGGCGCATCGGCGCCGCTTGCTGGATCGAGGGTCTGATATGCTGTCATGGGGAATGTTCTGTATATCTTCTCGCGCGGCGACCATTGTTGCAGATCAATTGCTGCGGGCGACGCCCAATGGCAAGTGCCCCGCTTGACATAACCCCCAAACCATCATCTGTGCGAACCGCAAATGAACAAGGGCGTAAACGTGTCGGATAAAATAGATATTGTGCCGGTTTCCGGCAAGGGGGCGCTCAACGCCTTCATCGAACTGGCTTATCGGATCAATGCCGACGATCCCAATTGGGTGCCGCCCTTGCGCGCCGACATGGTGGAATTGCTGACGCCGGGGCGCAATCCGTTTCACGAACATGCCCGCATGCAGCTTTTCCTCGCCAAGCGCGGCGGCAGGGATGTGGGGCGCATTTCCGCCCATATCGACGAGCTTGCCCTGGCGCAGCCTCCCGAACAGGGAATGGGCCCGGGCACGGGCAATTGGGGCCTGCTGGAGGCTGAGGACGAGGATGTTGCCCATGCACTGATCGAAGCGGCTGAAGACTGGCTACGCGGGCAGGGGATGACCCGTTCGCTTGGCCCGATCAGCCTGTCGATCTGGGAAGAACCCGGACTGCTGGTCAAGGGGCACGACCATCCGCCGATGGTGCTGATGGGCCACCATAAGGCCGAATATGAGGGCTGGGTCGAAAACGCGGGCTACGAAGTGGCCAAGCGGCTGATGACCTACGACCTGCCGGTGGAGGATGGCTTTCCCGCGATTGTCGACCGGATCGTCAAGTCGGGCGAGCGCAATGACAAGATCATTGTGCGGCCGATCGATCTCGCCAAATTCGATGATGAAGCGGAAATCATCATCCGCATTCTCAACGAGGCATGGTCGAAGAATTGGGGCTTTGTTCCATTCACCGATACCGAGAAGAACTACGCCAAGAAGAAGCTCAAGCCGATCATCCTCAAGGGGGCCAACATGATTGCCGAACTCGAAGGCGAACCGGTTGCCTTCATGCTGGCATTTCCCGACCTCAATCAGCAACTGATCAAGATGAAGGGCAAGTTGTTTCCCTTCAACTGGATCAAGCTGCTGTGGTGGTTGCGCAATCCCAAACCCACCGATTTTCGCGTTCCTCTGATGGGCGTGGTCAGCAAATGGCAGAATACCCGCCTGGCAAGCCAGCTGGCCTTCATGATGATCGAATATATCCGTCGCAGCGGTGTCTCGACCTATGGCGCAAAGCGCGCCGAGGTGGGCTGGATCCTCGAGGACAATGCCGGGATGGTGGCGATTGCGAATGCGATCGAATCCAATTGCAATCGCGAATACCGGATCTATTCGAAGGACCTTTAGGCAATCCTGTCCTTGTCCGGGAACCGGCGGGCCTGTCTTCACGTTTGGGGCGTGACGGATTTCGCCCGTCACGCTGGGGATCCCGATGTCGCACAAGAAGCTGGTCAAACAGCAGAAGAAGGCCAAGAATCCACTGCAGCGCGTGCTGCTGGTGGAGGATGACGCCATTCTCGCCCTCGCGCTCGAGGCGGCGCTGCTCGATGGTGGCGCGGAAGAAGTGGTGATCTGTTCCAGCATGGCTGCAACGATGCGCGAGCTGGAAAAGGCCCGGCCAGATGCGATGATTCTCGATGTCCATCTGAGCGACCGCCACGATGGCTGGGCGCTGGCGGAACTCGCCAGCCTGCTCGGTCCGAAACGGCCGCGTATCGCATTCTCTACAGGATCGCCCGATGACATCCCGGCTGAAGTCAGGGAAATGGGCTGTGTGTTCGAGAAGCCCTATGATCCCGCCCAACTGGTGGAAGTACTGCTGAGCGGAAAGAAAGCGGGGCTGTTCTCGCGCATTCGCGGTGCTCTCAAGTAGGCTTTGCGCTCTGCCATCCGGCTGAGCATCCTCGGTGCAGCCCCTCCGCCGAGTCATTAGTTTCCGTAGCGGGCACCTGCGGACGGATCACCTTGTTTTGCGAAACCGCATCTGCGGCTTCGTCCTCGCTAGACGCGCAGTCGCGCTTGCGGCACCAAGGGCGCCGTTCTGACACGACTCCTCTGGACAGTGTGGATTCGCGAGCGAAGCGAACAGCACCTAGGATGTTCAGGCGGATGCCTGAACACGGAGCATACCAAGAAAAAAGGCCTCCGTTCTCATGGAACGGAGGCCCTTTGGGATCGTGTTACCGGCCGTTTGGACGGGAGGGGGGGTCTCGGCGGGTAACATTGGCTAAATGAGCGGATGGCGGGCTTGTTCCCGCAATCCGGAAAATATTTTGACGGCAAGAAGAAAAGACTAATTATCAGTATGTTGTTGAACAATGGGGGTTGGGGTAGGTTTCGCGGTGGGTCTTGCGCCCGGTTTCTTGGCAAGGCAGGAACCTCTTTCGGAGAAGGGCGTTCTTTGCGGATGCAACCTAAGGGAAGGGATTTATGTCGATAGGGGCCGAAGTTGCCGCACACCTGCCATTCCTGCGCCGTTATGCGCGGGCGCTGACCGGCTCTCAGAGCACGGGCGATGCCTTTGTGAAGGCGACGCTCGAAGCGGCCTTGGCCGATGAGACCTTGGCCGACAGTCTCAGGGGCGGGCGGGTGCCACTCTACAAGGCTTTCAACAAGCTGTGGTCGAGCGCCTATCTCGAAGTCCAGGACGCCGACGTGCCGGCGGGTCTGCACGAAGCCGCCGCGCAGGACCAGCTCAAGAAGATCACTCCGGTCAACCGGCAGGCCCTGCTGCTGACCACGGTGGAGGATTTCACGCCTGCGGAAGCAGCCGAAATCATGGATATCGACGAAGGCGATGTCGATGCATTGGTGCGCGAAGCGGTGTCCGATATCGAACGCGAGACCACCACAAACGTGCTCATCATCGAGGACGAGCCGCTGATCTCCATGCAGCTTGAGGACCTCGTTCGTTCGCTTGGTCACGAGATTTGCGGCACTGCCGCCACGCGCACGCAGGCGCAGGAAGTGGTTGCCAATGGTACGCCGGGGCTGGTTCTGGCGGATATCCAGCTGGCCGATGGATCTTCGGGACTGGATGCGGTGGACGATATCCTCGCCATCGACAGCGTACCGGTGATCTTCATTACCGCCTATCCCGAGCGCCTGCTCACGGGTGACCGGCCCGAGCCGACCTATCTCATCACCAAGCCGTTCCAGGAGGACACGGTACGCGCTGCGATCAGCCAGGCGCTGTTCTTCGGGTCCAGCCGTCCACTCGGCTAATCCATTTTGCAGTGCTAGGGTCGGGGTCATGGCCAATAGCAAGCCCCGCATCCTCAAGCTCAAGATCCAGCTCTATTGCGGTGACGAGATCGCCATGGGGCCGGGCAAGGCGGACCTGCTCGATGCCATTGCCGATACAGGTTCGATTTCGGCGGCCGCGCGGCGGCTGGGCATGAGCTATCGCCGCGCCTGGCTGCTGGTCGATGCGATGAATCGCTGCTTCACGGACAGGCTGGTGGAAACGCGCCCGGGTGGTGGCCGAAAGGCTGGCGCCAGCCTTACGCCTGCGGGACAGGATATGCTTGCTGCGTATCGCGCGCTCGCTGCACAGGCTGACGAATGCAGCCGCGGGGATGCCTTTGCCAGCCTTGAAGCCGCCTTGCGTGAGGCTCCGCTCCCCTCTGCCGACTGACCTAGGCTCCGGGCAGGACGATCCGGTCCTTGCGGCGGTAGGACAGGTAATACCAGGCAAGCGCCATAGACACGGCGCCGCCGGCAAGATTGGCCAGCAGCTCGGAGCCATAGACCGCATCGGGTCCCCATAGAGGCTGCATGAAGGCGGCAAAGGGAACCATTACCAGCAGGACGCGTGCGATAGACAGGCCGAGCGCGGTCGACGCGTGGTCGATGGCGTTGAAAGCGCCATTGCCCATGATGAACAGACCATAGGCCGCATAGCCCCAGACCGAGATTTGCAGATAGCGGGCCGCTGCATCCACTGTCGCAGCATCGTCGCTGAACAGTCCGGCAAACCAGAAGCGCGCGAAATAGAGGATCACCGCCGCCAGCAAGCCGTAGAAGATGCAGAACATGCCTGCCTGAAGCATGGCCGCGCGGGCGCGGTCGTAACGCTCCGCACCCCAATTCTGGCCGACAATGGCGCCGATCGAGCCCGACAGGCCTAGCAGCGGGACTACGGCCAGTGACTGTAATCGTCCGCCAACTCCGAAGCCGCCAACCGCAGCCTCGCCCTCATTGGCGAGGAAGGCCGTCATGATAGAGAGGCCCACCGGGTTGATGGAATTGGTGAAAGCCGCCGGCACGGCCACCTTGGCCACATCGCGCACGCCCTGACCGACATCGGCACCGGCCAGGACGGAAGGCTGGAATGGGATCTCGCCCCTTTGCACCATGGCGAAGCCAACGCCTGCGCCAATGATCCAGCCGGCGATGGTCGCATAGGAAGCTCCGGCGATGCCGAAGCCCGCAAAGCCGAAAGCGCCGTCGATCAGGATCGGGTCGAGCACCCAGTTGGCAGCAGCAAAGCTTATAGAGACGGCGGTACTGGCCTTGGCCGCACCCTGCGCGCGCAGCACGCCGTTCATGCCGGAAAGGGTCAGCAGCAGCGGAAAGCCGAGCGCATAGGGCAGCATGTAGAGGCCGATCTGGCGCAGCATCTCGCCCTTGGCCTGGAGCAGGCCGAACAGCGCATCGTGACCGAGAAAAAGCGCCGATGCGACAAGCAGCCCTGTGGCAAGGCCAATCAATATGCCAAGGGCCGCACAGCGCGTCGCCCGCTCCTCGTTCCCTGCGCCGATAGCCCGGCTGACCACCGAACTCGTGCCCGCCATCACGCCCACGCCGAGGCTGGAAAGCGCGGTGGAAACGGGGAAGATGAAGCTCATTGCTGCCAGTTCGGTCGCACCGAGGCGGCCGACGAAATAGGCGTCGATTATACCGATGGACATGATTGCGGTCACGCCAACGATCAGGGGTGCGGTCTGCTGGACCAGATGCCGCGCAATCGATCCGCGCGTGAGCTTGGCCTTCTTCGACATCGCCCGGCGCTAGGCCCCGATCACGGCGCGATCAACACCTTGCACTGCTCGGTCCGGTGTTTGAGGCTCTCGAAGACGTCAGGCGTATCGGACAGGCTGATCGTGTCGGTCACCAGCAGGCGCGGAGCCTCGGCGCCGTCTTCCAGCGCGCGCAAAGTCGCCTCATATTCCGGCACGGTGAAGAAGGCGCTGGTCACCAGTCGCACTTCCTTGCTCAGCATGGCGAAGGAATTGAACGTGTCGGGCTTGGTGCACAGGCCCAGCAGCAGGATGGTGCCGGCAGGCTTCACCTGGTCCACAGCCTGCGCGATCAGGCCGGGAATGCCGACGCATTCGAAGACGATATCCGCCTTGCCGCCAAGGCCCTCCTCCGCGCTGCCGACAGGATCTTCCGGATCGACCACGAAGAGATCCGCGCCCATGTCGAGCGCGCGCTGTTCCTGATAAGTGCTGATATCCTGCACCGCGACCTTGGCTGCGCCATATCGCCTTGCCCAGAAAGCGACGGCCAGCCCGATGGGACCGGCACCGAGCACCAGCACCTTGTCGCCGGTCTTCATGCCCGAGAGGTTGATGCCGTGCAGCGCCACAGCCAGCGGCTCGATGATCGCACCGTCCGCGAGGCTTAGATCGCTGGGCAGGGGAACACACTGATTGGGCTTGGTGACGGCATATTCGGCGTAGCCGCCACCCTGCAGGCCGAAATTCGTGCACCACTGCACCGCGCCCTTGCGGCAATATTCGCAATGGCCGCAGCTCTTGAGCGGGATGACCGAGACAAGGTCGCCGACCTTCTGTTCGGTTACGCCCTTTCCTAGCGCCACCACTTCGCCGGCGAATTCGTGGCCCAGCACGTCGCCATGCTTGCAGCCATATGCAGCGTCCTCGGTCATGTGCAGGTCGCTGCCGCAAATGCCGCAGCGGCCGACCTTGACCACCAACTCGCCTTCGCCCGGCGTCGGGTCGGGAATATTTTCGAATTCGAGCGGCGTGTGCAGGGCCTGGAAGGTTACGGCTTTCATTTCGGTCTTTCGTCTCAGTCGTTGAGCGGTTTGATCGGTCCCAATTGCATGCCACCATCGATCATCACATGCGCGCCGGTCATGTAGCTGCCCGCGTCACTGGCGAGCAGCAGGGCAAGCGGCTTGATCTGGTAGGTTTCGGCCATGCGCCCGACGGGCACCAGCTCGTCCCATGCCTTCTTCGCCGCCGGGTTCTTCTTCACCCAGCCATCGCCGATATTGGTGACGAAGGGCCCCGGCGCGATGGCGTTCACGCGGATGCCATAGGCAGCGAGCTCATAGGCCGAATGGCGCATGAAGTGCTTCACGCCGGCCTTGGCCGCCATGTAGGGCACGCCGACAATCGCCTCGTTCACCTCGGCCGCATTGGAACTGGTGATGACGATCGAGCCGCCGCGGCGATAGCCGTTGGCCTCATTCGCCTTCATCACCCGCGCCGCCTCGCGCACTGTGTGGAACACGCCGTTGAGGTTGATGCCGATGCTCTTGTACCAGCGTTCGGGATCGTAGACGTCGATCTGGCCATCGGGATTGCGATCGCCCTCGGGCGTCCAGAAGCCATTGCCGACATCGAGCCCGGCATTGGCGAAAGCGACATCGCAGCCGCCATAGGCGGCTACGTGGTTGTCGAAAGCCTGTGCCACCTGCGCGAGGTCGGCGACGTCGCACACATCCCAGCGCGCTTCGTAGCCTTCATCGCACAGCCGCTTGGCTTCGCGCTCGACGCCTTCCGCGTCGATATCTGTCAGCGTGACCTTGGCGCCCGCTTCCGCGAGCGTTTCGGCATAGGCGAGGCCAATGCCCGAAGCCGCACCGGTGACGAGGCCGGATCGGCCGGTGAGGTCGAACTGGTCGAGCGTTTTGGGTTCGCTGTTCACAGGTAAAGCTGCCTGTTGATCGGGATGCCCTGCTCTTTGCAGTAGGTCTCGTAGTGGTTCATGAACCACCAGACATCTAGCGTTTCGACGAAATTGCCTTCATCGTCGTAGAACTCGTTGGCGCCCTGCATCCAGAAGAAGGCCTTCATGCCGTCTTCCTCGTCGGTGACGAGCGTGTGCGCATGGCCGGGGAATTCGGTGATGAAATCGCCCGGGCGACAGACCCAGTCATATTCGAGATAGCGGAAGCTGCCCTCGAGCCCGATGGCCCAGACCATGCCGCGATGCTTGTGCGTGCCGATTACGCCCTTGCTCTTGATCCACAGGACGTTGGCATAGATGTTGTTGCGCACGTCGAAGGCGAGGTGGCGGATCGCCGCATTGTCGCCGAAGGGAACCCACGGGCTCTCCTCTTCCGACGGACCGACATAGGTGCCGGAAATGCAATATTGGTCGAGCATCGCCTTGTGCGCTTCGGGCACGTTGACGATCTTGAAGGCGCCCGCTTCCGCGGCGGTCTTCGCTCCGAGTTTGGACATTCTACTCTCCCGATCAGCCCAGGCGGGCGACCCGAAAGCCGCCCGCAGGAGTGATGCAAATTACAGGTACAGCTTCTCGTTGAACGGAATGCCGTTTTCCTTGCAGTAGGTTTCGTAGTGGGTGATCATCCACCACACATCGACCGTTTCGATAAAGTTGGCATCGGCATCGAAGAAGTCGATCGGGCCCTGCATCCAGCCGAACAACTTGCAGCCTTCAGGATGATCGGTGACCAGCGTATGCGCTTCGCCCGGGGTCTCCAGGATCAGGCCGCCCGGCGTGCCTACCCATTCATATTCGAGGTAGCGGACCGAGCCGGTAATGGTGACCATGGTCACATTGCCGCGGTGGAGATGCGTGCCGATTGTGCCCGGTCCCTTCATCCACAGGATGTTGGAATAGGTGTTGGTGCGCACATCGAACATCAGATGCTTGATCGCCGCGCCGTCGCCGAAGGGCACCCAGGGGCTGTCCACATCGCTCTGCATGTCGATATAGCGGCCACCGGGGCTCAGGCGTTCAACGGTTTCGCGATAAGCCCAGGGAACCTCGACGATTTCGGTCACGTCGGAGGCGGGCGCCTTCATCTTGTTTTCGGCTACAGTTGCCATTGGTAGTCTCCTTTATCGGATCAAAGTGTCGACATAGTCGGCGCCGATGCCGACCTTGTCGTAATGTTCGCGTGCCATCGTCATGTAGTCGAACACGTCGAAGTGGCCCACGGTGTTACCTTCTTCGTCCAGCCACATTAGCGGGCCGGAAACGACGAAAAATACCTTCATCGGGTCAGGGTGCTCATAGGATACCAGCGTGTGGCTTTCGCCCGGCGTCTCGAAAATGAAATCGCCTGCCGTGGCGGTCCAGTCATGCTCGAGATAAGCCCATTTGCCGCTGATGGTGTAAGCCCAGATCGGCTTGGGATGGTAATGCCGGTTCACGATGCAGGCCTTCTTGGCCATCAGCACATCGGCCCACATGTTGAGCGAAGGGCTGATCCAGACCGGCTTGGAATAGACATCCTCCACGATCGGAACCCAGTACTCCTCCGGCCCCTCGGCGATGTTGGCCATATAGGCCTCCGGCTTGGCGCCGGGACGCAGGGCGTGTGGTACGGGCGGCGTACCGGCCCACGGTTCGGTGGTGGGGGCTTCAGGCATTGCGGCTTCCTCTTGCTCGATCCGGTCTTTTGCTGACCGGTTGGCACCGAGGATAACCCTTCGACACGCGGGACGCTAGGACGCAGGCGAATCCGCGTGCGGACGCAGGCGCATGCGAGCGCTCAGTTGCGGGTGCGGAATTCGCGCGGCGTAACGCCGTGCCGCCTGCGGAAACAGCGGGCGAAATAGGCGCTGTCATTGAAGCCATGGTCGAAGGCGATCTCGGTGATCGTGGCTTCGGGATAGGCGACAAGCTTTTCGCTCGCCCGCGCCAGCCTCCGCTCCTGAATATAGGCGCTGGGCGTGGTGCCCATTGCGGCAAAGACCTTCTGCACCGCACGCACGGAGAGGCTGCATTGCTGCGCGATCCCGACCACGGAGAACTGCGGATCCTGCAGTCGCGCCTCGACAATGGCGCGTACCTGCTGGGCCAGAGCAGGTTCGCTGCGCTTGGCATGGTCGAAATCGGCACCGCGCAATGCCATTGCCAGCATGTCGAAGAAGAGCGAGGAAACCTCATCCTCCCAGCCTGCGTGATGTTCCTCGCGATAGCCTTGTTGCCATAGCGAGAGCAGGAAATCGTGAAAGATGCGCAGCGAAGGCGAAGTTCCGGGAAGCTTGGTGACAAGGCGTCGGTCGATCTCGCCGATCCGCTTTTCCAGCAAGTGCCGCGGGAATTCGACGACCAGCGTCTCGTGCCGCGTCAGTTCGATCACATATGGCGCGCCCGTGGTGCACAGCACCGCGTCGCCGGGTTCGAGCTGGGTGACCGTTCCGCCCTGCTGGTAGTTGCCGATGCCGCGGCACTGCAGGTGCAGGATAAGTCGATCTTCGGTTCCGGCGGCTGGCGTGCGGGTGACGCGGCAGGCATTGGTGCGCGGGCGCAGCATGGCCAATGGACCAAGGTTCCACGTCCACATCTTGCCGGTGAAGTCACCAGAGTAGGCAGCATCGACCTTGCTGCCGGCATAGCGCTGCGCCGCCATCTCGTTCCAGTAGCGGGCGCGCTCGCCGGGTTCGACGTCGCGTGTGGTGAATTGCTTTATCGCGCTCATGCTGTGTTCCGGGCGCGAGGCTATCCCGCGCCCGGCTCAGGGGTCAAGCGGGCTCGTAGGTCTTGCCGCGACGGCGCAGGGCTGCCGGGGCCGTCTCGTGCAGGAAGAGCGAGAAGAACCCGCTGATCAGCGCGAGGCCCATCAGCACGTAAAGGAAGCTCTCCAGGCCATAGGCATCGTTGAGCAGGCCGGCGAGCGGCGGCCCGGCGACACCGCCAAGGATCTCGCACGCACCCATGGCGAGGCCAAGCACGGTCGCATGGTGGATCGGCTTGAAGCTCTCCGACGGGATCGTCGCCATGAAGATGGGGAAGATACCGTTGACCATCCAGCCAATCGCAAAAATGCCCGCCAGCACTACGGCGGAGCCTTCATAGTAGAGCGCGCCGAGCGGGCCGAGCAGCGAAAGGAAGGGCAAGAACACCATAACCGGCTTGCGGCCGATAATGTCGGACAGGCCGGAGACCACGATACTGTAGATCGCGGCAGCAATGCCCAGCGTACCCATGACCCAGCTCATCGTATCGGGATCGAGGCCTTTGCCCTCGACCAGGAAGAGCGGCATGAAGGCCCAGGTAATGACGAAATGGGCGACCATGAACACGCCCACGACCACGCTGATCCACATGTTGCGGACCTTCATCGCCTCGGCGATCGCGTCGATCCAGCCCTGTGCAGCCTGGCCGAAACTGCGCTTGGGGGCAGCCTCGCGCGCGGGCATTTCGGGCTCTTCGAGCATGAACCAGATCAGCGCCGCACTTACGAGGCCGGGCAGAGCGGCCAGGTAGAAGGCTTCGCGCCAGCTGAAAAGCTGCGCAAAGGCGACCAGCACAACGGGTGCGGCGAAGCTGCCGAGGATATTGGAGCCGAGGTTCTGTGCCACGCCCTGCGCGAGGCCGCGGCGTTCGGGGTTCACCTCGCTCGCCACCATGGCGTGGCTGATTGGCATGACGCCGCCCTCTGCCGCGCCCATCAGCAGGCGCGCGGCGAAGAGGAAAATGAAGCTGGTCGCGAGCCCCGAGAGGAAGGAGCAGAGCGAGAAGGCAATCGTGGCAATGATCAGCAGGATCTTGCGCTTGCCCATCGAGTCCGAGAGGCCGCCAACGAAGAAAGCTGCAATCGCCCATGTGAAGCTCATGCCGCCAGCGATCACACCGATCTGAGTCTGCGAGAGGCCAAGGTCGGCTTCGACGCCGAGCGGCATCAGGACGTTGAGCGCCTGCCGGTCGAAGAAGACGATGCCGAAATTGAGTGCCAGCAGGAAGACCAGCAAGGTCTGGTAGGCTGGTGAATTCTTCATCCAGTTGCCTTGCGGCTCGGTCGTATCGGTTGCAGTTGCCATGTTCTCTTTTGATCCTATCCGAAGGGCCGCACGGGGTCGGAGCCGTCCCAATCGCGGCTCGCTTCCCAGAAGCGGGTGAAGGTTTCGTCCATGCCGGGGGTCACCGGCAGCAATTCGATGAAGCCGAGATCGGCGCCCGTCCCGTTATCGAGATAGACCACCTCGCCGCCCGTGGGCACGGCAGCGCGATAGGCTTCGTGATATCCGCGCGACTGGTAGGCGAGGCTTTCCGCATCCACATCGGCGCAGGCAATGCCCAGATGGTGGAAGCCATAACCGCGCTTCTCGATCGTTTCCCTGTAGACGCTGGGATTGTCGTCCAGCGGCTGAATCAGTTCGATCATCATGTGTCCGGCAAAGCCCATGGCGAGCGTGACGTCCGCCGTGCTTTCCGTGCCGCGATAGGTCTGGCCGGGGGTCAGCAGGTGCGGCAGCACGAAGAAGGGGCCGGCGCGCATGTCCGCCGCCCAATGGGAAATGGCGGCCTGCAGGTCCGGCACGATAAAGGCGGTTTGCGCCACGCCACCCATGGGCTGGCAGAAGCCGAGCTGTGCTGTCATCGAATCCTCTCCCTGCGGCGGCTTTGCGCCTCCCGCTTGCGCCTTGGCTTGCCAATCGGCGCGACAAAGTCAATCTCCCTGTGCTAGGAGCGGCGCAAAGGGAGACAGTCATGGCAACGCAATTGCAGTCCAACGATAACGCGCCAAAGATCGATTGCAGCGCGGAAGAATGGCAGGCTCGGCTGGACCTTGCAGCCGCCTATCGCATCTTCGCCCATCTCGGCTGGTGCGAAAGCATTTACAACCACATCACCTTGCGCGTGCCGGGGACGGACGACCACTTCCTCATCAATCCCTATGGCCTGCTGTGGGAGGAAGTGACCGCTTCCAACCTGGTCAAGATCGACGGTGACGGGAACAAGGTGGGTGACAATCCCTACCCGGTGAACCTTGCCGGTTTCACCCAGCATTCGGTGTTCCACAAGAACCTCAGCCATGCCCACGCCATCGTCCACACCCACACGCCCGACACGATGGCGGTGTGCTCGACCGAGGGCGGCTTGCAGGCGAGCAATTTTTATTCCTGCTTCTTCGAAGGAGCGATCGGCTATCACGATTTCGAAGGCATCACGGTGCGCGCGGAAGAGGGCGTGCGGCTGGTGCAGAATGTCGGCAATCACCAGATCCTGATGCTCAGGAACCATGGCCCGGTGGTGATGGGGCGGACCATCCACGAGATGTTCCTGCTCTATTACATGCTCCAGCGCGCCTGCGAGGTGCAGGTGAAGACCGCCAGCCTTGGCGCGCCCATCGTGGTGCCGCCTGAAGTCATCGAAACGCACCAGCGCGACCGCGACAAGCAGCTGACCGACACGTTCGGCAAACTCGATTTCGAAGCCTGGACGCGCAAGATCGACACGATCGATCCGAGCTGGCGTAACTGAACGAGATGCTGCCGCCCGCATGACGCAGATGACCATCAACAGCCGGCCGGTGCGCTTCGACATGGACCCGCAGACGCCGCTGCTCTGGGCGCTGCGCGATGCGGCCAATCTGACGGGCACGAAATATGGCTGCGGCGTGGGCGATTGCGGCGCCTGCATGGTGCTGGTCGATGGCGAGGCGCTGCGCTCCTGCCTGATCACCCTGGCAGAGGCCGAGGGGCGCTTCATCACCACGATCGAGGGGCTGAGCCGGGATCGCTCGCACCCGGTGCAGCAGGCGCTGGTGGCCGAGCAGGCGATCCAGTGCGGCTTCTGCACGCCGGGTATCGTCATGGCCGCGGCCGCATTGCTCCAGCGCAACGCCGACCCTTCCGAGCAAGAGATCGAAGATGCGGTACCGAATCTGTGTCGCTGCGGAGTCTATCCGCGGCTGGTGCGGGCGATCCAGCGGGCCGGGCGCGTGGTGCGCCGGCGCGAGACGATCAGCGCCGCGCCCGCACCGGGGATCGAGCCCGAGGACGCGGCGCGGGCGGTCCCCGCCATCAGGGTGATTGAAGACTAGTCCACTCCAACCGTTCTCGAAACCGGGACGCGCGCAGCTGGGGGGCAAGACGCGCCCCGGCCCTTCAGAACCGGACGCGGGCGCCGAGCGACGCGTTGATCGGTTCCGCCGGCTGGATGTTATTGTCGCCATGCGCGGACGGGAAGTAGGTCTCGTCGAACAGATTTTCGACATTCAGCTGAAGCGAGAAATCCTCGTTCACGTCGAAGTAGAGCGCGGCATCGACGCGCGTGTAGGCCGGCAGTACGACATTGTTCGACATGGATGCGAACTGGTCCGACTGGTGGACCAGTCCGGCGCCGAAGCCGAAGCGGTCGCTGACGTCGTAGCGCGCCCATGCGGTAATGTGGTGCTCGGGCACCTGCTGCAAGGTTGTGCCGGCGACAGCGGCCGTGGTCGTCTGCGTTATCTCGCCGTCGAGATAGGCATAGCCGAGGCTAACATTGAGATTATCCACCAGTTCGCCGGCCAGTCCGATCTCGAAACCATCGACCTGGCTTTCGCCCGCCTGGATAACGAAGCCGGGATTAAGCGGATCGGGAGCCTGCGTATTGTCGCGGGTCAGCCGGAAGATTGCGGCTGTCAGGAACAGTTCGGGATGGATCGACCACTTGATGCCCGCTTCGATGTTCTCGAATGTCTCGGGTTCGAGCGTCGCGGAAGAAGTGCTCAGCACGGTGAACTGGTCACCCGATCCAGGCAGGAAGCTCTCCGACCAGCTGGCATAGATCGAAATTTCCTCCTGTGGCTTGACCACCAGGCCAAGGCGCGGGCTGACGCGATCATCCTTGCGGCTCGCGGAGAAGCCGGAGATCAGGTCGGTACTCGACAGATCGAACTCGTCATAGCGCAGGCCGGCGATCAGCTGGACAATGCCGAAATCCATCTGTTCCTGCAGGTAGAATGACACGGTTGTGAGGTCGGACGTGCTGGCGCGCTGCGGAGTCAGCGTGAATGCAGGCGGTGTAATCACCTCGGCGAGCGGCAGCGTGATGCTGGTATCCGTGCCATTGTTGAAGCGCGCCTGGTTGCGGACCGAATCCGTGTCGCCGCTGGTGAATTCCGCGCCGACCAGCAGCGTGTGTCCGATGCCGCCGGTCTCGAACGTACCGACCATATTCGCCTGGCCAATCAGATTGGTGCGCTTGGTGCCGCTTTCATAACCGCCCATGCGGAAAGTCGTTGCCGTGGTCCCGCTGCTCGGCACCAGGTTGGCGTAGAACTTGTCGTAATCGGCATATTGCAGGCTGGCATTGAAGCTGATCGCGCTGGAGAATTCATGCTCCACCCGTGCACGGGCGATGTGCACCGCTACGTCACTGAAATTGTAGTCGGGATCGCCGAAGAAGGTTTCTTCATAGCCCATGAGCGGCAAACCGTTCAGGCTCGGTACGCCGCGATCGGTGACGCGCTCGTCATCGTCATAGGTGTAGCTGGCGGTGAAGGTGGTGTCGGGACCGGCCTCGATCGTCAGCGTCGGCGTGAAGCCGATGAAGCGCCCATCGTAGAAGTCGCGATGATTGTTGAAGTCTTCATAGGTGGCGTTGATGCGCAGGCCTGCCCCGTCGGCGATCGGCGTGTTGACGTCCCCGGTCAGGGAGTAGGCGCCGAACGTATCCACACTGGCGCCGAGCGAGCCGAACATGTCCATCGTGTTGGCGGTCTTGCTCACGCGGTTGATTGCGCCGCCGCCGGCGCCGCGCCCGAAGATCAGCGCATTGGCGCCTTTGAGCACTTCGACGCGTTCGACGTTGTAGAGAGAGCGGTAATATTGCGCGTCGTCGCGCAAGCCGTCGATGTAGAAATCCGCTGTGGTTTCCTGGCCGCGAATGAAGACCTCGTCGCGGTGGCCTTCGCCGGTTTCCAGGCTGATGCCGGGCACGAAACGCAGCGCATTGCCGAGCTGGGTAACGCCCTGGTCCTCGATCTGGTCCGCCGTGATCATGGTGACCGATTGCGGCACGTCGATCAGCGGGGTGGGGGTCTTGGTCGCGGTGCTGCCATCGCTTTCGGCATAGCCTTCACGGTCGGCGCTGACGACGATTTCGCTCGGCAGGTAGTCGCGCTGGACGTCCGCGTTGGCCAGTGCGGGAGTTGCAATGAAGCTGCTGCCAACCGTGAAAAGCAGGGTGGCGCGGATAGAAGTACGAGTGGTCAAGATTGCCCCTTGGGTGGTCCTAAGATCGATATGCCAGCGCCATCTATTGCGACGCACTTGCAATAGCAATAGAAAACATGGCACTGAGCGATCCGTTTCGCGATGGCGGCTCCAGTCGGCCGGCGCGGTGGAAATTCTAAGGGTAAGGCGCGGTGGGAGCGTCTAGTTTCGCAAGTCGGAGACACGTGCGGATGATGGTCAAGGTCGAAGGATTGCTGGACGCGGAGGAAGTTTCGCGCTTGCGCGAATTGCTCGATGCAGGCGAGTGGGTGGATGGCAATGAGACTTCCGGCCACCAGTCGCGTCTGGCCAAGCGCAACCAGCAATTGAAGCAGGGAAGCCAGGTGGCAAGGCAGGCGGGGAATTTCGTGCTCGATGCTCTGGGCAAGGCGGAGGAGTTCATTGCCGCAGCCTTGCCGTTGAAGGTCTTTCCCCCGCTATTCAACCGTTATGAAGGTGGCGAAGCCTTCGGCTCCCATGTCGATAACAGCATTCGCGCGCTTCCCGGCCAGGACTTCCGGCTCCGCAGCGACCTGTCGGCGACATTGTTCCTCGAACCGCCCGAGAATTACACTGGCGGCGAACTTATCGTGGAAGACCTGTTCGGAGAGCATTCGGTGAAGCTCGCCGCAGGCGACATGGTTCTCTACCCTGCGTCCAGCGTGCACCGGGTCGAGCCGGTGACCAAGGGTGCGCGTACGGCCTGCTTCTTCTGGCTCCAGAGCATGGTCCGCGACAACAGCGCACGCGAGCAACTCTACCGCCTCGATCGCAGCATTCGCACGTTGACACAGCGCAGTGGAGGCGAGGACGAAGTCGTGGTCGAGCTGACCAGCCTCTACCACAATCTGATGCGCAGATGGGCCGACGCATGATTATTATTGCAACTCAGTCGCATTAGCATTGACTCCGTTTGTGGTGCCGATGTAGGCGGCCTCCAATTCAATGGAGGTCACATGAGCAAATCGGGAATCGTAAAGAGCAGCGGCTATCTGGCTGCAGGATGCATCGGCTTCATCGCCAGTGCGCCGGCAATGGCAAACGAGATGGACGAGGCGGATCCCAGCATCATCGTTACCGCCGACAAGGAGCGCGAAACCTCGTCGGTCAAGGACACCGCCCCGATCGTGGACACACCCCGCACGCTGAGCGTCATCTCCGAGCAAACCATCGAAAACACCGCATCTTTCTCTCTCGAAGAAGCCTTGCGGACGGTTCCCGGCATTACTCTGGGTGCAGGAGAGGGCGGCACCGCAGCGGCGGACATCCCGCTAATCCGCGGTGTCGATTCCACCGGCGATGTCTTCGTCAACGGCGCTCGCGATGTCGGTTCGCAGACGCGCGAGAGCTTCGCGCTCGAATCCATCGAGGTTTACAAGGGACCCAATGGAAGCTTTGGAGGCCGCGGCGGCGCGGGCGGGGTAATCAACCTGGTTACCCGCAATGCCCGCATGGGTGACTTTGCCAGCGTTCAGGCCACCGCCGGTACATCGGACCTGATCCGCATTACCGGTGACGTGAACCGCCAGCTGACCAACGATGTCGCGGTGCGTGTGGCAGGCCTGTTCCACGATTCCATGACCCCAGGCCGTGACGACGTATCGGATGATCGCTGGGGCGTGCTCCCGTCTGTCACCATTGGCCTCAATGGCCCGGTCACGGCTACACTCGGCTACTATCACCTCGAGACGGAAGGCGTGCCCGACTATGGGATCCCGCTCACCTCGCGCAGGCAGATCAATCCCGATCCCGATACGCCCGATCTGCGCGAACCCGCCGATGTCGATTACGACAACTTCTACGGCCTCCTGTCGCGCGACTTCTCGGAGACCAACGTCGATTCCATCAGCGGAGAATTCTCGGCGGAACTGGCACCCAATCTCATCCTGTCGAACACCACTCGCTATAGCTGGACCGAAAACCGCTATATCGTCACCAACCCCGATGATTCCGCGGGCAATGTGGTGGACGGCCTCGTCTGGCGCGCCGTGAAGAGCCGCAATTCCCGCAGCGAAGGTGTGGTCTCGAACACCAATCTCGGCTTTGAGGGAGAGACCGGGCCCGTCTCGCACAGCCTGGCCCTTGGCTTCGAGTTCAGCGAAACCGAATCGACCAATACGCCTTTCGTGGTCGATACGGGCGACCGCAACTGCCCGGCGGAGGACATTGCCGCGTTCAACTGCACCTCGCTGGCAAATCCAGATCCTTTCGATCCCTGGAACGGCTCGATCACGGCCAGCACCACGCCAAGCCAGGCCGAAGCGCGCGATTACAGCGTCTATCTTGCCGACACGATAACCATTACGCCGCAATTGCTCCTCAATGCGGGCCTGCGTTGGACCGACTTTTCAGCAAGTGCCAGCGGATCACGGCGGGGTACGCCCTTCGATGCATCCAATAGCGGCAGCTTCTGGACCTATCAGGGTGGCCTGATCTTCAAGCCGACCGAAGCGACCAGTCTTTACGTTTCCTATGCCGATTCCAAGACGCCTCCGGGCACGACCGTGGGCGAAGGTGCGGAGAACCTCGGGGCGCAGAACGAATTGTTCGAGCCGCAGGCTACCGAGAATTGGGAAATTGGCGGCAAGGCCGAGATGTTCGACGGATCGCTTCTGCTTTCAGGCGCAGTGTTTCGCATCGATCGGGCCAATATCGACCAGCGCGATCCGAACGGCACGATCACCGAAATCCTCGATTCCGCGCGCATCGAAGGTTTCGAAGCCAGCGCTACGGGGCGGATTGGACCGGTCACTTTGATGGTCGGCTATACCTATCTCCACAGTGAGCTTGGTGCAGATGCTGCGGCGCTGGACAATGATCCGACCACGATCAGCAATCAGGGGAATGCCCTGCCACAAACGCCAGAGCACAACCTGGCCGCTACCGTGGATTGGCTGGTCACACCCCGCTTCAGTATTGGTGCGGGCGCATATGGTGCTTCCGGGCGCTATGCGGATGCCGGTAATCTAATCGAGGCCGATGGTTATGTCCGTTTCGATCTTCGGGCCCAGTACCAGCTGACCGACAATTTCGATGTACGGGTCAATGTCTCGAACGTTTTCGACGAGCGTTATATCGTCAAGCTGCGCAATCCGCATTTCGCGATCCCGGCCAACGGACGACAGGCATTGGTGACCTTGACGGCGCGCCTCTAGCCGGGGCAGGGCTGCTGTCGAGGAGAAGGCACAATGAAAGCCACGATCTGGCACAATCCGCGTTGCAGCAAATCGCGTATCGCACTCCAGCGATTGCAGGATGAGGGCTGTGATGTCGAGGTGGTCGAATATCTCAAGCATCCGCCGACAAGGGAGAAGCTGGCGCAGCTCTACAGCGATGCCGGCATCTCCCCGGCCGAGGGACTCCGTCTCGGCGGCACGGATGCCAAGGAACGTGGCTTGCCCGATGCCGAGGCCGATACGGTGCTCGATGCCATGGTGGCGGACAGCAAGCTGATCGAGAGGCCGCTCGTGGAGACCGAGAAGGGCGTGCGCCTATGCCGACCGCCCGAACTGATCGAGGAAATCCTCTGATCGGGATTCCGCTGCCCATGGTGGACCAATTGGGGGCACCGGGCCTACTTCCACCTGTCAAACTTGCATTGAACTGACATATTTGCGAGGGGTTGGGCTCTCCGGGCACGCGGATGCGTGCGGCAGTTTCGAGGGTATTATTTCCGGCATGAGAGGAAGCGAACTGGCCCAGCGACAGGGTATTCCCCGCCTTGTCCAGCGGCTGAAACGCGCAATGGGCCCGGCGGGAATATTCCTGCGTGGCATGATCGAACATCCGCGCATGGTCGGTGCGATCATGCCTTCTTCGCCGCAGACGATCCGCGCCATGCTCGAGCCTGTCGAGTGGGACAAGTGCAAGCTCTTCGTCGAATATGGACCGGGCGTCGGCACCTTCACCCTGCCGGTACTGGAACGCCTGCCGCGCGACGGCGAATTGGTGGTGATCGACACCAACCCGCTCTTCATCGATTACTTGCGCAAGACGATTACCGACAGCCGTTTCCATGCCGTTTTGGGATCGGCCGAAGATGTTGAAGACGTGGTGGCCTCGCTCGGTCATGAGAAGGCCGATTGCGTGTTGTCCGGTCTGCCTTTCTCGACTTTGCCAGAAGGCGTTGGCCCTGCGATTGCGGAAGCTACGGCGCGCGTCTTGCGCAAGGGTGGCTGTTTCATGACCTACCAGTACAGCTCGGTCGCGCGGGACCTTACCGCGCGTTACTTCCCAAGGCTGGATAGCGAGCGCATATGGGCAAACCTTCCGCCCAACCTGCTGGTCTGGGGCTGGCGCGACTAGGACCGCCGCCGCGCGATCCTATTCGAAGGTTTCCCTGATCTCCTCGCCATGGCCGGCGATCTGCTCGTACATGCTGACGAGGATCCCGCTGAAGATCATCGCCACGGCTGCTGCCATCACACCGTTGACCAGGCCTATGAACAGCGCCGAGCCGGGACCGCTGCCCAGCATCGCGGCGAGCAGGCCCATGACCGCGCCGATGATGATGCTGAGGACCAGGTAGCAGACGATCAGAAGCAGGTAGAAAAGGAAGATGCGCTTGGCGAAGGGCGAAGTCAGCTTGTAGGAATTGCCCAGCACAGCCACCGGATTGCGCATCCCGCCAAGCACCACCGATGGCACCGTCAGCGTAAAGCGTGCCGCCACGTAGAGCATTGCGAAGAGCAGGACGAAGAGGACGAGGAAGGACAGCAGGAGTGCTGCTGCCTCGCCGAGCAATGCCCCGAGTGCCGCAGCCAGCAGCCCGGTAGCCAAGCTCAGCACGAGGCCCACGGCGATATAGACCAGGATGAGCAGGATGGTGACGCCGATCATGGTCGGGAGATTGGAAAAGGCATTGCGCAGCGCTTCGCCCACGGTGGGCCGGCTGTCGCCCATCAGCGCGACCATCGCCATGTAACCGATCAACTGGCACAGCATGGCGACCAGTCCGAATGCAATCAGCCTGCCGGCCATGTCGCCCAGCATGGCCGACATTACCTCCGGATCCTGCGACATGCCCAGCATGGCGGTGAAATCGGGAAGGACCACGTAGAACAGGACATTGGGCAGCAGCAGGAATACCCCCGCAATGATCGCCAGAAGCTGGAAATTGGCCTGCACAAGCGCAATCGCCTGCGACCAGGTCCTGTTCATGTCGAATCCCATTGCGGTTCCTCCCGTTTGCAGACCCTTGATAAACCTGTCGCTGATCGCCACGCAATCACCAGCATATGAAACAGTTGCATGGATCGACCGGGCTCGCTTCGCCCGAATGGCGCATTTCGCCGGAGCTTGTGCCCTATCGGGAGGCGCTGGCCGAACAGCAGGCGCGCAATGAGGCTATCCATGATGGCCGGGCGAAGGAGCTGATCTGGTCGCTCGAACACCCGCCGGTTTATACCGCCGGGACCAGTGCCGATGCCGACGAGGTTCTCGATCCACGTTTCGAAATCGTCGAGACAGGGCGCGGCGGGCGCCACACCTATCACGGCCCCGGCCAGCGCGTGACCTATGTCCTGCTCGACCTTGCCCGCCGCGGACGCGACGTGAGGCGATTCGTCCACGCATTGGAAGACTGGGTGATCGCCACTCTGGGCGATTTCGGTGTCGAAGCCTGGGCAGTGCCCGATCGCATCGGAATCTGGACGCGCGATGTGGATGGCCGCGAAGCCAAGATCGGCGCCATCGGCGTGCGCGTGCGGCGATGGGTGACCATGCACGGTTTTTCGGTGAACCTGTCTCCCGATCTCTCGCATTTCACCGGTATCGTGCCCTGCGGCATCTCCGAATACGGCGTCACCAGCATGGACAGGCTCGGCGTGGAGCTTGCGCCGGGCGAGTGGGATGGGGCATTGCAGAAGCGCCTCGCCAATTTCCTCGATTCAGTGACCGAGCCGGAGTGATGAGTTTGCGCCTGAAAAGTACCCTGCTGCTGGTTCCCGTGCTGCTGCTTGCCGCTTGCGAGGACGAAGTCGTCGTGTCCGAAGGCGCTGATGGGCGAGAAGCTTCCGGCGAGGTGCTCGAAGGCACGATCAGCGATGAAATGATCCATACCGACCAGCTGCGCTCCCAGCCGCCGCTCCTTCGCTCCATGCCGGAAGTCGAAGAAGGCGATGAGGGTGCGGAAGGTGAGGGGGAACCCGCCGAGGGGGAAGCTCCTTCAGCCGAAGTTGCTGCTGTGGTCGAGGTGCCACCCGCTGCTCCTCCCCAGTCCGGCGAGTAATTCGGCGAGGGCTGGATGGAGGCTAGGGCGCGCGTTCGAGGAGCTTGCGCGCCTGTTCCAGATGCGGCTGGTCGATCATCTCGCCATCGAGCGATAGCGCGCCCTTGCCCGGATTGGCGGAAAAGGCATCGACGATCGCGCGCGCCCTGGCGAGTGCCTTTTCGCTGGGGCTGAAAGCGGCGTTGATCACCTGCACCTGGTCCGGATGGATCGCCAGCATGCCGGCAAAGCCGTCCGCGTGCGAAGCTTCCGCCGCCTTCTTCAGGCCCTCCAGATCGCGGAAATCGGAATAGAGCGTGTCGATCGGAAGCACCTGCCGGGCATGGGCAGTGAGCAGGATTTGCGCGCGCACCATGCGGAACAGATCGGTCCATTCGCCATTCTCGTCGCGCTTGCGCGTGGCGCCGATGGCGGCGGAAAGGTCTTCCGCACCCCAGGTCAGGCCGAGCAGTCGCGGCAGCGTGTCCTCGGCATACTGGCCGATCGACATGGCTGCCTTGGCCGTCTCGCTCACCAAGGGGAGGACGCGCGTCGAATTGGGTTCCTTCCCGTTGCGCTGCTCGTGTTCGTAAAGCTCGGCAGCCAGCATGCGGATTTGCTCCGGACCGGCAGCCTTTGGGACCATGATGCCGTGCGGTTGGCAAGGCATGACCGCCGCGAGGTCCTCGCGCCAGTGATGGCTGTCGAGCGGGTTTATCCGCACCCAGCGCTGGAAGCCGCCACCCGCCAGCACCTGCGTGCGATTGGCCTGCAGCCATTTGGTGGTCAGGCGCCTCGCTTCGGCCTTGGCATATTCCGCCACCGCGTCTTCCAGATCGATGATCACCACATCGGCGCCGCAGGAAGCGACCTTGCCCAGCTTCTTCTCGCTGTCACCGGGGGCGAACAGCCAGGAACGCATCTTCATTGCCGCTCTCCTCAAGTCCGTCGGCGCGCTTAATATCACGCATTACTGTGGCTGAGAATGCTGAGGACCGGATGAAGCCTCAGGGTTAAGGCGCGGGTAGGAATAGAGGGTGTGCCGAAGCAGAATCGACGCCGCCCCTGCGCGCTGGTAAACCTCGTCACCGGGAAAGACGCCGGGCGACAGGCTCGGTGCGACATGGGAGGGGGATTCATGCAGCAAGACAGCGCGAGCAAGGGCTGGGACACCAGCTATGAGTGGAAGATCATCCTGATCCTCAGCCTGACCTTCGGGCTGGTCGGGCTCGATCGTTTTATCCTCCCGGTCCTGTTCCCCGCTTTCATGGACGAGCTTGGCCTGACCTATGAGGACCTGGGCAATCTTGTCGGTATCCTCGCCGTTTTCTGGGGCCTCTCGGCTTTCGTCATGGGCTTCCTTTCGGACCGGGTCGGGCGCCGCAAGGTGCTGATCCCCGCCGTGATCATCTTCTCGCTCATGTCGGTTTTCACCGGCATGGCGGGCGGGCTGGTCGGCCTGTTGGTGATCCGCGCGATCATGGGCCTTGCCGAAGGACCTGTCGCTTCGACCGGCGTGGCGGTGGCCGTGGAAGCCTCGCACCCCAAGCGTCGCGGCATGAATAATGGCATTTTCCAATGCATGGTCTCGCTGATGGGAAGCGCGGTCGGTCCGATCATCGCCACGCAATTGCTGTTGGTTATGGATTGGCGCGCGATCTTCATGCTGGTCGGCATTCCCGGCCTGATTATGGCGGGTGTGATGTATTACGTGGTGCGAGAGCCCGATCAGCACGCCAAGGCCCAGGCTGCCGATGCGCCTGTCGATGTACCAGCGGCTGCGCCTGTCGCGCGGCCCAGCTTCGGTGAGCTCTTCGCCCATCGCAATGTCCCGCTCGCCATGCTCACGCTGATGTGCGCCATGGGCGGCGTCTTCATCATGGGCGCGATGATGCCCAATTACCTGACCGACTATCTCGGCCTCTCGCTGCAGGACATGGGCGTGATCACCTCGGCCATCGGCTTTGGCGGCGCACTGGGCCAGTTCGCCATGCCCACCCTGTCGGACTTTATCGGCCGCAAGCTGACCATCCTGTTATCCTATGTGCTCGCCGGGATATTCCTGTGGCTGTTCACGCAGGCCGGGGCCGACAATCTCTCGACGCTGTTCTGGCTGCTCTTCTTCGCCGCGCTGTTCAACATGTCCGCGCTGGCGACGCTGGCCGGACCGGTGGCGGCAGAGGCTGCCCCGGTGGGCATGATCGCCTCGGTCGCGGGGCTGGTGATCGGAGCGGGCGAGGTCTTCGGCGGCGGCGTTGCGCCCGTGATTGCCGGCCAGATTGCCGCGTCTTCCGGCATCCAGCACGTCTTCACCTTCGCCATTGCCGGGTTGGCCGTGGGCTTCGTGATCGCGCTGTTCCTGAAGGAAACCGCACCGCGCAGGGTTGGGGAGGTTTAGCTTTTCGTCATTGCGAGCGAAGCGAAGCAATCCAGAGCGATGAAGGACAGTTTCCAACCCGCCGTGTACCTGATGGCAAGCCAGAGGAACGGAACCCTCTACACGGGCGTAACTTCAGATTTGCCGAAGCGCGCCTGGCAACATCGCGAAGGTCTGGTCGATGGTTTCACCAAGCGCCATGGCTGCAAATTGCTGGTGTGGTACGAGCTTCACTCTACCATGGAATTGGCTATCGCGCGCGAAAAGCAGGTCAAAGGCGGTTCCAGAAAGAAGAAGCTGGCATTGATCGAGGAGCGCAATCCTCAATGGCGGGACCTGTTCGAAGAGATCGGTAGCTGATCTCTCCATCGTCATTGCGAGGAGGCGAAGCCGACGAAGCAATCCAGTGTGGTGCGCGCGACTCTGGATTGCTTCGCCCGAAACAAGTTCGGTCTCGCAATGACGAGATTGAAGTAAGACCGCGCCGAAGAGGGTTGGCGGGGTTTAGGAGGCTCGATCCATCGGGAACCAAGTGGCTCCGGATGTGGGGTAGTCCTCCGGTAGCTCCGCCAATGCTTCGACTTCTTCGACGATCAATTCAGGCGAGGTCTCAATTCGAGGCAGCGATCTCAAAATCTCGTCGGCAACTTGCTCCGCTGCCATTTGGCCCGCCTGTTCGGCATCAGGAGCACTTACCCAACGTGTGGCGAAAAAGCCGAACATTGCATCTGGCTCGTCGAACAGGCTCCCGGGGAAACTACGCCCTTCGACCACTACTCGAAAGGCGGGCAAGTCACACCTTCCCCAGATCGCCCTTGCCGACCGTGCCGCTGGCCATTTCGAGCATGCGGTCGAGGCTCTTCCTGGCGTCGAGGCGCAACTGCTCCTCGATCTCGATGCGCGGTTCGAGGTCGCGCAGGCACAGATAGAGCTTCTCCATCGTGTTGAGCGCCATGTAGGGACAGATATTGCAGCTGCAGTTTCCGTCCGCGCCGGGCGCGCCGATGAAGTTCTTCTCCGGCAGCGCCTTTTCCATCTGGTGGATGATATGCGGCTCGGTCGCGACGATCAGCGTGTCGCCCTCGAAGGTCTTGGCGAAATTGAGGATGCCGCTGGTCGAGCCGACATAATCGGCGTGGTCGATGATGTGCGGCGGGCATTCCGGGTGCGCGGCGACGGGTGCGCCGGGATTGGCTTCCATCAGCTTGAGCAGCTCGCGCTCGCTGAAAGCCTCGTGCACGATGCACACGCCCGGCCAGAGCAGCATTTCGCGCCCGAACTTGCGGCTGAGGTAGCCGCCGAGGTGGCGGTCCGGCCCGAAGATGATCTTCTGGTCTTCGGGGATCTGCGCGAGGATTGTCTCGGCAGACGAACTGGTGACGATGATGTCGGAGAGCGCCTTCACCTCGGTCGAGCAATTGATGTAGGTGAGCGCGATATGGTCCGGATGCGCCTCGCGGAAGGCGGCGAACTTCTCCGGCGGGCAGGAGTCCTCGAGGCTGCAGCCCGCTTCCATGTCGGGCAGGACGACGATCTTTTCGGGCGAGAGGATCTTGGCCGTCTCGGCCATGAACTTGACGCCGCAAAAGGCGATCACATCCGCATCGGTTTCCGCCGCCTTCTTCGACAGCTCGAGGCTGTCACCGACGAAATCGGCAAGGTCCTGCAAATCCGGCGTCTGGTAGTAATGGGCGAGGATCACCGCATTCTTCTCCTTGCGGAGGCGATTGATCTCTTCGAGCAAGTCGATGCCGGGCGGAATGGCGGTCTGTGCAGTCATGGTCAGCAAATGGCCCGATCTACGCGAGGGTTCAAGGCGCAATTGCGCGCAGTACGGCCTCGCCCAGCACGGTATCGCCCGAGATCAGGTATGTGGGATATTCGAGGCAGAAGGCCCCGAGGCCCCAGAACCATGCCGGGTGAATGGTCCCGCGGATGCGCCAATCGCCCGCCATGTAGATGAGGAAATGCGCGATCAGGGCAAGCTGCGTCAGGATGATATGCGTTTGCCCATCGATCCCCATGATCTCCACCACGCGGTTCCACGCCACCAGCACGATCAGCAGGGTGACGATATGCATGGCGCGGCGGTGCCAGTCCGTGCGCTTGCGCCAGGTAAAACCGATCACCAGCCAGACGCCAAGCTGGATGAAGTTGAAGATATTGAGGATCAGGAATCCGGCATAGGCGGGCACTGCGGGTGTGCCGGTTTCCACATGGTAAGCGCCCGAAAGGAGCGTGAAGACCGGGCCGAAGCAGACGAAGATCACGCCCACCACTGCGCCCAGCCAGCCCAGTTGCCTGTGCAGTGAGAAATTGCCTTCCTTTGCCAACCAGCTTTGCACATTGACCAGCAATATCCACGTGATCAGCGGCGCGGCATGGGCGTGGTAGAACCACGGCACGGCAAAGCTCGAAGCGCCGCGCGCGATGTTCCCGACAAAGCCGAAGAGAACCACAGCAAGGGCGAACAGCGCCATGTTGAACAGGAATGTCCGCTCACGCTGTTCGGTGCCTGGTATGCTGGCAGCGATGCTGGCCATTGTCCGTCCTCCCCAATTCCCCGACGTGAAACTGCGCGAAACGGGTAGGGGAAGTCAATTCACGCGCTGATTGCCCAGACCTCGCCGTCGAGCGAGACGCGGCCCTGTTTCTCCAGCTCTATCAGATGCGCGTGCACGCTCTGGCTTGCGGCGGGCCAGAGCCGCTCATTCACGCCCTTGTACATCACGGGCACGAGTTGGGCGATGCTGCGCGCTTCTTCCCCCAGCAGCCGGAGGATCTGCTTTTCGCGCTGCTTGCGGTGACCATACATGCCGCGCACCAACTGGCGAGGCTTCTCGATCGCCGGGCCGTGGGCAGGGTAGTAGATGCGGTCCTCGCGCTCATAGAGCTTGTTCAGGCTCGCCATGTAATCGGCCATGTCGCCATCGGGCGGGACCACGACGCTGGTGGACCAGCCCATCACATGATCCCCGGTGAACAGCGCGCCGCTTTCCTCCAGCGCGTAGCAGAGGTGGTTGGAGGTATGGCCGGGCGTGGCAATGGCGGTCAGCGTCCAGCCAGGGCCGGAGACCTGCTCGCCATCTTCCAACACGCGGGTTGGCGCATAGTCGCGATCGAAAGGCGCATCGACGCGCGGGGCATCGCTGACAATGTGTAGCGGTGCGCAGCCCACAATGGGCGCGCCGGTCTTCGCGGCGAGCGGTGCGGCACCGGGCGAATGGTCGCGATGTGTATGCGTGCACATGATCGCCACGACCTTGGCCTGACCAATCGCCGCTTCGAGTGCGGCAAGGTGCTCGGGATCGTCCGGTCCCGGATCGATCACCGCCAGCCCCTCTTCTCCCCCGATCAGGTAAGTTTGGGTGCCGGTATAGGTAAAGGGCGATCCGTTTGGAGCCAGCACGCGCGCGACAAGCGGCTCCAATCGCTCGCATTCGCCCGTCGGCCAGGGTTGCGGAGGCAATGCCATGCGCCGCATATGGAGAAACAGGGAGAGAATTGCCAATGAACGATCCGCTTATCCTCGTTCTCGACGAAGGCACGACATCGACGCGCGCCATGCTGTTCGGCGCGGATGGCCAGCCGCATGGAACGGCGCAGCGCGAGTTGACGCAATTCTACCCGCAGCCCGGCTGGGTCGAGCACGATGCGGCGGAGATCTGGGACAAGACGCTCGCCTGCGCGAAGGAGATGGTCGCCAAGGCGGGCGGGGCGGAGAAGATCGCCGCCATCGGCATTACCAACCAGCGAGAGACCGTGGTGGCCTGGGACCGGCAGACGGGCGAGCCGCTGTGCAAGGCAATCGTCTGGCAGGACCGGCGCACCGCCGCTTTCTGCAGGGAGCTGAAACAGGCGGGCCATGAGGACAAGGTTCGCCGCAAGACCGGACTGCTGCTCGATCCCTATTTCTCGGGCACCAAGATGCGCTGGATGCTCGAAAACGATCCGGCAGTTGCAAGAGCTGCGGAGGACGGACGCCTCGCCTTTGGTACGGTGGAAAGCTGGCTCACCTTTAAGCTGACAGGCGGATTGCACAAATCGGATGCCAGCAATGCCAGCCGGACCTTGCTGCTTGCGCTCGATGGCGGGCATTTCGATCCCGGACTGTGCGAGCTGCTCGGCGTTCCGCTCGCGGCGCTTCCCGAAGTGGTCGACACTAGCGGGGATCTTGGCGCGACTTCTCCGAGCATTTTCGGTGCTTCGATCCCGATTTGCGGCATGGCAGGGGACCAGCAAGCGGCAACAATCGGACAGGGATGTCTTTCACCCGGCGACACCAAGACGACCTACGGCACGGGCGCTTTCGCGCTGACCAATATCGGCAGCGAGCCAACCATTTCGGATAATCGCCTGCTGACCACGGTGCTTTACCAGATCAGCGGCGAGAAGGCCTACGCCATCGAAGGCTCGGTCTTCGTCGCCGGGTCGCTGGTCAAATGGCTGCGCGATTCGCTTGGCCTGATCCAAAGCTCGGCAGAGACAGAAGAGCTTGCGCGCTCGGTCGAGGACAATGGCGGCGTAGTCGTGGTGCCCGCTTTGTCAGGCCTTGGCGCGCCGCATTGGCTGCCTGAAGCACGCGGGCTGATAGACGGCCTCAGCTTCTCCACCGGCAAATCGCATATCGTCCGCGCTGCACTGGAAGCCATGGCACACCAGACGCGCGACCTCGCCACGGCATTCGCCGCGGATGGTGCGGAATGGACAAGCCTGAAGGTCGATGGCGGCATGGTCGCCAATGACTGGATGGTGCAGGATATTGCCGACCTGCTCGACCTCGAAGTGACACGCCCTGCCTTCATCGAGACGACGGCTTTGGGCGCGGCCATTCTCGCTGCGGTCGGATCGGGCATTCACGACGACTTGCAGGATGCGGCCGAAGCGATGATCGGCCTGACCGACTCCTTTGCACCGCAAATGGATGGAGCGAGGCGTGCCAACCGCATCGCCGATTGGGACCGCGCTATCGCGAAGGTCTGATCAGAGGTTCTGCACCAGTCCGTCGAGCCGGTCGCGCAGGCGATGAACGGCCGCGGGCTTCATCGAGAAGTGGTCGCGCCAGGCACGATCAAGCCGGGCGACGCGGGCGTAGAAGCTCTTCGTTCGTGCCACCAGATCCTGCAGGTCGGGGTCGAGCAGGGCAATCTGTTGCGGATCGCTCTCGGGCTGTGCCGGGGGCAAGCGGCCATGGCGCCGCAGCTGGAATTCGGACAACTCGCCGGCGAAGAAGGCTCGCTGGTTTAGCAGCCAGGCAATCGCGTGCATCATCCGCGTGGTCGTGCGCAGTGCCTCGCAGGAAAGGGCAATGCGTGCCATTTCCTCGCTCGTGCCGATCTGGTCGAGCCGCCCGGACAGGTCGAAGGCGGCGCGCGCCTCGTCAGCGAGAACCAGAGCATCGGAGTAAAGCGTCTCCACGATTGTGGGACTGATATCTGCGGCGTTTGTCATTTGACGATTGGCTAGCGTGAAGCTCATGCCATCGCCAGTGATAAGAAGGTTAATTTGCGCGTCTTTTCAAGGCTGTCCCGGACAGAAACGATTTATGACATTGCTGCGACCGCGAAAAGATCGCGGTGTCAGGCGATGATGTCGGGTGTCAGATAGTCTTCTATCATGGCGATCTGGTCCTTCAGCAGCAGCTTGCGCTTCTTCAGCCGCGCGACCTGCAGTTGGTCGGGCCCGCCCGTTTCGGTAAGCGCATCGATCGCCGCATCGAGATCGCGATGCTCGATCCTGAGCGCCGTTAGCCGCTTGCGCATTTCCTCTTCGGTCAATCCGCTGCCCTCTCACCAAAAAGTCGCGGCACCGTGATGCCGGGATGTCGCTCCATACGCCCGGTTCATCGCAGGCACATTTGGTGAATTAGGACTTCTGTGTTTTGATGACAATTGCGCGGCTCCCAGCCCGTGGCGAGTCGCCGCATTGGGTCGTTCCCGGGCCTCCCCTCTTGTAGGCCCAAGCGATAGGAGAACGCGTATGGAATCCTCGCATGTCACTGCTCTTCAGGCCAAGCACGAAGGGCTCGACCGTAGCCTCAGGGAAGAGATGAACAGGCCGGCGCCCGACATGGCGAAGATCCAGCTTCTCAAGAAGCAGAAGCTCAAGGTGAAGGAAGAGCTCTCGCTGCATTAGGGCAACTTGCCTGCTTCGTGCGGCGGTAACATTTCCAAAGGTGCAATAATCGTATAGGCGCTCCATTATGCCTGGAGCCGCTGCTGCCGCACGATCTATCCTGACCCAGCTTCACGAGGTCATGGCTGCGCGAACGCACGCGCAGGCGAAGCTCAATCGTGTCGTCGACATTATCGGTGAAGCGCTCGATAGCGAGGTTTGTTCGATCTACCTCCTGCGCGAGGGAATGCTCGAACTGTTCGCGACTCGCGGCCTCAACCAGAGCGCCGTGCACGTCACGCGACTTGGTGTGGGCGAGGGCCTGACCGGCACGATTGCCGCCAATATCGAGACACTCAACCTCGACGAGGCGGCGACGCATCCCGAATTCCAGTACCGCCCCGAAACGGGCGAGGAAAAATTCCACTCCTTTGCCGGCGTGCCAATCGTCCGGCGAGCGCGGTCGGTCGGCGTTCTGACCGTGCAGCATGTCGATCCGCGCAAATATGAAGAGGTGGAGATCGAGGCGCTGCAGACCGTGGCCATGGTGCTCGCGGAACTGATCGCCAATGCCGGTCTGGTGGACGAGGAGGATCTCGGGGAACGCCAGGGCGCGCAGAGCGGGCAGGTGGTGCTCGATGGCCTGCAACTGGTGAAGGGTCTCGCCTACGGCAAGGCGGTGTTCCACCAGCCGCGCGTGAATATCGAGCAGACCGTGGCCGAGGACACCGAGGCCGAGCGCCAGCGCGTCTATCTCGCCTTCGACAAGATGCGCGAGCAGATCGACCAGATGGCGGGGCAGGCCGAATTCGGCGTCGGCGGCGAGCATGAGCAGGTCCTCGAGACCTACAAGATGTTCGCCTATGACGAAGGCTGGTCGCGCCGCATCAACGAAGCGATCGATAGCGGCCTTACCGCAGAGGCGGCGATCGAGCGCGTGCAACAGCGCACCCGCATGCGCATGCGCGAAATCCAGGACCCTCTTCTGCAGGACCGGATGCACGACCTGGAGGACCTCGCCAACCGGCTGATCCGCATCGTTTCCGGCCAACTCGGCACTGCGGCGACGATGGGCCTGCATGGCGATTCCATCCTGGTGGCCAAGAATCTCGGCCCTGCCGAACTTCTCGAATATGACAAGCGTCGCCTCAAGGGCGTGGTGCTGGAGGAAGGCTCGCACACGGCCCATGTGGTGATCGTGGCGCGTGCCATGGGCGTTCCGGTGATCGGGCGGCTGCGAAACCTGCGCGGCATGGTGCGCGAAGGCGACATGCTGCTGGTCGATGGCGATGCGGCCAAGCTGACCTTGCGGCCCGCGCAGGGCGTGCTCGATGCCTTTGAAACCCGCTTCGCACAGAAGAAGCAGCGCCAGGCCGCCTATGCCAAGATGCGCGAGGTCAAGCCGGTCACGCGTGATGGGCAGCGCGTCGAAGTGATGATGAATGCCGGCCTGCGCGACGATGTCGGCATGCTCAACGTTACAGGCGCAGACGGTATCGGCCTCTATCGCACCGAATTCCAGTTCCTCGTTTCCGCAGCCCTGCCACAGCGCGACCGGCAGACGCGCCTCTACCGTGACGTGCTGGAAACGGCTGGCGACAAGAAGGTTATCTTCCGCACGGTCGATCTGGGCGGCGACAAGTCGCTGCCTTATCTCGCCAGCGATACCGGTCGCGAGGACGAGAATCCGGCCATGGGCTGGCGTGCCCTGCGCCTTGCGCTCGAACGCGAAGGGCTGATGAAGGTGCAGGCGCGCGCGCTGCTCGAAGGGGCGGCGGGCCATGAGCTCAACGTGATGTTCCCCATGGTTTCCGAACCGTGGGAATTCGATGCTGCCAAGCAGGTCTTCACCAGCCAGATCGCCTATCTGAAGAAGCGCAAGCACAAGCTGCCCAGCGCGATCAGTTACGGCGTCATGCTGGAAGTTCCTTCGCTCGCCGAATGCCTCGACATCCTGCTGCCGAAGATCTCCTTCATCTCGATCGGCACCAATGATCTGACACAATTCCTGTTCGCAGCCGATCGCTCCAACCCGATTCTGGCAGAACGCTACGACTGGCTGAGCCCTTCCATCCTGCGCTTCCTCAGCCGCGTGGTGCGCGAATGCGCGGGCCAACCGGTTGACCTCGGCGTGTGCGGCGAAATGGGCGGGCGCAGGCTGGAGGCGCTGGCGCTTGTCGGGCTCGGCATACGCCGCCTGTCGATCACCCCGGCTGCGGTTGGGCCGATCAAGGAACTGGTTTGCAGCATCGATGCGGCCGAGATCGGCTCGGCGATGCAGGGCTGGCTTGCCAATCCGCCGAAGGATTTGCGCGCCGAATTGCAGGCTTGGGCCGAAGCGCACGGTATCGAGGTCGAATAGTGGGCATGGCCGCTTTCGCTGCTTGACTTGCCGCGCTGCACCATCATTCATGGTGCAGCAAAGGGATCGCATAACGCCCCGCACGGGGAATCTGGGACAGAGATGGCCGACAAGATCGAGTTTCCGACTGAACCAACCGAGCCACGCGGCATCGGAGCGGAGCTGCGTGCGGCGCGCGAAAAGCGCGGGCTGACGGTCGAACAGGTGGCCGCGCAAACGAGAATTTCGCAGCGCCACATCCTGAGCATCGAAAGCGGCGACTTCTCCTCCTTGCCGGGCCGTACCTATGTCATGGGTTTTGCCCGCAACATCGCCAAAGTGGTCGGGCTCGACCAGGACAAGGTTGCCGCTTCCGTGCGGGCCAAGCTCGATACCGCACAATTCGACCAGGCCGAGCGTCGCCAGACATTCGAGCCGGGGGACCCTGCGCGCGCGCCCACCTCGGGCCTGGTGTGGTTTTCGGTCATCGCCGTCCTCACCTTGCTCACCGGCCTGTTCTTCGCGGCGCGTGTCTTCTTCTCACCGGCGGCGGAACTGCCCTCGCTAGTCGAGGATGAGCCTGTGGAACAGGTCCAGGACAGCGCCGCGGCTCCTGCCGAGGAAGCGACTGCCAGCGGCCCGGTGGTCTTCACGGCCGAGGGCGATGCCTGGGTACGCTTTTACGGCGATCAGGGCGTGCTGATGGAAGGCGTGCTCGAGGAAGGCGACAGTTTCACCATTCCCGAAGAGGCGGCGAACCCGCAAATCATTACTGCCCGACCGGACTTGCTGGTCGTGACCATTGGCGGACGCAGCGTGGCCAAGCTTTCGGAGGAGATGCGGACGCTGTCGGATGTGCCTGTCGATGCCGCCAGCCTGCTCGCGCGAGGCGAGGTCGCAGCCCGGCAGGAATCCGCGCCAGCACCGACGCCTTCGGCCACCAGTGCGCCTCCTTCTCCGCGCCCAACACCCTCGTCGACCTCTACGCCGAGCTCGAGCGTGACCAGCGCGCCGCCCCCCGCTCCGGCTCCGACGCAGACGGTGTCAGAACCGGTCGTGCAGGAGGTGGCGCCGCAGCCCGCCGCCGCCGCTGAGGAACCGACGGAGACCCAGCCAGCTGAAACCGAGACCAGCGGCGACGAATAGCCATGAATTCGCGGTGGATTGCGCAGAGTTACGGGTCCACCAAACACGGTTAATCGGCTATTCGACTGCAAGTCTGCATGGGGGGCATCTGTAAAGGTGGCGCTCTGCGCGCGCGGGAAGGAAATGATCGATGATCGCCAAAGTGTCTGGTTTGCGTAAGTCCTGTGGGGCCGTGGTGGCGGCGGGTCTGGTCATGGGCATGATGCCCTCGGCTGTTTCCGCCCAGGCAGATGACCGGATGGAACGGATAGAATCGCAATTGCGCGCGCTCCAGCGCGCGGTCTTCCCCGGCGGCGACGAACGCTTCTTCGAACCCGAGATCCAGCCCAGCACCAATCCGGTCGAGGTGCGCCAGGCGGGTACGCCGTCCACCAGCGCGCTGACCGACATGCTGACCCGGCTCGACGCGATCGAGCAGCAGCTTGCCCGGCTGACCGCGGCGACCGAAGTGAACGAGAATGCGCTCAGCCTGCTCGAAATGCGTGTCAACGCGGTTGAGGAAGAACAAACCGCCGCCGCAGCCGCTGCAGCCGCTGCGGTGGAAGTCGCAGACACGGGAGAGCAGCCAGTCGGCGTGATCGCCGTGCCGGACGAGGATGGCGAACTGGCAGCTATCGGCACTGATCCCAGCCTCGATGTGGAGATCGAAGGACCGAGCGACGAGCGTCTCGCCGCCGTGCAGGCCATTGCCAAGCCTGCCTCAGGCGATCAGGGTGACGATGAATATGTCTATGGCTTCCGCCTCTGGGATGGCGGTTTCTATCCCGAAGCGCAGCAGCAGCTTTCACTCTTCGTCGAGCAATATCCCGATCACTGGCGCACTACCTATGGCCGGAACCTGCTCGGTCGTGCCTATCTCGATGCGGGTGAGCCGCGCCGCGCGGCAACGCATTTCTTCGAGAACTACCAGGCCGACAAGGAAGCCGCCCGCGCAGCCGACAGCCTGCTCTATCTTGCCGAGAGCATGATTGCGCTCGGCGATACGCGCCGTGCCTGCATCGCGCTGGCCGAATTCGGCGATACCTATCCTGCGCTCGCCACCGGTCGGCTGCAGGAGCAGTATGATGCCAATCGGGGCCGTGTCGACTGCGAGTGACACGCTGCCGCCGGACCTCGTCGAGAAGTTCAAGGCGGCGCTCGACCGGCTGAATCCGTCAGGGGACAGGATTGGCTTGGCGGTTTCCGGTGGGCCGGATTCCATGGCTATGCTGCTGCTCGCCCATGCGGCGATCCCCGGCCAGTTCGAAGTCGCCACAGTCGATCACGGCCTGCGTCCCGAAGCGAAGGACGAATGCGCGCTGGTCCTCGCGGCTTGTCGGGAGCGGGGCATTCCCTGCGAGATCATCAGCCTGACGGTGGAAGGCGGCAATCTGCAGGCGACGGCGCGCAAGAGCCGTTATGCATGGCTCGGCAAATGGGTGGAGGATGCCGGCATCCCCTTTCTGGCCACCGCCCATCACGCGGACGATCAGGCCGAAACGCTTATCATGCGGCTTAACAGGGGAAGCGGTCTATCCGGCCTTGCGGGCATTCGTGAAGAGGTTTTCAAGGATGGCGAATGCTGGGACCCGATGGCCTCGCACACAGTGATCCGACCCTTGCTTGCGTTTCGCCGGGCGGAGCTGCGACAGATCGTGGACGGGGCGGGCGTGGCCTATGCCCTCGATCCCAGCAATCAGGATGACCGTTACGACAGGGTGCGTATCCGCAAGATGCTGAAGGATGCGGACTGGCTCGATGTACCGGCCATCGCAAGATCCGCGCGCCACCTTGCCGAAGCTGACGCGGACCTGCGGCAGCTGTGCGGCTATTTCTTTGACAGGCTCTTATCCTTCAGCGCCGTGGGCGATCAGGTGCATTGCCGGCTGACACCCGATGCACCGCGCACGATCATCCTGAAGCTGGTGGAAAGAGCGCTGCGCAATATTGGCGGTGATCCACGCGGGGGCGATGTCGCACGACTGGTCGCCAGGCTGGAACGCGGTGAAGGCGGCAATCTTGCTGGCGTGCTGGCGACCGTCGAAGATGGAGACTGGGTCTTCCGTCCCGAACCGCCGCGACGGACGGGCTAAGCCTCAGCTCGCCAGCGGGGTGCCGATAGTGGCGGTGACGCCGTCGGTGATGATCACCGTGTCGCCGACCTGCGCGATATCGTAGAGGCGCGAAACGAACTCGTCCGGCACGCCGATGCAGCCATGGCTGGCATAGCCCAGCTCGACGGTTGAGCCGCCATGGATGGCAACGCCGTCCCAGGTCAGGCGCAGCGTCCAGGGCATGGGTGCGTTGTTGTACTTCTCGGAGATGTTGTGGCGTTCCTTGGTCAGGATCGGGAAGATGCCGACCGGGGTAGGGTGTTCTTCCGTGCCCAGCAACGCGGCGGCGGCGCCGATCTCGTAGCCATTGCGGAAGACTGAAATAACGCGGGCCTGGAGATCGACGGTCACTACCAGCGGACCATCGGGAACGCCTTCATCGTCCCAATGCCACTCGCCATATTTGATCGGACCTTCGATCGGCAGGATGCGCTTGATGACGAACGGGTTTTCTTCGTCGAAAGCGGGAACATCCTGCACCACTTCCTGCGAGATGAAGCGGGTTTCTTCGGGAGTGAACTGCTCATCCAGCGTCAGGTCGATATCTTCGGGCGCTTCGGCCAGAACATCGTCTGCCGCAAGCCAGGCGGACATGTCATTGTCCTGCGCTTCAAGCGAATTGCCGGCAAAGACCGCCGTGCCGATCAGCACGAAAGCGACGAAGGTCGAGCCACCAATCCATTTGAGCAGTGCGTTCATGAGAATGATTATGCGCCGAATCGCGCAGGAATCCAGCGTTTCGCCATGCTCAGTCCCGAAAAGGGACGCGAAATCCCGCTCCAGTTAACGGCTCTGCTTATTGGCGGTAGGTCTGAGACCTCAACAAGGCTCAACCATGCGCGCCGAAAATGTTCGCGATGGAGGTCGAGATGCGTAGCGACAGCGCATAGGCTGTTTCGATCGGGTCGATGAAATCACGCCTGATATGCTCGTATCCCTCATCCTTGCCTTCCGGGTAATCGGTCGGCTCGTCGAGCTGGAAGTCGGCAATGCTGGGGAAGCTGGTCGGGAAGGTGCGCCTGAGCTGAGTCAGCGCTTCCTCGATACGCAGGGTGAAGACCATCTCCAGAACGTCGTCGCGGCTGATGTCGTTCGCCCGGCTGAAAACCGGGATGCTGACCGCGCGGATGAACATGTGCTGGAACAGCGCCAGCCGCAAAGCCTGCAACACGCCGATATGGCGGCGCTGGTCCTCGCGCTCTTCCGCCGGGCTTTCATCGGGTACGAGGTCGAGCAGGCGATGCAGTTTGAGCGCATCGACGCGCAAGCGGCTGGCGAGGCGGCGGAATACGCCGACCCTGTCATCCTTGACCAGATATTCGGCCAGCCCCTCGCAGGCGATGGTGAGGTGGCTTTCGGTGCCGCGATAGGGGCGGCTGGCCCAGTATGCCGAGTTGAACAGTTCTCCATAGGCGGCCACGGTCTTGACGCTGGCGAGAGCGTTGGAACAGCGCACCAGGCGGATCAGCTGGCGGCCGCGCTCGCTCTCGCGCAGCAGGGCGGCGACCTCGTCATAATTGCCTTCCGAGGCATGGCCGATCCCGGCGATCACGTTCACCGGATAGCCGAGCTGCTGCAGGATCGCATTGTGCGGGATGGCACGGATCTGCCGCAGGCTCATCTCGCGATCGGCATTGATGTCGCTCTGGCGCCGCGAGACGCGGCTGCCCGTGGGATTGAGCAGGCCGAGGCCGAACGCCGTGATCGCGCGGCTATAAGTCCGGCTTTCGAGATGCTCGCGCTGGTGGTCGCGGATCGCGCGGTAGAAATCGAGGCTGAGATCGGTGCGGCGGTAGAAGATGTCCTTGGGCGCATCGACATCGGTATAGGCCGGGCGGATCGTGGCGATGCGGGTGAGCAGCGCCAGCGCCAGTTCGGGTGTCGAGAACCACAGATAGCCGTCACCGCCCTGGAAGCTTACTTCGGGTTCCAGCGTGATCCCGGCGCGGGCGAAGCGGCGCTTGGCCCAGGGGCTGAGCGGCCATGTCAGCCGGTCTTCCAGGCTGGTGGGGTGCGCGCCGCGGCCCATGCTTTCGCCATGCGTGTTGAAGATCAGCGCGCAGACATCTTCCATGCCGTTCTTGGCCATGGCTTCGGCAAGGCGGCCCTGCAGGCGCTCGATGGCGAGGCTGGCGGGAATCTGGCCGACAAAGCGCCCGGCATCGGAAAAGCCGGTCTGCACCGAGACGCGTCCGCGGGTGCGGGCATAGTCGCGGTAGATTTCCTCCGACAGCAATTCGTCGAGGAAGCGCCCGCCATGTTCGAGCGCGCTTTCGGTCTCGAACAGGGGCGAGATATCGACCTTGTCCTCGATCCCGAACAGTTTGGCGAAATAGAGCGCGGCGAGGATCGTGGCCGGGTCCTCGCACTCGGCGATCAGCATGCGGATCGGCGCATCGGCGTCGATATGGGCAAGGATCTGCGCCATGGCGAGGAACTGGCGGATGGCGGTGCTGCTCTCGATAGCGAGTGCACCGAAATTGCTTCGATGCGGAGTTACTTCGCTGATCGCCTTGCGCAGATGGACGATGGCGCCCTTGCTCGACAGGTCGATCGCGCCCGAGGGGTCGAGCTTGCGGCGGATCGCATTGTTGAGCTGCTTGGCGTTCACGCGGAAATGGATCCAGCCCATGCCCAGCCCGTCGGCGCACATGCTGGCGGCCAGCGTTTTGAGCGCAACGGCGCGTTCGCCGCCCACCTCATTCGCCTCGGCTTCCAGCGCATCGATAAAGGGCTTGAGCGAGAGCAGCTTGCGCGGATCGCGCGCGGTCAGCCGGTTGGCGGCAACCGACAGGGCGGCGGGATCGGACAGGTCGGCGGCGAAATCCGCCGCGCGTTCCTTGGCGTAATCGCTGGCCGGCCTGAGCTCGCCGAGCAGTCTGTGCGCGGGATCGATGGCCTCCAACTTGGCACAATAGAGCTCGAGCCGCTGGGCCTTTTCCGACAGGCGGAAGCCGATCGAGTTGGACCAGGTGATATCGGTGCGCCCGTCCATGTCGTAGCCGACCCAGCTGGCGAAGCGGAATGGCAGCGGGGCGAGGTCATGCCAATCCTCGGGCCAAGTTGCCTGAGCATGGGCGAGTACCTGGGAAACGATCTCGTCGCGCGCACCCTGGGCATGGGCGATGGCGCGCATGGCCCGCTCGTGCTCGAAGGCGAGCGTGACGTTTGGCCTTTCCTCCCCGACGACCGAAGGATCTACCGGCTTTTCGGTGCCGGCGGCCCTTGCCACCGCATCCGACTGCCCCGGCGTCAGCAGGAAGGTCGGATGCGCAGTGAACACGGCGTGAAGTTGCGGGCTTTCCCAGCGACTCTTGAAAGAGGCGAAGTCTACCTCGGTCAGGGCTGCGGCGAGGTCTGCCTGGTTATCGTCCTTGTCGACCGGCGCGACCATGCGGTGCAGGCGCTTGGCACGCTTGCCCAGCGCATGCTCCTCCAACTCGTCGATGATCGCGGCGCATTCGCCAAGCGTCAGCTCGCCATTTTCGAGCATCCGCGAAAGATCGAGCGAAAGCTGGAAGACCGGATTGAAGAGCGGTGTATCCTCCGTGCGCAGGTGGTTCTCCTGCAGGCGGGATATCAGTTCTGCGACGCTCTTCATGCGCCGAGGCTCGCTGCTTCGCTGGCCAGCCTCTCAATCTCCGCCGGGCTGGCGCCCTTGGGCGCGACCCAGCTGCCACCCACACACAGCACCGGATCAAGGTCCAGCCAACTGGGCGCAGTTTCGTAGGAAATTCCACCAGTCGGACAGAACTTGCACTCGTAGAAGGGCGCGGAAAGCGCCTTCAGTGCCGGAATGCCGCCCGATGCCGTGGCAGGGAAAAACTTGAAGTGATCGAGGCCCATATCCATGCCGCGCATGATATCGCCAGCATTGGCGACGCCGGGAAGGAAGGGAATTCCGGACTTTATCGCTGCATTGCCCAGCGGTTCTGTCAGGCCGGGCGAAACGATAAATTCCGCGCCTGCCGCCAGTGCATCCTCAAGCTGGTTCTTGTTGGTAACGGTTCCTGCACCGACGATGGCGCCCTTGACCAGGTTCATGCGTTTGATGACCTCCAGTGCGCCTTCGGTCCGCAAGGTCACTTCGAGGACATTGAGTCCGCCCGCAACCAGCGCTTCGGCAATGGCGCGCGCTTCGCTCACATCCTCGATCACCAGCACCGGGATGACCGGCGCCATGCGCATGATCTTTTCGATATCGTTCATCGGCAATGCTCCATGGCAAAGGCTGCGGCGGCGCCAAACAGTCCGGGCTGGGGATGGGTAATGAGCTTGATCGGGATGCTGCGCATCAGCCCCTGGTAGCGCCCCTTGAAACAGAAGCGGTCTTCGAAGCCCGAGCGCGGCAGCACGTCGCGCAGGCGCAGGCCAAGCCCGCCCGCAAGGACCACCGCGCTTGCGCCATGGGCGAGGGCAAAATCGCCCGTCACGCTGCCCAGCGTCATGCAAAAATGCTGCATGGCGGCGACCGACAGGCTGTCTTCCCCGGCAAGCGCCGCCTTCCATATTTCGACATCTTCACGCGGGCCGTTGCTGCGCCCTTCGAGCTCGGCCAGCACCTCGTAGATTGTGACAATGCCGGGGCCAGAATTGACCCTTTCCGTCGAGACGCGGACATACATGCCGCGCAGCTTGGCAAATATTGCGTCGTCGATCGCATCGATGGGGGCGAAATCCACGTGGCCGCCCTCGGTCGCCTGCACATGATAGCCATCCGCCATGCGGTGGAAATGCGCCACGCCCAGGCCGGTGCCGGGGCCGATCACGCTGACCGTGCCCGTTTTCGGCAATCCCTTGTTCGGCCCGGCGATATGCACCAGCCGGTCTTCCGGAACATTGGCCACCGCATGGGCAACGGCCGCGAAATCGTTCATCACGCTGACCCGGTCGATATCGAGCTGTTCGTCCAGCGCGCCGGTATTGATGACCCAGCTATTGTTGGTCATGCGCACGACCTGGCCTGTTACCGGCCCGGCAATGGCAATGGCTGCGGCACGGGGCAGGGCGCGGCCCAGCTCCTTCTCGAAGGCCTCCCACGCAGTCTGCAGGCTGACATGGTCATCGGTGTGCAGCGTGATCGGTTCGTCCAGCGTTACGGTGCCGTTGCCATCCACGCGGGCTACGGCGAAGCGGGCATGGGTGCCGCCGATATCGACTGCGACCAGCTCCATCAAAGGCCTTCTCTCATCATAGTCCGGCCGCTGCGAGCATGGCGCTGCCGCCCTTTTCGGCTTCATCGGCGCCAGCTCGGAACATGGCGAAGATCTCGCGGCCCGTGCCGGTAGCCGGGGGAGGGGCTTCGGCCGGAGTGCGCGTAGAAAGGTCGGCCGTGGTCGAAAGCGTGCCATTGGTGGCGCACAGCTTCACCACATCGCCATCGCGCAGCAGCGAGAGCGGCCCGCCACCGAGCGCTTCGGGCGAACAATGGATGGCTGCCGGTACCTTGCCCGATGCACCCGACATGCGCCCGTCTGTCACCAGCGCGACGCGGTATCCGCGATCCTGCAAGACGCCGAGCGGCGGGGTCAGCGCGTGCAATTCGGGCATGCCATTGGCGCGCGGACCCTGGAAGCGGACCACCACGACCACGTCCCTGTCCAGTTCGCCTGCCTTGAAGGCATCGGCGACCTGCTTCTGGTCGGAGAAGACGCGGCAAGGCGCCTCGATCGTGTAGCGATCCTCGGTCACGGCACTGGTCTTGAAACAGGCGCGGCCGAGATTGCCCTCGACCAGCCGCATGCCGCCATCGGGCTGGAACGGATTGTCGACCGTGCTCAGCATCTCGGTATCGCCGCTTTCACCGATATCGCGCCAGGCAAGCGTGCCATTGTCGAGCCAGGGTTCACGGCCATAGTCCTTGAGACCGTTCTCGCCAGCCACGGTCAAGATATCGCCATGGACGAGCCCGGCGGAAAGCAGTTCCTTGATGACGTAGCCGATCCCGCCCGCGGCGTGGAAATGGTTCACGTCGCCCGAGCCATTGGGATAGACGCGCGCCAGCAGCGGTATGGCGGAGGAAAGCTCGGCCAGGTCGGTCCAGTCTATGGTGATGCCGGCAGCGCGAGCGAAGGCCGGGATGTGGATCGCATGATTTGTCGATCCGCCCGTGGCGAGCAGGCCGACGGCCGCATTCACCACTGCCTTTTCGTCCACCACCTTGGCCAGCGGACGGTAATCGTTCCCGCCGCTGGTGATGGCGGCAAGCCGATGCATGGCCGCGCGGTCCAGCTCCTGCCGCAGCGGGGTGCCGGGCTGGACGAAGGCAGCGCCGGGCATGTGCAGGCCCATGAATTCCATCATCATCTGGTTGGAATTGGCTGTGCCGTAAAAGGTGCAGGTGCCTGCCGAGTGGTAGCTCTTGCTTTCGCTTTCGAGCAGTTCGGCGCGCCCGACCTTGCCCTCTGCATAGAGCTGGCGGACGGCCTGCTTTTCCTTGTTGGGAATGCCGCTCGGCATCGGGCCGCTGGGCACGAACATGGCGGGCAGCCAGCCGAAGCGCAGCGAGCCCATCAGCAGGCCGGGCACGATCTTGTCGCAAATGCCGAGCAGGGCGACCGAATCATACATCAGGTGCGAGAGGCCGACGCCGGTTGCGAGCGCGATCACGTCGCGGCTGAACAGGGAAAGCTCCATGCCCTCCTGGCCCTGCGTCACCCCGTCGCACATGGCCGGCGTGGCGCCTGCGACCTGCGCCGTGGCGCCGACTTCGCGGGCATAGATCTTCAGCCGCGGCGGATAGGCGCCATAGGGCTGGTGGGCGGAAATCGTGTCATTATAGGCAGATATGACGCCGATATTGGGCCCGGCCTGCGTGGCAATGGACTGCTTGTCTTCCTCCGCGGCGGCAAAGCCATGCGCGAGGTTGGAGCAGGGCAGGGCGGTGTTGCGGTCCCGGTGGCGTTCCGCCTCTTCCTCCATCAGCGCGATATAGGCTGCGCGGCTGTCCTTCGACCTTTCGATGATCCGGTCGGTAACGTGATCGAGGACGGGATGGAGATAGGTCATGGGCGTTTCCTATTCATGCCAGCTTACCCCGTCTCGTTCGGTCAGGGCGATGGCGGCGCTCGGCCCCCAGGAGCCGGCGGTATAGGTCTTGGGCGTCAGTCCGTCATCGGCCCAGGTCTTGCGGATGGCATCGATCCAGCGCCATTGCGCCTCTACCTCGTCGCGGCGGACGAACAGCGTCTGGTCGCCATGGATCAAATCGAGCAGAAGCCGCTCGTATGCGATGCGCTTGTGCTTGCCGGTAAAGGCATCGGGCATGGCGATATCGAGCGGGACGGAGCGCAGGCTCATGCCTTCCTGCTCGAGGCCGGGGACCTTTGCCATCAAGGTGAAAGAGATGTTCTCCTCCGGCTGGATACCGATCAACAGGGCATTGGGTTTGAGCCGCGCATCGGTGAAGATCGAGTGCGGCACCTGCTTGAACTGGACCAGGATCTCGGTCACGCGGCGGTGCAGGCGCTTGCCGGTGCGCAGGTAGAAAGGCACGCCGCGCCAGCGCCAATTGTCGACATGGGCCTTCAGCGCGACGAAAGTCTCGGTGTCCGAATGCTTGCCCAGTTCCTCGTCATAGCCGGGGACGATTTCGCCTCCGCTGGCGCCGCCGCGATACTGGCCGGTGACGCTTTCTTCCACGCTGATCGGACGCAGCGCACGCAGCACCTTCACCTTCTCGTCGCGCACCGCATCGGCGGTGAAGCTGGATGGCGGCTCCATTGCCACCAAAGCGAGGAGCTGGAGCATGTGGTTCTGCACCATGTCCCTGAGGGCGCCCGAATCGTCGTAATAGGCGACGCGGCTTTCCAGCCCGACCGTCTCCGCCACGGTGATCTGCACATGGTCGATATATTGGCTGCGCCAGAGCGGCTCGAACATCAGATTGGCGAAGCGCAGGGCAAGCAGGTTCTGAACCGTCTCCTTGCCGAGATAGTGGTCGATGCGGAAAATGCGGTCCTCCGGGAAAGCCTCGGCCACGGCATCGTTGATCTCGCAGCTCGAGGCGAAATCGGTGCCAAGCGGTTTTTCCAGGCTGATGCGCGCGCCTTCCCCCGCAAGCCCCGCCGCCTGCAGGCCCTGGATGGTCGGCTTGAACAGGCTTGGCGCGGTCGAGAGGAAGATGGCGAGGTCATCGCCCGGACCGGTCTTCTCGGCCAGTTCCTTGTATCCCTCGGGCGTGGTGACATCGAGATGCTGGTATGACAGGCGGTTGAGGAAGTCCGCCATGTGGCCGCGGCGTTCGGGCGGCATATGCTTTTCCAGCGCATCGCGGGCGAAGTTGCGAAACTCGCTATCGCTCATTTCCGAGCGCGCAGTGCCGACAATCCGCAGGTTCTCGGAAATCAGCTCATCGGTGTGCAATGCGCAAAGGCTGGGCAACAGCATGCGCTGAGAAAGGTCCCCGGTAGCGCCGAAGAGGAGGAGAGTGTGGGCCTTCGCCGTCATGCATGGTCCTCGCAGTTTCAGGAACGCACACTAACGCGCGATCATGCTGCACTGCAATAGAAGCTTTTGCACGAATTTCCGGGCGCATAGGCCGGGCAGGTCAGGCGCAGTGGCTGACGGTGACCTCGCTCCAGTCGAAGCGGCACAGGCCGAAAGGCGTGAGGAAACTGACATCGGCAGCATCGCGGCCCACGCCGATCTTTACCGTATGCTCCGGGTCGGCCATGCCGGTTGCATCGACAAGGTACCAGGCACCGCCGCCATCTACTTCCGGATCGTCGAGGAATACCTCGGCAATGGCGTGGAAATCGGGCGGGTTCACGCCCGGTGCGAAGCAACTGACATAGCGCGCGGGAATTGCTGCCGCGCGGGCAAAGGCGACCATGACATGCGCATAGTCGCGGCACACGCCGCGCCTTTCGAGGAAGCTGTCGATCGCCGTCGTTGCCGTGGTGCTGGCCCCTGGCTCATAGGTAAAATGGTCCGAGATCCAGTCGCGCATGGCGGCGATCTTCGCCCCGCCTTCGAGATGGCCGAAGGTTTCCGCCACGAAGGAATGCAGCCGGTCCGCCTGGCAGTAGCGCGAATCGAACAGGTACTCAGCCGCCTCGCCGGGCAGTTCGTGCGGATCGAGTCGGGCAAGCGAGGCGATGTCGTGGATTACCCGCTCGACCTCGACCGTCGCCCAATAGCCGACCGAGAAGGGGCCCTCGGCGCGCACCCAGACTCGCTCGCCGATATTGGCCTGCGCGGGGACACGGGCGAGGTGGATCGCCTGGGCAAACTGCGTTTCGCAGGAAAGCACTTTCTGCTCGGGAATGGCGGCGGCCTCGAACTGCAGCAGGACATCTCCCGGCTGGTCGAGATGGAAGGCGAATCGGGCACAAATTTCGACGGGCATACGGCCTGCTAACGGGCGAGTGTGACAGTGGTTTCGCGGGGAAAGCGGATTCGTGGCTATTCGCCTGAAATATGCGCCGCGACCTGTCGCCTGTGCGGCATGGCGCGGTGTTCGGCAAGATAGATTCCCTGCCATGTTCCTAGCATCATGCGGCCATTCGACACCGGGATCTGCAGGCTCTCGCCCGTCAGCAAGGTGCGGATATGGGCGGGCATGTCGTCCGGCCCCTCATCGTCATGCTCGTATTGCGGGCCCTCTGGCGCGACCTTTTCGAGCCAGCGGAGGATATCGCGCTTCACTGCGGGGGCGGCATTCTCGTTGATGAGGAGCGACGCCGAGGTGTGGCGGCAGAACAGCGTGACAAGGCCGGTCTCGATGCCGGTCGCGGCGACCCATTGCGCGACCTCGCCGGTGAACTCGACCAGCGCCTTGCCGGAGGTGGAAATGGTGAATGTATTCGTGATGTGAGGCATGGCAGGGAGTGTAGCGTGAAGCGGGTCCCACGTCATTGCTTGCCCTGGGGGCGACCATTGCGTGGAGCAATGCGCGTGATTAGCGTGTTCGCGCGGAAGGGAGAAAATGCGCGTAGCGACCTTCAACCTGCAAAGGCTGCGTCTTCGCTTGCGCGATGGAAGGGCGCAATTCGACGGTGCAAGCGATAGCGATGTCCCGGGTGCCGGGAACATCGCTTCGCCCGTCCTGGACCGCATGGACCGGGAATTGACTGCCATGGTCATCCGTCATCTCGATGCCGATGTTATCGCCTTGCAGGAAGTCTTCGACCAGCAGACATTGGACCGGTTTCACGACGAATTCCTTGCCGATGGTACAGTCGAACCCTGGCCACATCGCATTTGCATGGAAGGCAATGACGGCCGGGGTTTCGACGTCGCCCTGCTAAGTCGGCTCCCGCTCCACGATGTTCGTAGCCATGCGGCGGTGACCTGCGCGGATCTGGGCCTCGAACCGCTCACCGGACACGATCCGACAGAACGCATATTTCGCCGGGACTGCCTTCGGGCGCGCATCGGCCCGCTGACGATCTATGTCTGCCATTTCAAGGCGCCTTACCCGGACAGGGATCGCTCCTTCTTCCTGCGCCGACGCGAAGCGGAAGCGGTGCGATTGCTGGTTGAGCAAGATATGGCGGGGCTGCACGAACCCCGCTGGCTGATCGCTGGCGACCTCAACGAGCACACAGCCGGGCAAGAGAGTGAGGAGGTGGCGATTGCGCCCCTTCTCGATGACGAATTCGCCGTCGATCTTGTCGAACGTATTCCGAAGGGCGAGCGCTGGACCTACCGCGATCCCGCGACTGGGCTCTATTCCCATCCAGACAGGCTGCTGGCATCGCCTGCGCTTGCTGCCGCGTTCCCGGATGCCGTCCCGAAGACCTTGCGTGAGGGACTGGAACTGGCCGTGTCCCAATTCAAGGGGCCCCATCTTGCCGGAGTTGGAGACAGTCGACCGCATGCCAGTGACCATGCAGCTCTCTGGATGGATCTTACCGGTTTGTGATCGGATCGACAGGATTGGTGGCAGTCGCCTTTCCTACTTCGCCGCCATCTGCCTAGGTCACTCCATGCGTTTGCACGGCCTCAATTTGATTTCCAACCACCTGAATAGACGCGGCTTTTGTCCGCCGGGAGGGGAAGAGTTTTCCCGTCCAGGACAGTGTGTCAGGTGTGAGGGGTTAGTTGGATATGACCCCGAAAAGGTCATGCGCGTCGGCATCCTCGACTTCGACGCTAACGAAGTCGCCCGGCTGCAGGTCTGCCGGCACGTTGCGGAGATATACTGCGCCGTCGATCTCGGGCGCGTCGGCCTGGCTGCGGCCCGTGGCGCCGACATCGCCATCCTCATCCGGCTCGCCCACCTCGTCGATAATGACGGGAATGGTTGTGCCCACCTTGGCTTCGAGCTTGGCGGCGCTGATACGCTCGGTCACTTCCATGATCTTGGCGTATCGCTCTTCCTTGACCTCTTCGGGCACCGGATCGGGCAGGGCATTGGCCGCGGCGCCCTCGACCGGCTCGAAGCGGAAGGCGCCCACGCGGTCGAGCTGGGCCTCTTCCAGCCAGTTCAGGAGATATTGGAAGTCCTCTTCGGTCTCGCCGGGGAAGCCGACCACGAAGCTGGAGCGCACCGCAATCTCAGGGCAGATCTCCCGCCAGGACTTGAGCCTCTCCAGCACCTTGGCCTCGTTTGCCGGGCGCTTCATCCGCTTGAGGACGGCCGGGCTGGCGTGCTGGAAGGGGATGTCGAGATAGGGCGTCAGCAGCCCCTCCGCCATGAGCGGGATCACCGCATCGACATGCGGGTAAGGGTAGACATAGTGTAGCCGGGTCCATGGCTGCTCGCCCTGCGGCGTCTTGAGCTGGCCAAGCTCGCGGGCAAGGTCGGTCATATGGGCGCGGACCTCGTGGCCGTGCCACATGCGCGGCTCGTGCTTCGTGTCGACGCCATAAGCCGAAGTGTCCTGGCTGATGACCAGCAACTCCTTGGTGCCGGCAGCGACGAGCTTTTCCGCCTCGCGCAAAACCGCGTCGATGCGGCGGCTCACCAGCTTCCCGCGAAGCTGCGGGATGATGCAGAAGGCGCAGGAGTGATTGCAGCCCTCGGAAATCTTGAGGTAGCTGTAGTGGCGCGGGGTGAGCTTCACGTCCGGCTGCGGGACGAGGTCGATGAAGGGACCCTGCGAGGGCGGGGCGGCTTCGTGGACGGCCTCGACCACGTCTTCATACTGGTGCGCGCCGGTTACCGCGAGGACCTGCGGGAAGCGGGTGCGGATTACTTCGGCCTCGTCGCCCATGCAGCCGGTCACGATCACGCGGCCGTTCTCGGCAATGGCCTCGCCGATCGCTTCGAGGCTCTCTTCCTTGGCGGAATCGAGGAAGCCGCACGTATTGACCAGCACCACGTCCGCCCCGGCATAGTCGGGCGACATGGCATAGCCGTCCGCGCGCAGCCTGGTGAGGATACGTTCGGAATCGACCAGCGCCTTGGGACAGCCGAGGCTGACCATGCCGACGCGCTTCTGTTCTTCGATGCGGGTTGCCATTATGCGCGCGCCACTACACGCGAGAGAGCCTTTGCGCTAGTCTTGGCGCGGGACGTGAAAGGGAGAGAGTCATGGGTCCGGTAAACTGGCTTGCAGTATTGCTCGGTGCGGTGGCGTTCTTCGCCACTGGCGCGGTCTGGTATTCCTTCCTGTTCGGCAAGGCCTGGCAGCGCGAAGCAGGCATGACCGAGGAGAAGATGGCAGGAGCCAACATGCCGATGATCTTCGGCCTGTGCTTCCTGCTCGAACTGGTGGTGGCGTGGATGCTCGGCCATTTGATCGCACGGACCAGTCCGCAGCCGCATGTGATCATGATGTTCGCGCTCGGCTTCGGCGCTTTCCTCATGGCTCCGGCCGTGGGCATCAATTATCTCTACCAGCGCAAATCGCTGAAGCTGTTCCTGATCGATGCCGGGCACTTCGTGGTCGGCATGGCGGCGATGGGCGGCGTCTTCGTCGCAATGAATTAGGCGGCGGTTTCGTCTTCGCCGGTGGGCATGTCGGTCGGACGAATCTCGACCACGATATCGCCTGCCTGCAGGGTACCGGCTTCATCCTCCCAGAAACCCCTGGCGCCGCCATTGCGATAGATGCGCAGGCCCTTGCCGCCCGTCACCAGTTCATTGAGCGACTTGCCGATTTCCTCGGGCCTGACGGGGCGTTCGACCAGCTGGACGCGTCCGGTGACCGAAGCAAGGTCGGCCAGGTAATCGGAGATGTGCGCACCCTGGGCACTGCCGGCGAGCAGCAGCCCGGTAAAGCGCACCGGGTTGATAACATTGTCCGCACCGGCCTGGTGGGCGAGGATCTCGTTATCCGCTGCCCGCACCACCACGCTGATCGGGACATTGGGGGCGAGGTGTCGCACGGTCAGCACGATCAGGATCGAAGCATCGTCGCGACCGGCGGAAACGAGAACGGTTTGCGCTTCGGCAATGCGGACCGCCATCAGGCTTTCGTCGCGCGAGGCATCTGCCTCGATTACGTTGCAGCCCAGTTCCTCGGCCTGTTCGAGCCTGTGCTCATTGGTGTCCATGACCACGATATTGCGCGGATCGGTTCCGCGCTCGATCAGCTCATGCACGGCTTCGGAGCCCGAGACACCGAAACCGAGCACCACGACGTGGTCGGACAGCTGGTCCTGGATGCGGGCCATGCGAAACTTCTCCCAGCTTCTCTTGATGATGAAATTATAGGCGGTGCCGACGAAAATGAAGAGGACGGCAAAGCGTACCGGCGTCACGATCAGGGCTTCGACCAATCGTGCGCGTTCGCTGATCGGGGCGATGTCGCCAAAGCCCGTGGTCGTGATCGAGATCATGGTGAAATAGACCACGTCCATGAAGCTGACATAGCCGTCGTGATTGTCGATCAACCCGTCGCGATCCCAATAATGGATCATGACGACGAGCATGATCAGCGCCAGCGCAGCGCCCAGGCGGATTCCGAGATCGCCCCAGACCGGCACTTTCACCGCGCGGCGAAGCGGCGTGAAACGCTTGGAGCGCACGCGCTTGCGCAAGGATTCGGGGCGCCCAGCCACTACGAAGCGAAACCTTCTGCCAGCGCACCGATAGCGGCGTGATTGGTCAGGTCGAGCTGCAACGGCGTGACCGCAACATAACCATCTGCCACGGCTTCCAGGTCGGTCCCGTGATCGAGCGTGTGCTCCATCTCTTCCAGCCCGAACCAATAGTACTTACGCCCGCGTGGATCGGTGCCTTCGACCAGGCTGCCGCGCTTGTAATCGTGGAAGCCCTGCCGCACCACGCGGATGCCCTTGACCGCATCGCTGGCAAGGTCGGGGAAGTTGACATTGATAAGCGTGCGCCTGGCCATGGGCGTATCGATCAGCGGGCGCAGGACCTTCTCCGCCCAGCCTTGCGCCGCGCCGAAACTCGCGCCCCGCTCACGCATGGCCTGCGACAATGCGATGGCCGGAATGCCCGCCAGCGCTGCTTCCATCGCTGCCGAGATGGTACCCGAATAGGTGATGTCGTCGGCCAGGTTCTCGCCCGCATTGATGCCCGAAATAACAAGGTCCGGACGCTTGTCGGCAAACAGCTTGCGCAGCGCCAAATTGACCGCATCGGTCGGCGTGCCGGTGACGGCAAAACGCTGGTGACCATGCTCGCGCAGCCGCACGGGCTGGTGCAGCGTCAGCGAGTGCCCGGCACCCGATTGCTCCTCCGCCGGTGCACAGACCCACACATCGTCCGAAAGCCGCGCCGCAATCGCCTCGAGCACTTCGAGGCCGGGTGCATGTATGCCATCGTCATTGGTGAGCAGGATGCGCATCAGCTGCCCGGGACCAGCCTCTCCAGCCCGCCCATATAGGGGATAAGCACTTCGGGGACTTCAACCGAGCCATCTTCCTGCTGGTAGTTCTCCAGCACGGCGACGAGCGTGCGCCCGACGGCAAGGCCCGAGCCGTTGAGCGTGTGCACGAAGTCGGTCTTCTTGCCTTCTTCGGGCCGGTAGCGGGCATTCATGCGCCGCGCCTGAAAATCGCCGCACCAGCTGACGGAGCTGATTTCGCGATAGGCATCTTGCCCCGGAAGCCAAACTTCGAGGTCGAAGGTCTTGCGCGCGCCGAAGCCCATATCGCCCGTGCACAACAGCACTTTGCGATAGGGCAGCTTGAGCGCCTCGAGAATGCTTTCAGCAGAGGCGATCATGTGCTCATGCTCTGCATGGGCATCCTCGGGGCGGCAAATCGTCACCAATTCGCATTTCTCGAACTGGTGCTGGCGGATGAAGCCGCGCGTATCCTTGCCTGCCGCGCCCGCCTCGCTGCGGAAGCAGGGGGTCAGGGCGGTGAGCCGGATCGGGGTGGAAAGATCGTCGATGATCTCGCCCATGACAGAGCTGGTCAGACTGACTTCTGCGGTGGGAATGAGCCAATAGCCATTGGTCGTGCAAAAGCTGTCCTCGGCAAACTTTGGCAGCTTGTCCGTGCCGTACATCGCCTCGTCCTTGACCAGCACGGGCGGGGCGCATTCGCTATAGCCATTCTGTGTGGTCTGATGATCGAGCATGAACTGGCCCAGTGCGCGATGCAGCCGCGCCATCTGCCCACGCAGGAAGGTGAAGCGCGCGCCGGACATCTTGGCGCCGGTCTCGAAATCCATGCCGAGGGCAGGGCCCATATCGGCATGTTCCTGCGGTGTGAAATGCATGGTGTGAGGGGTCAGCCAGCGGCTGACCTCGACATTGTCATTCTCGTCCGCCCCCTCGGGAACACCCTCGGCCGGCAAGTTGGGAATGGTTGCGAGCATGCCGTCGAGCTTGGTGGCAACCTCGCGCTCCTCTTCCTCCAGCACAGGCATGGTTTGCTTCAACTCGGCCACTTCGGCCTTGAGCGCCTCGGCGGTTTCCGTGTCGCCCTGGCCCATCGCCTTGCCGATCGCCTTGGATGCCTCGTTACGGCGGCTCTGCGCTTCCTGCAGGCGCGTAGAAAGCGCGCGGCGCTGCTGGTCTAGACCGAGCAGGGTTCCGGACATGGGTTCGAGCCCGCGCAGCGCCAGTCCGGCGTCGAAGGCCTCGGGATTTTCGCGAATGAAGCGTAGGTCGTGCATGGGCGCGGGCTATGCCCCCGTGCCATGGGCATTGTCCAGTGGAGAGAAGGCGCGATGCGCAGGGAACCGCCTTGAATGGCGGGCGTAATCCTTCCTATGCTGCATGGCAGAAGGCGCGGATTAAAGCGGGGGCATTACCAAAGTTGAGCAAGGGCAACATCCAACCGCCGCGCCGCACGCTGGTGGCTGGTGCCATCAACCGCGCCATCGGCCTTGCCCACGAGCTTGGTCTGAAGAAGCGGCCAGTGCTCGAGAAGCCAGCGCTGATGGAGCGAGCCAGCGCAGCCACCGGTCTCGACGATTTTGGCGATTCCTGGTTCGAGCGACCCTTCGACAATTTGCTGGAAGCGATCCATGGTGAGGCGCGGCTCAATCCAGGCGGCGAATTCATGGCCGCGCTGCAATTTCAGAAGGTCCTGTGCGACAGGCTGTGGGCGCAGCAATGGTTCGACAATCATCCGGAAATCCTCACCCGGCCCCTGCCGCGGCCGGTGATCGTGGTCGGCCCCATGCGTTCGGGCACGACGCGCCTGCATCGCCTGCTGTCTTCCGACCGACGTTTCACGCATTTGCGGCAGTTCGAAACCATCGGGCCGGTGCCGTGGCCCGGCTTCGAACATGGCGGGAAAGACCCGCGCATCGCCCAGGCCAAGCGGGTGCGGATGGCCGCGAACCTTGCCAATCCGCGTACGCTGGCGATCCATCCCACGGGACCGCTGCAGCCCGAAGAGGAGCTCGGCCTGCTGTGCAATTCCATGTGGAGCATGAAGCACGAGGCGCAGTGGCACGTGCCCTCTTACGGTCGCTGGAGTGAGCAGCAGGATGCAAGGCCTGCCTATGAGCAGATGGCGCGGCTGTTGAAACTTGTCGGCTGGGCGCAGCAAAGCTCTTCTCTACGACCATGGATCCTCAAGACGCCGCAGCATATGATGGATCTGCCGACCTTGCTCGAAATGTTCCCCGACGCACGTTTGGTCTTCACCCATCGCGATCCCATGGCGGTGGTGGGCAGCGCCGCCTCGCTCGCCTGGAACCAGATGATCCTCTTTTCCGACCATGCCGATCCGCAGCACGTGGGCGAGGAATGGCTGCGCAAGACCCGCCTGATGATCGACCGGATGCGTGCAGTGCGCGACGACATTCCCTCCGAACGGATGATCGACGTCCATTTCGACGAGATGGAGCGCGACTGGCGCGGCGCGATGGAGCGGGTCTACAACTTCCTCGGCCTCGATATCGGTCCGGCCCTGCCCGCGCTCGAAGCCTACCAGCAGAGCACCGCCCAAGGCAAAAGGCGGCGCCACGAATACAGCCTCGAGGAATTCGGGCTGTCAGAGGGCCGCGTTGCAGAGGAACTCGGCGATTATGTCAGGACATACGGCATTGCGCGCGACCAGGCCGCGCGCCTTGTCGGCTGAGCACTACTTGCTGCAGGTATTCACCCCGATCAGCGAATAGGCCGGGCAAGTCCGTGCAAGGCCGGTAATCAACGGGATCAGGCCAAGCCAGCCCCAAGCCGTCTGCGGGCCCACGAATACCAGCGCGATCAGGACGATCCCGACAACGATGCGGATCACACGATCCACTGTGCCGACATTGGTTGCGAACATGATTTGTCTCCTTCTCCAGCTTCCCTGCACTCCAGAAGGCCATGCGCCATTGACGTTGGTCAAGTCATTTCCGGGCGGCATCGCTGGTGAAATTTTCAGGACATCGCATGTGCGCTTCGGTTGATCTTATCACGCCAACCAATCCGGAACGCGGACTGGACAGGCCGATCGCGATCTTGAGAAGTTGATTGGAATCAATCCCCTTGCGTCACATGGGGGGCATAATGATAAAGAAGAGCTTCTAAGTCTGAAACATTTTCTATCACGTAGGAAGAGGACGGAAATATGAGAATTCGCGTCAAGGGCACTCTGACGACGGGCGTTTCGCTATTGTCACTGTGCGTTGCCGGCACGGCATTTGCGCAAGTTGGATCACAGACAGTCGTTCCAGGCGAGGACCTGCCGCCCGATGCGACTCTGGAAGCGGGCGAGACGCTTGAAACAGGTGTCACGACGACGGGCAGCCCTACTGCCGAATCCTACGTCCTCGACGTTCCGAGCGGCACTTTCACCCAGCACCTGATGGTCGAGGAAGAGGATGACCATGAAATGGTCGTCGCTCTCGATGTTGTCGAAGACGAAGGGCCTCTGACGCTCAACCTCGTCAATGACGGATCGCTGACGATCCTTGCGGATTCGACCGCAACTTCCGACGAGTTCCAGGTAATCGCGGAAGCCTATGTCGAAGATGGGGTCAGCCAGATTCTGACCGCACCCGAGGCGGATCTCGAAATCTTCCTTGGCAATAATGGGGACCTGACAGTCGGCGCTGCCGCCGATGCAAGCGCTGCTGCCGAAGAAGGTACGGTGGGCGCCATCGCCTCTGCCAATGTTATCGGAGCCCTTCATCAGGAAGCCACGGTAGAGGGCGGCGGCAACGGCACGTCGCATGTGACCGGAGAGAATACTGGCAGCCTCGAAGTCTTCGGCGACGCAACCGCTACTGCGGACGGCAACGCCGATGCCGTTGCAGGTGTACAGGAAGCCCTGTTCATGCGCGCGCAGGCCAATGGCAGTGGAGATGGTGTGGTCCAGACCGACTACACCAATTCGGGCAGCATCACCGCTTGGACCAGTGCCATGGCCACCAGCTCCGACCGCAGTGCCTATGCGCAAGCCACGACGGGCGGTGGTGAGCATGGACTCGTGCACATTCGCGGCGCGGCCAATGGTGTGGGTGAAGACAGCGCCACGGTCAACTTCACCAATGCGAGCGGCGGCACGATCGACGTTTCCGGCACCGCCAGCGCCACGGCGCCCGGTTTTGCCGAGGCCGCTGCGATCGGCGGCGACGCATTCTCCGAAGACCATGACGACAAGGGCGGCGGTATTGTGCTCAAGGCACAGGCAAGCGGTGCCGATGACGGCGATACCAGTGTCGCGCTGGTCAATGACGGTTCGATCGCCTTCGACTACACCGCCACTGCAACCTCCACCGGCGTACCCTCTGTCGAAGAACCGGCAGAGGAACCAGTAGGCGTTGTCTCGCTGGTCATGCTGGAGCCCGAATTCGGTGCCTCGGCGGTCAGCTCTGCCAATGGTTCGATCCACCAGATCATTGAATCTGGCGGCCCGTCCAGCTTCGAAGGCCGTACCGGCGTGGCCAGCCTCAGCAATGCCGGCAGCTTGTCCTTCGGCGCCTCGGCTATCGCGACTTCGGAAACATACAGCGAAGCCTTTGCCAATATCGGCGGCGCAGTTGTGCAGCAGGGCGAGATCACCGGCGAAGCGACGCTGGCATTCAACAATAGCGGCGATTTCGCGGTCGACGTCACCTCGCTTGCCGATGGCGAATTCGGCTTTGCCGGCGCCAACGCCCTTGGCGTGACGCAGGAAATGATCGCTCCTGGCGGCGCTTCGTCAGTATTCGGCAACAATGGCAGCTTCACCATCGATGCCACAGCGACCTCGCATGGAACCGAAGGGGCCGGCGCCCAGTCCGAAGCCATCGGCTTCACTGTTACGGCTGAACCGCTCGCCGTCGATGCGAGCAATGGAGGCACCTTCTCGGTCACCTCGACGGCCGTTTCCGACGGTTACGCAGATGCCTTTGCCGGCGGTATCGGCTTCTTTGCCGATATCGACCCGACCTCGCTTCCCGAGGAGGACGAAGATCATGGCGGCGGCGAGGGCAATGGCGGCAATCCCGGCAATGGCGGAGACCATGAAGAGGAAGAGGAAGATCCGTGGGAAGGCTGGACCAACAGCCTCTCGGGCACGGTCTCCAATACCGGCTCGCTCAATGTCAGTGCCAGCGCCACTGGCGGCACGCTCATCGAGGAAGGCGATTTCAGTTCGCGCGCCGAAGCGGTCGGCCTGTATTTCGACTCGGTCTCGAATAACATCACGCTGACCAATTCGGGCGACATCCTCGTCTCGGCAGCGACCAATGGCGGCCTTTCCGAAGCGGTCGGCATCCTCGTCGAGACTTTCGACGATTCGCCGCTCCTGCCGGGCGAAGACGATATGATGCACATCCTCAACGATGGCGGCAGCATCACCGCTCGCCAGAGTGTGGATGGCGGCGCAACCTGGCAGCATGGCACCGCGATCGACGTCCATGAAGCGCCCGTGCCGGTCGGAATCGACTTCACCGGGGCGAGCCATGTCTACGGCGACATCCTGCTCAAGGAAGGCGATGCAATCAGCGTTTCGGGCGGGACCCTCTCGCTTGACGGCACCATCAATCCCTTCTTCGAAACCGAGGATATCGATCTCGAACTCGCCTCGGCGAGCATCGATGGCCTGATCGCTGCGGCTGGCCCGGTAGGTCCGCTTGTCGGCAGTCTGTCGGTCGCCAGCGACGGTACGCTGTTCCTGGCGGACGATCCGCATGGAAACGCGTCTTATAGCGGTCCGGCATCGGTCAATGTCGACGACTTCGCGATCGCGAGCGGCGGTGGGTTGACCCTGCAGCTGCCGAGCGAGACCTTGGCGGCCGATGCGCAGGCCCACTACCCTTATATCAACGCCAATACGGCGGAGATCGACGGGGCAAACCTGGTCCTGCAGCTGAACACGCCGAACGGCCTGTATGACGACCTCTACCAGTTCAACGACATCATCGATGCCGGTGTCCTGACGGGTCAGTTCGGGTCGGTCAGCACCGATACCGGATCGATCTTCCTCGATCCGGCAGTCAGCTATGACGATGCCAACAATGTCGACCTGTCGCTGACGAGGGCTGCATTCGGCGACGCACGGTTCAGCCTGAACCCGAACCAGCAATCGGCAGCCGACGGTATTGAGGGTGTCTACTCGCCCACGCTGACCGGCGTCTTCGCCGACATGCTGGCTGAAATGTTCCTCATGGACGATGCGGACGACTATCGCTCGGCCCTGAGCAGCATTCACGGCGCGCAATACGCCACCTACCTCCAGTCGCTTGGCTGGATGGGTGCACGCTTCAACGGTCTGCTTGCCGACATGGGTGGCTGTGCCACCCTGATGCTGGACGACGGCTCGGTCTCCTGTCGCCGTGAAACCGATGCAGGCATCTGGATGACGCTGAACTATGCCGAGGAGGATATCGATACCGATCCGGCTCAGGATACAACCGGCCTGAGCGGTGAGCAGTATTATGCTGCTGCCGGTTTCGACTTCGCCGTGGGCGATTACGGTGTGATCGGCGTGGGTGGCGGCTACGTGCAGAACGATGCCGATTTCGATCAGTGGGGCGGATATGTTCGTTCGGACGGCTTCCAGATCGGTGCCTATGCAGCATATGATCCGGGCACCTTCTATGTGAAAGCGGCCGGCAGCTATTCCGAACTCGATGCCGAATCGACCCGGACCATCACGGTGGGAAGCCTCAGCGACCAGGCGAATTCGGAACCCGATTCGAGCATCTGGGCATTCGGTGGCGAAGTCGGTTATCGCCTGCCTCTGGGTGGCGCCACGCTGACCCCATATGCCGGTCTCGACTATGTCTCGGCCAAGCTGGAAGGTTTCACCGAAGCCGGACCTTCGGGTGGCAATCTGATCGTGAGCGATGCCAAGGACGATTACGCAACAGGCGAAGTCGGCCTGAAGCTTGGCGTGCCGATCGGCACCGATATCTATCCCGAAGCACATGTCGGCTGGCGTCACCAGTTCGAGGACGCACCGACGAGCTTCCTCGCTTCCTATGCGGCTCAGCCGGGATCGAGCTTTTCGATCCTCGGTCCGCAGCGGGAGGAAGACGCGATTACGGGCGGATTCAGCCTTGCCCTGGCTTTGAGCGACCGGGCTTCTGTCCGCGTCGGTTACGAGGGCTGGTACGGTGACCTCCACAAGGTGCATTCGGGTGGCCTGACGGTGCGCATCGGGCTTGGTGGTGAAGAGCCGGCTCCGCCGCCTCCTCCGCCTCCGCCTCCGCCTCCGCCTCCGCCGCCGCCTCCGCCGCCGCCTCCTCCTCCGCCCCCTCCGCCGCCTCCGCCGCCGCAGGCCGTGTGTAACGAGGGGCCCTACATCGTGTTCTTCGAATGGGACCAGTCGGACATAACGCCCGAAGCTGCCACCGTTCTGGACAGCGCGATCACGGCCTATGGCGATTGCGGCACGGCTGCGATCATGCTCGCCGGTCACACCGACCGCTCGGGTACGGTCGAGTACAATATGGGCCTTGCTG